>ERZ777306.48-NODE-48-length-211306-cov-40.610473_pt1 | contig 211306 bp, 225 predicted proteins | sample MGYA00374966_ERZ777306 | MGnify/ENA primary metagenome ERZ777306 (study PRJEB29329, sample SAMN06343882) | mouse gut metagenome | isolation source: Mouse cecum | place: Austria: Vienna | collected 2014-11-15 ... | reverse complement strand
CACCTCATAATAGAGGTGACAGATATGCTAAAAATCAATGATACAGTGCACTAGTGATGAACCAGATGCTGCTCAACTATGGAATGCTGCCGGCAATTATTACAGACCATTCAAAGTATCGTCAGGCATTCCGGAGATACGATAAAAGTGAAGATTTGACATTGATGGTATATGTAGTGGCGAAAGGGATTCTTGAGTCGTATAAGATTTTGACAGAGATTCAGGACAAGTATGTAAATGACAGATGTTAAACAGACTTGAGCGGCAGCTTGCCGGCATGGGCCGGAAAGCATGAACCGGAAAAATGGGCGGACGCTTGAAATACGAAAGGATATTATATATAATAAAATACGCTGATATTTTAAGATACCAAAGGAGAAAGAGGATGCTTGGAGATACGCAGGGAAGAAAGCTTGACAAATACATGCCGGATTATGTGGTGTTTGATCTGGAGACGACGGGAATCAGCTATATGACGGACAGGGTGATTGAGATTTCCGCTGTCAAGGTAAAAGGGAAGAAGGTTGTGGAGGAGTTCTCCACGCTGGTAAATCCGGAGATGAAGATACCTTTCCGGGCATCCCAGGTCAATCATATCTATGACGACATGGTGAAGGATGCCCCTGTGTTTGAGAAAGCACTGGCGGATTTTGACGCGTTTATCGGAGACATGGTTCTGGTGGGGCATAATATCCACACGTTTGATATGAAGTTTATCCAGAGGGATGCGAAAGTTTACTGGGGAAAGGCATTTGCCAACGATTACATAGACACTCTTACGCTGGCGAGGCAATGTCTGCCTGAGCTTTCCAATCACAAGCTGACGGATTTGGTGGCGCATTACGGTATCGCTGCGGACGGGGCGCACCGTGCTCTTGCAGACTGCGGCATGAACCAGAAAGTGTTTGAGCGGCTGGGGGAGGCGTTAAAGTCACCAGCGGTAAAAAAGAATCTGAAGATATGCCCCAGGTGCGGGCAGATGATGGTGAGGCGGAAAGGGAAATTCGGGCAGTTCTGGGGATGCGGCGGGTATCCGGGCTGCCGGTATACGGAGAATGTGTGAGAGATGTCCGAGAGATATCCGTTGCCTGCGGAGAGTGTAGAAGAAAACTGAGGAAGAAGAGGATTTTACGGTATGCTGTTGATTAAAAATGCAGAGGTTTATGCGCCGGAATATTTGGGCAGGAAGGACGTCCTTATTTGTAATGAGAAGATAGAGTGCGTGGAGGATTCTATCGATGGGCTGCCGGCTGTGTGTGACGTGATGGACGTAAGGGGGATGGCGCTCATCCCCGGGCTTATCGACCAGCATGTGCATGTGACGGGAGGCGGAGGCGAGGGAAGTTTCCACACCCGTACCCCGGAGCTTGAGCTGTCGGAGCTTGTAAGGGGAGGCATCACGACGGTAGTCGGTCTCCTGGGAACCGACGGGATTACCAGGAGTGTGGAGAACCTGTATGCGAAGACGGCTGCGATTAATGAGGAGGGCGTGACGGCATACATGATGACGGGAGCTTACGGCTATCCGTCGCCGACGATTACCGGGGATGCGGACAGGGATGTGGTGTTTATAAAGGAAGTGCTGGGATTAAAGCTTGCCATATCCGACCACCGTGCGCCCAATGTTACCGTGCGGGAGCTGATACAGTGTGCAGGAAAAGTGCGGGTGGCAGGGATGCTTTCTGGAAAACCGGGGGTGGTCGTCCTCCATATGGGAGACGAGGAGTCGGGATTAAAGCCGGTGCTTGCGGCTCTTGAGGAAGGCTCTGTTCCCATCCGGATTTTCCGCCCTACCCATGTCAACCGCAACAGGAGGCTTTTGGAAGAGGGGTATGCATTCCTGGAAATGGGCGGATACATTGACCTGACCTGCGGAATCAGCAAAGACGCTGCTCCGGGGAACTGCATCGCCGAGGCAGTAAAGCGCGGAATCCCCCGAAACCATATCACCGTAAGCTCTGACGGACACGGGAGCTGGTCTAATTACGCGGAAGACGGAACGCTCATTGAGATGGGGGTCTCCGGGGTGGACGCTCTTTTTAAGGAGCTGACCCGCATGGTAACGGAGCTTGGGATGCCCATGGAGGAGGCTCTGCCTTACATGACCAGCCAGGTGGCGGAGTGCCTTGGGCTGTATCCGAAAAAAGGCTGTATCCGAAAAGGCGCGGACGCAGATATGCTCCTTTTGGGAAATGATATGTCTCTGGACAGTTTCATTGCCCGGGGGCAGATATTTATGCGGGGCGGCGAGGTCATCCGGAGGGGAACTTATGAAAAGTAGAAAAGGATAGTAAGGTTGTGGATAAAAAAGACAGCCCGTGTGTGTTTCACGCACAGGCTGTCTTTTTACACAATTACTCAGATTACCGCTCAATTGATTTCTGTCTTATTCCCGCTTTTAAACAGCGAATTCCCGGAATACTTCCGCCACCCGCTCCATATCTGATCTATCAAACCGCTGGTCGCAGCTTATGGACATAACATGGTCGTAGATGTACTGTGCGCCTGGATATTTCTCAATCTCAATAAAGGGCGGTACCGGCCAGTACACTTTCGGCGGAATCTGACTGTCCGCCAGATGTTTCATCAGTGCGTCTCTTTCGTCAACAAGAAACGGGAAGAACATGGGGCATACATCTTCCGGCAGCTCGGTAAAGACAGGGCGCACCGCCGGATTCTCCGGCAGATTTTTAAGAAGATATGTGAAGTTTTCCCGCCGTTTTTCGATAGATTCATCAAGGGGATAGTGCAGGATGGTTTTGAGGGATTCTTCATCTCCTGCCTGCATATCAAAGATTTCCCGGAGCATGAATTCTGCTTTCCAGAACGCGTCGGCGCTTTCTTTGTTGAGGGATTCGTCGCCGGTAAGCTCGTACTTTTCCCGTTTGCCAAGGGCAGTGCGGCGGATGTCCAGATGGACTTCGTCCGCCGGGATGGGTGCGACGTTGAATTTCCCGCTGCGCTTGATGGCAAGGCCGCCGGAAGTGACGCCCATCCATTTGCGGAGGCTCACAGCCAGATAATCCGTCTCCGGGTATGCGGGGGAAAATGCGGTGTGGGTCATATCCTGCATGACGACGACATTGTTTCGGCGGCATTTTTTCACGAATTCCGTATCGAAAGCGGAGAAACCGTAATAGCCGCAGATCATAAGGAAACTGATCTTCGGAATCAGGCTTTCGTCGAACTTCGGGGTAAGGTCCCGGTCAAAATCGTAGTAAAAGATTTCATAACCTGCCTTGACAAAGCAGCCGCTCACAGTCTCGCAGGTGTATGCGGGCAGATAGGCAGCCCGCTTTTTGTCTGACGCCATTATGTCCTTAAGGCAAAGGTAGATGGCGCATCTCCCGGACATAAGGTGAAGGACGTCGTCCGTGCCCGGACACATCCTTTTGATGTAGTTGTTTTCTTCGTTCAGTAAAGAAGAGTAAGGGAAAAATCCTCCGATTTCCATGAAAAAATCCTCCTTGTAATTTTATTCCCCGCTGGCTGTAGCGGGTTTTTGCGTGCGCCCATGATAATGCTGCATCGTATCTTTCTGTCAGGATGATAAGGTATCTTTGAATTCTTCCATCTCCGAGGGCGATACATTGTCGATGACCAGGCAGGAGGCTAAGAGGTTCAGCACCGCCATGGGGAGTGCCAGGGAGTTGTAGAAGAATTTCGTCTGTCCGGGGCAGATAAGAAGGTGGTCGCCGTATTTTGCAACCGGGGAGGTATCGCTGTCCGTGACGGCAAGGATGGGGATGCCTGACCCGGATATCTTCCTGGCAATATTGCCGATGGGGAAAAAGTAGCGCGGGAAGGAAAACAGGATGGCAAGGTCTCCTTCGGCAAGGTTTTGGAGATGGTACTGCGTCTCTTCCAGATTCCCCAGGTCTACGAGAGTCGCATTGAAATAAAGAATCTTCAGGCGCGATTCTAAAAACCGCCCCATGATCTTGGACAGGTCGTGGGCGAAGATATAGATTCTCCGGCTCTTTCGTATCTCGTCTGCAATCCGGGTGATGCTGTCTAAGCGGATGTTCGAATAATATTCCGAAAGGGCGCAGACGTCTTTGTTGAAAATCTCTGATAAAAGAGCCTCTTTTTCTGACGCACTGCCGGTGGTAAGCTTTGGAGCGATGAAATGAGCCGAAGAGACCAGCTTGATCATCGTCTGTGTGTAATCCCGGAATTCATTTTTAAGTTCCAGGAAACTGGCGCAACCCATCTTCTGGCAGAACCGAAGAAGAGTCACTTCACATGCGGAAGTATTCTGGCTTAGCTGGGCGAGGGTTATGTAGCAGATGTCCTCCGGGTTTGCGGTCAGGTAGTCAGCGATGGCTTTCTGCTTTTTCGTCAGGTCAGGATAAGAGGCGCGGATGCGTTCGATAATGTCCATTTTTAATCTCCGTTCTTTCTGAAAATTAATTTGTTTTTGTCAATTTCGGACAAAAAATAATGTAAATGCTTTACAACAATAGGCACGACATGATATAATCCAAAATAGAAAGTAAATACTTTACAAAATGAGTATAACACAAACGCATATGAAATAAAAGTAAAGTTTTTACTTTGTAATTTCGCGCGTGGAGGATAAATAGGATGTCTTTTTGTATACGATATATTTTACAGAGAGTTGTCCGAAAAGTAAAGGAGGAGAAATACTATGAAGAAACTTTTTGACGAGCATTTTGAGCGGACATGGCTGATTATTTTTTTATTTATGTTTTTCCTGATCATGGTGCCGTTTCCGTTTTTCTACAGTGAGGCTTACATCCCGTCGATTGGCGGCATCCCAAGCTACTTATTCGGGTGGTTTGCCCATACAGCGGTGACATTTGCGCTGATTGTCGTATACTACCGTATGTGCATGAAGAGAAAAGAGTATCATGTTTATGATGAAGAAGAACAGACAGAGAAGGAGGGCAAGTAAGTATGAACGGAGCAATTCAGCCGTCACCGGTACCATTTTACACGGTGATCATCTTTTATCTTGGAATCATGGCGTTTATCGGCTGGTATGCCAGCCGCAAGACAAGCAGCCTGGGAGACTTTTTCGTGCTGAGCGGAAAAGCGGGAGTTGTGGTCAGCGGTATCGCGTATTTTTCCACCCAGTTTTCCATGGGAACATTTCTTGGAACACCCGGAACCATCTACGGGGTCGGCTACGCGGGAATGGCAATCTCGGTACCCGGCGCGGTATTCTGCATGATTCTGCCGGCGCTCCTTATCGGGCGCAAGCTGATCACGCTGGGGCATAAGTACGGGTTCCTCACGATGGCGGACTATCTCGCGGACCGCTACCACTCCAAGAGCATGAGCGGCGTGCTGGGCGTGATGATGTTATTCTTCCTGATTCCCATGATGGGGGCGCAGATTATCGGCGCGGGAGTTATCGTTCATGTATTTACCGGACTTCCTGAGTGGGCAGGGGTTGTCGGAATGGGTGTCATTGTTATATTATATTGTATGGCGGGCGGTATGAAGGGAGCGATGATGACGGATGTCATCCAGGGCTCGCTGATGATTGCAACGGCAGTTGTGACGTTCATTGTTTCTATTATAATGGGCGGCGGATTTGAGAATATCAATCATACATTGCAGGGGATGAATGAGGCGTATCTTACGTTCCCGGGAGCTAACGGTTACATGCCGTGGACATATTTTGTCTCCAACATCGTGTTGTGGTCGTTCTTCACCATGGGGCAGCCCCATCTGTTCACGAAGTTTTTCGCCATGAAAGACCATAAGACTATGTTCAAGGCGATTCTTCTCGGCACGGCGGGCATGTTCTTCTCAGCGACGCTTATTGAATGGGCGGGCGTAAACGGCATCGCCTCCATCCAGAATATTGAGAAGGCGGACCAGATTGTGCCGATGATTCTTCAGAGGGGCTTAAATCCGTTCCTTGCGTCCATCTTTATCGCGGGAATCGTGGCGGCAGGCATGTCCACCATCGACGGAATCCTGGTGACCACTACCGGGGCGGTGACAAGAGACATTTACCAGAAGATTATCAACAAGAAAGCGACGGACGAAACGGTCATGAGCCTTTCCAAGGTTGTGACAGTGCTGATTGGAATTATCGTTATCTGCTTTGGCGTGTTCCAGCCGGGAAGTATCTTCGAAATCAACCTGTTTGCATTTTCAGGTATGGCAATCTTTGTGGTGCCAATCCTCTTCGGCATGTACTGGAAGAAATCCACGGTGGCAGGAGCGGTGTCGGCAGTGATTGTGGGTGTTATCGCACTTCTTGTGTTTACGCTGGTACCGTCTGTGAAAGAGCTGGCGCATGGATTCCACGCATTGTTCCCGGCGACGATACTTGGCTCTGTCACAATGCTCATCGTCAGCAGCATGACACAGGCGCCCCCGAAAGAAACAATCGAACGGCATTTTGCGATTTTTGAAAAATAAGTAATAGGCAATTGCGAAACTTAAGGTTCGCCGGAGGTCATTGTGCAGCTTGTGTATTCCAACGCAGACACGCTCTCGCTCCAAGTTTATCGTAGCGGTACATAAGCTGCCAAAATACGGCAGCTAAGTGCCGACGATAAACTAAGGTCTGCTTATGGAACATACAAGCTGCACAATTCGGCACTGGCAAAATAGCGTTTCGTAATCACCTAAAAAATAAGTACAGAGAAAAGGAGAGTGTGGTATGTATCTTGGTAAAATGACTACGGCGCAGGCGGGCGAGGCTTTTAAGCATGACCCTATCGTCGTGATTCCGGTGGGCAGCACGGAACAGCACGGGGCGCAGAGCGCTCTTGGAACGGATTATATGGTGCCGTCTTATCTGGCGGACGCAGTTGCGGACATGGACGGAGTAATCGTCGCGCCCGCAGTGCCATACGGCGTATGTCCGTATCACTTAAGCTTTGCGGGCAGCATTAATATCGGGTACGAGGGGCTTTACCTGGTCCTTCGCGGTATTATGGATTCCCTGATGGGGCAGGGGGTTAAAAGGTTTGTCGTCCTGAATGGGCATGGCGGCAATACGCCGTCCATCGACCGGGCGGCGCTTGAGGTGTACCATAAGGGCGGCGTGTGCGCCAGCATCGACTGGTGGAGCCTGGCAGCGGAGCTTGACGAAAGGTTCAGGGGCGGACACGGGGATCTCTTAGAGACATCGGCGGTGATGGCAATTGCGCCTGAGGCGGTGCATTTGGAACTGGGACAGCCGATAAACGCACAGGATGCGACGGATGAGCTTAAGGCGGCTTACATCCAGGCGGTGAACTTTAAGGGCGGAACGGTGCGCCTTGTCCGGGATACGAAAGAGATTGCGCCAAGCGGGTGGTTTGGGCCGTTTGACCCGAAGGATGCGACGGCGGAGCTTGGACAGGCGGCTCTTGACCTGGCGGCGGGATATATCCGTGATTTTATGGGTGAGATGAAAAAAATAGGCTTGCAAAAAAAGTGAGCTGTAGTATACTGAATATGTAAACAAAATACAAAAAAGGGGAGCTTGCGTATCAAGCAGGCTGAGAACAGGCTGAATGCCTGGACCCGCGGACCTGATTTGGATAATGCCAACGTAGGGAACGGTATGATGGATAGATATTCGTGATGCCAGGATGAGTGAAAACGGCGGATGTACCCTTACAGGTATGTCCGCTTTCTGCTTGGATGAAAATTTGCGTAAGAGGCATGATCCAGGAAAGAGGAGGTAATCGAGATGCTTGGAACTTGTTTGGAAAATGTGAGAAAGACCGTGCCGCTTGTGCATAATATCACCAACTATGTGACGGTGAATGACGTGGCGAATGTGCTGTTAGCTTGCGGGGCGAGCCCCATCATGTCGGACGAGCCGAAGGATGTTGAGGACATCACGGCAATCTGCGGCGGGCTGAATATCAATATCGGCACATTGAACCAGCGGACGATTGAGGGGATGTATGCGGCGGGGAGGAAAGCGAATGAGCTTTGCCACCCCATACTCTTAGACCCGGTGGGGGCGGGAGCCAGCGCCCTTCGCACCGATACGGCTGTCCGCCTGATGGAGGAGCTTAAGCTTACGGCCATCCGGGGAAATATCTCTGAGATTAAGACACTGGCTTTAGGGAGCGGCACTACGAAAGGTGTGGACGCGGATGTGGCGGATGCGGTGACAGAGGAAAATCTTGACGGGGCGGTCGCATTTGCAAAAGAGTTTGCGAAAAAGAGCGGCTGCATCGCCGCAATTACCGGGGCAATCGACCTTGTAAGCGACGGTGAAACGTGCTATGTCATCCGCAACGGGCGACCGGAGATGGGGAAGATAACCGGAACGGGCTGTCAGCTCTCCGGCATGATGACTGCGTTTGTCACGGCAAATCCGGGGAACGTCTTAGAGGCAGCAGCAGCGGCGGTCTGCGCCATGGGGCTTGCCGGGGAGATTGGGTGGAGCCGTATGACAGAAGGCGACGGCAACTCCACGTACCGCAACCGGATCATTGACGCCGTCTACAATATGGACGGGGAAATCTTAGATAAAGGAGCCAAGTATGAAGTTCGATAAGAAAGACCTGCTGCTATATGCGGTGACGGACAGGAGCTGGCTTGGAGGGGAAACACTGGCAAGCCAGGTGGAGAGGGCTGTCAAAGGGGGAGCTGCCTTTGTGCAGCTGCGGGAAAAGGAACTGGATAAGGAGCATTTTCTTGAAGAGGCAGTAGAGCTTGGGGAGCTTTGCCGAAAGTACCAGGTGCCTTTTGTGGTAAATGACGATGTGGAGATTGCGATTAAGTCGGGCGCAGACGGCGTACATGTGGGGCAAAGCGACATGGAGGCCGGGGATGTGCGGGCGAAGTTAGGGCCGGATAAGATTATCGGCGTGTCGGCACAGACCGTGGAGCAGGCGGTTCTTGCCGAGGAGCGGGGAGCGGATTATCTTGGCGTGGGCGCAGTGTTCCCCACAGGCTCCAAGGCGGATGCGTGTGAAGTATCCCATGAGACTTTGCGGGCAATCTGTGAGGCGGTGGATATTCCGGTGATTGCTATCGGCGGGATTAACGCGGATAATCTGCGGGAGCTTTCCGGCAGCGGAATCTGCGGAATTGCGGTGATCAGCGCAATCTTTGCAAAAGAAGACGTTGAGGGTGCGGCAAGGGAGCTTAGGAGCCTTGCGGAGGAGATGTTTAAGGATTAAGAAAACCCAGGGGCTAAAGATGCCTGTGTGGAAAATTCAGCCGGATAATGAAGGAGGCGGAAAGCAACGTGATAAAAGGAGCAATCTTTGATGTGGACGGCACGCTCTTAGATTCCATGGAAATATGGGAAAATGCGGGGGCGCGTTACCTTAGGGGCATCGGGATAGTGCCGGAGGAGAACTTAAGCGAGATATTGTATCCTATGACTATGGCAGAGGGGGCGGCGTATGTAAAGGAGCGGTACAGCCTTTCTGCCCCCTTGGATGGGATTATCCAGGGTGTCCTTGATGCGGTGCGGGATTTTTACTTTTACGAGGTGCGCCTGAAACCGGGGGTGAAGGAATTCCTTGCCGGGATGGAAAAGAGGGGAATCTTGATGGCTGCCGCGACTGCCAGCTACAGGGAGCATATCGAGGCGACATTTAGGCGGCTCGGCATCGGCGGGTATTTTGGGCGTATTTTTACCTGTGCGGAGGTGGGTGCAGGAAAACGGTATCCGCTGATCTATGAAAAGGCGGCGGAGTATCTTGGGGCTAAGCCTGGGGAGCTCTTAGTATTCGAAGATGTTCTCTATGCTGTGGAAACAGCGAAACGGGCGGGCTTTCGCACTGTTGGAGTATATGACAGGTTCAGCGCGGGGGAGACGGAAAAGATAAAGAGACGGGCGGATGTGTACGCGGAGAAACTGACAGAGGAGCTGGCGGAGAGTCTGTGCGGAAAGCAGCGGGAAAAGGAGGTCAAACTATGAAAACAGCTTTAACGATTGCCGGAAGTGACCCGAGCGGCGGCGCGGGAATCCAGGCGGACATTAAGACGATGCTCTGCAACGGCGTATATGCCATGAGTGCGGTGACGGCGCTGACGGCGCAGAATACTATGGGCGTGACCGGGATTATGGAGGTGACGCCGGAGTTTTTGGGGGAGCAGCTTGATAATATTTTTACAGATATATTTCCGGATGCGGTGAAAATCGGCATGATGTCCGGCAGCGCGCTTATCGTAAAGACAGCGGAAAAGCTAAAGGAATACGGGGCGGAAAATATTGTGGTAGATCCGGTGATGGTAGCCACAAGCGGCTCAAAGCTGATCAGTGACGAGGCGGTAGATACGCTGAAGGAACACCTACTTCCCCTCGCCGCTGTACTGACGCCCAATATCCCGGAGGCTGAGGTGCTCTCAGGGATGGAGGTCAGGACACCGGAAGATATGGTTTCGGCGGCGGAGAAGATTGGCAAAAGCTATCGCTGCGCAGTGCTCCTTAAGGGCGGGCATCAGCTCAATGACGCCAATGACCTGCTGTACCGTGACGGTTCTTGCAAGTGGTTCACGGGAAAACGGATTGACAACCCGAACACCCATGGAACGGGCTGTACGCTTTCAAGCGCCATCGCGTCAAATCTGGCGAAAGGGTACAGCCTTGATGAGGCGGTGGAGGGAGCCAAAGAGTATATCTCGGGCGCACTGGCGGCGATGCTTGACCTTGGGAAAGGGAACGGGCCGCTTGACCATGGGTATCGGATTTTTGGTTGAGAATGATGTTTGCTACATTCCTTTAATAAATTTGTCAACATAATGTGCTGCTGCGCCTACTGCCGAGGCCTCTGTGCGGTAGTGGCAGCACAGGATATAATTGCCGCTTTTTTCAAAAGGATTCAGTTTAATTGCTTTTTGCCGGAGATCCTTGAGGTAATCCGACATAAAGGAGCCGACAGTGCCGCCGATGATCACGTCGCAGTCATAGCACATGCGTAAGTTATTTACCGCGATTGCCAAGTAGTCCAGGTAATCGTCAAAGACCCGACGGTATCCAGGGTTTCCGGAGGACAGTTCTTTGAAAAATTCTGCTAGGTTCCCTCCAGTGAAATCTGACAGCACTTTTGCGCAGCAGTAGGCATCCAGACATCCGTAGCATCCGCAGTAACATTTTTTGCCGTGGGGAACGATACACATATGCCCGAATTCTGAAGAGTGGGAGTTGGCGCCAGGGAAGATCTTCCCGTTATTTAAGAAAGCGCCGCCTACACTGTTGCTTAAAGAGAGGTATAACATGGGTCGGTCAAAGTTTGCGTGCCAGCTCTCCGCAAGCCCTGCGGAGCTGGCATCGTTGAAGAGCAGGTACGGATACGGAAAGCAGGAGCTGATCCGTTCATAAAAATTCCCGAGCAGCGAGATAACTGTGGCATAGAAAACAGTTTTCTGGTCTGACTCTATAATGGCAGGCAGGGAAATCCCGATTCCGAGGAGCCTGTCTGTGTCTAAATTCTGATTGTTAAGAAATTGTTCAACTTTTTTCTGCAGATTTTCATAATAGGCAGAAGTATCTTCAAAAGCACATCTCGTTCTTTCACTATCAATGATATCAAGATTCAGATTGATCAGTACAATGGAAAGATGATTCCTTGTAATATCAATTCCTAAAGCGTATCTTGCATTGGGAACGCAGCGGAACATATTGGCTTTTCTGCCGCCGGTGGAATTGAAAGTCCCGGATGTGTAGATGAGCTCCTGCTCCTTAAGAAGCGCCAGATTATGCGTGATTGTGGGAAGGCTGATGCCAAGTTCTTCTGCAATCTGCTGTCTGGAGCATTGCTTTTTCTCATAGATCAATCGATAGATATTGCCGAAATCACGGGTCTTTATATTTTCTTCTGACAATAGGAACACCCCCTTAATATATCTTGATTTAAAGATAAAACATTTTATATAAGTAGTCAATAATTTTTATAAAACTATATATGATAAATAAAATAATTAATAAAAGATAGTGTTAAAAAAACTACATATTGCTTATTGGAATAGAAAAAAGATAGTAATAATGCACAAAAATGAATACTAATTATTGTTTAATGATACAAACATAAATAAAATAATTGACAAAAGTATTTATCGGGAGTACACTGTAGAAAACGAAAGGAAGGGAGGAAAAAGGTATGGACGAGATTAAGATGAGGGTTTCTGGTGTGGAAAAATCGTTTCCGGGAGTCAAGGCATTAAGCAATATTGATTTTTCGGTACGCAAGGGAACCGTTCATGCATTGTGCGGCGAGAACGGAGCCGGCAAATCTACATTAATGAAGATTATCATGGGCCTTTACAAATCAGACAAAGGACAAATTTTCATCGATGAAAAGCCTGTTGATATTAAAAATCCCATACAGGCAAGGGAATACGGTATCTCCATGATTGCCCAGGAGCTTAATTATGTGCCGGAGCTTACCGTGGAAGAGAATCTGTTTCTGGGCCGTCTGCCGGTGAATAAGTTCGGCAAGGTGGACTGGAAAAAAGTCCGGAGAGAGGCGACAAAGTTTCTTGAGGAAGAGGGACTGAGCTATGCGCCGAACCAGAAACTTAAGACGCTGACAGTATCGGATATCCAGATGTTGGAGATTATCAAGGCCATTACCAACAACGCGCAGATCATCATTATGGACGAGCCTACTTCGTCAATTACGGAAAAGGAGGTTGCTCAGTTATTTACAAAGATTGAGGAGCTGAAGAAAAAAGGCGTGTCCATCATCTACATTTCACACAAGATGGAAGAGGTATTTAAGATCTCTGACGATATCTCGGTCTTACGTGACGGGAGCGTGGTATCTACAGACCGGGCCGAGGATCTTGACCTTGATACGGTCATTTCCAGGATGGTTGGGAGAAAGATTGACAATGTGTATCCGAAGGAGGACATTGCCATCGGGGAGAAGGCGCTGGAGGTAGAGCATTTTACCCAGCATGGTCTTTTTGAGGATGTAAGTTTTTATGCACGTAAGGGCGAGATTGTTGGATTCGCCGGGCTCGTGGGAGCAGGGCGCACAGAGACGATGCGCGCGGTGTTCGGGCTTGACCATCATGATTCCGGAACGGTTAAGATCAATGGGAAAGAGGTAAGCATCAAGAACAGTCAGGAGAGCATTGAGAAAAAGCTGGTCATGCTTTCGGAGAGCCGGAGGGACGACGGTATCGTGCCGGTAAGGAGTGTCCTTGAAAATGCCAGCCTTGCATCGCTTAAGCACTACATATACGGCGGCTATGCCCACAGGAGGAAGGAGACCGAAGAGGTTTCCAGGATGTTTGGCAAGATGAATGTTAAGACTCCTTCACTGGAGACGGAGATTTCAAAACTGTCCGGTGGAAATCAGCAGAAGGTCCTGCTGACCAGATGGATGCTTTGTGATCCGGAGATCATGATTCTGGACGAGCCTACAAGGGGAATCGATATCGGAGCAAAATTTGAGATTTACAAGCTCATGACGGAGATTGTCAAAGAAGGAAAAGCAGTCATTATGGTGTCGTCGGAACTGCCGGAACTTCTGGGGATGTGTGACCGTATCTACGTGATGTGTCAGGGAAAAGTAACCGGGTGCATCAGACGGGAGGACTTTTCCCAGGAAACGATCATGAGATATGCGGCAGGAATTGAGACGCAAGGGTAGAGAAGGAGAAGAGATATGAAAACAAATGTTACGCATTATTTACAAAAGTTCAGCATTTACATCGTGTTAGTCGTGCTGTTTATCGCCTGTAGTCTGATCAGCCCCTACTTTCTTCAGAGCAGCAACCTTGTTAATGTGACGAGGCAGCTCTGTGTAGGTATCCTGATCGCATACGGCGAGATGATTCTGATTATCAGCGGATTCCTTGATTTGTCGGTGGGTTCCGTACTGGCTCTCTCAGGCGTGCTGTCCGTGTCGGTCTATCAGAGCACACAGTCTATGGCTGCGGCAATAGCAGTAGCAGTCCTGGTAGCGGTTGCCTGTAACCTTGTCAATGCATTTTTCGTGGGACAGTGCAATGTACCTGCATTTATTGCTACACTGGGTATGCAGCAGGCAGCGAGAGGTCTGGCTCTTTACTATACCGGCGGCCAGAATATCCTGCAGCTCGGGGATTATGTAAAGATCGGCCAGGGCATGATCGGCCCGATTCCGATTCCGGTTTTGCTCGTAATCGTGATCACTGTCCTGATCTGGTATATCGTGAACAATACGAGATACGGAAGAGGCTTATACGCGATTGGCGGTAGCAGGAGTGCGGCAGAGGCCAGCGGTATCAATTCAAAGAGGAGTATCTATATTTCTTACATTGTTAATGGTGTGCTTGTGGCATTTGCAGGCATGATATTCATGGCGAGGAATAACTCCGGACTTCCAAACGGCGCGGTAGGCTATGAGATGACAGGCCTTACGGCAGCGATTGTCGGCGGGACATCATTTACCGGCGGAATCGGTACGGTGAGCGGAACTATCGCTGGAGCATTTATCATCGGTTTCCTTGAGAATGTCATGAACCTGATTGGTGTAAATGCTTATATCCAGCAGATTATCGAGGGTTCCATCATCGTTCTGGCAGTAGCTTTTGACGTGGTGAGCAAGTCCAAGAAATCACAGAAAGTGATTGTTGCGAAAGAAGAAAAGCCGGCTGAGAAAACGGCGGCGAAGTAACTGTTAATTAAGATTTGCCTGTTCATGATTCCGGCAAGAATCAGAGAATTTATATCAAGAAAGGGAGAAGAAAGATGAAGATGAAAAAGCTTACAGCAGTATTACTTAGTGCAGCAATGGTAATTTCCTTGGCGGCGTGCAGCAACAGCGGCGGCTCCTCCGAGGGCGGAGATGACAAGGGAGACGGAAAGAAGAGAGTGTGTTTTGTAGCGAGGGCAAGTGCGGATACGTTCGCGGCATGGCTGACTTCCGAGATGCAGAAGTCCGCGGAGGGCAGCGACAATATCGACTTGACCTGTGTCAGCGGAGAGGCTGACGACAATAAAGAGAACGGACTTCTCGAGGACTGCATTACCAAAGGATACGATCTGGTTATCGTTCAGTCCAACAACAATGCAGCGCAGGCTCCGTATGTGCAGAAACTTGTGGACGCTGGAATTCCGGTTATCACCACGAACCCGACGACGCATCAGAGTGACCTTGACGGAAGCGATGACAACTCTGTAATGAAGGGCACGGGAACTGTTGACGCTGACCCGGTTGAGCAGGCAGCGGTGGGCGCAAAGCGCGCGGTAGAGGAAGTTCCTGAAAATGCGAATGTAGTAGTCCTCAGAGGACCGTCCGGTAATTTCCACGCAGAGAAGAGACGTGAGGCGTGGGATACAGAGTTTTTTTCAAAACGTAAAGACGTAAAGATTCTTTATGAGGATTATGCAAACTGGAACAGTGATGAGGCGTTAAAGCTGATGGAGAACTGGGTACAGTCCGGAACACACATTGACGCAGTTATTTCTATGAATGATAATATGGCTGCAGGTGCTATCGAGGCTGTCCGTGAAGACCCCAATTATGTAAAAGACGGAAAATCAAACTTCCTGGCATATGGTGTTGATGGTACAGCGCAGGGATGTCTTTTAATCAAAGAGGGACTTTTGACCTGTACCGCACTTCAGTCCGCATCTGATCTTGCGAAGATGAATATTGATTACGCATCTAAAGTGCTTGCGGGAGAGATGGAGATTACAGAAGTCAATGACTTTGTGGACGCTCCGGAGATCAATTCAGAAAATGTTGAAGAATATATCCAGATGTATGTGGAGAATGGTGAAATTTCAGATAATGGGACACTCGCAGAATAGTTTCAGATAGTTGATTAGCTTTGCCGGAAAATGGATTGTGTAATAGTGCCTGGCAGTTTCCGCTGTCAGGCACATTTTTTAAGAAAGGAAGGTAATGGAGATGAAAATGCAAAAAGCTGCATATATGCAGGGGCTGGATAAGATGGCCGTAAAGGAGGTGCCAGTGCCGGAGGTGAAAGAAGGCCAGGTGTTGGTAAAGCTTGAATATGTGGGAATCTGTGGTTCGGATGTCCACTATTTCCATCATGGTGTGTGCGGACCGTACAAGGTTGACCTGGAAAATGACTTTATGCTGGGACATGAATGTGCTGGGACGGTCGCGGAGGTAGGACCGGGAGTTACGGAGCTTAAAACAGGTGATAAAGTTGCTCTCGAGCCGGGGATCACCTGCGGGAAATGCGAATTCTGCAAGACGGGCAGATACAACCTGTGTCCGGATGTGGTGTTCCTGGCTACGCCGCCGGTGCAGGGGTGCTATGAGGAATACATTGCTTTTCCGGAGGATATGTGCTTTAAACTGCCGGACAACGTAAGTACTAAGGAGGGCGCGCTGATTGAGCCGCTTTCCGTAGGATTCCATGCGGCGAACCAGGGAAATGTGCAGACCGGAGATACGGTCATCATCCTCGGCGCAGGGTGCATCGGCCTTGTGACACTGCTTGCCTGCAAGGCTAAAGGGGCAGGAAAGATCATCGTTGCGGATCTGGTGGACGCACGCCTTGAGAAAGCGCTGGAACTTGGAGCGGCCCATGTGATCAATAGCGGAAAAGCAGATGTATTTGCAGAGGTTGAAAAGCTGACGGGCGGCAAAGGTGCGGAGAAGGTATTTGAAACGGCCGGCTCTCCGGTAACCATCGCACAGACACCGTTCCTGGTAAAACGGGGAGGAACCATCACGCTTGTCGGCCTTGCGGCAGTGGAGGAAATCAACTACAATTTCGCGCAGATCATGGACAAAGAAGCGGAGATCAAATCCGTATTCCGTTACCGGAATATTTATCCAAAGGCAATCGCGGCGGTGGCAAGCGGAGCGATTGATGTGAAAGGAATCGTGACTCATGAGTATGACCTTGCACATATCCAGGAGGCATTTGACGAGGCAGTAAATAACAGGACAGACCTGGTGAAGGTAGTCATTAAAATATAGGAAAACAGCGATTCATGCAGAGCCTTGACAGAACTTTGCGGGGCGTATTGGAAGGGAGAAGACACATGTTATATATTGGTATAGATCTGGGGACATCGGCGGTCAAGCTGCTGTTGATGGACGGGGAAGGGAAGATAAAAAAAATCGTCTCTCGGGAATATCCGCTTTATTTCCCACATCCGGGATGGTCGGAGCAAAAGCCGGAGGATTGGTTTGCCCGGTCCATGGAGGGGATTCGGGAGCTTACGGCAGAGTGTGAGAAGAGTGAGGTGGCTGGTATCAGCTTTGGAGGGCAGATGCACGGGCTGGTGGCTCTTGATAAGGATGATGCGGTGATTCGGCCCGCAATCCTGTGGAATGACGGAAGAACGGGCGAGGAGACAGATTACTTAAATCAGGTCATCGGCAAGGAAAAGTTGTCCGCGTATACGGCGAATATCGCATTTGCCGGATTCACGGCGCCGAAGATCCTATGGATGAAAAAGCATGAGCCAAAGAATTTTGCGCGGATAGCTAAGATCATGCTGCCGAAGGATTATCTTGCCTATAAGCTGTCGGGAACTTTCTGTACGGATATGTCAGATGCGTCAGGGATGCTTCTTATGGATGTGAAGAACCGCTGCTGGTCCAGGGAAATGCTGGATATCTGCGGCATCACCGAAGAGATGCTCCCAAGGCTTTACGAAAGCTTTCAGGTTGTCGGTACATTAAAGCCGGAGCTTTCAAGGGAGCTTGGGCTATCCCCGGAGGTAAAGATCATTGCCGGAGCCGGGGATAACGCGGCGGCTGCGATCGGCACCGGGACGGTAGGGGACGGCATGTGCAACATCTCCCTGGGAACGTCGGGAACGATCTTTATCTCCAGCAGGGAGTTTAAGGTGGATGAACATAACGCGCTCCATTCCTTTGCCCATTCGGACGGAAACTATCATTTGATGGGTTGTATGTTAAGCGCCGCTTCCTGTAACAAATGGTGGAGTGAGGAAATATTAAAGACGACGGATTTCGCGGCCGAGCAGGCAGCAATCGATAGGCTTGGGGAAAACAATGTATTCTTCCTGCCGTATCTGATGGGTGAGCGGTCTCCTCATAATAATCCGGATGCGCGGGCTATGTTTATCGGCATGTCCATGGACACTACAAGAGAGGATATGACCCAGGCGGTCTTAGAAGGTGTTGCCTTTGGCCTCAGGGATTCCCTGGAAGTGGCCAAGAGATTAGGGATTCGCATCGGGCGCACGAAGATCTGCGGCGGCGGCGCGAAAAGCCCACTGTGGAAAAAGATTATCGCAAATGTGATGGACATGAAGGTGGATGTCATTGAAAGCGAGGAAGGCCCGGCTCTTGGCGGCGCTATGCTGGCGGCAGTAGGCTGCGGAGAATATCCGGATGTAGAGATGATTGCGGCGAAAGTGGTGAAGGTGACAGGTACGGTAGAGCCGGAGCCTTTGTTGGTCAAGAAGTATGAAGAGCGATATCAGAAGTTCAGAAAGATCTATCCGGCAGTGAAAGAAATTTTTTAAGAAAAATTGCGGCAGCCTGTGCAGTTAATAAGCAGCACAGGCTGTTTTTAAATGAAAAATAATCAGCGGAAACTGGCAATCCTCACACAGATATGATAAACTGGTTAACAACAGTCAATACAACAAAGAAACGGTAGGATTACTAAATGATGAGCGATAAAACAGCATTTGAAATGATTTATGATATCATTTGTCAGATTCCGGAAGGCAAGGTCGCCACCTATGGACAGATTGCTGCACTTGCAGGCAACCGCCGGTGGGCCAGGGTCGTAGGCTATGCTCTTTATGCAATTCCTCATGGGAGTGCTATCCCATGGCACCGGGTGGTGAAAAAGAACGGTGAGGTTTTTGGCGGTGCAGAAAGTTCAGGCGGAAAATATCAGACAGAGCTGCTTAAAAAAGAAAATGTGGGATTTGTAGATGGGTATGTAGATATGGAACATTATCAGTGGAAGAAACTTACGTTTTAAAGATTGGGGGCCAAGGTTCGGTGGATTTGACAGAAGAATTAAAAGAATTATTGCTGCAAAGCGGGGCATCGCTTGTGGGAGTAGGAAGTCTTGAGAAGATCAAAATCAACGCTTATGATAAAGGCGTATCTGTAGCGGTTGCGCTGCCGAAGGCTGTGGTGCATGAGTTACAGAAAACGCCGACGATAGAATATCATAGGCTGTATTATGCTCTGAATGATAAGCTAAACAAGATCGTAACGGCTGGGGAGAGATTTTTGAAGGATAAGGGCTTTGCTGCCTATGCTCAGACGACAGACAGGGTAAAGATTGATGCTAGGAGAAGCTCAAGGCTTCCTCATAAAACTGTGGCTACAAGGGCAGGACTTGGTTGGATTGGGAAGAATGGGCTGCTTGTGACAGAAAGATTTGGTTCGGCGGTGCGGATTTCGTCTTTGCTGACCGATGCACCTTTAAGCTGTGACAGACCAGTTAATGAGTCGCGGTGCGGCGGATGTTCACTGTGCGTGAAAGAGTGTCCTGCACAGGCATTGGAAGGGAAATTATGGGAGCCTGGCATGTCCAGAGAAGAGCTTGTAGATGTGGAAAAATGTTATAAAACACAAAATGAGATCATGTACCAGGCAACGGGTATTGAGACAGATCTGTGTGGGAGATGTTTCGCCGTATGCCGTTATACGAAGAAATATCTCAGAGATATTTGAATGGAGATGGGGAAATCTATGCAATTGAAAAGTAAAGAGGATGCGATAGTGTGGCTGAAAAAGGATCTTACCATAGACCGGCTGTGGGACATTATGGAATTCTATGAAGATTTTCCGTTTTACACAACGCGGGATTTGGAATTTACTTATATCATCAAAGGAAATGAGATGTTTGTCAACCGCAAGGAAAAAAGCATCACAAAAGCGACTGTCGGTATGGCCCTTCGTAAGGCTTTGGTACTTGGCGGGATTGTTCCCGGTCCGAAAAAGCTTGGAACTTTCGGGGCAAGCTATATATATCCGATATTTTTATATTTTGAAATTATCAGGCAGAAGTAGAGGAGGCATGTTTATCTTTTGACATGCCTCTTTATTGCATCAAAACTCTCTTTACTGATGACATGTTCAATCTTACAGGCATCTTCTGCCGCAATGTCGGCAGGAACGCCTAAAAAGGTGAGCCATGAGCTGAGGAGCTGATGGCGTTCATAGATCATCTCGGCGATTTCACGGCCGGATTTGGTAAGGTAGATAAATCCGGCATCGGTCACAGTGATGTGTTCTTTTGTCCTGAGGTTTTTCATAGCAACGCTGACACTGGATTTCTTAAAACCAAGCTCATTAGCTATATCCACTGATCTTACGACAGGAAGTTTTTTGCTCAAGATTAATATTGTTTCAAGATAATTCTCCGCAGATTCGTTTAATGTTTGCATCTGATTTCTCCTTGTAGATTTCTTTCAGTATACCATATTTAGACAGGAAACACAAAAAACTTAAAAAAATCCAGAAAGTTGTTGACATCTAATATGTGTTAGTATATACTAACAATGAAATTGAAAATATTTATCAAAATTAATACGTTATAGACTGATGCAGTAAAAGGAGGATGGTGTAATGCCGTTGTCAATGGTAAATTCAGGTGAGCCGATGCAAATCAAAAAAATCAGCGGAAAAGAAGAGGTAAAGAAATTTTTAGAGAATCTTGGATTCGTTGCCGGTGGAATTGTGACTGTCGTGTCAGATATCGGCGGCAGCATGATTGTGAATGTGAAGGATTCCCGCGTGGCCATAGGAAGGGATATGGCGAATAAGATTATCGTGTAGGCAGACGCCGCCTGCAAAGTGGCTTGCAAAATATAAAGGAAAGAAGGGATAAGGGAAGATGAAGACGTTAAAAGAAGTGCCTTGCAAGGAAACGGTGAGGGTGAAAAGGCTGACAGGCGAAGGGCCGGTGAAGAGGAGGATTATGGATATGGGAATCACGAAAGGCGTAGAAATATTTGTCCGAAAAGTTGCGCCTCTTGGAGACCCGGTGGAAGTAACGGTGAGAGGCTATGAGCTTTCCCTGCGGAAAGCAGATGCAGAGATGATATTAGTGGAGTAATGGCAGAGTGAAGGTTTAATTTTTTTTACACATAGGTTAGTTAAAACTAATAAAAGAAAGTAAAAGCTAACATAAAAAGTTTTTATTTTGCGAATATTTATGAGAAGGAGAAGGGTTATGTCTGTAAAAATAGCACTTGCGGGAAATCCGAACAGCGGCAAGACGACGCTGTTCAATGCGCTTACCGGCTCAAATCAGTTCGTGGGCAACTGGCCGGGGGTAACGGTAGAAAAAAAAGAAGGGAAACTAAAGGGGCAAAAGGATGTCATCATCATGGACTTGCCGGGTATCTATTCCCTGTCTCCCTACACGCTGGAGGAAGTGGTGGCGAGGGATTACCTGATTGGCGACAGGCCGGACGCAATCATCAATATCGTGGACGGAACAAACATTGAGCGTAATCTTTATCTGTCTACGCAGCTTATGGAGCTTGGGATTCCGGTGATTATGGCGGTGAATATGATTGATATCGTGCAAAAGAACGGCGATGTGATTGATACTGTAAAACTGGGCGAAAAGCTCGGCTGTGAGGTAACACGGATTTCTGCCCTTAAGGGAACAGGCATCATGGAGACAGCGGACCGGGCGGTGCTCCTTGCGAAGTCCGGGAAAGTGGCGAAGGCAGTCCATGAGTTCGGAGAAGAGGCGGAGAGCACCATAAGGAGAGTAGAAGAACGGCTTGCCGGAATCGTGCCTGATGCACAGAAAAGATTTTTCGCAGTCAAGCTTTTGGAAAAAGATGATAAGATTAAGGAACGGATGCCGTCTGTACCGGACATATCCGCAGACATAAAGGAGATGGAGGAGCGGTTTGACGATGATACGGAGAGCATCATCACGAATGAGAGGTATGTCTGCATATCTTCGGTAATCGCGGAATGTGTACAGAAAAACCGGACGCAGAAACTTACCGTATCAGATAAGATAGACCGCTGGGTGACAAACCGGTGGCTGGCGCTGCCTATATTTGCAATTGTCATGTGGCTGGTGTATTATGTATCTGTATCGACAGTGGGGGCATTTGTAACAGACTGGACAAATGATGTACTGTTCGGCGAGATCATCCCTCCGGCAATCGAGAACGTCCTTGTAAGCATAAACTGTGCAGACTGGCTTAAGGGGCTCATTCTTGACGGAATTGTGGCAGGAGTGGGCGCGGTGCTTGGTTTTGTACCGCAGATGCTTGTACTGTTTATCTTCCTTGCGTTTTTGGAAGGCTGCGGATATATGGCGAGGGTGGCATTTATTATGGACAGGATCTTCCGCAAATTCGGCCTTTCGGGAAAATCCTTTATCCCGATGCTCATCGGTACGGGATGCGGCGTGCCGGGGATTATGGCATCCAGGACGATTGAAAATGACAGGGACCGCAAGATGACGATTATGACGACCACATTTATCCCCTGCGGGGCAAAGCTGCCGATCATCGCACTGATTGCAGGAGCGCTCTTTGACGGGGCGGCATGGGTTGCGCCCAGCGCGTACTTTGCAGGCATCGCAGCAGTCATCTGCTCCGGTATTATCTTAAAAAAGACGCGGATGTTCGCGGGAGACCCGGCGCCCTTCGTTATGGAGCTGCCGGCGTACCATATGCCGACAGCGGGAAATGTCCTTCGGAGCATGTGGGAGCGCGGGTATTCATTTATCAAAAAGGCAGGCACGATCATTCTTGTGTCAACGGTTCTTTTATGGTTCCTGATGAGCTTTGGCTGGTCGGACGGTTCTTTTGGGATGCTTGAGGCAGAACAGCTTGACAGCAGCATCCTGGCGGCTTTCGGAAGTATCCTTGCACCGCTTTTTGCGCCTCTCGGCTGGGGCGACTGGAAGATGGCGGTGGCGGCGGTTACCGGACTCATCGCCAAAGAGAACGTGGTAGGAACCTTTGGCATCCTGTTCGGGTTCGCAGAGGTTGCGGAGGACGGAACAGAAATCTGGGGGCAGCTTGCCGGCAGCATGACAGCGGCAGCCGCATATTCCTTCCTTGTATTTAACCTCTTGTGCGCGCCTTGCTTTGCGGCGATGGGAGCCATCAAGCGGGAGATGAACAATATCAGGTGGTTTTGGTTTGCAATCGGATACCAGACACTTCTCGCCTATGTCGTGTCACTCTGCGTGTACCAGATTGGAAATGTGATGTCCGGCGGCGGTTTCGGCATCGGGACAGTTGCGGCAATCGTCCTTGTCATCGGATTTGTCTATCTACTGGTGCGTCCGTATAAAGAAAGCGGAACGCTGAAGATGGGTGTGAAAGGAATGGCTGCGGCGAGATAGGAGCCGGAAGAAAAAACAGAAAATGCAGACGGAGGTTTAGAAAAATGGGAACTTTTGTTGTGGGGATAATTGTCTGCGCGCTTGTGGGGCTTGCAGTAAGGAGCATGGTCCGAGATAAGAAGAATGGGAAATCCATACAGTGCGGCGGCGACTGCAAGAATTGCGGCGGACATTGCCATTGAGAATGAATCGAAAAACGGTGCCTGTATAGTCTCAGCAGGCACCGTTTTAAATATACATAAAAATAAGTTTTATTATTAATATCCAAGATTTTCCCCAACCATAAAAATTTTGATTCTTCCGGGCAGGATGCTGCGCCTTGTTATGACAAGATGGCTGCAGATGCAGTCCGGAGAAAAGCAGTTAGCGCACAGCCCGGTCTCATGGCAGGGCGTTTTTTTGCCCAGCCGCTGTACGTTTGCGGGAGATGCCAGATTGCGGATGCGTTCTATGCCTGCCTCGACGGATTTTGTAAATTTGTTCATGCCGACAATGACGTATACTTCCTTGGGACCGTGCATCAGGCATGCAAGCCGGTTCCCTGAACCGTCAATGTTCAGGAGGATTCCGTCGTATGTAATGGCATTGCTGCTCATAAAATAAGCATCAGCCATGACAGTACGGCCGTAAAGTGTCCGCTTTTCTTCATCAGTAACAGCGAGAGCGCGGTCGATAAGCTGATAGTTTCCTTCCTTAAGAGCAGCTAACATACCGCTTTCCTTAAAGCTCTCGGAGCCGCCCCAGGCAATAGAGCCATTCTCCGGCAGCATAGATAAGATTTTTTTCACCATCTCATCACAGCTTTCAAAATAATACCCTTCCATGTTTCGCTTTTTCAGCTCTGCAATCACAGAAGGCGCTGCGGCAGAAAAAGCTTTTTGCAGATTGTTCATGTAAATCACCTCACTCTTTGATACAAAAACAGTATAACACTGCAATTTCCCCATGGCAAGGAATTTATGCGGCAGTATATAATTGAAAAAGCGTGCAGGGGAAGATATAATGATGGTACTACAATTGATTGGGGGAATCGGATATGTCCGGAAAGATGGTAAGCCTGTTTACGAGGCAGAATGACAAGACTTTATATCAGCTTGAGCGCGACGGCAGAGTCATCAATGTGAGGAGGTATGTGGAGCTGCACTTTGGGGATATCGCGCCCCTGTTCCTGGACAGTTACGACTGGTTTACGAGGACGGCGGCGAAAAAGGTTCCGAAACCGGAGGATGTGAAAGCTCCCATCTGGTGCGCCATCCGCAGAGAGGACTGTCTGCCGCCGATTGAGGGTACGGTGGTGTATGAGCTGTCCGTTCCGGAGGAAGAAGTCATCTATTTCAGCGACCTTAGGTGGGATTATGTCCTGAACCGTATCTATCTTCCGAAAGATGATGAGGACGCGGCGCGCTACAAGCAGCACTTGAAAGATATCGGCGTGGCAAACGGATTTGAATTTTTCGAGGGGAGGTACAAAGGGTTTTACCCGGACGAGGTGCAAAAGATAAGGGAGAGCTGGAAACGGGTCTTCGAGATAGAGAGCCTTGAGGAATCAGGCGTATGCGGAAATATATGGGAAATCCGGAAAGAGAATGTGGTGCGGGTCGTGAAACCCGGAGAGAAAGTTTGATATCAGAACCTTCCTCCCAGGAACATCATGGGGCCGAACCCCGCGTTGGCTTTGCGCCTGTACAGTAACCATGTGAAAGCGGTCATCCTTTCATGCAGCAGGTGGCAGGCCCGCAGATAGAAACCGGTGACGCTGTCAGAGGCAGCATGTACAAAAGATATGCCGATTTGGGCGGCGGCAGCCGGAAATTGCAGAGCAGCGACTTTATTTGTAAATGCAGTGAGCTGCGGGATGGAATAAACGGCGGTCAGCAGTACGCAGCCGCAGAGCAGCAAAAGAGACTCCGGCACGGTAGTTATATTTTTAAGCAGGTCTGTGCAGTCCTTAAGGTAGGAGTAAGTCAGCCCGTGGAACAGATAGACTGCCATAGTGCGTGTTCCGATGTAGGAGAAAAACATTTTTCGGGCCGGAACCAGCAACAGCCCCGCGAAAGTCATGGCAAATCCTATGGCGTAGCAGAGGGCGCGCCAGAGGATTCCGGTAAGGACGTCCTGCCCGAGAAAGTCATAGTTGTACCGCCCGTAAAATACTTTTACGGAAAGGATGCCGAATACAGGGATGCACAGGATGCATCCGGTAAAAACTGCGATGGCTGCGGCGGAGAGGAGACGGAATGATTTTTTCCGCAGTTTCGTGAGGACAGAGCGGTCAAAATCCGTACCTGCCAGGAAAAAAGGGTAAAAATAGAGAATCCTTGGCAGGCTTAAAAAATTGTCCGCCATATCAGAACAGCCGATGAAAAGTCCTGCGGCCGCGGACAGCCACAGATAGTGCGGGCATTTTTTCACAAGGGGAGTTACGGCGCGCCACACAAAGAGGGCGAGCAGATACCACAGGGAGAATTTGGGATAGAGAAGGTAAAGCCCGGTCTCCTTGTGCAGGACAAAAATATAGAAAAAGTAGTAGACAAATTCGTACACAATATACGGAACGAGAAGTTTCTTAAGAATCACGGAGAACTTAAGCTCACGTTTGGAAAAATAACCGGAGATAAAGATAAACGCCGGCATGTGGAAGGAAACGATGAGCCACTTGAGGGTGTACAGAAACGCATTGTTCCGGTAGCACGGCTCGATGAAATGCCCCATGACGACAAGCACGATCAAAAGAACTTTGTAGTTGTCGAATAAGTAGTCGCGTGTGTTTGCTGCAGATGCTCCTCTGTTCATAATAATACCTCGTCTTAAAATCTGATAACCATTCTATTCTTTTCGTTTATCCGGTTCAATAGTAAAAATATACGAAAATAAAAATCTGTAATCCGCAAATTTGTAACATGTTTTGAAAGCGTGTAAATACTACTGGAAAAATCCAGGGGTTTTATATATAATAGAAGAACAATTCAAACAAAAGTAAAAAGGAGATGTATTCATGGAGATGTTATCAATTGAAAAGGAATTGCAGGGCAATTCTTATCCGGGCCGCGGGATTATCATCGGGAGAAGTGAGGACGGGAAAAAGGCGGTGTGCGCCTACTTTATCATGGGGAGGAGCGCCAACAGCCGCAACCGCATATTTGCGGAGGAGGGCGAGGGAATCCGCACCCAGGCTTTTGACGAGTCAAAGCTTGAGGACCCCAGCCTTATCATCTACGCGCCTGTCCGCGTTCTGGGGAATAAGACCATCGTGACCAACGGCGACCAGACGGATACCATCTATGAGGGGATGGACAGGCAGCTCACCTTTGAGCAGTCTTTAAGGAGCCGCGAGTTCGAGCCGGACGGGCCGAACTTTACGCCGCGCATTTCCGGAATCATGCATATCGAGGACGGCATGTACAATTATGCCATGTCTATCCTGAAGAGCAATAACGGGAATCCGGAAAGCTGCAGCCGCTTTACCTTTGCCTATGAGAACCCGGCGGCGGGCGAAGGGCATTTTATCCATACATATAAATGTGACGGCAATCCTCTGCCGAGCTTTGAGGGCGAGCCGAAACTAATCGGCATACCGGATGACATGGATGCATTTGCAGATACATTGTGGAGGAGTCTCAACGAGGACAATAAGGTGTCGCTGTTTGTGCGCTATATCGACATTGCCACGAAGGAATATGAGACGAAGATTATCAATAAGAACAGATAGGAGGATATTCAGATGAAAGAATTAGAGCTGAAATATGGCTGCAACCCGAACCAGAAACCGTCGAAGATCTACATGGCAGGCGGCGGCGACCTTCCCATCACCGTGTTAAACGGAAAGCCGGGCTATATCAATTTCCTGGACGCCTTTAACGGCTGGCAGTTGGTGAAGGAGCTTAAGCAGGCGACCGGACTTCCTGCGGCGACTTCCTTTAAGCATGTATCCCCGGCGGGGGCGGCGGTAGGCCTTCCTCTTTCGGATACGCTGGCGAAGATTTACTGGGTGGACGACCTCGGGGAGATGTCGCCTTTAGCCTGTGCTTACGCAAGGGCGAGAGGGGCGGACCGGATGTCTTCCTTCGGAGATTTTATCTCCCTGTCCGATACCTGCGACGCGGACACGGCAAGGCTCATCAAGAGAGAGGTGTCTGACGGCGTGATTGCTCCGGGCTATACGGATGAGGCGTTGGAGATATTGAAAGTAAAGAAGAACGGCAATTATAATGTGATTCAGATTGACGCGGATTATGTGCCGGAGCCGCTGGAGCACAAGGACGTGTTCGGCATCACTTTCGAGCAGGGAAGAAATGAGTTAAAGATTGACGATGAGTTTTTTGCCAATATCGTGACGGACAATAAAGAACTTACCGAGCAGGCGAAGATTGACCTTGCTATCTCTATGATTACATTAAAATACACCCAGTCCAACTCCGTGTGCTATGTAAAGGACGGTCAGGCGATTGGCATTGGGGCGGGGCAGCAGTCAAGAATCCACTGTACCCGTCTGGCAGGAACGAAGGCGGACAACTGGTGGCTGCGCCAGTCGCCCCAGGTGATGGGCCTTCCCTTCGTGGACGGCATCCGCAGGGCAGACCGGGATAATGCCATCGACCTTTATATCGGAGAGGACTACATGGACGTGCTGGCGGACGGCGCGTGGGAGAATATTTTCAAGGAGAAACCGGAAGTATTTACGAGAGAGGAAAAGAGAGAGTGGCTTGATAAGATGTCAGACGTGTCGCTGGGGTCTGATGCCTTCTTCCCCTTCGGGGATAATATCGAGCGGGCGCACAGGAGCGGCGTAAAGTATGTGGCGCAGCCGGGCGGCTCTGTGCGGGACGATCATGTAATCGCAGCCTGCAATAAGTACGGGATGGTGATGAGCTTTACAGGGCTTCGGCTGTTCCACCACTAGATACAGATGATTTGTTTTAAAGGAGAGAGGGTTAGGTAGGTAAATATGCGGAAAATCAGATATAGAGTTACAGCACTTGTGTTGATACTGGCAATGTTATTCTCAGTGAGACTTCCCATGGGGGAAGTACAGGCGGCTGAGAGCGGCAGGATATCCATAAAAGCAACGTATGATTACGAAAAAGCATTTGAAGTGCTGAATCAGGTCAACAAGCAGAGGAAAGCAGCAGGTGCACGGCCGTTGACGATGGACCGGGAGCTTTTGGATACAGCAATGCTCCGGGCCCATGAAACGTCAGTATTTTTTCAGCATGTCCGCCCAAATGGGGAGGATTGTTTTACGGCTTCTGGCTTGATGATGGGCGAGAATATAGCAGCCGGACAAAAGACGGCGTCCCGGGTAATGGAAGGATGGATGGGCTCACCGGGACACAGGGCTAATATATTGAATCAATCTTACACATCGATAGGAGTCGGGATGGCTGTAGTTGACGGGCGGTATTATTGGGCGCAATGCTTTGGCACGGAGTTATCGGGTACTGCATCAAAAGGCTCTTACAGCAGTAAAACGGTTACCCGCGGAATTGCGTTTGACCGCAGTCTGGTTCCGGTAAAACTCACGTACAGTCCGTCCAAAGTTGAAGCGGGCAAGACGGCAAAAGCGCTTTTGACTTGCAACAACGGATTTGCTTCCACGACAGGGAGTCCGAAAGGATTCTCTTTCCAAAGTTCTGATACAGGCGTGTGTACCGTAGACAATAACGGAGTGATAAAAGGCGTAGGGGCAGGGACCGCTACAATTCGAATGTTATCCGGCTCTGCGGTGATTTCTTCTGCAAAGATAAAGGTTAGCGGAAGCTTAAAAACCACATCTAAAACCTCCGCGCCCAAAAAGACCAGTATAGCCAGGTTGACTGCCGGAAAGAAAAAGATCAAGGTAAGATGGAACAGACAGTCTGTAGGCAAGCCGGGTTATCAGATACAGTATTCTACGAACAGTAAGTTTAAAAATGGGAAGAGGACGGTAACTGTCAGCAAAAATAAAACTACATCGAGAACGTTGACGAAACTAAAAGCAAAGAAAAAATATTATGTCAGAATCCGGACATACAAGACGATTAAAGGAGAGAAAGTATATTCTGCATGGTCTAAGGCGAAATCGGTAAAAACAAAATAGGGTTGTATCTTGCGGAAAAAGGGAATATAATGTGATAGTGCATTTTTAAATGTGCAAGAAATATAGCAGATATGACAAACGATATTTAAGGAGAAGTATTATGGGTAAATATTTTGGTACAGACGGATTCCGAGGCGAGGCCAACGAAGTGTTGACGGTGGAACATGCTTTTAAAGTGGGAAGATATCTTGGATGGTATTACGGACAGGAGCATAAGGCGAGAGTCGTCATCGGCAAGGATACGAGAAGGAGCAGCTATATGTTCGAGTATGCGCTGGCGGCAGGACTTACTGCGTCAGGGGCGAATGCGTACCTTCTTCACGTTACGACGACGCCCAGCGTTTCTTATGTGACAAGGACAGAGAACTTTGACTGCGGGATCATGATCTCCGCCAGCCACAATCCATATTATGATAACGGGATCAAGGTTATCAACGGCAAGGGCCACAAGATGGAGGCAGAGGTAGAGGAAAAGATTGAAGATTATATCGATGGAAAGATTCCGGAGATTCCTCTTGCAAAGAAAGAAAAGATTGGACGGACCATTGATTATGTAGCGGGAAGAAATCGCTATATCGGTTATCTGATCTCACTTGCAACCCGCTCCTTCGAGGACATGAAAGTAGGACTTGACTGTTCAAACGGAAGTGCATTTACGATTGCCAAGGCAGTATATGATGCACTTGGGGCGAAGACCTATGTGATCAACTGTGAACCTGACGGGACGAATATCAACGCAAATTGCGGTTCTACACATATCGAAGTGCTCCAGAATTATGTAAAGGAGAAAAAACTGAATGTAGGTTTTGCCTATGATGGGGATGCAGACCGCTGTATAGCTGTAGATGAGGACGGCAATGTGGTGGACGGGGATTTGATCCTTTATGTTTGCGGCAAGTATCTCAAGGAAAACGGACGTCTTAACGGGGATACGATCGTCACGACGATCATGTCCAATCTTGGATTATATAAGGCGTGTGATAAGGTTGGATTGAAGTATGAAAAGACTGCCGTGGGCGACAAGTATGTGTATGAGAATATGGTACGCAACAATTTTTCCCTAGGCGGAGAGCAGTCCGGGCATATTATCTTCAGCAAGCACGCGACAACAGGTGACGGGATTCTGACATCCCTGATGGTCATGGAGGTTATGTTGGAGAAGAAGCAGAGCCTTTCTAAACTTTCGGAGGACGTAAAGATCTACCCGCAGCTTCTTAAGAATGTCCGGGTGGCAGACAAAAAAACTGCCCGTGAGAATCCGGAAGTGACAAAGGCTGTGAATGATGTTGCAGAGGCATTGGGAGACGATGGACGGATCCTGGTGAGAGAAAGCGGTACAGAGCCGGTTATCCGCGTGATGGTGGAGGCAGCTACTGATGAGCTTTGCGAAAGGTACGTCAACCAGGTAGTGGATGTGATCCGTGCAGAAGGATTAGTAGTAGGGTAATAAGGAAATAAATGGAAATATGAAAAAGATTCGGATATCCGGTATATGACAGGAAATCCGAATCTTTTTTAATAACAGTTTAAATGGAATGGAAACCTTTTCCGATAATCTCGCTTGTATTGGAGATAAGCAAAAAGGCGTCAGGAGAGTTTTCTTTGATAAAGTTTCTAAGCCTTATTGCTTCCATCCGGTTCAGGACCGTGAATATAATATATTTATCGTCTCCCGAAAATGCACCTTTTGCATTTACGATAGTGGCGCTCCGGTTCAGACTATCTTTAATAAAATCGCAGATAGGCTGCGGGGAAGTGCAGACTACGTTAAAATATTTTGACAAATTCAGGCTCTCGATGAATCCGTCAATCATGAAGGAGCGCAGTGCAAGTCCCAGAAAAGAATAAAGTCCGTTTGAAATATCGAATACGAAACATCCGGATAGAGTGATAAGTACATCGGAAAGAAGAAGTGCTTTCCCTATGTCCACGCTGGTATATTTTTTCATGATCATTGCAATTACATCTGTACCGCCGCTTGAAGAACCGATATTGAACAGGACCGCAGAGCCGAGAGCAGGCAGCGCGATGGCGAACATAAGCTCAAGGAGCGGTTCGTTGGTGAGCGGATGGCTCATGGGATAGAGTCTTTCAAGGGCCGAGAGGGAAAAGGAGAGAAGAATCGTGCAGTATGCAGTCTTTGCAGCAAACTTTTTCCCGAGTACGATCCAGCCGATGATCAGGAGAAGTATATTTGCAATGAATGAAAAATCACTGGCAGAGATAATTCCCGATTTGGCAATTAATACGGCAAGACCCGTGATGCCACCAAACGTAAAGTTGTTGGCGAACTTGAAAAAATAAATTCCTACAGCGCTTAGAAGCGTGCTCACAGTTAACAATATGAAATTTTTCGCTTGAGTTTTCATAATTAATTCTCCGGCATTTGATAATATTTTTATATAGTCTAAAGACCATTGAGATTGTAACCCTTGTATTTTTGTGCGTCAACTGATGAACAAAATATGAATGAAGAAAATCAAGAATATTGATGAATTTGGTTTGTGGTTTCAGGAAATACTGTTTTTAGTAAGGAGGAAATTAAACTATGCACAAATATTTGCCGATTACAGATGTATACGCAAGAGAAATATTAGATTCCCGCGGAAATCCTACGATAGAGGTTGAAGTACTGGCAGGAGAAGAATTCATCGGACGTGCCGGTGTTCCGTCAGGAGCATCTACAGGGCTGTTTGAGGCCGTGGAGCTTCGGGATGGGGAAAAAAGATACAGAGGACTTGGGGTGACGCAGGCGGTTGATCATGTCAATGCAAAGATAGCGCCGGAGATTACCGGGATGAATGTGTTCGGACAGGCGGCGCTTGATGCAGTACTGGGCAAACTTGACGGGACGGACAATAAATCCAATCTCGGCGCCAATGCGCTGCTTGGAGTGTCTATGGCAGCAGCCCGCGCCGCGGCCAATGCGCTTAGACTGCCGCTCTATGTGTATCTTGGCGGCACAAATGCAAAGAGGATGCCTGTGCCTATGATGAATATACTGAATGGGGGCAGACATGCGGATAATACCATTGATATTCAGGAGTTTATGATCATGCCTGTGGGGGCGTGCTGTTTTAAAGAAGGGCTTCGAATGTGTGCAGAGGTATATCACACGTTGAAGGAGCTTTTGAAAGCTGCGGGACTTAGCACTGCTGTAGGGGACGAAGGAGGATTTGCTCCTGACCTTCCGGATGCGAAAGAAGCACTTCGCATTATGGTTGAAGCCATTGAGAAAGCAGGGTATCGCCCGGGAAAGGATGTAAGTCTTGCACTGGATGTTGCGGCTTCTGAACTGTATGATAAGCATTTCAAGAAATATGTATTTGAGGGAGAAGCAAAGATGCACGGCCACAAAGTAATCAGGTCTGCGGAAGAATTAATTGATTATTATGAAGAACTGATACAGCAATTTCCCATTGTGTCACTGGAAGATCCTCTTGATGAGGAAGATTGGGATGGATGGGAACTTCTGACGACAAGGACCGGACTTCACACGCAGCTTGTAGGGGACGACCTGTTCGTGACCAATACGCGAAGGTTGAGAAAAGGTATTGAAAAAGAGGTTGCCAATGCAATCCTTGTTAAGGTAAATCAGATTGGGACACTCACCGAAGCTTTTGATGCGGTGGAGATGGCTAAAAATGCAGGTTATCAGGCAGTTATATCACATCGCTCAGGGGAGACGGCAGATTCGATGATTTCAGATATTGCTGTTGCATTTAACGCAGGGCAGATTAAGACCGGCGCACCTTGCCGAGGTGAACGTGTAGCAAAATACAACCGCCTTCTGCGCATCGAAGACGAATTGGGAAATACTGCGGAGTACAAAAATCCATTCGAGCAGGCGCAGCAGGTGAAATGATTCAAAAAACACTTGTAAACTTTTGCCCTTTATGTTAATATAGACATGGTTTATCCGCAGGAGGTGGTAGATTATGGAGATATTGAAGACGGTATTAATGATCATATTTGCAATAGATTGTATCGCATTGACGGCAATCGTGTTGATGCAGGAAGGGAAGTCAGCGGGACTTGGGACGATCAGTGGTATGGCAGATACCTACTGGGGACAGAACAAAGGCCGTTCTATGGAAGGTGCGCTGGTAAAATCTACAAAGTTCCTTGCGATTCTGTTTATTGTACTGGCAGCAGTGTTGAATTTGAAAGTATTTGCTTAAGGGACTGTATTGTGAGCATGATGGGACACTCCTGTAATGAGGGAGTGTCCTTTTTCCATATAAGAAAGGAGCGATGTACGGGATGGATAAGACATATGATAAGAGAAAAAAGGTTGTCTACGATTTGATCTGTGACGATTTGTATACGCCCATGAAGTTTAAGGAGCTTGCCATCTTGCTGCAGGTTCCGAAAGAACAGCGGGAGGAACTTCGAACGGTCCTTGAGGCTCTTGAGCGAGAGGGGAAGATATATCTTTCCAAGCGTGGGAAATACGTAAAAGGGGAGACAAAGAGACTTTCCGGAGTTTATCGCGCCAATGCAAAAGGTTTTGGTTTTGTGGAGACGGAAGGGGAAACGCCGGATGTATATATCGGAGAAGAGTATACGGGAGAAGCCCTTGACGGCGATACGGTGGAATATGCGGTGATAAAGGATGTTCCCGGAAAAAGGAGCGAGGGGAAGATTGTAAAGATTCTTTCGCGGGGAATGACGAAAGTCGTAGGATACTATGAGATGACTCCGGGGAGGAATTATGGATTTGTGATGCCGGACAACCAGAAGTTTCATAAAGATATCTTTATCCCGGCGGAGAAGTCGAAGGGGGCAGTCACCGGTCACAAGGTAGTAGTTGAGCTTACTTCTTACGGCGGAGAGGGGAAAAAGCCTGAGGGAAAGATTACGGAGATTATCGGCCATGTGAATGACCCGGGGACGGATATTATGTCGATTGTAAAGGGGTATGATCTTCCGGTGGAATTCCCGGAAAAGGTACTTAAGCAGGCGGAGCGTGTCTCGAAGCCGGTGAGCGAGGCTGATCTGGCGGGACGCAGGGATTTAAGAGATATTAAGATGGTGACGATCGACGGCGAGGATGCGAAGGATCTGGATGATGCGGTGTCAGTTGAGCGAAAGGGCAGTGATTATATTCTCGGTGTGCATATTGCCGATGTGACCAATTATGTTCAGGAGAACAGTGCTCTTGACCATGAGGCGAGGGAACGGGGAACAAGTGTCTATCTGGTGGACCGTGTGATTCCGATGCTTCCCCATACCTTAAGCAACGGTATCTGTTCGCTGAATGCGGGAGAGGATCGGCTGGCGTTAAGCTGCATCATGACGGTAGATACGAAGGGAAATGTTATTGACCATGAGATATTAGAGACCGTTGTCCATGTAGACAGGCGCATGACTTATACAAGTGTAAAAAAGATACTGGAAGACCATGACGAAATAGAGCGGGAAACCTACAAAGAATTCGTACCTATGTTTGAGTGTATGCAGGAGCTTTCCGGGCTTCTGAGGGAGAAGAGAAAGCAGCGGGGTTCTATTGACTTTGATTTCCCGGAGACGAAGCTTGTGCTTGATGATGCGGGACATCCTTTGGAGATCAAGCCTTATGACCGCAATACGGCAACGAAGATCATCGAAGACTTCATGCTGCTTGCGAATGAGACAGTAGCTCAAGATTATTACTGGCAGGAGCTTCCCTTTGTATACCGCAACCACGAGGCGCCGGATGATGAAAAGATAAAGGCATTGGCTGCATTTATCAACAATTTCGGATATTCCATGCATATCGGTGTCAATGAGGTGCGGCCGAAGGAAGTACAGAAGCTTTTAGGAAGGGTAGAAGGTACGCCGGAGGAGGCATTGATCAGCCGGCTTGCGCTTCGTTCTATGAGACAGGCCAGGTATGCACCGCAAAATTCCGGGCATTTTGGTCTGGCGGCAGCGTATTATACTCATTTTACTTCGCCGATACGGCGGTATCCGGACCTGCAGATCCATCGGATCATCAAAGATAATCTGCGCGGGCGGATGAATGAGGATAAAATACAGCATTATCATGCCATCCTTGAGGAAGTAACGAAGCACGCCAGCGAGACGGAGCGGCGTGCTGACGAAGCGGAGCGGGAGACAGTCAAGCTCAAAAAAGTGGAGTATATGCAGGAGCGGATCGGACAGATCTTTGAAGGCGTTATCTCTGGTATGACAAAGTGGGGGATGTATGTAGAACTTCCCAATACGATAGAAGGGCTTGTGCATGTAACCAATATGGCAGATGACCATTACGATTGTTACGAGGGCAGCTATGAGATGGTCGGAGAGCACACGGGAAAAGTGTATAAATTGGGGCAGAAAGTCTATGTGCGCGTGATCGATACCAACAGGATGACGCGGACGATTGATTTTGAGATTGCAGCAGAAGGAGACGGGGAAGATGGCGAAGACGAACGGCAAGCTGATAGCTAATAATAAAAAAGCATATCATGATTATTTTATACTGGATACGTATGAGACGGGCATTGCCCTTCACGGTACAGAAGTGAAGTCCCTCCGCATGGGAAAATGCAGCATAAAAGAGTCATTTATCCGGATAGAGAACGGGGAAGTGTTTATCTATGGGATGCATATCAGTCCCTATGAGAAAGGAAATATTTTCAATAAAGATCCCCTTCGTGTCCGCAAGCTCCTTCTCCACAAGGCGGAGATCAATAAGCTTCTGGGAAAGACGAAGGAGAAAGGAATTGCGGTTATACCTCTTAAAGTGTATTTTAAGGGGAGTCTTGTGAAGATGGAGATTGGTCTGGCAAAAGGTAAAAAATTGTATGACAAGCGCCAGGATATTGCCAAAAAAGATCAGAAGAGGGAAGCGCAGAGAGAGTTCAAAGTAAGGAATTTGGCGTAGCGCAATAATTTTTGTTCAAAGGCTGCCCTGTATATCTTTTTGATATGCCGCCCTCAGGGGATAAAGGATTGAGTGTTCTTTTGTCCGCTGAGGGCATTTTTTATGTTTGATCATAGAAACGATTATCTGCCGAATGTCAAAGCATCGTTTGCAGATACAGCGTGAAAAAAAGTATGTAGGTGGTAATCTGTCTTAGAACGGCAGGGAAAGGATAGGAACCCCTTTGTTTTCCTTCGGAACTGCTGGAAAATAAATTAGCGTTCCGGTAAAAGAGAACGTCGGAGCGGGTTGTCAGCCAAGTGCTTTTATGAGCTGCATGGATGCTGGCCCTTTTTTCTTGAGCTTCATCTGCGGTGATGGAAAAAGTGCCGCCTTCGAATGTCCAACACAGATTGCGTCCGCATATCCCGTCAATTGCAGTTTTTGAAATTCTGGCCGGAGACTGGGCAGTGTGTTTTATAAAATGTGCTGTGAAGCGGGCGGCAGTTCTTAAGATGGATTGTCCGGTAAGATAGAGGCATACGAACAGCAATAAGGTGAGTAAAGCAGTGACTACTTTTTCGTTATTTTTCAATCTTTGTCCTCCTTTGTTGGTAAAATACAACCATATGGTAGCATAAATGGAATAAAAATGCAATTATTTGGTAGCATAAAACCGAGGTGGTTTGATGTATTTTCAACGTCTGGAAGACTTACGGATTGACAATGATAAAACACAGGCGGAAATCGCAGAATATCTGGGCTGCCAGCGCGAGGTGTACCGCCGGTATGAGAAGGGAACGCGCCAGATACCGGTAGATCTTCTGATAAAGCTTTCTTTATTTTATAATGTGAGTATTGATTATATGGTTGGTATTACGAATACAAAAAAGCCATATCCGAAAAGCAAGTGAATCAAAGGCTTACTTTGGGATATGGCTTTTATTAACCTGCTGATTATTTTCCCCACACGATTTCTGTATACTGTTTTTCCATAACTCCATTGTCTTGACTATAATAAGTTTCCAATAAAGTGCCGCTATCATAATCTTCATGTTCATAAAGCTTTCGCGAGAATATGGCTTTTTTGTCTGGCACATTTTTCTCGGTCTGGACGAGGAGGTAAGCGGTGTCTTTTTCTGTGTGCAGCGTCTCCGGGAGCTTTCCGGGTGTGAAAATCTCCTGCTTTATGACCTTGTTTTCTTTATCCATCTGGCAGAGCGTGATCTTTACCGGCTCATACATGACGGCGAATCGGACGGTTACAGTTGTTTTGTCTTCCTGTTTTTTTTGATCATCCCAGTATTCTGTCTTGTCGTCGAGGTGAATGGACATAACCTCGCCTTCGTCGTGTTCTGCATCAATATCGAAACTACTGCCGGGAAGAGCGTAGATTTCTCCGTCAGCAGTCTGGTATACCTGATTCAGGCAGTAGTCATAGCTTTTGATATTGTCTTTGGGCGTTGTATAGAGCGTAGCGGAAAGTTTCGTCTCTCTTCCTTGGTCTGTATTCATGACATCTACGCCGGAGTCGCAGATACCGTCGCTGGAGTAGGTATACTGACAGTCGAATCCATCCTTATCCGTCCAGGTCGGGACAAAGAACTTATGTCCCTTTACACCTTCAAATTCCACGGTCCAGTCGGAAATATCTTCGCTGTTATGACGGTTTATGGTGGCAGAAAACGGCGCCTCATATCCGAAAGACCCTGCGACACTTTCCGGTGTCCGCATAAGCTTGCGGGTATGCTCCTTAAGATAGGCATCATCGTCGAACTGGTCAAGGGGTTCTTCGGTGATAAATACGCCGATCATTTTATCTTGCGTATCATCCTGCGCGTCCTCCACAGCAAGGGAGCAGCCGTTAAGCAGCGGTATGAAAATTAAGATAAGAGTAATCGTAAATATAATCTGAATCGTTCGCCTAAGTTTCATCGTTATCCTCCTCTTCAAGTTTTCCGTCAAATTTTAAAATATCTCCTACATCACACCCAAGGTAATAGCAGATTCGGTTGATGGTGTGGAAACGCACACCTTTTGCTTTGCCGCTTCGCAGTACAGACAGGTTCGCCTCGGTAATATTTACCAATTTGCATAGTTCCTTCGATGTCATGCCCCGTTTTTTTAACACCTCTTCAAGACATACTTTTATTCCCATATATACGCTCCTTATATGAACAGATCGTTATCCTGCTTCAGTTTCTGGTTTTCACGGATATATTTTGTCGTCAGCAGCACAGCGAGCACGAAAGCAATGGAAAATACGGGAATAGACACTGCTATGCTGACCTGCCGCAGGTGTTGATGGAACAGAAGCTGCAGGATATTGAAGATCATGCTGGACAGTACCGAGATGACCAGTGACTTTGTACACAGGTCAGCGAGTTTTTTTGCGGCGGCAACAGACGCATCAGAATAACGGTCCGTAAGCAGTTCATTCAAGGCGCGGATGCTGGTAAACAAGATGAAGATAGCCAGCGCATAAGGAATGATATTTATGACACACTGCAGGATCAAAAAAATGTAAGCTGCCGTAAAGCTTTCACCTGTCGGATTATCCGTCTCGTTAAGAAGTCTTAAGGATACGGTCAGATTTTCCAGGCATTCCGTCAGTATGACGTAGAAAAACAAGAAAATAATGGCGGCAAGCAAGGCTCTGAGCCAATATTTAAGGCGTTTGGCATCTGACTTTCTGCAGCTTTCCAGTATTCGCAGGATGATGTAACCGAAGAATACAGAATAAAAGGTGCTGCCAAGTAAGGTATTTACCGCGCCCGGTACTCCGCCGTAGAATAAGCCCGGGTTGATCATATAGTAGATGACGGCAAAGAGCAGGACACTTAAAAACGGGAGAAAGAAATCGGTCTTTAAAAATCTCTCGGTTTTCTTAAGCCGCCAGAGAATCAGGCAAGGGATCAGGCATATCAGGATATAGATAATGATAGCGAACACATTGCCTGCCGCGCCGGATAATGATAGCTTTCGCAGTCCCCATCCGATTTGTTCAAATGGAAAGGTAATGAGATAAGAGAAAAATTTCGAGTACATATTATTCCTCCTAAATTATTGTTTTTCGATAATTATTAATTTTATTATAGCGTATAATTATCGTTTGTCAATAATTTTTCAAAAGTTTTATATGGATTATATGGATTTGACTGCTTGACAATGGGACGGATCCTGCATATAATAATGTTGCAGACCAGTGATATCAGCATATTGATCAGGGCTTGTACTGGTTTCGACGGGGGTTTGGAAGTTGGAGAAGCCATCCGTAGCGGGACACTACGTTAAAAGTTCCAATTAAATATAAACGCAGACAATAGAGAATTAGCGTACGCTGCCTAATTAAAGGCGGCAGTCGGCCTTAAGTCATCCGCTGCTTAAGATTCCGGCTTCATTTAGGCGGAGCACTTCGCTTCCAAAGCTTTGAGGAAGTGGAAGAACCGATGAAGCTACTGAAATCAGCAGCCTGTCATTAGGCGGCTGACGGAGGGAATGTTAATATAATGACTGTGATGGGAGATGCTTCGATGGATGGGCTTTCGGACGCGGGTTCGATTCCCGCCAGGTCCACTTATGAGGTCGCTCGACGAACACCCGAAGCCACGGTAATTGTTATCCGCTTCGGAATCGTCTTGGCCTGTAAGCTCCAGATTTGACCATATTTGAGTTTTTAGGTCAAGGGCTTATAAAATGCTTAGCAAGCAGTTAAAACGCGAATATGGAGACCGTGGGAGTCCAGAAGGCTATTCTGGGCTCTTACTTTGTCCTGGCACTTGCCTCAACCTGGCGTAACAGCCTATCTCGCTCGGCCATAAGGCTTTCCACCTGCTGCCGTAGTATGTCAACTTCTCTTTACCTTGGCACCTCATGGCATTCAAGGCTAATTGATACAGAGGATAAAGTCGCCCGTACCTTTTTAGAGACTTCCTCCTGTAAAGCCCTCTTTGTGGTTTCCCGTACAGTTCCACGAACCATACCGTCAATATCAACTTCATGTACAGTACGGTAAATAGCCTTCTCCACTTTTTCTTCCACAATGCTTTTTACAAAGTCAACGATAGTCTCACGGTTTATTCCGTTATCCGCGAGCATCTGAGTCAGCATTTTCCGCAATTCGATCTGTTCAATAGTCATAACATCTTTCCTCCATTTCTTTGTGAAGTCTCTGCCGCATATAGCTTCTGGCTTTCTTTTTCAAATGTCTTTTCCAGTGCCGGATAGTTATGGCTTTAGTATGATTCCTGGACCACCTATAATCATCAAGAACATATTTTCCAGGATGCTCGTTTTCACCATAGGCCCGCATTTTTCTAGCCATAAAAAATCACTCCTTTTCTTCAAAGAATACCCTTGCGTATTCGGCTTTTAATAGCCGAAGTTGCTCAAGATAGCGTAATGCTGCCAGAGTAGCACTGTAATCAACGCCTGGCTCTTCATCCTCATAATACGCGCAGAGTCTTTTCAAGTTTTCGATCAGCGTATCAAGCTCAGGGTCTGGCGTTTCCTTGCTATGTAAATGCAACTGAACCGGATAGGCTGCTCGTTCTCGAAGCCAGTTTTCCACGCCAAGCGGCATTAGGCAAATATCTGTCATTGATCCCTTATATTTCTGATTGAGCTCCTTGATAAAATCGTCTACAAGCACATAGGCTTTCATTTAGAATCGCCTCCTTTATGAGCCTCTAAAATTTTTTCGCATTCTTTTAATAATCTTGTGGCTTCGTCAGAAAGACACTGCAATTCTTGATTATGCTTTTCCCTGGCCTCGTAAAAGGCCGGGTCCTTCAAGGCATTCTCCCAATTATTGATAAACTGCTGAACCTCCTGAACGGTATTAAAGCCGACTTCGATTTCATAGCCATTCCTGGCCGTAAAAATCTCGTAGGCATGATCGTTCCGTTCGTCATTCAGGGCAACGCCAAAATACAGTTCATCCCGCAGGCTTTCATCCATAGGCTCAAACCGTACATCATCATAAAGCGGGCCAACCATAGGGCAGTTGTTCTTAAACCATACTCGGTAATTATCAAGAATATAATCACTTGTAATGCCACCCAGAATCTTACAGATTTCCGCCAGCCTTCCGGCGAGTTCGTCGTCGTCGCAAAACCAGTCATACCAACCTGCGTCGATCTGAGAGTTGCGGTCTTTAGCATGAAATTCACCGCTTGCATACCTAACGCAAAACCCGCGCAAGGTCATTTCCTTATTTGCCATATTTTCCTTTCTGCCCTCGTAACCTCCGGGGCGGGCAGTTTATTATAAAATCTCAACTTTCTTTGCGGCTTCCATTTTGTCTGAAATTATGTCGCTGCACTGCTCGATATAATCAGCTACGTCATTCCATACACGATAGTTGGAAGTCAGCTTTTTTACCTGATCGAATATCTCCATACAATCGGTGCAAGCGAGAAATTTTTCAAGCATAAGCTCCGTAATAACAACATACGGAACAAACTCATTGCCGTAGCAATCCTGCATAAAAGCCTTCTTTGTGAGCTGCGTCATTGCCACACATACCATATTTTTATTGTCTTTAAAATGTCCGATTGCCGCGTATACCTTCATTTTATTTACCTCCGTGTGTTTCATTTGATAAATCAATTTTAACGCCTTTGCTGAATTTCGTATGCCGACGAAACACACGGAGTTTTAGGATTCTCTCTATGCGTTATTGCTGATTGAAGTATTGCCCTCGTAACACCCGTGGCGGGATATCGGAATTATGATTACACAACTTCTGCAACAGAAACCAGACAGTAAATACTATGTGCGTTGCTTTTTCTCAGTTTAAAAAATTTATTTGTTGCCGATTTTTCAGTTCTTGCTTTAATCTCTTCGGTACGAGTATATACAGACATGCCGCCGTTAAAATATTTGTGATGCTCGAAAGTAACGATAAATTTTTTCATTTTATTTTCCCCCGTGTTTTATTTGATAAATCAATTTTAACGCCTTTGCTGAATTTCGTATGCCGACGAAACACACGGAGTTTTAGGATTCTCTCTATGCAATATCGCTAATAGCACAATACGCATTATCCACATAATCCTGTGCTTCTTCGATCGCAGCTATATAAGATTCCATTTCCTCACCGCGTTCGCCCTGCTGGAAAGATTCCGGCAAATTATCATGGGCTTCCTGTTCCTCGTCTTTAACTTCCTCTAAAATATCTCTTGCCTGCTCCAACAGTTCTGCGGCTTCGGCAAGGCGTTTTCTCCTGGCTTTATTCATTGGTTTTCCTCCTATGGGTTATAAACTTCTTTATGCAAAAGAATACATTGCTGCTGCGGCTGATTATGACCATCAGCGCAATAGAAAAACGAAGCTACTGCTTCCGGCTCTTTAGAATCCGGGAAAGTTTCATTTACCAAGTCGATCAAATCCTGCTTGGTAAGAGATTTCATGCCCTGCATATATTTCTCCTTTACCCTCGTAACCTCCGGGGCGGGCTGGTTTTATCCTTCGATACTTCTGGCTGTTGCGGTTGCTTTGCCGTCTGTCTTGCCTTCGCTGTAGGCTCTGCCGTCACTGGAAGTAGTCAAGCTGGTATTCATACGGCGGAAGTTTTTGGAATGCTCCGTATAGGCTTCTTCAATTTCCTTCGGCACAACAATCATAAGCGCGGTGCACTGCTTATCAAGCACTTCTTTAATGCCGTCGCAAAATCCTACGAGATAGGTATTCAGGACGCCCTTAGTGTCGCGGCCTTCCTTCTTGCATTTCAGGTAATACCGATTAGCCAGCTTGTTGCCGGTCTCAAATAAGAACTTGAAAACCTCAACAGCGATTTTGGCGTCTTTCTCATAGCCATAAAATGCGATTGCGTCCCGGTTGATGGAATAGGTCTTGCAGCAGAAATTCTTTGCGATAATTTGGGACAGCGTATAGCGCCATTTGCGTACGTAGTGGCAATTTGCCTTTGGCATATAAGTTTCCTCGACAATATTCTGCTTAAGGCTTTTGCCTTCAAGGTCCGCAAGCTCGATATTGTACTTTGCCATGAGCTCCTGAGCTTTAAGAGCTGCGGATATTGCTTCGTTCTCGCTGGGGTTATTTCCTGCCAGGGCCAAAAGTTTTTCGATCTTCTCTAAAATTTTTTCTCTGCTTTCCATATTAAAATCCTCCGTGCGTTTGATTTGGTGTTTCATTTGATAAATCAATTTTAACGTGTTTGCTTAAATCCGTATGCCGACGGAATGCACGGAGTTTCAGCATTTCTGCTATGCGGTTCTGCTAAGAATTGCCGCGTCCTAATCTGTTATGTAAAATTAACCATGTTGACAGTTTTGACAATTCTCTTATAATCGGCGTTCTGCAAATCTATCTTGCTATGCCGCACTTTACGATTAAGTTCTTTCTTACGCATAGAAATTCCGTGCCGGAGCTCGCCGCGATAACTGTAAGAACCATTTCCTCTTGCCCAGGAATTACGCTTTGCGTGAGCATTTCCAGGGCTTGGCTTTGGCTGGGCCATCCTATCACCTCCATATTCGCATTTTAGGCCTTAGCCCTTATAAAATTTACTGCCTGAGCTGTTAAAGCTCAAATATGGGCTCCGTGGAGCTCCACAAGAGCGTCTTAGGCTAATCCACCTCTTTATATTCAAGCCGTATACCGCCATATTCCCAAAGGTCTTCCCTTAATTCGTCCATAGAGACCTCACCAGCTTCCCAGCGATGATAAAGAGCAAGAACTTTTTCCGTAAACTCCTGGCCACGTTTATATGCCGTTTTCGGCCAGTAGTCAGTTATCAGCACTTCCAGCGGAATCGTGAGCATAAGGGTCATTGCCTGGTTTACGGCTTCTTCTGTAGCGTCAGCTTTCAGCTTATCGATCTGCGCTTGCGTTAGGGTATATACTTTTTGCTTTTTCTGGTCGGCTCTTTTCTGCCGCCGCATTTCTGCCCGTCCCATATTTTCACTTCCTTTAGAGCCGTTCTTCATAATTGGCGCACGTGTCCCGGTATTCAGTAACGCAACCGTAGCAGTCGGAAGAAGTGTTGCTGCACGTCCATTCTTCATCCCAGGGGTCATGCTCATGCCATTTACAAGTGCCGCAGCATTCATCAAAATAACTCATATTAACACACTCCTTTATAGCCGACATAATACGGCGATTCATTTGCGAGAAATACCTTTGTATCTACAGTAATTCTGCCGTAGCAATCATACTCATAAGTTTGCTTTACTGCCGGAAGAAAAAGTGCGCCATGCCAAAAAGGGTACTCGGCTTCCTCAGCTTCGGCCTGTTCCTTTGTCATGCCATACAACTCATAAGCCAGACCGCGCTTTTCTTCGAGTATTTTTGTTACATAAAAATCCACTAAATTCATGCCGCTCCTTTCTGTCAGCAGAAGTAGCAGAGTATTATAAGAAACTTATAAAATGTAAGAATTAAGAGTAAAGCCTTTATTCTTATTTCTTAAATTTTATAAGTTTCTTATAATACTCTGCTACTTCTGCTGACGTCCTTAATAAACCCGGCCCGTTTGTCTGTCTTCAAGTTCGATATGATTTACAACCCGAAAACCGGCTTCCCAGACAATAAAGAGGATAACCCTGATAAGGAAGCGTGCTTTACGCTTTCTTGTATCGTCATAAAACACATGGCCGGCCGTAGGGTCAGGGTAACCTTCCGAATTGCGAAAACGCCGGCTCATAAAACTACCCCCATTCTTTCAAACTGCCGGCCAAACTCAAAGCCGAGCCGGACCATTTCAATATCCATGTGGTCGCACATATCTTTGATATTAGTCGAAACTAACTCACGGACACAAACATAGTCTTCTCTGGCATAAGCATTTACGGCCTTGTCAAAAAGCCCCAAAAAGAAAGCAGCCTGATCGGGGTTGGTTTCCTGCAATGACATCATAAAATTATCCTCCTTTCTGGCGGGCTAGGAGCGCTTAAGCGCGCTCCATAGCTACGTCACAATCTCCGCATTTGATGTTCAGGTTTTCCGCAGAGCGAAAAGTCTGGCCGCATTTCGGGCAGGTGTAAGTAAACATAACCCTGGCAGCTTTGGCTCTCTTAGTCGGCAAGATACGGGCAAACTTGATTGACATATCAATGCCGGCTGCCTTGATCTTCTCAGTGAAAGCGTCGGTCGGAGAGGTATACGCATGGCCGTTGGCTCTATCATACTCAACCGTAAGATCACGGGCCTCACATTCTTTTTTGAAGTTGCCATTATGGTAGCGGCCATTCTGGCAGGTATCAGAAATGCCGTTCTCCATACAGTTCAGGTGCACCATTTCATGGAGCAGAGTTGCAGCAGTAACCTCGATAGGCCGGTTAAGAAACTCAGCGCCAATATTGATCTCATACATAGCTTCGTTCTCAGCTTCATTTTTCCAGATTTTCTTGGTGGAGCAATGCCCGTAAGCTCTCGGCGTGCTCTGTACCGTGATAACCGGCTTCGCCAGCGTGCCGTCAAAGTAAAGAGCGTTAAGCTTGTCGAAAATGGTTTCCAGGTTCTGGATAGCTTCGCTCATTTTCATAGCACTGTCAGCCGTAGGCGTATCTGTCTCTTTTTCCACTTTTGCTTTGGGAGCTTTTCCAACTTTGGGAGTCTTCGGGGTTTTAACCGGTTTTTCTTCCGGCGTTTCCTCTGCGGGAGTATCAGCCTTAGCCGGAGCTTCGGCCTCGATCTGTTCTGCGGTAGCCGGTGCAGCTTCTTCCTCAGCAGGCGCTGCTTCTTCGATAACAGCCGGTTTTTCCTCAACGGAAGCTGCTGCTTCTTCTGCCTGGGCTTCCTGCGCCGGTGCTTTCGGCTCTGCTGTAGCACCGTCTTCAATCTTCGTCCACCATCTTTTCAGAGTGGCAACGCTGATCGTTTTCTCCTTGCCATCGTCCATGGTCACGAACACGGTTTTGGTCTTAGGGTCAACAACACCGTCAGTAGTTAAAAAGGTACCGGGATTTTTCTTGCTTTCATACTTCATCATGATTTTTTCCTCCTAAAATTTGATTGATGTATTTGATGATTTAATATTAACGCTTTTGCTTGATTCCGTATGCCGACGTAACTAACGGGATTTCAGTTGGTTTTCCGTGCGGCATTAACAATATTGCTTGTTTATGAGTCAAAGCGTAGGCTCCTGAGTAGGAGCCCGCTTTTAGTACACATGTAAAGGACTATGGATAAATTCACGCTCGGTTACAAGGCTTACAAAATTACCCTGCTTGCCAGCTTTGCCGATAACCTTGTGGAGATTCTCAATATCCGTCTTAATGACTGCGCCGGACTCTGTTTTGAATACCAGGTGCTTTACTGTCGTTCTTTCCAACGTTGCATACTCACCGAAGCAGCTATGACCTGAACCACAGTGACCTACAAAAACTTTCTGACCGATCTTAATATCTTCAAATTTCCCACAGCTCCAAACCTTCATTTTATTTACCTCCGCGCGTTTGATTTATGTTTCATTTGATAAATCAATTTTAACGTGTTTGCTAGAATCCGTATGCCGACGGAACGCACGGAGTTTTAGCATTTCTGCTATGCACTTTTTACAGAAGCTCGTCAGGCGTACAGCCTAAAGCCTTAGCCAGCTTAAGAGCATTTTTAAGCGTTATGTTTTCCGGCTTTATCTTACCAGTCTCGATCTGATGTATTTTCATATAATGAACGCCGGAGAGCTCTGCGAGCTGCTGCAAAGTCAAACCTTTTGCCATTCTCTTTTCACGTAACCCCATTCTGTCACCTCCAGTTTTTTTTATTTGCAGATTCTAAAAATGGAATCAAACTTGCCGAGTGTTAAATACAGAAGCCGGGGGTGACGCCAAGAGAATTGACGGCACCGCTGCCGTTGGAGGAGCCGACGCCGCGGTCGTCGACGCGACAAAAGTCGGTGGTACTCGCCGCGCCGGGAGACGCCAGCCACCACCAATCAGGGCCGCCGTCACGGAGTTTAATACGGTTTTCGGATTCCTGATAGTAGGGGATATGCGCATCATCCTCCGGGCAAATATACCAGCCATCTTCGCCGAATACCTCACGGCGGGAGAACAGCCAGAGTTTATGCCCGCGGCGCTCCTTGATAACCGCCTGCAAATCGTCGGGCAGCAGATCAAAGATTTCTGTATCAAGATATTTCGCCATTTTGGAAGCCTCATAGCCGCCTTCGTTGGTCCAATCCTCATTCATGGGCGCTTCCTTAGAAAGAATATCCTTGAAAGCAAAGAGAACCTCATTTTCCTTATAGATATTGATTCCGGCAACGGCGATTCTCATTTTCTCACCATTCTTAAGCACGACTGAAATAATATCGCCGACACTCAAAAGGTCCGCAGCTTTGCCGCTCTCACAAAAAGCAGCAATATCTTTCCAGGTGATCTCCTTAGTTACTGTCTGGGTTAATGTTGTCATAATGATTTCCTCCTATAAAAATGTTTTACCTTTGATTAAGCGCCTGAAAGTCCACACGTCAGAGAAATACATTGGCGTAAGCCAATAGTTCTCTGACGTGTCATTTGAATCCATAGGCGCGGTTAATGAGTTACCGATTTTGATATAACCAGCAACGCCGAGTAAAGATAATTGAATATAGCACATAAGAGCTGTAGTATAGTCAATATCCTGGCCGGTTATCAATACATGATTTTGCCAATTTAATTTGCCTTCAAGTTGTCGCCGTACCTCGTGCATACCAGCAATTAAAGTAGCTCCGGCTCCGCAACAACAGTCATTGATTGTTATATAACCTTGTTCTTCAATCTGCGGTAACACATTTCTGACAGTTATTTTTGCCATGCACTCACAGACATTATATGGCGTGAAAAACTGGCCATTTGCATAGTTGCCGAGCTCAAAGGCCATAAACAATTTTCCAAGAAAATCCTGTTCTGGATTTTTCTCTAAAGCTATTACAACCTCGGCTGCAAGCTGCGGAAAAATCTTTTGTTCGTCTTTACTGTATTTGCCGATAATTTTAAGATACGAATTTTCACGTTCCTCATAATGCTCTTTATCAAACGGATTTGATAGAGAGATGGCATACATAACAATAAAGTCTTTCCATACCTCCCAAGGTGAAAATCTACGTGTCAACTCATTAAAGAGTTTTACATAGGGCTGATCACTTGGCGGCTTTGTACGGCGGCTCATAAAAGAACCTCATAAGTACACATTATTTTTTTACCTCCAATCGTTTACTTTTTGAAAAACTTGCAGTATAATAACCTCATTGGCAAGCGGCTCAAAAGCCGCCGCCTTTTATCCGGTCAGGTACTCGAGATAATCGGATTCGGTTGCGAACAAAATCCACTGACCATCAACGAGACCCATATAACCGGACGAGGTTACATATCCCTTCATAGGGTGGGTACCTCCTTTCTGGGCTTTGACTGTGCCACCAGCCAAAGCTCTTTTTGCTTGTCTCCTAAATGGCTCTCACCCGCTCACCAGGAGTCTTACGGTCACACACATTCACTTGACATTTTCAATTTTAACGTGTTTGCTTAAATCCGTATGCCGACGAAGCGCACAGAGATTCAGCGATTATGCTATGCGGTTCTACCGGAGAATCAAATCGTGAATCAGGTACTCATACCGATCACTTTCATATTGAAAATCTGTCAGTTTTCTTGGTGCGTCGGCTCTATGCTCAATAAATGCCTGAGCTTTTTCAAGAGAGTCATACGCTTCCTGACTAATCTTTGGCATAGAATAGTCTGGCCGTACAGTCACAACAAAAATATGTTTCACGCCATCACCTCCTTAAAAATTTTAGGCTGAAAAGTATCGTCAGCAATCTTAAGTAAATGAACCTCTTCAAAATTGGAGAGCCATATGCTCCAAACGGTTCCGTCGTCGCGAATCACTAAAGCCTTATCGAAAGTTTTGTCAGGGCAGAGAACCCGACACACATGGTCCGCACATTGCTTTTCCTGGGCATAACAATAAGGCTCATTGCCGCCGCGCTTGACCGGTCCACATATAATATGTGTATTGCCGGTATTCGGACGTCGAAAGTAAAACGGCATATTTTCAAGGCAAATTTCTTTGATTGGTAATTCACTTAGCTTCATGGTTTTTGCTCCTTTCCTGAAAAATCTGGCCGAGTGCACAATGCAAAAAGAAAGCCTTAATATTTTCCGGAGTATCGTCATAGTCTGTTCGCAGAATCAAAATACAGTTTCCGGCCTGATTGCTCCATGCAATATCAAAATTCATGTAGCTGTAACCCTGTAAGCAGTCCTTTATGGCCTGACATTCTCTTTCGGCAAAATAGCCGAGCTCTTCAAAAGTGTATTCCTTCATGACTTCTTGCTCCTTTCTTCAAATTCTTTTCGCTGCCGGGTTTTATCCAAAAAGCCAGTAGCCTGCCCGTGATGAACAGGCACCCATTTTTCATTACGGCCGATACCGGTTTGGGTCGGGAGCTGATGGTCATAAACTGCTACATGTTTACCGGTTTCGGTATTCTGGAAAATCGTAAATGCCGCCATGCTGAACCTCCTTAGATTTATTTCATCGCATTCCAAAGCTGAGTCACGGTGCCAACAAACTCAAAACCAAGTTTTTCGGCGTGGGTCTGCTCATCCCAAGTACCAGAAACATAATTACCGTTCTTAACCATGATGATGTCATGCTTCATTTCCTTTGCGTACTCAACGCTTTCTTTTAAGTTTGTCATTTTATTTACCTCCGAACTTGTGTTTGTTTCATTTGATAAATTTATTTTAACGTGTTTGCTAGGCTTCGTATGCCGACGTAACTGCCAGGATTTAAGCAACTTCGCTATGCAATTCAGCCGAAACTTACGAACCGACAGCAGAATCAGCAGTTTTTAGAGCGCCTGCTGACCGATCTGCTGACACTCTAAAGCCTTGGTATTGCTGGCTTTCTTAGTAGACGTCAGCAGAATCAGCAGATATTTACCTATAATTAAATTGAAATATAAGAATTAAGAGTAAATATATAATTCTTAAATCTTGCATTTTATATTTATATAAGGGTATTTGCTGAAACTGCTGACCGCTGACAGGCGCGGGCCGTTATCGGAGCAGAGCTGCCCGGTTTCCCGGGCAGCCCACGCTCTCAGGCTTGACACACTTTCAGATACCGCTTAGCTTCTTCGGATTGCTTCCAATCTTCAAAGGCTTTTCTGTTTGCCGGATTCTCATAAAACTCTTGAGCGGCTTGCAGTAGATCGGTAAGCGCGCGTCTTTCAATTTCTGCGCCTACGTCCATTTACTTTTCTTTGAGCTTGTGCTACAATACTCTTTGTGAGTGGGATTGTAGCTTTGGCTCTTTCTCCTTTCTGGGTCGGCTGTTGGAGCAGTCGGCCCGTATTTTTATCAGGTGTTGCACCTGATATATTTATATTAACGCTATTGCTGAAAACCGTATGCTGACGGAACTAACGGAAATTCGGCGACATTGCTGTACAATACCGCCGAAGAAGAAAATATACTATGCTTTTATATTTATAATTGTGTATCAATACTCGCCAACACCCGCTTCGCCCGCTTTTCCAAACCACTGATACTCAGTTCTTCCGCATTTTATAGTTGTGATATAGGTGTGTTTGTAAATTCTTTTATCAATTTTTGCAAGCTCTCGAATAATTGAATTGGGCTCATTCTTTGTAACTTCGATTGTCTTTTGCGTCTTTTTTCCGTTTACTTCAAATTTTATGGTAGCTTTCATATAAGTCTCCTTTTCTATGTTCGTACTCTTAAGTACTGGCCTTAATGTTATTGTCGTTTGACATTTTTAATCTTAACGTGTTTGCTAGAGTCCGTATGCCGACGGAACTAACGGAAATTCGGTAGCGTTGCTGTATAATACTGCCGAAATGGGAGAGCTACAATAAATATTTGTTTTATTTCTGCCACTTTTTATAAGTGAATATGGTAGTCAGTCCACTTCTATGCGTTTCTGTCTTTATGCCGTCTTCGTTAAACTCGCGCAAGCTCTGGATAATTTTTTCATAGTGGGCTTCGTTGTCCTCATAACGGTTGCCGCTTGATAAGAAGAAACGAAACTCTTTTCTAAATTCGGCATATGTTGAGTAGGTTCTTGTTTCTCCGCTTTTCGCAATAACCGTAACTTCGACGTCCTCTCCCTGTTCTTCGGGGTCAATCCAGATATTGATGGACTGATTGCCTTCGGCAATGTTTACTTCCAGGCGATCATTCAGATCGCAAATATAATCATTGAAATGTCCTTCGGCTGTACTCCTGTAAATCGGGTAGCCTGCGCGCTCGCTGCTCTCGTCGTCCTTCATATAGTCGGTAGGGAAAATCTCGTCAGCTTTTAACCAGGCTTCTTTCATCGTTCTTACTTTTATCATGCTTATATCCTCCATTTTCTTTATTTCGTTTACGCCGGTATTTCATTCAGGTCCGATTGATTCAACCATTGCCGAATGTTTCTTGCGGTGCTTGACGTTCATTTGATAAATCAATCTTAACGTGTTTGCTAGAATCCGTATGCCGACGAAACAAACGGGATTTCGGGATATTTCCTGTGTGATTTAACTAATATTGCTAGAATGAAAATGTGAAGAATAATATATGGAATGAAGAAAAACACTATATTTTGTACTTGACAAACTATTGCTCATACCATATACTGTGTAAGAACGGAAGTTCGATATGAGATTGAGTGCAACGCCTCATATAGAAAGGATGATGAATATGCCTAAAAGAGTATCAGTAACAAGAGAATCAGAAACCGGAAGAAATTTAGGCTTCCACGATAATTATACCGGCACGAATATGAACCGTCCGCAATTTGTACGGCAAATTGAGAACGGTAACTATCCGCACCACCATGTAAGAGTTATAAACGGCGTAAAAACGCCGGTTTCAAATCCAGACAGAAGTACCCGTAATAACCTTGGCTAGTTTTCAAGAGGCACGCACTCAACCTTATACCCATCATGCCAAACGATCTCACCGTTATCGGTAATCATACCGAGGACTTCGTCCTTATCTGATAAAAACAGAATCTCTTTGAAATTCTGTCCGCAGATACTTATTCCCTTTTCAGTTGTAGCTAATTGCTTTGTGTTATTCATTTAAACGCCTCCCAGGTCGTCCACGGTCTCCGTATTCGCGTTTTATGGTCAAGGCTAGTAGTTTATAAGCCTAAGGCCTAAAAACGCGAATATGGTCAAATCTGGACCTTATTTTTTCAGATACTTCATTGAGCAGAATCCGGTTATGCTACCATAGGTTACATAGAGCCATTTCATGCCGTCAATAACAGAGTAGTAGCCATAGCACTGTACTGTTTTTCCGTTCGGAATAGTAGCAAGGCTTTTCTTGTTAGTACCGGCACCGGCCCGGATATTTAAGGCAGACGCCGTTACTTTGTATGTACCGGCGAGAGACTTATCAAAGCTCTGCGCTGATTCTGCTTTTGCAGAGGATGAAGCTTTCGGCGAATAGCTGTAATACTCCCCATTGGAATTGCTGGTGTAAGCGTACCCGCAGCTTGCGCCGGGCCATACGATTTTGTACCAGTCAGAAGCCAAAACTTCCAGGACTTCAACGGCTGTTCCTTTGCTGATAGTGCCGTAGCTCTTATGAGAAGTACCGGCACCCGATCTGATATTCATATTGGTCTTTGCGGTAGCTGTGCCGATTCCTTTTCCTGCATAAGCTGTGTTTCCGGTGCTACCGGCAGCAGGAGCAGAGACGCCAGAATCAGAGCCGTTGGAAAGGGCAATAGCTGTATGGCCTTTTCCTAAAAGAATATCGCCCCTTTTCAGTTTGGCGCTTGACCCTATATAGTCGCTTGACGTATAGGCATCAAATTTTCCGGTAGCCATGAGCGCGTTCTTTTCATTGCCGGTATAAATATCCTTGCTGACTGCAATACCGGCGGCATTGACGCATACCGCAACAAGAGCGGAGCAGTCGGTCTCGCAAGGAACCGCAATTCTGCTCAGGTCCCAGCCGTTAGCCTTTGCCTGGGTGAATAACGTGGTTCGCTGATTCTGGTCGTACCCGATCTTATCATTGGCGCAGGCCTGCTCCATAGCTTTTGCGATCTTTTCGGCTGTTGCTTTATCTTTGGCCCGGATAACACAAATCCAGGGCTTGCTGTACCAGGCTCTTGTGCATACCTCTTTTCCTGTCTGGTCGCCAGCAGTGCCACCAGCAATTTTTCCATTCTCGTCTATTGAAGCGTGTCCTATCATAACTGCCATAATGTTTCCCCCTTCTGCGGGCTTTTTAGAACCTGCGTACTTGTCATAATATTTTTGGCTATAGCCAGCGCGTTTTATCTTTGCCGCTTCGCTTTGGTCGCCGGGCTGTTCAAACTTCGTAAGTACAAGGTCAGACGCCGCACGGACCGAAGAAGCCTTTTTCAGTTTAGAGAGCAAGTCAGCATAGTTTTCAGAAAGCTCTTTACGCAAAAAAGCAAGCTGCATATCAAAGTTGCCGATTGATACGCCTCTTGCTTTAGCAAAGTTTAAGAGATTCTGTTTTCTGGTCCAGAAGGTCCATTGCGCCAGGCCGTAGCCGGCGGAATCCTTTATGAAATTTGTGTAGGTTCCATTATCTACAGCAGCGGTATAGCTTTCGTCCGTAAAGTCCAGCTTTTTCTCAAAAGAGTTTTGCAGGTTCTTAGGGTTAAAGCCGGATTCTGCGAAAAGGTTTCCCATGAATCCGGCAGCCGCAAAAGCGTTATTTAGCAGCTTATAAAGAGCCTGCCAAAGTTTTTCCTCATTCATCATTATCGCCACTTCCTTTCGTATCATCTGCTAAGTGTCCCATAAGGTGCGGGAATTTTTCAGTGATTATCGTAAACACCCACACACCAAACAGAAGCAGCGGTATAAAGGGCCAAAGCAGGCCGCAGGGTACGCCGATAAACAAGCCAAGCGACGCCGATATAAGTATGCGGTCTTTGTTATGATTCGGGTAATAATAATCCTCAAAATACTCGGCTTCATCATCCGTATAAGCAGCCCATGCAAAGAAAAGGAAGACCCCTAAAAATATGAGTCCTCCAATTATGGCGTAAATCAAAAGGATTGCGCGCCAGTGGGTCATAACGAAAGCCATTATTCAGACCTCCCCAGGTATTTCAGCAGCTTATCAAATCCGAGCATAGCGGCAAAGGCAACCATAAAGCCGATAATAATAAAAGCCGCGATAATGTACCAGGTAATCAGCATTTCCTTGATCTGCCAGTACGCCAGAAAAGCTGCGACTGTCAGCGCCACAGAAAGCAGGAGCACAAACAGGTTAATGACCTTTGACCCGGCAAGCCAGGCAAAGGACCGCTTGCATACCTCCGTGATAATATTCACTACCGCGACAAGTGCGGCAATAATCATTAAAAGCTGGCTGATAAAAGTTGTGTAATCCATAAAATCCTCCTTATCCGGCGGCGTCTTCGCCGTCTAAATCTTCGTTGTCATTTTCCTGCATAGCCTTTTCATATACGATTCCGCCTTTCGTATTTTCGGCTTTGCTCTTTTCACAATACGCCCATATAGCGAGTGATAAACTGGCAGCCACGCCCACAAGGGCATATAGAGCGGAAAGGTCATAATGTTTCCACATTACAACCTCGGCATAAATGATAATTTCCAGACAGATCAATACCATAGCAGCCATCATAATTTTAGCCCAGGCCGGTTTCTTAAAAGAGCGCCGCAGGCCAAGGGCTTTTTCACGGTCCTCAACCTGTTTTTTCAAGTCAAGAGTTTCTTCTTCTCTGGCAAGCTGGCGCAAGCGTCTTTCATAATCTCGTGCTGTCGGTTTTCTTTTCATACGATCACCGCCTTTACTGCAGAAAATCATGCTTTTCAAGGCGGTCATCATAAACGCGCTTTATATTGGCGACTGCATGAACGGCCCGGTTATTTTTATAGTTCGGGTGGTCTTTGCAATACTGCTCGTATTCGTCAATATCAGCCAGGGCCTCAATAAATTCTTCTTTGGTGTGGTCGATTTCACGAAGCAGCTCATTGTTGAAGTGAAGAATCCTGGTTCTGTGTACGTCCGCCATTCGTTCGTCGTCCATATCAATATGGGCTTCCAGCTTTTCACGAGTTTCTTTTTGTGTCGCCTTCATTTCCGCCAGCTCTTTTAATACTTCCGCATTGATGGCCCGGCCAAAAGCTTTTGCGATTGCGCCCCACGGATTTATTTTGACGGGGGCAATTTGGATAATTGTCAGTAGAACAAAAAGCGAAATTCCCCCGCCGGTTATGATTTCCTGTAAGTTCATAGTTGCCTTTCCTCCGATCTGAAACTTTTTTAGATTCCCGGGTCCTCAGGGAATTTTGTGAGCTCAGCTTCCAGCTCGTTAATCTCGGCGCGCCACGCTTCACGCTGCGCTTTAATTTCCGCATAGTCCTCCGGGGAAATTGCGCCCTCTGCAAATTTGAGAGCCTGGTAATCGGTTCCTGTGAGCATCTGTTTTCTGACGGCGATCTCGCTCTCGATTAAGTATTTGGGTTTGTCATTCATTGATAGTTCCTCCTTGATTGGTTTTATTTATGAATAGCTCGTTATAGAGCTGGTCCATACGTTGTAATGTGTAGTAACTGTTGAAGGTGATTCTTTTACCAGGTTTTCCTTTGCCTTTATCACCTTTCCAGGATTGATATTGTCTTTCGATTATGTCCATGGTAATTTTGCCTTCGTCCAAAAGTGCTTTGAGCTTTTTCAGTTTCCGGCGTTCCCTTGTAATCGTATCAGGATTTAAGCGCTTGATAACTTTGCCGGTAGCCGTTAAGGTCCATCTTACTTTCAGGAATGAAAAAGTACGGCTTAACTTTACAATCTGTGTTTTGCGCAGATTGATAATGATACCGTACTCGTCGCATTTTTCTTTGATTTGTTCAAGGCAATATTTCAAATATTCCTTATCCTCATGAATCAAATATAAGTCGTCCATATATCTTGCGTACTCCTTAATATGTAGATCATGCTTTATAAGATGGTCAATTTCAGCCGGATAATCAATCGCAAGAATCTGTGAAATTTGACTGCCGATTCCTAGCGATTTCCCTTCTCCAGAATCAAAAGGCTCAACAAGCTGTCTGGATAAATGTTTTACGCCTTCATCTTCAACTTTCTTGTCAAGCCTTTCATAAACTTTATCATGCCGGATATGGTCATAATATCCTTTAAAATCTATTAGGAGAATATAGCCTTCGTTGCTTCCTGTACGGCGGTAGTATTGGTGCAAATGCGCTTCCAGCCGTCTAAGCGAAAAATGAATGCCTTTTCCCTTTTGTCCGGCGCTGTTATCATATTCCAGGCCTTTTTGTAAAGCCGGAACCAGAGCTTCATCGCAAAGCGCCCTTTGTACGACACGCTCTTTGATATGCACGCTTTTTACGTGTCTTGTTTTTCCTCTTTCACTTAGCGTAAATTCGTGAAACCCAAGCACCGGGCTTTCTCCTGATTCGATTGTTCTCTTTGAGTCTCTAATGTTTCTAAGCATATTTATTTCATACCGTTGTACACTCGCTTTCCATGTAACGCCCTTCATAGATTTGCGAACTGCTCTATGAAGGGCGTTTGCGTCTGCCACATCATCAATAGTTATCATTAAAATCCTCCTGCTGATAGCCGGACCGTACGAATGCGCCGGCGTCAAGATTCTCATTTACCCAATAAGGGAAGGACAACCTCTCCTTCTGTAAGGATAGTGTGTCGGCTTAATTTATGCCTTACACTTACACAGAATCCGGGGGCTACGCCATTAGAATTGCTGGCACCGTTGTTGTTGGAGTTGCCGTTGTTGTTGACGTTACAAAAGTTGGTGGTATTCGCCGCGTTGGGAGACGCCAGCCACCAGGTGGCCCTTAGTTACAGAGATTGCCCTAAAAAATTTATAACTGTGTTTTCAATAGCTCAATTATCCGGTCAATCCGGTCTACATAAGGAATGAGCTTATTGACATCAACCGGAAGTACCGCCATAACTCGCTGTAAAAGCTGTATGAGTTTTTCACAATCATTTAACGCTTTTCGTCTAAAGGCTTTTCTTCTTTCTCCCTTAGAGCGGTATGCGTCTGAAATGTTATCTAGCAAGCTTTCAAGTCTGGTAAGTATATGCTGCCGATAATGGTTAATCAGCCAGCCGGAGTATTCCCGTAAGGTTGCGGCAGCTTCGAGCTGGTCCATTCTTAAAAATGCTTCTTCCATATAAGGAAAAGCCGCGATAACCGCAGCTTTTTCTGTACTGGAAATGGCCAGCTCTTTCTTTTTCGTTTTAATGCCAAAATTCCGCAGTAAAAGCTGAGTCATATCTTTGTAAAGGTCGTTGGCCTGATGATAATATTCGAGTTCTGACAGGTCCCGGTTAATGACAAGTACGCTCATAATAATCTCCTAATAAAAGTGCTAAATTTATCAAACACAGAAGCCGGGGGCTACGCCAAGAGAAAAGCTGGCACCGCAGCCGTCGGAGTCGCCGTAGAGGTTGACGCGACAAAAGGAGGTGGTAGTCGCCGCGATGGGAGACGCCAGCCACCAGGCGGCCCTTGAACCCTTCGCGCTCGAACCAAAGCCCAGGCCCTTGATTCTGTATCTTGCTGAGAACTGATAGAGCGGAAGCGGTCTTGTTCCTCCGTCATAGCCGTCAGACCATACCGGCGAGCCATGTACTTCCGTTTCTGATAACAGAAATAAGGTTCTGGAAGCCCAGGCCCACGTACCTTTGTTATTTTCCAGCCGACGAATAGAACGCATGATATTTTTCCACTCGGCGGGGAAGGTCGCAAGCACCGTTTCCAGGTAAGCCGGCATAAGGGAGCCTGCGTAGCCGCCCGTATTGTCATTGGTCGCTTTCATCTGTTTTGTAGTTGCCATACAGTCAACCGGCGTCATAATGACATGCGGAGCGGTAAGAGCGGCAGTATCTCCAAAATTGAGATAGGTATTAAAGCCCGAAATGACGTATCGCATTTTCTCATTTGTGGTGAGCGTAATGTCGAAATAGTCGCCTAAATCCAAGCCGGAGAAGTCGCCACTTTCCACTTTGCTCTTAAACTCCTGAGGCGTATAAATTTCCCCAAGGTTCTTGCCCTCGTAATTTGCCAGAGAGCGGGGGAGATACAGATTGTCGCCGCCGAGCATAGAAAACAGATCAGAAGCAAGCACTTTTCTTGTGCCATTTGCTGTTTCAATAGCGAGGACGTCTGTGTCTCTCGTAAGCCCCTGTAAGGGGCTCAGGTCGAAGAATGATTTCTTTCCCTGCATGTTGTAAATCCTCCTTATGAAAGTTGTGTATAATGAAGCACGGGAGCGTGCTTACATTCAAATTTAACGTTTCGGCCGTTTGCCGTAAGAGTAACGCTTGTAGCGGCTTTTACAGGAATAAAACGGCTTGTCTGCGTGTGGTAAATGTACAGCCCACAACAAGATTCTTTTTGGCTATGGTCAAGCATGATCTGGTAGGTTCCCTCTGACGGCAGCAGGATTTCAAATTTTTTCTTGTAGCCGTTGGTGAGTCCCAGGTCTCCGATAATTTCATATTGCTCACCGTTAAATACAAAATCATAGGTTCGGTCAAGGCAGAAGTACCCGGCCGGTGCAGGCGCATTTCGATAATAAATCGGATAGGCCCCAGAGCCATTGACATTTAATGTCGGCTGCTCTTTGATGGTTTCCTCATAGCCAGTAGCCCAAAGTTCATCACCCGTTGAAGTAATAAGAGTATCTCCGTCAGAATCAACAAGGGTATATATGGCGCCGCCAACAGCGATCAGCTCATTTCCTTCCGAGTCTGCTAACAAATTCCCTTCCGAGTCGGTAAGAGAAAATGCGGTGTCATTCAGTGCGGTAAACTTGACTCTGACGGTTGCGCCTTTAATCAAAAGGAAATTACCGCAAGTAACGATTTTTTCTGAAAGCTCAATACCCGTTTCACACTCTGCATATGCCGTAAGATATTGTGTAAGTGCGTCAATTTGATTTTGTAAACTGCCGGCGGCGTCTTCGCCAAGCTGGTCTTTAATATGCTGGAACCACTCGAGAAAAGCAGCCTCGGCGCCGGTCTCAAATTTTTGTAAATTTGTAACGATTTCTGCAAGCTGCGCATTTCCTGAATTTTGCAGAGCCGCAAGGTACGTATCGCCTGCTTGTCGTAAAGCGGCAATATAGGCTTCCAGGTCTTCTACAGCGGCACTGTATGAACCCTCACACCGAAGCACAAACTCTTTATAAAACTGAGTTAACTGCGCAAAAAAGACGCTTGTATCGAGGTGGTCAATAAGCTGTGTGACCGGACCGCAATAAGCGTCGTTGAATCTTGTGTCTGTAATATTTGCCTGCGATATAACGGACTGATTCGAGTTGATATAAATTGTCGCAAGGCAAAGCTCGTAATAGTCGCCGGAGTCAGGCTGTAAAATTTCTGGCTCTTTTGGATTTGCCGCTGGAGTACCGGTTTTTATCAGAAGTTCGCTTTTTCGTTCGGCGTAATTATTCCGAAGAATAATCATGTCTATTCTTTTGTAAGCGCTGACTGTTGGCGCGTCTTCAAGCGTCAGATAAGAAGGGTCTTTGTCATAAGCGAACCGGCCTTTGATAAAACCATAGCCGGGCTTGATCTGTACCGTCATACCCGTATGCGCCATTACCTGAAAGCAATCGGCGGGGTCTGCCAATACGCCGCTTGTAATGAGTTTTGAAAAGAAGTCGGCCATAAAATCAGACGTTTTCGCCCGGTCAAATATCGGCATGCCTTCTTCGTCATATCCTGTAATCTCGCTATCGAAATAGCCATATTCTAATGCCATTATGCTGCCTCCCTTTTTATTAACTGTTTGACGGTAGTTATGCCTTCATTGCCGAATGTTACGATTAACTCTATAGAGCCGCCTTCGTAAGTTTCCATAATTTCCGTAATACGCTGCGCTGTCTCTATGCCGATTTCCGTATTGATATATGTGCAGTAGTCGCCAAGGTCATAATCTTTTTTATATTCAAGATTAGCGTGAGAATCTACGGAACTTGTAACGGTTTCTACTTTTTGATACTCAATCAGCTTTTCTTTGCCCCTTTGTACAAGAAGGGCTCTGTATTGTGCAGCAGATAATTTGTTGCCGTTTCCGTCGTCCGATTGAAGGTCTCTGGCGTCTACAAATATTTCCCGGCGTTCTTCTGATTTATCAGATCGCAAATCAACCTCGACAATAACCCTGGCGTTGCCTTCGCCTTCTCCGGCAACATAGGCGAAATTTTTATAGCTGCTGGAATCGCGGTTATAAATAGCGTCCCGAATGTTGTAAAAGGAATTGGAGAAAATCGCCCAGCTATTTTTTGTCTGACTGTCTCGCCGGTCTTTTCCTTCCCATACCTCAAATGCCAGATCATTTGTCTGGTAATCATACCGTACCCGGTGACTGATATTTTCAGTATTGCCGAGAGCATATAGCTTTGCGCTTAAATCGTCTCCGAGCGTCTGCATATTGACAGTTGGCTTTAAGCCATTAGTGACGCCAAGCCTTAAATGCTTGATAATTCGGCCTGGGTCTTTTGGCGATATGGCAAATTTTGTTACGAGATTTCGCATTGCCAATTCTAAAGAGCCGGAGAGAGCCGTGCTTTCGCTAATAACGCGATTTTGTAAAAGGCATTCGGCAAAATTGCCTTTTGCAAATATTTCACGTGAGCCCGAATCGTCCTGAGCATAATTTACTTCATCAATAACGCCAAGTTCTTCGGCGTCATTGCGATACAGGTAGCGGCCTTTACTTAATAGCGGAAAATATTCTTTTGTTGTATATAATTCAAAAGCACCCAACTTTTGGTAGCGCCTTATCCAAATAAGAGTTCGGAAAAGAGGTATCGCACCGAGGGTCTCAAAATCTTCATCAAGCACAATCAGTCTCATATCACATCCCCAAATACAACGGCGTATAATAGAGCATTACGTCAAGGTTCGTATAGTTTTCGTCCGCGTCATATTCCAGATAGTTCTCGCCGACTTCCAGCTTAAAAGGTTCTGAAAGCCGGTCGATTTTTTGGTACGAGTTTACGCCGTTTAACTCGATAATCTGGTTTCGGTCGCTGGTATCGATCAAAAGGGTATCGCCTTTTTGGAGATGGACTTTTACGCGGATAAACTGCCCGGTTCCCTGGTGTAAAATTTTAGGATTCAGTACCGGACCTCTGGCTGCTATAAACTTAATTTGCAAGCCGCATGGAACGTCACCGTCGTTCATCAGAAGTACGTTTTTATTCAGCGTTCTATAGCCGGAAGTGTGTCCCGCAAGAGTCAGCCCTTTATAGGGGTCTGGCGTATTATAAACTTTCTTTTTCAGGACGCACCAAGGGAAAGCAAATAGCGGCGTAAAATCTGCCATATTTCGGCCAAAGTTATCCATGTTTTTAAGGAACGGGTCCGGGCATATTAAATCAACGGCGATAGCAAGCCGGTTATAGATATTTGCTTTGGCTACGAATGTCCAGCCTTCAAGCTCATACTCAATATTTCTTTCTGTGCCGCTATGGTTTGCCGTTAATTTGCCGGTATATTTTGGATTGAAAAATTTTATAATTCTTTGCCGATTTTCACGGTTATTTGTATCGTCTCTTAGGGTTGCCTCAATATGGACGGGACGGCTTTTAATCCGTTTCCCGTCCAATGTTGACCCATCCACAAGGGCATTATCAGTAGTGCTGATTTCGAGTTCGGACGCTTCCAGCCCGGAAATGGCGGTTATACCAAATTCCAGTTTTTGCCTGGACTCATTCATGCCGAACTGTAATTTATTGCCATTGCATTCAAGAGTTATTTGTATAAAATCCGCCATCTACTTCACATCCTTTAATATTTTTCTTGCTGCTTCCCGGTTAGCTTTGCTGACCTCGCTTGGCGTTGCTACCGGCACATGATAGTTGTTTGTCTGCTCAAATTTTTCTTCCACATATGTAGTTGGTGGCTTCGGTGACTCTATATCAGCCTTATGCGCCGCTTTGGCTTTAGCTTCTACAGAAATTTTACCGGTTTCAAGATTTACGGTTTCCTGCATTTTTCTGGTAAGCCCTTTAAGCTCGCCCTTTACCTGTTTTTCAAGGCCGGGGTAGGATTCGTCAAAGCCCTCGCCAATTCCGGGAGGAATCCAGCGGCCGACTTCATCAGCGAATACCTTAGATGGTGAGTTAATATCCAAAGCGTCCTTAGCAGCCTTAAACAAGCTGTTAGCTAAGCTCTTAACCTTACCAGTTAGCCAACTCCAACCGGAAGAAATACCATTCCAAATACCGGTTACAATGTTACTGCCGATAGTAGCCATCTGACTTGGCAAGCCGCTTAAACCGTTTACAATATTATTTACAAATCCCTGCGCGGCCGAAGATGCTTTTGACGCCAAATCGGCTGCAAACTGCGTTACTTTGGTAATGGTATTAACAAGGTGCGTCCAGACTTTACCCGGAAGCTGTGAAAACCACTCTGTAACCTTATTGATTGTGTTCTGTGCTGCTGTAGAAGCGGCCGAGAGCATATTTGCTCCCCATTGCGTTACTTTGCTGACTACCGTTACTAAATGCGTCCACACCTTGCCCGGGAGCTGCGAGAACCACTCTGTAACCTTATTGATTGTGTTCTGTGCTGCTGTAGAAGCGGCCGAGAGCATATTTGCTCCCCATTGCGTTACTTTAGTTAAGACTGTTACAAGGTGGGTCCAGATTTTACCAGGTAATTGTGAAAACCACTCTGTAACTTTGTTGATCGTACTGCTGGCCGCTGTACTTGCTGTGGAAAGCATATTTGCTCCCCACTGAGTAACTTTAGTTACGACATTTACAAGGTGCGTCCATACCTGATCGGCAAGTTGCGAAAAGCCCTGTACAACGCTATTTACGGCGTTTGTCGCAATCTCGGTCATGCTCTGCATCATATTAGCGCCCCAGGTAATAATCTGGTTCAGTGTATCGGACAGGCATTGCATTGCCTGACCAGGCAGAGCAGCAAGGCCGTTAATCATGCCTTGCACCAAATAGTCGCCCTGTTCCTGCATAACAGTAGAAGGGCTATGAATACCAAAGAAGCTCTTGATTCCGTCAAGTATTCCGCCGCCGAGTTCGCAAGCTGCGTCAAATACAGCGCCAATGCCGCCGACAAGGCCGTTTACGATACCGGCAATAATATCGGGTACCGCAGTAGCAAGGCCTGCGACAATATCAGGAATCGCGGTTATAATCTGCCAGAGTAAATCTTTTGCGGCTGTAAAAATCTGCGGTATGGCCTCACCGAGTCCGGTAGCGATTGCCGTGATTATCTGCGGCAAGTTTTCAGCTATGGCTACAACAATATCAGGTATTGCCTGAATGATCGCCATTAAAAGAGTGATAGCTGCTTGTAAAATCTGCGGTAGTGCAGTTGTCAGACCGTTTACAATCGCCGTAATAATTTGCGGCAAATTATCCGTTATCGCCTGTACGATAGTCGGTATGGCTTCGATCAAGCCATTCAGCATTTGCACTGCGGCGTCAATAATTTGCGGCAGCGAAGCTACAAGAAAATCCACTACCGAAGTAATGATATTCGGTAAAGCCTGTAAGAGCTTTTCAATGATGATTGGTACTGCGTCAACGATTGCTTGGAATAACTGTACGGCACCTGCAAGTAAATCTGGCAAAGCCGAAATAAGGCCGTCAGTCAGTGCAGAAACAATCTGAATCGCACAATCAATAATCGTCGGCAGATTTTCCACAAGCATTGTAGCAATCGTGGTAATAATGCTGATTGTCTGCTGCATGAGCATAGGCAGCATACCGGAAATACCGTCAACCAGCGCCTGCACGATTTGAACGCCTGCGTCAATAATATCCGGCAGCCAATCAACAATACACTCTACAATATCCAGAATACAGATTGAGGCTGCTTCGATAATCTGTGGCGCGCCTGCGGCTATACCACTCGCTAATTTACCAACCAAAACAATAGCGGTAGTCCATATTTCGTCTGCGCATTCAAAAAGGGCTGTAACGAAAGTTGTAATAAGGCTTGCAACAGAATCTGCTAAACCAGGCGCGCCTTTTATGCTGTCACAAAAAGCGGAAATAAGACTAAGCGCAGCTTCGATAATCTGTGGTGCAAATTCGGCAACTTTCTGAACTATGTCAGCAAGAACCGTACCAACCGCTGTAACCATGCCGGAAAACCCGCCTTCGTTAAAGGCTTCCTGGAGCTGACCGACATACTCGTTTGCCTGCTTGACTACTTCTTTTAAGGGCGCGTCGAGACCCTTATAAATGGAGATTCCGAGGGACTCCATAGCGGAACCTAAAAGCGTAATCTGACCTTTTAGGTTGTCATTCATAACGGCGGCCATTTCTTCGGCAGTACCGCTACAATTCCGTAATTCTTCTTCATATCCGGCGACGGTTTCCATACCTTCATTGAATATCAGGTTTAGACCGGATATGGCTTCATCTGTAAATACACTTTGCAGAGCTGCGGCTTTTTGGGCGTCGCCCATGCCGTCTGTTGCGGCTTCTACGTCGGTAAGAATGTCTGTTAGATCGCGGAAATTTCCTTCCGCATCCTGAACCGCAACAGTGGTTCCGTTAATCGAAACCGCGCCGTTATCCATTTGGGCGGTCAGGTCTCGCATAACTGCCCGGAGTTTAGTGCCGGCCGTGGAACCTTTTTCGCCTTGGTTCGCCATTGCTTCCAAAAGAGAAGTAACGGTTTGTACGTCCTGGCCGGCTGCGTTCAGATTTGCCGCGCAGTTTTTATAAGCCTCTCCTAACTGTTCGGCGCTAGTGTTACTATTTGCCTGAGCGTAGGCCAATAGGTCCGCAAAATCAGCAGCGCTTATGGCCGAATTACTAAAAGCCGAAAGATAGTCAGTGACCATATCCGAGGCTTTCGCCAAGTCCATACCGGACGCAGCAGCGAGATTCAAAACGCCGCCTAATTCTTTAGCAGACTTTTCAGCGTCCCAGCCTGCGAGGGACATATATTTCAGGGCAGCCGCAGCTTCCGAAGCGCTGAATACTGTTGAGGCTCCGGCGTCGATTGCTGCTTGTTCAAGCATGTTAAACTCGTCACCAGTCGCGCCGGATAATGCCTGAACTTCGGACATAGCGGCCTCAAATTCCATGCCGACTTTAACCGCGGCCGTGCCTATTCCGATTATCGCGGTGGATGCTGTAGCTATAACGGCGGTTGTGGCTTTCATGGCGCTGCCAGCAATCTTTGACATGCTGCTAAGCCCTGACTGAAAACTTTTTGTGTCGATACTGGTATCAAATTTCAGAGTGCCATCATAAGCCAAAATCCTCACCTCTTTTCATAAAATGGCTGCGATTATCGGCTCATAATGGCACTACTTAATCTGTTTCCCGTTGGTTATTTTTATTTCAAATATGGCTGTGCAATTTCTCCCTTTGCAGGCGGTAAATACGCCTTCACAATTTGCCTTTTCGTTGTAAAAAATAGGCATTTTATAATCACATTCGGGGCATTGCACTTTCTTTTTCTTTTCCTTTTGCAAGTGCCGCCTCCTGTCATATCAGGCCCATAAGGTCGCCGCCGTTTAAGAGGGCCTGCGTAATAGCGTCAATCCGTTCGCGTTCTTCTTGTGGTACAGGAAGCGCATGTACAGATTTCATACGGCGGTAAAATGCTTTCTGGCTCTTTGTCATGTCATTGTTGATTTTTATGCTCCGGTAGCTCATGATTTTACAAAACTGGCAGTCTTCGTCAAGGGCCCTGAACATGGCTCTGAATTTCCACCAGTGAAGGTATTCAATATCCTGTAAGTCAATCCGGTATTGCGAGAGGAACGCCGAATAAATATAATCGTCGTCATGCTCAAAAGAGTAAATCCGCTCTACATAGTCGTCAGTCTCGGCCTCGTCGCTTTCATCGTCTTCGGCATTGGTTTTGTACTTTGGGACCTTTTGTTCTTTGCCAGCTTGATAAAACCATAAAAGAGCTTTTACGGCTTCATGAAGCAATCCTACGGGCGGAAGCTCAGGGTAAAAGAGCTTTACTGCTTTTATGGCTTTTTGATCTTCCGGTACTGACGCATCTTCCATCATAAGCTCAAAAAGAATGGAGACGCGAAAATCCGTATTGATCGGATATTCAGCGCCTCCTAACTCTACATACTCCGGCAGCAGGTCAATCAGCATATTCATCAGACAGGATAAACAGCGGCGTGATTGTTTCTGTTTTTATTCTTGTTCTGGCTCCGTCTCTGTTCACGGTTCAGGCGCTCGCCGGAATACTTATTTGTGATAGACTTGGCCTGCTGTACTGCCTGGTTTGCCTGATCGCATATCTTTGTAAAGGCTTCCAGATGATCTCCCAAATGATTCGATCTCGGGAAACACCTTTTAGCTGTGCCTTCGCCGAAAATTTGATCGACAAATTTTTCGGTAAGCTGACACTGTAACCGCATTACGGAAGCCACCTGCAAATTCTGGTTCTCACCCTGAATATTGCTCTGTGCTTCCTGCAGCGCTGCCATGGTATCATTCAAAGATTTCTGGTAGGTCTCCATTGCGTCGGCGTCTAACAGGTCAAGCTCCAATGTAACGTTGTTAATCACTATTTTGCTCATATGCTGATTTCTCCTTTTCTGATTTAAGCCGCAGGTGCAAAGGCAAGAGCGGTAGTATCGAACGTACCGAGGATAGGGTCACCCACAGCGTTCAGGTTGCCGGAAATGGTCATTTTGTTTTCACCGGTAAAGTCGGAAACTTCTACGGCTACCACAAATTTACGGGCCTCGAAAGAATGCCCGGCGTCTTCGGCTGCTCCTGCCGGGTTCCAAAGCTCCACGCGGCAGTATTCAAACTCAGCATCTGCGCCCACATAATGGTTACGGCCGACTTCATAAATTGCAGTGATAGCTTCCTCTGTTGCGATCTGCTCCGCCTCAAACGGAAACGTAGTTTCGTAGCTTACAATGGAAGAAGATGAGCTGACTTCATTCACGTATTTTACGCTTTCTGTCTGCGCGCCGGGTTCTTCATCCAGGGTAGTAAAGCCGGTTCCCATAAGTACCCATTTGGCAGCGTCGGCCGTACCTACGTTCAAGTAATCTGCGTACTGATGACGCCGAATGACTGTTCTGCTTTTATTCATGCTTTTTAGCCTCCTTGTAATAGATTAACTGTAATTGTATCTGGTATCTGGCGTTACGCATGGATATATCCATGATATAGCCGGATGATAAAACGGACAGGCTGTTGGGTTCACACCCTTCGGGAAGTTCTGGGAACTTTCCAAGGCTTTCCTGTTCCTCGACCCATTCGCCGAACCGCTCATAAAACTCGCTGTTCTGTATATTCTGAATGCGGTCCATATCGTAGTATTCGCGACTAACAAAATTGAATTGATATTGCCGCAGAGTATCACCGTTTACATATCTTTTCAAAATCGGGTTAAATATGCCAGTCTCAATATTGTACTCAATAGCCTGGTCACCTAAAGCGTTAACTCGGAAAACACCATCCTGCAGGAGAGGGCAGGCCATAAAGAAATTAGTTATTCCTGCAATAATAGATTCGTTCATATCATCACTTTACTTTCTCTGCGCCGTCTAAAATTTCCTCTTTTTCAGAAGCTTTCATCCGCTCGAACCACTGACTACCTCTGTTTGGGTCATAGCTTCGACTTTCTGACGTGTTATAATATTGAGCGGCCGCATATGGCGCGGCATAATCAACTTCGCCGCTACCTATAACAGTTCCGAGCTTGCCGGACTTTTCAAGCATTCCGGTATCAAACGGCACACGAGGGCTACACCTTCGCAAAACCTCCGAATCGACAAATTTCTGTTTGCGGCTAAATTGCTCATTCTGTCTTGCAGCGAAAGAAGGGTCCCATTCAAGTCTTGCGCTTCCATGCCCTGTCTGTACAACGCTCCCTCTAGGAGTTGTGATTTTATCAAGGGCCATTATTTCCCTCCAATCCGCCAATGCCTAACTGCCTGGCTTCCTCGTTGTGTGTTGTCTGCGTACTCTATAACGGTTATCAGCGACCCGGTGTATCTGACTTCATGACAAAGCGCCGTCAATTCCTCTTTTGTAACTGGCTGGCCCAAATCATATGTGCCTGTTCTCCAGGCTGTAGCTGCGGTGCTAGCAAGCAGGATATAAGAACCTTTTTGCAAGGTCCAGTAAAAAAGAGCGTCTTCCTCTGTCAGCGTCTTATATTGGCTTTCAGGGAGATATGTTCTTTCAGCTTCGATACGAGAGCCAAAAGGAATCCTTATTTTGCAAGTGATTTCTTCGGAACGCACACCGCCAGTGAACTTACTGGAATCGAGCTCATAGAAGGACACGCCGAAAATGTTTGTAGGAATGAATACCTCTCTGCGTTTTTCCTTATCTGTCCGAGTATTAAAGACCGTAATAATCTGATTAGCCGTTATCATCTTTTTCGGCACCCCCTAAACAATAAACCTGATGTGCTAAGATACACTCGAATTTCTGTTTTTGCGTCGTCTCTGGCCTTTTCTTCATTTGCGTCCGCATATGTTACAGAATATCCATCATTATTTTCGGACTTAATTTCTTTAGCCGGACTTTGCTCAAAATGATAGAGCTTTTCAGCCGCTGCGCATACTGCGTCTTTTACACAATCGGGAGTCACGTCAAGGGACTGTAAATTTCCAGCTGTAAGACCATCAACCAAGTAGGAAGCCTTCATAGCGAAAGAAGGGAAGGCTTCCTCAGGAATAACAGCGCCGAAGTAATTGACTTTATACCAATCATAATCGGCATAAGGCTTTTGTATTGCCATAAAAAGGCCCTCCCTTCATGTCTTACTTATTGGCGGTTTTCTTAGCTGCGCTTTTAGCTGCGGTTTCCAGCTCTTTGATCTTAGCTTTCAATTCCGCGTTTTCAGTCTCCAGGGCCACGATCTTTTCATCATCTGCGCCTGCGCTTGTTTCAGCTTCTTCCAGCAGATTTTCCAGCTCGGAAACTCTGTTTTTCAGTTCCGTATTTTCAGTTTCCAGAGCTGCGATCTTCTTATCGCCGTTTTCTGCATATTCTGCCGCCTCATGGAGTTTCTCCTGCAAATCTGCATTTTCAGCGGCCAAGACACTTGCCTTCTTGGCTGTGTCCTCAGGTTCATAGATCACCTTTCCCGCCATATCGGTAATAGTATAGCCGAGCTTCTTATACTCGGCGGCTTTCTCGTCGGGGATTCTCAAAACCCGATTTTTCTTTGCTGCCTTTAACATAGGTTTAACCTCCTTATTGTAGGAGCTCCGTCTTTAGCACGAAGCTCCCCAGATCAAATTGTTGCTTATGCTTTTTCTGTTACGTTAAAAGCCAGAGCGTCATGCTTATGCGGAAGAATGAAAACGTCCTCGAAGGATTCCTCGAAATAATCCCATTTTCCCTGGCTGCCGGCAGAAGGCGGGTCAAGCTGCGCAAACTCATAGGTAATCGGTGTAATAACTGCCTGCGGGTGCACCAAAAACATATTGACCTGTTTTGCGGAAGCATCTACAGACCAGCCCTCAGTGAAGTCATATACGGTTTTCATTAGATCAGACGGAACACTTTCAGGAATCCGCACCTCGTCAAGCGCGGTAACCGCCCTTTTGATAGATGCATTGGCTTTGGAAATATCCATAGTGCGGTAAATCTGCCGGGCATTCTGGAGCTTTGATCTGGTATCAGGCGTTACATACAGAATACGGCCAGCTCTGGGAATACGTTTTTCATCCATCTGCATCATAAAGGCGTCAAATACCGGAAGAATGTTTTCCTCAGTCAGCTCCGTGTTATCGGCTGTATAGCTCTCGGCCGTCCAGTCAGCAAACAGCTTGGAAATGAGATACGCGTTCATTTCAGGGAACTTCTGTTCCTCGTTGTAAACACGCGTAACATTTGCAATGCTGGCTACCTGGTTGGTCTGATCAATATCTCTGGGGTGAATCAAGGTCTGCCAGGTTCTGTGGTTAGACAGAATGAGCGGAGTCCACGCATTGTTGTAGTTACGCTTTCTTGTGCCGATTGTGTCACGATCACCGTCAACACGGCCGGTAGTGGTGATAGTCGGAACCTTGATGGTCTGGCTGTCTACCCACTTATAACGGCCATTATTCGGAGCCGCAAACAGGTCTCCGAAATACAGGACATAGGGAAATTCCTGTTCAAGATACTGCTGATACTGCTCAGCGTAGTTTAAAGCTGCCATGTGTAAAGTCCTCCTTATTTGTTGTTGTTGTCAGGCTGACGAAGCCTTGTAAAGCCGCCAAATCCTGCAAAAGGATTCGCTGCAGCACCGCCCGGCTGTGTAGTTCCGCCCGTTCCTGTTGAAAATCTCGGACCAGCGGGAGAGGGCGGTGGCGTTTGGCTTTCAGGCTTGTCGTCAGGTTTCTGCTCGGTTACAAATGCTCCCTTATAGTCTTCATTTTCCATAAGAGACTGCATAAACTCTTTAGCGCCAAGAATCGTCCCATGATCGTCGATCTGGAACTTCTTGCCCTGGAGCTCTGCAAGTACGCCGTTCTTTGCGGCTACGCTGGAAAACTTATAGCCAGAAAGAAACATTTCCTCAGCATGTTTTCTCGCCTGCTCAGCCATCTGGTCTTTAAGCGCCTGGGTATCGGCGTTATACTTGGTTTCCCACTCGGAAACCTTCTTTTTCACGCCTTCCACATCCTGGTCCTTAAATGACTGAATCTGCGTATTTGCGTCCGTAAGCTGCTGCTGAACTCCTGCAAGCTCAGTGATCTTTGCATCCAGTTTGCTTTTTGCGACATAGCCGCCGGCTTTCAGGTCTACAACCTGAATATCCTTTGCGCCGTCAATCGCGGCTTCCAGTTCCGCATAGGTCATTGTCTTAGGCTGCTCGCCGTCTTTCGGAGTTCCAAAGAGTTTCTTTAAAAATTCGTAAGCCATAATACTTACCATCCTTTCGCTGATTTTTCCTGTTCACTCAGTTTTTGCTATCTTGCGGTTATATCCCGGCAAGCAGGGGAATAAGGCGGTTTAAATGTCATGCCCCAGGACAATAAAAAACGGGCCTCTCGGTCCGTTAGTTATCTGAAAAGCTGTTAGGACGGCCTTCTGGACGTCCACGGTCTCCATATTCGCGTTTTATGGACCTGGCCTATGTTTTATCAGCCTAAAGCCTAAAAACGCGAATATGGTCAAATCTGGGCTTCTGTTTTACCCACAGATGGGAGATGAGAGGATCACCGCCTTCCTAAAGGGCAGCAGGCATAAGAGTAGGGGCGTCGCCATACTGGCCTGCTGACTCTCCAGCATCGCAAAGAATTTCAGGTTCATCCAGAATAATCCAGTCGTCAGCGAGCATATCAGCCTGAGAAGCAAGCCAGCCCATCTGGACTCCGGAAGTACCCACAAAGGCGATTGCCTTATTGCCGATATTTTCATGATCGCAGTTGATAATTTCACCGCACCGATTCTGGTAGCTGATATTCTCGGCCAATTCGATATACTGGCCTTTACCGTTCCAACCTGCACGGGTAACTCTGCACCCGTCTTTCAGCGCGTCCAGGGCTGCGCCAAAATCACAGCCTTCGCCCTCGTCAATGGTAAAGATCGCATTGACAATATAAATATCCTTGCAGCCCGTATGAACCAGATCATCATTGTAGGTGCGGTTGATATAGTCCATCTTATCTGCAACCCCCGGATTGATAATGATTTCTTCTTCGCCGCCAGGCATGTGGATATAAAGAATCACGGAATCAATTTCTTTTCCCGTGTTCTTTGCTTCCTGATACTGCGCGAATAATTCCACTTTCTTCATGGGATTTTCCTCCTAAATCAATCAGGAGCTGACTCTTAGCCTGTAGGTCTGTAAGCCGGCTCCCGTAATATTTTTTGATTCTTTTTCCGTCATACTCAAATATGAATCTGTCTGTATCATAGCCAGCCGCCAGGCGGCTAAGTAAAACCACTTTTTGCATTTGTCATATCTTGCCTCCGTTTATATGCTCCCCAGGACGTCCACGGTCTCCGTATTCGCGTTTTACGGGCAAGGCCAGTATTTTTATAAGCATAAGGCTTAAAAACGCGAATATGAGCTTCCTGTCACTTTGTTGCTTTTCGGTTTGCCCATACCGCTTTCATACTTGGAGAGCGCCCAAAGTTCACAATACGGCCTTCGCCGTCCATATGCGCCACAACCTGAGTTCGTTTGCTATCAGGTTTTCGGTTTGTCTGCTTGCAAAACTCTTTCATTTCGGCTTCGGTACTTTTTAGCGCCGCGCTTTCAGCTTTAAATTTATCTTCAAGGCTTTTCGCAGTCAGAGAACCAGGGTCAGCCTTAATTGCAGCGTCATAACTGGCGAGAATCCTTTTTGATTCCCTGATTTTACGCTCATAGGCTCGCTGTATTTGTGAGCACTTGTAATCTGTGAGCTTTTCGCCGTTATATTCAAATCGTTTGGCTTTATACCAATCCAATTTTTCTTTTGTGTACGCCGGTTTAGAGATACCTGGCCAGTATGGATAAAAACTGTGCCTGCAATTCCAGCCGCAAAGACCGTTACCGTCTCCGTAATGGGTCGTATCACGGAAATTTGGGTAACCAGGTGCATGCCCCTCAATCTTATAAACCCGGCCTTGCCAAAAAGCATGAGATTCTCTGGCCCCGGAATGCGCGGAAACCTCGTAATATTCTGCGCCAAGCTCGGCAGAGTAGGCCTCTGTCAGTTTGCCGCAAGTCTGATTTACACCGGTAAGAACGGAACGCCTTATAGCCACATCCATTCTTGACCTTGCCCCGGAAGTATAGTTAACAAAACTACCTTCTTTTGCTGATTGCCGTATTGCTTCGGCGATTGCGTCATAATACGTAAACGCGCCAGACGATACTTTCATGTAGGCAAGGTTAGTAGCTTCCAGGTATTGCCCTGTAACGGTGGCTCCGGTTGTCATGGTTAAATTCCGCATATCTCCCTGGGTTTTTGCAACCTCCGCTTCAAGCTGCGCTGACATAGCAGGAGAGAGGCGTAAATCTATATCATATCCCGCTTTTAGGAGTGGCTGGGCGTCATTTTCCATGTTGGTAATCCCGGCCTCTGTAAATAACCGCATAATCTCCTGATCGGTAAGGCCTGACATAGCAGCTACTTTTTCCGCGGTGTCCTGCAGTAAAGCTCCGGCGTGTTGCGCTCGCTTTGCCTGATATTCTGCGGTGTCTGTTAGCGTACCGGTTTTCATTATTCGCCGTGCCAGATCTTCGGCAATCGAAGTTTGTAAGGAATCAAACATGCCGAGTAGATAATCTGTACAGCCGTCAAGGTATTCTGGCGTTTGCATAGGCAGCTACCTCTATTCAACCGGCGGATAAACAGGTGCGTCAGGAATATAGTCAAGCGCCTCTTTTTCGCTGCACCCAAAGTACCACATGTAGAATTTTTCCAGCTTCATTTTACCGGCAAGGACCATAGCCCAACGACGCTGATACTCTGCGTCTGTATCTTCTAAAATACCATCGCCCCAGGTACAGGTTTTATCAATAACACCAGCCGGAACGATATTGTAAAGCGTGCAAAGAGTGTCCATAATGGCGATTATATCGTCAAGCGCAGTGTTCCAGGACTTCTGCATTCTGTTAACGGCCGTATAGGAGCGCTGCTTTGAAGCCCGTATTTCTTCGGCAGTTTTGTCAACATTATTTGGATTCGATAATGTGCCGTAAGCAAGGCAGCAGAGAAACTCAATCCTACGTAAAAATTCATTCAGGCCGTTAAACAAAGCATTATCACGGATTGTCGGCAAAAACTCTTTCAAAAAGCCGCTGTTATCGGAACCTTCAAAGTCGTAATTTCTGAATAACCGTTCCTGGCCCTCTGGAAGAATTGGCTCTCCATTTTTGTCTGTATCAAAAAGCGATATATCCGCGTCAATCGCGGCTTCTGTCGCCTTGTATTCCCACAAAATCCGGGAAAACTGTTTGTCAGTTTCTTCAATGACGTCAACGGCCCGAGAAAACACTGACGCACCAAGGGGAGAGTGCGGGTCAACGTTATTCGCCCTCGGCACTTTGATATACACAAAAAATGGACGTTCAATGCCGTCCATCTCTACAATCGGCTCCAAGCCTTTCCACTCGTCAACCGTATCAAGTTCCACTTCCATAAGGAAGGGCTGAGTTGCGCTGATGATAAGATCATCTTCGGTATAAGCCATATTAAGGCGCTCCGAGCGAAAGGCCTTATTGATAACCGTGTAATGCGTGCCTTCCAGATTGTGGTGCTCTAATCGTGTGTACATATAATCGCCGATTCTCTTTGTTTCCAAAAAGATTGCACCGGTAACTCGTTTGTTGGAGTCAAAAGCAGTAGGATAAAATCTGTTAGCCTGAACCACATCAAGGTAAATACTGTCAGGATTAAGGCCAGAACCTGCTGCATATGGTTTTATTACGATACCACCAAGAGCACACCACAGCTCAACTGTGCCGCTTAAATTATCCAAAAAGTTTTTAAGCGATTTCTGTATAAAATCAGCTCTTGCGCTGCCGGATATTTCAAAATCAAATTCTGTCAGCACAAGCCGGGCCAGTTCTTCGGATATTGCGGCCGGGAGATTCAGGCATTTAACATTTGCTTTACCGCCAAGCCAGGGCGGCTGATTTCCGTACATATCAAGCCAGAGCTTAATTGCATTATCCATAATATTGGAAGTCGCAATTTTTACGTTCAGCTTTTTCTCAAAATCTGTTTTCGGTAGCATTTTATTCAGCAACCTCCTTATAAAATCTTTAACCGCCGTAGCACTCACCCCCTTGTATATTTCTTAATATCCCGCTCATAGGTATATTCAAAGGCGTCCAGCGTGTCAATATCAGAGGAACCGTCGTCAAGACGTTCCATTTCCAGGCTTTTAGGATTCCATACAGCCATGCTGATAGCTTCTTTCCATGATTCGCAATCCTCTGTATAGAAAAGCCGTGTCTGCGCCGCTAACATAATCGCCGCAAATATCCGGCCGGTTATCTTACTCTTTAAAGCATTCACAACCCGTATATTGCCAAGCCCGTTGCTTTTCAATTTCGTATGTAATCCACGCATAAGTACCTGCTCGGCTGAATCTGCATAAACCTTAGAAACAAAACCGTAATCAGTAATAATTGACTGTACAAAACATAAAAAGAGAGAGGCAAGCATATCGGGGTCAATGTCATACAGCTTCCGGTTGGGGTTATCGGGGTCAGGTTCACCCTCTACATAGCGCCGGGATTTTAGCACAATCAGAGAGTCATAACGTACCGTTTTAGCTGTAGCCACAAAAGCATGGCCGGAACCATTACCACCGAAGTCAACGCCTATGGTAATCTCAGTTATTTCGCCTTTTTTAAGGAGCTTTTGAACCTCTGCCTTTGGCATAAGGAAGGTATCAGCATTTGCAGCGATTGCCGTAGCAAGCCTGACATAGATCAAGCCCTCTGCAATACTGCGTTTACCGTCAATATCCCGAATATACCATATACTCCCGGGCTCGTATTGGCTGATGATTTCATCCAGGCGCTCTTTAGGAATATTGATATTCTGGAAAATATTAAAATGCCGGTAATTGTAGCCGCCAAGCAAAGTACCTTCCGCAGCTTTTTTCTGGTAAACATCCAGATACTTCACATAGATAGGAGCTTTAGGGTGCTCCGGGTTTAAATCCCAATATATTTTACGCTTTTTAGCTGCAAGCTGCCGGTTAAAAGCCTCCTTAATGGTATTGTCATGGTGTAAATTTATCTCTGTGGCTATCCACATACCATAGGAATTACCACGGATTTTCTTATAGCTGTCAGCTTTTGCGCCGCCGGCAAAAATAACAATGCGTAATTGGTTCTGCGTTGAAGGCCCTTTGATAAAAAGAGCTTCATTGTCTTTGTATTTACCCCAACGACATTGACCTCTGAAAATGTATTCCAGGCCAAAGCCGTTTGCGTCTCCGATATTCAGCTTTGCATTTGCTATGGTTGACCCTGTAGCAAGATGAATTCTATCCGGTGCCGTTTTCAGGTCATGCGCAAAAGCAAAAACGTTATCCACAGTTTTACCGGAACGTACCGCACCTTCCAATATATTAAAGGTATTGAAACGGCATTGCCGGATATATTCTTTATGTTCTTCGCCGAAGTTAAAGTGGATAGTTTTACGCTTTTTGTTCGTCTTCGTCGCTGCCATAAATATCCTGCTCTATGCCGTCCATATCCTCGTATTCCTGAAAAGCTCCGGCGGCCTTTTCTTTTTCATACTCGAATTTTTCACGATTGAGCTTTAGCTGTTCTTTCGAGATACGGGAATCAAGCATACCTGTATGACGCATAAGAAGCTCAATAGCTTTTAGCTTAGACGAGGCTTTTACCTCACGTTCTTCGCTGTACCCGGTATCTGTGTCCGTGCGTTTATATTTTATAGATTCAATACAAGCGCGGTCTTCATCAGTTGCGCCGGCTTTAATCTTTCCGGTATCGTCAACAATATCCGTCAGTTTTATAAATGCAACCTTCGCCAGTTCTTCAAGAATACGGTCCTGTGTAATGCCGGTTCTTTTACTCCGTTCGGCCATCGCACATGCGATAGCTGCCGAAATGCTAGGTTTAGAGAGGTTCTCACTCGCAATCGCCGTAGCTGTTTTCGGCGAGTAACCAGCCCGAATTGCCGCTTGCGTGGCGTTCAGGTCAATCAGATATTCTTCTACAAAGCGCTGCTGTTTTGGATTCAACTTCCTTTGCGCCACGGTTTTCACCTTCTTTCACATAAAAACAGGCCCGTGCAGCAATCTGACGCGGACCCGTTCTCGTTTGATTGTCGTTTCGTTTTCGACATTTTACATAATAACGCAAGTCATATGTGAATTAAAGCGAAATAATTCTTTTTGAAATTTCTTTTAACGCCTTACTGTGAATTTGAAGTGTACGCCGGTGAGTATAAGAAAGTAATATCGCTATTTCTTCCCATTTCATATGCCGAATATATCTTGCGTCCATTAGCAATATTTGCGTTTCATCTTCCAGAAGGTTGATAGCTTCCTGTACGGCGTCAAGGTCTGACCGTAATTCCTTAACCCGCGCCTGAAGCATTTCCTGTATGCTCACGATTTCCACGACACAATTTTCTACCTTACAGGACGGCGTTAAACCGAAAGTAGTCACTTCCTTAATCTCTGCCGTAATAGATTCGGCAATGTCTCTATAATGCCGAATTTCTTCCAGTTTTAACTTTATCCACTGATTATGATACCAGCAGCTTTTTAAAAATTCCGCCGGATTTTCGGCCAAAAGTTTTTTCTGCTTCTCTGTCATTGGGTTACCTCCTTTATTCTCGCTTTCAAAGCGTCAAGCAAAGCGTCTTGTCGCTCCGTCTTCGGTACAAGCACCTGGTCCAGCACCCATGTATCAGCAGTACCTTTCATAAGTAAATGATGAATCAATACCGTTTCCTTCTGGCCCATACGATGTACCCGCTTATTTGCCTGCTGATAAAGTTCTAAGCTGCAGGGTAAGCCGTACCATATCACTATGTGACCGCCAAACTGTAAATTAAGCCCGTGACCTGCACTTGCGGGGTGCGCCAGTAAAATCGGAATATTGCCGGCGTTCCATTCTTTTACAGCCAAACGGTCTTTTACGTCAACCGCTTCCGGGTGACGTTCCATAATTCTATCGCGCTCATGCTTATACGCATAGAATAGAAGAATGGGTTGCCCGTTTGCTTCTTCAATAAGACTGTCTAAGATATTCAGTTTTTCGTCATGTAGAATCTTTACTTCACCATTTTCGTTATATGCTGCGCCTCCGGCCACCTGCAAAAGCTTATTTACCAGAATTGCTGCGGAACCTGCGTCAATATCGCCGTCGTCATAGGAAAGAAGCATATCCTTTTCTAACTTACGGTATAAGGAAAGCGTATCTTCCGAAGTTTCTATTTCATGCCGAATATCAAGCCTTTCTGGAAGCTGCAAGTAATCGGCGGTTTTCATACTGATACACAGGTTTTCCAACTTTTTATAAATCGCTTCCTCGGCATCCGGCTTTGGCTTCCAGGAAAAAATCGTCTGTGCATTTCTTTTATCAGGGAGAAAATACTGGTCCCTGTAGCCGGTCAGGGTTCTGCCAAGGGCTTTCCCTTCATCCAGCAAATACATTTCAGGCCATAAATCCAAAAGGCCATTGGGAGACGGCGTGCCGGTAAGTCCGGCAATGCGCTTAATATATGGCCGTACCTTTTTTAAGGCCCGGAACCGCTGCGCCTTATTTGATTTAAAACTTGATAACTCGTCGATTACCACCATATCAAAGGGCCATTTCTTTTTGTAATACTCCACAAGCCATTGCACGTTCTCCCGATTGATAATATAGAGGTCCGCGTCTTTGGCAAGCGCGGCAAGACGCTTTTCTTTTGAACCGACTACCACCGAAAAGGTCATATGCTTTGTATGATTCCATTTTAAGATTTCAGTAGGCCAGGTTTCTAACGCCGGACGAAGGGGCGCTATGATTAAAACTTTTCGGATAGAAAAGTAGTCATACATCAATTCTTCAATCGCCGTAAGAGATATAATGCTTTTCCCCATACCCATATCCAGAATCAGACCAAGCTCTGGGCATTCAATCATTTTATCAATACAATACTTTTGATAATATTTTGCTTCAAACTCCATTTGCCAGCCGTTCCTTTAAATCATCAAGGTTGTCAATTCGCCAGGCTTCACAGCCCAAAGAATGCAAAACCCGGAATATTTTCTTTTGCCGCTCACTCATGCCATCTTTTCTGCCGGGCCGTTTTAATTCTATAAAAATTATTCTGCCGCCCGGTAAAATACAAATACGGTCAGGTACGCCGGTTTCGCCAGGGCATACCCACTTAAAACACCGGCCGCCAAGCGAGCGAATATACTTTCGGACGGCCTGCTCTAAAGTGCTTTCTAACATTCTAAAAATCCTCCTTTAATCAGCGGTCAGCAGAATCAGCCTAAAACCCTATATAAATACAAAATTTAAGATTTAAGAATTAAGATAAACATTATTGCTATGCTTTACTTCTTAATTCTTACTTTTATACTTTCAAAAAATATTTCTGCTGATTCTGCTGATTTAGTCAAAAAAGCCAGTAAAATCAAGGCTCGGGAGCGTCAGCGATTTTCTGCTGACTCTGCTGATTCTGCTGATGGCTCGAAGGCTTGATTTTACTGGCTTTTCGAGATTTTTCAGCAGAAACGTTCATAGAAATTTTAAGAAGTAAGGCTTGCATAAACTATGGTTTCTTAATTCTTCTTAACTTCTATGAACATATTTGCTAAAAACTGCTGATTTCATATTTTAGGGCTTGCCTATTATTGATATTTTTGAGAAGTCCAGGCCCGTTGCTTTAAGTCGGTTTACAGCCTTTCTCCATTCAGTATCAAACCATTCAATATAGCCTGTGCCGTATTTATGATTTACTTCAAACTGTATTCGCCGAATTTCTTTTTCTGTCACTAAAATTCCACCTCCCTGGAGAATCCCCGTTGTCTGCCGTATATTCCACAATTCATTGAACTTTGGCTTTTCCAGCCGGAAATGCGTCTGAGGATTCCGTTTATTTCTCTTGCCTGCGCCGGTGTAAAGGTCTTTGGGTCACCGCGAAAAAGCTCTTGCCATATCTCTATGGCGCATACACGGTTTCTTACTTCTGTACCTTCTTCCTTATCACCGAAGCCGCCGCCCCAAAAGAGCATTCTTTTATCAAGGTCCATAGATTCCCAGTTTTTCGGTAAAAGCGTGTCTAAGAATCTTTCAATCAGACCTTGCTTGCCGTTCATTTCTGTATGTTCCTCCTGAACCTTACGGGCTATAGCTTCTACGCGTTCACTCAAATACCAGGGTTCTCCGGCTTCATATCGCACAACGGCCTCGGCCCATACCTGGTCAATAATTTCTTCCGTTAATAAGCTGTTAAGCTCGCGGCCTTTATCTGTAACGACTACCGGCCAAAATCTACGGCCACCGGTGGAGTCCCTTAAAAATTCGTCGTCATTAGTGGTTCCGAAAAAAGCGCACTGCCTTGGGTGTTCCTGTGTTCGTTTGGCATATGCCGCCCGGTAGCTGTCTACCTGCTTGCTCATAAACTGCTTGATCTGTTCAAGCTCGGCTTTTCTGGTTGCCGCCATTTCTCCCATTTCTATAATCCAGTAGCCTTGAAGCTGCTCGTAGGCGTCTTTACCGGAAACGGTATAAAGAGAATCTGAAAACCACTGTTTGCCGAGTTTAGCGAGCGTGGTAGATTTCCGGCATCCCTGGGGACCTACCAAAACAAGCGTATGGTCATGCTTGCAGCCGGGTGATAAGATTCTTGCGACGGCGCCTATCAGAGCTTTTCTGGTAACCTCTCTTGTATACTCATTATCAGCGGCGCCCAGGTAATCAATAAAAAGGGTGTCCATACGCCCTTGACCGTCCCACATAAGGTCATTCAGGTATTCTCTTACCGGGTGCCGTTTGCGGGAGAGCATAGCAAGTTCCACGGCGTCCCGGATTTTACCGGCGTTATCAATTCCATAATGCTTTTCAAGGTGTCGCCGTAAACCTGAATCGTCCGTATCGCACCAACAATCAGTTGCTCTCTTTTCCAGCGGCTCCCACGGAAGATCACCGTCAACAACAGGGCGCTCTCTGAACTCGTCAAAATAGTAGCGGCCCTTTAGTTCCGGGTCATGTAAAAGAATAAGCCTAGCGTTGTCAATAGTTGCTTCAAAAGTTCCTTTGCCGGAAACGGTTAATTCTTTCAGCCAGTCCACATCGTCGGGTTCAATATCGTCCCATTTGTCGGAAAGTTCCTTTATTCTTGTCAGCGCAAGATTTTGTCTTACAGCTTCGTCATTTATCGCAATATCGGACATAGCCGTAAAACTCGGAAGCCTGCTGACCGGCGTTCCAGGAGCAGCGTCGTCGTCCTTATCGCCAAACATATGAAGGCGTACCAGGTCAAAAGCATTACAGAGCTTTCCGCTGATCGGGTCCGTCCCGTGATGAGAGTATGCAAACTTTCCGTTTTCATATAGCACAAGACCGCCGGAAGTAGAACCGCCGGCGTAAGTATAGCGGTCTTCGCCGCACTTTATATAAACTTCGGGTAAAAAGGTTTCAATCGCGTCTTCAATGGAGTACACACGGCAGAAAGCGCCAACGACGCCCCTTTTTTCAAGAGGGTCACCCTGCTTCTTGGCAAGCCTCTGCATAATATCCTGCTTACGACTGGACACCGGCCATTCGCTAGGGTCCCGCCAATCATGATAACGTCGTAGCTGTTCATCAGGGTCAAGCCAAGGACCATCAGAAACCCGGTAACAAAAATCGGCGTCCCTGGAAGCGCTGGGCCAGTACATCAAACGGTGAGGCTCGTAGGTGGTATCGTCACAAAGGTCAATACCAATATCCCCGGCAATCCGGCGAGCGAGCGCCGTATATTCGTCAGGGTCTACGGGCCTTGCCAAAGGAATTACAAGCCTTAATCTGGGGGCCCTGGGCGTAGAGGAATGCGTGCTGTATAAAACGGCGGCGCAGCCCATAATAAGCTCTATGGTTTCCCATGGCGAGTCAGCAGACGTTACATAATCCAGGTCTAAGGTAAGAAGCCGTCTTTGTATGATTGCTTCGGCTTTACGGCGGCCTCCTTTCAGAGTGCCGCCTACAAAGCCTCCAACGTCCTTTATTTCATCTCTGCGCGGTTTACTCAGCGCCTTATATTCTGCAAGGGTTTCCTGCGTTCTGGTGACTGCCTGGAGCCTTTGCGCAAAGGTACTCCACATAACTTCTTCATTTTTCCAACTGACCGATTTACGCGAGCTACCCGTCGCAATAGTAATCGGTCCGTCGTATCTTATATTGCTCAACCGGTTACCACCCGGACAATGCCGGCGTTTTTAATCATCCGATCACAAAAGTTACACGGCGCCGGTGTTATGGAATCGTCAAGGCTTGCAAGATAGAGGGTAGCTCCTTGCATATCCTTTCTTGCGGCGCTGATGATCGCATTCTGTTCAGCGTGCACCGCTACGCAAGAGCCGTACTGATTTCCGTGTATGCTCGCTTTGGGGTCTCTTGGAAAGTCGTGACTGTCTTTATAGCAGACACCTACGTCACAGCAATTCACCTCGCCCCTGGGAGAGCCGTTATAACCAGTCGCGATTATCTCGTCATTGTTAACAATTACGGCGCCATACTGCCGGTGAAGGCAAGTGGAGCGCTGGGCCACGACTCTTGCAATATTCAGGTAATATGTATCTTTGTCAATCCTGGTTGTCATGCTCAAAAGAATCTCCTTCCAGCAAATTTCCGCACGGTCATTAAGTTCAGGCGTACAGTGATCTTCAAACCATTTTTCAGAATGCGTCGTAACCAAAATCTCCGAAAGGTCTGGTCCTTTTGCCTGCCCGTAATTACAGGGGCAGCCATACGCACGGCCCAGCATTTCAGCAATACAATCTATCAACATAAAACTCACCTCCCGGAAGAACCGAAAGCGCCGGTTTCCCGTTCGGCTCCTAAGTCTGTAACAAAGTCAGCTATTAAAACCGGCAGAATTACAAGCTGCCCGATTTTATCGCCAGCTCTAATATGATAAGTCTCGGAACTGGTATTGCGCATAAAAGCGTGTACCTCTCCAGTATAGCCGGAATCAATCGGCGGCAAGTCACAAGTGATTCCTTTTGAGCTGAGGCTGGTTCTGGGAAATACAAAGCCGCCCCAGCCGTCAGGAAGCTCAAGGCCGAATCCCAAAGGAACCGTAATATTCTGCCCGGGCCACAATACATAGTCTTTGAGGCTATAAACATCAGCCCCCGCGTCGTTATAATGGCTGCGTGTTGGGATTTTGCCGCCAAAATCAATTATTTTAACTTTCATTTACCTACTCCTTTCAGCCAGGACGGCCTTCTGGGCTCCTGTGGAGCCCATGGTCGCGTTTTAACAAGCTGGCTAGTAATTTATAAGCCCAAAGGGCAAAAACTCGAATATGGTCGAATCAGGACCTTTTTATGAGCCCGGTGTCCCAGGCGTGCTTGGTATTTTCGGAAGGCGTTACCCATTCAAGCTGCGAAGCCCTGGGGTCATGCTTATTTCCTTTCTTGTGGTTAACAATGGTCTTATGTTCAGGGTCAGGGTTTACCACGAACATGGACGCCACAAGGATATGTAGCTTTACGTTTACGCCATCAAGAGTAACTCTCAAATAACCCCGGCGATCATCAAAGGGTTTTAATATTTTACCTGTTCGGCGATTGCGTACTTGCCCGAGACGGTTAAGCTCATAATTAGGGTGGTCTTTTATAACGTACCATTTTATCCGCATATCTTTGGAAAGTCCTCTGCAAGAATCCCGTCCGGCGTTTTAAGTGTGATCGGATTTCCGCAGCCCATTTTTCCCTCTTTACAAGTACCCTGCATACAAAACGCGCCGCAATCTGAAAAGAGCGCTTTGTTTTCTCTGTAAAGAGCGCGCCAGATTAAGAGCATAACGTATCTGGTTTCCGGCGTATTCCGTCGGCAAATTCTTTGGCGTATCATGTGTTTCCACTGATACGGCGTTGCGCTGATAAGAATAATATTGCGGAGACCGTGCGGCGCAATATAGCCGGCATCGTCATTATCCACTCCGGCGGTAACCAGGCTCATGTATTTCTGCATAGAGGCTTCGCATTGAGCAAGATAGCCGGCTTCCTTATTAGTTCCTAAAATATCATAAGGAACCGTATACCCGGCTTTGCCGGAATAGTCGCTGTATTGTAAGCTCGCCGACATAAACTTGACTTCATTCTGGTGCCGCGTGATCTGCGCCAGGAATCTTCTTGACGCCCCAACAATTACCACATTGACAACGCTGAATTTCTGAATCGTTGGATGGGGTAGGGCGGCCATATTTTTTACAGTTGTTTCCGTGTAATCTTTGTTGTAAAGGTCCATAAAATCCTGTAAGCTCTGAATTGCATGACCCTTCTGTGTAAGTCTGGCTGCGCATACCATCATCTGTTCGGCTTCTTTTATAGCCGAAGGATTTAAAATCCAAATCTCGATTTTATCCATGCTGTTCTTCCTCCACAATCGCCCGGAGTATCAGCAGATAGTTGATACTGTCCGTTATTTTTTCATCCCATTTCTCAATAGGATAGTCCCGGTTGTCCGTACACATATCCGAAACAGAAACGATATGCTTTGAGAGCATACCGAATAACGCCGCTTTTGGCGTGGTGCTCATAATAGCCGCAGCCTTTTTAAAATGCGCAAGACGATCGGCAGCTTTGGTAGCTGAAATTTTTTCATAGTCTAAAGGCACTAGTTCCGGACCTTTTTCTTTAGCAGCATCAGGCGCATATTCAAGACCTTTGCCGGTAAGCATATTTGTACAAGTGTCAATCTGCGCATTTACGATAGTGTTAAAGGTTTCTATAGTCATAAATTTTCAATCCTTTCTGTAATACTCGCATTCATAGGCATCAGCCCGAAGCGGCAAGCCTGGAGCCCACTTAATCGGCTCTGACATAATTGCACCAAGTTCCTTTGCCGAGCTTATACCATTCGGTACTTCGCAGATCACTTCGTCGTGTACATGGAATACTACCGGAAACCCGGCTTTTTCCAGGCGGTCGATTGCTTCTGCCAGACAATCCCTTGCGGTAGCTTGAACGATATTCTCTACGAGCTTCGGTCCGTATGATTCTATACGACCCCAGGCTCCGGAGCTTTGAAGCGTACCTTCATAAGTGATATTGTCGTCAACGATTGCAGGCTTGACGTAACTCAGTTCCCGCCCGTTTGGTAATACCAGCTTTAGCAAAGGCCCTTTTTTATAAAGACCCATTCCGCGAGGAAGTTTTACCGGCTCTTTTATCTGAATTACCCGTCTTGCCGCTGCGTCAGTGTCCCACCAAAATTTTGTAATAGCAGGATTCGCGGCACGCCAACTGTTCACTAACGGTTTTAACTCATCCTCTGTGAGCCCCATTTCCAGAGCACCCATTGACTTCAAAGCGCCAACGCTTCCGCCGTAACCGAGAGCAAGCTCGGCAATCTTCCCTTTTTGCCGCATGGGGTCACCCTTTTTTACACTTCCCGGAGGAAGATGAAACATTTGCTCGGCAGACGCCTCATAAATTTTTCCATGCGTATTAAATACGTCCATGCGCCAGCTTTCATCAGCGAGCCAGGCAATTACACGAGCTTCGATTGCGGAAAAGTCAGCAACAATAAAGCGGCAGCCGGGTTTTGGGATAAAGGCGGTTCTGATAAGCTGCGAGAGAGTACCTGCAATATCATCAAAGCAAAGTTCCAATGTATCAAGGTCGCCAGACCTTACAAGCTGTCTGGCCGTGTCAAGATCACGGTCCGGCATTTTATTCTGCGGAAGATTCTGCATTTGCACTAGGCGTCCAGCCCAGCGGCCAGTTCTTGACGCGCCATAAAATTGTGTCAGTCCCCGGATTCTTCCATCAGGGCAAACTGTCCGAAGCATAGCATTGTATTTTTCTGTTGAAGTTTTTGAGAGTCCGGCCCGAATACCCAGCATGGCGTCAACTTCGTTGCTGTTTGCCTTTGAGCGAACGGCGGCAATATTCTTTTTATTAAGGCTGTCAACCTCAATGCCGGCTGTATCCTTAATCCAGGCTTTTAACTGCGCCGTGCTCTTAGGATTTTCAAGCCCTGTTAAGTCTTTGGCACTCTGTAAAAGCCGGCTTTTGATAATCTGGTCAATTTCTACCGCTTTTTCAGCGAGTACCAAATCAACGCCCACACCGCGGTCATTGATATGTTGATCGTGTACCCATAAAGCCTGTTCTTCTTGGGTCATTTGAAAATGGCATAGCTTATTTCTGATTGCGCGCTCTGCCTCTACGTCCTGACGGTTGTACTCAACGTATAAAGCCCACTTTTCTGGGTCATGTACCGGTAAGTTTCTTGTCCGGCCGCCGTTTGATTTCGTGGGTTTACACGGTACAGAAAAGTAGCGTATAAGCGCCCGGCCGGTTTTGGATTTTTGCTTATCGTCAGGTAAACCAAGCACAACGCCTACCTGCTCCAAAGAATTAGGAAGTCCTAATTCTCTAGCCATGACCGCTGTGCAGCTCCACTGTTCTGGCGGTGTTGGCATTCCAAAATATGAAGCAATACAGGTTCTTTCAAAAGCAGCATTAAAAGCAGTTTTTAAAATGCGCTGGTCAAAAATAGCGTCTTTTAAATCTTCCGGCATTTTTTCCCGGGTCAGGTCAATCACGTCTATGGGTCCATCGTCAAAAGCATAGCCGAAAAGCAGTATTTCAAATTCAGGACTTGAAGCATAAGCGTGTACGCCGCATTTTTGCAGATTTACCGGCGAATATGTTTCTATATCAATCGCAAGAGTTGTCATAAATTATCACCTCCTACTAAACGCCGGGGAAAAGGCAGGCGGACTTCATCATTAAGGCCCTACACGGGTAAGTGTTAAGTCGCTGCCAAATTCCCCGGCGTTACCAGTTTTCTGCTTATCCGAGAAGATCGTCCATACCGTCGTCGGTAGTATCTTCCCAACCGTCGTCCCAATCGGATTCAGTTACAATGCCGCCGCTTAACGGCTCGCCGTCATGCAGCTTCATAACCCCGTTCAGACCGGCGGAAATACCCTTATTGCCGTTTGTATCATAGACATAAAAATTGATAATAGCGCGGCCATAGCAGCCGGAGTAAAGCTCCTGCTGGTCAGTGATCGGATTTTTGTTTTTATCCACCAGAACGGGCTTGTTCTTCGAGCTTACTGTCATAACATAGCAGCCCTGGCACTCAGGCCCAAAGTCGCCGCCGTTCTGGCGTTCTCCGTCGCCGTCATGGAGAGTGGTCTTTAACTCGCTCGGCAGCTTTTTGCCAGAGTTCTTCTGCAGGTAGTTCTGTTTTGCCTCTGCTACGGCGGCCTTGATCTTATCCAGCGTGAACTTATCGCCTTTATCGATCAGTAGCGTCACGCTGTACTTTTCCTGGCTGTCGCTGCTGTTATTATTTGCTCTCGGCTCAAACAGGCTGCAATAGCTGAATCTTACTTTTCCGGTTGTGATCTGTGTACTCATAGTATGTAATCTCCTTTACTTATAAAATTTGTGGTTTCCGCATTGATATAGATAATCAAGGTTACGACTGTGCCAGTTGTCGGCGTCGTCGCAGCTTTCAAAATACAAAGCGCCATCTGAATAGTCATATTGCGCTTCCATAACTACCTGAACAGCTTCCCAGCAGTCAGCGTCTGGTTCTACTTTATCGAAGCGCCCGTTTATTACAGGCGTAAATTGATTTTCCTCAAAAATAACGTCCTGAATGGTATTCGGAAAATCTGCATTGTGTACCCGGTTAAGCACTACCAGAATAACAAGAGTCTTTCCCTGAATGCTTTCGCCTTCGGCCTCAGCCATTGCGATTTTTGCCAGCAAGTAAGAATCTTCCGCGCCCCAATCCTTACTATACGAAAATCTGGGATAGAAGTTTTCCGGCTCTATAGTTTCTGGCAATACCGCAGTATCAGGAGCCGCTTTGACCGTAGGCAGGTCTAACCGTATTACTTCGGGTACTTCTGTGGGTTCACCAGAAGCCCCAGATCGCGTTTTTGCGTCTATGACTAATAAAATGGTAAGGCCCAGGGCGCAAATCGCGAATATGGACGAAATAATGAGCTTTTGACGCCTGCGACGGCGTCGTCGCTTTTCATACAGTCGCATGGTCGCCTCCTTTATTCGTCAAAAGCTGCAAGAATGGCGTCCTCCGGCTGAAAGGCCGGACGTTTATCGGACTCAGGCGCAAGAGTAGGCTTGCCCTGGGGTTTTACGATCAAGGAGCCCAGGATTTTGGCTACAACCTTTTTGCCAAAATCTTTTTCCATCTGCGTCAGGGTGATCAGCTTTTTCTCATAAAGTACGGCTTCATCATAGCCAGCTTCTTTCATGGCTTCGGCAACCAGCAATTCATCAGAAAATCTCCGGTTGCTTCTGCCTTCGACAATTTTCCAGCCGATGACTGGTTCGCCAGAAAGTAGCGTTGACTGTACCAGGTTTTCAAGGTCCGTCAGCCAGGCCCGTATATCGGCGGCCTTTTCCAGAACTGCAGCCGCGTCCTCTACCGTAATCAGGAGCGGGTCGTCTGCTTCATCAAATAAAGCCAGATTCTTTTCATACCGGGCTTTGCACTTTTCCTTTGCTCGGCAGAATTTACAGGTTTCCTCCGACGGCGCAAATTTGCCTTTGCCGTTGAAAGCCTGCTTTGCCCTCGGCTTTACAGTTTTTTCTGCCCACTTCATAAGTTCGGCAACCGTAATTTCATCAGAGCTCTGTTCGCCGGAGAGTCTCGGCTGGAATATTGTCATACGCACATTTTTAATGTCATAAAGCTGTCCGTAATATTCCAGCGCACCAAGGGCGTAAAGCCGCATTTGTGGATTTCCAGCAGCTTCCACGCGGTGACCTTTTCCATATTTCAGATCAATCACTTCGAGCCAGTCGTCAGCTACTATGACACAATCGCTTGTGCCAAATCCCTCAGGAACCCATTTGGAAAAATCAACCTGCACTTCAAGCTCGGCAAAAGCGTCTACGCTGCGGGTCTTTGCCTCCTGAAGTTTCTCATAAATGAGCTGGGCATAATCTCTGGCGTGTTCCTGCATTTCTTCGTTGTAAAATTTCTCGCCGTCTTCAGTTGCGAGAAGATCATCTTTTTCAGACTCAAATTCCTGCTTAGAAAGTTCGTTGAGATTATATCTCGTAGATATTTCCGCAAGAGTATGGGCCACGGTTCCCTCTTTTGCATAATCGCTGGAAGTGTTCGGGAACTTTTCTTCCAGTCTTGCGCTTGGCGGGCAGTTCAGCCACTTAGCTGCGCCGCTGGCAGACAGGAGAGCATGAGCACTAGGCATTAGCAGCCTCCAGTTCTTCCATAAGTTCGTTGTATCTGTCTTCCGGCACTTCGGAAAGTTTGGTGGCGTCAAACTTAGCAAAGATTTCTTTCAGCACGTCGGACTTACCCGCCTTGGAGAATTTCAGGGCGACGGCCCGAACGTCCTGCAGAGTGATCGCTTTAGCAGCAGGCTCTTCTTTGGCCGGAGCTTCTTTTGCCGGAGCGTCAGCAGCCTTGGGTTCTTTTTTGGGTTCTGCTTTAGCAGTTCCCGCCGGCTTCTGCTTTGCCGTCGGTTTCTTTTCAGGAGCCGCGCCAGTTTCCTCACAGAATACTTTCAGTTTTTCCAGGTTCTCGGCCGTCAGGTCGATTGTTAAGGTGATCTGCATATTGTTTTGCCTCCTCAGAATTTTTCCAGGCTTCAAACGCCTGTTTATTAGCTGGATTTTCATAAAACGCATTAGCGGCGTCCAGCAGTCCCTCTAATGCGCGCCGTTCGATTTCAGCATGGAGCTGAGCCTGCTCTGGTTTCATAAGATTCACCAAAAGTAGCTTATAACGCTACTTCTTTGGCAAAAAAAATTTCCATAGCTTCGTCGTTTGTCAGGTGATACCGTTTTATAATGAACGCCATTTCTGTCTGCGTAAATGCTGCACCTTCGCGCTCATTGATTTTTGCGTTAAACCTTGACAAACTCAGGCCCATAGCCGCTGCCAATTTCGCTTGCGTGTCACGGTTTTTTACCATAACACTTGAGAGAAGTGTTTTGTTCATATTGGGCCTCCTTCTGTAAACCCGGTAGCCTGCGCAGGCCTAAAGTAGCGGGTTACGATACTTACTATATCGCAAAGAGGTGAGTTTGTAAATAGTTTTTTTAAAATTTTTGTTTATTTTTTTCAAGAAACACGCTATAATTAAGAAGTCAGAGAAAAGGAGGTGCTTTCATGACTGATGATATAGGCGTTAGAATCAAGGCCAGACGTAAAGACGTGGGTATGACGCAAGAAGAACTCGGAAAGAAAATAGGCGTGACTAAGGCTACTATAAATAAGTACGAGACCGGGGTTGTTATTAACATGAAACGGCCCACTATTGAAAAAATTGCAAAAGCCCTTGACGTTGACCCTGGTTACCTGATGGGCTGGAATGATAACACCACAAGCGTACATACGAATAATGGCGTTATCGGACAGAACTCAGGAACGATCACAGTTAATAATTCAGAAAGGACCCTCTCTAAAGAAGAATTAGAACTCCTGCGAATTTATGGCGAGCTTGACGTAAAAGGCCGTATAAGGCTCTTACAGGCTGCTATGGAGCTCGAGGAGGAAAAATATTAGGGGGGGGGGTAAACGCTGGCGCAGAGCCGATATAATCGTAGCATACGCGCTATATTGTGTTACCCCCTTAAATAAAATTAACCCCAGCAACAAAGTCATTCGGCAAGTATCAGAAATTTTGGACTTGCCGATAGGCTCGCTGGTATTACGCATGAGGAATTTCCAATTCCTTGACCCAGGCGTGACTGGCGAGGGTAAAAAAGGTATGAGCCATGTGGCAAAGGCTGACAAAGAGATTTTTCAAGAATTTCAAAATGACTGGGGCAATCTCGGAGCTCAGGCAGAGGAAATTGTCGGACTTGCTTTATTTGACGGAACACCGGAAAAAGGCGCAAGGCCAATTTCTTCTATTACGGAGAAAAATAAAGTCAGCCGTGAGCGGCATTTTTTTCGGGCCAGCGTATTTGCGTCTTATGAAAATCGGTGTTGTATAACTGGCTTGACTTTGCCGACTTTACTTGTCGCAAGTCATATCAAGCCATATAGCAAGTGCCGGACTTCATCGGACCGGACAGACCCGCATAACGGACTTTTATTAAATACGTTCCATGATAAAGCCTTTGACCAGGGGCTTATTACCGTTACAAAAGATTATTCTATAAGAGTGGCCCAGAAAGTAAAAGACTACGCAAACGACGATTTTACAAAGAACTGTCTTGCGGGATTAGAGGGCGCTAAAATCATTTTGCCAAGAAACTTTATTCCGGCTATTGAGTGCCTGGAATATCACAACGATATTATTTTTAAGGGGTGATGATATGCGGGCCGCTTTATATGCCAGATACAGCGCAGGGCCCAGGCAGACAGATCAAAGCATAGAAGGCCAAATCCGAGAATGCACAGACTATTGCAAGAAAAAGGGATTTACGATTGTTGCCGCATATGCGGACCGACATATTTCGGGAAAAACAGACGAGCGGCCTGAATTTCAGAAGTTAATAGCCGATAGCCGAAAAAATAAATTTGATGTGGTTGTTGTATATAAGACAGATCGATTTGCAAGAAATAAATATGACAGCGCAATTTATAAAAGACAGCTACGGCAAAATGGTGTACAGATATTTTATGCGGCCGAAGCAATCCCAGACGGGCCCGAAGGGATTATACTTGAATCCCTTATGGAAGGCCTGGCAGAATACTATTCTGCAGAACTGGCGCAGAAGATCAGGCGTGGCATGCATGAAAGCGCTTTAAAATGCCGGGTACTCGGAAATACAATGCCGCTAGGTTATCGGGCGTCAAAGGAACATACATATGAGATAGACCCGGAAAATGCGAAAGCTGTGGAAATAATTTTTGATATGTATGTTGACCGGCAACCAAATGCCGATATTTGCCGAAGGCTAAACGAGCTTGGCTTTAAGACAAGCAGGGGCAATCCTTTTAATAAAAACAGTATTTCACGGATAATTCAAAATGAAATGTACATAGGAATTTATGAGGCGGTCGGCGTAAGAGTAGAAAACGGCGTGCCTGCGCTGATTCCTAAAGAAACTTTTTACCTTGCGCAGAAAGAAAGGGAGCGAAGAAAAGTGTCAAAGAAAGAGCGGGCCGGTGTAGCCGAATATATGTTATCAGGAAAGCTCTTTTGCGGATATTGTAAAAAGCCTATGGCCGGCGTCAGCGGTACCGGAAAAGGCGGCGGTAAATTTTATTATTATCAATGCCCGACGGTACGGCAGAAAGGAAACTGCCAGAAAGAACATGTCCGACGGGATTTTATCGAGGACTTGATTGTGCAGAAAACAGTGGAGCACGTTTTGCAGCCGGATATACTGACAGATATTGCGCAAAGGCTTTGCCGGTTGCAATCCGAAAGCGATACCCGTGAGCAAGATATTGCATATTATAGGAAGAAACTCCAAGAGAACAAAAAAGCTATGGATAATATTATAAAGGCCATTGAAAAAGGACTTGCTGCAGAAACGCTATTACAGCGCCTTGACGGCCTTGAATCGGAAAAAATTGCTATAGAAGGCGAGCTTGCCTATTTCCAGTCTTTAAAGTTCGGATTATCGGAAGAAGAAATGCTTTTCTTCCTTAGGCAATTCCTTGAACCAGATAATGACTGGCAAGCGTATAAACGTAGAATAATTAACAGCTTTATCAATCAGGTTTTTCTTTACAATGACCATTTTCTGGTGTATTATAATATCCAAAAAGATGGGGCCATGGATTTTAGTAACATAGAACTAAACGAGGGCTCGGGGTTCGACGAGCTCTCGTTAAGCTCCACTTAAGCATGTGTTTTGCTTAGTATATTGGAGAGAGTAAAGACGGCGTATGCTGTCTTTATTTTTTCTCTGCGGACATAAAATAACCGTCCGGCATTATCACCGGACGGTCGTCTTTGCATTTGTTTTTTAATTTTGTTGCTCGTTTTTACTTTGCTCCATGTGCCGTATAAGGTTTCCTTGCCGGATTTCTTGTAACTGCGTAACCTTACATAATACTTCTTGCCTTTTTTCAGCTTCTTGAACGTGTAAGATGTCTTTGCTAATTTCTTTGCTTTTACGTTTTTCTTGAATTTCTTATCTGTGCTTATCTGCACCTGATACCCGGACGCGGTCTTATCTTTTGACCATTTCACAGTCAGTTTTTTACCTTTTACAGTTTTTGTCGATTTTGCTGACGGCTTTTTTGGCTTTACCTTAACAGTTACCTTCTGAATTGCGTTTCCTGCATTGATAGTTATGATAGCAATTCCGGTATTTTTGACGGTCACCTTGCCGGTGATCTTATCCACAGCGGCAATCTTTGGGTTGGAGCTTGTAAAGGTCATCTTGTCTGTGGATGACGCGCTGATCTTGAACGGTTTTGTACCGTATGTAACTTCATATACGGTTTTCTTGCAAGTAATGGATGCGGCATTGTTTCCAGGGGTGTCTCCGCTGTCCGGGGTGTTACCTTCTCCGGGATTGTCTCCGCCGCCCGGTTTTTCATTATCATCATCGTCTGTATCGGGGATGGCAGGGAGGGCAGATTCATAATGTTTAGTTATATTTGTCATTACGCTCGCTGTATCAGCTATCATACGTATAGAATTCCACTGCGCTTCAGTACCGGCAAAATATATTTCCTTCAGAGAAGCACAGGCTGTGAACGCACTTCTTTCTATTGTTGCTACGCTGGCCGGAATTCCCACAGAGGTCAACATAGAGCAGGAAGCAAATGCCGATTCTCCTATACTTTGTACACCATCCGGGATATCAATTCTGGTAAGCGACAGGCACTTCTGAAATATTCCTATACCGATGCCGTCTATACTTTTGGGCAGTGTTACACTCATCAGTTTGTAACAACTGGAGAACATATTGTCTCCCATCTTCACTGTCTTGCTGCCGGAAACAAACTTAGCGCTTGTCATTTCCGTGCATTGAAAAAATGTGGCTGCGCCCACTTCTCTGATACTGGCAGGCAAAGTTATGGACTTAAGATTTGTGCAAGATTGGAAAGCATTTTGAGTAATTATTTCGACTCCTTCGGAAATGTTCACCTGGCTAAGATTTGTGCAAGACTGGAAAGCGCTGTCGCCGATGGTCTTAACACTGGAAGGAACCGTTACGGAAACCAGTGAAGACCCACGGAAAGCACTATTGCCGATCATTGTTACGCTGGAGGGAATCTCTGCACTGAGAACTCCGCAGTTCCAAAAAGCACAGTTTCCGATTCTGGTAACGCCATTCTCGATAACGACCTTTCGAATCTGGGCGTTGAATTCTTTCCAGGGCTGGCCTTCGGCGCTTTCAAAATCCGGCATAGCGCCAGCGCCGGAGATTGTCAGTGTACCTGCTTTCGTCAGCTTCCAGGTATGAGTAGAATTGAGGGCTCCATTTTTGATTACATCATTAGCCGTAGGGTCATCTGGTGAGACATATCCTTTCGGATAGCGGGTGATATAATGGCTGGTGCTGCTCATCACATCTTCTTTAGAAATCGCCCGTCCCCAATGGACCTTACCTTTGTGGTCTCCGGTGCTGATATTTCCTTCAGCCACAACCACACCTGCATCACTCACCTCAAGGACAATCACTGTATGGGCGTCGTTGTTCATCCGCAGGATATCTCCGGGTTTTATATCCTTGTATTCAAACCTGCCTGTTGCGTACATTCTAGCCGGCAAACTGTCAAACGCCGCATCGCTGAGGATAAAGGCAAAGGCAACACAGCCTACGGCAACAATATTTACCCCGTCAAGTGTTCCGCCTTTCCAGCGGTAATATCCCTTTGCATCCGAATAAGGCTCATCGTTAGTCCAAGGCGTTCCCTCCTTATACTGCTCCTGCTCCTTCAGCGCGATCATATCCTTGTAGACTTCAGCCGGGGAAGGAATTACAGTATCTCTGGCAGCCGGGGCGGATAGGGCTTCTGCCGTAAGTGCTTTTTCCTGATGCGAAGCTTCTTCCTGCTGTGCGAACACCGCTGACGGGGAAGAAAAGCACAGGCACAGTGCCAAAACAATTGAAAGTATTCGTTTTTTCAATTTCACAACCTCCTGATTTTAGTGCTGATATGTTTATATTTTATAGATCGGGAGCTTTTGTCTGATAATACTCCCAGTAATAAATATATTGTTATTCTCTGGCTTTGTCAATATGCATAGCAGCTTAGAAATGAATTGTCTGGGTTGAGACGTAATCATCACAAAAAAGACATATTTTTATGGTAATCTGTTGATATAATAAGAAGTAGGACACAGAGTTATTTCCAGATATTATAGGCGGAGGTCAGGGTATGGAAAGAATAAAAATACTTGTCGTGGATGACGAGAGCAGGATGCGGAAGCTTGTGCGGGATTTCCTTGAGCGGGAAGGGTACCAGGTGCTAGAGGCGGAGGATGGACTTCAGGCGATGGATGCTTTTTATGAGGATAAGGATATTTCTCTTATTATACTTGACGTAATGATGCCCAAGATGGACGGCTGGCAGGTGTGCCGGGAAGTGCGGCAGGTCTCAAAGGTTCCGATCATTATGCTGACGGCGCGCGCCGAAGAACGGGATGAGCTGCAGGGATTTGAACTGGGTGTGGATGAGTATATCTCAAAGCCCTTTAGTCCGAAGATACTGGTGGCTCGGGTGGAGGCAATCCTTAGAAGGAGCAATGTGCTGAACACGGAGGAGGTTTCGGATGCGGGCGGGATCGTTATTGACAAGGCGGCTCATCAGGTGACGATAGACGGCAAAGTGATTGAACTTAGTTACAAAGAGTTCGAACTTCTCACTTATTTTGTAGAGAATCAGGGGATTGCGTTGTCCAGAGAAAAGATACTGAACAATGTGTGGAACTATGATTATTTTGGCGATGCGAGAACGATTGACACGCATGTAAAGAAGCTTCGCAGCAAGATGGGAGAGAAGGGGAATTACATCCGGACGATCTGGGGGATGGGCTATAAATTCGAGGTGGATAAGTAATGAGACATTCCATAAAAAGTCAGATGATCGTTATATTTGTCGGTCTGATCGGCTGCGTGCTTTTAGCTCTTCTTGTCATTAATATGAATTTTCTTGAACCTTACTATATCAGTAACAAGAAGACGGAGTTCGTGAATATGTATGTCAGTCTCCGGGATGCTATGGAGAGCGGTACGATCGAGCAGCAGGATAAGGCAGAAGAACTCTGGCATATGGCTGAAAAAAATAATATGTCTTATCTGATCGTAGATGAGGCAAATGCAAGGATGCTTACCAATGTCCATGATATGGATATGTTAGAAAAGCAGCTTGCGGGATATCTTTTAAATCAGGCACAGAAGCAGAGCCGGATTCTGGCCAGCACGGAAGAGTATCAGATAAACCGATCGAAAAGTCCATGGAACAAGGAAGAATATATTGAGATGTGGGGAGAGTTTTCTGATGGAAGCCTTTTTCTTATACGAAGTCCTCTTGAGAGTATCAGAGAGAGTGCTTCGCTTTCTAATCGATTTTTGATCATCATCGGTTGTTTTATGATTGTAATCTGTATCGTGCTTATCTGGTATTTTTCTAAGAGGCTGACAGATCCTATCCTGGAGCTTGCGGCGCTTTCTGAGCGAATGGCAGACCTCGATTTTGAGGCAAAATATACCAGCGGCGGGAATAATGAGATTGGGAACCTGGGTGCCAATTTCAATCGGATGTCAGAAAAGCTGGAGAGTACGATTTCGGAACTCAAAAGTGCCAATAACAGTCTGATGAAGGACATCGAACAGAAGGAAAAGTTGGAGCAGATGCGCAATGACTTTTTAGGGAATGTATCGCATGAGCTAAAGACTCCGATTGCTCTTATTCAAGGTTATGCAGAAGGGCTTAAAGAGGGAGTGAGTGACGATCCGGAGAGCCGGGAGTTTTATTGTGACGTCATTATGGATGAAGCATCTAAGATGAACCAGATGGTGAAAAATCTTCTTGCCTTGAACCAGTTGGAATTCGGTGATGAGGAGATTGAATTCGAGCGGTTTGATCTGACAGCAGTGGTCAGAGGAGTCTTGCAGAGTATGGAGATACTGGCGCAGCAGGATGATATCCGTGTGATATTCAGGCAGCAGGAGCCGGTATATGTGTGGGCGGATGAATTTAAAGTTGAGCAGGTAATAAGGAATTATGTCAGTAATGCGTTCCACCATGCAGGACTTGAGAAAGTAATTGAGGTTAAGATAAAGATTCAAGATGAAACAGCGAGAATTACTGTGTTCAATACAGGTACGCCAATTCCGGAAGAGGATCTTGCCCACATTTGGGATAAATTTTACAAAGTGGACAAGGCTCACACAAGGGAGTATGGCGGGAACGGAATCGGGCTTTCCATCGTTAAGGCGATTATGGAATCATTCCATCAAAAATATGGAGTCAATAATTATGACAATGGGGTGGAATTTTGGTTTGAGCTGGATGTGAAGTAGGAGATTATTTGTTTACTTTTGGGAAAAAAGTGATATAATATAAACAGGAGGTGGTAAGATGTTTAATAAAAATTTGAAATATTATAGATTGAAAAAGAATATGTCAAAGAAGGAGCTTGCCGCTTCAGTTGGTATAACCCCGATGGCTGTCAGCTATTATGAGAGTGGGGAGAGGAAACCGGGAATGGACACTATTAAAGCATTAGCGGAGGTATTAGATGTAAAGATTTCTGATTTTTTGAGAAATCGTAATGATAACCTTGTTTTTGCACATGGCGAATTCCGAAAGGGTAGCAAGCTTCCAGTGAAACAGCAAGAATACATTCGGGAATTTGTTGAGGAATATATGAACAGATTTTACACTGTTGTGGATATCTTAGGTGGGGAGGTTCTTCCGAACGCACCGGCATGTCATGGAGCAGATTTATCAGAAAATGTGGAGGAAGATGCAAAGACCCTGCGGAAATACCTGCGTATTTCGGAGACCGGTCCTATCGGGAATTTAGTAGAACTGCTTGAAAATAAAGGAATATTGATTTGTTTTTTGGATATTGAAAATGATGCGTTTTCAGGGATGAACGGACTTGTAGACAAAAGGCCATATATTATTGTTAACCGTAATATGTCGCCAGAGAGGATTCGCTCAACAATTGTACATGAGATGGCTCATTTTATTTTTAAATGGCCGTATGATATGGGAGAAAAACAGATAGAAGAGAGGGCAACGGCTATTAGCGGTGCATTTCTTTTGCCTGAGGAAGATGCCCAAAGGGAGTTGGGTATCAGACGGAGTGCGATAACTAGGGATATGTCGCTTATCTGTATAGAATATGGTATTTCCATGTATCTGCTTGTAAAAAGAGCCAATCTGTGTGGAATTATTACAGAAAATACTGCAAAGGATTTTTACATTAGAGCCGGACAGTGTGGTTGGAAGAAAAATGAGCCAGTAAGGATTAAAAAAGAAGAGCCGATGTTATTTTCCCAGCTTGTATACAGAGCAGTTAGTGAAAATGAGATATCTATCCAGAAAGGAGCAGAGCTTTTAAAACAGTCATATTCTTCTGTGGCTGAACAGTGCTTTGCGGCGGAGGGATAATGAATGGAGTATATAAGCAGTGATACAAATGTCTGGCTGGATTTTGTGACGATAAACCGATTAGAACTGCCGTTTAAGCTGCCATATATTTATCTGATGAATGACGAGGCTGTTGATGATGAATTGTTGAATCCTCCGAGCTTGGGCGAGGATTTAATTGATAGAGGGCTACGGAAAACACAGCTTGCTTATGAAGAATTTATCTTGGCCGGACAGCTTACGAACAAGTACATCAAACTCTCGTTATACGACTGTGTCGCGTTGGCCATAGCGAAGGTAAGAAAGATTACATTGTTAACCGGGGACGGGGCACTTAGAAAAGCAGCAAAAGCAGAAAAGGTTGAGGTTATAGGAACTATTGGTATATTGGACCAATTATTGGAAAACCAATGCATTAATGCTGAGGAGTTTTCTTACTGTATACATGAACTCTTGAAAAATAACGGCGGAAAAGTACGCTTGCCGGCTGCAGAATTAAAAAAGCGTCTGAATCAATTGGAGGTATCTGGAATTTGAAGATGTACGGAGAGATTTATAAACAAGGCATGGTGCAGTCTGCACCGTGCCTTGTGCAATTATATTACATAAAACCAGGTAAAAATGTCACGATCTGCGGAAAACATGCACATAGAAGCATAGCGAACAAAAGTGCTGCCGCAAACGGGATCATGGCTCTTGCTGTCTTCATGATCGGAACTTTGGCCGTCCCGCTGGCCACAAACAGAAGACTTCCCACCGGTGGGGTGATGCCGCCGGTTGTGGTCATCATGACCATGACAACACCGAACTGGATTGGGTCTATGCCGTAAGATTTTACAATCGGGATAAACAGTGGTGTCATAATCGTGATCATAGCTGCATCTACAAGGAAACAACCCATGATCAGAAGCACCAGCAATACGATCAGGATAATAACCGTCTTATTGTCAGTAAGCCCGGTCATAAAGTTGACTAAAAGCTGCGGCATCCTTCCGATAGTCAGGATCCAGGATAATGCCTGGGATGTGGCGATGATGAACATAACAGCAGATGAAGTCAGGGCGCCGTTGTAGATAATACTCGGGATGTCCTTAAGCTTCATAGATTTGCTGGACAGTCCATACAATATTCCGTAGACTAAGCCCACTGCACCAGCCTCCGTGGATGTGAATATGCCGCTTAAGATACCGCCCATAATGATGACGGGCATCAAAAGCGCCCCGAAAGAGCCGGTCAATGCACGGCCGCGTTCATTCCAGCCGGCTTTTTCGTGGACCGGATACTTTTTCTTTACCGAGACAATGTAGGCGATAGCCATAAGACAGACAGCCATCAGGATTCCCGGTACTATGCCGCCGAGGAATAATTTCCCTACGGAATCCCCGGTAATGGAGGAGTAGATGATAAATGCGATCGACGGAGGGATAATAGGCCCCATCGTTGCGGCACAGCAAGTCACGGCTGCACTGAATCCCGGATCATAGCCCTCTTCTTCCATAGCCGGGATCATCATTCCGCCCACAGAGGAAGCGGCAGCGACAGATGAGCCTGACATGCCTGCGAATAATGCGCTGGCAAGAATGGTCACATGTGCGAGACTGCCCCGGATGTGCCCGATCAGAGCGGTAGACAGTCTTACCAGTGATTTGGTAATACCTGCTTTATTCATCAATTCTCCGGCAATCATAAAAAGCGGGACGGCAAGCATTGCAAAACTTGCAGAGCTGGTATACATTCGCTGGCATACGACCATAGGAGGTATATCTGCGCCGGAGATCAGATAAACAGCAGCCGCAATTCCTGTTGCAAATGTAATTGGAACTCCTAAAAATATCAAAACAATAAACCCGATCAGCATAACAAAGATCATAAGCTGCAACCTCCTTTGTCTTTGATATCCCCTGTGTTTCGGGGATTGAGATTAACAGTGAAGTCCTGGATGGCAACTCTGGCGATATTGATTGCCATGATAATACCTGAAATAGGGATGGCCATATAAATATACCGGAAGCTTAAGTTCAAAGTTGAGCTGAACTGTACGGCTGCTTCCACAGATAATTGATTTCCGTAAATGATCAGAAATACTGCAAAAGCAAATTCAAGCAGGTAGACAGCCATCATCCACCATCTTAAGACCGGCATGGGAAGGCGCTGCAGGATAATATCGATAGTGATATGTTTTCGTTCTGTCACGCAGACGGCAGCACCTAGAAAAATAGCAATATAAAACAGCAGGTTGCAGAGTTCCTGTGCCCATATAATGGAACTGCCAAGAACATAGCGGACAAAAACCTGGGTGATACAGATAGCAGTAAATCCTGCAGTTGCCGATATTAACAGCACACGAATTATTTTGTCATAGTATTCAAAGATTTTTTTCATTTCATCTCCCGCCTTTCAGTGAATATAGAGGGTTAATCTGCCATGTTCCGGATTTCTTCTACAATAGACTCATCATATATGCCAGCGATGGATTTTTTGATCGCAGGTTCAGCTTTCTCAAAGAGCTTATTCATCTCTTCGCCTGGGAGTGTAATTGTCTCTACGCCGGCTTCAGTAAGCTGCCGTTTGAATTTCGGCAGATTATTTTGAAAAGTTTCTATCTGCTTTTGGCCGCCTTTAGCAAATGCATCTAAGACAATGTCCTGTTCCGTGTCCGTTAATTGCATAAAAGACTTTTCGCTCATAAAAAATCCGTCCAGAGTGTAGCTGTGGCTGGTTTCAATACAGTATTCGGCGACTTCCTGAAGATTGTTACTAAGTGTGCTCTCCAGTCCGATTTCAAATCCATTCACAACGCCGGTCTGCATACCTGTATAGATATCCGAGAAAGCCAGAACTTGCGGGCTGGCATCCAATGCATCAAACAGATCGATAAGACCTTTCACATCAGCAAGCCGCATCGTCAGTTTAGAAAAATCTTCAGCCGTGCGTATTTCTTTGGTCGTATACACATTCCGCGGCCCCATGTCCAGCCAGCAAAGCATCCGTATCCCTTTTTCTTTCAGCAATTTTTCCCTAACATCTTTGCTGTATGGGCTGTCCCACAATTTTTGCGCCTGCCGGGAACTGGATATTGTAAAGGGTATGTCATAGAGAACAAACCCAGGTTCAAAGTTTTCTAGGCCGGCCAGACTGGTGTAACCGATGTCTATGATGCCAAGCATTGCGCTCTCGATATAATCCCGCTGAGTGCCAAGCTGCCCGGATGGGTAGACTTCGATCTTTACAGAACCGCCGGTGCGCTTGTATACATCATCTGCTATCTCTTCAGCAATCTTTGTGCTCCCATTGTCTGGAGCGACCTCCAGCCCGAATCTGAGGATTTTTGTCTTATTTTCTCTTCCGGAGCAACCGGTAAGACCTATAAGGAAGCAAATAATCAGAATGGTGGATATCAATTGTCTCTTCATCGCTCATCCTCCTTTTTTGATGACAAAACTGGCATCTATGTGTATTGATAACGTATTACAATAAATCTTTTTCAGAGAGAACCTTTTCAATCAGCATACGTGTTGCTTCTGTCGGTTCTTCCGGGATGGGAGTACATGCATATCCGCCGTTTAACCCTAAGCGGCGCATAGCGTATTTGATCGGACCCGGGTTAGCTTCTTTGAACAAAGCCTGAAATACCGGCAGGTAATCCTTTAGCATGTCATGGGCTTCCTTCGTGTTTCCGGATTTGGTCAGTTCATATAATTTTACCCAGACCTGCGGAAAAACATTAGTTGTAGCGATAATTCCTCCTGCAGCACCGGCAGCCATTACGCTGACGGCAAGGAATTCTTCGCCGCTTAAGATGGAGATGTGTTCTCCCGCTCTTTTTATCAGTTCAATGTTCTGACCAAGGTTAGGAGAACATTCTTTAATGCCGATTACATGTTTTGTTGTGCCTGCAATCTTTTCTACTGTCTCTGGCAGCATATTTACCGCGGTACGGTAAGGAATGTTGTAGAGTACGATGGGGATGTCCACCATCTGATCGATCCGCTGGAAGTAGTCAAGGATGCCTTCCTGGGAAGGGCTTAAATAATAGGGCGTTAGTACCAGCAATGCGTCGGCACCACATTCCTGAAAAGCTTTGCAGGCTGCCGCACACTCGCCGAATCCCGGCTCCAGCACACCTGCGATCACAGGAACACGTTTTTGGGCAGCCTCTATTGCGACTTCAACTGCACGTTTTCTCTGGGCAGTTGTCAAAGCTGCGTACTCACCGGTACCTCCCATCATGACAATGCCCCGGATTCCGTTCTCAATCTGGAAATCTACATGTGCGCGCAGTTTTTCCTCGTCTAACTCATATTCTTTTGTAAGCGGTGTAACTAATGCAGAAAGAATTCCTTCTAATTTTTTTAAACTCATTTTGACCTCCAATTCTTCTTCCGGTTGTCGGAAAGATTATAGATTCAACTGTTTTTTGTTTACGATGTTCAAGTCGTACTGCCCTTCCTGGTAGATTGCTTCGGCAATAGCTTCTGCCCCTGCTTTTGCCTGGTTTTCCATAAGCGTCTTGTGAGTGCCCGCTACATGGGCGCTTAGTATGATGTTGTCCAGTTGAAACAATGGATTATCTGCCGGGGTGGGTTCCTGCTCAAATACATCCAGTGCGGCGCCGGCAATCTTTTTCTCGACCAGTGCATGGTACAAAGCTTCCTGGTCAACACATGCTCCGCGTCCCACATTGATCAAAAATGCAGAATTTTTCATTTTGTCAAACTGGGAATGGGAGAACATCCTGCGCGTTGTCTCTGTAAGCGGCATATGTACACTGACAAAATCTGCAAGGGAGAGACCTGTATCCAGTGTCTCCGCTTTTTGGAGCCCTACTGCTTTCATTTTCTCGTCAGAGACATACGGATCATAACCATATACGTTCATACCGAGGCCCGCTGCTTTTTTTGCAACCTGCTGACCGATATTGCCGGTGCCTACGATTAAAAGATTGCTTCCCGATACCTGTACACTGTTAAAGGATGGCTGATTAAAAGATTTCCATTCACCGGCACGGGTTGAAATGTCGTTGAACCTCAGATCCCTTGCAAGTGCCATAAGAAAAGCTATTGTATGTTCAGCGACTGCCAGTGCTCCGAGAGATAAGTTTGCAACCATCACCTGACTTCTTGTGGCTGCCTCAACATCTATGTTGTCCACTCCGATACCGTTTTCCACGACAATCTTAAGGCTTGGGCAGCTATCGAATACTTTTTCGGTTATTTTTTCGATGCGGACGAACATTCCGATTACATGGTTATCATTGATCAGCCGGATCAGGGAATCTTCAGCAGGGTCTTGTGCAATGATTACCTGGAATCCTAATTCTTCCAGAGTGCTTTTTGCCTTTGGATGAAGAGTGGGATTGGTGATCAGTACAGTGTTGCTCATAATGAATTACCTCCTTTGTCAAGTTTTATGAAACAAGGCGCGTCTTATTTATTGACTATATGATAGCATAAGCTTGACATGAAATAAATCTCATTATAATATTGATATAAATGAAAAAAATTCACTAAAGAAAGGAGCAGACCATGTCACTTTCATCCTATAATTTATTATGTGTAATTGCAGAAAAAGGCAGTCTGGCCAATGCGGCCAAATATCTTCATATCAGTCCTTCCGCAGCCAGTCATGCAGTGAATGCGTTGGAAAAAGAGCTTTCCGTAACTTTGCTTAAACGTGACAGGAACGGGGCTTCCCTGACTGTTAACGGAGAAATGCTGCTTCCCTTTATCCGCGGGGTTGTGCAGGCGGATAATCTGCTGGTTGAAGAAGCAGCGCGTATCAGCGGATTAGAAAAGGGGATTGTCCGAATAGGCATGTTTGAGAGCATATTAAGACACTGGATGCCGGATATTCTAAAGATTTATTCCAGAGAACATCCGAATATCTATGTACAGATCCATCAGGCAGGCTACTCAGAGGTGGAACAGATGTTGGCGGCCGGTACGCTGGATCTGGGCTTTGTGTCGCTTCCGACTCAGGAGTGTTTTTCAACCGTTACATTGACGCATGACCGTCTTCTTTGCATTACTCCTCCTGATTTTCAGCCTGAAAATGAGGGGGTTATGACCCCGGATGATATCCGGCGGAGTAAATTGATCATATCCAAGAGGGGATATGACAGGGGGATGGAAGCATACATTAAATCAAATCATCTGGATATCAATCTCTGGCATGATATTGATCTGGACAGTGCTGCAATTGCTTTGGTCGAATGCGGCCTCGGTGTAAGTATACTCCCCAAGCTTGTACTGGATGTGCATCCGGGAAATTATAAGGTATATCCATTAAAGAGTAATCCTTACCGTACGATTGCTCTGGCCACGAATCGGCAGCAGCCGGAGTCACATGCATCAGCAAAGCTTCTTGATACAATTGTGAATTATATTGAAAACATTTCACCTTAATATTCAGAATATTTAAAGTATGGATTTAAAAGTGCAGAGAATAATAGTGCCTGTTTAGACAGAAAGGGAAGTGGAAAAACCTCATGATGTGTGATAAGATGATAGTGTAAAAGGAGGGAGCAGATGATAGCAATTATAGATTATGATGCGGGCAATATCAGAAGTGTAGAAAAAGCGCTGCAGTTTTTAGGACAGGAAGCGGCAGTAACGAGAGAAAAGGATGTAATACTTGAAGCAGAAAAAGTTATCTTGCCAGGTGTCGGTGCATTTGGAGATGCGATGGAGAAGCTTCATCAATATGGACTTGAAAATGTGATCTGCAAAGTGGTGGAGAATCATACACCGTTTCTCGGTATATGCCTTGGACTTCAGCTATTGTTTGAAAGAAGCGACGAGTCGCCGGGAGTAGAGGGGCTTGGCATATTAAAAGGAGAGATACTGCGTATTCCGGAAAGTCCGGGGCTAAAGATACCGCATATCGGATGGAATTCTCTGACATTTCCGAACCAGGGCAGATTGTTTGATGGGATTTTGGAAGATTCCTATGTATATTTTGTTCATTCCTATTATCTGAAAGCGGAAGATGAAGGCATTGTTACTGCAGCCACAGAATATGGGACCTGCATTCATGCTTCGGTTGAGAAGGACAATGTATTTGCGTGTCAGTTCCATCCTGAGAAAAGCAGTGAGACGGGGCTTCGGATACTGAAAAATTTTGTCGAGCTGTAATGGCGGACTGAGATAAAGATAGCCGATGGAGGAAAATAGATGCATACAAAAAGAATAATTCCGTGTCTGGATGTCAAAGACGGACGGGTAGTAAAAGGTGTGAATTTTGTAGAACTTAAAGATGCCGGTGACCCGGTGGAGATTGGAAAGGCCTATGATCAGGCAGGTGCGGATGAATTAGTGTTTTTGGATATTACGGCATCTTCTGATGCTCGCAGTACTGTGGTGGATATGGTGCGCCAAGTTGCGGAGACCGTGTTTATCCCCTTTACAGTAGGAGGAGGAATCCGAACAGTTGATGATTTCCGGGCGCTTTTAAGAGAAGGGGCGGATAAGATATCCATCAATTCTTCTGCGATAAATACTCCTCGCCTGATATCCGATGCCGCGGACAAGTTCGGGAGCCAGTGCGTGGTAGTGGCAATTGATGCAAAGAAACGGGATGACGGAAGCGGATGGAATATTTATAAAAACGGCGGTCGCATCGATGTTGGCATTGATGCGGTGGAATGGGCGGTGAATGCAGAGAAACTCGGAGCGGGGGAAATACTGCTTACCAGCATGGACTGTGACGGAACCAAAGCGGGGTATGATCTGGAGCTGACGAGAGCAGTTGCAGAAGCAGTGTCTATTCCGGTTATAGCTTCAGGCGGCGCCGGGACGCCCAGGCATTTTTATGAGGCGCTGACTGACGCGGGGGCAGATGCGGCATTGGCGGCTTCTTTATTCCATTATAAAGAGCTTGAGATTAAAGAGGTGAAGGAATACTTGCGTGACAGAGATGTTTCTGTGAGATTGTAGAAAAATACATATACCAACGATGAGGAGGATTAGCTATGGCAGCGATTAATAATGACTGGCTGGATGCGTTGAAGGATGAGTTCAGGAAACCTTACTATAAAAAATTGTTTGAGACGGTGAATCAGGAGTATAAGACGAGGCTTATCTTTCCTCCGGCAGATGATATTTTTAATGCTTTTCATCTGACCCCTCTGCACAAGGTGAAGGTAGTGATTCTGGGGCAGGATCCGTATCATAATAATGGTCAGGCGCATGGTCTTTGCTTTTCCGTGAAAAAGGGCGTGGATATCCCGCCGTCCCTTGTAAATATTTACCAGGAACTTCATGATGACTTAGGGTGCCAGATCCCAAGTCACGGACATCTGACAAAATGGGCCGAGCAGGGGGTCCTCATGCTTAATACAGTGCTTACTGTGAGGGCGCATCAGGCCAATTCCCACAGGGGCATTGGGTGGGAGGAATTTACAGATGCAGCGATCATGGCGCTCAATGGACAGGACAGACCGATCGTATTTATCTTGTGGGGAGCACCGGCTCAGAGGAAAGAGAAGATGCTGACGAATCCGAATCATCTAATCCTGAAAGCACCCCATCCAAGTCCGCTGTCTGCCTACAGAGGATTTTTTGGGAGCAGGCCCTTTAGCCAGACGAATGATTTCCTCACAGCTCATGGCATAGAACCGGTGGACTGGCAGATTGAGGAATAGCTAAGATAATTTTATATATTTATATTGACATAACAGTTCTTTTGTGGTTTACTATATATGAACATATGAATAGTTGTTCATATATAAACATATAGGAGATGATATCATGAAAGAACAGAAATTACAGATGCACCATGAACACCATCATAGTCATGACCATGAAGAAGATTGTCATTGTAGTCATGAGCATCATGATCATGGTCACGAAGAAGATTGCCACTGTGGTCATGAGCATCATGATCATGGTCACGAAGAAGATTGTCACTGTGGTCATGAACATCACCATGATGAGGTCTCTCAAAAGAAGCCTGTATTGCCGGAGGGCGTAGTCCGGAAAACATATATTTTAGAAAATCTTGGATGTGCCAACTGTGCGGCGAAGATGGAGAGAAAGATCAATGCTCTGCCGGAGGTGGATGGGGCGGTGATTACTTTTGCCACGAAGAAGTTAGTAGTGGCATCTGACCGCCAGGAAAAGCTGCTCCCTGCATTGCAAAAGATCTGTGCGTCCATAGAATCGGAAGTCACGGTGGTTCCGCAGGAAGTAAAGACGGCAGAGAAGAAAGAAAAGAAAGGCTTTTACGCGTCGAATAAGGCGGATATTCTTGGGATAGGCTTTGGGGCAGTACTTTTCGTTGCCGGCATAGTAATGAAGAACATAGAAACAGCAGTGCTTTTGTATCAGGTAATATTCGTGCTTGCCTACTTGATCCTGGGGCTTGAGATTGTCTGGAAAGCGATTAAGAATTTAAAAAACGGAAGAGTTTTCGACGAGAATTTTTTGATGAGTGTGGCGACAATAGCAGCGTTTGCAATTGGCGATTTTGCGGAAGCAGTGGGAGTTATGCTGTTTTACCGGGTGGGAGAATTTTTTGAAGATGCAGCGGTGGAGAGAAGCCGTTCTCAGATTATGGAAGCGGTGGATCTGCGGCCGGAGGTAGTGAACCTTGTGGAAGGTGAGAAGGTGAAAGAAATCCCGGCAGATAAGGCAAAGGTTGGGGACATAATCATGATTCGGCCGGGCGACCGTATCCCCCTTGACGGAACAGTACTTGACGGAGAGAGCAGGATCGATACATCTCCGGTGACGGGAGAACCTGTTCCGGTGCGTGTCTGTGCCGGTATGGAAATTATCTCCGGATGTGTGAATGAGCAGGGTGTCTTAAAAGTAAGAGTCAGCAGGCTGCTAAGTGAATCGATGGTTACGAGGATTCTTGATTCTGTGGAGAATGCTGCGGCCAGCAAGCCGAAGATCGATCGTTTTATTACAAGATTTGCCAGAACCTATACGCCGGTTGTCGTGGGAGCGGCTGTATTTACAGCAGTTGTTCCTTCGCTGATAAGCGGGAACTGGAATCATTGGATCTACACGGCGATTACATTTCTTGTGATTAGCTGTCCGTGCGCCTTGGTGCTCAGTGTACCGCTGGCATTTTTTTCGGGAATCGGTGCGGGCTCGAAAAAGGGGATTTTGTTCAAGGGCGGTCTGTCTATTGAGGCCTTAAAAGATATTAAAACAGTCGTGATGGATAAGACGGGCACTGTTACGAAAGGAACTTTTGAAGTAGAAAGAATCGTATCTGTCTGCAGGCTGACGGAAAAGCAGATACTTACGATGGCGGCAGACTGTGAGCTTGATTCTACGCATCCTATCGGCCACAGTATTCTGGAGGAGGCAAAGAAGCGTAATCTGGAGCTTACAAGGCCCAAGGAAGTTCAGGAGATATCAGGAAAAGGAATTAAAGCTGCATTTCCGGAAGGAACGGTACTCTGCGGGAACAAAGCGCTAATGGAGGCTAACGGTGTGGGATTGGAGCTGTTTCGTGCAGACACAGGCGGGACGGAAGTTCTGCTTGCTGTAGACGGGGAGTTTGCAGGCTATCTCATCATCAATGATATTATAAAAGAAGAAGCGGAAGAAGCAGTGAGAAATATGAAGCGTAAGGGGCTGTTTACTGCGATACTTACCGGGGATGCGAGACAAAGTGCCCAGGCTGTAGCGGCTAAAATCGGTATCGATGAAGTACACGCACAGCTTATGCCGCAGGAAAAGCTATCCCATCTTCAGGATATCCGTAAAAATCATGGGGCTGTAATGTTCGTCGGCGACGGGATCAATGATGCCCCGGTGCTTGCAGGAGCAGATGTGGGTGCAGCCATGGGAAGCGGCGCAGATGCGGCAATCGAAGCGGCGGATGTGGTGTTTATGACATCTTCGGTCCAGGCGATTGTAGATGCCGTAGATATTGCGAAAAATACCGGACAGGTTGCTGTGCAGAATGTGGTGTTTGCCCTAATGGTGAAATTACTCGTAATGATCCTTGGGTTTGCAGGTTTTGCTAATATGTGGATGGCAGTATTTGCAGATACCGGTGTGGCTATGTTGTGCGTGCTGAATTCCATCCGGATTCTCTACAAAAAATGACAGATTAAAAAATAATTACGTTTTTATTAACTTTGTGCCAAGTGGTTGAAATAGATTTCACCATTTGGCATAATTAATATCGGACGTGTATTCGTTTATTTGATGTGAAAGGGAAGAATATATGGGGAAAACAGAGGTAGAATGCTGTGATGTGACATGTGTACACAATGACATGATACAAAAGGTAAAAAAAATGATGCCGGAAGAAGAGCTTCTCAATGAATTGGCAGATTTTTATAAAGTATTCGGAGATGCTACGAGAGTGAAGATTTTGTGTGTGCTCCTTGAGTCGGAGATGTGTGTCTGCGACCTGGCAGAGCTTCTTGGGATGACACAGTCGGCAATTTCCCACCAGCTTCGTGTACTGAAGCAGGCAAAGCTGGTGAAAAACCGCAGAGAAGGGAAGACAGTGTATTATTCTCTGGCAGACGGACATATCCAGAATATTATCAGTCAGGGAATGGAGCATATTCAGGAATGATTTGAATATAGATATAAAAAAGGGAAGTATTATGACGGCGCAGTTGAAGAAAATAAGTATAATTTATTGTACAGGCGTAGCAATATATGTATGTGGAGTGATCTTGACACTCTGCATGACTGTGACAGACTGGGTGAAGTTTTTTATTTTTCTTGCCGCTTATCTTATCATTGGTTTTGGCTCATTTAAAAAAGTGAGCGAGAGGCTGATGCAGAAAAAGATTCCGACAGAGCACATCCTGATCATCCTTGCCACAGTGGGAGCTTTTGGTATCGGAAGATATATCGAAGGTGTACTTGTGATGCTTTTGTTTGATCTGGGATTGATTTTTGAAGAATTTGCAACAGACAATGCGAAACGCTCGATTGCTGAGATGACAGATATCCGTCCTGCATATGCGACTCGCAAGACATTGGGGGAGGAGATTCAGGTAGCGCCATGGGAGCTTAAGCTTTACAATATTATTGTGATTAAGCCCGGAGAACGGATCCCGGTAGATGCAGTAGTGCTAAATGGCGTGACGACAATCGACACGAAAGCACTGACCGGAGAGGCCGCACCTCAGCTGGCAAGACCGGGAGACAGGATATACAGTGGATGTATCAATCTTAGCGGTGTGATCGAGGCGAAGGTGATCAAGGTATATGAAGATTCTACAGTGTCAAAAATTATGAATATGGTTGAGGATGCACAGAACCTTAAGGCAGAGAGTGAGACGTTTGTGTCAAGGTTTTCAAAGATATATACGCCGGCTATGCTGCTGCTTTCGGTACTTGTAATGGTGTACCCGCCGACGACATTTTCCTACGGTAATTGGGATACATGGATTTATCGGGGGCTTATTTTTATGGTAGTGGCATGTCCGAGTGGTCTGGTGATGTCTATACCAATTGCATTTTTGGGTGGGATTGCCAGTGCTGCGCGTCAGGGTATATTGATAAAGGGAGGAAATTATCTGGAGGCTCTGGCCAAAGCAGATATTTTTGTGTTCGATAAGACAGGAACATTGACAGAAGGAGTGTTTTCTGTAAAAAAGGTAAAGGCAGTCGGCATGAGCGAAAGAGATCTGCTCAAGCTTGCTGCTCATGTGGAATGCTATTCGAATCATCCGATCGCACAGTCATTGTTTGAAGCCTACACCGGGGTTATTGACAAGAATAAAGTATCCAGGGTGAAGGAGGAACCAGGGTACGGCGTCAGTGCGACTTATGAAGGACGGCGCGTGCATGTGGGAAATTGGCGTCTGATGGAAAAGCAGAAGATAGAAGTAGAGACGGTAGATTCGATGGGTTCGGTTGTATATGTTGCAATCGGACAAGAGTGTGTCGGATATTTTATAATTGCGGATGAAATCAGAGAGGATGCCTATGATACTTTAGATTATCTGAGACAGCAATGTAACGGAGTTTTAGTAATGCTTACAGGAGATTCCGAGAGAGCCGGGATAGAGGTTGCAGAAGAATTGGACATGGATTATGCATATACGAATCTGATGCCGGTAGAGAAGGTAGAGCAGTTGGAGGAGTTTTTGTTTATACAGGACGATACGGAAAAATTAGTCTGTGTCGGAGACGGTATTAATGATGCGCCGGTCCTGGCGAGAGCAGATGTGGGAATTGCTATGGGCGATCTGGCGTCTGCGGCGGCGGTCGAAGCAGCAGATGTTATTCTTGTAAAAGGAGAACTTTTCAAGATAAAAGATGCCATTCGTATTGCGAAAGAAACACTTAAGGTTGTTAATGAGAATATAACCTTTGCAATGATTCTTAAAGTGTTGGTGCTGCTTATGGCAGTTATTGGATATTTTGGAATGTGGGAGGCAATTCTTGCAGAGGTAGGTGTGATGTTTGCAGCAATATTGAATGCAGTATGCGTGGCAAAGTATACGGCGTAGATAAGGGAGACAAGGGAAATGAGAAAATATTCGGTATTGATGCCGGTCATTTTGATGGTTGTCATGCTGACAGGGTGCATTGTTAATCCATATAAGGACGGCATGGAAGCATTGGAGAATGAAAAATATGAAGAGGCAGCGAAGGAATTCAAGGAGGCTGTGAAAAAGGAGCAGAATAAAGCGGACTCTTACAGAGGTCTTGGGATTGCATTGTGGGAAACAAAAGATTACGATGGTGCAAAAAAGGTTCTGGAGACAGCATTGAAAGAGGGAAGTAAAAAGACGGGAACTATTTACAACCTCCTTGGAAATTGTGAACTCCAGGCGGGCAATATGCAAGAAGCGATTGCATATTTTGAAGAAGGATTGGGACTTAAAGGGAACAGTGATGAGTTGACGCAGTCGATGCGTTTTAACTGTATTTTTGCTTATGAAAAGCTGGGTGATATGGATACTGCAAAGAGCCTTTTGGCAGAATATATTGCGGATTATCCTGAGGATGAGGCTGCGGCTAAAGAAGCTCAATTTTTAGAAACGAGATAGGGATATGATTGATACAAGGAACAAGACAGAACGGGTAATTTTGGCTGGAGTCTGCACGTTCAGCATGGAGGATACAAAATATCTGCTGGACGAGCTTTCCGAGCTTTCCGAGACTGCGGGTGCGGAGACTGTGGGAAGGCTTATCCAGAGCAGGGAGCAGGCCCACCCTACGACTTACTTGGGGAAAGGGAAGATAGAGGAGCTTAAAGACCTTTTGTGGGAAACGGAGGCTACGGGCGTTATCTGTGACGACGAGCTGTCTCCCGTGCAGATGAAGAATTTACAGGATATGCTGGATGTGAAGGTGATGGACCGGACGCTCCTCATCCTTGATATCTTTGCTGCAAGAGCGGCTACCAGCGAGGGAAAGATACAGGTGGAGCTGGCACAGCTTAAGTACCGGCAGACAAGGCTTACGGGATTCGGCACGGCGCTCTCAAGGCTGGGCGGGGGAATCGGGACGAGAGGCCCCGGGGAGAAAAAGCTTGAGATGGACCGCCGACTTATCAAGAACCGGATAGCCCAGCTTAACCGGGAGCTTAAGGGAATCAAGTGCCATCGGGAGGTTGCCCGCGGGCAGAGAAAGAAAAGCGGGATACCTGTGGCGGCGATTGTGGGATATACCAACGCGGGGAAGTCAACGCTGCTCAATAAGCTTACGGGGGCGGATATCCTCATGGAGGACAAGCTGTTTGCTACTTTGGACCCCACTACCCGGAATCTGAAATTGCCGGGAGGGCAAGAGATACTTCTGACGGATACGGTAGGATTTATCCGGAAATTGCCCCATCATCTGGTGGAGGCTTTTAAGAGTACGCTGGAGGAGGCGAAATATGCGGACGTCATCCTTCATGTGGTGGATGCGTCCAATCCGCAGATGGGGGAGCAGATGCATACGGTGTATGAGACGCTTAGGAGCCTCGAGGTGGGAAACAAACCGGTGATTACGGTATTTAATAAACAGGACAGGTTCTCCGGGGAGGAGAGTCTTCGGGATTTTCAGGCGGACTGCACGGTAAAGGCATCCGCAAAGACGGGAGAAGGCTTGCCGGAGCTTTTGGAATCGCTGGAGGCTGTCCTCCGGGAGCAGAGAATCCCGGTGGAGTGCGTCTACGACTACAGGGATACGGCAAAGATACAGCTTATCCGCAAGTACGGGGAGCTCACCGAGGAAGAGTACCGGGAGGACGGGATTTTCGTCAGGGGATATGTGCCGTCCGATATCTGGGGAAAGGCAGCACCGTCTGGCCCGCTGGCTTGTCAATTGGGAGCCGAGGCACCGGGGGATTCCGAGAACTGGCGGCGGTAGGCTCTTGAAAAGGTGGAATAATCTCTGTAACCGCAGTCAAAGCAGGCCTGCGCCGGGGGCATTCCGGACAGGATCAGTTCTCTTGCCAGCAGGAGCCGCTTGCGGGAGATGTAGTTTCCGAGGGTATATCCGGTTTCCTGCTTGAACTGCCGCATCATGTAGTATTTGCTGATGAAAAAGGTATCTGCGATATGGCCGATGCTCAGATTGCCTGTCAGGTTGTCGTTAATGTACTGCAAGATTTCGGCAACCTTGGAGGAGTTTTGCGTGTCAAGGAATTCCAGGCGGTTTTTGAGGGCGGCTCTGTTTAAGTGGACCATGAATTCTAAAAATAATACCTGGCGGTACAGCCCGGCTGCGTACCCGCTGTCTGAAAAGGAGCGTTCTAACCGCACGATGGAGGAGAACAGGGAACTTTTTTCCAGGGAGGGTATCCTGAGCACGTCGGAGCGCTCTGCCTGGGCTTTCTGAAAGCAGTAATTTAGGTCGTAGTCATCGGTTTTGTACGCATTCGTAAAGTTCGGGGAGATGTAGACGATAATCCGGTCATAAACTTCGGAATTGTCGACAATCAGCCGGTGCATGTCGTTGTGCCTTACGAGAACGATATCGTAGGGCTTTAATTCGTAGGTCCTCCCTTCGATGATATAGGTGACTTTGCCTTTGATGAAAATGGTAATCTTGTCAAAATCATGGTAGTGTGTGCTGATTTCGCGGGTTTCTTTGTCCGTTAAGTGGAACAGGCGGAACTCGCTGTTGAGATAGCCTTTTTTTTCGTGTGTGTCCATGGGAGCTCCTTTCGTCTGTATAAATTTACAGGCAATTGCGAAACTCTGATTTGCCGGTGCCGAATTGTGCAGCTTGTATATTCCATAAGCAGACCTTAGTTTATCGTCGGTACTTAGCCGCCGTATTTTGGCGGCTTATGTACTGCTACGGTAAACTTGGAGCAAAAGCGTGTCTGTGTTGGAATATACAAGCTGCACAATGACCTCGGTTAACGTTTAAGTTTCGCAATTGTCTGGTATAAATTTATGATAGCTCAACAGAGCATTTTTTGCAATAAAATCAGCACGAATTGCCTTGAAAAGGGAAATAATGCCTGTTATGATAAGACTATAATGAATCCGGCATCGGATGGAATGTTAATGGAAACGAGAATGACACTAGAATGGAGGATATGTGATGAAGGTTACTTTGGAGAGGTATCATGGACTGGGGAATGATTATGTCGTATTTGATCCGAATAAAAATGAGCTTGTGCTGAAACCGGAAAATGTGCAGATGATCTGCGACCGCAATGCGGGGCTTGGCTCTGACGGTGTGCTGGAGGGTCCGGTGCTTAAGGAGGACGGCATGTATGTGAAGGTGTGGAATCCGGACGGCAGCGTGTCGGAAACCAGCGGGAACGGCGTGCGTATCTTTGCGAAATACTTGAAGGATGCGGGATATGTGCAGAAGAAGAACTTTAAGCTGTTCACGGAGAACGGGGCGGCGGAAGTGACGTTTTTAAATGAGGACGGCAGCAGGCTCAGGGTATCGATGGGAAGGCTTTCTTTCTGGAGCGACGATATCCCGGTTACGGGAGAGAGAAGGGAAGTCATCAATGAGGATATGGTGTTCGGGCGGACGCTCTACCCGGTGACCTGCGTGACTATCGGAAATCCTCACTGTGTCATTCCGATGCGCGAGATTTCAAAGCCGCTTGTGTGCAAGATTGGGGATTACGCGGAGATGGCGAGGTATTTCCCGAACCGTGTGAACACGCAGATTATGAAGGTGATGGATAAGGAGAACCTTGCCATTGAGATTTTCGAGCGGGGCGCGGGATATACGCTGGCGTCCGGCACGGGAGCGTGTGCGGCGGCGGGCGTTGCCTACAAGCTTGGCATGACCAACAGCAAGGTGGTGGTGCATATGCCGGGCGGCGAGCTGCAGGTGGAGATTGAGGACGACTGGACGGTGTATATGACCGGGGATGTGTTCTATGTGGCGAAGATAACCTTAAGCAATGAATTTGCGGAGAGATTAAGGAGCGTATAGTATAGAGGAAAAGGGGGCGTTTTCGCCCCCTTTAGCAGTTTGGGAAGTTGGGAGGTACTATGTCTTTAAAATTCATATTCGGGCCGTCAGGCTCGGGAAAATCAAAAGTTTTATATGATTATATTGTCGATGAGTCCCAGGCGCACCCGGAGCGGCAGTTTATTGTGCTGGTGCCGGAGCAGTTTACGATGCAGACGCAGAAAGACCTTGTGGAGGCGCATCCGGTCCGGGGGATTATGAATATTGATGTCCTTAGCTTTGCGCGCCTTGCCTACCGGGTCTTTGAGGAGACGGGGGGCGGCAGGCTCCCGGTGCTTGACGATGAGGGGAAGAATCTGATTCTCCGGAAGATTGCCGGGGATTTTGAGGGGGAGCTTAAAGTCCTTAGGGGCAATATGAAAAAGCCGGGCTATATCAGCGAGGTGAAGTCGGTCATTTCGGAGTTTACCCAGTATGACGTGGGGGAGGAGGAAATCCTGCGGGTGATGGAGACGGCGGGGGAAGGCTCGGGGCTTTCCTGCAAGCTTGCGGATATCCTTAAGCTGTACCGGGGATTTTCGGAGTATCTGGAAAAAAAGTACATTACGAAAGAGGAGCTTTTGGATGTCCTTAGCGGGGAGATCAGAAAGTCGGAGATGTTAAAGGGCAGCACGGTGGCGTTAGACGGGTTTACCGGGTTTACCCCGGTGCAGAACCGCCTGTTAAGGGAGCTTATGCGCCATTGCCGGGAGGTCCTTGTGACGGTTATGATGGACGAGCGGGAGAATCCTTTTTCCTATCGGAGCCCTTACCAGCTTTTTGCCCTCAGTAAGCATATGACCGTGTCTCTTGTGGAGATTGCGAAGGAGGAGAAGGTCGATGTCTTAGAGCCTGAGTATCTGTACGGGAGACCGAAGAGATTTGAAGAAAATGACGCCCTTGCTTTCTTAGAGAGGAATCTGTTCCGCTGTGGGAAGGATGTCTTCGGGAAGGAGCAGGAGGCGGTGAGCGTACACGCGGCAAGGAATCCGAAGGAGGAGGCGTTTGCGGCAGCGGGGGAGATACGCGCCCTTGTGAGGGAAAAGGGGTATCGGTTTCGGGATATCGGCGTAATCGTGAGCAATATGGATGTGTACGGGGATTATCTTGAGGAGGCGTTTGCGGCTTACGATATCCCGGCGTTTATGGACCACAAGAGAAGTATTTTGCTGAATTCTTTTGTGGAGTATGTCCGCAGCGTCCTTAACATGGCGGAGCAGGGCTTTACTTACGAGAGCGTGTTCCGGTTTTTCCGCACGGATCTTACAGGGATTTCCTATGAGGATACCTGCATTCTGGAAAATTATGTCATCGGGCTTGGCATTAAGGGTTACAAAAACTGGCAGTGCCGGTGGGAGCGGCGGCTTAAGGGGATGGACGAGGAGGAGTTAGAAAGGCTTAACCGTCTGAGACGGAAGTTCGTGGAAAAGGTGGACGGGCTTGTCTTTGTGCTGCGGCAGAAAAAAAAGACGGTGCGGGATATCACGGAGGCGCTGTATGAGTTTATGGTGCAGGAGGAGCTGCAGTTAAAGCTAAAGCGTCAGGAGGAGATGTTTTTGGCGGAGGGCGAGCTTTCCCTTGCCAGGGAGTATGCCCAGGTCTACCGCATCCTCATGGAGCTTTTGGATAAGTTCGTGGAGCTTTTGGGGGATGAGCCGGTGAGCCTTAAGGAGTACGGAAAGCTTTTGGATGCCGGGCTTTCTGAGGCAAGGGTGGGAGTGATTCCGCCAAGCCTGGACCAGTTGGTGGCGGGCGACGTGCAGCGGACCAGGCTTAAAGATATTAAGGCGCTGCTTTTTATCGGGGCAAATGATGCGTACCTTCCGGGGGCGCTCCTTCGGACGGGGCTTTTGTCCGAGCGCGACAGGGAGCGTTTTTTAAAGGAGAAGATAAACCTTGCGCCGGGAGGGAAGGAGCAGGCGTATATCCAGAAATTTTACCTTTATATGAACCTTACGAAACCGAAGGAGCGGCTGTCTGTCTATTTCAGCAAGGTTTCTCCCGACGGGAAGAGTATGCGCCTGGCCTATCTGATCCAGGAGATACGGAGGCTCTATCCGCTCCTTAGCGCAGAGGATGAGGAGCGTAAACTTTTGTGTGAGCGGGAGCTTACGGAGGATATAGGGATGGAACTTCTGATCAGGGGCTTTCAGGGGCAGGAGCTTACGGACAAGGGATGGCAGGAGCTGTATGCGTGGTATCTACGCAGCCCGGAGCTTAAAAACAGGGCAGAAAGGCTCCTTCTTGCAGGATATTACCGCCGCCCGTCGGACGGGCTGACGAAAAGGGTTGCGAAACGGCTTTACGGGGAGGATTTTGAGAACAGCATCACCAGGATTGAGCGGTTTTCGACCTGTGCGTTCGCCCATTTCCTGACTTATGGGCTCAACCTTAGGGAGCGGAAGGTGTATGAGTTCCAGCCGGTGGATTTGGGAAATATATGCCACGGCGCGCTGGAGGCATTTTCAAAGAGGCTTAAGCGGGAAAATATCGGCTGGACGGAGATTTCCGATGAGATGAGAATACAGTATATCGATGAGAGCGTGGAGGAGGCAGCGGCGGATTACGGCAATCTGGTGCTGGAAAGCTCTGCGCGCAGCGCCCATATGATGGTGCGGATGAAACGGATGCTGGAGCGGACGGTGTGGGCGCTGTCAAGGCAACTTGCGGCGGGGGATTTTGCGCCGGAGTTTTACGAGTTCCGTTTTCAAAACGGAAAGATTGACCGGATTGACACTTGCGAGGACGGGGATAAGGTCTATGTCAAAGTGCTGGATTATAAGACGGGGAGCAGGGCGTTTGATGTAGTGGCGCTGTACCACGGGCTGCAGCTGCAGCTTATGGTCTATATGGATGCGGCCCTTAAGGCGCAAAAGAGACGGCATCCGGAAAAGGAGGCGGTTCCCGCCGGAGTGTTCTACTACAGGCTTAGCGACCCGGTTGTGGATAAGCAGGAGAAGGATGTGGAGGCTGCGATTTTAAAGGAGCTTAAGCCGGACGGGCTGATAAATCTGCAGGATGAGGTGCTTGAGCATCTGGACCGGAAACGGGAGGGGGAATCTCTGGCTGTTCCGGTAAAATACAATAAGAACGGGAGCCTTTCTAAGACTTCAAAGGCGGTGCCGGAGGAGGAGTTCCGGCTGATGATGGGACATGCCCTGAAAAAAATCGAGACGGCGCACCGGGAAATCTTAGAGGGTGAGACGGCGGCGGCGCCTTACCGAAGGGGAACGGAGAGCGGGTGCGATTATTGCAGCTACCGCCATGTGTGCGGTTTTGACCTTAAGGTGCCGGGATACCGCTACCGGGAGATTGGGAAGATGAATAAGGAAGAGGCGGTTGCGGTGATGAGGCGGGATGCTGCCGGGAGCGGAGCTGAGAAAATGCAGGCGGCAGAAGAGAGGAAAATTTTGGATGAAACGGATGCGAGGAAAGCTGCGGAAGAAACAGAAGAGAAGAAAGCTGTGGAAGAAATGGATGCAAACAGACGTGGAATGAATGGATATGACGGAGGGGAGGCGTAGCGTATGGGCGTGACATGGACGGAGGAACAGCAGAGGGTCATCGACCTTCGGGGGTGCAATATCCTTGTGTCGGCGGCGGCAGGTTCGGGAAAGACGGCTGTTTTGGTGGAGCGGATCATAAGGATGCTGACGGCGAAGGAGCATCCGGTGAGTGTGGATGAGCTTTTGATCGTTACGTTTACGGAGGCGGCAGCGGCGGAGATGAAAGAGCGCATCCGCAGGGCCATTGAGAAGGAACTCGCGGCGCACCCGGAGGATGAGCACCTGATGCAGCAGGCGACGCTCATCCACAATGCACAGATTACGACGATACATAGTTTCTGCCTGTCGGTAATCCGGGATCATTTTCATGTAATCGACTTAGACCCGGGCTTTCGCATCGGGGAGGAGGGGGAGCTTAAGCTTTTGCGCCACGATGTGCTGGGGGAGCTTTTGGAGGAAAAGTATGCGTCGGGGGAGGAAGAGTTCCTTGATTTTGTCACGGCTTACGGGACCGGTAGGGATGACAGGAAGATTGAGGAGCTGATTCTTAAAATCTACGAGTTTTCCAGGAGCTATCCGGATGAGGAGGGGTGGCTTTCTTCCTGCGTGGATTCCTACTGTGCGAAAACGCCTGAGGAATTTGAGGAGAGTTTCCTTGCCGGAATCATTATGAAAAATGTAAGACGGTATCTTGAGGATGCCTGCGCCCTTACGGAGCAGGGGCTTTCCGTGTGCATGGAGCCGGACGGCCCGGCGGTTTATGAGACGGCGCTGCTTTCTGACCAGCAGATGATAGAGGGACTTTTGGCGGCAAAGACTTTCGGAGAGCTTTCGGAGAAGATGGGGGGCATCTCTTTTGCGCGGCTTGCGGCGAACCGGGATAAGACGGTTTCGGATGAGAAGGTTTCTTTTGTCAAGGCAGTCCGGGATGAGGTGAAAGGGCTTTTGGGAGATGTGTCTTCCCAGTATTTCTATGAGGACATGGACGGAATCTTGGCGGACCTTGCTCTTTGCGGGCCGAAGATGCGGGTGCTGGTGGAGCTTACGTTGGAGTTCGCGGGACGGTTTGAGGAGAAAAAGCGGGAGCGGGAACTTATCGATTTTTCGGATATGGAGCAGTATGCCCTTCGGATTCTTACGGAGCGGCGGGATGGGGAGCTTGTTCCCTCGGCGGTTGCCAGGGAGTACCAGCAGCAGTTCCGGGAGATTATGATTGACGAGTACCAGGACAGCAATTTTTTGCAGGAGGCGATTCTTACAAGCATTTCCGGAGTGTCTCAGGGGAGGCACAACATCTTTATGGTGGGGGATGTGAAACAGAGCATCTACCGTTTCCGGTTGTCGCGCCCGGAGCTTTTTATGGAGAAGTTCGATACTTACAGCCTTGCGGAGGGGGAAAAACAGAGGATTGACCTGCATAAGAATTTTCGCAGCCGGAGGGAAGTTTTGGACAGCGCAAATTATATCTTCCGGCAGATTATGACGAAACCCCTTGGGGGGATTGCCTACGACGGCGTGGCGGCGCTTTATGCGGGCGCAAAGTACCCGGCGCTTGGAGAAAGTGCGGCGGCGGAGGACTTGGAGAGAGCCGGAGACAGCGTGGCGGCGGAGGACTTGGAGAGAGCCGAAGACAGCGTGACAGCGGAAGTTTTGGAGAGAGATAAAAACAGCTTTGTGACGGAGGTTCTTGTGATAGACAGTGACTTGGAAGAGGTGCCGGAGCAGGATTCTGAGAGCGGGGCGGCGGCGCAGGCTTTTGCGGGTGCGGTGACGGAGCGGGAGCTTGAGGCGCGGGCAATCGCGGGGCGCATCCGGGAGCTTATGCGGGAGTTTCAGGTGGTGGACAAAGAGAGCGGGAAGTTCCGCCCGGTGAGGTATTCGGATATAGTAATCCTTACCCGGAGCGTGAGGGGATTTGCGGATGTTTTTACAGAGGTTCTTACCCGGGAGGGGATTCCGGCGTATGCGGGGACGAGAGAGGGGTATTTTAAGACACAGGAGATTGGTGTGCTCTTAGATTACCTGCGGGTGCTTGACAATGCTTACCAGGACATTCCGCTGGCGGCGGTGCTGGCATCGCCTTTTGGAAATCTTTCGGAGGGGGAGCTGGCGGAGATTAAGAGCGCATATCGGGAGCTGCCTTTTTACCGGGCGGTCTTTGCCTACCGTGAGGAAGGAAGAGACGAGGGAGTACGGGGCAAGCTTGAGAGGTGTCTTGGGCAGATGGAAAGCCTCAGGAAACAGGTTCCCTATACGCCGATGCAGGAGCTTTTAAGGAGGATTTTTGCCGATACCGGGTACGGGGAGTTTGTCTCTTCCATGCCGGGCGGGCAGCAGAGACAGGCGAACTTGGAGATGCTCCTTGAGAAGGCGAAGGCGTTTGAGAGTACCAGCTACAGGGGGCTGTTTCATTTTGTGCGCTACATTGAGCAGCTGCAGAAGTATGACGTGGATTACGGCGAGGCGGCGTTGGAGGACGAACAGTCGGATACGGTGCGGGTGATGACGATTCACAAGAGCAAGGGTCTGGAATTTCCGGTGGTGTTTGTCTCCGGGCTTGGGAAACGTTTTAATATGCAGGATGCCAGGAGCAGCGTGGTCCTCCATGCGGGGCTTGGAGTCGGGCTTGACGCGGTTGATACCAAGCGGTGTACGAAAAGCCCGAGTATCGTAAAGAAGGTCATCCAGAAGGAGGAGACGCTTGACGCTTTAGGAGAGGAGCTGCGGGTGCTTTATGTGGCTCTGACCCGGGCGAAGGAAAAGCTGATTCTTACGGGAACGATATCTAATCTGGAGAAGAGGATTGAAAAGTATGGGATGGTTAAGGAGCAGGAGGAGGAGCTTAGTTTCGGGCGGCTCAGTAAGGCGTCAACCTACTGGGATTGGCTCCTTCCGTCGTTTATGCGGCTTACTCCTGAGATTCCTGTACGGCTGCGGGTGCTGGGATTTGAGGATATTGTAAAAGAGGAAGTGGAAGAGGAGGCGGCAGGGCGGATTACGAAGGCGGCGCTTGAGCAGTGGGATGCGGACAGAGTGTATGACGGTGAGGTGAGGGAACACTTAGAAAGGCAGTTCGGCTACCGATACCCGTATGGGGAAAGCCGGGTTAAGAAGTTAAAGTTTACCGTGTCGGAGCTTAAGAAACGGGTGCATTTCCTTGAAACCTTTGGCGAGGGCGCGGATGAGGCGGGCGCATACGGCGAGATTCTCTATGAGGAGCCGGAGGTCATTCCGCTGATTCCGAAGTTCTTGCAGGGGGAGACTGAGCTTACGGGGGCGTCTAAGGGTACGGCGTACCATCGGGTACTGGAGCTTTTAGATTTCCGGAAGGAATATACGGAAGAAATGCTGAGAAATGATATCGAGGACTTCCGTAAGGAGGGGAAGATATCCGGGGAGATGGCGGATGCTGTAAGGCTTAAGGATATTATGGGGTTCCTATCATGCCCGTCAGGAAAGCGCATGAGGGAGTGCGCCCTTAAGGGGCGGCTTAAGAAGGAGCAGCCTTTTGTGCTGGGGGTGGATGCGAGGGAAATCTATCCGAAAGAGCAGGAGGGAGAAGAGATTCTGGTGCAGGGAATCATTGATGTGTATTTCGAGGAGCCGGACGGGCTGGTGGTGCTTGACTATAAGACGGACAGGGCGCGGGATGCCGGGGAGCTTAAGGAGAGATACCATGCCCAGCTTGATTATTATGCGAAGGCGCTGGAGCGGATGACAGGGAGGCGGGTGAAGGAGAAGATTATCTATTCCTTTGCCTTGAGAGAGGAAATTGTGGTGTAAAGGAGATGCAGCATGAGTATGCGTGTGTGGTGGCTTGTCTATCTGGCTGTGATAAATATCGTAGCGTTCGCGGCATTTGGCTGGGATAAGATGAAAGCGAGATGGGGCGGATGGCGGATACCGGAGAGGACGCTTATGGCGCTGGCGCTTTTTGGAGGGAGTGTCGGCGCATGGGCGGGGATGAAGTATTTCCGGCATAAGATACGGAAGGCGAAGTTTAAGGTGGGGATACTTGTGATACTTACGGCGCAGTGCCTGGGGGCGATGGCGGTAAGGTGGGTGCTGTAGGCGGGGAGCGGAAATAATGAAAATAAAGGTTTAGGGCTAGCCGTCATGCGAATGGTTTGATACAATGTATCTGTATAAGATATGAGGCAGAAAAACAGTTTGCAGATGACGGGAGGAGCGTGGAGAGAAATGGAGATGCGAAAGAAGAAACTTCCAATAGGAGTTGAAAATTTTGAAGAGCTTAGAAAAGAAGATTTTTACTATATCGATAAAACAGGGCTTATTGCGGAACTGCTCCATAATTGGGGAGCGGTAAACTTATTCACCCGCCCCAGAAGATTTGGGAAAACGCTGAATATGAGCATGTTGGAACATTTTTTTTCGCTGAATGGGGATAAAAGCATTTTTGACGGACTGGAAATATCAAAAGAAACTGCGCTTATCGAAGAATATATGGGGAAATATCCGGTTGTATTTATTTCATTGAAGGGGATTGATGCCCTTAACTTTAAAACGGCATTTGAAAAAGCAGTTCTGGTTGTGAAAAGGGCAGTTTCGAAAGCGTACTATCTTTTGGAAAGTGATGCATTGAATGAACAGGATAAAGAAAATTATCGGAAACTTCTGGATGATAATATGTCGGAGGCAGTATTTTGCGATAGTTTGAGAGTGCTATCGGAATTGCTGGAAAAGCACCACGGGACAAAAGTGATTCTGCTGATTGATGAATATGACGTTCCGCTGGCGAAAGCCCATGCGAACGGCTACTATGACCAGATGGTCTCCCTGATACGGGGGCTCCTTGGGGAGGCATTGAAGACGAACAACAGCCTGAAATTGGCGGTGCTGACCGGGTGCCTCAGGATTTCGAAGGAGAGCATCTTTACCGGGCTTAATAACCTGAAGGTGCTGACGGTTGCGGATGAGCGTTTTGATGAATACTTCGGTTTTGCGGACAAAGAAGTGAAAGACCTTCTGGCGTATTATGGCGTGATGGATCATTATGAATCAGTAAAAAGATGGTATGACGGCTACCAGTTCGGAAATGTAGAAGTGTATTGCCCGTGGGATGTGCTGAACCATTGCGACAGGATCAGGATTAGCCCCGATGTGCAGCCGGAAAACTACTGGATCAACACCAGCAGCAATGACGCGGTGAGACGGTTTATAGAAGAGTCGGCAAATGCTACGACCAAACGGGAGATTGAGCGCCTGGTGGCGGGGGAGGTCATTACAAAGGAAATCCACCAGGAACTTACCTATGCGGAGATTTACCAGACCATTGACAATATTTGGAGCCTTCTTTTTACCACCGGGTATCTGACCCAGCGGGGGAAAGCGGAGGGCAGGCAGATGAAACTTGCGATTCCCAATCTGGAAATCCGGGATATCTATGTGACGCAGATTATGGAATTTTTTAAGGAGAATGTCCGGGAAGACGGGGAGATGCTGAACCGTTTCTGCGATGCCCTGCAAAATGAAGACGCGGAAAATGTGGAGAAAATCTTCACAGAATATTTGCGAAGAACCATCAGCATCCGGGATACGGCTGTAAGAACAGAGATGAAAGAAAACTTTTACCACGGCATTCTTTTGGGAATCCTGGGAGTGAAAAACCGATGGGGTGTTTCTTCCAACCGGGAAATGGGAGAGGGATATGCGGATATCCTTGCGGAGCCGGACACCGGGGATATGGGGATTATCATAGAAGTGAAATATGCCCATGACGGAGATTTGGAGGGTGCATGTAAGGAGGCGTTAAAACAGATTGAATACACGAAGTATGAAGATGACCTTGAGGACGACGGAGTAGAGAATATCCTGAAATATGGGATTGCCTGTTATAAAAAGCGGTGCAGGGTCGTGCTTGCACATAGATAAATCAAATAAGAATTGAGGTATAGCTATATCTCAAAATCATGAAGAAAAGCCATATCTCCGCCCGGAGAACTATGGCTTTTCTTCTTTCCCTTCAATGAGATATTCATAAGAGACATGGAATTTAATTCCACATCTGTTACATAACGCTTGTTAGTCTCGATTCTTGTGATCACATTTTTATCCATATCATATCCGTTCAGTTGGAGGCGGTAGGCTAACAGCCGCTGTGACATGTTGTTTTGGCGGCGGAGCTCGACGAGCCTCTGGCTGATCAGGTTCTTTTCCCCGGTAGCTGCTTTCGGTTTTGGCATATTTCTAATCCTCCTGCAAGTAGTGTGAACAGGTTTGTCTCGTTTTTTGCACTGTTTCTATTGATTTTAGATGGGATTAGGAATACAATCGGTTGTAAAAGTGAGACAAGGCATAATGCCGCAAAACGGAACAATTGAATAAAACGGTGAGAAAAGGAGAGAATAAAACGGGTAGAAGAAATTAAAATGTGGGAAACATGATTGCCGGAAGAGGCAAGAGAGAAACGATAAAGGCCGGACGCTTTACGGATTTAGAGGAGGTCGGAAAAGAATGCGTTGATATCCGTATGGAAGATTTTTGCGAGAGCGATGAGCTCAGAGACCCTGATGTTCATACGGTTGGTTTCCAGTTTGGCATAGGTGCTTTTGGACATAGAGATGCCCATCAGGTTAAGCTTTGCAATGACCTGGTCCTGGGTAAGCTGATTTTGATAACGGAGTGCCTGGATGTTTTTGCCGATGTCCATGTCGGGCCTGATCTTTTGCATGACAAACTCCTTTCGTTCTCTGAATGTTTCGCAATGAAGAAATTCTATGTTGATTCTACTGGTTTCATTTTTTATAATGTTTCGCAATAAGGAATTATTTGCAAGAAAGGTGATGCGTATGCACCAAAGGGATATTGAGCGGTTTGCTTTCCTGTATTTATGCGGAAAGCGTGACAGGGATATACTGCTGGGAAAAGAGAAGATGACATTTTCCGACTTGGACAGGCTGAATTACCTCACGGATTTTCTTGGGCTGAAAGTTTATAACCTGGAAATCTGGAATGAATATGCAGGGCAGTTTGGCGAGCAGTTTCAGCGGTTGGAACGGTTATATAATGAAGACATAAGTGCCACGCCGGGCGCTTTGGAAGAAACGGATGAACATCCGTATGACCGTTGGATTCAGGAGTTTTGCAGGCAGGTTCCGGAAAGGAAGAGTCGGAAATGGCTGGAACAGTTCTTAGAGCAGAAGTATAAGGAAAAGGGGATGGCAGTTCCCGGAGAGACAGACATCGTATAGGTGCCTGTCTTTTTTTGCGAAAATAATAGTATATTAATTATTTTTATGTTGACAAACAATATTATACGGCATATAATATAAGCATGAAAATAATATTATTATTTCATAGAATATTATAAACCCAAGAAATTTAGAAAGAGGAGTGGGCATATGGTATTTAACACAGGAGCAGCGCTCTTGGATGCGATTGTGCTGGCAGTTGTTTCCAGAGACAAGGAAGGCACCTATGGCTATAAGATTACCCAGGACGTGAGAAAAGCCATAGAGGTGTCGGAATCCACCCTGTACCCTGTGCTGCGGCGCCTTCAGAAGGATGACTGCCTGGAAGTATATGACAGGCAGTTTGACGGGCGGAACCGGAGATACTACAAGGTGACGGAGAAGGGCGCGGTGCAGCTTAATCTCTATGAGACAGAGTGGAAGAGTTATTCCAGCAGGATTAATGGATTATTTGAAGGAGGAGAGTCTGTATGAACCGCATAGAATTTATGACTGAACTTGCTGCGCTTTTGCAGGATGTGCCGGAGGAAGAAAGAAGAGACGCGATGCAGTTCTACAATGATTATTTTGACGATGCCGGCGAAGACAAAGAGGGCGAGGTAATCTCGGAGCTGGAAAGCCCGGCGAAGGTTGCCGGGAAGATTAAGGCGGACCTTTTGGGGCAGCATGACGGCGGAGAATTTACAGAGACGGGGTATCAGGAGCGTGTCAGTCTTGCGAAGGAAGTTCCGGCAGCCAGGGAAGAAAAGACGGGCGGCCAGGACTTTGGGAATAAGGGGTACAGCTACCGGGAAAATGCGGACGGCGCCGGATATGCTTATCAGGGCGGCGGGCAGGGAAATACGGCGTACAGCTACGAGAAGGACCCGGAGGAGCAAAAGCCCTGGAGCAGCAATGTGCTGAAGGTCTTATTGATCATAGGAATCATCCTTGTAGGCGCTCCGATAATCATACCGTGTGCGCTTGCGGTTGTTGCGGTGGCGGCTGCGTGTGTTATCGGGCTATTCTGCTTTTTCTTTGCGCTTGTGATTGGGTTTGCAGCGATTGCAATCGTGGGGATAGTGCTTTTCTGCGCGGGGCTTGTGGCGCTGATTCCGGAGATTGCGGTGGGGCTTGCGCTTATCGGCACGGGCCTTATCCTGGGTGTTATCGGCACGGTGGGCACTCTGGCGTGTGTTAAGCTCTGCATTGTGATGATTCCGGGAATATGCCGGGGACTCGTGTGGCTGTGCCGGAAACCATTTCATAGAAAGGCGGTGGCTTAGGCGTGAAAAGAGGATGGAAGATTTTCTGGATTGTCTGTGCGGTCTGCCTGGTTGTCGGGATTGTATGCTGCGCGGCATCATTTGTCATGGGGGTGACGGTGGAGGCTATTGAGAACCGTTTCCCCAACGGGTTTGGATTTGCTATGAACAGCGGCAAACATTATGACGACGGCTATACAGGCGGCGGGGCGGCGGATGATGATTATGCCTATGACGGTTATGAGGGCAACGATTATGCCGATGACGATTATGATGGTGATGATTATGTCTATGACGATTATGACGACGGCTCCCATCATCCGGATGCACATCATGGCACGGGGGACGGTTATTATGAGACGGAGGAGCCTGGAAATATCATAGAGGGCTCCAAGCGGCTGAGTTTTCAAGATGTAAGCGCAATCGACATGGAAGTGTGGGCGGGCGAGATTGAAGTTGTGCCTGATGCCGGGCTTTCTCGGGAGCTTATCATTGATACGGACAATATCAATAAAAAGCTGTGCCTTAGATGTTACATGGATGGCAATGAGCTGAAGATTGAATCCAGGAAAAAGCTGTTTGGCATAAATGACGGGAAAGCAGGAAAAATTCTGCTGCGGATACCGGAAGGCGCCCGATTTGAGGAAGTATCTATCGGGCTTGCGGCAGGATACCTTCGCATTGCGGATATTGAGGCGAATGAGCTGTCGGTTGACGTGGGCGCGGGAGAAGGAGTGATTGGAAATTTCAGGGCAATCGAGGCGGAGCTTGACTGCGGGGCAGGTTCCCTGACTGCAGCCGGCGCGGCTGAGGCTGAGATAGATATAGACTGCGGCGTGGGGGAAATCGTGTATACGGCATACGGGAAAGAGTCGGATTACAACTATGAGATTGACTGCGGCATGGGTGAGATTGTGTGCGGCGAAAGTACTTACGCGGGGCTGGGAAGGAATAAGACCATTGACCACCACGGCAGCAGGGAGATGGATATAAGCTGCGGAATCGGAAGTGTAGCAGTTAATTTTTCAGGACAATAAGGAGGATATGATATGGAACCTAAAAAACTTTACCGTAGCAGGAGGGAACGTATGATTTGCGGAGTGTGCGGGGGTATCGCGGAATATTTTAACATAGACCCCACGCTGATCCGGCTGGGGCTTGTGCTCCTGGCTTGCACAGGGAGCGGGATCCTGGCGTATTTTATCGCGGCTATCATAATTCCGGATGAGCCGCGGGCGTAAAAAAGAATAGGGCATGGAATAAGGGAGGGGCTTGAGGCTCCTTCTTTTTGCAGGTATATTTTTCCGGAGAGTGTCAATACTTACCTATATGCCATTTGTTCACAAAGGGTATAGAAAGGAGAAGCAGATATGGCGGGAAAAAAGCAAAAAGAGATTAAACTGGAAGAATTGACGGCAGAAGAGAAGATAAAGTACGAGATTGCAGAAGAACTTGGGCTTCTGGACCGGGTGATGGCAGACGGGTGGCGTTCTCTCTCTTCAAAAGAAACGGGAAGGATTGGGGGGCTGCTTGCCAGAAGGAAACGCTCTGCCAGACAAAAATAACGAAAATATTACGAATATTAATAAGTGTGAAAATTTTTTGACATCTGTTGAAAATAGAAGTTCCTTTTGCTATAATCGAAAAACCGACAGAGTAGAGTATAGTAGTGGAGAATGTATGGGTGGCAGAATTCGTGTTTTAGATATTAATATAGATAATTTTACGGCAAAGGAAGCGATGAAGCAGTTTATCGATTCCATGCAGTCAGAGCCAATCAGTGTGATTGAGATGGTGACAGCAGACAGCCTTATGCAGATGGACAGTATTCCAGAGTTAAAAGATGAAGTTTGTTACTTTGACCTTGTGTTAGCGGGAGATACGACCATTCTGGAATCGACAGATATTACGGAAAAAAGGAGTCTCCGGGAGATACAGGAGCGGACTTTTTTAAAGATGCTTTTGAGATATATCAATAAGCATCATAAAAGAGTGTATCTGCTTGTGGAATCTGAAGAAGAAGGACAGGAGTTTTTACAATACCTGGAGAGTTCTTACAGGGGGACTCAGGTTGGAGGAATGGCGAAAGTGTCGGCACAGGACAGGGCTGATGACATGATTGTAAATGCCATTAACGGAGCAGATATAGATTGTGTGATTTCTGCAATGTCTTCTCCGCTTCAGGAAGATTTTGTGACAAAGAATAAAAGCCTGTTGAATGCGCATGTATGGCTCGGGCTTGGGAAAGATATTATTCCATTCAGTAAAGCAGGGACTGTGCAGAGTCGGTTCACGCAATATGTGATCAAGAAAGTATTTCAGAAAGAATTGGAAAAGCGGAAAAAGATTGAGCCGCAGTCATTGCAGTTATAATCATAAGAAAATAATAAGAAACAGGTTTTGGTTACTATGTACATCGGTTTTTTGTCGAAAAAACCAAGAAAATTGAGGAAATCAACAAAAATATGTGATTTCCTCTTTCTTTTTTTGTAAGTTTATATTAATATAAGACCTAAAGGTGTGTGTTTTACAGGAATAAGATTTTTTTTTGTTGTGAAAAATGCATATTGAAATGAGTGGAGGAGATGGAATATGATATCTAATCAAATACTTCAAAATACAATTGAAGGATTGAAGGGGATTTCAAGAATTGACTTCTGCGTGATGGATACGGACGGGAAATCTCTGGCAAGTACATTTTCCGAACAGAACAGTTATGAAGAAGAAATTATATCTTTTGTAAATTCACCGGCAGATAGTCAGGTTGTACAGGGATATCAATTTTTTAAAATCTTCGATGAGCATCAGTTGGAATATATTTTATTGGCAAATGGCGGCGGGGATGATGTGTACATGGTCGGAAAGATTGCTGTGTTCCAGATTCAGAGTCTTTTGGTGGCGTATAAAGAACGCTTTGATAAGGATAATTTTATTAAGAATCTCCTTTTAGATAACCTGCTGCTTGTCGATATTTATAACCGTGCCAAAAAATTACATATTGACACAGAAGTCAGACGTGTTATCTTTATTATTGAGACAAAAAATGAAAAAGACAGTAATGCGCTCGACAATGTACGAGGTCTTCTTGGAAATAAAGTGAAAGATTTTGTAACAGCAGTCGATGAGAAGAATATTATTATTGTGAAAGAAGTCGATGCGAATGATAGTTATGCGGAATTGGGAAAGATGGCTCAGAATATTTATGATATTCTGAAGAATGACGGGGAGGAGGACATTCTGATCGCGTACGGGACTGTCGTGAACGACATTAAAGAAGTGTCGAAATCCTATAAAGAGGCAAAGCTTGCCCTTGATGTAGGGAAGATCTTTTTCAGTGAGAGAAGTGTGATCGCATACAGTGCGCTTGGAATTGGGAGGCTGATCTACCAGTTGCCGATTCCGCTTTGCAAGATGTTTATACGCGAGATTTTTGAGGGGAAATCTCCGGATGATTTTGACGAAGAGACATTGACTACGATTAATAAGTTTTTTGAAAATAATCTGAATGTGTCTGAGACATCCCGTCAGCTTTACATCCATCGCAATACGTTGGTGTACCGGCTTGATAAGCTTCAGAAGAGCACCGGTCTTGATCTGCGTGTGTTTGAAGATGCCATTACTTTTAAGATCGCACTTATGGTTGTAAAATATATGAAGTACATGGAGTCATTGGAGTATTAATAATCAGGAGGAAATTATGATTGAATTAAAGGACGTTAAGAAAGAGTACTCAAAAGGGGTTGCCGCCCTTAATGGTGTCAATCTAAAGGTTGAACAGGGCGAATTTGTATTTATCGTTGGCGACAGCGGTTCTGGTAAGTCAACATTAATTAAGCTGATCATGAAAGAGCTTGACCCGACTTCGGGGACAATCGTAGTGAATGGTCAGAATTTGAATAAGATGCGGCACCGGAAGATTCCCATGTATCGGAGGGCAATCGGAGTTGTGTTCCAGGATTTCCGTCTTCTTAAAGACCGTAATATTTATGAGAATATTGCGTTTGCACAGAGGGTTACGGAGACACCCGGCAGGATTATAAAAAAGAAGGTGCCTGCGGCATTGTCACTGGTAGGGCTGGCGCAAAAGTACAAATCTTTCCCGAAGGAGTTATCCGGAGGAGAGCAGCAGAGAGTTGCCATTGCAAGGGCGATTGTGAATGAACCGGCGATACTTTTGGCGGATGAGCCTACAGGAAACCTTGACCCGACGAATTCATGGGAAATTATGAAGCTTTTGGAAGAAGCTAATGACAGAGGGACGACAGTGCTGGTTGTTACGCATAACCAAGAGATTGTAAACGAGATGAAGAAGCGCGTTATTACGATGAAAAAGGGTGTTATCGTAAGCGACGAGAAAAAAGGTGGGTATAATAATGAGAATTAGTACATTTGGATATTCGATGAAACAAGGGGTAAAGAACATAGGCAGGAATAAGATGTTCTCCATTGCATCCATCGCGACGATGGCTGCGTGTATTTTCCTGTTTGGTCTGTTTTACGCAATTATAGTGAATCTGAACTACATTGTGGAAGAGGCAGAGAAAAATGTAGCGATTACTATATTTTTCAATGATGATGCCACACAGGAGCAGAAAGATGACATAGGTGAGCAGCTTATAGACAAAGAGGGTGTTCTGGATGTCAATTATATCAGTGCAGATGATGCATGGGAAAAATTTCAGGATGATTATTTCGGAGATTCCAAAGATGCGGCAGAAGGGTTTAAGAATGACAACCCGCTGGCAAATTCAGATAGCTACGAAGTCCTTATGGAAGATGTAGAAAAGCAGAAGGAAGTAGTTACTTTTGCGGAATCGTTGGAAGGAGTCCGCAAAGTCAAAAAGTCAGATGTTGTGGCAAAGACACTTACGAGTGTAAACAAATTGATGTATTATGTGTCCGCAGCGCTTATACTGATTCTTCTTGCGGTATCCATTTTCCTTATCAGCAATACGGTAACAATGGGTATTACAGTCCGCCGGGAAGAGATTGCAATCATGAAATACATAGGGGCGAAGGACGGGTTTGTCCGTGCGCCGTTTGTGATCGAAGGACTGATCATCGGTATTGTAGGGGCGATCATTCCGCTGATCATGTTGTTTTTCATGTATGATAAAGCGGTGGCATATATTATGACTAAGTTCAGCCTTCTGAATAATATTATTACGTTCCTTCCGGTAACGGATGTGTATAAAACGCTTCTTCCGGTCGGAATAGCACTGGGTGTAGGTATTGGATTTGTGGGGAGTTTCTTTACCATTCATAAACATCTGCGAGTATAATACATTTGATTTAGGGGGATATATAAATGCGAGGGAAGAAATTAATAAGTCTCTTGCTTGTAGGAACTCTTTGTTTTGGAATGGGATTTACATCTCAGGCTTCAAGTGCCAGTGAGGCAAAAAAGGAAGCAAGTAAGGCAAAAGAAAAAGCTGACAAGGCAAAAGAGGAAAGTCAGGAGCTAAAAGAGCAGAAGGAACAGGCAGAGACAGAAAGGCAGACAATATCTGCGCAGTTGGATGCACTTCTTGATGAGATCAGTGTGATAGAGGAAAAGATACTCGACAAAGAAGAAGAGATTACTCTGAAGGAGGATGAACTGATCCAGGCCAGAGTAGATGAAAATGACCAATACGAAAGCATGAAAAAAAGAATCAAATACATGTATGAGAATGGTAATGGCCAATTTGTGGAGATTTTGTTTGAGGCAAAAGATCTCAGTGATTTTTTGAATAAGACAGAGTATATTTCATCAATTTCTGATTATGACAGGGATATGCTTACAAAGTACCAGGAGATTGTCAGGCAGGTAGAGGAACAAGAAGCAGCTCTTCAGAAGGAACAGGAAGAGATGGAGGTCATGCAGGATGAGCTGATCGTGAAGCAGGGAAGCTTACAGACATTGCTTGCCAGCAAGGAAAATGAAATTGACGGACTCAAGGAAGAAATAAACGCGAATGCAGAACGTGTGAAAAAGCTTGAAGCAGCAGCGAAAGCAGCGGCAGATGCAGCGAGAAAGAAAGCGGAGGCGGAAGCTGCTGCAAAAGAGGCAGCGGCACAGGCAGAAGCGGCAAGGAAAAATGCTGCAGTGTCCGGCGGTGCTTCCGATGAAATCGTGGTGAGCGGCAACGGGACTTTTACCCATCCATGTCCGGGATATACGCGTATTTCCAGTCAATTTGGATATCGGACGGCACCGCTCCGGGGAGCAAGTACGAATCACAAGGGTACAGATTTTGCGGCACCCACAGGAACGCCGATCTATGCGGCGGCGGACGGGACAGTTACATCTGCAAGATACAGCGGTAATGCGGGCAATATGATTGTTATCAATCATGGAAATGGATTGCAGACATACTATATGCACTGCAGCCGGATATTTGTAAGAGCCGGAACAAGAGTTTCGAAGGGACAGCATATCGGTGCAGTAGGGACGACTGGGAATTCTACAGGACCGCATCTGCACTTTCAGGTAATGTCCGGAGGCAGACCGGTGAATGCGATGAATTATTTGTAAGAATAGGGAATTGGCATGAATAACAGAAAAAGTTTTTTAAAAGGGGCGTTTTGCGGCGCCCTTGCTATATTGTTGATAGCAGGGATTGTTTCCTGCGGACTGCGTCCGAAAGGAATATCTGTTTCAGGGGGAAAGACAGTGACCTCGGCTGCGGAACGAAAACTAAGCATTCTGAATGAGTTGATAGATGAAACTTATCTTGGGGACGTGGATGAGAAAAAGCTTGAAGAAGGCCTGTACGAAGGCTATGTCGGAGGACTTGACGATCCTTACTCCGTATATTATGACGAAGAAGAGACAAAAGCATTTATGGAGGCGACAGAAGGAGAGTATAGCGGTATAGGAGCAGTGATGACGCAGAGCAAAGACAGCGGCATCATTACGCTTACACATGTATATGAAGATTCTCCGGCTATGAAGGCTGGTCTTAAGGATGAGGATATACTCTACAAAGTGGAGGGAAAAGAAGTCACAGGAGAAGATCTGACAGAGGTAGTCTCACGGATCAGAGGCGAGAAAGGGACTAAAGTAGAGCTGACCGTATTACGCGGAAAGAAGAATGAAGAGGTCACAGTCGTAGCGGTCAGAGATACGATTGAGACACAGACTGTGCAGACGAAAATGCTGGAAGGCAATATCGGGTATCTGGCTGTCAGTGAATTTGATTCGGTTACTTATGACCAATATATAAAAGGGTTGGATACACTGGAAGGACAGGGAATGAAAGGCCTGGTGGTGGATCTTCGGGGCAATCCGGGAGGAAACTTAAATACAGTATGTGATATTCTTGATGTTATGCTGCCGAAGGGATTGATTGTCTATACGCAAGATAAGAATGGCGAGAAGCGTGAGATGACTTCGGATGAGGAAAACAAGTTTACACGTCCCATGGTTGTTTTGGTAAACGGGAATAGTGCCAGTGCATCAGAGATTTATGCCGGGGCTATCCAGGACTACGGACTTGGAAAGATTGTGGGTACGCAGACTTATGGAAAGGGTGTCGTGCAGCAGATTTTTGACTTGAAAGACGGAACTTGTGTGAAGCTTACGATTGCAGAATACTACACGCCCAAGGGACGTAATATCAATGGAAAAGGGATAACTCCGGATGTGGAGGTGGAGTTTGAACTGGATGAAAAGAATCTTGAGGCGGATAATCAGCTTGAAAAAGCTGTAGAGGAATTAAAAAAAGAATTATAGTCTGTTTGTGAGAGACAGAGAATAAAAAGGGAATGTAAAATGTGCATTCCCTTTTCCCTTGCCGTATGTTAAAATGGCATAAGATACCCTCAGTGGACAAAATGGAGAAAGGAAAGCATATATGAAGATTCTGATTAAAAATGGACATGTTATCGATCCGTTGACAGACCGAGACGGATGCTTTGATGTGCTGATTGAGAAAGGCAGAATACAAAAGGTGGCGGAAAGTCTTGATGATGCTGCGGAGAGAGTCATTGATGCAGCGGGATGTTATGTGATGCCTGGTTTTATAGATCTGCATGTGCATCTGCGGGACCCGGGGCTTGAATATAAGGAGACGTTAAAAACCGGAGGAGAAGCAGCGGCGAGAGGCGGAGTTACGACGATTTGCGCCATGCCCAACACAAAGCCGGTGATAGATGATGGGGAGAAGGTAGCAGAGGTTCATAAACGGGCAAAGACAGAATGCCCGGTGAATGTGATACAGGTCGGAGCGGTGACAAAAGGACAGGAAGGAGCTGAGCTTTCGGATATTGAGGGAATGGCGCAGGCCGGCTGTCATGCTATAAGTGAGGATGGAAAGTCTGTGATGAACGCATCCCTTTACCGGAAAGCTATGGGGTTAGCGAAGGAGAATGGAATCTCAGTATTTGCTCACTGTGAGGACATTACGATGGTAGAGGGCGGTGTTATGAATGCGGATGAGAATGCAGAGCGTCTTGGACTTAAAGGCATCACAAATTCTGTGGAGGATGTGATCGTTGCGCGGGATATCCTGCTTGCCAAAGAGACAGGGGTAAGGCTTCATCTGTGCCATTGTTCCACGGAAGACAGTGTTAAGATGGTTGCGGCTGCAAAGAAAGAAGGACTTTTGGTGACGGGAGAAGTGTGCCCCCATCATTTTATACTTACTTCAGATGATATCAGGGAAGATGACGGAAACTATAAGATGAACCCGCCTCTTCGGAGCAGAGCGGATGTAGAAGCCTTGAGAGAAGGACTGAAAAACGGAGTTATGGATGTTATATCTACGGACCATGCGCCCCATGCTGCCAAGGAAAAGGATAAGTCTATCGCCCAGGCTGCATTTGGAATCGTGGGACTTGAGACGAGCGCTGCTCTCACGTACACATATCTTGTGAAAACCGGGATCTTGAGCGTGATGGACATGGCAGAAAAGATGAGTTATAACCCTTCGAAAATATTAGGGCTTTCTGAAAAAGGTTCTGTGTCAGAGGGGAAGATTGCAGATGTGGTTATCTTTGATCCAAACAGGACATATCGGATTGACAAGGATACATTTAAGTCAAAAGGCAGGAACACGCCCTTTGACGGCTTTGAGGTGAGCGGTGAGGTTACGTATACACTGGTGGACGGCGAGGTTGTATATGAGGCAGTATAGTGAACAGCAAAGGCTTATATTAGCAGTAGACCAAGGAGGAAGAGAAGATGATAAATAAGTTGATCGATAACATTAAAAAGACAGGAGCTCCTATTGTAGTAGGATTGGATCCGATGCTTAGTTATATACCGGACCATGTGAAGGATGCAGCTTTTGCAGAGATGGGGGAGACTCTTGAGGGGGCTTCTGAGGCAATCTGGCAGTTCAATAAAGAGATTGTGGATAAAACTTATGATTTGATTCCGGCGGTGAAACCTCAGATCGCCATGTATGAGCAGTTTGGAATTCCAGGGCTTTTGGCTTTTAAAAAGACTGTAGATTACTGTAAGAGCAAAGGACTGGTCGTCATCGGCGATATTAAGAGAGGAGATATCGGCTCTACTTCTGCTGCTTATGCGGCAGGGCACATCGGCAGGGTGCAGGTTGGAGAAAAGTCTTATCTGCCTTTTGACGAAGATTTTGTGACTGTGAATCCATATCTTGGTTCCGATGGGGTGAATCCATTTATCAAAGTATGTGAAGAAGAGAAGAAGGGTCTTTTCATATTGGTAAAAACGTCTAATCCATCCAGCGGTGAATTTCAGGACAGGCTGATCGACGGACGTCCGCTGTATGAGTATGTAGGTGAGAAGGTTGCCGAGTGGGGGGCTTCCTGTATGGGTGAGGAGTACAGCTATATCGGTGCGGTTGTGGGAGCAACTTATCCGGCGATGGGGAAAGTTCTTAGAAAGATCATGCCGAAATCTTATATCCTTGTACCGGGTTACGGTGCACAAGGAGGAAAGGGTGAGGATCTGGTTCACTTTTTCAATGAAGATGGACTTGGAGCCATTGTGAATTCTTCCCGCGGTATTATTGCTGCATACAAACAGGAAAAATATGAGAAGTTCGGGGAGAAGGATTTTGGGGAGGCATCAAGAGCAGCGGTTGAAGATATGATCGCGGATATTAAAGGTGCTCTTGAAAACCGATAGAACAGGAGAAGGATATGGCGGACAGAAAAAAAGAAAAAGTGAATATACTTTTGCAGGAATGTCTTGCAGACGATATTTTCAGTATGTGGATAGAGACGGGGGCAGCGGCCTTGGCAAGACCGGGCCAATTTATATCGATATATACACATGATGCGGGGAAACTCCTGCCAAGACCCATAAGTATCTGTGAGACAGAAAGAGAAAAAAAGGCACTTCGGGTTGTATACAGAGTGACCGGAAGAAACACAGGGACAGAGCAGTTTTCTAAGATGAAAGCAGGAGATGCACTGGATATCATAGGACCTCTCGGCAACGGCTTTCCTCTTGAGCGCGGGGAAGGAAAAAGAGTGTGCCTGATGGGCGGCGGTATCGGTGTTCCGCCGATTTTGGAACTGGCAAAGCAGATCAGATGCTCTGAGAAACAGATTGTAGTCGGATACCGAGATGGGAATACATTTTTAAAAGAAGAGTTTGACAGAAACGGAAAGCTATATATATCTACCGAAGACGGAAGTGTCGGTACAAAAGGGAATGTCCTGGATGCGGTCCGGGAAAATGACTTGGAAGCAGACATCATCTATGCCTGCGGTCCGACGCCTATGCTCCGGGCGGTCAAGGAGTTTGCCGAAAAAAGACATATAGAATGTTATATTTCTCTGGAGGAAAGAATGGCGTGCGGTATCGGAGCATGTCTTGGATGTGTGTGCCAGTCAACGGAGACAGATTCCCACAGCAATGTGAAGAATAAGCGCATCTGCAAGGATGGACCGGTATTTTTGTCAACGGAGGTGGAAATCTGATGGATATGGGAAAGTCGTTAGAGAATGCAGTAGATATGCATGTGAATATTGCGGGAGTAGAATGGAAGAATCCTGTTACAACAGCGTCAGGGACTTTCGGATCCGGAGCAGAGTTTTCGGAATTTGTTGATCTTAACAGACTGGGTGCAGTGACGACAAAAGGAGTTGCGAACATTCCATGGGCAGGTAATCATACACCAAGAATTGCGGAGACTTATGGGGGGATGATGAATGCCATAGGGCTTCAGAATCCGGGGATGGATCTGTTCTGTGAAAGGGATATTCCGTTTCTCAGGCAGTTTGATACAAAGATTATCGTAAATGTGTGCGGAAAGTCGGAGGAAGATTACTGTGAAGTGGTAGAAAGGCTTTCCGGTGAGGATGTGGACATGTTGGAGATCAATATCTCCTGTCCGAATGTGAAAGAAGGCGGGATTGCATTTGGCCAGAATCCCAAGGCGGCTGAGAATATTACAAAGGCAGTGAAAAGATATGCGAAACAGCCGGTCATTATGAAGCTGAGTCCTAATGTGACCAGTATCCCAGAGATGGCAAAGGCTGTGGAGGCAGGGGGTGCAGACGCAGTATCCTTGATCAATACTCTGACGGGTATGAAGATAGATATCCATCGCCGCAGGTTTGTGCTTGCCAATAAGACCGGGGGAGTATCAGGGCCGGCAATTCATCCGATCGCGGTGCGTATGGTGTATGAGGCAGCCCATGCAGTAAAGCTCCCGGTCATCGGAATGGGCGGAATTGCCAGCGCAGAGGATGCTATCGAGATGATACTGGCAGGAGCAGATGCAGTGTCTGTGGGAACTGCGAATTTCCACAATCCTGCAGTAACAGCAGAGATTGTGGAGGGCATTGAGAGTTATATGAAAACATATGGTTTTGCCAGAGTGGCTGACATGGTTGGAATCGTGTGACGTAAAAACCGGGCGTCTGTTTACAAGGACGGCCCGGTTATTTGTTTATTCGTATCTTTCGTCGTAGACTCTCTTTGACTTTTTCTCACTTCTTGGGAGGAGGCCGAGTTCCACTACCTTTACAAGCGGCGTGAATCCCACACGGCTCTTTACTTTTTCCGCGATTCTTCTGCCAAGATCCAGGAAATCTACCGTACCGTTTGTCTCCACATAGAGCCGCATCGTATCGCGTCCATCCAGATGAGAGATGCGGATTTGATATTCGCTGGAAGTTTCCGGAAATTCTTTCAGGATTTCTTCAATCTGGCTCGGGAATACGTTGACACCTTTGATCTTTATCATGTCATCCGTTCTTCCCATAATGATATCCAGACGCGGGAACTTACTGCCGCAAGGGCAGGAGCCTGGAATAATGCGTGAGAGATCGTGGGTGCGGTAGCGAATAAGCGGTGCGCCCTCTTTTACAAGAGTGGTGATGACAATCTCTCCAAGTTCACCGTCAGGTACAGGTTTTAAGGTTGCCGGATCAATGATCTCTATGTAGATATAGTCGTCCCAGTAGTGCATACCAGTATTGTGTATGCAGTTGATCCCAATGCCCGGACCGTAGATCTCTGTCAGTCCGTAGATGTCATAAAGCTCAATGCCAAGTTCATTGGAAATTCGCTGACGCATTTTTTCTCCCCAGCGCTCAGAACCAATGACGCCTTTTTTCAGACAAATCTTGTCTTTAATCCCGCGTTTTTCAATTTCTTCTGCGAGAAGAAGTGCGTAGGAAGAAGTGGCGCAGATGACGGTGCTCTTCATATCCATCATCATCTTAAGTTGTTTATCTGTATTGCCAGGTCCCATAGGGATGACCATCGCGCCCAATTTCTCAGCGCCGTTTTGAAAGCCGATCCCGGCAGTCCAAAGGCCATAGCCCGGAGTGATCTGGATGCGGTCTGTATTGGTGATTCCGGCAGTTTCATAGCAGCGGGCAAACATGATCGCCCAGTCGTCTACATCTTTTGCCGTATAGGGGATAATGACCGGAAGGCCGGTGGTGCCTGAGGAGGAGTGGATACGTACGATATCTTCCTCCCGGGCAGTCATAAGCCCCAGCGGATAGGCTTCTCTGAGGTCATTTTTTTCGGAAAAGGGAAGTTTCTCGAATTCTTCCGGGGTTGATATGCCAAGAATTCCTGCTTCTTCTAATTTTTTTCCGTAAAAGCTTCCTGCTTTTCTGAGTGCCTGGATCTGGTTGTTTACTTGACTGATCTGTAAGTCTGAAATCTGCATAGTCTTAAGTTTCCTTTCTTAATTTTATATTGATTCAGAGTGGCTGCGCGCATATTCCAGAGCCTTAAAATTAAGTTCGTGGAATCTTTCAGGCAGTCGTTTTTTAATTGCATCTCGGATGTCTGCCTCTGAAAGCCCGAGAGAACCGCTTTGGATAGCGGCTCCCAAGAGGAGGATATTCAGTACTTTGGAAGAGCCGATATCTTCACAGGCTTTTGGGGCATCTATAACAAAGAGATTATTTACATGTTTACGCAGATATGAGACCATCTCACTGCCGTTATAGGAGAAGTCGGAAAGCGTGGCAGTGACAGGGATGATCGCACGGCTGCTTACTATGACAGTTCCGCCCTTTTTCAGGAAAGGAAGCATCCGGACAGCTTCACCGGGTTCAAATCCTAAGATAATATCCGCTTCACCTTTTGCGATCATGGGCGAATAGACACCTTCTCCAATTCGTACATGGCTAAAGACGCTCCCGCCTCTCTGTGCCATGCCGATGGTCTCTGCGCTCATGACAGGAAGGGACTTGTCCATGGCTGCTGCAGCGATCAATTTGGAAGCAAGGACAGTTCCCTGGCCTCCCACTCCGCATAATATAATATTTTTATTCATTGCCGTCACCTTCCTTTCCGCTTATGATGGCACCTGTGGGGCAGAGCTTGTTGCACAGTGAACATCCGGTACATAGCGAGGAGTCGATACAGACATTACCGTCTTTTAATGTAAGCGCCGGACAACCTAATTCACGGATGCATTTTTTGCATGAGATACACTTTTCCGAAAGAACGTTCATGTACTTGGAAGGCTTTGTGACAGCAATACAGGGAGACTTGAAGATAATTGCTTTAACACCTGGTTTTTGCGACATTCTCTTTACGCAGTCGACGGACGCCTCATAGTTGAGTGGATCGACGGTTTCAATAGCTTCAAGACCGATACCTTTAAGGAGCGCTTCTATATTTATCTTTGTTACGATGTCTCCCATCATCGTCTGACCAGTGCCCGGATGCGGCTGGTGCCCGGTCATGGCGGTGGTGGAGTTATCCAATATGACAAGGGTCATATTCGCCTGATTGTACACTGCATTGATTACACCTGTGATGGCAGAAGCAAAGAAAGTAGAATCTCCTACAAATGCAAAGCAATGGGTATCCGGCTCAATGTGACCGATTCCTTGTGCAATGCCGAGCCCGGCGCCCATGCACAGGCACGTGTCCACCATGTCAAGAGGCATAGCATTTCCTAAAGTATAGCAGCCAATATCTCCGCAGAAAACAGTTTTTTTCCCTTTCATAGCTGTCTTTACGGCATAAAAGGAAGCTCTGTGAGGGCATCCGGCGCATAACACCGGAGGACGGACAGGAAGCTTAACGGTCGTTTCCTGGACAGACTCCTGCAATGCTGCGCTGTCGGCGGCTGGTACGAGAAAGCTTTGAATATCCTGAATGATGCTGTCCCGGCTGTTTTCGCCGGCTGTTTTTACGTGCCGGCTGAGTTTTCCGTAAATGTTGACAGAAAGATGGTATTTGCCGCATAGAAAGATAAGCTCTCTTTCGATGACAGGGTCAAGTTCTTCTAAGCAGAGTACTTCATCAACCCCATTTAAGAATTCCAGAGCAAGTTTTTCCGGGAACGGATGGGGGGTGGAGATTTTGAGGACCGGAAGCTCCCCTGTCGTCTTTAATGCTTCCAAGACATAAGTAAAACTAATACCTCCGGTGGCAATTCCTTTTCTGGAAGTCTTTGCGTTTGCTTTTGTCTGTGAAGAATGAAAGATCTTGTTTTTTTTATAGGAGGAAAAATCTTCGGCTATCTTTACATTTCTGTCCTCAATCTTTATATGATTTTGGTAGGACAGACGGGGGAAGATGACCCAGCGCCCGGAATCCTTTACAAATCCGTCTGCTTTGTGAGTTGTGTATTCATCTATATCTTTCACAGTGACAGAGGCATATCCGTGACAGACTCTCGTAGTGGGGCGAAGGAAAACAGGAGTTTCGTATTTTTCCGAGTAGGCAAATGCCTCCTGAACCATCTCGTAGGCTTCCTGTGCCGAAGAGGGGTCAAAGCACGGGAGCTTTGAAAAATAAGCAAAATGCCTTGTATCCTGTTCGGTCTGGGAGGATACAGGGCCGGGATCATCCGCCACAAGAATGACCATACCGCCCTTGACACCGATATATTCCAGGCTCATAAGGGGGTCGGAGGCTACATTTAGCCCTACTTGTTTCATCGTTACCATGCTGCGCGCGCCGGTATATGACGCTCCGGCAGCAACCTCCATAGCTGCTTTTTCATTGACAGACCATTCAACATATGTATGCTCCGGTCTTCGCTTAGCGACGGTCTCTAAGACCTCAGTGGAGGGTGTACCCGGATATCCGGATACAAGGTTCACTCCGGCGGCGATAGCGCCCAAGGCGATGGCTTCATTGCCCATCAAAAATTCTTTATGCATAATCTCACCTCTGAATTATAGTACAGTTTAAAATATACTTCATTATTCTATCATAATGTGTGTGATACAAAAACACTTTTTTTGATAAAACAAAAAGAGTTGAACGAAAATGATGAATATGGTAAAATTGAGAAAATATTTAATGGTGGACGAGAGGGAGAATTCATAGTTATGGAAAGCTACAAAAAAGAGTTTATTGAGTTTATGGTAGAGAGCGATGTGCTTAAGTTTGGGGAGTTTACATTGAAGAGTGGGAGAAAATCCCCGTTTTTTATGAATGCAGGAGCATATGTGACGGGAGCGCAGCTTCGCAGGCTCGGTGAGTATTATGCGAAAGCAATCCATGACATCTATGGGCTTGATTTTGATGTGCTGTTTGGACCGGCTTATAAGGGTATACCGCTTTCGGTAGCGACGACGATGGCGCTCAGCGAGTTGTATGGAAAAGATGTCCGCTATTGCTCCAACAGAAAAGAAGTCAAGGATCATGGAGATACAGGTATTCTTCTTGGCAGTAAGCTTAAGAGCGGCGACAGAGTCGTGATCATCGAGGATGTCACTACATCCGGCAAATCCATAGAAGAGACGTTCCCGATCATAAAAGCACAGGCAGATGTGGAAGTGATGGGGCTTATGGTTTCTTTGAACCGGATGGAAGTAGGAAAAGGCGGAGAAAAGAGTGCGCTGGACGAGATTCAAGGTTTATATGGTTTCAGGGTAGCTTCGATCGTAACCATGGAAGAAGTTGTGGAGCATTTATATAATAAGCCGTACAAAGGAAAAATTGTGATTGATGATACATTAAAAGCGTCGATTGATGCATATTATGAACAGTATGGTGCGAAATAAACCATTGAGGAGGTAAATAGATATGAATGAGAAAGCATATAAGACCATGGGGATCACAGGGGCGGCGAATATTGCGCTTGGTATCGTGACACTTGTGATGGGTATTACAGTTGGGGTCATTTCGATCATCAGCGGTGTACAGCTTCGGAAAGACAGAAAAGGACTTACGTTTTAAGAGGATAATTCTGAATAGTTTAGAAGGGGAGCAATATATTTGAATGTAAGGGACAAAAAAAGAATCCGTTTTGTCGGGAAGATTTTATTTGTACTTTATATTGCGTTTATCATATATTTTCTGATATTCTCTGACTGGTACGGGCGCGGAGATGTGATGTCTGAGTACCGATATAACCTGGTATTATTCCGGGAGATCAAGAGATTCTGGAAATACCGGGAACAGCTTGGGATGTTTGCCATGTTTACGAATCTGTTTGGCAATGTACTGATTTTTATGCCATTTGGTTTTTTTATGCCGATTGCATGTAGAAATAAAAGATTTTTTTCGGCATTGTCTTACAGTTTTGGTTTAAGCCTGTGTGTGGAGACATTTCAACTGGTAGCAAAAGTGGGGAGTTTTGATGTGGATGACCTGCTTTTGAATACAGTCGGAGGGGCAGCAGGGTATATCCTGTATACGATATGTAATGCAATAAGGAGAAAATATGTTTACGGGAAAACAGAAAAAGACAGAGGAAGATAGAGAAAAAGAGCTTGCCAAGGCAAGAGCAAAGCAGCGCAAAAAGCTTATAAAGACAAGATATGGACAGAGACAAAAGAAACATGCGAAAAAGGGGATACAGTCCTGTCTGTTGGCTGTTGTGGGTGTCTCTTTGGTTATAATGATGCTTGTGAATTCATTTAAGTCCAAAGGGGATATCAGCATATTATACGGATTGGCAGGTCTCATGATACCTGTAATCGCTTGGCGCGGGCTTGTGTATGCAATCAGGGGTTTTAACGAGAGGGAGAAGAATTACATAACATGCAAGATTGGAGCAGGATGCAATGGTGCTTTGATTTTTTGTATGTGTGCAATATTTATCAGGGGGCTTTTTTAAATGATTGAAGAAAGATATGAACTTGCAGTCGGCCGGATTCGGGAGATAAGGACGGAACAGACAGTGGATGGGGTGTTCCGGGATTATTTCCAGAAAGTGGCTGACTTTGTCATTATGATTGACGAGCTGAAAAGTGTACTTTCGGACGGTTCTTATTATGAGCTGCGGATGGATGGGTTAAAGGAATGGAACCGGAGGCTGTATCTTGACATTTTGCAGGAGCAGTATGAAAGGAGCTATGCAAACCCGGCGTATGCGGTGAAGGCGCTGGGAGAAGAGTACGGTGCGCGCTTAAGCTTTCTGTATACGGAACTTCGGGGCATGATCGTGTATGCGTTCGAGGGACGGACAGAGTATTTAGATATCCTGATGGAGCTTTTCATCGAGATTTATAACCAGTTCGAGGAGGGTGCGCCGGAGGTAAAGACAATCCAGGATATCCTGTACTGGTATGCCAGCGATTACTGTGATGTATTTGTGGCTGACCGGATCAGAGAGCAGATATTGCCGGAGGAATCTTTTGCCGCGGACATCATCCGGGAGAGCGACCTTTCGGACATCCGGTATCTGTACCGGTTCGGGGAATATGTCAGTGAAAATGAGAGAAAGAGCGCGCAGTATTTAAGCAGCCTGCCGGAGGAGACGATTCAGAAGATGGCGGATGTCTTTACGGAAGGCTATCGGACAGGCTTTGTGAATACGGGAAAGGACCTGTCGAAGAAATCTGTGGTGAACATCCGGTATACGCTTGGCTTTGAGCGGGTGGTGAGGAAAGCGATAGATAATTTTGAGAAGATGGGGCTTTCGCCCGTCATCTACCGCGCGTCGGTGAGCGCGCTCACAAAGCGCCAGCATATTAAGATTGGTTACTGCGGGGGTAATCCGAATCCTCAGTATGACTATGACCACAGGCACGACCAGGGCTTATTTTTAGATGGGCGTTTTGTGGAGCGCAAGCTTGAGGTCATAAAGACTGCCTATGAGAGACATAAGGCGGAGGCGGCGCAGTTTGCGGGTCCTGCGTGTATGGAGGTGTTCGGGGAGAAACCATTTGTGCCGGAGGCTAAGCCAGAGGCAGTAAGGCTTTCGGAAAAGCAGGAGGAGCTTGCCCTTAAGTTTGACAGCCGCCAGAATCAGATTACCAATGCGTATATCCGCGGAGATGAGCGGAGTTATACGATCATCGCCTGGCCGGTGCCGGAGATTGGGGAGGATTACGAGGATATCTTCGGGGAAATCATAAAGATCAATACGCTGGATGCGAAGGTCTATGAACATGTGCAGCAGACGCTTATCGACGCATTGGATCAGGGGGAATATGTCCGCATCCTGGGAGCGGGGAAGAACCGCACAGATTTGACGGTTAAGCTGCGCGCGCTGTCCGACCCTGAGAAGGAGACGGTCTTTGAAAACTGCGTGGCGGATGTGAATATCCCGGTGGGAGAAGTGTTCACCTCCCCGGTGCTTGAAGGAACCAACGGTGTTTTGCATGTCAGCAAAGTTTATCTCAATGAACTGCAGTTTAGAGATTTAGAGATTCAGTTTGCCAACGGGATGATTGCGGATTACATTTGCGGCAATTTTGAGCGGGAGCTTGAGAACAAAGAGTATATCCGGGATAATATCCTCCATAAGCATCCCACGCTGCCCCTCGGTGAATTTGCCATCGGGACGAATACGACGGCTTATGCGGCGGCGAAAAGATACGGGATAGCGGATAAGCTGCCAATCCTCATCGCGGAGAAGATGGGGCCGCATTTTGCGGTGGGGGATACATGCTATAGCTGGAGCGAGGATGTAAAGGTGTATAACCCGAACGGAAAAGAAATCATCGCGCGGGATAATTCCGTGTCGGCTCTTCGGAAGGAAGACTTGTCGAAAGCTTATTTCCACTGCCATACGGATATCACCATTCCTTACGAGGAGCTAAAGAGCATCTCGGTGGTGACGAAGGCAGGGGAAGAGATTACGCTGCTTAAGGACGGAAAGTTTGTGCTGCCGGGGACGGAAACGTTGAATGAGCCGTTGAAAAAGATGGAAGAATCATGTATGATGGGGTAGAGTCGTTACCCGGGGCGTTTGCCTAAACAGGATAATGTCTCTGCGTCACCACGCTTGCGCTCTGAAAAAGGCGTAGCAGTACTAGGCTCGAAAAAACCTTGCCAAGTACTGACGCCTTTTTACGGGATTCCTTAGAGACATTATCCTGTTTAGGCTGTATGGCGGACGGGTGACGAGGCACTAAAGATGATATATATACATGATTTTTAAGGAGCAGAGAAAAGAGTTTGTTGGACAGGATTAAGAAAGGATGAAGAAGATATGCCAAGAGTAGGAATTGTGATGGGCAGTGACTCGGATCTTAAGGTGATGAGCAAGGCTGCCAAGATGTTGGAGAAGTTTGGGATTGATTATGAGATGACGATTATCTCGGCGCACAGGGAGCCGGATGTGTTTTTTGAGTGGGCGAAGGCTGCCGAGGGGAAGGGCATGAAGGTGATCATCGCCGGAGCGGGCATGGCTGCCCATCTTCCGGGGATGTGCGCGGCGCTGTTCCCGATGCCGGTTGTGGGTGTTCCGCTGTCCGGGAAGAATCTTGAGGGCGAGGATGCGCTGCTTTCTATCGTGCAGATGCCGCCGGGAATCCCGGTTGCCACAGTTGCCATCGACGGAGGGCTTAATGCGGCGATTCTTGCGGCGAAGATTCTTGCAGTGTCGGACGCAGAGCTTTTGGACAAGCTGAAAGCGTATACCCAGGAGATGAAGGAGACGGTGCAGGGCAAGGCTGCGAAGTTAGATGAGATTGGCTACGAGGCGTATCTGAACAGCTAAATCCGCAGGGGTGATAAAAGCAGGGAACCAGTAACAAAAATATAAATCAGTGAAGTGAGGATGGATATGATGGATTATAAGAAAGCTGGCGTTGATATTGAGGCGGGTTACAAGTCGGTGGAGCTGATGAAAAAGCATGTGAAGGAGACGATGAGGCCGGAGGTTTTAGGCGGGCTCGGCGGATTTGCCGGTGCGTTTGACTTAAGCGCCATTAAATGTATGGACGAGCCGGTGCTCCTTTCGGGGACGGACGGGTGCGGTACGAAGGTTAAGCTGGCGTTTGTCATGGACAAGCATGATACGATTGGCATTGATGCAGTTGCCATGTGTGTAAATGATATCGCCTGCTCCGGCGGCGAGCCGTTATTCTTTCTGGATTATATCGCATGCGGCAAAAATTATCCAGAAAAAATCGCGACTATCGTAAGCGGCGTGGCAGAGGGCTGCAAGCAGTCCGAGTGCGCTTTGGTGGGCGGCGAGACAGCGGAGCACCCGGGGCTTATGCCGGCGGACGAGTATGACCTGGCGGGATTTGCAGTGGGCGTGGCAGATAAGAAGGAAATCATAAACGGACAGGAGATAAGGTCCGGGGATGTGCTTATCGGCATGGCGTCAAGCGGCGTACACAGCAATGGATTTTCCCTTGTCCGCAGCGTGTTTGAGATGACGAAAGAATCTCTGGATACATATTATGAGGAGCTCGGAAAGACCCTTGGGGAGGCGCTGATTGCGCCAACGAAGATTTATGTGAAGGCGTTAAAGAGCATCAAAAACAGCGGCGTAAAGGTAAAGGGCTGCAGCCATATCACGGGCGGCGGTTTCTATGAGAATGTGCCGCGTATGCTGCCGGAGGGCGTCCGCGCAGTGATTGAGAAGGACAGCTACGAGGTTCCGGCAATCTTTAAGCTTTTGGCGGCGAAGGGCGACATCGCGGAGGAGATGATGTACAATACCTTTAATATGGGTCTTGGCATGGTGATTGCCGTATCCCCGGAAGACAAAGAAAAGGCAATGGCGGCAATTGAGGCGGCGGGCGAGACGGCTTATGTGGTCGGACGCATTGAAGAGGGCGAAAAAGGAGTTACATTATGTTAAATATAGTCGTACTAGTGTCCGGCGGCGGAACGAACCTGCAGGCAATCATCGATGCTGTAGAGGCAGGAGAGATTACCAACACGCGGATTTCCGGGGTCATTAGCAACAATAAAAATGCCTATGCGCTAAAGCGGGCGCAAAAGCATGGGATTAAGAGCCTTTGCATTTCCCCGAAGGACTTTGGCTCAAGGACGGAGTTTAACCGGAATTTCCTGGAGGCGGTAGACGGGCTTAATCCAGACTTGCTCGTGCTTGCCGGGTTCCTTGTGGTGATTCCGCCGGAGATGACAGAACGGTACCGAAACCGTATTATCAATATCCATCCGTCGCTGATCCCGTCTTTCTGCGGAACGGGATATTACGGGCTTAAGGTGCATGAGGCGGCGCTTTTGCGGGGAGTAAAAGTCGTTGGCGCGACGGTGCATTTTGTGGATGAAGGAACAGATACCGGCCCGATTATCCTGCAAAGGGCGGTGGAAGTAGAGCAGGGCGACACGCCGGAAGTTCTACAGCGGCGCGTCATGGAGCAGGCTGAGTGGAAAATCCTGCCCCGCGCGATTGACTTGATTGCCAATGGGAAGGTGAAGGTGGAAGACGGAGTTGTAAAAGTGGTTGAGGACGATAATTAGGAGGAAACGAAGATGAATGTATTGATTGTCGGGAGCGGCGGAAGAGAACATGCGATTGCATACTGCGTGGCAAAAAGTGACAAAGCGGACAAGATTTATTGTACGCCGGGCAATGCCGGGATTGCGGAATATGCGGAGTGCGCGTCTATCGGTGCTATGGAATTTGAAAAAATCGTGGCATTTGCGAAAGAAAAATCGGTTGACCTTGTAATCGTGGGGATGGATGACCCGCTGGTGGGCGGACTTGTGGACGAGTTGGAGGCAGCGGGCATCCGCACTTTCGGACCGAGGAAGAACGCGGCAATCTTAGAGGGCTCCAAGGCATTTTCCAAGGATTTGATGAAGAAATACAATATCCCGACGGCGGCTTACGAGAACTTTACCGATGCCGGCAAGGCGCTCTCCTATCTTGAGACAGCAAAGTTCCCCATCGTTCTCAAAGCGGACGGGCTGGCGCTTGGAAAGGGCGTACTGATCTGCAATACTCTTGAGGAGGCAAAAGAGGGCGTCAAGACGATCATGCTGGATAAGAAATTCGGCTCTGCGGGAAATGAGATGGTCATCGAGGAATTTATGACGGGGCGTGAAGTGTCCGTGCTTTCCTTTGTGGACGGCAATACCATCAAGACGATGACCTCCGCTCAGGACCACAAGCGGGCAGGAGACGGGGATACCGGGCTTAACACTGGAGGGATGGGAACATTTTCCCCGAGCCCGTTCTATACAAAGGAAGTAGAAGATTTCTGCAATAAATATATCTATCAGGCGACGGTAGATGCCATGAAAGCGGAAGGAAGGCCCTTTAAGGGTGTCATATTCTTTGGGCTTATGCTAACGGAGGAAGGCCCGAAGGTGCTGGAGTACAATGCAAGGTTCGGCGACCCGGAGGCGCAGGTAGTCCTCCCGCGGATGAAAAATGATATCCTCGAGGTGGTAGAGGCATGTATCGACGGCACATTGGATAAAGTAGACTTGCAGTTTGAGGATAATGCGGCGGTGTGCGTCGTCCTTGCAAGCGAGGGATATCCGGTAAGTTACGAGAAAGGTCTTCCCATCGAGGGGCTTGAGGAGTTTAAAAAGCATGACGGGTATTACTGTTTCCACGCGGGAACAAAGTTTGCCGATGGAAAGATTGTGACAAACGGCGGACGTGTGCTTGGCATTACGGCTAAGGGCAAGGACTTGAAAGAGGCGCGGGCGAATGCCTATGCGGCAACCGAGTGGGTGCAGTTCGGCAATAAGTATATGCGGCACGATATTGGGAAAGCGATTGACGAGGCGTAAAAACGTTTGCACTGCGAACGGTTATTAGCTATAATATTGGAAATTAAGCAGTAATTATAAAGAGGGTGCTATACAGAATTATCTTGTATGGCATCCTCTTTTTTAATATAACAGATTTTTATATCAGTTTCTCCGTCACATGTGTCTTAAAGAACTGTATCAGCGGCCCGTTAAACAGTGCATTGCATACGGTGCCAATCCCGATGATCAGCCCCAATTTCCCGCCGGACATCAGGCAGAACACCACGCCGACAATTACGACGGTCACATCGCTTATGACACGCGCCTTGTCATATTTGAGTTTGTTGTGTGTCACCTCTTCGATGATAATGCCTACGGCGTCATAAGGGGCGACCCCCATATCCGCCACCATGTAGAGCGCTACGCCCAGACCCGCGAAGAGCATCCCGATTATCAGTGCAATGATACGCAGGGGCAGGGTCATTTCAACTTTGAGGATATCCAGGAACAGCCAGCAGATAAAGTCCGCCAGATATCCGACACATACCATGTTGACGACGGTTCCCAGGCCAATGCAGCGCCGTACGGTAAAGAAAATGACAATCAGGATGACCGTGTTCATAATGAGCTGCCACGTTCCGAAGGACATCCGTATAAAGCCGCTGATGCCGAGGTTCATACAGGTGAAGGCATCAACGCCGAATTCGCTCAGCCGGAAACTCCCTACGCAGATTCCGATAAAGAGAATGCCGGAAAGCATCATGATAATCCGTTTCGCATAATTTTTATTTGTTGCATCCATAATCTTATACTCCTGACAATTAATTTTCTGATTTTAAGATAAACAGTCTGGAATCAAAGTCACAGGTAGGGATGTCGCCCATAGCCATCTGACCCACACTGGAATCTGTTGTGATCAATCCTGCGTTCATCAGCTCATCGCCGTAGTGTCCTTTTCCGTCCGCAGAATTCGTGTAACAAAAATCAGGGTTAAGACCTTTGAGGGAAATTCTCGTAAATGGCATATTCGCACCATTCAGTACTTTGTAAACGCCTACAATGGCTTCTTTTTTATCCTTGCTTACTACCATCCACGCGGTGTGGCCGTCGCCTTCGAAGGGGCTGTTTAAGCGGTAGAATGTACCGAACTGGAACAATTCACGGTATTGCTTCATGAATTTGATCTGCTCCTTAACTTCTTCCTGCTCTTCATCTGTCAATTTGTTCAAGTCCAATTCGTAGCCGAAGGTTCCGAAGTACGCAACATTTGCCCGTGTGTGCAGAGGGGTGTTACGGAATACCTGATGGTTCGGAGTCACGGATACATGGCTGCCCATGCAGCTTAACGGGTAACAGTAGGAGGTGCCGTACTGGATCTTGAGCCGCTCTACTGCGTCGGAATCATCGCTGGTCCACCCTTGCGGTGCGTAATAGAGAAGACCTGGATCAAAACGCGCGCCGCCGCTTGCACAGGACTCGAAAAGTACCTGTGGGAATCTGCTGGTCAGCCGCTCGTAGAGGTCATAGACACCGAGAATGTACCGGTGGAATACCTCACCCTGACGGTCGGCCGAAAGAGCGGCGCTGTAGCACTCCGTGATGCTGCGGTTCATGTCCCATTTCACGTAGGAAACCTTCGCTTCGCTTAAGATCTTAGCCATCATCTCATAGATGCAGTCCACGACTTCCCTTCTGGAGAAATCAAGGACATACTGGAACCGTCCGTGGGAAATGCTGCGCTTTGGTGTCTTTAAGATCCATTCCGGGTGATTGCGGTAGAGGTCAGAGTCCTTGTTCACCATCTCAGGTTCGAACCAGAGACCAAACTTCATGCCGATATCTTCGATTCTCTGGGCAAGTCCGGTGATTCCGGCAGGAAGAAGATCCGGGTTCGCGATCCAATCCCCAAGGCCTGCCTTTTCGTGACGGCGGCCGCTGAACCATCCGTCGTCCAGGACAAAGAGCTCTACGCCGCAAGCCTTTGCTTTGGAAGCAATCTCTACCAGACGGTCCTCTGTGAAGTCAAAATAAGTAGCCTCCCAGTTATTGATCAGGATCGGGCGCGCCTTATCTTTCCAGTAGCCTCTCGCAAGTCTCGTCTGGTACAGCTTGTGGAAGGTCTGGCTCATATGGTTTAATCCCTTGTCGGAATATACCATGACAGCCTCCGGAGTCTGGAATGACTGGCCGGGCTCTAACTTCCAGTCGAACCAGTGCGGGTGGATGCCCAAAAGGAGCCGTGTCTCGTTGTGAGTGCTAACTTCTGCCTGGGCCAGGAAGTTTCCGCTGTATATAAGGCTGAAGCCGATGGCTTCGCCCTGAAACTCTGTGGCGTCCGGGCGCTTTAAGATCACAAAAGGATTGTGGTTGTGAGAGGAATGGCCGCGCACACTCCCCACGGACTGGATACCCTGTTCAAGCATCCTCGTTTTCATATGTCTTTCTCTTCCCCAGGCCCCGGAGAAGTGGATGAATTCGTAGTTACAGTCCGGAAGGTCCATGCAAAGACTCATAGCCCTGGCAAGGTGAAGGCCGCTTACGCCTTCATTCACAAATGCAGCGCTTCTTGCGATGATTCCGCCTTCTGCGAAAATGGTGTAGAAAAGCTTCAGTGTAAGTCCGTTCACCGGATCCTTTAAGATGAGTGTCAGCGTCTCGGCCTCGTCATCATTTTCGGTATAGGTTGCCGGAAGACCTTTGAGAGCCGGCTTTCCCTTTTCAATCGTATAGTCCTGGTACTGGAAATCCGAGATGCGGCTTCCGTCCGGATTTAAGACCTCCGCTGCCGGGTCGCGGTAATCCGTGGAGCCGAAGACGCCGTATTCCTGATGAATATGCTCCAAGGTATATTTGTAGTCGTCGTCATAAAGATAAGATGTCATCGGGCGGAAAGCAAACTCAAGAAAATGTGAAAAATCCTCCGAGTGGTGAATTCGTTTTCCGAAATAAAGCTGTGCCATCTGTCCGGTCTCAAGCACGGTCATGATGTAGCTGACAGAATCATTATACAGATGGAAAGTACGGGTCTTGTCGTTAAATAAAATACTCATTGCGATTTCCTCCGAATTAAAATTGTTGATATAGAGTATAGGAAAAAATGTCAGGAATTGATAGAAACATTTGTTGAAGAAAACAGTCAAAATGTTAAAAGGCTGTAAGAGAGCACTTACAGCCTTTTGAGTGTGTCAATATTGTTCTGCAATTTTGCTTTGTGTGTCTGCAGCATTTCTTTTCGGTAGCGGGAGGGTGTCAGTCCTTTTTTTGATTTGAATACTTTGGAAAAGATCAAAGGATCTGTGTAGCCGCAGGACAGAGCAATGCTTTCTATAGATAGATCCGTTACTGTAAGAAGCTCTGTTGCCTGGGATATCCGATAATTTGCAAGATAATCCTGCGGGGATACGCCTAAGTTTGCCTTGAACAGAGTATACAGATAACTCCGGTTAATACAGACGTAATTTGCGATGTCCGTGACATGTATGGGAAAGGAGTAATTATTCTGGACAAATTCCACAGCCTGAAGAATATATGGATTCTCGCCATTCTGCAAAAGGGGAGTGTTGATATGGATATCCCTGGTAAGAACAGAAAAGAATTCATATAAAAGCCCCTGGAGGAGAAAACGGTGTGTAGTTGTGGAAATGTTGTTTTTTAACATATTAAGGACAATCTGTTTCAATTCGTCTCTGTAAGCGCACTCAAAAACGGGCTGCTGATGATTAAGACCTATATCAGCCAGATAATTGCCCGCATTATTTCCGTCAAATCCAATCCATATATAAGTCCATGGATCTTCTTTATCTGCCTGGTAGAACGTCTGCACTTGCGGTTCGATCAGGAAGCCGCAGCCTTCTTTCAGGTGGTATTCTTTTTTTCCTATACGATACAATCCCTCTCCTTCCAATATATAATGGATAAGATAATTCGGGCGGACGGACGGGCCGAAGCTGTGTGCGGGCTGGCACTTTGCATAGCCGCAATAGCAGAGGTACACATCCGTAAATTTTCTGTCTGACAATTGCAGTACGTAAGAATCTTCCATAAAATATCCTCGCTGTCTGATTAATAATTTCCGAGTTTTCCGAGATATTTATCGATGCGTTTTAAGCGTTTCTCAATTCCCTTTACTTTGTGGCTGATTGTTTCAAGCAGAGCCTCTGCAATAAATTGAGGGCCGATCAGCGAGTTGAAGAATGAGTTGCTGTCAACTGAAACAGTAAAAAGAATCGTGGCGTATGACGCAAGGAGAGCACTGGGCTTGTCAGTGATGACAATAATTTTAGTTCCTGCATCGTGTGCCATCTGTGCAGTGACTTCATCGACGGAAGAATAGCGCGGAAAGCTGAATATGATCAGACAGTCCTCTTTGGAAATATTGCACATGTGGTCAATGGGACTCAAGCCAGCGGTGTTGGTCATTACTACATGAGGAACCATCTGCTTTAAATAGAGCAGAAAATAGTTGCAAAGGCAGGTATCCCCGCGGGAGGCGGCAATATATTTGCGCTTGCTGGCTATAATAATATCAGCGGCTTCCTCGAATATCTCTGTTGTATTATTAACAAATACTGATTCCAGATTTTTTGCTGTGATTTTAAAGTGCCGGTCAATATAATCTGTATCATTGCTTAGCTTTGTCTGCTGAGCGATTCTTTGAGAAGGAACTGTGATCGTGCTGGAAATACTTAAGACTTTGTCCTGGTAATTCTTTCTCAGGGATTTCTGGAATGCCATAAATCCGCTGTATCCAAGGGAACGGCTGAATCGGATGACTGAGGATTCGCTGACACCTAAAGTTTCGGCAATCTCCGTAGATGTCATAAAACATGCATCCGCAGAATTGTCCAGAATATATGTGGCGATCATCCTCTGAGTTTTCGTCAGTTTGGCATTGTTAATAGCTTCTCTCAATTCTTTCATACAGGCACCTCCGTATTCTCTATTTATTTAACCATGAATCGTCCGAATATGCAAGATAAATTGTAAATACAATTGAAAGAAAAATGTAATAATTTAAAGTTTTGTGAAAAAAATAACTTTTATTGAATAATATAGACAGGTATGCTATTATAAGTTTTAGGAACAAATGAATAATATTGTTCAGAAAATAACAAAGATGAAAAATATTATTCACCAAAAACGAATAAAGCCGTAAAACAGGCTGTAAGTGCAGTTTCACAACATTATTTAGGAGGTAGATTCCAGTGAAAGTAGGATGCGTAAAAGAAATTAAGAACAATGAATTCCGTGTAGGTATGACACCTGACAACGTAAAGAGCTATGTAAATGCAGGGCATGAAGTATACATCGAGAAAGGTGCAGGTGTGGGCTCCGGATTCATGGATGATGAATATGAAGTAGCAGGCGCGAAGATGGTCGATGCTGCAAAAGAAGTATGGGACACTGTTGAGATGATGATTAAGGTTAAAGAGCCGCTTCCGGAAGAGTATCCGTTATTCCACGAAGGACTTATCCTCTATACATATCTTCACCTTGCAGCAGATAAGCCGCAGACAGATGCACTTCTCGGCGCTAAAGTAAAAGGTGTTGCTTACGAGACATTATTTGACCCAAGGAATGGCGGATTGCCGCTTCTTGCTCCTATGAGCCAGATTGCAGGACGTCTTTCCATTCAGGAAGGTGCTAAATATCTTGAAAAGACATTCGGCGGAGAGGGTGTTCTCCTTGCAGGTGTTCCGGGAACTCCGAAGGCTAACATCGTAATCCTCGGCGGCGGTAATGTTGGAACAAACGCTTGTAAGATTGCTGTAGGTATGGGCGCTAACGTAACAATTATGGATATCAGCATTCCGAGACTGGCTTACCTTGATGACATTTTCGGTGCGCGTATCCAGACATTGGTTTCTACAGATGCTAATATAGAGAAAGCAGTTAAGGAAGCTGACCTTGTAATCGGTTCTGTACTGATTCCTGGAAAAGCGGCTCCGAAGCTTTTCAAGAAGAAATATCTTAAAGATATGAAGCCGGGCGCTGTATTCGTTGACGTTGCAGTTGACCAGGGCGGATGCGGTGAGACGACGAAAGTTACTTACCATGATGATCCGATCTTCGTAGTTGACGGTGTTGTTCACTACTGCGTAGGCAATATGCCGGGAGCAGTTCCGAGAACATCTACCATCGCACTTACAAACGCTACACTCAGCTATGGACTTCAGATTGCTAACAAGGGTCTGGAGCAGGCTTGTAAAGATAATGACGTTATCTACTCCGCGATCAATACTTATGACGGAAAGCTCACATGCAAGAACGTTGCTGACAGTTTCGACTGCTATGAGTATGTAGATATCAAGTCTATCGCTAATTAAGACATTTTCCTAACTTAATTCCTTCAAAGTTGCAAAAGGAGCTTACGATTTCGGTTGTAAGCTCCTTTTGATTATGTTATAGTGTATCTAGCACAAGAGAAGAGGGTGATAAAATGTACATAGAGATTGATTTTAACAGTGATGAAGCGATTTATGTTCAGCTTCAGAACCAGATCATCATGGCGATCGCGATGGATTTGATCCGCGAAGGAGATTCTCTGCCGTCTGTAAGGGAACTTGCGGATACGGTAGGGATTAATATGCATACAGTGAATAAGGCGTATAATATCTTAAAGCGGGAAGGGTTTATACATCTGGACAGAAGAAGAGGCGCCGTTATCGCTTTGGATATTGATAAGGCAGAAGCGCTTCTTGAGATGAAAGAACAGCTTAAGGTTATGCTTGCAAAGGGATATTGCAAACGTATCTCCAGGCAGGATGTACATTCACTGGTAGATGAGATATTTGATGAGTATAGAAAGGAATAGAAGGTTTATGCAGTATACACAACAGGCGAAGGAAGTATTGCAGATAGCGCAGGCCACGGCCAGGGAGTTGAATCATCCGTATGTAGGTACAGAGCATCTGCTTATTGGGCTTCGAAAGGTCTATACGGGTGTGGCCGGGCAGGTTTTGGCTGCGAACGGAGTGGATGAGAATCACATTTTAAAAATCGTTGATGAACTCGTATCTCCTGCCGAGGAGGTTTTGGTGGTGCAGCATCCGGCACTCAGCCCAAGATTAGAATGTATTCTTGAGGAGAGCAGAGAGGAAGCAGAGAAGGAGCAGGCGGCAAAGATAGGTACGGAGCATATGCTTTTGGCACTTCTTAAGGATGTAGAGTGTGTGGCGACGAGGATGCTGATCACTTTGAATCTGAATATACAGAAGATGCTGCAGGAGACTTTGACGGTGATAGGGATCAATCCGAAAGAATATCAGGAGGAGATGCAGCAGGCCCACGGGAGAAGAGGCAGTATTCTCGAGCAATATGGAACCGATCTGACCGAGCGGGCGGAGGAAGGAAAGCTGGATCCGGTCATCGGCCGTGACAATGAGATCAATCGTTTGATGCAGATCTTAAGCCGCAGGACGAAGAACAATCCTTGTCTGGTAGGCGAACCGGGCGTGGGAAAGACGGCAGTTATTGAAGGATTCGCGCAGCGTATCGCAGTAGGTGATGTGCCGGATAATATGAAAGAGAGAAGAGTCTTTACGATGGATCTGGCGGGGATGGTTGCCGGTTCAAAGTATCGGGGAGAGTTTGAGGAAAGGATGAAAGGGCTGATCAGGGAAGTGAAATCTGCCGGTAATATCATTCTTTTTCTGGATGAGGTCCATACGATCATAGGGGCCGGAGGTGCAGAGGGGGCGATTGATGCGTCGAATATACTAAAGCCTTCGCTGGCACGGGGAGAGATGCAGCTTATCGGGGCAACTACGATTACGGAATACCGCAAATATGTAGAAAAAGATGCGGCGCTTGAACGTCGTTTCCAGCCGGTTACGGTGGAGGAACCGACGCAGGAGGAATGTCTGGATATACTGTATGGACTGAGTGGGAGGTACGAAGCGCATCATCGTGTAAACATTGAGGAGGAAGCAATAAAGGCGGCAGTCTACCTGTCCGGACGTTATATTAATGACCGCTTTCTGCCGGACAAGGCATTGGATGTGTTGGATGAGGCCTGCTCTAAGATCAGTCTCCGGGGATTCAAGATTCCATCATCTATCTGTGAGATGGAATGTCTTGTATCAGAACTTGGACAAAGACTTGAAGATGCGATTCGCCATGGGGATATGGAAGAAGCTTCCTTGCTGAAAAAAGAGAAGGAAGAGACGGCTAAGAAACTGGAACAGACAAGAAAGCGTTTTGAGAGGAAGAACCGGGGAAGGGTCGTCTCTGTTAAAGAAGAGGATATTGCGGATGTAGTGTCCCAGTGGACAAAGATACCGGTACAGCGTTTGAAGGAATCAGAAAGCGTCAGATTGCAGAAGCTTGAGCAGACGCTCCATAAGAGAGTGATCGGACAGGAGGAGGCAGTGTCTTCAGTGGCGAAAGCAGTGAGACGTGGAAGGGTAGGGTTAAAAGACCCCAAGCGTCCCATTGGATCATTCTTATTCCTTGGTCCTACGGGAGTGGGGAAGACAGAACTTTCTAAGACGCTCTCGGAGGCGTTGTTTGGAAACGAAGATTCAATGATACGTGTCGATATGTCTGAGTATATGGAGAAACACAGCGTGGCAAAGATGATAGGTTCTCCTCCGGGATATGTGGGACATGATGACGGCGGACAATTGAGTGAGCAGGTGAGAAGGCATCCTTATTCAGTCGTTCTTTTTGATGAGATAGAAAAAGCACATCCAGATGTGTTCAATATTCTACTGCAGGTGCTGGATGATGGACATATCACAGATTCCCAGGGGCGGAAGGTGGATTTTAGAAACACTGTGATCATTATGACATCCAATGCAGGGGCACAGGCGATCATTGACCCGAAAAAACTTGGATTTAATGCGAGGGAAGATGCGGCGGATGACTATAAACGGATGAAGAGCAACGTGCTGAATGAGATCAAACTGATCTTCCGTCCAGAGTTTTTGAACCGTATTGATGAGATTATCGTATTCCATCCTCTTGGAAAACCAGAGATGAAGAAGATCGTGGGCCTTATGTGCAAGGATGTGGTAAACCGTGCAAAAGAGCAGATGGGAATCCATCTGACGATTCGGGATTCGGTAAAAGAGTATATCGTTGAGACGGGCACGGATCAAAAGTATGGTGCCAGGCCGCTGAGACGGGCAGTGCAGAGCAAGTTGGAGGATCGTCTGGCGGAAGCAGTGCTGTCAGGGGAGATTGAACAAGGCAGCGAGGTGGCTGCGGGCATGTCTAAAAAAGAAATAAAATTTGTGCGAAAGACTACAAAATAGATTCGATTTAAGGTATACTGTAAAAAAGATAAATGCAATGCCGAAAGGCTTGCAGTGGGAACAGAGGAGGATAAATAAGTGGCAGCAGTGAAAGAACTTTTGAAGGCAGAAACAGACGGAACTTTAAGCTTTGGCGATTATACTCTGGGCAGTAAGACGAAGCTTGACGGGTTTGAATTTCAGGGAGATCTGTACAAGGTAAAGACATTTTCTGAGATTACGAAGCTTGAGAAGAACGGGATGTTTGTGTATGAGTCAGTTCCGGGAACCGCGGTTGAAAAATTTAAGGCATCGGAAAAAGAAGTGTCATTTTTGGTGTCGGGGAACAAAGATGCACAGTTTACTTTGGGACTTGAGGCGGATAGTGCGTATGTCGTATATATGGACGATGTGAATGTCGGAGATATGGCTACGAATCTTAGCGGAAAGCTGAGTGTAAGCACGGAGCTGGCATCGGACAAGACTGTCAAGGTCAGAGTGGTTAAGAAGTAAGATGGCTAGATCGAAAAAAAGTATTTTCTTCTGTCAGAATTGCGGGCATGAAGAAAGTAAGTGGTTGGGGCAGTGTCCCATGTGTAAAGAATGGAATACATTCGTAGAAGAAAAAGCGGCGCCGGTCAAACCAGGCGCCGCAAAAGCGATGCACGAGGTACAGGCAGTCAGCTTAAACAGTATATCTACCGGTGAGGACGAGAGGGTCAACACAGGGATCGAAGAGTTAGATCGGGTGCTTGGCGGCGGAATCGTGCAAGGTTCCCTTGTGCTGGTAGGCGGGGACCCGGGTATCGGGAAATCGACGCTGCTTTTGCAGGTGTGCCAGAGACTTTCGGATATGGGTAAAAAGGTGCTGTATATTTCCGGGGAAGAATCACTTCGGCAGATCAAACTGCGGGCGAATCGTATGGGGGATTTTAAAGATACCCTCTCTCTTCTGTGTGAGACAAATCTTGATATGATCCGAAGGGTTATCGAACAGCATAAGCCGGAGATGGCAGTGGTTGATTCTATACAGACCATGTACAGTGAAGAGGTGGCTTCTGCGCCGGGGAGCGTGTCCCAGGTAAGAGAGTCCACCAATACGTTGATGCAGCTTGCCAAGGGGCTTAATATATCGATTTTTATTGTGGGACATGTGACGAAGGAAGGGACGGTTGCGGGTCCGAGAGTGTTAGAACACATGGTGGATACGGTGCTCTATTTTGAAGGGGACAGACACGCCTCTTATCGGATCCTTCGGGGAGTAAAGAACCGTTTTGGTTCGACCAATGAGATAGGTGTGTTTGAGATGCAAAAAAGCGGCCTTGTGGAAGTGGAGAATCCATCAGAGTTCATGCTGAGCGGAAAGCCAGAGCACGCATCCGGCTCCGTAGTTGCATGTGCCATGGAAGGTACAAGACCGATGCTTATGGAGATCCAGGCGCTGGTCTGCAGAAGCAATTTCGGAATGCCCAGGAGGACGGCGGCGGGACTTGATTATAACAGAGTGAATCTGTTGATGGCAGTCCTTGAGAAGCGTTTGGGATTTCCTCTCTCAAACTATGATGCCTATGTGAATATTGCGGGAGGCATCCGATTGAGTGAGCCTGCTGCGGACCTGGGGATTGTCATGGCGGTGGCTTCGAGTTATAAGAATAAGCCGGTTTCTGAGGATACGATCGTGTTTGGGGAAGTGGGTCTAAGCGGGGAGATCCGGGCGGTCACAATGCCGGACCTACGTGTGGCAGAAGCGAAAAAGCTTGGCTTTAAGACTTGTATCATACCGGAAGTGTCCCTGAAAGCAGTCGGGACGGTTCCGGGAATGGAAGTGATTGGGGTGAAATCGGTAAATCAGACGATCAATTATATGATGTCTTAATATAGTAATAATCGGAGGATACGAACCGGCGGGATGCCGGGACGTATCCTCTGTCTTTGCTGTCTATTTGCTTTCTAATATCTTGTCAATGCTTACCAGTTTGACACATAGAATAAATATCTGCCCGGCTAGTTTTAGCTCTTCGAGAGTCGGGTACGACGGTGCAATACGGATGTTGCTGTCCATCGGATCCTTTCCGTATGGGAAAGTAGCGCCTGCATCGGTCATTACAACACCGGCCTCTTTTGCTTTGGCGACAATTTTTTTTGCGCAGCCCTCCATAGAATCAAAAGAAATAAAGTACCCGCCTCTTGGAGCTAACCAAGAGCCGATTCCCAGTCCCCCGAGTTCCTGTTCAAGGGTGGAAAGTACAGTGTCGAATTTCGGGCGCATAATTGCCGCGTGCTTTTTCATATGGTTCACCATGCCGGAGATATCCCCGAAGAATCTTGCGTGCCGTAACTGGTTTACTTTATCGTGGCCGATGGTCTGGATCTGCATCTGTCTGCGGATTTCCTTCAGGTTCTCGTCGGAGGCTCCGATTGCCGCGATACCCGAACCCGGGAAACTGATCTTGGAAGTTGAGGAAAACTTGTAGACCATATTCGGATTTCCTTCTTTTTTACACTCCATAAATATTTCAATCAGATAGTCCTGTTTGTCATCATATAGGTGGTGGATTCCATATGCATTGTCCCAGAAGATACGGAAGTCTTCTGCCGCCGGTTTTAATGTGGCGAAACGGTGTACGGTCTCATCGGAGTAAGTGATGCCCTGGGGGTTGGAATACTTCGGTACACACCAGATACCTTTGATCGCGGGATCGGAGCTTACTAATCTTTCTACTATGTCCATATCAGGGCCAGTGGGCGTCATGGGGACGTTGATCATCTCGATTCCGAAATATTCGGTAATCGAAAAATGTCTGTCATATCCCGGGACAGGACATAAAAACTTTACTTTATCAAGCTTGCACCAAGGGGTGCTGCCCAGCACGCCGTGTGTCATACAGCGTGAGATCGTGTCAAACATTACATTCAGGCTGGAGTTACCGAAGATGACGATATTATCTTTCGGAATCTCCATCATATCAGCGAGAAGCTGCTTTGCTTCTCTGATGCCGTCTAACACGCCGTAGTTCCGGCAGTCTACGCCTTCTTCGCAGGCGAGATTGGAATCGCTCTTAAGGACATCCATCATCCCCATGGAAAGATTGAGCTGTTCTGCGGACGGTTTTCCTCTGGACATATCAAGGCTCAGATTCTTTCCTTTTATTTCTGTAAACTGTGTTTCAAGCTGCTCTTTTAATTCCAGTAATTCTTCTTTTGATAATTCATTATATGCTGTCACTTTTGTAACCTCCATCATCCATTCAAAAACTCAACGTTACTATTCTATCATATTTTGACGGTTCGTCAACAATTTCTTGCAAAATAATTTTAAAATATATGAAAAAACGTGGGTTCGAGAATGAGGGCATTTTTTATATGAATTAATTGTTTGTTGATTATTCAAAAAACTGATAATTTGATAAATAAAAGCAAAAAAGTAGATAAAACAATAAAAAGAGATATAAAGGCGCATTACAATGCAAAAACAGGAAAAATGAAATTACAGATTGAATAGTAGAAAGGAGTCTGATATAATGTTAACAGCGTTGGTAACAACATACATAAACTTATAAAGGAGAGAGCAAGATTATGAAGAAAAGAATGAGCAGGATCTTATCTATTCTGTTGGTTTCTGCGCTCGTAGTGTCAACGGGGAGTGTTGTACAGGCGGAAGATGTAGAAGAACCGGCAGCAGAAGTGCAGTTGGCTGATGAGACAGAAGAACCGGTGGCAGAGGAACCGGAAGCAGTTGCAGAACCAGTTGAGGAAGTGAAGGAAGAGACCCCGGCGGTTGAGGCTAAGGAAGAAGTAAAGGCAGAGGATAAAAAAGAAGAAGCTCCGGCAGAAGAGGCAGAGCCGGAGATAGGAATGGATGCATTATCAGCATCAGGCGCACAGGTGCTTGATTCTGTAGATATATCAGGTATGTCAAAGGACTTGAGCGCACAGGCGTATGTTCAAAAAGCTATCCCGGTGAAAACGGCACCGACAGGAAACGAAGCATTGACGAAAGAAGAAATTGGAGTAGTTGTTTACAGCACAGAAGAGGATGACTTAGGTAATCAGAAGTTTGGATATAGGCAGAAATTCACAGTTTCTTCAAAAGGAGTGCTGGATTTTGCGGTAGGCGTTGTTACCGGAACAAAAACGGTTTATTTTGGTGTATTCAGAGACGCTGCTCTGACACAGGAGCTTGGAAAAAGATCTGTGTCAGGTGAAAATAATACAGAAGATGTATATGTTACGATACCGAGTGCAGGGACGTATTATCTTGGAGTATACTCCATTGGGTCCAGTGTTTCACCAGCGGCAGTAGGAGTTGCTGCGGGAGCGATGTTCTATAATGGCGCTGACCGTGCAATCAGTAATGGACAGACGATTGCAGTAGGACAAAAAGAAGCGCAGACGAATTACTTCCAATTCAAAGCACCGTATACAGGATATTTGCAAACGGCGGGAGATACGACAGCATCTCTTTATAAAGTGACTCTTTGCAACAGTTCAAAGAAAGCTTTGTCCGGAGCAGATTATCTGCGTTACAATCCGACATATGGTGTGACGAAAGGGAAGACGTACTATATTAAGGTTGTGTCTGCTTATAATTCAAAAGGTGCATATACATTTAAGGTGACAAATAAGAAAATAACCGAGAAGAGTGGCAAGAAGAAATCAAAAGCCGTTACAATTAAGAGGAAGAAAACGAAAAAAGGCACGATTCAGGCAGGCAGCGCTCAGGATGATTGGTATAAGTTTAAGTTGACCAAGAAGCAGAATGTGAAGATTAGTTTATCAACAGGCTCTAACGACGCATTAAAAGTAATCGTATATAAAGGCGGAAAGAAAATTGGTTCAAGAACTATCTACCGCAATGCCAAAGGATATGTAAAGTCTCTTGGCAAATGGCCGAAAGGAACCTATTATATTCAGATGAAGAGAGCAAATAAGAAATCTTCTGGATATTATACATTAAAATGGCAGTAAATTTTAATCTTATGAGTTCACAAAAAGAAGTCCGGTTGTCGGGCTTCTTTTTGTGATATTTTTGTCAGACTTGGCTTTTTATGATAAGGCTTGAAAAAAACAATAAAAAGATATAAAATATGCCTACACGATGTGTAATGTGTATTTGTAACAAAAGGCATACAGGATGGTGTAGAGTATGGATATGGTTAATGATATTACCAAGGCTCTTGTTGAAATTTACAGTGTAGAAGGAGTTGCTGACAGATTAAGTGTTACGGTAAATACGATATATAGATGGTTGAGGGGGAAGAGCAGACCTCGGCCAAAGCAAGAGGATTTATTAAGAAAATTGTATGATGAGCATAGAGAAAGTAACAATCAGATCAATCAATAGATATCTGCTTAAATGAGTTAAGAGAAGTTTTTCATAAGACATCCAGATTTTCTTCAAGAAATGAGGCCTTAGAAGAGATTGCCAAATTATTCTATGCTCATATGATTTCGATAATGAAAGGCGAAGCTGGAATATCAAGTAAACTAAGTATGCAGAAAGATAAGTCAGCTAAAGAATTAAAAAAATTTGTTGATTTAAGACTTAATGAGGTGGTTAAAAATAGTCAGGAGTATATTTTTGCGTTAAATTTAAAGGAAAGTGAAAATCAATTTGCGCAGGAAATAATCAGTATATTTGAAAATAAACTTAGTATAAAAGAAAAAATTGCGCAAGTTGCAGGAACAGATATTTTAAATGATATTTTTGGAAAGTTTCTTGCGGATTCATTTGTGGATGAAAAACAGCTCGGTCAATATTTAACACCGCAGGAGATTGTTTCATTTGCGACAAATCTTTACTTTTCTGAGACAGATATCTGCGAGGCGGTTGATGAAAAAAATGGATATATTGTAGACCCTTCGTGTGGTGTTGGTTCATTTTTAGCTGCATATGTAGATAAGGTTTATAAGTTGCTGGAAGGAAATGATGAGCGTGAAACTATTCTTAAAGCAATAGTTGAAAACAAGATTGTTGGAATCGACAAAAGTGAACGAATGATTAAGCTTGCATTGATTAATATGTCTATGTTTGGATATTCTAATACCAAATTGTTTTTGCATAATGCGTTAGATTTTTCAAATATAGATTTAGAAAATAAAGCGTCACTAATTGTTACGAATCCTCCATTTGGTGCTGAGTTTTCAGCGAAAGAGGCCGAAAAATATTGTATTGCTTCAGTTTGGCCAAATAAGAAGCCAGCAAGAATAAATTCTGAATTACTATTTATAGAACAGTATATTAAATGGTTAAAACCAGGCGGAACATTGATTTGTATTGTGCCGGATAGTATTTTAAATAATAAAGGGTTATATGAAATTTTAAGAAAGGGTATCTCAAGTGAGATTTCGATTCAGGCAGTTATTTCTTTACCGTCAAATACTTTTGCGACAACAGGTACGGAAACTAAAACATCTTTGCTTTATCTAAAGAAGGAACCGTATGATAAAACACATCAATCATATCTTGCAATTTGCGAAAACAATGGATATGATGTGGTATCTGCTGGTGCACATAAAACCAAAAAATATAATGGATGTTCGGACTTGCAAGAAATATTAGATGATTATATAAACAAGACCGAAAATAAAGGGCAATGGATTGCAGGACTAAATGGATTTGATAGATGGGATGCTGCGTATCATGCAACAGTATCTAAAAAAATGATGGAAAAGATTGTACAAAAAGGACTGATTCAGATAAAACATGTTGCGGAACTTTCAACTGAGAGATTTAACCCCAAAAGATTAAGAGAAGGAGAATACTTTGATTATATTGAGATATCGGATGTTGATTCAAATCAATTACGAACATATGGAAAAAAGGTTCTAGGTTCTGAAGCGCCGAGCAGAGCTCGAAAAGTAGTGCATAAAGACGATATTATTATTTCTACAGTAAGACCTGAGAGAGGAATTGTCGCTGTTGTAGATGAGGATCAAGATGGAAGTGTTTGCACTACAGGGTTTGCAGTTCTCCGTCCAAAAGGGATGGACTCAATGGTATTAGCACTGACTTTACAATCAGATTTCGTCATCAGACAGATAAAAAAATATGCAATGGGTATTTCATATCCTGTTATTGATGAGAAAGATATTATGGAAATACATTTGCCGTTATCGAAAACGGACTATTCGAAGTATAATAATTTAACACATCGAATCAAGCAGTTGGAGAGTGAATTGAATTCATTACGTTGTGAATTTAAAAAATCAATATCATTGGAGATGCTGGAAATATAAAATGCTTAGCTGGCGATCTGCCGGCTAAGCGTTCAACTTAAATATTCCATACGTCATCGATACTGTCAAACCATATATTATTATCAATTATACAAAGAGGATTCTGAGTTACATAGTCGGGATACCCTGTAGCGTGTGGAAGTCCATGTATAGGGTCGTTTGCAACTACTTGTTAGATGTGTTTTGCTTTTGCTATGTATTAATCGAGCAAACCTGGTATCCGTTCCCCAAATGGATTTGACTTCGACTTTCTTTGTGATGCCATTTTTTTCAAATTCGAAATCATAATTATAATATGTACCTAAATGCTTTGCACAATCTTCAGGCATACGTGTTACATGATAACCACATTGTTTGGCTAAATATGCAAGATTATATTCAACTAAGGCACTTAATATTTTTGCAGATGCACCATATTGATCAATTCTCCTTCATATCAATTTTTAATGCGAATTTTTCTTGACTTCGATTTGTTTCTGCTCTGTAGTATTTGCAGGCCATACCCAAATTTGTTTGTAACATAAAAAACCTCCGTTTATTTATCTTATACAAATGAAGATTATAAGACAACGGATTATGAGAAACAATACGTAAGTCACTTTTTTGTACAAATGATATTATTTTTATTTTTAAGGGTTTACTTAATGAAAAAGCAGGTGCTAATATAATACAGGAGGTAAATTATGAAATTAAAGAATATATTGATTGTTGTAAAGGATATTGAAGTTTCGAAAGCATTTTACAGGGATTTATTTGGGATGCATATTGTTGCAGACTTTGAAGGGAATACAGTGCTGACAGAAGGACTTGTCCTGCAGGAGCGAAGCCGGTGGGAGGAAGCGCTTGGACGCAGTGTCACGGAAGGCGGCAATGACGCAGAGTTATTTTTTGAAGAATATGATTTCGACGGTTTTCTTGCGAAGGTAAGGGATAGCGGGTACAAGACAGAATTTGTCACGCAGCCCGGGATGAGGGAGGATTCTAAGCGGGTCGTTCGCCTGTATGACCCGGACAGACATATCATAGAAGTGGCAGAAGTAAGAACGGAAGGGGATTTATGATGGAGGAGGGAAGAAAAGTATCGGACTCTGTTGTGGAGACGGTGCATATTGTACGGCCGAATCATCTGAATAATTCTGGCAGATTATTTGGGGGAATACTGATGCAGTGGATTGATGAAGTAGGAGCTTTAGCTGCAAAAAGGCATTGCAGAAAAAATGTGACGACTGTATCGGTAGACAATCTTCACTTTATCAAGGGAGCCTATCCCAAGGATGATATCGTGATCAAGGGGAAGCTGACACATGTTGGGAATACATCCATGGAAGTAAAGGTGGATACCTATATAGAGGATGAGCAGGGGGAGCGGACTCTCATTAACAGAGCATATCTTACGGAGGTTGCGTTGGGACATGATGACAGGCCGGTGAGAGTACCGCGGCTTCTTGTGGATACAGAGGAAGAAAAGCAGGAGTGGGAGAAGGCTGAGAAACGAAGAGAACTGCGGAAGATTCAAAAAGCGGGGGGTTTTTAGATGCCAGGAAAAGTGTGGCTTGTGGGAGCAGGACCGGGAGATATCGGACTTCTGACAGTGAAGGGGAAGTCTGTCATAGAGAAGGCAGATGTTATAGTCTATGATCATCTTGTGGGAATGGAGATTCTTTCTTCTCTGGATGACAAAAAGAAACTGATTAATGTGGGGAAGCTGTCAGGGCATCATCCCATCCCTCAGGAGCAGATCAACCGCATACTTGTAGAAGAAGCGGAACAGGGACAAAGGGTAGTAAGGCTGAAAGGAGGAGACCCCTTTTTATTTGGACGGGGCGGGGAGGAGTTGGCTGAGCTTCAAAGATGCGGAATACCTTTCGAGGTGGTGCCGGGTGTCACTTCATCTTTGGCTGTACCAGCCTATAATGGTATTCCGGTTACTCACAGAGACTATGCGTCTTCGGTACATATCATTACCGGTCATAAGAAGCGTGAGGGTGAAGAAAGCGTAGATTACGAGGCACTTGTTCGGTCAAAAGGTACGTTAGTGTTTCTTATGGGGGTAACGGCGCTGCCGGATATCAGAAGAAAGCTTTTAGAGGCAGGGATGGATCCAAAGGTACCGGCAGCTATACTCCAAGAAGGGACTACAGCAGGACAGAGGAAAGTAACAGCCACAGTGGGAGAACTTGAAGAAAAAGCAAGAGAAGCCGAGATTCGTCCGCCGGCTATTATTGTAGTAGGGGATGTATGCAGGCTTGCTGAAACACTCTCCTGGCGGGAGAGGTTGCCTCTTTATGGAAGGCGGATCGTGCTGACAAGACCGAGAAAGCTGATGGCAGCCCTGGCAGAGAGGCTTAGGGCAGAGGGAGCGGAAGTGCTGGAGGTTCCGACGATTCAGACTGTAGAGCTTGATGATGATCAAAGATTGGTCTGTTCTTTTCAGAAGATAGAAAAATATGATTGGATCGTATTCACCAGCCAGATTGGTGTGCGGATTTTTTTTGAGCAGATGCAGTTGAGGAAGATAGATATCCGGAGACTTTCCGGGGTGAGGTTTGCGGTGATCGGAGAGGGAACCTGCGGGGCACTCTGTGAGAGAGGAATCTACGCAGATGTTATGCCGGATGTATATGATGGGGAATCATTGGGGAAAGTTCTTGCCGGTCAAGGGATCCGAGGAAGCCGCATATTGATCCCGCGTGCTGAGAAAGGAAACGAGCAATTGGTCCCGATTTTGGAGCAGGCAGGTGCAGCGGTGGAAGATATCCCCATTTACCGAACCTCTTTTTATACAAGTCAGACCGTTTCAGTAAAAAAGGAAATCCAGAAAAGAAAGCCAGACCTTGTTGTATTTACAAGCAGTTCTACAGTGGAAGGATTTGTTGATGCCGCAAAAGGATTGGATTACTCAGAGATAAAGGCGGCCTGCATCGGGGTTCAGACTGCAAGAACGGCATCAAAGTACGGCATGAGCTGTTATACTGCTGCTAAAGCCACTCTGGAAGATCTGATCGGACTGATATGTAAAATTCTGAATGGAAAGGATACAGAAAATTTATGATAAAAAGACCCAGAAGATTGCGGAGTAATGAGAATCTGAGAAAGATGGTACGGGAAACCAGGGTGGATAAGGCGTCTTTGATCTATCCTGTCTTTGTAAAGGATGGGACAGGTATACAGGAAGAGATACCGTCTATGAAGGGACAGTACCGTTACAGTGTGGACCGGCTTCCCTTCGCGCTTGAGGAGATCGGGAAGTCTGGCGTAAGCTCGGTTATGCTTTTTGGTATACCAGGATATAAGGATGAGAAAGGGAGCCAGGCGTATGCACAGGACGGGATAATCCAACGTGCACTTTGCGAGGCAAAACGAGAGTTTCCCGATCTTTATTACATTACAGATGTCTGTCTGTGCGAGTATACAGCTCACGGACATTGCGGTATGCTCTGCGGACAGGAAGTAGATAATGATGCTACGCTTAAAGTGCTGGCAAAGACAGCTCTTTCTCATGTGCAGGCCGGCGCCGATATGGTAGCTCCGTCGGACATGATGGATGGAAGGGTAAAGGCAATCCGGGAAATCCTGGATGAACATCACTATACAGGAACGCCTATTATGTCCTACGCGGTAAAATATGCTTCCGGTTTTTATGCTCCTTTTCGGGACGCGGCGGATTCGGCCCCCGCATTTGGCGACCGCAGGAGTTATCAGATGGACTATCACAACAGCAGGGAGGGAATTAAGGAAGTGCTGCTTGACGAGGAGGAAGGGGCGGATATCATCATGGTGAAGCCGGCGCTTTCTTATCTTGATATGATCGCGAAGGTCAGGGAGGTGACGAATCTTCCGGTGGCAGCTTACAGTGTCAGCGGAGAATATGCCATGATCAAAGCGGCGGCAGAAAAAGGCTGGATTGATGAAAAAAATATTGTCTGTGAGACGGCGGTGGCGGCTTTCCGCGCCGGGGCGCAGAGTTATCTGACCTATTATGCAAAAGAACTTGCAGGCTATATAGATGAAGGGCTGATTGGTTAGAAATCAAGGATCAAAAAGAGAGGAGAATACAGGTATGTTATCATTTGAAAGTGATTATACAGTTGGAGCACATGAGAAGATATTAAATCGTATGCAGGAGATGAATCTTGTGCAGCAGAAAGGCTACGGCGCAGATGTAATCTGTGAGAGCGCAAAGAAAAGAATCCGGGAAGCCTGTGAATGCGAGGAGGCACAGATACATTTTCTTGTGGGAGGCACACAGACAAACTCCATTGTGATCGCATCGTGTCTTGAGCGGTATGAGGGGGTTGTGGCGGCGCAGACCGGCCATGTGAGTGTCCATGAAGCAGGTGCCATTGAATATACCGGACATAAGGTGCTCGAGCTTCCCGGGCATGACGGAAAGGTGGATGCCGGTGAGTTGTCGGGCTTCCTTAAGACTTTCTGGGAAGATGGCAATCATGAGCATATGGTGTTCCCGGGCATGGTGTACATCTCCCTTCCTACGGAGTACGGGACGTTGTACAGTCTGGAGGAGCTGAAAAAGATTTCAGAGGTATGCAAAAGCTATGACATTCCGTTATATCTGGACGGAGCGCGGCTTGGCTACGGCCTGATGAGCAAAGGAACAGATGTCACTCTGCCCGATCTTGCACGGTACTGTGATGTTTTTTATATCGGCGGGACGAAGGTAGGTGCACTGTTTGGCGAGGCAGTCGTGTTTACAAAGAAGAATATGCCCAAGCATTTTATGACCATGGTAAAGCAGCAGGGCGGGCTGCTTGCCAAAGGGTGGCTTTTGGGGCTTCAGTTTGATACGCTGTTTACGGATAATCTGTATTATGAGATTAGCAAAAATGCTATCGATATGGCGGAGCTGATAAAAAGTGAGTTCCGGAAAAAGGGCTATGAGTTTTTCATTGACTCGCCGACTAACCAACAGTTTTTTATTATGGAGAATGAGGCGATAGAGAGGCTAAAGAGTAAGGTGGCATTCAGTCTTTGGGAACCGTATGATGAAAACCGTACGATAGTAAGATTCGTGACAAGCTGGGCGACGGAAAAAGAAGACATCGAGGAGCTGCGCAGGTTCCTTTAGTTGGGAAGTGCAATGTGGCGCTTAAGATAAATAAAAAGACGGTCAGAGCAAGAGAACTGCTGAAAGACCGTCTTTTTTCAGTTGTGTGTAATCTAAGATAAACTTTCCAGTGAAACGAAAAATTCTGGATACGATACATCCACGCATTGGCTGTCTTCGATCACGGTCTCGCCGGAAGCGGCAAGTCCGGCCACGGCAAAAGACATGGCGATGCGGTGGTCGAGATAGCTTTTTATGTGTGCGCCTGAAAGAGGCGTATCGGCGCGACCTTCGATGATCATACCGTCCGCAGTCGGAGTGACGGGGGCGCCCATGGCTTTTAGATTTTCCGTGACCGTATCGATCCGGTTCGTCTCCTTGACTTTGAGTTCCGCGGCGTCTTTGATGATGGTCGTACCTTCGGCACAGGCAGCCATCACAGCGATGATCGGAAGTTCGTCGATCAGCGTAGGGATCAAGTCCCCTTCGATGACCGTTCCTTTTAAGGATGCGGATCTGACCAGTATATCTGCCCGTCCTTCGCCGCCTTCGAAGGATTTGTTCAGCAAAGAGAGTGAGGCGCCCATGGCTTCACACACCTTGAGGAAACCGGCGCGGGTGAAGTTGGTGCCTACGTTCTTTACCAGAATCTCCGAATGGGGAACTAAAAGGCCGGCGGCGATAAAGTATGCTGCGGAGGAAATGTCTCCGGGAACAGCAATCTGCTGGCCGTAAAGTTCACCGCAAGGTTCAAGCTGCGCGGTGGCGCTGCCGTCACTGTGCATGGTAGAGCTGACATATGCGCCGAAATTCTGCAGCATAAGCTCCGTGTGGTTTCGTGACAGTGAAGGTTCCGTGACGGAAGTTTCACTGTCAGCGTAAAGACCTGCAAGAAGGACGGCGGATTTCACCTGTGCGGATGCCACCGGCGACTGGTAATGGATGCCGCGTAAGATTCCGGGCTCAATCTTAAGAGGTGCGCAGTCATTGTGGTGAAGGCTTGTGATATGAGCCCCCATACGGTTCAGCGGAGTCATGATCCTGGCCATGGGTCTTGAATTTAAGGAAGCATCCCCGGACAGGACGCTTAGAAAATTCTGCCCTGCAAGGATTCCGGACAGAAGTCGGGTGGTTGTCCCGCTGTTTCCCACATTCAGCGTATCGGACGGTGCCACGAGACCCCGGAGGCCTTTTCCGTGGACCAGGATAACGTCCGGCTTTTCTTCAATCTCTATGCCCATCCTGCGAAAGCAGCCGATGGTGGACAGGCAGTCTGCCCCCTTGAGGAAATGGGTGATCTCTGTCGTGCCCCGGGCGATGGCGCCCAGCATAACAGAACGGTGGGAGATGGACTTATCTCCCGGAATCGTAATCTCTCCTTTAAGCCCTGCTGACGGGCGGATACATCTAACGCTCATATACAATATACCTGAATTTCTGCAGTAATTCCGCGGCTCTCTTGGAAGATGCCTCGTCGTAGAATTCTATACGCAGAACCCCTTCTTCAAATTCTCTGTTGTGTACAATCCCGATATTTTTAATATTCAGCCCATTGGAGGCAAGAATGGTGGCGATAGCGGCGATGCCTCCGGCTTCATCGATGATGTCGCAGTATACCGCATAGGCTTTTTTGATAGGGCCGGCGGAGGCAGAGGGGATTGCGTTCCGGTAATTTCTGGAAGAATCAAAATTCCGGTAAAGGCTCTGTCCGTCCCCGCTGTCGATCAGTTCCCGGAAGCTTTTTAAAGACTCGATATAGCTTCCAAGGATCTTTGAGATGTTCTCCCGGTTAGTGAGGCAGATGTGCTGCCACATGGTGGGGGAGGAGGAGGCAATCCGGGTAATATCCTTAAAACCTCCTGCCGCAAGATTCTTCATCAGCTCCGTCTCCGTATCGTTATCCTTCACGAAATTCACCAGGCTGGAAGCAATGATATGGGGCAGATGGCTGATGGCGCCGGTCACGTAATCATGCTGGCTGTAGTCAAGGATCAGCGGGATAGCCCGCAAAGTCCTGATAAATGCTTCAAACCGGCTGACATGTTCCGGTGCTGCTTCCTTAGAAGGCGTCAGTATATAGTAGGCATTTTCGATGAGCATGGCTTTGGAGTTTGGAAATCCGGTTTTCTCGGAGCCTGCCATAGGGTGGCCGCCGATAAAGTATCTCCCGATGCCAAGCGCTTCTACTTCTTTATGGATATTGGACTTTACACTTCCTACGTCCGACAGGATACAGCCGTCATGAAGAAATTCTTTCATCTGCTTTAAATACGCTGTATTATAGACAACAGGCGCGCACAGGAAGATATAATCGCAATGGCGGAAATTCCCGTCAATAGTAGTGGCTGCCACGTCGATGACGGATTCCTGGGTTGCCAGTGCCAGCGCTTCTTTATTCTTATCAAAAGCTACGATCTCATATTCAGGATAATACTGGCGTATGGCTTTCGCGACAGAGCCGCCGATCAGTCCCAGGCCGATAAATCCAACCTTCTGTTTCATAGTGTCCCTCCCAGAAATAACTTGTTGTTTGAAAAGTACGTTACTATTGTAACATATATTTTTTACATTTTCTATTTGTTTTCCTTTTTGTGTTTTGCGGTCTTTCGCCATAATTGTAATAAATGGATATTTTGAATAAATAAGTTGTAATGTGCCCGGATTTTTAGTACAATGTGTATATGAGATTTTTCTAAAGAACAAGGAGGCAGCTAAATATGAAAGTTTATAGAACGGACGAAATCAGAAATGTAGTTCTCTTAGGGCACGGCGGATGCGGAAAGACAAGTCTTGCAGAAGCTATGGCCTATGTATCCGGCGCAGTGAACCGGATGGGCAAAGTTACGGACGGCAATACCATCAGTGACTTTGACAAGGAAGAACAGAAACGTGAGTTTTCGATCAGTACATCATTGATCCCGATCGAGTGGGAGAAGGCTAAGATCAATGTGCTGGATACTCCGGGATATTTCGATTTTGTCGGAGAAGTCGAAGAGGCAGTCAGTGCTGCGGATGCTGCGGTAATCGTTGTATCAGGTAAGGCAGGCGTAGAAGTCGGGACAGAGAAGGCGTGGGAATTGTGTGATAAATATAGCCTGCCCCGTATGATCTATGTGACAGAGATGGACGTGGATGATGCCAGCTTCCGTCAGGTAGTCGAGGACCTGACAGAGAAGTACGGAAAAGTGATCGCACCTCATTTTTCACCGATCCGTGAGGACGAGAAGCTGATTGGATATGTGAATATTATTAAGAATGCCGGAAGACGCTACACCGATATCGGAAAGAGGGAAGAGTGCGAGATTCCGGACTATTGTAAGGAATATGTAGAAAGCTACCGCGAGAAGCTTCTTGAGGCGGTTGCGGAGACCAGCGAGGAGTTCATGGAGCGTTATTTCGCAGGCGAGGAGTTCTCTGTGGAGGAGATCCGTGCGGCGATGCGTACAGAGGTTATGGACGGAAGCATCGTTCCGGTTGCTATGGGATCGAACATCCAGGCACAGGGCGTTGCGAACCTGTTATCTGACATCGTAAGATTTTTCCCGAGTCCTGACTGGAGAGAGTGTGCAGGGGTGAACCTTAAGACGAATGAGATCTACGAGGCGAACTATGACTTTGCGAAGGCAAAATCGGCTTATGTGTTCAAGACGATGGTAGATCCGTTCATCGGTAAATATTCTTTCGTGAAGGTATGTTCCGGCGTACTTAAAGGCGAGGATGTCCTTTACAATGCATCTTCTGAGTCTGACGAGAAGCTTGGAAAGATCTACACGATGATCGGAAATAAGCCGGTAGAGGTAAGCGAGCTGTTTGCCGGCGATATCGGAGCAATTGCCAAGCTTGGCAATACAAAGACGGGTGATACGCTTTCCGCTAAGACAATGCCGCTTCTTTTCGGAAAGACAGAGTATTCCAAGCCTTATACATATATGAAATATGTGACTGCCAACAAGGGCGATGAGGATAAAGTATCCCAGGCGCTCCAGAAGATGATGGCAGAAGACATTACCTTAAAGGCAGTTAATGACAGCGAGAACCGTCAGACTCTTCTCTACGGCATGGGAGACCAGCACTTGGAGATTGCAGTGAGCAAGCTTGCAGAGCGGTATAAATGCGCGGTTACTTTAGAGACACCAAAGGTAGCTTTCCGTGAGACCATCCGTAAGAATTCTGATGTGGACACGAAATATAAGAAGCAGTCCGGCGGACACGGCCAGTATGGTCATGTTAAGATGAAATTTGCCTCCTCCGGAGATTTAGAGACACCATATGTATTTGAAGAGACAGTTGTAGGCGGAGCAGTTCCGAAGAACTACTTCCCGGCAGTTGAAAAAGGACTTCAGGAGTCCGTGATCAAGGGTCCTTTGGCGGGATATCCGGTTGTGGGCGTAAAGGCTACGTTGTATGACGGATCTTACCATCCGGTAGATTCTTCTGAGATGGCGTTTAAGACGGCGACCATCCAGGCGTTCAAGAAGGGATTCATGGAGGCTGGCCCGGTTCTTCTTGAGCCTATTGCTTCGATTAAGGTAACGGTTCCGGACGACTATACCGGTGATGTTATGGGCGACTTGAATAAGCGCCGCGGACGTGTGCTTGGCATGAATCCGATAAACGGCGGTTATCAGGTGATCGAGGCCGATATTCCGATGACCGGACTCTTTGGCTACTGTACGACGCTTCGCTCTATGACCGGCGGACGGGGAGTTTATGAGTATGAATTTGCCCGTTATGAGCAAGCTCCGTCAGATGTCCAGGAGGCAGAGATCGCCAAGAGAGCAGCGGAAGAATAAAAGATTAATAAAGATAAGAAAAGAAAAGCCCGAGAGGGCTTTTCTTATTTTTATAAAGGTGCTATACTCTACTATGTTTAATTAAACTATAACGATTAAAGAGGAACGAAGATGAAGATTGTAATTATTGGTGACGGTAAGGTAGGACATAAGCTTGCAATACAGTTGTCAGAAGAAAATTATGATATCACTCTGATTGACCAGAATGAAGGAAAGCTTAAGGATGCATTGAATAAGATGGATATCTTTTGTATTCCGGGGAACGGCGCGGATGCGGAGATCATGAAGCAGGCGGATGTGCCTCACGCGGATCTTGTGATTGCCTGTGCTTCGGCAGATGAGATGAACATGTTAAGCTGCCTTCTGGCGAGAAGGCTTGGGGCAAAGCATACGATCGCCCGGGTGAGGAATCCCATTTATTATCGGCAGATTGGGATGCTTAAGGAAGATCTCCATCTGTCTATGGCAGTAAATCCGGAGCTTGCGGCATCCAATGAGATCTTGCGGGTACTGTTGTTCCCGGAGGCCAGCAAAGTGGAGACATTCATGAAGGGGCGGGTAGAGCTGGTGGAGTATGCAGTCAGCGAAAACCAGCCGTTGACAGATATCTCCCTTGCAGAGGTTTATCGCAAATTTCAGATCAAGATACTGGTATGTGCGGTAAAGCGCGGAAAAGATGTCTATATTCCGGACGGTAATTTTGTGGTGCGAGCAGGAGACCGCCTGCATATTGCGGCGGCGCATCAGGATCTGCGGACGTTTTTCAAATCGATCGGGCGCAAGAATGCGAAAGTGAAGAAGGTGCTGATCTGCGGAGGAGGCCATGTCTGTTTTTATCTTGCTTCACAGCTTTTGCAGGTAGGCATGAAAGTGAAGATCATCGAGCGCAGTGAGCAGCGGTGTGAAGAATTGTGTGAATTGCTTCCGAAAGCTACCATTATTAATGGCAACGCGGCAGACCAGGATCTTTTGATGGAAGAGCGGATTGCGGATACAGATGCGTTTGTGGCACTGACGGGAATGGATGAAGAGAACATTATCATGTCTTTTTTTGCAAAGACAGTCGGTGTACCAAAGATCATTGCCAAGGTAAATGACGACACCAGGGCGCAGATGGTGGAAGGCCTGGGAATTGACAGTATCGTCTCGGCGAAGAGTGCCACGGCGGATGCGATCATGGGTTATGTAAGAGCGCGGAATAATTCCTACAGCAGTGCCAATGTGGAGACCATGTACCGGCTCGTGCAGGGCAAGGTGGAGGCATTAGAGTTCATCATTAAGAAGGAATGTGCGTATACGAATGTGCCTTTAAAAGATCTTCCCATCAAAAAGAATAATCTGATTGCCTGTATCGGCCGGAAAAGGAAAGTTATCGTTCCGAACGGCTATGACCACTTAGAGGTGGGCGACAGTGTGATGGTAGTGACAAAAGATCATATTGTCAGCAATTTCAGCGATATTTTAGGTTAGGAGCCTTGCTAAGATGAACATAAAGATGATACGGTATATATTAGGGAAAATGCTGGGAGTGGAGGCGCTGCTTTTACTTATCCCGGCGTTTGTGGGTGCGCTTTATGGGGAACATGAGGGGATCGCTTTCCTTATCCCGTCAGCGATACTGCTTTTTGTGTACCTGTTAACAGGAATAAAGAAGCCGGAAAAGACAAAGATATATCAGAAGGAGGGGCTGGTCATCGTGGCGCTGGCGTGGATTCTGTGGTCAGTGTTCGGGGCGCTTCCCTTTACCATCTCCGGAGAGATACCGCTTTATATTGACGCATTATTTGAGACAATCTCCGGGTTTACGACGACAGGTTCTTCTATCCTTCCCGATGTTGAGACGCTCTCGCAGTGTATGCATTTCTGGAGAAGCTTTACCCACTGGGTAGGCGGTATGGGAGTGCTGGTGTTTGTGCTGGTGCTTACCAGCCTTGAAAAGAGCAGCACGATGTACCTGATGATGGCGGAGGTGCCGGGGCCGGAGAAAGAAAAGCTGGTTCCTAAGATGACATCCACGGCGCGGATCCTTTACGGTATCTATTTTGGGATGACGGCGCTGGAGGTGGTGCTTTTGCTCCTTGGCGGCATGAATGTGTTTGACAGTCTGGTACACGCTTTCGGAACGGCGGGAACCGGCGGTTTTTCTAACTATGCAGAGAGTGTGGGGCATTTTGGGAGTGCTTATATCGATGGGGTGATCACGGTCTTTATGATCTTGTTCGGAATCAACTTTAATCTGTTTTTCCTGCTGATCCTGCGGGATTTTAAGCCTGTATGGAAGAATGAGGAGTTGAGGGCATATTTACTGATCATTGCCATATCCACGGCGCTTATCACAATGAACTTAAGCGGAAGTTATCCCAGTATCCTTACCGCTTTCCGCTATGCGGTATTCCAGGTGGGGTCAGTGATCACCACTACCGGGTTTGCCACCACAGACTTTGCGCTGTGGCCTATGTTTTCCCAGTGTATCCTGCTGATGCTGATGATCTGCGGGGCGTGTGCGTCCTCCACCGGAGGCGGGATTAAAGTGGCCAGAGTGCTGATCGTATTGAAAAGCATCAAACGTGAGATCAAGCAGATGAAGCACCCGAAATCCGTAAGTATTATCCGGGTCAATGGTAAGAAGATGAATACGGACGTGGTGCGCAAGGTCTGCTCGTACCTGATGTCATATATGGCGATACTGATCGGATCTGTTTTACTTGTATCGATTGACAACAAAGATTTTGCAACGACGTTCAGCTCCGTGATGGCGACGCTTAATAATATCGGGCCGGGAATCGCAGATGTGGGTCCGGCCGGGAATTTTTCCCAGTTTTCCGTATTTTCAAAGCTTGTGTTCTGCTTTGATATGCTGGCGGGAAGGCTGGAGATCTTCCCATTCCTGATGTTGTTCGCTGTTCCGGTGTGGAGAAAACAATTTTAGACAGGAGGTAGTTATGAGAGCAAAATGGAAGGTGTTGGCAGCGTTTTTGGCTGTCATCGTAGTTGGGATCTATTATTATATTTCACTGCCCGCGATCAATATCCATTCTTCAGATACATGGTTTTTTATCTTTGTTATCCTGATCATTGGGGCATTGGCATGTATGGGGCGCAGGAAGATGCGCTCACTGCGTGAGGCGAAGGAGAATAAGGGGCTTCGGGCGATCGGTATGCTTATTGCAGTGCTTGGGATTATCTATCTTGCCGGGACACTTTTATCTTCTCCGATCATTAATGCGAAAAAGTACCAGCAGTTGATGAAGGTGAAGGAAGGCGAGTTTACGGAGGATGTCGAGGAGCTATCCTTTGACAAGATCCCTCTTCTTGACCGGGATACAGCAGTGATCTTAGGAGACCGGAAGATGGGAAGTATGGTAGATATGGTGTCACAGTTTGAGGTGGATGATATCTATACCCAGATCAATTATAAGGATAATCCGGTGAGAGTGTCACCGCTTCGGTACGCCAGCCTGATCAAGTGGTTTACAAACCAGTCAGAGGGTATACCGGCTTATATACGGATCAATATGGCTACCCAGACGACGGAGCTTGTAAAGCTTGAAGAAGGGATGAAGTATACGACAAGTGAATATTTTAACCGGAATATCTACCGGCATCTCAGATTTGCGCATCCGACATATATCTACGGGGGCTTAAGCTTTGAGATTGACGACAGCGGAGTTCCTTACTGGGTGGCTCCGGTGAAGAAATATAATATCGGGCTTTTCGGCGGGGAGACGGTAGGAAAGGTTGTTCTTTGCAATGCTATCACCGGCGAGACGAAGACTTATAAGATCGAGAATGCGCCGTCCTGGATTGACCGTGCCTATGCGGCAGATCTGCTTGTGGAGTTGTTTGACTATTACGGAACGTTAAAGCATGGCTTTATCAACAGTGTACTGAGCCAGAAAGATTGCCTGGAGACGACGGATGGTTATAATTATCTTGCTTTAGATGATGATGTATGGATGTACACCGGTGTTACGTCGGTAAACGGCGACCAGTCCAATGTAGGGTTTATGCTGTCTAACCAGCGGACGATGGAGACGAAATACTATAAAGTGGAAGGGGCGACGGAAGCCTCGGCCATGTCGTCGGCGGAAGGACAGGTGCAGAACTTAAAGTATACGGCCACCTTCCCGCTTCTTCTCAATATCTCTGACGAGCCGACGTATTTCATTGCTCTTAAGGATGATGCCGGACTTGTGAAAAAATATGCGATGGTGAATGTACAGAAATATCAGATTGTTGCGATCGGGGACAGTGTCAGTCAGTGCGAGGAGAACTATCTGGAGCTTTTGTTCAGCAATGGAGTAAAGGAAGTAGAAAAAGATACAAGAGAGATCAAGACAGTTACCGGAAAGATTACGAAAATCGCCCAGGCGGTCATTGACGGGACATCTCACTACTATATCATGGTGGAAGGGTCTGATGATATCTTTGATGCGTCGGTGGTTGACTTTATCGATGTGGTAAGGTGTGAGGCCGGGCAGGAGATTACGATGGAATATAAGGAAGATGAGAAGGCCAATACCGTCATGTCCCTTGAGATTTCCGGAAAGGGCGTGCCTGTACCGGCGGGCGGTAACAGTCAGGATAAAGAGGAGTAGCTATGGGATTAAGTATACTTCTTGCAGAACAGATCATATCGCTGTTTCTTTTCGTGGCGGCGGGATATGCAAGTGTCAAAGCAGGGCTGTTTAAAAGTGAGGACAGTAAGGTCATCTCCAATATGGTCGTCTATATCTGTTCGCCCTGCATGGTCATCTACTCTTTTCAGATCGAGCTTACAAAGGATAAAGTACAGGGGCTTTTGCTTGCTCTGGCGGCCGCTGTGCTGGTACATATACTGATGATTATCTGGACCGCCCTTTTTCGCAGGCCGCTTAACTTAAACAGTATCGAGCGGGCTTCGTTGATCTACACCAATGCGGGGAATCTGATCATCCCGCTGGTAGCTGCGGTTATGGGGATAGAATGGGTGTTTTATACAAATGCTTACAATATCGTCCAGACGATACTGCTGTGGACACACGCCAGCCGGACGATCGGGCAGCAGGCGGAAGATTGGAACTATAAAAAGGTATTGCTGAATCCGAATATTATGGCGATGATAACCGGCGCTTTCTTTTTCGCGGCAAGAATCCATATCCCGGAGGTGATTGGCACCTGCCTGGAAGGATTTGGGAGTATGATCGGGACGGCAGGGATGTTTGTCATCGGCATGGTCATCGGGAATATGGATCTCAAGTGGGTATTCAGCCGCAAGCGCCCGTATTTTGTATGTTTTATCAGGCTTCTTGTGTATCCGGCGGTGACGGCAGTTATCTTTTCAATGATTGCGAAGATGGGAGTACATGCAGACGCGAAAAATATCTTGCTTGTAGTATTTTTAGCCACGTCAGCTCCGGCGGCGGCTATGGTGACGCAGCTTGCGCAGATCTATGACAGGGATGCCAAGTACGCAAGTGTCATCAATGTGATGTCCATTATCTTCTGTATCGTTACAATGCCGCTGATGGTAATGCTTTATGATACGCTGGCATAAGAAAAAAGGAATCCGAAGCACTTTTGCCTCAGATTCCTTTTTTGGCTTTTTCAATCAGAACTTTTAGTTGAGATACTTACAGTTTTCGGAATTTACATCTGCCAAATCCGCTTTTGCAGCGCTGATACTTACATAAAACTCAATGCCGCATTCTTTTGAAATACGGTTCAGCCTGTCGATGAATACAGGAACATTCTCAAGGGAAATATCCGCGTGTTTTAGGATGCCGTCGATGAATACACACTCAATGTCGTGATTAGAACTGTACATACCATATAAAAAACCGATGTATCCGTCAATATTCCTGATCGCCGGGTAATCATCCATACAGATTGTACGGATATTGAATGCAACACTGGCAGTATCGCGGTGTGTTTTCTTGATCAGAACTACATTGCCGTTGCATTCCTTTGATTTCTTGTTAGCTTGTTCAATCATTTGCTGCGTTTTTCCGCTGCCTTTCGGACCTGTCAATAAATATACCATAGCAAACTCTCCTTTATGTATCATATTCTACTGAAAATCCAGTAACTTTACTTATACTCATTATACACTAAAGCGGGGTATGGAACAACCGTAAAAAATAATTTCTTCAGGGTTGACTTATTTTAACATATTACCTATAATATTTATCGTATATGAAAAAACGATGATGAGGAATAGTAAGAGAGGGATGTCTTCAGAGAGCTGCCGGACGGTGCAAGGCAGCAGGCGGAAATCTCCCAACTCGCCTCGGAGTTCCCGTGCTGAACAAAGCTTTGGCTGCCGTGTAAAACGCATGGCCAGGTCGGCTGCCTGTAGGTGCGGGCGGGCATTTCCCGTTACAGAAACAATGAGTGCATGAGGCGTAAAGCCGCATGAAGAAGAGTGGTACCACGGAAGTTAAGCCTTTTCGTCTCTTGGAGATGAGAAGGCTTTTATCAGGTTCGGAAGGAGAGAAATAAAGCTATGTCAAGGATACCTTACAATCATAAGGCGATTGAGAAGAAATGGCGTGAGAACTGGGAGAAAAACCCGGTGAATGTAACTGAGAATGAGGATGGGAGCAAGAGGGAGAAGTATTACTGCCTCGATATGTTCCCCTATCCGTCAGGAAACGGCCTTCATGTAGGCCATTGGAGAGGATATGTCATCTCCGACGTGTGGAGCAGATATAAGCTGCAGCAGGGCTATTATATCATCCACCCCATGGGATGGGATGCTTTCGGCCTCCCGGCGGAGAACTATGCCATCAAGATGGGCGTTCACCCGGCGATTTCCACGGCCGAGAATGTAAAGAATATCAAGCACCAGATCAATGAGATTGCGGCGCTTTATGACTGGGACAGGGAAGTGAATACGACAGACCCGTCATTTTACAAGTGGACCCAGTGGATTTTCGTAAAGATGTTCAAGGAAGGGCTTGCCTACGAGAAGGAGTTTCCCATTAACTGGTGTCCGTCCTGTAAGACGGGCCTTGCCAACGAAGAGGTCGTAAACGGGAAATGTGAGCGCTGCGGCGCGGAGGTGACGAAGAAGAACCTCCGTCAGTGGATGCTCAAGATCACCGCATATGCAGAGCGTCTTCTGAATGACCTTGATAAGCTTGACTGGCCGGAGAAAGTTAAGAAGATGCAGACCGACTGGATTGGGAAATCTTACGGCGCTGAGGTTGATTTCCCGGTTGACGGGCGGGATGAGAAGATTACCGTGTACACGACGCGCCCGGACACCCTTTACGGGGCGACCTTTATGGTGCTTGCGCCGGAACATGACCTGGCGGCATCCCTTGCTACAGATGAGACGAGGGAGGCGGTGGAGAAGTATATCTACGACGCGTCCATGAAGTCTAACGTAGACCGCATGCAGGATAAGGAAAAGACCGGCGTGTTTACGGGCAGCTATGCGATTAATCCGTTAAACGGCGAGAAGACGCCGATCTGGCTGTCGGATTATGTCCTTGCGGACTACGGTACGGGAGCAATCATGTGCGTACCTGCCCATGATGAGCGTGACTTTGAGTTTGCGACTAAATTTAATATCCCGATTGTGCAGGTTATCGCAAAGGACGGGGTGGAGATTGAGAATATGACGGAAGCCTACACCGAGGCAAGCGGAACGATGATCAATTCCGGCAAATGGAACGGCATGGAGTCCGCAGTCCTGAAAAAAGAGGCTCCCCACATGATTGAAGAGTGGGGGATGGGGCGCGCTACGGTGAATTACAAGCTGCGCGACTGGGTGTTCTCCCGCCAGCGCTACTGGGGCGAGCCAATCCCAATCGTACACTGTCCGGAGTGCGGCAATGTGCCGGTGCCGGAAGAAGAGCTGCCACTGCGCCTGCCGGAGGTAGAATCCTATGAGCCTACGGGAACCGGGGAATCTCCGCTTGCGGCAATTGACGAGTGGGTGAACTGCAAATGCCCGAAATGCGGGGCGGCTGCAAAGCGTGAGACGAACACGATGCCGCAGTGGGCGGGTTCCTCCTGGTATTTCCTGCGCTATGTGGATAATCATAATGATAAAGAGCTGGTATCCAAGGAAAAGGCAGATGCCATGCTGCCGGTAGATATGTATATCGGAGGCGTAGAGCATGCAGTGCTGCATCTTCTCTACTCCAGGTTCTATACAAAGTTTTTATGCGACATCGGAGCCATTGACTTTGACGAGCCGTTCCAGAAACTGTTCAATCAGGGAATGATTACCGGGAAGAACGGGATTAAGATGAGCAAGTCCAAGGGAAATGTAGTATCGCCGGACGACCTGGTGAGAGATTACGGCTGTGATTCCCTCCGGATGTATGAGCTGTTCGTAGGGCCGCCGGAATTAGACGCTGAGTGGGATGACCGGGGAATTGACGGTGTAAACCGTTTCCTTAAGCGTCTGTGGAACCTTGTCATGGACAGCAAAGAGGCGAATGTTGATGCTACGAAAGAGATGCTCAAGGAGCGCCACAGGCTGATTAAAGATATTACCGTGCGTCTGGAGAGCTTTAGCTTGAATACCGCGATATCAGGATTTATGGAGCACAATAATAACCTGATTGAGATTGCAAAGAAAGCAGGCGGAGTGGATATCGAGACACTGTCAGCGATGGCAGTCCTGCTCTCGCCGTTCGCGCCCCATATGGCGGAAGAGATCTGGGAGCAGCTTGGGCATGAGGGCAGCGTATTTAAAGCCGGATGGCCGGTTTACGACGAGGAGGCCATGAAGGACGATGAAATCGAGGTTCCGGTGCAGATCAACGGGAAGACGAGAGCGGTCATCTCGATTCCGGCGGACAGCACGAAAGAAGAGGCAATCGCTGCCGGGAAAGAGGCGGTGGCGGATAAGCTTACCGGGACGGTTGTGAAAGAAATCTATGTGCCGAAGAAGATTATTAATATCGTTCAGAAATAATTGAGAAGAGACAGATTGGGGAGATGACACAAGGGGTGTATCTCCCTAATTCATTAGGAAAGCAGAGGAAAGGGCATTATGAAATTACTTATCGCAGAAGATGAAAAATCATTATCCAGGGCGCTGACAGCCCTCCTGGAAAAAAACGGATATGCTGCAGATGCGGTATTTAATGGCGGGGAAGTGCTTGCGTATTTGCAAAACGGAGACTATGACGGCTTGATTCTCGACGTTATGATGCCCGGACCTGACGGTTTTGAGGTGCTTAAAAGAGTCAGGGATTCAGGAAACACGATACCGGTTTTGATGCTTACCGCAAGGTCGGAGGTAGACGACAAGGTGGCGGGGCTTGATGGGGGAGCCAACGATTACATGACAAAACCGTTTTCCCCGAAAGAACTTCTCGCGCGGATACGGGCGATGACAAGAGCAAAGGGAGTCGTTTCCGGTTCGGTGCTGAAAGTTGGGAACATTTCCCTCAATCAGGCGACAAACGAGCTTTCTTCGGCAGGAGGCAGCTTTCAGCTTACGAACAAAGAGTTCCAGGTTATGGAGTTTCTGATGCAGAATCCCGGGAATCTGATTCCATCGGAGCGGCTTTTGGAAAAAGTATGGGGGTACGATGCAGATGTGGAAATCAATGTGGTATGGGTATACATTTCCTATCTGAGGAAAAAACTGGAGGCGCTGCAAGCCAATGTGCGAATCAAAGCGTCGAGGAATGCGGGATATACGTTGACGGAGGTTTTATGATGGTTAGAAGACTGCGTATGAAATTTATTGTATTGTCCATGCTTTCTGTAGCTGTTGTTCTGGCGATGCTCCTTGGAATTATCAATGCCGCGAATTACCGGAGGGTGGCGGCGGAGGCCGATCAGGCGCTTAAGATGATAGCGGATAATAAAGGGCGTTTTCCGGAGCCAAAGCTGTTTCAGGATAAGGATATGGGAAGGGGAGAATGGGCGGGGAAAGACAGGAGGCGTAAAAAGAGATTGGACATGTCTCCGGAGCTGCCCTATGAGCTGAGATATTTTTCTGTGCTTTTAGATGAAAATGGAGAAATAATCGAGACGGATATTGGAAAGGTGGCGGCAGTGGACGCCGAGACAGCGGCGGGGTATGCGAAGGATGCCGCGAAGTTTTCCGGGGAGACGGGGTTTTTCGGGAACTACCGATGCCGGAAACAGAAAGAGGGGGAGAACCTCCGGGTAATCTTCCTGGACTGCCGCCGGACATTAAGTGTCTTCCGCACGTTCCTGGCGGCAAGTATAGCGGTGTCTTTTGCCGGTATGGCGGCGGTGTTCCTGCTGGTCTTTTTGCTGTCGGGAAAGGCGGTGCGGCCGTTTATTGAAAGCTATGAGAAACAGAAACGTTTCATTACGGATGCTGGGCATGAGATTAAAACGCCGCTTACGATCATTGATGCGGACGCGGCGGTATTGGAGATGGAGTGCGGGGAAAATGAGTGGCTTTCTGATATCCAGAAACAGACGGAGCGGTTAAAAGAGCTGACCGATGATCTGATATTTCTTTCTAAGATGGAGGAAGGGGCAGGGGAGGAGCATTGGATTGATTTCCCGGTTTCGGAGGTGGCGGCTGAGACGGCGCAGTCTTTTGAACTGCTTGCAAAATCGCAGAATAAGCATCTTCAGTGTCAGATTGAGCCGGGGCTTTCTTACCGCGGAGACGAGAGGAATATCCGGCGGCTTTTTTCCGTGCTGCTTGACAATGGGGTGAAGTATTCGGAAGATGGCGGGGAGATAACATTTTCTCTGCAAAAGAAAGGGAAGAAACTGGTTCTTTCTGTGCTTAACAGGGCGGAAGATATGGATGGCAAAAAGGCGGAACGGCTGTTTGAGAGATTTTACCGGGGCGACCCGTCAAGGAACAGCGGTACGGGAGGACACGGGATTGGGCTGTCGATTGCAAAGGCGATTGCCGAGGGGCATAAAGGGAAGATTACGGCGGAGGTAAAGGCGGGGGAGATGCTGGAGATTACAGCCGTGCTTTAAGTTTGGCTTGTGAGAGGCTTGTGGATTCTTTGAACACAAAGAGTTCACAGGCTTTTTTAAGTTTATTTAAGGTTCGGCTGTTAGTCTTTTTTTAGAAACTGGAAAGGAAAGAAGAGACGATGAAAAGAAAAAAGGCATTTTTAATCGGGATAATTTTTGCGGCGGCTATGATGGCGGGATGCTCGGGAAATGAGGCGGCGGGCAAGACGGGAGAAGAAACGGGAAGTGCTCCGGGGAATGAAAATACGGAAAGCTCAGAAAGCTTGAAACGCACAGATGGCAGGAGGGCGGCGGAAAATATGGTTTTCGGAACGGTGACAGAAACGGGGGAAGGCTATATTGTCGTGGAGAAGGAGGATAATCCGAGAAGGAAAGAGAATTCAAGCGGCACGGCTGGTGATGGCGGGGAGGATTTAGAGGCTCCGGAGAAGAATGGGGAGCAAGGGAGCGGGGAGACTCAGAAGATTAAGACAGACGGCGATACGGTAATCCGGCGTGTCAGTATGGCGGCGCCGGAAGGCAGGGAAAGACCGGAGAGAGCGGACGGTGAAAAACCGGACGGAGGGCAGCCGCCTGAGATTCCGGAGAGAAGTGAAGAGAACGGAGATTCTGACAAAAAGCCATCTGGTAATCCTGGGGGCAGGTTCGGGGAAGACGAAGGCGAGGAGATTGCCTTTCAGGATATAGAGGCGGGCGTTCAGGTGTCTGTAGTTCTGGGCGATGACGGAATTGCCGATACAATCAGGGTTATGGAAAAAACGGACGCAGAGGCATCAGAGGAGACAGTGGCATAAAGTACAGTGCCGTGTGAAGGATAGATGATTATGAGAGGAAGGCGCAGAGGTTGATAATGGTAAAAAATATGGTGAAGAAAAGATTTGCATGGCTGAAAGGAAGAAAACGTATCGGGGGATGTGCGGCGGTGGCGTTGGCAGCCGTGGTTGGTCTGAGTATGGTTTTTCATGGGAAAGGGACACAGAACCGTGCGGCGGAAGTGAGTGTCCGCTCTGCCACGGCGGAGAAGGGGAATATCAGCAAGACGGTTACAGGTACGGGAACGTTGGAGAACGGAGAGTCGGAAGAGGTTCTTGCCCCGGTCGGAGTCCGGATGGAGAAAGTGCTTGTAGACAGTGGGGATACTGTGACCAAGGGGCAGCAGCTTGCCACCCTCAATGAGGCATCTGTTGCGGAAAAGCTGTTGGAAGTGAAAGATAGCCTTGAGGATGTGGAGGATGAGATTGATGACTTGTCTGATGATGCAGAGGACAGCAGCACTTCGGAATATTTGAAAGCGAAAGTTCTAAATGGAAAGAAAAAGGAACTGGAAGAAACGGAAAAATGGCTTGAGAAACTGTTAGAGTCAAAAGAGCTCACGGCTGTATGCAACGGGGTGATAAGCGGCGTGTATGTGGAGGCGGATGCGGCTGTTTCTGAGAGTGCGGGGGAGGAAGAAAGCATTTCCGGAGAAGACGGAGGCAATCTTACTGCCGGGGCTGCGGGGCAGATTGATGCGGGAACGATAGCTGTCTCGCAGGAAAGCACGGAACAGAGCCGGAAGGGCAGCGGCATCCTGTTCCTGAGCGCAGATGTCTCCGGGAGCGGGGATGTCGGAGGAGTCGGCGGCAGCGCAGCCAGCGGTGAGGGAACTGGCGGCAGTGCGGGCGGCGCAAGGAGCAGTAACGGCACAGGCGGCACCGGCAGTGCAAGCAGCAGCGGAAGTGAAAGCGGTACGGGTAGCAGAGGAAGTGCAGACGGAAGTAGCGGGAACAGCGGAAGTACCGGGAGCAGCACTGATGGCGGGAACAGCGGAAGTGCCGGGAGCGGCAGCGATGGCGGGAATAGCGGAAGTGCCGGGAGCGGCAGCGATGGCGGGAACAGCGGAAGTGCCGGGAGTGGTACGGGCAGCGACGCGTCCGGGGCGGGAAATGTGAAGATTACAAGCTGCAGTGTGGATGTCACGCCGCCGGTGACGGGGGCGAAACCGCAGACGGAGCTTGGGGTGGCGGATTATTTTACCGGGACGATAAGCTGGAACTGCTCGTCAGAGACGTTTCAGGAGGAGACGGCTTATACGGCGGCCATTAAGCTGACGGCGAAAAAGGGGTATGAATTTTCGAAAAATATTTTGCCGGAAGTGAAGGGGGCGGATGTGTCCAGCGAAGTGCGGGAGAGTGATTCGGGGGAGAGCATCTTAAGGATAAAGGCGAGGTTTTCGAAGACGGGGAAAGCGACGGATGGGCAGCAGACGGGAGACGCAGGCCAGGAGCAGGATAAGAGTAAGGAATCAGGGGGAAACGCAGGAGACGTAGCCTCTGGCGGCGCATCGGCAAAAGGAGCTGTGTCCGGCAGCGTATCGGCAAGGGGCGGTGCGTCCGGGAGTGTATCGGCGGGTACGTCGGGAAGTTCATCTGTAAGCGGTACATCGTCAGCGTCGGATTACAGTGCATATGAGGCTCCGGCTTTTTCGATTGCGGCGCAGGATGAGACGGTGGTCTCTGTTAACGTGGATGAGCTGGATATTTTGTCCATAGAGGAAGGGCAGACGGCAGAGATTACGATAGATGCACTGGAAGAGCAGAGCTTTGAAGGGAAGATTACGGATATTTCCCAGGCGGTCTCGGGGAGTGGCAGCACGAAGTATCCGGTGGAGATTACGATTGGACGCACGGATGACATGCGGATGGGGATGAGCGTTTCCGCGACGATTACCATTGACGAGGCGAAGGATGCGGTGCTGATTCCGGTCAGTGCTTTGCAGGAGCGGGGCGGCAGGACGTTTGTCTATACGGAGAGTTCTGAGGACGGCACCCTTTCCGGGGAGACAGAGGTGACCACGGGGCTGTCTGACGGGAGCAGGGCGGAAATCATAAGCGGGCTGGCGGAAGGGGATACGGTATATTATCTCAGGGCCGGCTCGGATGACAGTGAGCGCACAGAGGGGATGCCGGGGATGAACCGTATGCCGGGCCAGGGGATGCCAGGCGGGAATATGCCGGGCTTTTCCGGGGAGCCGGGCAGCGGCAAAGGCTCGGAAAGCGGCGGCAGAACGGGCAGCGGCAAAGACTCGGGCAGCGGAAACAACAGGAGAGGCAGCAATCGGGGAGGAACGGAATGATTCGGCTTAATCATGTGTCAAAGGTATATCGTATCGGAGGAATGAAGGTTTTTGCGCTTAAGAATGCGAGCCTGCATGTCCGGGAGGGGGAATTTGTGAGCATCGTAGGGCCGTCCGGCAGCGGAAAGTCAACGATGATGAATATTATCGGATGTCTGGATACGGCAGATGAGGGAGAGTATTTTCTGGACGGACAGATTGTGGAGGAGTATTCAGAGAAGGAATTGACGAGGATACGGAGCAAAAAGATTGGCTTTATTTTCCAGAGCTTTAACTTGATTGGGAATCTTACGGCGGAAGAAAATGTGGAGCTGCCGCTGATCTATCAAAGGCTTTCGAAGGAAGAGCGGAAAGCGAGGGTGGAGGATGCGTTTGTAAAGGTCGGGCTGTCAGACAGGCGCACCCATAAGCCCTGTGAGCTGTCCGGCGGGCAGCAGCAGAGGGTCGCCATTGCAAGGGCGATTGCGGCGAGGCCGTCTTTGTTTTTGGCGGATGAGCCTACGGGAAATCTTGATTCTGCTACGGGGAAGGAGATTATGGGGATTTTCAGGCAACTGAATGAGGAGGGGAAGACAATCGTACTCATCACTCATGACGACGGGGTGGCAAGGCAGGCAGGACGCAGAATCCGTATATTGGACGGACAGGTAGGAGGAGAGGAAGTATGTTCAGGCAATCAGTAAAAATGGCGTGGAAATCTATTTCATCAAATAAAATGCGCTCGCTCCTTACTATGCTGGGAATCATTATCGGGGTCATGTCTCTTGTAGTGCTGGTATCTCTTGCGAACGGCGCGGCATCGTCGGTGAACAGCCAGATATCGGAGATTGGGAGCAATCTTTTGACGGTGAATGTGAAAGATGATAAGGGCAGGCCGCTTAAATTGGAGGATATATCGGAGCTGGCGGAAAACGGGGAGATCAAGGAGGCGGCTCCGGTGGCGCAGAGTAGCGTTACCGCAGCGAGCTCCTTTGCGGAAGAAACCGCGTCCGTATACGGCACGACAGGGGCATATGCGGAAATTAATGAGATGGAGCTGTATGCGGGAAGGTTTTTAAAGGGAACGGATATCGAGAATCATACGAATGCGGCTGTCATAAATGCGGGGCTTGCCCTGGAAGTGATGGGGCGCATGGACGTAGTGGGCGAAGAGGTGACGTTGGAAGGCATGGAGTATCAGATTGTGGGGGTGCTTAAGGCAAAGGACAGCGATACGTCCACGACGGAAAATCTGGAGGCATATATTCCCTATACTTCCCTTATCCGGCTGGTGCAGGATGTGCCTTACGAGGTGACCAGATTTGTTGTGTCTGCATCCAGTGAAGAGACGATGGACAGAGCGCAGGAGGAATTAGAGGAGCGGATGCTGGAGAGGTTTTCCCAGGATGAGGATGCATTCTCTATAGTGAACCAGTCGGCGGTCATGGAGGCAATGGAAAATGTGAGTAATACGCTGGCTCTTATGCTTGGCGGCATTGCGGGCATCTCTCTGCTTGTGGGCGGGATTGGGATTATGAGCATCATGCTTGTGTCTGTGACGGAAAGGACGCGGGAGATTGGAATCCGAAAAGCGATTGGCGCAGGGCGGGGAACAATCATGATGCAGTTTCTTATTGAGGCGCTGATGATCAGCCTGATGGGGTGCGCCATAGGGCTTTTGTTTTCCTGGGCTGCGCTGAAAGTCATCTCTGCCGTGGGAGACAGCGGTTCCGCGTATACGCTTTCCATGGGTGTCGCGTGGATTGCAGTTGCCTTTTCCATGGGGATTGGGGTAATCTTTGGGATGTATCCGGCGAATAAGGCGGCGGGGCAAAAGCCTATTGAGGCGCTCAAGTATACGGGGTAGGAAACCGTATTTGCAGATTTTTAATAACTATGATATAATCCATAATACGAAAGCGGATGGAAAAGAGGGGCGAAAATCATGGATAAAAAGAAAGAATATGCAAAAATTTTGCTTAATGCTTATTATAATAAATTGTTTAAAATAGTTTGGAATACGTCAGGGTTTTCGCTTGGAGTAGATGCTAAAAGAAAGAACATGTTTCCTGAACTGAAAGAAAAGCATTTTATTGATTATGCCTTTTCGATTATCAGGATAGTCATAGATTTGGCGGAAGGCAAAGTGGATGAAGGGGTCTCGGAAGAGGATTTAAAAATTGCGGAAGAAATTTATGAGCATGAAGACGATTTAAAGAATCATCTGTTTATTAAAAAGAACAGCAAGATAGATTGTTTCAGGCTTTTGGAAACACAGATCATAAGTTATAGAAATGATGAAGACCCCAGAGAAATTGAAGTGAACTCTGCCGTTGTAAAGATGATGCTGGAAAAGGATGATAATGATACTTCATTTACATTTGAGATTTCCAGAAGAGATTTGGATGAAATTATCGGTAAGCTGACAGAATTAAGGGAGAAAATGACAAAGTTTTTTGTGGAAGACTATGAAACTTCTTTTCCTGAAACGTTCCAATATACATATAATATAAAGAAAGAATTTGCAGCGGGTTTAAGTGAAAGGCATAAAGCGTATACTAAGAATATGGGAAAAGATATTATATTCTTAAAAGAGAGAGACGCAAATTATCACGAGATTGAACAGTATTTTAGCAAAGTTGCAAAAAGATTTGAGAAAGTTCAGATTGATGAGAGTAAATTAGGCGGTATGCCTGTGATAAAAAATACAAGGATACCGGTTAGTTTGATTGTTGCCTGTTTAAAAGATGAGATGACAGTCAGAGAGATTTGCGAAGAGTATGGACTGACAATGAGTGATATAGACGCAGCTATGGAATTTGTAATTGAAATTTTAGATGTTCCATATCAGGAAGGCCAGGAATGAAAATACTATTAGATGAAAATATTACCAAAAAGTCAATTACTGTTTTAAAAAATTACGGACACGATGTCATACATGTTCTGGATAGATTCAACCCCGGCGAAAGTGATAAGGATGTATTCCGGCTTGCACTGAAAGAAAAGAGAGCATTGATTACTTTGAACGGAAAGGATTTTATTGTGTTTATACCGCCGCAGGCAGAGCTTACAGTGCATTATGGGTTGATCTGGCTCAGAGGTTTTCAGGTTACAAATAAAAGTTACGAAGAAATAATGAATGTAATAGGAAACTTTTTGCGGAATAAAGGGGATAATATAGTAAATACATATTACGCGATGAAAAGAAAAGAGGATACTTATGAAATTGTTCAGCGATTTCCGAAAAGCTCAAAAATGTTAGTCAAATTATAGATAGGTACACTGAGGGTAAACAAGGGAGATTACACAAAATGGTGTTCTCCCTTTTCTATATTTACTGATTGGGGAGTGAGATTGTGAAGAAGAGAAAAAGTATCCGGTGGAATACTCTTCGTATTACGGCGCTGGGGTTTCTTGGCGTTATATTTTCAGGGGCGGTGCTTTTGTGGCTGCCGGTGAGCAATGTGCAGCCCATTGCGTTTCCTGACGCGCTGTTTACGGCGGTGTCGGCGGTGTGCGTGACGGGGCTGGTGACGATTGTTCCTGCCAGCCAGTTTACGGTGTTTGGGAAAGCGGTGCTGCTCGTTCTCATACAGATTGGCGGGCTGGGCGTGATTGCGTGCGCGTCGCTTTTTTTCTTTCTGCTGCACAGGCGGCTCGAGCTCAGGGAGCGGATTGTGCTGCAGGAGGCTTACGGCGCCCAGCGGCTTGGGGGCATCGTGGGGATGGTGAAAAAAGTGATTGCGGGAACGCTTATGGTGGAGGGGGCGGGAGCGGCGCTCTATGCCTTTCAGTTCGTACCGGAGTATGGGGTTCTTCGCGGGGTCTGGTTTTCGGTCTTTCATGCGGTGTCGGCGTTCTGCAATGCGGGGATTGATATCCTCGGGGAGAATAGCCTGGCTGATTACGCGGTGAATCCGGTGGTCAATGTTACGACGATGCTTTTGATCATCTTAAGCGGTATTGGATTTACGGTGTGGTTTGACGTGATAAGGAGCGTGAGGGAGGCTTTCCGGCAGGAGGCTCCGGTGCGGTGGCGGTTTGGGAGGCTTAAGCTGCACTCGAAACTGGCGATTATTACGACAGCGGTTTTGCTTATTGGGGGAGCGGTCTTTATCTTTATAGCGGAATATGGGAATCCGGAGACGATTGGTGGCATGAATGCGGGGCAAAAGCTTATGGCGTCCATGTTTCAGTCAGTGACGACCCGGACGGCGGGGTTCTATACATTTTCCCAGGGGGCGCTCCATGAGGAGTCAAAACTGTTCTGCGCGATTCTGATGTTTATCGGAGGTTCTCCGGGCGGAACGGCGGGCGGCGTGAAGACGACGACGTTTGCCATGCTGTTTCTCGCCTGTGTGACATTTGCGCGGGGAGGAAATGATACGGAGTGCATGGGGCGGAAGATTACCACGGCGAATTTCCGCACGGGGTTCTGTGTGGTGATGGTGGCGTTTGCTGTATTTATCACCGGGACCATTGCAATCCTTGCCATCGAGCCGGACAGTGTTGCAACTGTTGATGTGCTCTACGAGACGGCATCGGCGGTGGGAACGGTGGGACTTACGGCAGACCTTACTCCGGGGCTTAGCCGGGCAAGCCAGATCGTGCTTATGCTCATGATGTATATGGGGCGGCTTGGGCCGCTGACGTTGGTGCTGACATTCGCGGGGAAGACGCATCCGAGGGATAAGGTGCGGAGTCTTCCGAAGGAGCAGATCATGGTTGGGTGATTTTGGGTTTGGATGTTTTGGATGAATTTGTACTGCACGTCTTGTATTTTTAAATGTGTTCTATTATAATAGGTCTCACTTAAGTATTTCGGTTACTTAAGTGAGGCTGCAAAGGGAGAGGTAAATGGCTCTTTGCATGTGTCTGATAATCTGGCAGTATCTTGCCGCTGATTTCAAAAATTGATTGGAAATATTTCCGTAAAGGAATTCTTTGCTTTTTTGAGAGGTATACTTGTGTTAATATATACGTATCGAAGAGCTTTCTTGTATGGGCTTTATGGAATGTTTCCGTAAATGGTTGTTAGACAATTGCGAAACCCTAACCTATCAGTGTCGAATTGTGCAACTTGTATGTTCCATAAGCAGACCTTAGTTTACCGTCGGTACTTAGCTGCCGTATTTTGGCAGCTTATGTACCGCTACGGTAACTAGGTATAACGAATATTAATTAACTGATATCTTGGACTTGTCTGATTGTTTATCTGCGGCGTTGTCGTCAATCGACGTAGCCGCCGCTACGCCTCATTCCTCCGCCTTGCATCTAAACCAATCATCCTGCGTCAATATATCAGAAATTAATTATTCATTATACCAGGAGCGCAAGCGTGTCTGTGTTGGAATATACAAGTTGTACAACGGCTCGATTAACACCCGAGTTTTGCAATCGCCTAAAACGGTCTGTATGGGAAAGGAGATTCTATATGAGAAAAGATGACAATTTTATTATGTTGCCTACTGTTGATTTCTGTTTTGCAGGACTGATGGAAAATGCCAGAGTTAGGAAAGGTTTTCTGGCCGCTGTCATGAAGGTCTCGCCGGAAAAAATCCGGGAAACGGTACTTTTGCCGACGATTTTAAAGAGAGAGTCGGAAGATGATAAGCTTGGGATTTTAGATGTGCGGGTTATCATGGAGGATGGCGCGCAGGTTGATATTGAGATGCAGGTGGCGTATTTCGCGCACTGGGATAAGAGGGTCTTGTTTTATCTCAGCAGGATTTATGCCGGACAGCTTAAGAAGGGAGAACCTTATGACAGGCTTAAGAAATGCATTCATGTAAGCATTCTGGACTTTGTGTATTTCCCTAACGATACAGAGTGCTGCCGGACGATACATTTCCGCGATGACAAAACAGGGGAGGTCTATACGGATCTGATGGAGATTCAGATTCTGGAACTTAAGAAACTTCCCGAAGAAGTAAAGAGCAGTGAAGATGTCCTTGCATGGATGAAGTTCTTCAGCGGGAAGACGAAGAAGGAGTTTGAAGATATGGCAAAGACAAACGAATATATAGGCGAGGCGTACAACACATTGCTTGAGCTGAGTGCGGACGAGAAGAGAAGAATGGAATATGAGGCGCGGGAGAAGGCGCTGAGAGATTATAATTCCCAGATGCAAAGTGCGTTTAAACGGGGAGAAGAGCAGGGAGAAAGAAGAGGGGAAGAACGTGGAGAAAAGCGCGGAGAGCTGCGCGGGATTGAAAAGACCCGGAGGATTTTCCAGTTGCACGGGCAGGGAAAAGAGCCGGGGGAGATTGCCGGAATCTGCGGCATGACAGAAAAGGAAGTTGAGTGGGTGCTTTTCGGGGAATAAATAGAATGTAAGGAGAGCGGATATGAAGAAACAGTTTGTTGTGCTGGGGCTTGGGAATTTTGGCGCCAGCGTGGCGGTGACGCTGCAGCGGCTTGGCTGTGATGTCGTGGCGGTGGACCAGGATATGGAGAGGATAGAGGATGTGGCGGATAAGGTGACTTACGCCATGCAGGCGGATATCGGCGAGCCGGAGCTTTTTGATGTTTTAGGCTCTAAGAGCTTTGACGGGATTGTGATTGCCTCGTCGGAAAATCTGGAGGGCAGCATTATGGCGACTCTGGCGGCGAAGGAGGCGGGGATTCCCTATGTACTCTGCAAGGCGCACAATAAGAGGTATGCCGAAGTTTTAAGGAAAGTGGGGGCGGATGCCGTTGTGTTCCCGGAGAAGGAGATGGGCAAGCGGATTGCCAAGAATCTTGTGTCGGCAAATCTTGCGGACTGGATTGCGCTGTCGCCGGACTACAGTGTGGTGGAGGCGGCTATCCCAAAGAAGTGGGTCGGGAAGACGCTCAAGGAGCTTGACGTGAGGAAGTCTTATGAGGTGAATGTGGTGGGTATCAAGGAAGGAGAGCGGGTGGAGATTACCCCGGATCCGAATACGCCCCTTAAACCAGGGATGATATTGATGCTAGTCGGCTCTAATGAGGCATTGCGGAGGATTTAAAAACAGGCAGTTGCGAAACTCTGATTTGCCAGTGCCGAATTGTGCAGCTTGTATATTCCAACACAGACACGCTTTTGCTCCGAGTTTATCGTAGCGGTACATAAGCTGCCAAAATACGGCAGCAAAGTACCGACGGTAAACTAAGGTCTGCTTATGGGATATACAAGCTGCACAATGCCCCAGGTTAACTTTAAGTTTCGCAATTGCCTGGGATTTAGGAAGGGAGATTGTCAGGATGCAGAAGAAGAAATGGCGTGTGCTGATCGTGGACGATGAGTTCCGCATCGGGATGCTGATAAAGAAACTGATCCGGTGGGAGGAGTTTCCGCTGGAGTGCGCGGATATCGTGGACAACGGGGAGGCGGCGTTCCGTATCATAAAGGAGCAGGAGCCGGACATTGTGATCACGGATATCCGGATGCCTAAGATTAACGGGCTGGACCTTATCTGCATGACCAGGGAGCTTAAGAAGGATATCAAGTTTGTGGTGGTCAGCGGGTATAAGGAGTTTGAGTATGCCCACCGGGCTCTTCAGTACGGGGTGGACGACTATCTGCTAAAGCCGATCAATGAGGATGAGCTGAATAAGGTGCTGGGAAAGATCTGCGGGCAGTTTGAGCTGATGGAGAAGGAGACAAGGGAAAAGCTTGAGCTGCAGGAGACGGTTGCGGAGAGCAAGCAGATTATCCGGAGGGATTTCTTAAGCAACATTATTGAGCAGGGCGGGCAGTCCCAGATGGAGGACGTGCGTGTGCCTTTAGAGGGTGAGCTTTACCGGGGGATAGACATTAAGCTTGACTATGTGGATTACAGGAAAAGCGATAAAAAGCAGGACCGCATTACCGTGGAGAAGGTGATTGAGATTGTGGAGAAGATCCTGAATCCGGCGGCGGAGGAGGTCTTAATCTGCGAGAAGGAAAACCTGCACATCTACTGCCTGTTCAATTTCGATGAAAGCAAGGCGAAGGAGGTACGGGGGAAGATCAACGATATCCTGTCGGAAATCCAGGAGTATCTGCTTGGATTCGAGCAGTATGAGGTCACCATCGGCGTGGGTACGGAGAGAAAGGAGTTTGCTGAGATCAGCTACTCCATTAAGGAGTCAAACCGGGCGGTGTTAAACCGGATTAAGCTGGGAACGGGAAGGCTTATCTATGGGGAGAATATTTTCGCGGGAAAAGAGACGAAGAATCCGGTGGCGCGGTATCGGGAGAGCTTTCTTGCCAGCATTGAAAGCTACAGCAGGGAGAACTTAGAGCTTTGCATCAATCAGATATACAGCGGGTTTATGATGCGGGATGATATTGATTTCTCGGTGTGCTACCGTGCGGCAGAAGAACTTATCGAAATCTTTTTTGAGAGCATGGAGGTGCAGCCGGAGGAGTTCCGCCAGATGGTGAAGAACACCAAGAATAGCTGCCAGCACTGCGGCTCCATCCTGAAACTTAAGAACCTCCTCAAGACGGAGCTTGGCAACTATCTTGACATTGCCAGGGAGGCGATTGAGACGGAGTCGGCGAAACCTGTCCGCCAGGCAAAACAGTATATTGAGGAGCATTACAGCGAGAAGATTGTGCTGGAAGATATCGCGGCGGTGGTGGAGCTGAATCCGGTGTATTTCAGCGTCCTTTTTAAGAAGGAGACGGAAATGAATTTCAGTGCCTACCTCCTGAATGTGAGGATGGAGAAGGCGAAGGAGATGCTCTGTGCGACCAACGAGACTATCGCGGCAATCGGGGAGAATGTGGGATACAGGGATTCCCGGTATTTCAGCCAGACATTTACGAAGACGGTGGGGGTAAAGCCGGCTTTGTACAGAAAACTGCATTCGTAGGAGGATGGGATGAGGCCGGTTGGAAGATTGAGATGTTTTATATGTGCGGAAGGTGTCTTTTTGGCGCTTGTATATGCCCTGTTCAATGTATTGGGGCACAGCATGTTGTTATATATAGCCTGTATAATATTACAAGTGCTTATAATAACAGGTGTATATTTTTGCATCATGCGCCCGCTGAAGACTTTTGAAGATATGCTGGACTTTTTTCTGGAGGAGGAGCGGACGGAAGAGGAGCTTGACAGCGCCCGGGAGACGTGTCCTTACGTCGGTGAGGTGAAGGCGCTTGTGGACAGGTATTCGTCCAGGAAGACCCGCAGGAATTCGGCGGAGATTTTTGACAAGCAGACGGAGCTTACAGCGCTGCAGAGCCAGATCAACCCGCATTTTCTTTACAACACGCTGGAATCTATCCGGGGACAGGCGCTGATGGACGACAACCGGGAGATTGCCGGGATGGTTGAGGCTTTGTCTTCTTTTTTCCGGTACAGCATCAGCCGGAAGGGAAAGCTTGTCACCCTCAGGGAGGAGCTTGCCAATATCAACAACTACATGCTGATACAGTGTTACCGGTTCAACAACCGTTTTTCCCTGGAGGTGCTGATTGACGAGGAGGATGAGGAGGCGTATGATTTCCTGATTCCGAAACTGATCATACAGCCGGTGGTGGAGAATGCCATTTACCACGGGCTGGAGGAAAAGCTGGAGGGCGGCAGGGTGACCATTGAGGTGATTGTCACGGAAAAGAATCTGATCCTTACCATTTCCGATAACGGCAGCGGCATTGACGGGGAGGCGCTTGACAAGCTGAACCGGAGGATTCATTCGCCCAGTATGCGCGTGGAGGAGGAGAGCGGGCAAAAACAGCGCAACACCGGAATCGCCCTTCCCAACATCCATAAGCGCATCCAGCTCCTTTTCGGGGAGGAGTACGGCGTGAATGTGTACAGCACGGTGGGGCAGGGAACGGATGTGGAGATTACCATTCCCGCTGATTATTCTTAAAAAGGCATGAGTTGAGCGTATGAAAAAAGAGATTCTGAGGATTAACAGTTTAAGCGTCAGGGTAAGCCATGTGCAGAGGGTGGAGAATGTTACGCTGTGCATCCTGGCAGGAGAGACGGTGGGGTTCCTTGGCCTTGCGTATTCCGGGAAGGACTTGACGGTGAAGGTCCTGTCGGGGGATATGGAGGAGGCAAGGAGGCACCACATCTATATCGAGGGCAGGAGGGTGTCGGGGAATGCGGAGCTTGCCCGGGCGGTGTACCGCATTGCGGCATCTAATTATATGATTGACGACTGGTCTGTGGCAGAGTATGTGGGGCTTGTGGAGAGCGGCTCTTTTCTGCTTATGTGGAAAAAGCGAAGGCTGGAGGAACAGGTGAGGAAGTTCTTTGAGGAGCTTTCGGTGGGTATCGGTGTGTCGAAAAAGATGAAAGAGCTCACGGAGCTGGAAAAGCGGATTGTGGATGTGGTGAAGGCGAAGTGGAACCATAAAAAGCTCCTGATCGTGGAGGACGAGTTCGAGGGGATGCGCCCGGAGGATATCCGGGAATTCGGCGCGGCGGTGAAACGGCTGGTCGAGGGGGATATGGGCGTGATCGTTAACAGCCATTCGGACATGGTGCTGTCGCTCCTGTCGGAAAAGTATGTCATCTTTAAGAAGGGCAGAATCGTTAAAAAATGCAGGAGGGAGTATATAAAGAACAGGCAGCATCTTGAGAAGTTCCTCCTGGGGGGCGGAGTCATATCGAGGAAGAAGGGGCTTGACAGCTACATGCTGGAGGAGCAGGTGAGCGAAGGAAAGCCGGTGTACCGCATCGAGGGGCTTGAAGTCGGCAGCGGCAAGATTCAGGATTTTAATTTCCTGAGGGGAGAGATTGTCACGTTTCTTGCTTTGGACGGAAAAGTGAAGGAGCGGCTTTTTATGATTCTTTCCGGACGGCAGCCGGGAGCTTTCCTTTCCTGCGTCTTAAATTCCAGGCTGTACCATGCGGCTGATTTTTCTGATTATGTGAAGGAGAAAGTGGTATCGGTCATGCACATGGGAAGTGAGGAGGAAGTATTCAGAGGGATGAGCGCGGGGGAGAACCTTCTGATGCCGTCTCTTGGAAAGCTGTCTTCCCTGGAATATATCGCCAATTCCTCCAAAATCCCCCGGATGCTGGGGGAGGAGCTTGGGCAGGCGGAAGTTCACCCGGACGCGGCGGCGGACAGCCTAGGGGTGAATGATATCATAAACATCACGCTGGAGCGGTGGTACATCTATAACCCGAAGGTACTCATTTTATTCGAGCCTTTTGCAAGATGCGACCTGATGGGGGTATCCATCGTGAAATCCTATATAAAGAAGTTTGCGAACCGCGGTACGGCGGTAATCATCATAAAGTCAAGGGAGGAGTATGTGGAAGATATCTCCGACCGGATTATAAGCGTGGACTGACATATTAACATTCTCACACCCATTCTAAATTCTTTCGCATTGGATTTTCGGAGCGCCTTTTGTATAATGGAATCATTCCAAGCGGATAATAGAAAAAAAGGAGGAAATGTACTATGAGAAAGAAAATTTTGTCAGTGTTACTCGCGGCAGCTATGATTGCTACGCTTGCAGTCGGATGCAGCTCCGGCGGTTCCGGCGGCTCTGAAGGAGGAGAAGGCGGCGCAGGCGGTGCGGCAAAGGATATGACCTTTGTCATCGTTCCGAAGTGCGTACATGCATGGTTCGACGAAGTAAACAAGGGCGCGCAGCTCCAGGCAGACGCTCTGTCAGAGCAGCTCGGCGTTGAGGTTAAGATTGACTACCGCGCTCCGAATGCAGCGGACGTTGCAGAGCAGAACTCCGTGCTTGAGCAGGCGGCGGCTACAAAGCCGGCGGGTATCGCACTTGACCCGGTTGACTATGACGGCAGCAAGGCAGTTATCGAGCAGATTGAAGAGCAGGGCATCCCGGTAGTTCTCTTTGACGCTCCGTCACCGGAAGGCAGCGGTCTTACAAGCTGCGGCAACGACTTCAAAGAGCAGGCAACGATTGCGGCAGACAGGCTCGCAAAGGAAATCGGCGAGGAAGGAAAAGTTGCGGTTATGCAGGGATTCCCGTCCGCACCGAACCACGCAGAGAGATATCAGGCTCACTTAGACGCACTGAAGAAATATCCGAAGATTGAAGTTGTTGACGGCGGTATCGACAATGACAACATTGAGGAGGCTCAGTCACAGGCAGCGGCAGTTTTAGCGGCAAATCCGGACCTTAAAGGTTACCTTAACTGCGACGCATGTGGTTCCGGTGTTGCGGCAGCGATTGAAGAGGCAGGAAAGAAAGGTCAGGTTACGTTCGTATCCATGGACAACTTGATTGAGATTCTTGACTATATCAAGAGCGGCACGATTACGGCTACATCTTCAACGATTCCTCAGATGCAGGGCTCTATGGCAGTTCTTATGATGTACCAGAAATACATCGGCGTAGAGATTCCGGCTATGGTTGATACCGGTATCGCGGTTATCGATGGAGAGAACATTGACGAGTGGATTGAGATTGTAGGCGGCGACGCAAAATAATCTTGAGGCTAAAATTTTAAAACGATGATAAGCGGGGGCTTGTGACCAGTTAAGGAGTTGCTCGCCCCTGCTTTTTTAAAAGGAGCATGTCTATGAAAGTATTAGAGGCGCATAATATTACAAAATTGTTCCCGGGCGTAGTGGCACTTGACTCGGTAGATGTAGCCTTTGAACCCGGGGAAATCCACTGTGTCATCGGTGAGAACGGGGCAGGGAAGAGTACGCTGATCAAATGCCTGACAGGTGTCTATGACCCGGAAGAGGGAGAGGTGCTGATTGGCGGAGAGGATGCTATAAAGAACAAGGCGCTGTTTGACAAGATTGCCTATGTGCCCCAGGAGATTGACCTCTTCGGCTATATGTCCGTAGCGGAAAATCTGTTCCTTCCCTATGAGAAGTCGGGGATTAAAGGGATTGTAAATCAGAAAGAACTTGAGAAGAAAGCGATGCCGGTTCTTGAAAAATTCAGGATTCCGGTGGCGCCGGACGCACTCGTAAAAGATATATCGGTATCTTCCCAGCAGCTCCTTCAGATTGCGAGAGCCTGTGTGCATGAGGATTATGAAGTGCTTATGCTGGATGAGCCGACGACGAGCCTTACGACAAGCGACACGGAAATCTTATTTGACATTGTAAAGGATATAAAAAAGGAAAACAAGGCGATTATCTTTATCTCCCACAAGCTGGAGGAAATCTTTTCCCTGGGCGATGTGATTACGGTCTTCCGGAACGGAAAGAAAGTGGCGGGGGATGTGATAAGCAACGTGGATATCCCCTGGGTCATCCGGCAGATGACAGGAAAAGAGCTTGACCAGGATCAGGTGTACTGTTCGGACAAGGTGACGGACCAGGTGCTTTTGGAAGTGAATAACCTGACGGGGGAGAAATTCACCGACATCAGTTTCACGCTGAAAAAAGGGGAAATCTTAGGATTTTCCGGCCTGGTAGGAGCGGGGCGCAGCGAGCTGATGCAGGCAATCTTCGGTTATCTTCCGGTGTACTCCGGCACGGTAAAGCTTGACGGGGAGGACTGGAAACTTGGAGACACCAACTATTCCGTAAACCACGGGTTCATCTATCTGCCTGAGGAGCGAAAGAAACAGGGCATCCTCCCGGTATTGTCCATCCGGGAAAATATCTCTGTCTCCACTCTTGACACATTAAAGAGCGGCATCAGCATTTCCCGCAGGAAAGAAGACGAGCTTGCCCAGGACGTGATTGATACATATGATGTGAAGACGCCGGACGCGGACAAGGCGATTCAGTTCTTAAGCGGCGGAAACCAGCAGAAGGTCATCATCGGGCGCGCCATGAAGTGCAGTCCGAAGGTGCTTGTGTTCGACGAGCCTACAAAGGGTATCGACGTAGGGACTAAGGCGGAAATCTACCGGCTCATGAAGGAGCTGGCGGAGGAGAAGGGTATCGGCATTATCCTGATTTCCTCAGAGATGGACGAGGTGAAGAAGTGTTCCAACAGAATCATTGCATTGTACGAAGGAAGACAGGCCGGGGAGTATGACGCGGCGGCAGATAAAGACACACTTCTCAGTGCAATTATCGGTGTGAATTCATAGAAAAGAGGAGTTGTTTGTTATGGGTAAAGATAATGTAAAAGCAAACAATGCAGTGGTCAATGCATTGAAAAAAAGTAATATGACCGCAATCGGGGCGGTGCTTGTGCTGATGATCATCATTGCCAGCGTGGCGTCCCCCTACTTTCTCGATATATATAACTTGCAGGCGTTGATCCGCGACCTTGCTTTTATCGGCATGATCGGTATCGCCCAGTCGCTTTTGCTCCTGATCGGGGAGCTTGACCTGTCCGTGGGAAAGATTGCCTCCCTGTGCGGCATCCTCTCCGGTATCATGATGGTCAATAAAGGATGGAATCCGTGGCTTTCCGTGCTGATCGGACTGGCGTTAGGACTGCTCTTCGGCTGCATCAACGGCCTTATCATCACCCAGCTGCGCCTTAATTCCATGGTTGCGACCATCGGTATGCAGGGCGTATACGGGGGCATTAACCTGGTGCTTACAAAAGGTAAGGCAATCACCGGCGTTCCGGAGGATATCTATTTCCTCGGAAAAGGCAACGTAGGAGTGATTCCGACACCGTTTATCTTCTGCATCATCGTGCTGATACTGGTGCTCTTCATGGTGAAGAAGACAAAGACAGGACGTTATATCTACGCTATCGGGAACAGCCGCGAGGCGGCAAAGATTCTCGGAATCAAGGTAAATAAGATTCGTATCATGATTTATTCCTTAGTAGGGCTGATTTCTTCCCTGGCAGGACTTTTATATGTGGCAAGGCTTGGCTCCGCCCAGACGGCAGTCGGTGAGAACTGGCCCATGAACTCCATCGCATCCTCCGTAATCGGCGGCGTATCCCTTACAGGAGGAATCGGAAATCCGGCAGGGGCGCTGATCGGCGCAGCGATTATCAGCATCATCCAGAACATGATCGTGCTGTTCGGCGTAAATGTATACTGGCAGTCGGCAGTATCCGGCGTGGTAGTTGTAATCGCGATTTCCTTCAGCTCCATCTCCGAGATCATGCGGGAGAGAAAGCAAAGGAAGATAAAGCTTAGTTAGATATCAGGAAATTGCGAAACTCAAGTTTGCCAGTGCCGAATTGTGCAGCTTTTATATTGCATAAGCAGACCTTAGTTTACCGTCGGTACTTAGCTGCCGTATTTTGGCAGCTTATGTACCGCTACGGTAAACTTGGAGCGGGAGCGTGTCTGTGTTGGAATATAAAAGCTGCACAATGACCTCGGTTAACACTTGAATTTTGCAATTACCTGTTCGTTAAATGTAAAGATAAAGGAGGATGACTTATGGTATTGGGATTGAACCTTTCTTTTGCGGTGAAACGCTGGATGAAACCGGCACAGCTTGCGGCGATGTGCAAACATGATTTCGGCGTGGAGCATGTGCAGTTCACTTGGGATTTAATTGACCCATGGTGGCCGGAAAACTTAAGAGACGTGATGGTTGCCGATTATAAAGAGGCATTTGAAAAGGAGGGCGTAGAGATAGACGCTACTTTCGGCGGTCTTGCATCTTACTCTTTCGCACATTTCCTGGCTCCTGCAAAGGAGCAGAGGGAGGCGGCGTTTCTCTTCTTTAAGAGGGCCGTTGATATGACAGTGCTTATGGGCGCGAAGGTGCTTGGCTCTCCGGTAGGAGGCATGAACTACGACGATGCAAGGGATGCTGCAAAGAGGGAAGAGCTTTACCGGGAGATGCTTGAATACTTAAGAAAGCTCGCGTCTTACGGGAAAGAAAAAGGGCTTGAGGAAATACATATCGAGGCGACGCCTCTTATTACGGAATTCCCGCACAGTCCGGCGGTGTGCAAAAAGATGATGAAAGATTTGGAAGGCACGGACATTCCCATCAAGCTTTTGGTGGACTGGGGTCATGCGCTGTTTCAGCCGCTCCTTAAGGAGGAGGCGGACATTGAGCTTTGGTTTAACGAGTGCGCGCCCTACATCGGTTCCATCCATCTCCAGCAGACGGATGGGAAGTGGGACAGGCACTGGGATTTCACCAAGGAAGGCATCGTGACGCCGGAGCTTATTAAGCGCGCCACGAAAAATGCAGGGCTTGAGGATATCGTGCAGTACTTAGAAGTCGTTACCATCTTTGAGGATGACGACGACGCGGTGTACGATTACATGAAGAAGACTATGGATTATCTTCATAGAGAACTGGATTAGGGGGCGGTTTTGCATGGAATATAAAGAGATGTATGAGAAAATCCTGGACGAGCACCGGAAGGTTTATGAGCGGTTAGACCAGGAGGGGATGCGGGAGTTTATCGAGGAAATCAAAGCGCATGAGCGGATTTTCCTTATCGGCGTCGGCAGAGAGGGGATGGCTACCAGGGCATTTGCCATGCGGCTTATGCACATGGGCAAGGAAATCCACTGGATCTGGGATGACACCACCCCGTCCATCGGTGAGGGGGATTTATTGATTGCGACGCTGGGAGACGGCGGCATCGGCCACATCAACTACATCTGCGAGCGGGCGAAAGAGGCGGGCGGCATGATTTACGTGGTGACCGGCTCCCCAAGCGGAAATACGGCGAAAAATGTGGCGGACAAAGTATTTTTCCTTCCGGCGGCGGTTTACCGGGGAATGGATGATGTGGTTCCCTCTTTCCAGCCGATGGGGAATCTGTTTGAACAGTGCCTTCTGATTACTTTTGACATGATCGTCATGACACTGGTTGAAGAGACACCGGGCTTAAGCTTTGAGAAAATGTCAAAGAGACACAGAAACGTGGAGTAAGGAGGCTATTTGCAATGAAGAAAATATTGAACGCTGACGTATCAAATGTAGTAGAGGAGATGCTTGCGGGTTATCTCTCTGCATATAAGAAATATTATAAAAAGATAGGCGAGTACAATGCATTCAAGTACCGGGCAAGCAGGAAAGACAAAGTCGCCCTTGTAATCGGCGGCGGCAGCGGACACGAACCGCTGTTCTCCGGCTACTGTGGGGCGGGGCTTGCGGATGCGGTTGCCTGCGGAAATATCTGCGCGTCGCCCAACCCGGAGCTTATTTATGAGACGGCGAAGGCAGTTGACCAAGGGAAGGGCGTACTTTTCATCTACGGGTGCTATGCCGGGGATAACTTAAACTTCGACATGGCGGAGGAGCTGTGCCAGGCGGACGGCATCAAGACCGCCCATGTGCGGGTGTGGGATGATTTCGCGTCTGCCCCGAAGGAACGGTATTATGACCGCCGGGGAATCGCCGGGGATGTATTTGTCATTAAGGTAGCGGGTGCGGCATGTGACGCCGGGCTCCCCTTTGACGAGGTAGTAAGGATTGCCGAGAAGGCAAGGGATAACATTAATACCATCGGCCTTGCCACATCACCGGGAACGCTGCCGGGCAATGACAAGCCCACCTTTGAGCTTGCGGATGATGAGATGGAGTTCGGCATGGGCCTTCACGGCGAGCCGGGAATCGAGCGGACAAAGATGATGCCCGCGGACGACATGGTTGAGAGGATGTACCGGGAGATTAAGGCGGAGATGGGATTCAAGGAGGGGGATAAGCTGGCGGTGCTTGTAAACGGCCTCGGCTCCACGCCGCTCCTGGAGTTAAATATCGTCTACTATGACCTTCATAAGCGTTTTGCGAAGGACGGGCTTATCATCCATGACGCGGAGATTAAGACTTACTGCACCTGCATGGAGATGGGAGGATTTTCCATCACTATCTTAAAGCTTGACGACGAGCTGATAAAATATCTGGACGCGCCCTGCTATTCTCCGTATTACGCCAAGGGCGAGCTTACGGGAGCAACCTATCAGGCCGAGGATGCGGTAGAAGAAGAAGAGCCGGAATTTGACGAAAATGACGTGGAAGAGGCGGAAATCGTAAGGAGCAAAGACGGCGAGCTTACGGAACTTAACGCCGAGGATGCGAGGAATATGCTTATCTACATTGCGGATAAGATTATCGGGAAGAAACCGTACCTTACGGAAGTAGACAGCGTAATCGGAGACGGCGACCACGGCATCGGCATGGCCGGCGGGATGCAGAAGGCAAAGAAGAAACTCATGAAGATGCAGGGCGAAACAAATGCCTACAAGCTGTTTGAGACGGCAGGCCAGGCGATGCTCATGTCCATGGGCGGCGCGTCCGGCGTCATCTTCGGGAGCCTGTACCTTGCAGGAGCAAAGGGAATGGATGCAAAAGAGACGCTTGGTGCGGCAGATTTGGCAGCGATGGAGAGAAAAAGCCTGTCGGCCATCCAGGAGCGCGGAAAGGCAGAAGTGGGCGATAAGACTATGGTTGACGCGCTGGCTCCGGCAGTGGAGGCTCTGGAGGCGAACCAGGATAAAGGGCTTTTGGAGATGCTAAAGGCTGCGGAAGAGGCGGCAAGAGAAGGCGTTGAGAATACGAAGAAATATGTAGCGAAATTCGGACGGGCGAAATCCCTTATGGAAAGAGCGATTGGGCATCAGGATGCGGGGGCGACCTCAGTGTATCTGATCATACAGGGGATGCGGGAGTTTGTAGAAGGTGCGATGTAATTTGCTGTAGACAGGACGGCAGTCCAAAACAGTCCTTTCTCACGCAAACAGGGCAAAGCTCCAACGAACTAACTGCTAACCGCGGCTAAAGGAACTCAGGAAAGCCTTCGTTCCTAAACCTTGGTAAGCAGTGGATTTCGTTTCCGCAAAAAGCGCCCTTTAAACGTTTGCTTAGAGGAAGGGCAGTTTCGGACTGCCTGTATGTCTGGAACAATTTACATCTGTATGGCGGATGGCGGATGCCGAACGCCGGCTCGGGGCTGCCTGAGCATTGGCGATGTGTTAGCGCAGTTTTTGGATGGTTTTGCGGATGTCGGGGTTTTGCGGTTTTTTATGCGTGAGATTGTATGTTTTGTAATGGATGATTAGAATTGATGGATGTAAGAAAGGGGATGGATGATATGGACAGGAAGGTTCGATGGGGGATTTTGGGGTGTGCTCAGATTGCCAGGGTGCGGACGGTTCCGGGTCTTCTTAAAAGTGTGAACGGGGAGCTTTATGCGGTGGCTAGCCGGGGGCTTTCTAAGGCGGAGGAGTTTAAGGAGATGTTTGGGGTTGAGATAGCTTACGGGAGTTATGAGGAGCTTTTGGCGGATGAGAATGTGGAGGCAGTTTATATTCCTCTTCCCAATTCCATGCATCTTCAGTGGGTGGAGAAGGCTGCGAAGGCGGGCAAGCATATCCTGTGCGAGAAACCGCTGGCTCTGAATGAGGAGCAGGCGAAGGAGATGTTCGCGGTGTGCGAGGAGAACCATGTGCTTTTGATGGAGGCGTTTGCATTCCGCCATGCGCCCCTTGTGCAGAAGGTGAAAGAACTGATTGGTGCGGGAGCTGTGGGGAAGTTGAAGTATCTGGAATCCCACCTTACAGATTTGCTCACGGACATGGGAAATATCCGTATGAATAAGGAACTTGGCGGCGGCGCGTTCTATGATATGGCTTGTTACAATATCAGCACCATCAGCTATCTGATGGACGGGAAAGAACCGGTGAGTGTGAAAGCATTTGCGGAGATGGATGGAGAGTACGGCGTGGATGTAAGCAATACGGCTCTTCTGAAATACGAGGACGGAACACAGGCGGCAAGCTATTCTTCCCTGAATTCTTATGCGAGAGGGTATTATGCGGTCGTGGGAGAGAAAGGGCGGATTGAAGTGCCGTGCAATTTTAACTGCCGGAATGTGTGCAAGTTTACGTTGACAACGGATGGACGTGTAGATAATGTGGAAGTTCTTGACGAGAAGAAGACGGAGTATACGGTGATGTGTCCGGATAATTACATGCTGGAGATTGAGCAGTTCGGGCGGTGTATCCTGGAGGGGGAGAAACCCTATGTGTCGAAGGAAGAGACGTTGTTAAATGCACGGATTCTGGACAGGGCGTTTCAGGCGGCAGGGAAATAGGTGTTGAATGTCTGGCTTTCTAAATAGACATTTATCTAATATGCATAGGTATATGAGAAATTTTTGATATTTAGTATAATAGATGAGTTTATGAGTGAACTTGTTAGACGGTGAAAATACTGAGTGAGGTAATAAGAGTAATTACGCTGAAATAATGAAGAATATTTGCTATTTAAAGCTAGGCACTATATCCTGGGCAAAGGCTATAGTGCCTTAAATTTTGGGTTGCATATAAAAAGTAAAGTGTATTATACTAGTGTGCTGTATCATTGATAAATAGTTAAATATTACTGGTTTGCCAAGTC
>ERZ777306.43-NODE-43-length-214225-cov-40.817169_pt1 | contig 214225 bp, 155 predicted proteins | sample MGYA00374966_ERZ777306 | MGnify/ENA primary metagenome ERZ777306 (study PRJEB29329, sample SAMN06343882) | mouse gut metagenome | isolation source: Mouse cecum | place: Austria: Vienna | collected 2014-11-15 ... | reverse complement strand
CTGATTACGTTTATAAACAAAAAAAGTGTCTAGATAAATCAGGAAAAGACATTTTTATGGTAAAAAACAAAAGTTTATCAATCAGAAAACTTTTGTTTCCATATATAGAAACTAAAGTTTCTTCAGCACGAAACTTTTGTTTTCCCTAATAGAAACTACTTTTACATATATAGGCACTACGACACACGAACCTAAACGATAATTTGGTTTCTTGCGTTTTCTATCAAAACATGGTAGATAAAGAATGATAATTGTAGATATTTTCTATCTACAACCACTATATAAGATGTTTATTTATAAGGCATATAAGAAGGAATTGTAGATGTGGTAGATATTAAGTGTTTTTTATTAACTGGTAATTTATGGAACTCGATTATATAATCCAACAAGTTCTTGTAACTTTGCAGCCATTTTAATTGAAATCCCGATTGAATATGAAGAACAAATACGAGGCTAGGCTAGGTACGGAACGTATGCTACCGCTGGTTTTCAAAATGGCGCTTCCGGCGGTAGCGGCCCAATTTGTCAACCTACTTTACAATATCGTAGATCGTATCTATATCGGGCATATTCCCGAGATCGGGACAAACGCTTTGGCTGGTATAGGGGTGACCACCTCCATCGTGATCTTGATCTCTTCTTTCTCCGCTATCGTGGGAGCGGGCGGTTCGCCGTTAGCGGCTATCGCTCTCGGGCAGGGCGACCGGGAACGGGCCGGAAAAATAGTGGGAAATGGATTTATATTGCTTATCCTATTTACTATATTCACTTCCCTCATCACCTATACCTTCATGGAACCGATCCTGCTTTTTACAGGAGCATCAAAATATACGTTAGGATATGCGGTGGATTATCTCTCTATTTATTTACTGGGCACTCTGTTTGTCGAGATATCCACGGGCTTGAATGCCTTTATCAACGCACAAGGGCGTCCGTCTATCGCTATGTGCTCAGTTTTGATCGGGGCTTTATTGAATATCGTATTAGACCCTATCTTCATTTTCTGGTTGGATATGGGGGTAAAAGGCGCCGCGCTCGCCACGATCCTATCGCAAGCTTGCAGTGCCATATGGGTATTGAGCTTCCTTTTCTCAAGACGTGCCTCCTTGCCTTTGGAAAGGCGGTATATGAGACTGGACCGAAGAATCGTACTCTCGATGTTCGCTTTGGGAATTTCTCCGTTCATCATGGCCAGCACGGAGAGTCTGGTGGGTTTCGTCTTGAATAGTAGTTTGAAAAATTTTGGTGATATCTATGTGAGCGCATTGGCTATCTTACAGAGTGCCATGCAATTCGCTAGCGTACCGCTGACCGGTTTCGCCCAAGGATTCGTACCGATCATAAGCTATAATTACGGACATGGAGACAAACAGCGGGTGAAAGATTGTTTTCGTATCGTGCTAATCGTTATGTTCTCTTTCAACTTGATACTCATGCTATTCATGATCTTATTCCCCTCAACCGTAGCCTCCGCTTTTACAAGCGACGAGGAGTTGATCGATACCGTCCGTTGGGTCATGCCCATCTTCTTGGCGGGTATGACGATTTTTGGCTTACAACGAGCTTGCCAGAATATGTTCGTAGCGTTGGGACAAGCTAAGATATCTATCTTTATCGCCTTGCTTCGTAAAGTAATCCTCTTGATTCCTTTGGCATTACTATTACCTCATTTTATGGGGGTAACCGGCGTATATGCGGCAGAAGCCGTATCGGATGCCACGGCCGCTATTTGCTGTACGTTGTTATTTATATGGAAATTCCCGAAGATACTAGGGAAAATCAAGCAAAAAGAAGAAAGGGCTGCCCAATAACGGACAGCCCCCTGATAAAGCCTTAAAGATTAAAATGAATCGTATTAATATCCCGGATTCTGTGTCAAGTTAGGATTCAGGCTAAGGATATCGGCATAGATGGAGAATACCGTTGTATATCCCGTCTTATCCTCTTGATAATCCAGTGAGCTGGCGGAATGTTTCACGCCTACATAACGGTCTACCGTAGCCTCGGTAAACTTGCCGAAACGGATCAAATCCTGCCGGCGTACGCCTTCCCAAGCTAATTCAAGCATACGCTCGTCTAATAGCGTATCCAGCGTTACGTTTTGTAGCGGTTTGGCGCCTACACGGTTACGAACTTGGTTCACCTCATCGTCTCCATTCTGTCCCAGACGAATCTTGGCTTCCGCCTTCATCAGCAACGCGTCGGCGAAACGGAAGATCACGCAGTCATTTCCATGCAAGTTTCCACCATCCTGAGCATTCTGGTCGAACTCATATTTAGCCATACGAGCTCCGGCGGTCTTCACCAACAAACCATCGGAGGCATCCATATATACCTTCGGGGCGTTCGGCTCATATTTCAAAGGCACTTTCTGTCCGTCCCATTCCGTATAGATCGTCTTTCCGTCCGGACCGGTTACCTCGCCCGTAAAATAAGTAAGCTTACAACGAGGATCCTCATCCGCCGTACCGAACTTAAATACGTTCATCGCCTTCACCGTAGCGCAAGAGCCATTCCATCCGGATTGGCCGTAAGCGGTTGCATGATCATAATGGCGGGTACGTACCAAATTGTAGTCCTTAGCGTCCGGATAAGCGACCGGGTCCATAGGAACCGTGAAAATATTCTCAACCGAGGTCTCGTTCGCTACGGCGAAATTCTCCGAGAAGTTTCCCTGCAATTTATAGCCCAAAGCCTCCAGCTTATCCACATAAGCGATCGTAGCTTCCCAAGAGTTCATCTCTTTACCGTCAACGGTAAACTTGATGTTCTTTCCAGCCGGACGATTGCCGTCCGTCCAATTGTCGTCCGCATAAACCTCCGCGTTCAACGCCAACTTAGCCAAGATCATATAAGCCACCGGCTTGGTAATACGTCCGTAATACTCACCTTTTTGGTTACTGCGGTTATCTGAAAGATAAGGCAACGCCTCCTCCAACTCCGAACGGACAAAGTTAAATACAACGCTACGCTCAGATTGCTTTACCTCAGACATCGGTGTCGTAGAGGAAGTTACCAACGGAACACGAGCGAACAAATCCAACAACTCATAATAGAAAAACGCACGGACCGCACGTACCTCTTCCAGATAAACCTTGAAATATTCCACGTCCGGTTGTTCCTCGGCAAAGGCTTGCAACTTATCAACACTCTGGTTGCATTTTCCGATCTGCTCATACAAGAAATCCCAAGAGTTCTTGGTCAAATCATTCATCGTGCCCCAACGGTGTAAGAAAATATTCTGCCATAAACCGCCATCTTCCCAGTCGCCAATACGGCAAGGAAGCATAGCCTCATCGCTGGAGAAGGTATTCAAGTCATATACATGACGGTCGTTACCCATGATCTTAAACATATTATTGTACAAGCTCGCAACCGTGTTTACATAGACCAACGTAGGGCTTTGGAATGCGGTCTCCTCATCAAACGCGTCTGTAGGACGCTCTTCCAAAAAATTAGAACAGGAAGAAAATGCCGCGGCGGCAGCGGCTATCATAAAGCTATATATAAATTTCTTTTTCATGACTCTTTAAATGGATTTAGAAGTTAACACTCAAACCTAATGAATACGTACGGGATAACGGATAGAAACGTTTGTTATCCATACCTAGGTCATTATTATCTTTATCGACCGTCGTACTGTTAATCATCGGAGACAAACCGGAGTAACCCGTGATCGTAGCCACGTTGTTCACCGAGAATGTCACACGGATATTCTTCACGTATTTCTCGATCTTCTTGCAATCGATGTTGTAACCCAACGTAATATAATCGATATTCAAATAATTGCCCTTTTCCAACCAATAATCAGAGATCGACTGGTCGTAGATCTTGCTTTCCGGAGCCTTAGCCAACGCGTTGTATGTAGGGAACTGGCTCAAGTTCATATAAGCTAGCGATGTACCGTTGAAGATCTTATGACCGAAAGCGCCGTTCATCTGCGTCATCAAGTCAAAGCGTTTGTAGCGGAAGCTGAAGTTCATTCCCAGATAATATTTCGGCATGGCTTGTCCGGCGATATAACGGTCGCCACCATCATTGGTATCCAAACCCTCTTTTCCATCGATCGTCTGATCCAAGTTGTAGATATAGCGGCCTTCGATAGCGTTTCCATTCTCATCCAAAGCCGGAGTCAAGCCCAAGCAACGAGGAATGTAGAACACTCCGACAGGCTGGCCTACCATCTGATAAACCACACGGTTGTTTCCTACGAAACCGGCACCACTCATACTGGACAGATCCATATATTGTTTCGCCTGCAACTCTTGTCCCATATAAGAACCGCTCAAGGAGTTCAATTTATTCTTCTGGTAAGAGAAATTCACGCCCATGTTAAAATCGAAGTCCTTTGTCTTCACGATACCACCGCTTACAGCCAATTCCACGCCGGAGTTGGTCATCTCTCCCAAGTTCGCCAATAATTCCGGATATACGAACGGAGGAACCGGAACCGCGTATTTATACAACAGATCCGTAGTCTTGGAAGTATACCAATCGGCGGTCAACGTAAAGCGGCCATCGAGGATACCAGCGTCCACACCCACATCGAATGTCTTTTTCACCTCCCAACGCAAGTCCGGGTTCGAGTTACGTGTAAAGCCATAGGTAGCGGTAGAATTTCCATTGACGGAAGTCACGCCGTTCGGGCTCATCAAAGCCAACGAGTTATAAGCCTCGATAGCATCTTGGTTACCAGTCAGACCATAACCCGCACGTAGTTTCAACTGGCTCAGCCAATCCACGTCTTTCAAGAAAGCCTCCTCATTCAACACCCAAGCGGCGGAAGCGGAAGGGAAGAAGCCCCATTTATTATTCATACCCAATTTAGAGGAACCGTCCGCACGTAAGTTCACGGTGGCGATAAAACGGTTGTCATACATATAATTGAAACGACCCATGAATGAGGCCAGACGATTCTCGTTTTGGAAAGAAGTCACGTCTCCGTATTTCACCGTACCACCCGCTTTCAGATTGTTATAACCGAAGTAATCCGTCTCAAAGCCACGGGCACCGGCGCTAAATCCCGTATAATGATATTTTTGTCCCTCTACCAAGGCCAAAGCGTCGATATGATGTTTCTCATTCAAATCCTTATTATAGGATAACTGGATATTACCCATCAAGATATTCTGCTTATTATCCGCACGGTAACCATGAGCGTCGGAAGTCTGCGTAATCGCCTTCAAATCTTTCGGGATATACTTCATGTTCTCCTTCACGTTATACGTATAAGAGCCGAATGCGCTCAGTTTCAACCCGTCCAAAATCGTCCAAGTCAATTTACCGTGTACGTTCACGTAAGCGTTCTTCTCACGATCCTGTATCTCAAGACGTCCCAGCGGGTTCTGGATCTCGTTCGCGTAGGGATCCTCATCCCATTTGCCATCCTCATTCTTATGCGTAGGGAAGGTTGGGTTGTAAGTAGCGGCCGAATAGAAAGTCTTCTCATAATCGTTCGTATAATCCACTTGTTTCAAGGAACCGAACATACCGAACTCGATTTTCAACTTATTGTTGAACATATTCTGGGAAGCGTCCAGTTTAGCCGTATAATTCTTCATACCGCTATTCTTGATAATACCCTGCTGGTCGATCACGCCTACAGAAGCACGATAATTCGAATCGTCGTTACCCGCGCCGAAAGAGATGTTATGGTTCTGCGTATAACCCAACTGCTCGATCTCGTCGAAGAAATTCGTATTACCACCCATATCCAGCGGGGTCATGCCTAACGCCTTCGCCGTAGAGCGGAACTCATCGGCGGATAACATCTTCAAGTTCTTATAAACGTTACTGATACCGAAGTTGCCGTTATAACTCAACGTCTTCATACCGTTCTTACCTTTCACCGTAGTCACTACGATTACACCGGCGGCACCACGTGAGCCGTACTGAGCGGTCTCGGAAGCGTCCTTCAAGATCGTGAACGTCTCGATGTCGGCGGGAGCGATCGCGTCCAACATGCTCAAATCACCGAATACGCCATCGATAATCACCAAGGGATCATTACCACCGGACAAAGAGGTCGTACCACGTACACGGATAGAAGGCTTAGAGGCAGGGTCGCCACCCGTCTTGGAGATTACCACACCGGCAACCTTACCCTTCAAGGATTCCAACGGCGTGTTTACCACACCTTGGTTCATATCCTCTTTCTTGATACGCTCTACCGCACCGGAGATCGTACGTTTGCTACCGGTAGCGTAACCTACTACTACCACCTCATCCAACGCCTCTACATCCTCGTCCAGAATGATATTCAGGTTCTGCTGTCCATTTACCGGGATCTCTTGTGATTTATAACCGATATAAGAGATGGTCAGAGTCCCGTCTTTCGGAGCTGCCAACGTGAAATTTCCGTCCATATCGGAAATCGTACCATTCGTTGTTCCTTTCACAAGGATACTAGCTCCAATAATCGGATCGCCGAATTTAGAGTCTTTCACTACACCTTTTACGGTAATGTTTTGAGCATAACTGCTAAAGGAAAGAAAAAGTCCCAAAAGAAGTAGGAACAGACCTCTTTCCCGCAAAGAGAAGAAATGCTTTTTCATGCTTTACAATTTAAGATTACTAAATTAATTTTATTTATTTCGTTTGCTTGATAAAACAACCAAGAGGGGGAATCCCCCCCTTCTCGGACATAAAATAATCTTACAGGAATAAAGGGCGGGTAAAAGCGGGCCTAGTTGTTATATAATAAATTGATTTGATCATAAAATAGAATACTTTTGTTACATTTGCCTCAATCTTTTATCTAAAGTGGTATGTGTGAGCAATTGTATCTAACGGATGATCGTCTTCTTTTCGATAAGATCAGAGGGGGCAACGCAAAGGCGTTCGAATACGCTTTTCGCAAGTTCTCTCCCCGTTTAGAGGCATTTGCCCAGAAATACACCAACGATACAAACGAGGCGGAGGATATCGTACAGGATGTATTCTTGAAATTATGGGAAAGAAGGGAGTTGCTGGATAACATCTCGCTGACCTCTTTTCTTTTCATGATGGTAAGGAATAGTTGTCTAAACTATTTAAAACACCGTCAGATAGCCGATACGGTACAGCAACGGATACCGGATACCGAGACTGCCGAGCGATTATATGCGGCGGATTTCGTACCCGACCCTTCCTCCTTGCTGATGCAAAAGGAACTGTCCGACTCGATCGATCAGATTATGGAGGAACTACCGCCCAAATGCAAGGAAGCGTTCGTTCTCAGCCGTCTGAACGGCTTGAAAAACCGGGAGATAGCGGAACATATGGCTATTACGGAGAAAGTGGTGGAGAAACACATTACCCGTGCCTTGAAACGATTCCGGGATGGATTAAGGCGTTATGCCTTATTACTGGGAACGCTCCTTAGTCTTTGGAAATGGTAATACAGATTTAGTAAAACAGGAAAATGGAGAATAAACGATTCGAACATATAATTACACGGTATCTGAAAGGCAAGGCGACCCCGGAGGAAGAAGCGGAGTTGCTTCAAGCCATCCATGCCTCCAAGGAATGGGAGACCGCTTTCCGGAAGCGAACCGCCGAATGGAATCCTTTGGAAGAGGCAGAAGCTGATCCGGAAACGGACCGGAAATGGAATCGGATCGCTTCGATCATCACGCCCTCGGAATCTCAGTCGCAGACCGAAGAGGCACCGGTTATTTCTTTGGTCTCAACTTCTTCCCGAAGAATATGGTTCTCGATAGCAGCGGTGGTCTTACTATTGCTTGTATCCGGAGTTACCGTCTATTTCTTGAATCAAGGCGGAAAAGCGGGAACAGGAAATGCCGAATGGCAAACGATTATAGCTGCGCAAGAGGATCGTTCGATCCTTTTACCCGATGGTAGTTCCGTTTATTTGAGAGAAAATTCCGAGCTGAGCTATCCGGAGGTCTTCGCCTCTTCCATACGAGAGGTGAAAATCAAAGGAGAAGCCTTCTTTGAGGTTACTCCCAATAGCGAGCAGCCTTTTATAGTTGATGCTTCCGGCTTATCGGTCAAGGTACTGGGAACCTCTTTCAGCGTACAGACCTCCGATCAAGGAAACGAGATCTCCGTGATCTTGGTAGAAGGAAAGGTGAGCCTGAATAACGCGCATGAGAAAGAATTGGTACAGTTGCATCCGAACCAAAAAGCCGATTATTTCGTGAATGACGAACATTATACGGTAACGGAAGTTGATAGTGAACGGCTTACCTCGTGGAGAAAAGGGATCATCTTTTATGATAACGCTTCCCTAGATGAAATCGTACGCTTGATCGAACAAACCTATAAGGTCTCACTCATGTACACACGTCCGGAAAACGATGATCAACGTTTCTCCGGCGCTTTTCTAAAGACACAAAAATTAGAAACCGTATTACAACAAACCAATAAACTCACGGGTACGAACTTGATTCTTATTCAATGAAGAGATATGCGCCACTGCTGTTAACCTTTCTTTTTCTCCCGCTGCTTTTCTCCTGCTTCGATCTGGAAGAAGACCTATACGACCAGCTGGAGAAAGAGGATTATTATACGGATTATGAATCCTTAATGGCCTCCGTACTCCGTCCTTATGAGCATGCGAAATGGGCGGAAACTAATTTCTCTTTCTGGCTGCAAGAGTTATCGGCGGATCAACTCGTGATCACCCAAAAACGAGAGCATTGGGAAGACGGGGGCGTATGGCGTATGATCCACCAGCATACATGGGATACGTACGAGAAAAACAGCGAGCAAATGTGGAACGCTTGCTACGGTGGTATCGGATATTGTAATAATACATTGGCGGATATCCAAGAGTTATCATATGATAACTTCGGACTCTGCGAGTCCGACAAGCGGCAGCATATCGCCGAGCTTACCGCTTTACGGGCTTATTTCCAACTTTTACTTCTGGATGCGTTCCGCATCCCCGCGATCTCCCTCACGACAGAGGAAGAGGTTGGTTCAGCCACCCCACAAGAAAATTTCCACTTTATAGAAGAGAGCTTATTAAACGCCATCCCCGATTTACCCAAGGCACCCTCTAAGAATTACGAAGGACGTATCACCCAAGGAGCGGCGGCCGTATTATTGATGAGGCTCTATTTTAACGCGTCTTGGTACATCAATATACCGATGTGGGAACAGACCGGAGCGCTTTGCGAACGGATTATCAACGGAAAGTTCGGCACTTACTCTCTCACCTCGGAATGGACCGATTTATGGAATGCGGGCAATCAAGATTGTCCGGAATTAATCTGGTCTTATCCCCAGTCCCGGCAAGTAGGATATGATGATTTTTACTATCTGTTTTTTATGCACTACCAAGCGCCCGAACGATTCGGCTGTGGCAAGGATTTGCCGGCGGCCTATAATGGTTGTCACCTCAGTCCCTCTTACGATCCATCCGGCAAGCCCTACCCTTATACGTTAGGACGCACGTTTTCCAAATTTCCTGATACGGATCTCCGGAAGAAGAACTTCAAGGTACTCTCACAAGGCATTTACGAGGGATTATTCCTCTTCGGAGCCCAACAGATATACAATAGCGACCAGCTTCAGTATGGCGCTGAGGAATGGGGAAACTACCCCCTCATTTTCATAGATCAAGTAGCACGTTATTCCGACCATCTATCCGATACGGAAAAGAAAGCGCTCACAGATAAACAATTATCTTCCGATACGCCGTGGATTATACAAGATAAAAGATTCACCTCCCTCGCATCCAATATCAAGACCGGCGAGGAGAATACAGGTATCCGTATCGTGAAATATCCGCTTTATCCATCCGGAGACGTGGGGCTGATGGCGAATAATCTGGTAGTGTTACGACTGACAGAGGTTTATTATACGCTGGCGGAAGTTTCCTTCCGTCTGGGTAATCCAGCCAAGGCCGAGGCGATCTTGAACCAGATACGCAAACGATACTATGCGCCGGAAGACTGGGAACAAGTACGCTATCCGGAAGATGGCTCCGTCCTTACCGCACAGGAATTATTGGATGAATGGGGACGTGAATTTCTAGCGGAGAAACGAAGACGTACCGATTTAAACCGGTTCGGCCTATTCACGACCGGTATCTGGTGGGATAAGCAACCCTCCGATAGTTATCGCCGGTTCTATCCGATACCTGCCCGGGCGATATCGGCCAATCCCTTATTGAAACGCTCGGAAGGATATATCTATTAACCGTTTAATTCACCCTATGCAAATCAAGATATACATATCATTCTTAATAACGGCTCTGTTCCTTTGCGTCCCGCATACACGAGCCCAAGAGATCGAGGTTCCCATCACCTTGAATGAACATGGGACTCAATTAAGGGATGTATTGCGGAAAATAGAGCAACAATCCCCTTATCTTTTCCTATACAACGAGACTCAGTTGGATATGAAACAGAAAATCAATGAGAAAATAACCTCGCCGGATATCCGTAAAATACTAGACCGGCTATGCGGACCGATCGGGATACGCTATGAGATCATGGACGTACAAATCTTGTTGATGCCTAAGATCGATACGGGGAAGCCCAAGCCCTATCCAGTCCCGGTTACGGGTTATATCACGGATGAGAAAGGGTCTCCCATGGAATTTGTCTCGGTAATCGACCTTCTTTCCGGTAAAGGAGGACTAACGAATGAGGAAGGGTATTTCCGCTTCTTTACGGATAAGGATTCGTGCCGGCTACAAATCTCCCATCTGGCCTATAAACCGGAGCTAAGGACGGTGGGGCCCGATAACCGTCATTTACAGATCCAATTGATACCGGCCGTCTTTAATTTGGACGAGGTGGTAGCGATCGGCTACGGAACCTTGGCACGCAAGGAACTGACATCAGCCGTGGGTTATGTATCCTCGGAACGGTTCTTATCCGGGAAGGTCAACAATCCCATCCAAGGCATCAAAGGATTGATCGCCGGAATGAGTATCTCGGGATCTTCCTTGTCCGATATAAACTCGATACCGGATATACAGATACGGGGCGCCGGGTCTATTTTGGCCGGAAACAAGCCGCTAGTCGTGGTAGATGGGGTACCCGGGGTATCCTTGAATAGTTTATCGCTAGCCGAAATCGCCTCCATATCGGTATTAAAAGACGGGTCTTCTGCCGCCATTTACGGATCGAACGGGGCTAACGGAGTGATCTTGATAACGACCAAAAGCGGTAAAAGCTCGGATAAGTTGCAGGCTAATTACCAAACCTACCTAGCGGCCGCTCACGAATATAATAGACCTCGTATCCTTTCGCCCGAAGCCTTTGTAGCAGCCGGGAGAGACGCTGATCTAGGGTACCATACCGATTGGCAAGCCGCTTTGATACGTTCCTGCCCCTTGGAACAAAATCATGATTTATCCATTCAAAACGGATGGAAAAGCGGGGCGTTCCGTATCTCCATGAATTACAGGGACGGACAAGGGCTAGACATTGTATCCTCCCGCCGGGAATACGCCTTACGTACCCATATCAGCCAAAACCTCCTCTCCGGCTATCTGGAGCTAACCGTATCGCTCGCTTACAAAAAACAACATTTGCGCCTAGGTAACCATACAGCTTTCCAACAAGCGATGCTAGCCAATCCTACCGCCCCGATCTATACCGATGAGGAGGAGACGGAGTATCTCTATCCTTCCGGTTTCGAGCGGGATAATCCCGTAGCCTCACTAAAAGAGGAAAACCGGCAACAAGAGAACCAGTTTATGACCGGCTCGCTAACCGCACGGATCAACTGGAGCAAACCTTTTTACTCCACCATTATGCTCGCCGAGAACCGGGAAGAGAGTGAGGAAAATGTCTATTGGACCTCACGGGCCAAAGAATCCGTAGACAATAACCGGAAAGGGCGAGCGGATCGTACCTCTTCCAAATATGTAAACCGGACGCTAGACTGGACGAATCATTACGATAAAGCGTGGGACCAGCACACGGTCAAAGCGATGATAGGCTATTCATTCCAACGTTGGGATCATTCGGGAATGAACGCCGGAAATGCCGACTTTCCTACCGACTTCTTCACATGGAACAACATAGGCACCGGTTCTTACCTTACCGATGGAAAAGCGACTTTAAGCTCGTTCAAGAATTCCAGCAAGTTGATCAGTGTCTTTGCCCGGTTTAATTATTCCTACCGGGACTTATTGATGCTTTCCGCTTCGTTTCGCAGGGAAGGTTCCAGTAAATTCGGGGCGAATCATAAATGGGGCAACTTCCCTGCCCTTTCGGGTGGTATACGCTTGAGCGAGTTACCCGCCTTCCAAACGGAATGGTTGGACGATCTTAAATTCAGAGTTGGTTACGGGGTATCGGGCCGCCATAATTTCTCCCCTTACCAATCGCTAGAGACGTACGCCGGAGCGGGTAAAGTCATGGTAGATGGCAAATGGATACAAGTATTCGGACCTAGCAATAACCCCAATCCGGATTTACGCTGGGAAAAAAGCCTGCATACCAACATAGGCGCCGAGGCGATCTTATTCAACTCCCGCCTCATGCTCTCCTTGAATCTATTCAAACGTACGACAAAAGATCTCCTGTTTGTTTACAACGCGATCAAGCCTCCCATGATCCATGACAATATCACGACAAACGTAGGTACTATCGACTCCAAGGGATTGGAATGGGAAATGAACTGGCTACCCGTGCGTACCAAGAACTTTCAATATTCGGCAAGCCTCACCGGTAGCCTATTGAGCAGTACGCTGAAAAGCCTTTCCAACAACCAGTTCAAGCTAGGCTATACCTATCTGTATGATCTTCCCACCCCCGGATTACCCGGCCCGGCTATCCGCTTGGAGGAGGGAAAGCCAATCGGCTCCTTTTTCGGTTGGCGCTATGCCGGAACCGACGCCGAGGGTAATATCTTGGTATGGAGCAAAGACGGGAGAAAGATCCCGACCACGGAACGAACCGAGGAAGACAAGAATTTTATCGGCAACGGCGTACCGAAAGTGCAGCTCTCTTTCAGCCATACGTTTACTTGGAAGAATTTTGATTTACGATTGTTTTTCACCTCTTGGCTGGGGTACGACCTGTTGAATCTGAAACAAATGTACTACGGGCTACAAAACGTACCGGTTACCAATCTTTTAGAAGACGCTTATACCCGTAACGACGCCATCAAGGGAGACAAGATCTATTGCGATTATTTTCTTGAGAATGGTAATTTCCTGAAATTAGAAGAATTGACCTTGGGATATAAAATTCCTCTCTCAGACAATAAATGGATTCAATCGTTACGCTGCTATTTCTCGGTAAATAATGTATTTACGCTTACCGGATATACCGGAGGCGATCCCGCTAATATCAACGTGAATGGCGTAGAACCCGGTATCGAGACCACTTCCATCTATCCTGTAGCCCGTACCTTCACGCTGGGATTATCCGTCCAATTCTAAAGACCTCCACTGCAAGCCGGGTTGCAGTAACACAACCCGCAAGGCTCTATCCGGGAAACCTGTAGTCAATATTTATTTTGTACGAAAAGCAAGCGCAAAAGGAACAACCTAATCAGTTAATCCCTAACTTTGTGAGCCTAAACAGTAGAAAACATGGTACAAAGATTCGATTACTTAGTGATAGGCTCAGGAATCGCCGGTATGAGTTTCGCTCTGAAAGTAGCCAATGAAGGCAAGAGCGTAGCACTTATCTGTAAAGCCGGACAAGAAGAAGCCAACACATATTTCGCACAAGGAGGTATCGCTTCCGTAACCAACTTGAAAGTAGATAATTTCGAGAAGCACATAGAAGACACGATGATCGCCGGCGACTGGATCAGTGACCGGGCGGCCGTGGAGAAAGTCGTGCGCGAGGCCCCTGCCCAGATCGAGGCGCTTATCCGATGGGGAGTTAATTTCGATAAGAAAGAAAGCGGAGAATTCGATCTGCATAAAGAAGGAGGACACTCCGAGTTTCGTATCCTGCACCATGCCGACAATACGGGAGCCGAGATACAGACGAGCTTGATAGAAACGGTAAACAACCATCCCAACATCACCGTATTCACGAACCATTATGCGGTAGAGATTATCACCCAGCACCATATGGGCATTATCGTCACCCGCCATACCCCCGGTATCAAATGTTTCGGTGCCTATGTATTGAACGAGGATACGGGCGAGGTACATACTTTCTTGTCAAAGATAACCGTTATGGCGACAGGCGGTTGCGAGGCCGTTTACCGGAATACGACAAACCCGCTGGTAGCTACCGGAGACGGTATCGCCATGGTTTACCGCGCGAAAGGCTCCGTAAAAGATATGGAGTTTATCCAGTTCCACCCGACCGCCTTGTATCATCCGGGCGACCGTCCCTCTTTCCTCATCACCGAGGCGATGCGCGGATATGGAGCTGTATTGAGAAACCTTGGCGGCGAGGAGTTCATGCATAAATATGATCCCCGTCTTTCCTTGGCTCCCCGTGATATCGTAGCCCGTGCGATCGATAGCGAGATGAAACAACGGGGTGAAGACCATGTCTATTTGGACGTGACGCACAAAGATCCGGAAGAGACGAAGAAACATTTCCCCAATATCTATAAGAAATGCCTCAGCTTAGGGATCGATATCACGAAAGATTACATCCCGGTAGCCCCTGCGGCCCATTATTTATGTGGAGGTATCAAGGTAGACTTAAACGGGCAATCCAGCATCCGTCGCCTATATGCGATCGGAGAATGTTCTTGTACCGGCCTGCACGGTGGTAACCGCTTAGCTTCAAACTCATTGATCGAGGCAGTTGTATATGCCGACGCTGCGGCGAAACACTCATTAAGCGTCATGGATCGCTATGAGTTTAACCAAGATGTACCGGAATGGAACGATGAGGGAACGATCACCAATGAAGAGCGTGTATTGATCACTCAAAGCATGAAAGAGGTAAACCAGATCATGGAAGCGTATGTAGGTATCGTTCGTAGTAACACACGTTTGATCCGTGCGTGGAACCGTTTGGATATTTTATATGAGGAGACAGAGAGCCTTTTCAAACGTTGTAAGGCATCCCGTGAATTATGTGAGTTGCGTAATATGATCAATGTAGGTTATTTGATCACTCGTCAAGCGATGGAACGGAAAGAGAGCCGGGGATTACATTATACGATTGATTACCCACCGGTTAAATAATTGAAAATTGAGAATTGAAAATTGAGAATTACTAACTATGTTAATTCTCAATTTTCAATTCTCAACTTTTAATTCTCAACTTTTAATTATCAATAGTTCTGTTTCATCGGTTCGAAATAAGCTTGCGGATGAGCGCATGCCGGACAGTTAACCGGAGCTTTCTTGCCCTCGAATACGAAACCACAGTTGCGACATTGCCACAAGATAGCCTCAGCTTTCTCAAATACCGTACCTGTTTCTACATTATTCAATAACTTACGGTAACGATTCTCATGCTCTGCCTCTACCTTAGCGATCATCTTGAAAGCTACAGCGATAGCGGGAAAACCTTCTTCCTCTGCGATCTTAGCGAACTCAGGATACAATTCAGCCCACTCCTCATTCTCACCAGCTGCCGCGGCGGCCAAGTTCTCAGCGGTTGTTCCGATTACGCCTGCAGGATAAGAAGCGGTAATCTCAACCATTCCACCTTCCAAGAATTTAAAGAAACGTTTAGCGTGTTCCTTCTCTTGCTCGGCTGTTTCCATGAAAACACCTGCGATTTGCTCGTAACCTTCTTTTTTAGCTACGCTAGCGAAAAATGTGTAACGACTTCTTGCCTGAGATTCTCCGGCGAATGATTTCAATAAATTCTGCTCGGTACGTGTACCTTTAATACTTTTTTCCATAATGCTAATTTTATGTAGTAAATTAATGAGTCTGTTTTGTATATCGTTTTTCTCATGACCGATCAAAAGTAAGAATTTGTTTCCAGATATCGATTACGCAAACATTAAATAATATCTATCTCTCAATAGATATCACTTATTTATCAAAGAAAAACTTCTCCTCCTTTATACTATGAAACAACAAATCCTCCTAAATTGTTTACACAAAATCGGAATGCGTCTTTAGATTTTTTGCATCTTCTTTATTTTATTAACTTTGCATCCTCAAATCAAACAGGCAAGAAGAAAAATGAAGAACAAATTTGATTTTCAGCCCAAACTCTTTACGGCGCTGAGAAATTATTCCAAAGAGAGATTCATGACGGATCTCATGGCGGGTATAATTGTCGGCATAGTTGCCCTACCACTCGCCATCGCTTTTGGTATCGCCTCCGGGGTAAGTCCGGAAAAAGGATTGATCACGGCTATTATCGGTGGATTCATTGTCTCCCTTTTAGGAGGCTGCAACGTACAGATCGGCGGACCTACCGGAGCGTTTATCGTGATCGTTTATGGCATTATACAGAATTTCGGCATCGAAGGGCTTGCCATCGCTACCGTCATAGCGGGTATTATTCTGGTATTGATGGGCGTGTTGAAGCTCGGTACCGTGATTAAGTTTATCCCCTACCCGATTGTCGTAGGTTTCACGAGTGGTATCGCTATCACTATCTTCACGACACAAATGAAAGACTTATTTGGATTGACTATGGATAAAGTCCCCGCCGATTTCATCTCTAAATGGATCGCATATTTCGGGGCGTTCGATACGGTTAACCCTTGGGCATTCGTTATCGGTATCATTAGTATCCTGATCATTACGTTAAGCCCGAGGCTAACGAAGAAAATTCCGGGTTCCTTGATCGCTATCGTCATCATGACGATCGTTGTTTACATTATGCGTAATCATTTGGGTATTACAGGTATCGAGACGATTGGAGACCGGTTTACTATTAACGCTTCCTTGCCAGCCCCGGCTCCGATCACGTTTAATATGGAAACTATCAACTTATTGCTTCCCTCCGCCTTTACGATCGCTATCCTTGGGGCTATCGAGTCTTTATTATCCGCTACGGTAGCGGATGGTGTGACAGGCGACAAGCATAATTCGAATACGGAACTAATCGCCCAAGGCGCGGCGAATATCATCGTTCCTATTTTTGGCGGTATTCCCGTGACCGGCGCCATCGCCCGCACAATGACCAATATAAATAATGGTGGACGAACTCCGGTTGCCGGTATTATTCACGCCATCGTATTATTATTGATCTTGCTTTTCCTCGGGCCGCTTACCAAACACATTCCAATGGCTTGTCTGGCTGGCGTATTGATCATCGTATCCTATAATATGAGTGAGTGGCGTACGTTCCGTTCCTTGATGAAAAACCCGAAAAGCGACGTATCCGTCTTGTTGGTGACTTTCTTCCTGACGGTTATCTTTGATCTTACGATCGCTATCGAGATCGGTCTTTTGATCGCCATGTTATTCTTTATGCGCCGTGTGGCCGAGACCACGCATGTATCCGTCACCACGGATGAGATCGATCTTTCCGACGAGGGCGAGATTCATCATGACGAGGAAGTCCTCTCCCTGCCTAAAGGTGTAGAGGTATACGAGATCGATGGTCCGTTCTTTTTCGGCGTAGCGAATAAGTTCGACGGCATCATGAAAAGTATGGGAGATAAACCGAAAGTCCGCATCATCCGTATGCGTAAGGTTTCGTTCATAGATTCTACCGGTCTGCATAACTTGGAAAGTCTTTTCCGTCTTTCCGAGGCAGAGCATATCCATATGATACTTTCCGGGGTCAATGAACATGTACACCGTGTATTGACAAAATCCGGATTCGATAAGAAGATTGGCGCAGAAAATATTTGCAGTAATATCAATGAGGCGGTAGAGAAAGCGAAAGCTGCCGTACAAGACTAAGATACTATCAGACAGTGGGAGACGCAGCATGCTGCGTCTCTACAACTGGATATTTATTCCGGTAAATAATACCAGTCCTCTGGTAAGACAGCTTCCTTTATTTTACGGCTGGAAACCCCGACCTCCAAGGCCTCGCCCATATAATCCTCGAAATACAAAACACGTAATTCGTGGAAACCAGCGTCTAACGCTACCTTTCCTTTCGCTATACGAGCATTATGAGAGCCATCATTATCAACAATAGCTTTACCGTCTATAAATAGTTTGGAACCATCATCCGAATACGTATAAAAGCGATATACACCTTTTTCAGGGATATTTATCAACGTACGGAACTCATAAGCGAAATGATCCTTGGCCGGAGCCTCCTGAATAGAGATATTTTTCATCGTACCCTCTTTCACTTTTGTCCCGGAAGCGATCTGATCCGTATGTTTAAATTTACCTTCATAATAGGTATAAGCTACCCCGTGCTTTTTAGGTTTTACCGTTTTGGCGGGTAAGAATTCCATCGTTTCCTCATCCTTAGAGGTCAGGCCAGATGGATAATAATACGTATATTCCTTTCCGGACGGGGTACGAATCCATGAATCAAACTCAAACTTGCCCTCACGCAATTCAATGATACGGCCACCCCGCTCGAAATCTCCATAAGCGTCCCATCCGGATACACGCCCGAAAGCTAGCCCCACATTATATAACATTCCTATATAATCGTTATCATGATCGTGCCCGGCGAAAGTAGCCATCACATCCTTCATTTCCACCAAGGAAGCGAAGAAGCCCGTGTTGATCTTGGGAGAGGCGATTCCCTCTTCTTTCTGTCCTAATGTAGTCTCCGCCCCAACGATCTCATTATATTCCAACAGAGGAATATGGAAAAAAGCCAAGGCTGGCAACGGTTTGCCGCCATTTTCCTTGGTATAGCGCATACTTTGCTCACGATACCAATGGATCTGGTCGAAATGAATCCAATCATACGTGCCATAATCCTTCAGCGTAGGATAATCATTGGAGTCGATACAATACAATAAGGCCGCCGGTTTCTTTCCATCCGAACTGTAGACCGGTATCACATAGTTTCCGGCTCCATGGATATCACCCGGTCCCTTCTCGCCCATAAAATAAGGTGATTTACTAAGCATGGCATAAATCTCGTCCTTGGGGACGATCTCCGCGTCATGATTTCCCATCATGACCGTAAACGGTATCTTGGCCTCCTCAAAGATCCCGATCACTGACTTCCATCCTTCCAAACCGGGGCTTGCTGTCACCACGTCGCCCGTCAGCATTGCCACATCCGGATTCTCCGCCTTTAATACGGATTGTATCGTAGCGACTGTCTTTGCGCATTTAGGCGATTTCTGATCCCAATGAATGTCTGTAAATTGGACGATCTTGAATTTCCCATCCTTGAAAGCAAGCTGTTTTTGTGCGAATAAGCTCATCGGGGCGCAAAAGCACAACAAGGCTATCGCTAATAAAAAAGTCTTTTTCATGTTCTTCGATTTAGTAATTGGGGGCTAAGTTATAAAAAAAAGAGAGCGATGTATAAAAACAGGCTCTCTTCCTTATGTTAAATGCCACAATGAAACCCTTGCTGTCAAACAAAAGCTATATACATATCCGCAAGCCGGGTTTTCCTGTCAAAATGCGGGATCTCTTTTACTATTTTCTCACAATCCTCAAGGCTCATTCCTCCTTTAGGTTCCCCCCAGTACCAAAGTTTAGGGGTATTCTGTTTTTTACTTGTTGACTCCATAATTCTCGTTGTTTTTATCGTAAGACAGGAAACGCTCAAATACCCCTATCCTCAAAATATATAAAAGATTAAAATAATGTGAATTTATATCCAACCGACAAACCTAATTTCAAATCCCGGTCATTGACGCAATTCTGGAAATAGTTCACTCCCACATAAAATCTTTTTACCTCTATACCGGCCTCCGCCGTAGCTCCCAGATTCCAATATTCACCGGTACCGGTGTAAACACCCGCATTTAATCGGAGATTCACTTTATCGCTCAACGGAATATGAAAAGAAGCATACACGGGTACAAAAAAATCAATATTCCAATCATCTCCATATGAAAACGAATTCCCCGCGGTATGCAGCAACAATCCTGTTTGTATAGAAAGCAACTGTGATTGTGGAAAGTTTATATATGCCCCGGTTTGAAGTCCCCATCCATCTCCTCCTAATATACCGGTACGAGCCTCTATATCAGTTGCCTGCGATCGGCCAAAAGATAAAAGCAATATCAACAGAACAAACAACTTCTTCATTACTTACAAGGTATTAAAATTAATATTTAGATTGAATAAAAGTTCGACATATCATGATATAGAACTCCCATTCAATCTAAATATTGCTTCTATATCATTATTCGGCTCCAAGTTAGTGTATTCCGAATATAGCGTCTTTTATGACGATCGAATCTTCCGAATTCTCTATATTATATAAAATACCTTCCATCTTCCCTTCAATATAAGGGGTACCACTTCCCTCATGAAAACGAATACTATCCACTTGTATCCGAAATGAAGATTTCAGTGGATGATACACTATTTTAGCGTCATCTTTCGTGATCCTAACAGTAGATTCTATCTCTTCATTCAATAATTTACCCTTATCGATCAGATATTCTCCTTCTCTCAATGGAATCAATGAGATCCTCAGCATAGGATAAGGATAGTCAGAGATATGCACTCCTAATGGTATCTCCCAATAGAAACCGCTTAAATCGGTATTTACCTCCTGCCAAAAATTTCCATGATCAATGAAAGAATGAGAGTTCGACTGATTAGCTATAGAAATATCTTGACTATTCACCTTTCCTTCAAAGTACCCCAAATAGTAAGGAGTTTCTTCAAAAGAAGTATCCTCATCCTTGTCACAAGAAACGAATGAGAATAGTAAAAGAATGAATAAAGAAAAGATGAAACCTGCCATCATTCCTTTTTTAGCTTCATCCCAGTAAAGCATAGAGATATTCCGTTTTTCAGTTGTTGATTCCATAATGACTATTATTTTCTTATAAGACAGGAAACCATCAAATACCCCTATCCTCAAAATATATAAAAGATTAAAATAATGTGAATTTATATCCAACCGACAAACCTAATTTCAAATCCCGGTCATTGACGCAATTCTGGAAATAGTTCACTCCCACATAAAATCTTTTTACCTCTATACCGGCCTCCGCCGTAGCTCCCAGATTCCAATATTCACCGGTACCGGTGTAAACACCCGCATTTAATCGGAGATTCACTTTATCGCTCAACGGAATATGAAAAGAAGCATACACGGGTACAAAAAAATCAATATTCCAATCATCTCCATATGAAAACGAATTCCCCGCGGTATGCAGCAACAATCCTGTTTGTATAGAAAGCAACTGTGATTGTGGAAAGTTTATATATGCCCCGGTTTGAAGTCCCCATCCATCTCCTCCTAATATACCGGTACGAGCCTCTATATCAGTTGCCTGCGATCGGCCAAAAGATAAAAGCAATATCAACAGAACAAACAACTTCTTCATTACTTACAAGGTATTAAAATTAATATTTAGATTGAATAAAAGTTCGACATATCATGATATAGAACTCCCATTCAATCTAAATATTAATTTAATCCTAATTTTCAGAATACTATCTTATCTCACAAGATATAGAAAACCTTCATATTCTGGAATAGAAATTAGTTTACCATTAAACGTACCTTCAAAAGGATCAAACAGATAAAAGGGAGTCTTAACCAACACCAAAGTATCTATCTTACTTTTTGCCTCGATATATAAGGAATCAACGCCACTATAAAGAGCAGATATGCTACTTACGAAATAAACACCCTCTCGTTCATCCACTGACACATCATAAAATTGGCGCATCATACCGTTATCTCTATATTTAATAACGACCTTATCTTCTTTTGATGTCAAGACAGAAGAACTATCGCTATTCATCAAAACAAAACTAAAAACCGTCGGAGGAGGCCAATCCTCACGCTTTGTACAAGATAGAAATAAGTGTACAAAAACCAATAACCAAAGTAAATTTCTTTTTTTCATCATTTTGGATAAATACTTATAATCATTCTATGAAAAAAATTAGTAGTATAATCAAATATAAGTTTTCCATCTTCAATATAAGACCAATTATCCAGTTGATAATAGCCATTATACTTCTCGCTATTTCCAAAATTCATATGTAGCATTGAATAAGAATACATAGTGCTATTATATATTTGTATGCCATCACATACCCAAGCATGTCCACTTCCACTAACTTGATTAACTCCACTCAGAATTACAGGTCTTCCCGAGAATATTTCACTTTTTACTTTGGCATAGTTATATTTTTCTCTAGAGGCATTATAACCATATCCTCTTAGCACATTATCCAAAACCGTATTTCTTGCAGATGATCCATTCGGAGTATAATCCATATTCAAATGATCTTTATTTCCTAATTCTGCTAAAAAACGAGCAGTAACATCTGTAGCATTATTAAAGCTCATCGCCGCCCAATTATAGCTCTTTGGATATTCCCAGAATCTCATTATTTGACCTATGGCAACAGCAGTACATCCCACAGGACAATTTGTTGGGCAATATTTGTTATAATTATTTCTTTGATTCCATGAAGTTTTTAAATACGGCCCTTTTACAATTTGCGAGGTATGATCTGGATCGTCACAATTGACCATTTTTAGTGGTTTTTCTGGACACTCAGCTGAATTCCACATACTTGTAATCATAGGATCGGGTTGAAAATTTTGATTTCTACATCGAGTAATATGTTCAGACACCCATTCTAACCAAAGAGTTACCACTTCCGGAGCATTATCCAGAGAAAACTCCCCTTCATCAGAAAAACCAAGGATAGGATAAACTCTCTTGTCTGCAGATATAATACTAAAACCTTTACTTTCGTAGTTCACAATATACAACGTAGGTAAACTACGTTCCTTTCCATAAGAAACAATATTTTTAATTTCTTTTTCTTGATGAATAGATTTTGTTGATATAAGTGTATATCTATTTAATCTTTGAGCTATTCCTACAACAAGGTTTGAATCCACACTAAAAAATTTTTCCGGCAAATTATCTGACTGGATATTTTTTATAGTTTCATTTTCAATATTTGATTGACAACCCAAAAAGAAAAGGGTGATAAAAAAAGTAATTAGTAGATTTATTTTCATTTTGTTTTTATTTAATTATTAACAAATTCTCCATATATGTTATTATATCCATCTGTAATTTGTACCATACCCATACCTTGATAGTCTAAAGGTACAATCAAAAAAGTAATATCTCTCGTTTGTACCTTTTCATTATAGATCACTTCCCCCGTAGAACTTGTGACGATAACACGCACATCACCTAGATCCTCATGAAAGTTCACTACTAGTTCTTTACTACCTTCTTCTACCGAAGCATCCATTGGCAATTTTATCTCTATAGATTTTTTGTGCTTCCATTGACCATGTAGATCAATTGGCTTACCAAAACATGGCATCGCACAGAATAGAGCTATTGCCACTGATAACAATTTAAACTGTTTCATTTCGTTTCTATTTTTTCAACGCAAAGATTGAACTTATAGAAGAAATGGCAAAATATAACGCTAAATAATAAGCGACAAACGAAATTCATAATCAACTAATATTTAATTGATTATAAATCAACTAGCAGGACAAAGGGTAAAGCCAATATTAATAGAAGCTATTGTTTATCAATCTATTGTACACTATTAATAAGATAAGCACATAAATCAAGCTCTTTCGCTATGATTCCCAGCCTTTGGCGTACACGCTGCCGACGCTTGTTTACCGAATCCGGCTGGATATGTAACAGGATAGATTCACCTATCGAATCCAAACCCAACAAGCTCAAATAACAATAACGCAATTCGGCGGCAGATAAATTAAACGCAGCGAGTCGATCCGCTAAAAAAGGATAAACCTCATTCACTTGCGTAATAATATTTTGCCAGTCTTTTTCTGATAGTGGAGATTTGGTAGCTCCCGGTACTACTTTTTGGGATAGCTTGATTACTTTCTTGGCTATAGCGGATGATAAGAATAGATCCTTACGCCGTTCCGCTATCCGAAGGACGAGGGTTTCCTCTTCTTTTTTTATTTGTTCATATTCTTTCTCCAGTTTCTCTCTTGAATCAAGTTCATTCAGTTTTTCATTTTTTTCAGACAATTGAATAGATAAAGCCTCCAATCTATCTTGTTTGATACGTAAATTATCCCGTAGTCTGAATAATTCATTACTCTTATTCGACAAATCGATTTCCTGCTTAAGAAGTCTTTTGTTTTTTCTATCAATCCGTATTTGAAAGACCCATAATAATATCAAAAGAATAGATACAGATATGATCAAATAGATCAAATACGTTTGTTTATCCGATCTTAATCGCATATTTTCCAATGATATTTTTAAATGCTCATATTCCTTTTCCATTTTTATTATGTTTTCCCTATTTCGTATCGTCAAGATCGAATCTGAGGCACTGTTATATTCATCCAAGTAAAACCAAGCCTTTTCCCAATTACCCTCCGCTTTCTCTAACAAAGAATAACCATAAAGTACCGAAAAACGGGTCATATCATTAAAACTAGGTACACTTGCTTTCTCCAAACAAATACGTGCATTCTTAAAATCACCTTCTTCTATATATATACCAGCCAATGTCCTGTAACTTGGTGCGTCATCAAAATCTGACATATTGATATCTTTCCACAAATATAATTTAGCTAACTCTTTATTATCTAACATATTATAAATATTTCCTATTCCATTATATATAGTCCCTATATCAGAAGAGTCACCGACTTCAACTATAATAGTATCCGCTTTCAACAAAAAAGTTAACGCTATATCTAATGAATCTGAAAATGCGTACATTCTTCCTATATCCTGCAAGGCGAAAGCTGAGCTTCTCATATTCCCCGCTTTTCGAAAATAAGATTCCGCTTCCTTATATTTGTCCTTTCCTAACAGATAATCACCCTCGAAATCATACAGATCTCCCATATAGCTACAAATATATCCGGCTTGATTATAGTCTTCACAACGTAAAGCGATATCCAAAGCCTGCAAATAAACTTTCATAGCCTTCTCATTCTCCTTATCTTCCACATACGAACGCCCTAGGTACAAACCTATTTTCGCTTGTTCTTGCTTCGTCCCATGATCCTCATAATAGGCTTGCGCACGTAGCAATTGTTGCACATAGGGCAGATCCGTGTACAGCGTATCCGCTACTCTACCATACAGCATACACCAACGAGCCAATAATTTATCACTCAAATTATCGGGCACGGCTATGCTATCCAATAGGATAAGGGAACTATCCGGATCAGATTTCAACAAGGATTCCGCACGATCGATTAGGTATGTGGCATCGCTTTCATCTCGACAACCTATAAATGAGAGTGTGGATAATAACGATATCAAAATAAGTAAATGCCTCATTGGTTCCTATCTTTAGATTCTATGCGCAAGATAGGCATATTTTTCATCAAACCTTAAAGAATAATTGATTATTAGGCTTATTGTATAAAATTCTTATCGCTTGGATATCTCCATCATATTTTTGGAAAAACACGTACGTGTTTCCGAAAAAAGACGTACGTGTTTTTCCTAAAACATGTACATGTTTTTATTCATCTGATTTTCAATATACTAAAAACAGTATTCCCGAAGGCAGGGATATTGTAGGAAATTCCATTATCTTTGGACTTTCATTGGTAACTTTTTAATCTACTATCAATATGGCACAACAATCCGGAAGATTGCTATCCCTCGACGTGATGAGGGGAATTACGATCGCGGGGATGATTTTGGTAAATAACCCCGGGTCATGGAAGTATGTATATACGCCTTTAGAGCATGCACGTTGGAACGGCCTCACTCCCACCGATTTGGTATTTCCGTTCTTTATGTTCATCATGGGGGTCTCCATGTTTTTCTCGCTTCGGAAATATAACTTCAAGCTGTCGAAAGAAAGCGTGACGAAAGTATTGAGACGCACGGTATTGATATTCCTCGTGGGATTAGGGCTGAATCTGTTCGGGCATGTTTGCTACAATGGATTTACCGATTTCCAGAATTTACGTATCCTTGGGGTGATGCAAAGGTTGGCGCTGGCATATGGCTTCGGCTCGTTGATAGGATTAGCGATTAATCATAAGTATATTTTGCAGGTAGCCGCTGGTATATTGATATTTTACTGGGCATTACTAGGTTTCACGCATAGTATGGAAATGTCGGAGGATAGCATTATAGCGATCGTGGACAGAACTTTATTCGGTACATCGCATATGTATCACGATGATATGGCAGATGGTACACGGATCGCCTTTGATCCGGAAGGGCTCTTGAGCTGCATTGGTAGCATAGCGCATGTATTACTCGGTTTCTACGTAGGAAAGGTAATACAGGATTGTAAAAAGAACAATGAGTTGATTATCCGTAATATCTTCATTTTCGGTACGATTATTCTTTTTGCCGGTTTCTTGCTAAGCTATGGTTGCCCTATCAATAAAAAGATATGGAGTAGTACGTTCGTATTGGTTACTTGCGGATTCGCCTCCTTATTCCTCGCTTTATTAATCTGGATCATCGATATAAACGGGAAGAAGAAATGGACGTTATTCTTTGAGTCGTTCGGTATCAACCCGTTGTATCTGTATGTACAAGGGGATATATTGGCCGTATTGCTGGGAATGAGCGGTATCTCCGCCTTTATGTATATGGATCTGTTCAGGCCGATATTCGGCGATTTCGGAGGATCGCTGGCTTGGGCTATCTTCTTCGTGGTATTAAACTGGATACCGGGATATTTCTTGTATAAGAAGAAGATTTATATCAAGTTGTAAAAAGAAATGATCTATGCTCTGTATATAGAACAAAAAATCACTATATTTGCTCTATATACAAAGCATAAATACAAAAATCAAATTAATAATTTAACTATGGAAAATGAACTTCAAGTTATTGGAACGAAAGAAGTAGAGGAACGTATTATTGAGTTAAGAGGACAAAAAATACTACTAGATAGAGATGTAGCAGAATTATATAAAACAGAAACAAGGGATATAAACAAAGCCGTGAGAAATAATCCTGAAAAGTTCCCCAGTGGTTATTTTTTCACATTGAAACCCTCTGAGAAACAGTATGTGGTGGAAAATTTCCACCGGATGGAAAACTTAAAAAAATCAACAGTAGAACCTAAAGCTTTCACTGAAAAAGGACTTTATATGCTGGCTACTATATTAAAAAGTCCAAGAGCCACACAAACAACTATCGCTATAATAGATTCTTTCGTAAAACTACGTGAGCTTATCCGAAATGTAGATGCAATTCAAAATGAACCTAACCTAATAAAACAAAAAGGTATTGTGAAACGAACTGGCCAACTCTTATCTGATCTGTTGATAGATGATGCTGATACAACTGAAATGGAATCTACCATAGAGTTGAATCTTATGGCCGTAAAACTTAAACATACAGTAAAACGTATTAAAAATAACAATAAAACCGAAGATAAATCTGAAATTTAGAATTGCAAAAAAAATCCAACCACTCTCCTATTCATATCGGAGAATGGTTGGATTTTTTATAGGTATCAGCCTAGCTGACTAGTTCACGTTATAACCGGAGATAACCACCTTCGGGGTCTCGCCTCTCGTATCTACATCTTTCCAATGGATGTTGATCTCTTTCTTCTCGCCCGGAAGCAAGGAGAAATAGTTGTCGCTATAGAACATCGGGAGGAATTGCTCGCCATCCTTCTCGCCCACTACATTCACACGAATCATCAGAGCCGGGGTGGATGAAGTATTCTCTAAGGTAGCGGTAGCGGTCCAAGTACCGTCATTACCCTTATTGGTTGCCACGTTGGATCGTAAAGTAACCTTTGGCATCTCACGCAAAGCTTGGTAGTTGCCTTCCTCTACGCCACGCAGATAGAAGTTATCCGATACGATCTTGCCATTCTCTGTCAACGTCAACTTGACGAAATGAGCGCTGGATACGCTAGCTGGGAAATCCAGTTTCATACATTTGTTGGTCGTATCTTCCTTACTATCCACGGAAACCTCGTTTTCCCATGAGATAGAACCGTCCATATTGATGATTTGAGCCTTTGCCGTCAAACCATTACGTACGCCGGCGCTATAGTTCACTACCTCGATCTCGTCCGTAACCGGATTCCATTGAATGTGCAGAGGCTCGGAGGCCTTCTTGCAACCAAAGTAAGCGGCGGTAGGCTCGAAATAATAATCGTAAGTCTGCCATACCATAGAAGGCCATGCCGGATGCGTCATCCACAGCAATAATCCCTTACGGTTCAAGCTTCTCGATTCGAACATACCCCGGTAACCATCATAGTTTACCCACTGAGCCAGATCGGCGAATTCCTTGGCGTTGTTCGGCTTGCCAAAGCCCTTCTCGATGATAGCGTTGAAAGAAGCGCAAGACTGGGCGCCTTCCATCGTATAATCATGTTGCCCCCATTGAGCGTTTTGCGGCCAAAGCGCTTCCGGAGAGAAAGTACGAACCAAGCTCTCGTAATTCATCACGTTAGGCATACCCCGCTCACTATGGAACTTATCACTACCATTCTTCAAGCTAAAGTATTCTTTAACAGGAAGCGCACGGTACGGGCCATGGCCACTTACCACCTCATCCGCCGAGCTGGAGATATAATGTAAGCCCGGATGATCCTCTTTCACGATACGGCGTAAAGCCTTGTCGATCTGCTCCGGCGGGAAGCCCTCGTTGCGCCCGCAATAAATACCGATAGAGGCATGGTTACGGAAACGTTTCACATAATCCTCAGCATTAGCGATAAACATCTCCGGATCATAAGGATCGGGTCCGTCGGAAGGATTCGCCAACCAGAAATCTTGCCAGATCATGATACCATGACGGTCGCAAGCCTCATATAATTCCTTATCGCCAATCTGTCCTACCCAGTTACGCATCATCGTAAAGTTCATATCGGCATGGTAAGCCACGGCGATATCGTACTCACGACCCCGGTAATTCAGATTAGACTCACCAAATCCCCAGTTACCGCCACGGCCTATAAAACGACGACCATTGATAAAGAGACTCAAGATACTATTATTCTCATTGAAGGTCATTTGTCGGATACCTACCTTGAAATCCTCAGAGTCGGATACCTTATCGCCTACCTTAAAGGTGAAATTAGCATCGTATAAATAAGGAGATCCGTACCCTTTAGGCCACCATAAACGTGGATTCTGAACCTTCAATTGGCTAAAGGTATTCGGGTCGAAAGCAACGCTCTTCTCCTCGTTGGCGGCCAATTCCACCGGTTGCTCGAAAGTGATATCACCGATCTTTCCTGTCAATATACCCTTCACGGGAGCGGCATCATGGTTCTTCACGATCACTTCCGGAGTCAAGGTAGCGGAAGTCGTATCCGGCAACGGTAATACAACCTGTACGAACGGGTCTTGAATCGTTACCTTGCCTGTAGAAGTCAAGTACACATCATCCCAAATACCGATATTACGACCACGGATCGTCGAGATCCAATCCCAACCGATCGAAGCGTGGAAGGTCGGGTTATCAGCGCCTAAGATACCACCGTTGAAATCCGTATTCTTCTCACACTTCTCCTTGATAGCTCCGATATGCTCATTCTTGATGATCTCCACCGCGACAACGTTCTTACCCGGTACGACCCTGTCTGTAACGTCAAATACACCTCGGATAAACGCTCCCTCGATACGGCCGATCTTGTTACCGTTCAAATATACATTCGCTTTCCAGTTGATACCATCGAAATTCAAGAACAAACGATCTTGCTTGAATCCTTCGGGTACCTCAAACTCATCCCTATACCAGAAATTAGAGTTGAAGAATGACTCGGATATCTGCATCAAGTTATCCGCATAATTCGGATTCGGGATAGCTCCGATATTCTTATAACTGCTCAATACCGTTCCCGGTACGGTCGCCACGATCCAATTTTCCGGAGAGAAAGAAGGTTTCGATATTTCCTCACCAGAAGCGGTTACCTCGGAAGCTCGTTGTACTTTCCAGTTTCCGCCCGACAAACGGATCTCGTCTTTTGTAGAAGCCGGAGCAGCAGCCGGTTGGGCAAGCAAGCCACCTTTACCCATCACCTCTATCTCGCTTAAGATATAGCGTCCGTCATTAGCCGGTTGCTCCATCCATACCCGTACGTAGCGGCCCTTTCCTTTTAGCTTGATCTCATCCAGATTAGCATCTCCACCCGGAAGATTCGCTATGTCAACCCATTGTTTCGCGTCGTCGGAAACTTGAATCTTACCCTTGATCGCTTTATTGATCCAATGCAATTTTACTTTGTCGAATTCGGATTGGCTACCCAAGTCCACATAGACCCACTCCTCTCCTGTCGTGGCACTCATCCAAGCGCTATTAAAGAATTTGGAAGGAAGCAAATCTATCAACTTATCTTGGTTATAGAAATTCATCTCGAAGAATGCCCAATAAGCGGCACCTTCCATTTTCAATCGCATCCGATAATAAGCATATTCACCCGGTTGATCGAATGTCAAAGTCTCATTCAACATACGGGTGGGCAACGTACCCGGATCCCAGCTATTCTTATTCGGGTCCGAATGGGCCTTATACTTGCTGGCATTACCCGGCATACCTTTACCCTTTAAGGCAGCCAATTCCGTCCAAGTATTTCCATCATTCGATCCCTCGCAAACAATCTCATATCCATCCTTAATCTTATTCTCGTCATAAGCCACGCTGCCACGAAATTGTACCTTGTCGGCTTTCTCTTTCCAGTTATTCAGCGTGAACAGGAAATAGGCATCCTCGCCTGTAACCGCATTACGAGAATAAGGACCTTGATCGATCATCCACTCACGCTCACGACGAGCAATCTCCCCATTTTGTGTGGAAAGATCCAGATACTGAGGCTGTTTATCGCTAATAACACCATCCGTCACCAGTTGAGCCGTTAGATTGTAATCATAACTGGAGGAGTTGTAAGCGCTACGCAAAAGAGCTATGTTACGATACGTGGAATAATCCGGACGTAATGAAGGAGAAAAATCCTCCCCCGGATCTCCCGGATACGAACCGATACCTCTGGTATAATAATCCGACCGATCGAAAGATTCCGCCGGAACACCGCTCTGCCCACATCCCCCTAGCAATGCTGAGACCGCTACCGCTCCACAAAGCGTCAAGAGTCGAGGCAATTTTTTCTTTTTACTGAATGTTCTCATACTACTTATTGTGTTTCTCTAAATTAGTTAGTTTAATAAGATACCGTCACGTCAAAACCCTCCTTCCGGGCCCGTTCCGCAATCGCATCTAATTCTTCTTTAGTAGCTTTTTTCAAAGCTTTAACCGGGGTCTCCCTATCTATCGTATAAATCATGACTTGTTTCGGACGGATTTGTTTTAAGGAGGAAATCCAGCCCGCTATCTCCTCTTCTGTCATATTATTAACCGATTCCCCGTTTAATTCCCCCTTCAAGAACATGGTCTGTATAATCAAGTTTCCGTTAAAACGACATAATTGTTTTAATAAAGACTCGAAATTAAACGCCGGAGAATTAGGTACATCTATCTGCCGAATCCGACTGTCTAATACAGAATCCAGTTTCAATATGTTATCCTCTATTTTATTCAAGGCTTGAAAGACCTCCTCTTTATGGAGCATTGTAGAATTAGAAAGCACGGCGATTTTAGCGTCAGGGAAAAACCGATCCCGGATAGCGATCGTATCATCGATGATTCCACCGAATTCCGGGTGTATCGTAGGCTCTCCGTTTCCGGCGAATGTAATTACATCCGGAGCGATCCCTTCCGCTTTCATGGAACTTAGTTTTTGCTCTAAGGCTTCCCTCACTTCCGTACGAGTAGGCAGTTTACTATGGGTCCTATGATTCTCATTCAATCCACATTCGCAATAAATGCAATTAAAAGAGCATAATTTCCCGTCTGTAGGAAGTAAATTCATCCCTAAAGAGACACCTAGACGCCGACTATGTATCGGGCCAAATACTATTTTATCAAAAAGAATTGTAGACATAGCGCTGTTTGTTTTTACCCACGCAAATCTACTCTAAAATTTCCAGCGAAGCAAAGCATAAAGATCTGTTTTATCAGAACCGCTTATCTCCTCCGTATCAGTACCTATCAAATCCCTGTCCCAATAATGGGTGTGAGCCAGTTTCGCAGATAAGGATAAACGTTTCCAAATATCCAGACGAAAGGTAAGGGCAAACCGCATCCCATCCCCATAAAAAGAGGGCATATTAAAGGCATACAATATATTCTTCTCATACGAACTGACCCGGCTATTGTAATCATCCGTATGAAACCACGCTAGATAACCATCCATTTGAAGAGGTAGGGTAGTGGGCTTCCAGCCTATACTTTGGGATATCATAATTCCTTTATTAAGTTTCTTTATAGGATCATCGAATAGAATACCATCTAAGGAAGTCTTAAAAATAAAAGGAGAAGAAAAGTTATAAACCTGTTGAAAACGAATACGATGTTGTTTATAAGGATTGATTCTCAATAAATTATCATTTTCAAAAGTTCCATTCTTTTCTTTTTGCCGGTATTTATAACGAAGATAAGCTGAATAGTTTCTACTAGGGGTATAATCTATCTGAGCCATATATTCCTGTCCTCCGGAAGGAGCGTCTATCCCGTATTTCAACCAAGGAAAACGGAATAAGTCCGCATAAATGGATAATTTCCAGCGGGCGATCGGGGTTAATTGCAATCCCATATAAACCCCTTGCTCATTCTGAACCGTAGAGCCTTGCGAGAAAGCGTTCCCAAACAAAGCTTGATAACGGCGATCGTAATAGCGGTATAATACCAAGAAAGATATATAAGAAGCGGGTGTTAACTGCAAGGCATTCAAGGTAGAAATAGCTCCGTTTTTCGAAAGGGCAGTTTCGCCATAAAACTTGATACGGTTACTTTTCAACATATAGTCAACACCGATGTTGAAATTGTTGGAACCTCTGAAATAGAACAAATTATAAGGTTTTGGATCGGGGTCCATGTTGAACTTACCGAATGAATAGGAGAGAGCCGTTAAACCTACATGAAAATGAGATGTAGCATAGCGGATATTTCCTCCATATACCTGCATCGTTATCATTTTCCTCTTTTCCCAATCCCGTTGTAAACGATGAAGTCCATCCGTTTTTAATGAGGTGAATGTCAAGCTATCTACGGCCGCATCCATTTTCCGGTACGAATAGAAAACACTTATATCCAAGTTCTTAATCGTGATCGTACTAGCCACCCCTCGGAAGAAATCCTGTTCATTGGTTGAGAAGTGCCTACGGAAGCCATTTGTCCTTCGCTCCGCTTGAGCGACTACTGCCGTACGACTAGGAGAAAAGTCATTGCTAATCACCAGACCTTGTCCGAAAGACATCTTGTAATCCCCTATAGCCAAGCTTTTTAACCAGTTGATATCTTTTAGGAATAGATGTGCGGAATAAAAGTCATATCCTTTATGATATGCGTTCCAAAAAGGTTCGCCCGCATCTTTCTCAGCTACGAAGCCTGCTTGTAAACGATCCTCGAAAGTATAGGAATAACGTAAGGAGTGATAGAAAGGTTCTCCTCTATATTTACGATTCGGATATAACGAAAGTATGCTGTCCGTTTGTTCACCATATCCCTTTTTCTGTTGAAAACATTGATCATACCTGATTTGTAATTCATTACGACCATATTTCAACAGGTTCTTAACCGTAAGCAACCGTTTTTCAACAAGATTATCACCTATATAAACAAATGGAAGGAGAAGAGATATCGTCTGAAAATCGATATCCTCTATATTCTTCAACTCATAGATGCTAACCATATTTCCGTATCGTTTCCGATAGGAGAGGAGCTGCTCAATTTGGCGATCGGATAGAAAAGGTAATCGCTTCAGTTGTTCTTCCGTCACGGCATTCAAATCAAAAGGATGCTCAGTTAAATAAGATAAATCGGCATACAAACTTTCGATACGCTCCGTATCCTCGGTTTCCAAGGCTAGTTCCTCTACATACTCCATCCACTTATCAACAGAATATTCTATCTGGGAATTAGCGTAATAACTAGTTATTAACAGGATTATCGACAAGATTATAAACAATCGCTTCATAGCTAAGTATCATTTAAAAAGAGAATGATAAACCAAGACCGGTACTCATCCCTAAAATCGGATGGTAAATAGAGGCTACATCTATCGTAAAGCAAGAAAAGTTATAACCAATTCCTAAAGAGGGCAGGAGAGGAGCGGTCTGTATTCCGGCACGAATAAAAAAAGAATCGAAAGCAGTGTATTCAAGACCAAAGTTTCCAACAACTAGGTTTTCATTTTCCGTTCCTACACTTCCTGTAATTAACAGACTGTTTATAATCTCCCATTGAAAACTTATTTGAATTAAATAATAATTAAAATCTTCTATTTCAATATCTTTATCTCCTATAGAAACAGAAGGAAAATTCATTATTAACATTCCTATTAACAACTTATCAATAGGAGAGAAAGTGATTCCAATATCTGTTGACAGTCTGGATCTTGTATTTTCCAATAGATCAGTTTGCAAGAAACTATAGTGAACTCCAAGCCCTAACGCCCATTGATCCCCCAAGCGTTTTCCTCCCAGCACACGAACCATCATCTCCCTGTACTTATCAAACCCGAAAACAGAGATATCAACACCTGCGGATAATAGTTGATTCGGATAATAAAAACTACCGGACATCGTACCCAGTTCTTTCAACATGTACTGATTAAAGTATTCTAAGTGAATAGATTTTTTCTCTTTATCGACAATAAGGGCCGGATTGAATAAAATAGATTGCGTCGCCACATTCCCTCCCATTCCCACGCTACGGACATCCGGTAAACGTAAGTTATCAACACCATGTACATACAATGAAAATACCCCCGCAAACAGGGATAACAATAGATATTTCATAGTTAAGATTTTGTATGGTTTCTACTTATTCTTCAAGTTTTTCTTATTATCCTTATTTATCCTACGCTGTACCTTTTTAATATCCTCATCAGGGGAGAGTCGTTCAGGCTTAATTCCCCTTTGCAATAGCATATCACGAACAGCGGTGTTATTATCAATATGTTCTTTTTCAATAGGAGATTGTCCATATAGATCCTTCGTTTGCACATTTACGTTTGTCATTTCAGCCGCTAGGTCTTTAGCTTTTATACTGATAGTCGGTAAAAAATCAGCGATAGGTCTATTCGTGGGGACGTTCATTCTCTTTTTCAACATTTGTGTACTTAAATTGAATAAAGCTTGATCTCCCTTAGAACGAATAATCGCGAATCCTTTATTATCAATGCCTCTTTCGTATAAGATTCCGGATAATTGTTTTTCAGTCTGACTTAATTTTTCTCTGGCCTTTAAGCGTTCACAATCCAATAGGCGTTGTTCAATCACCTCGGCCTTACGGGTTTGTACCGCAAAATAAGTCTGAGCGAAAGCTACTTGTGGTTTACGACTATCACCATTTTGTGCGATTAAGTAGCATGCGTAGCGTGTTAATAAGATGTCATTTATTTGTTGCTCAGCACCATGCCCCACAATAATCACTTTCCCGACATCGGGAAAGTGATCCTCTATATTTTCTCCCGCATTCCGGCACGCTTCTTTGGCTTTCACCACTACATTATTGATAAAGTTATCCCATTTGACATATCCTAATAGGGGTTGTAACTCTCTGGCACTCCAGCATTCTATGCCTTCTACCTCACATGAAATGGATTCGAATTTTCCGAATAGGGCGGTAATTTCTTCTTTCTTCATAGTTAATATATTCTTAAGTTGTTGTCAATTGCACAAATGTAATGTTTTATATTCATTTAGCAAGTTATTAACAGATAAATGATGCTGAGAGTCACGCAGTATTTATATTTTCGCGGTATATGATACGAAAAGGGATATATTGTATTTTGGCTCTACTCGCTCTCTGTAGCTTTAAAGGGATGGCGCAGGCGGTAAAGACAAATATTGTTCCGGAAGGTTATCAGAAAGCTCAACTGTATGAAGGTGATACAATGGCTGTCGTCAACCTTCGGGAAGTTTTCATATATCCTCAAGTTAAGTTTAAGAATAAGCGTGAACAAGCGAAGTACAATAAGTTGGTACGAGACGTAAAGAGTACTTTGCCCTATGCCAAGATGGTGTATGATACGTTGATAGAGACCTACGAATACATGGAAACCTTACCGAATGACAAGGCCCGCCAAGCCCACTTGAAACGGATGGAGAAAGAGTTGTTCGCCCAATATAAACCGGAACTAAAAAAATTATCCTTCTCGCAAGGTAAGCTACTTATCAAACTGATCGATAGGGAATGTAATCAATCCAGTTACAATTTATTGAAAGCCTATCTAGGAAGTTTCCGTGCGGGCTTTTGGAATTTCTTCGCCGGAATGTTCGGAGCCAGTCTGAAATCGGAATACGACCCGAAAGGTAAAGATGCCATGACCGAACGGGTCGTCGTATTGGTTGAGAATGGTTTAATCTGATAGTTGCTTGAAAAAATCCCAGATCACGATACCGGTAGTAACCGATACGTTCAAGGAATGCTTTGTACCGTATTGAGGTATTTCAATACATATATCACAGTTATCAACCACATTTTGTTGAACGCCTTTTACCTCGTTACCCATGACGATAGCGTATTTCTTTGTCTTGTCTAACTGCAAGTTATCTAACATGACACTACCTTCCGCTTGCTCTACGGCACATACCGTATACCCCTCTTGGCGCAGTTTATCAACAGCCTCCGGGGTATCCTTGAAATATTCCCAATCTACGGTTTCTTCCGCTCCTAAAGCGGTCTTATGGATCTCCGCGTTCGGAGGGCAAGCCGTAATACCACAAAGATAAATAGCCTCTACCCGGAAAGCATCGGAGGTACGAAACACGGAACCCACGTTGTTTAGACTTCTAACATGGTCTAAAACAACGATTAAAGGTATCTTCTTACTTTCCTTAAAAGCCTCGGGAGTCAGGCGGTTCAATTCGGTTACTTTTAATTTTCGCATAACAAATATCTTTGACCGCAAAAGTAGCGAATATCCGTGGATATGCCGTTGAAAAGCTATTAATAAGTAGTGGACATAAAATGAAAAATATTTCTTGCTTTATTCAAATACTTGTCCATACACCCCCCTTTCTCAAATTAGCAAATGAATAAGCCACTTATTTATTACGCGCTATCAACAGCCCTTATACACCTATTGACAGCCTTGCTGGAGGATCTATTTTTTCACAATCAAGGTTATCAACAATAAACAGCTAAATATTCATAAAGTCTATAACTATAAGAATTACAATCTATAGATAGACATCCATGCTGTTGGTATCCTTTTGATAAACCGTTCACAGACTTTAATAAGTCAATAACCAAAGATTGTAACAAAAATGTATTAACCATTTCAACAGCCTATCATATTCATCATATTTATTTTTAAAATTAAAGATTAATAAGAATATAATATAATGATTGTGGATAACTCTTGAGGGTTGAGGGCAACTCATCCATCGGTGGCAAAGATAAGAATCTTTCTTGTTATTTCTATAAATGAAGAAAGTTTATACCTTTGTGCTTTGTGAACAATAGGTTGATAAACTAGATAAGATGAAGATTATCAGTAATACATTCTGTGGATAATATTGTTTATATATAGTGAAAAGCCTATTGGGAGCAGTAGAAACAGGAATCATTAATATATAAGGCTATGTTGACAAACCAATCAATCGGGTACATGGATGCGCCCGTTCCTAAGGATTTAGACCTTAAGGAAGCGATCGACAAGTTACGTAAAGAGAAGAATGCGATTATTTTGGCGCATTACTATCAAACAGGCGATATACAAGATATAGCGGACTATGTGGGAGACAGTCTGGCCTTGGCACAATGGGCGGCTAAGACGAAGGCGGATATCATCGTGCTTTGTGGGGTTCACTTTATGGGAGAAACGGCGAAGATCCTCTGTCCGGATAAGAAAGTGCTGGTACCGGACTTGAATGCCGGTTGCTCCTTGGCGGATAGTTGTCCGGCTCCGGAGTTTGCCGAGTTCGTCAAGCAACATCCCGGTCATACGGTAATCTCTTACGTGAATACGACCGCCGCCGTGAAAGCGGTCACGGATGTGGTGGTTACTTCCACGAACGCCCGCCAGATCGTGGAGAGCTTCCCGGAAGGTACACCGATGATTTTCGGTCCGGATCGTAACTTAGGTAATTATATCAATAGCATCACGGGACGTAATATGTTGCTTTGGGATGGCGCTTGCCACGTGCATGAGCAATTCTCATTGGAGAAGATCTTATCTTTGAAGAAACAGTACCCGAATGCGGAAGTGATCACCCATCCGGAATGCAAGCAGCCGGTTATACAGGTCTCAGACTTCGTAGGATCGACCGCGGCTTTGCTGAAGCATACCATTAAGTCCGACGCGAAACAATTCATTGTAGCGACGGAAAGTGGCGTTATTCACGAGATGCGCAAGCAGAGTCCGGATAAGGAATTCATCCCGGCTCCTCCGAACGACAGTACTTGCGCTTGCAACGAATGTAATTTCATGCGCTTGAACACGATGGAGAAGCTATATAATTGCTTGAAGTTCGAGATGCCGGAGATATTCGTGGACGAGGAGGTACAGAAGAAGGCCATCAAACCGATCAAGAAGATGTTGGAGATCTCTGAGAAGCTGGGACTCTGATCCAAACAAATGCGGGATAGGTCTCAACCGATAGGCCGGACTTGAGTGATATAAAAGCTAAGCCCGGTCTATTATATGTAAATAATCAAAATTATGTACAATATCTACAACTATCCTTATAATCATTTGAATTTAAAATATTTATCCTATTGTTGTAGATAGGAAAACATCTACAATAGTAAGTCTTTATCTACCATCATTTCCCGCTTTTAGTAAGTGTCTTTGCCATGCCATCAAAGGAATTTTCTACACTCTACGTATATAATCAGTCCGTTTTTCTTCCTTTCTTTATATATATAAAATATTAATATATAAGTATTTGTGGTTTTTTATGGTATAAAACAAAAGTTTTACACATAGAAAACATTTGTTTTCATAGAAGAAAACTAAAGTTTTGTACTGAAGAAACTTCTGTTTTCCCATGTAGAAACTTTTGTTTCCCTAGGAAGAAACCATTTGCTTCGCTACTCGAACTCGGACGATCCCGGGAAAGAATATATCAAGAATGATCGCTATTAATTACCGTAACATTCTGAATTTAGTTACTTTTGCGTAGAAATCTAATTGTAATTCTCAATATCATGAAAAAGATAGGACTAATGTTGGCCTTATTATGGGTGATTTGTGCGCTCTCGTGGGCTTCTTCTCCGGATGCCCGTATTAAGGGGCAGTTAATAGATGCCTCTACGAATCAAGTGATTAATTATGCGGATATCTTTCTGTTTACGATGGGAAGTGAAAAACCTTTGCAACAGACTTTTCCGGACGATCAAGGACGTTTCTCGTTTACAAAGGTGCCCTCGGGTAGTTATGTAGTCATGGTCCGTCTGATGGGATACGATGTGTTTACAAAGAATGATATCATCTTGGATGCCTCGTCTCCGGTGGATTTAGGTAAGTTGATGATGAGTCCCTTGGAGGTAGGTATCGCCGAGGTGGAGGTAGTGGCCGAGAAACGCCAATTGGTTTATAAGTTGGATAAGAAAGTGGTCGAGGCTTCTTCCAATATGATGGGAGGAGGCGGTTCCGCCGTGGATATATTAGAGAATACGCCTTCCATACGGGTAGATGCGGAAGGCGATGTTACTTTTCGTGGAAGCAGCGGCTTTTTGGTTTACATAGATGGTAAGCCGAGTGTCTTCTCGGGTACACAGGCTTTGGAGCAAGTCCCGGCCGGGCATATAGAGAATATAGAGATTATCACGACACCTTCCGCCAAGCATGATACGGAAGGCGACGTGGGTATCATTAATATTATCACGAAGAAGCATTCCCAGCGGGGATTGAGCGGGATGGTGAATCTCTCGGGAAGTACGTGGCTTTCCCGCCATGTCGATTTCTTGTTGGCACAGCAACATCAGCGTTCCCGTTGGTACATCGGCGGACAGTGGACAGACCGGTTGCGCAAGAGTGATTTCGACCAAGAGAAGATGACGGTGGTGGGCGATCAGACCACTACCTCGCATTCCGTCGGGCCTCGTACGGGAAACAGCTATCATTATACGCTGAAAGGCGGTTGGAGCCTGAATCTTCCCAAGACAACCATCGCGTTGGATCTGGAGGGCGGCTATGGCGGAAATAAGCGTAAGGGAGAGATGAACTATAAGGAAACCCGTTCGGTAGCGGGCGGCTCTCCGGTGACGGAAGATTATCGAAGCATAGATGATTATGATAATGATGAGAATATAGGTTTGGGAAGTCTGGCGGTACAGCATAAGTTCAACGATAAGGGACACGAGCTTTCCGGTAGTGCCTATTACAAATATGGCGGTCATGCGTTGGAATATTTCTTTAACGACTTGATGTCTTTGGAAGGGCAACGCCAACAGGGGCACCGTGCTTATGAGGCCGAGCATCGGGAAACGATGCGTATCAATCTGGATTACGCCTTGCCTTTCGGGAAAGGAGGTAAGCTAGAGGCGGGTTACCAATATTATTCTTATCTGGAAGACGGCGATTACAATATGGAATGGTGGGACCCCAAGGGACAAACGTTCTTTTGGCGTGACGATATCTACAACACGTTTTATTTTCAAGAAGGGGTGAATTCAATTTATACGATTCTTTCCCATACGTGGAAGAATTTAGAGGCGCAAGCCGGCGTTCGGGGAGAGCATACGCATACGGTCTTGCGAAGTTCCGTGGAGGGAGCGGATCGTACGAAGAATCGTTTTGAGTTTTTCCCATCGGTGCATTTGGGCTATACGTTCCCGAATGAGCATCGCTTGTTGGCTTCCTATTCCCGTCGTACCACACGTCCGCAGCTTTTCTATATGGAGCCTTATATTACGTATCGTGACTTTTATACGGCCGAGATCGGTAATCCGGATATACGTCCGGAGTACATCAACTCCTTTGAATTGAACTACCGGAAGAGTTTCGGGGAAAATACGGTATCCGCTACCGCCTTTCATCGGTATCGAAAAGATAAGATCGAGCGGTTGCGCGTACCTTATTCAGCCGGTGTAACCTTAGACTCGATGTCAAACGTAGGACATGATTATTCAACAGGTATCGAGCTAAGTGTCAGCCTGCATCCGGTACGTTGGTGGAATACCACGGTCAATGGAAACGTTTATCATTATAAGGTGAAGAACGAACAGGCCGCCGGTGGAAATACGACCTCAAGCACCAATTACGATATCCTATGGAATAACCTGTTTAATCTGGGGAAATACACCCGTATCCAATTGGATGGTAGTTTTGTAGGCCCTTCCGTAACGACGCAGGGCCGTACGGACGCTTATTGGTACGCGAACGTAGCCGTCCGCCAGCAACTATGTAACCGAAAACTAACCGCTACCTTAACTTTCCGGGATATTTTCCGTTCTGCCAAATATATCAGCGATATCCAAACGGCAGATTTACGCTCCCTGACACGTATCAAACCCAAATATCCACAAATCACGTTGACGTTGAGTTGGACATTTAATAGTTTCAAGGCTAAATCCACCCAAGCGAAAGAAGATCGCTCGGAGATGTTCGAGGGTATAAAGCATTGATATTGTATCTTTACTGTATTGGTTTGTCTTCGGGAAACAACTACGACTACAAATAAATTCTGCAATCGTAGTTGTTTCCCTCTTTTACGGATGGTGGGATTTGGTTCTTGGCATTAATAGCTACGAAAGGAGCGGAGAAGATAACAGATCCGATCATCCGATCATTGCGTTCGTCTGGTTTTTCTTTTTAGGATGATATAAACAAGGTTTCTCTATGTATTTCCATGATAACATACCCAATCCGGTGCTAAGGATAGTGGTAAGAGCCAATGTCAATATAAAGCTATACCGATCAAGTCCGTAATGAATGAATATTTGGATGATCGGGAAATGAATCAAGAAAATACCATACGAGAAATTTCCCATCCGATTGAATACATGTAACCACTTGAATCCATAAGCTACCGTGATAATGATAGAGGCTAGAGCGATAGGCTCGAAAATACTCAGCAGCAGATACTCTCTACCCAATAAAAGAAATAGGCTGACAGGGAACAAATATCTCATATATTTTCGAAAAACAGGGAAATAGGCAAGTATGATAATACCGGAACAAAAGTACATCATTTGTCCGGGGAATTGTCTTTTCATGAATTCATAAATAGGGTTGTGTGTCATATCATCTAAATAATTACACGTTGTCGAGTAGATGAAAGATAAGATATAAATAAGAAGTAGGCATACCAATTTGTTATATCTTTTCAGTAACCAATAGATAATGGGTATGGTGATATATAGCATGAATTCAACCTTGATAGTCCATAAAGACCCATTCATCGCTTGTAAAGGATTGGTATCGAATACGCCGGGTAAATCCGGCGATAAAAAGTTAAATGTAAGTAAATTACAGATAAGATAGGTGTATAAGCTAGAAGAGGTGAGGTATTCCCTGCAGGATAAGGAAGTAAGGAATAATCCGATTAAGGCACATAATAAAATAGTCAAGCTGTAGGCGGGCATAATACGTTGAATACGTTTACGGAAAAAAATCCGGGTATTAGGCGTACGTAAGAAGCTAAACATAACAAGAAATCCACTAATAATAAAGAAACCTTTCACTCGAAATCCTCCGCTAACAAACCAAAAAGGATCTGTCTCTGTCAGTGTGCTGAAATGGTTGAACATGACAGAATACGCAAGAAAGAAGCGAATAAAATCAAAATTATTCGCTTCTTTTACTTGATTTATTAATCTGGAGTTGAGTAAAACTTTCTCTGATTGATTCATTGTTCTATTTGACTACAATGATTTTTGTTACGACGCTCTCTGAGGCTTCCTCCGTGGAAGCTAGTACAAGATATACGCCTGTCGCTACACGTGATCCGTTTGCGTTCCGGCAATTCCAGATAGCTTGCCCCCCCAAGGATTTAGTTTGATAAATAATATTTCCGTTTAAATCCGTGATTTTTACATTCGAATTATCCATTAATCCTACAATCGTTACTTTATCCATATGTTCGGGACGTACCGGATTAGGATATGCGTAGATCTCCGAGTAATCAGATTTACCTTCCGAAGCTTCTCCTTGATAGGAATTTAGTCCTTTATCGGTACCGATAAAAACTTCACCGGTCTTATCGTTTATCTCTATATCGTATATGTTATCGGAAAGGAGCGGGCTATTGGTCGTATTAAATTGATAAACGATTGTCTCATTATCATTATCTAGAACATAGACGCCATTTCCTTTGGTTCCAATCCATTTTCGATTACCTGCGTCTACTTTTAGGGTCGTGACGACAACGTTATCTAAGAAATAAGCGAGATTGCCAGTTTCCTCATTGGTATATTTTACCCTTGTACAACGTGTAGCGGCTTTATCCTCAGCGGAAGAGATCCTAGGTTTAGTGAAATATACGGCCCCCCGATTCGTACCAACCCAGATATATCCATCCTTATCCTCGGCTACGCATGTATAATTACTAGGAGTCAATTCTTTTCCGTCGGTATCAATAAGTGTAGTAAACTCATACGAGGAAACTTCGTCTAAAGACTCGCTATTCGGTATCATTACAAGTTTAGGGGTGTTACGAGGCACATAAATCCATTTATCGTTAGTGGAGGTTATAAGTATATCGTTTATTGTATAAACTCCTCTAAGTTGTTCGATATCCAAACGATGCCATGCTCCTGCTTTGTCAAGAACAAGTACCGCATGGTTAACCTCTGAGCTTGTCATCCACAAATTTCCATTTTTATCAAAGGCCAGTCCATCTATATAACAATAACCGGACCCATAGCCTCCTGCGGTTTCTTTAAAGGCATTCTTTTCATTGTATGACTGGACGGGAGTTCCATTCTTATATTGGATAACGCCATCACCCATGGAAGAGGCGTATACGATTTCATCATTAGAATCATCGGTCGTTACGGCTATACTTGTATAGTCTCGTGGATTTCTTGGTAAATTGAGTTTCTTTTGGGCTTCTTTAGGATCGATAAAAGACCATTTATCATAATCGTATGTAAGAATATAACCTCCTTTGTCGAAGCGCTTACCATTTAGGAGGTCTTTACCTCCTATGATCATATATACTTTATCATTTTTACAAACAATATCGAATGCGCTATTGCTGTAAGGTCCGTCTAAAATGATAGGTTCATTAAGAGCCTCAAAACTATTTGAGCCTTTCCGTTGGATAGAACGTAGCCCTTTGCTTCCTTCCGCTATCCAATATTTGTCTGTTTGATAGGTACTGATATCATTGATACTTAAGTTTATTTGGTCAAACTTTTGCGTATCGGATACGATGAAAACCCTTGAGTTATCTATACATGCTAATTTTTCGCCTATTACTTTCATGTATTTTAGGGTTGAGCTATTTATTATTAGGGAAAGCTCTCCATTGTTTTCATAGAAGATACCTTGCTGACTGACCAAGTAGAACAAGGTATTCTTGAATGAAGCGATAGCTGAGATCGTATGACTATCGGAAAGGTTTGATAATCCATAGGGCTTCCAGTTTGCCTTATCCAGTAGGTTCTCTTTTAATGAGGCGTATATAATCCCCGAAGATACTTCTGCTTTATTGGTTGTAGAGGCATATATATTGCCATTCTGTATGGCACACGATGTTATATTTAAGGAAAGCTTGTAGGTATCCTTTATTTCCTTTTTGGCCATATTGACCACGACGATACCAAATGCTGTCGATAAATAGGCATATTCATCATGTACCAATACTGAATTGATTTGTTTGTCTCTTATGGACGTACTGGTCGACAGATAAGGTAGATTTGTCGCCACTCCTCCCTCAAGTATATCTATATTTGAATTATCATAGATAATAAGGAGTGATTTTGTTTGTTTATTATAGCGGATCAAAGAAATCGTATTATCATTTAATCCGTTTCCTTTATAATATTGCTTAATACTATTATCATCTTTTCCATACGTATAAAGAGATCCTTCCGCTACCACAAATACTTGGTCGTTCGATTCCTCTACGCTGTTTGTGTTATTGTAAGAAAGATACGTTTTCCATCCGGTTGTATTAAAATTAGCGGCTAATACAGTGAATGAAAAAAATGAAAATAGAATAATAGTAAGTATATGTCTCATATTAACAATTGTAATCAGATAAAAATGATGTTAACTTCATGACGGCTTTCGCACGATGGCTGATCTGGTTTTTTGTATCGTTACCCATCTCGGCGAAAGTTTGTGTATAGGTATCAGGCATGAATATAGGATCGTATCCAAATCCGCTATTTCCGCGTTTTTCGGTAGTGATAGAGCCATTCACGATACCGTCGAAGGTATATTCTTTTCCGTCAAGGACTAGAGCTATGACCGTGCGGAAACGTGCTTTTCTGTTTTCTTTATGATTCATTTCGGACAACAGCTTGTTCATATTAGCTTCCGAGTCGTGCCCTGTTCCTGCGTAACGAGCCGAATAGACTCCCGGAGCATTATTCAATACCTCGACTTCTAATCCCGTGTCGTCAGCGAAACAATCATATCCGAATTTCTCCTTGATATAGCGGGCTTTTAGCAAAGCATTTCCCTCTAAGGTATCTGCCGTCTCGGGGATATCGTCATGGCAATCTATATCGGATAAACTTATGATTTCCGCGTATCCGGCGGTTATCTTGCGGACCTCGTCCAGTTTGTGTTGATTATTTGTCGCGAATACAAGTTTCATATTTCGTAATCTATTAAATAAGAAAGCATTTCTATACGGTAGATATATAACGTATGGAAATGCTTTAAATTGTTTGTATATTCTTTTTTAAGTCTTTATCTGATCGAACCCCTCACCATATACCCCTCGGACGATACTTTGGGAGATGAACGCTTGGTGGTCTATCCGCTTCACGATCCGGAAGATGGAGACGGATTCGGATTTCTTGGCGAGTAGTACGACTACTTTGACGGGTTTGCGGGAATAACCGCCCTCACCGTCTAGTATCGTGCAGCCACGGCCTAACTCATGGATGATACGATCTGCTATCTCGTCGTACTTCTGGGAGAAGATGAGGAATTGTACGGATTGGCGGTTACCGTTCAATACCATGTCGAGAACGTAATTGCTTATGACCATCTCCACGAAACCGAAAACGATCTTGTCCACGTTATGGAACAGGAAGAAAGAGGAACTGATGATGAAGAAATCGCAAAACAGAAGGATACGTCCGATCGATATATTCTTATATTTATTGATTACCGCACCGATAATATCCGTACCTCCGGTACTACCGTTCGCCGAGAATACCAATCCTAGTCCGGCACCACACATGAACGCTCCGATTATGATAGCCATAAACGGCTGGTCGTGCAGTATAGGTTGTCCTTTCAGCAGCCACTCGAAGAGAGAGAGAGAAGCCGAGAGTGAGAAAACTCCGAAAATAGTTTTTATCAAGAATTTTAGACCAAGGATCTTTAAGGCTACCACCAACAAGGCTACGTTGATGACAAAATAAGATACGGATACCGGGATCAATCCATTGGAGGCAAAGAAGATCAACGCACAGATACCACTTACCCCACCTGTCACGATCTCGTTGGAAAGGATAAAGGCGTTGAATCCGAATCCGTATAATAGAGTTCCGAACAGGATCATTAGATAATCCTGTACGGAAAAATAGATTTTTGTGAGTTTTAAGTTCATCCCACTACGATATTAACGATTTTGCCGGGAACGACAATAACCTTCTTAACGGCCTTGCCTTCCATCCACTTCGCTGAGTTCTCATGGATCAAGGCCGCCTTCTCAGCGTCTTCACGGGAGATATCTGCCGGAAGTTCGAGGTTGAAACGGGCTTTACCATTGAATGAGATGACGTAGGTAACTGATTTTTCTACCAGATACTCTTCGTTATGTTCCGGCCACTGGGCATCGCAGATGGTCGTATCATGTCCTAATTGATGCCATAGCTCTTCCGTGATGTGGGGAGCGAACGGAGCCAATAAGGTGATCAGCGGCTCCAAGATGGCGCGCTTGCTGCATTTTAAGCTCGTTAACTCGTTCACGCAAATCATGAAGGCGCTAATGGACGTGTTGTATGAGAAATGCTCGATGTCGAACGTTACTTTCTTGATCAACTTATGCAAGGATTTCAATTCGTCGGCCGTAGGCTCGGCATCGGTAACTTGCAGGGTATCCGTATTGCCGAAGAACAAGCCCCAAAGCTTCTTTAAGAAACGGTGTACGCCGTCGATACCGTTCGTATCCCAAGGCTTGGATTGTTCCAGCGGGCCTAGGAACATCTCGTACAAACGTAGGGTATCGGCACCATATTTCTCAACGATCATATCCGGGTTCACTACGTTGAACATGGATTTGGACATCTTCTCGACCGCCCATCCGCAGATATATTTACCATCTTCCAATACGAACTCCGCGTCGTTGTATTCTGGACGCCAGTTCTTGAAAGCCTCTATATCCAACAGATCGTTAGATACGATATTTACGTCTACATGGATAGGGGTGACCTCGTATTGGTCTTTCAAGTTCAAGGAAACGAATTTATTGGTTCCGTTGATGCGGTACACGAAGTTCGACCGTCCTTGGATCATACCTTGGTTGATCAATTTCTTGAACGGCTCTTCCTCGCAAACGATACCCAAGTCGAATAAGAACTTATTCCAGAAACGGCTGTAGATCAAGTGGCCGGTAGCGTGTTCCGTACCACCGATATATAAATCCACGTTTCTCCAATATTCATCCACGTCTTTAGCTACCAAGGCTTTATCATTACGCGGGTCCATATAGCGCAAATAATAAGCGGAAGAACCGGCGAAGCCCGGCATCGTACAAAGCTCCAGCGGGAAGATCGTCTGGTTATCGATCTTTGATACCTCGGTGACTTTTTGGTTTACCGTGTCCCAAGCCCATTTAACGGCGTGTCCTAATGGAGGCTCGCCCGTCTCGGTAGGCAAGAATTTATCTACTTCGGGCAGTAACAGGGGCAGACATTCTTCCGGCAACATCTGAGGCATGCCATCGGCATCGTAATATACCGGGAACGGTTCGCCCCAATAACGCTGGCGGCTGAAAATAGCGTCGCGCAAGCGGTAGTTTATCTTCACACGTCCCAAATCGTGATCTTTTACGTATTTCTTGGTAGCGGCTATCGCTTCCTTGATCGTCAGTCCGTTCAAGGAAAGATCGCAATAAGGAGTAACGCCGGCTCTCGGAGAATTGCATACGATACCTTCCTTGGCATCGAAACTTTCCTCGCTTACGTCGCAACCTTCCACCAAGGGGCGGATTTCCAGTCCGAAATGCTTCGCGAAAGCGTAGTCGCGGCTATCGTGCGCCGGAACCGCCATAATTGCTCCCGTACCGTAGCCGGCCAATACATAGTCGCTGATCCAGATGGGAACCGCCTCGCCCGTAAACGGGTTAATAGCGTAGGAACCACTGAATACACCGGTTACCTGGCGGTCGGCGATGCGCTCGCGCTCGGTACGTTTCTTGGTACGATCTAGGTAAGCGTCTACTTCCGCTTTTTGGTCTGCCGTAGTTAATTGTTGAACCAATTCGCTTTCCGGAGCTAATACCATGAAGGTAACACCAAACATCGTATCGGCACGGGTCGTAAAGATCGTGAATTCCTTGTCGCTGTCTTTTACCTTGAAGCGAACCTCGGCACCTTCGCTGCGTCCGATCCAGTTCTTTTGGGTCTCTTTCAAGGAATCCGTCCAGTCGATCGTATCCAACCCGTCCAACAGGCGTTGCGCGTAAGCGGATACACGTAAGCACCATTGGCGCATGATCTTTTGTTCTACCGGATAGCCTCCACGCTCGGAAACACCGTTCACGACCTCATCATTCGCTAATACAGTACCCAAGGCGGCACACCAGTTTACCATGGTTTCGCCACGATAAGCGATCCGGTAGTTGAGTAATATCTCTTGTTTTTCTTTATCGCTCTTGGCTTTCCATTCCTCGGCGGTGAAACTAAGTTCCTCTCCGCAAGCTACGTTCAGCCCTTCCGTACCACTTGTCTCGAAGGCTTGTATCAACTCGCTGATCGGGCGGGCTTGCTTCTCGTCGTTGCAGTAGTAGCTGTTGAACATCCGGATGAAGGCCCATTGCGTCCATTTGTAATATTCGGGATCGCAGGTACGGATCTCACGGCTCCAATCGTAGCAGAAACCGATCTTTTCCAATTGCTCCCGATAACGGGCTATATTATTCTTTGTCGTGATCTCCGGATGTTGTCCGGTCTGGATGGCGTATTGCTCCGCGGGCAATCCGTAAGCGTCGTAACCCATCGGGTGCAATACGTTGAAACCTTGCAAACGTTTGAAACGCGAATAAATATCAGAAGCTATATAACCGAGCGGGTGGCCAACGTGCAATCCCGCACCGGAAGGATAGGGGAACATGTCCAATACATAGTATTTAGGCTTATTCGTGTCCTTTTCGACTTTATAAACCTTTTCGGCAATCCAGTAGTCGTGCCACTTCTTCTCAATCTCTCTGAAATTGTACTCCATGATCGTTTATCGTTTTTGTATCGTTTTCTATTTAAGGCCACAAAGTTAGTGAATTTATTTATTTTATATGAGTTATTTACATGAACTGTTTATTTCACGTAACCAATCCGGGGGCGAGATTGATTCTCGGTTCTTTTCGCTTGTAACTCAGCGAGTGACAGATTGATTAGCTCAAGTTGCGTACGGGTATCTTCGTTGATGTCGTTGTAATCGGCAAATGCTTCTTCGATATACGCTTTGAGTTCCTTTACTTCTTGTTGGAGTTCAAGCAAAGGGGAGGAAGAACTTATTATTTGTCGTATGCCGACGAAAGCACGCATGATAGAGATATTGACTTTAATGGCTGTATCGGATCTGAGTACAGAAGAAAGCATTGCTATACCTTGCTCCGTGAAAGCGAATGGAGCATATTGGTTACCTCCTTTCTTTGAGATGCCAATTTGGCATACCATATTGTTTTTCAAGTTGTTAAATTCTTGAATTGTTAATGTGAACATAAAATCATCAGGAAAGCGTTCTATGTTTCGTCTGACCGCACGTTTCAATTGGGCGGTTTCCGTTCCATACATTTCCGCCAGATCAAAATCCAGCATGACTTTTTGCCCTCTGATCTCATAAATCTTGTTTTGTATCGCTTGTAATTCCATAGTATAAGAACTTATTAGTTTACTTTATTTGATATAACCAATTTTAGGCTTTTTAGCATTGTTCTTTTTCTTTGTAGCCAGTTCGGAAAGAGCTATGTAAATATCATCCAAAGACTTTTGGGTGTCTTCACTGAGATCATTGATAGCGCAAAGGGTTTCCTCATTAGCCATTTCAAGAGATTTGATACGTTCTTGTAGTTCTTTAATTTCGATGGAACTAGTGATAGTTTGTAAGGTATAATTCCGGATAGCGACAAAGGCTCTCATAATGTTTCTGTTGATTTCTATGGCAGTTTTAGAATTTAGCACACTACTAAGCATAGCCACCCCTAATTCCGTGAAAGCAAAAGGCTTATATTTGAAATTACTACCTCTTCCTTTGTTCAAGATACCAAATTGGCATCTTGAAAGTTCCTCCTTGGTTAACTCAAACATGAAATCATCTCCTTCAAAGCGTTCTATATTACGTCTGACCGCACGTTTCAGTTGGGCGGTTTCCGTTCCATACATTTCCGCCAGATCAAAATCCAGCATGACTTTTTGCCCTCTGATCTCATAAATCTTGTTTTGTATCGTTTGTAATTCCATAGTAAAGATTTTAGTTTAATATTATGGTCGCAAAGGTTTGTAAAATAATTGAGATAAGCAATAAGCTAGTTGGATATTTATGATTGGTTGCATTTGTAAGTTGTACAATGAATTATTGCTGATCCGGCTTATTGTCTATTTTTTATGTGTTCTTATTTTCCTTATAAGATTTCCGGGAAAAACACGTACGTGATTTATGAAAAACACGTACGACTTTTTGGAAAAACATGTACGTGTTTTCCGGAAAACATGATGATGTTTTTATATCACTGATATTCATGTATATATAACTTGATACCTTTGCATGGACTTATTGTGTGTTTTTTCTTCTTGTATTTGTTATTTTGTTGTTCTATCGTTTGTTTATGAATTAAAAATATTTAATTTTGCTTATCTATAATAAAGGATGAAGTCATTTATATATATACTATTAACTTCCTTGACTTTCCTTGTGGTAGGATGCCAAAATGAATCTGAGGAAATCCGTTTGATCAATCAGGCGGAACGCCTGTTTGATGCCTATCCGGATAGCGTAATCACTACATTGGATTCCATTCCGCTCCCGGAAGAGATGAGTCCCCGTCTGGTAGCCCGTTGGTGTATGTTATACGCACGTGCCGCCGATAAAATAGAGGACGAGATGCCTTATACGAACCAGCTTGAGATCGCCTTGAAATACTATCAAAAGAAAAAGATGCGGGAAGAGGAGGCTGAGATCGGCCTTTATCTGGGGCGTTCGTATGTGGAGGATAAGGAGTACGAGAAGGCAATGAGGGCTTACTCTGATGCGCTGGAGGTAGCGTTGGCGATTAAGGATTATAATCGTGCCGGGTATATTTGTAGTTATATGGCGGATTTGTATGAGGTAGATGAGCGTTTTATGTTATCCGCTAAAAGGTATCAGGAAAGTGGTGGATATTTTCGGTTAGCAAATAATATCAAAAGTTATATACGTGCATTTGTAAATGAGGGAAATATCTATATGATCGCTGATTCAAGCCATTTAGCTCTGACACCATTGAAACAAGCTGAAGCGATAATGGATTCTTTAAGTATGAATGAGGTTAAGGAGTATGTGTACAATGGTTTAGCTAATACATATAGTGCTTTAGAAAATTATGACTTGGCTGAATACTATGTATTACAATGTATAGAGATAGACTCGGAAAATGTAGCCTCATATTATTTGTTATTGGTTGATATTGAGGAAAAGCGAGGCAATTTAGATAAGGCGGAATATTACCTTCATAAGGTTCGTAATATATCTACTCATAATAGATTCATACCAGCTTCTATAGCTTATTATTCTTATATGATAAAAAGAGGACAAGGTGATTTGCAAAGTGCTTTGAATGATTATGAAAAATATGTTGAAGTAGAAGATTCTCTTATAAACGTAAGTAAATCTGTAGATATATATGATGCAGAGCAAAAATATGAGCGTTTGAAATTGCACAATGAAAATATAGAATTGGTTTTAAAGAATCAAAAGAGCTATCTGTTTATATTGCTTTTATTATTTGCTATTGCTTTACTTGTCATTTTCTATTTAATGGCATTGAGACGAAAAAATAGATCACTATTGAAACAACAAGAGGAAATAAATGATTTAAATCAAAATATATATCATTTGTCTATAGAATTGCGTGAGAAAGAAGAGCAATTGAAGTTGCAAGAAAATTCATTACATCTAGCAAAGGAGGAATTAGTATCCTATGAAAATATAAAAAAAGAAGTAGAGGATTTGAGACATAGATTAATCAATTTAAGAGAAATAAAGATTTTAAACTCTAGCTTAGCTCAAAAAATAAAGAAGATGTCTCAAACGGTTTGGTCAAAAGCTTCACAAGCGGTAATCGATGAGAAGATGTGGATTGATATAGAAGTGTTGATGGTGGAGGTATATCCTGATATTGTAAAGGCATTGAGAGACGCAGACCTATCTTTTTCGGAAATGCACCTTTGTTTTCTTACCTTATTCAAATTAGATACGAAAGCCATGTCCATACTTTTGAATATCAAGCCAACTTCCGTAGACAAAACACGCTTGCGGGTACGGAAAAAGTTACATTGGGAAGGCAAGAAAGATTTCTATGAGTCGCTTATCCATATTTAACCTGTTTAGCCTGTTATAGACTCTGTTTAGATACAATTTTAGCGTTTTGTCCATCTATGTATTGGTTTACTTATTTGATTATTAAATAATTGTCTATTTTTTGCTTGTCCATACGTTCTTGAAGGTTTTGTACTCTTTATGTCATATGAACTCTCTATTTTTGCAGTCGTAAACAATAACGAAAAAAGAGAGTGTATATGAAAAATTTAAGAGGGCTACTGGCCGTTTTATTTATGATTTTTATTTGTATATCATCATTTGCGCGTCGTGTTCCTTTGCATGGAAAAGGTACATTAGGTGATAAAAAAAAGCGATCTATTAGTTTAGATGTACCTATAATAGCTGATATCGATGAAACCTCAAAAGTTTTATCCTTGGAGTTTTTGGAATATCTAGGAGAGGTACGAGTATCTGTTACAGACACTAATGGAAATATTGTTTATGAGGAAATGATAGATACACAAAATGTTTCTTCTAGTATTATCTCATTAGATGAATGTACTTCTGGATCTTATGGACTTTATATATCAGATTCAGAAAATTATGCAGAAGGTTTTTTTAATTTATAAATAATTTAAATTTTAGAAGTATGGACAAAAAGACAGTGCTTTTAGCATCTGTATGTACTTTATTAATGATGTCATGTAGTAATGATGCGGAGTTGATTAAGGTTGCTGAAACGACAGGATTACAAACGAAGGCTTTTGTTGGTGAAGCAGATTTCCAAATTGTAGATTATGCGGGAGATAAATGTATTCAGTTCAAGAATGATTCCGTATTTAATGCGATGCTTTGGGAGATGAATGATATGTCAGAAGAAGAGATAAATAATATTTTCTCGGGAGCTGGTTTCGTAAGTCAATGGCAACTTATGCAAGAAGCAGATCAAGAACAGGAGCTTATTGTAGACAATTATGAGAAAGATCTTAGCCAACCTTGGCCTGCTCATCAAATTAAAGAATTCAAACAAAAATATGATGATATTTTCATGTTTGAACCTTATGATTCTACAGATTTTATTGCGCATTATAAATTAAAAGGTTCCACGTATAGTCCTTTTGTAAATAGGCAGGGATTGTTTTTAATTGGAGATAGTGTTGTGCATGCTTCTGTGTATGAATCTTTAGAGGAATATTTCGGATCAGGAATATCATTGTATGGTAGTAATGGAGCCACAACTGAATCTGATATAAATTGTGCTGAAATTAAATATCAAATACCCGGTGGTGATTATGTAAAAGCAAGAGCAATTCCTAAATTTGCAGGTTCTCAGATGATATTTAATCAAGAATATCGAGTAGTAAGTTGTGAAATACTTAGTCAGAAAAAGAAGGTGATGTGGAAAAAACACCATGCAGATGTGTATTTAGACTATAGAGTGAAAGGGTCTGGTGTAGGTTTTGGTGCTACAAATCCTAGCAACGGGCAATTTTTGAGTTATAATGACCAACCTCTTAAACTAAAATATGCAGCTTATGGTAAAAATACAATTAATTTAGGTATTTGTGGTAAAAATGCCTATTCACCTCTTTGGGTACTTAATGGAACTTTGGAAATCAAAGCCGATGACATTCCATTTAAGGGTTATTCGTCAATAAAACTAAGAGAAGGATAAATATTAATACGATGAAAAAAGTTTTATTTTTATTATTGTTAATAACAACTTCAGCCTTTTCTCAAGTTGAGCATGGCTTATTAGTAGGTGTCGGTGTTGGATTTCCTTTGCAGGACGATTGGAAACAAACTACTTGGGGTGATAAATCGAATTTGGATTATCGGAACGATTATAAATTGAATAGTATGATCGGTTATCGCTTCCGATTCCTTCCGGAACAGAAATTCTTCTATGACTTGGATATGACGATGGGATTCCAAAAAATGGAAACTGTCAAGTCTTCTCGTTATCTTTCTTACGAAGGTATGGAAGATGGTTCACATATATTCAAGGGAGGTACTGAGACGATTGATGAATTTGTGATGCCTATCTCCGTAGCCGCTAGTTGGAATTGGCGTTTTACCAAGAAATTCCATTTAGGTGTCGGTATCGCTCCTACGCTTTATGTACAGCCACAAGCCGTGTTTGATCTGTCCGTGATGGCGAAGGTGGGATATCGTTTAAGCAAGCATTGTGAGTTCGGCCTTTCTTATCAGTATGGCTGTTTCAATACCTTGAAGCATTTCAATAACGGACCGGCTAATGGCCGTCGTGGATATCTTTCGGATTTGATGCTCTCTGTATATGTTCCTTTTGTTTTGAAATGATGGAATAATAAAATATAGAAACACATAATGTTTTATTTAGAACCAAAACAAAGATGAATAACTGCCTATAAGAAAAGAGTACGTGAAAAGAGCCATGTGTAGAGAGATAATTCTATGCATGGCCTTTGCTTGTATATGATGTATAAATTTTGAATAATTATTGAGGCCTTTTTGCTTTTTTTGTTTGCGATATTGTCTCTTTCGTGATTAAGAACTATCTTTGACAAACTATTCAATATAAGGCTAATGCCAAAAAAATGAAAGCTTTAGGTATTGACTCTGGAATAATTTGGTAAGTCACGGGCCTTGAACCGGGGGAATAGGATTGAAAGTAGAATATTATAATAGTTAGGGATATGCGTATTGTTGCCTTTTTTAGTGCTATTGCCGTAATTATTCTGCTATTGGCAGGATGTGGACATGAGAAATCAAATAATTCTCAAGTTGTTAATTTAGTTCAACTTGGTGGAGTGGAGTATCCGGAAATACCGAAGTCGAATATCATTCAGCTAGAGAAATCTGATTTCCCGAAAGGGGAGATCCGTTCTATTGAGCGGATACCGATTGACTTGGAGATCGAGCTTCGGGAAGTGAATATATTGGCTAAAGGCAACTACCTCATCGTTAAACACCTTGAGTGGCGGGAGGGAGCCTATCTTTTGCATGTACTCTCTTTGCCCGATTATAAAACGGTTGCTCAATTAGCCCCTTTTGGCGAGGGACCGGATGAGTTCAATGATATACGCATGATACCCACGGAAGAGACCGATAAGCTTTGCTACGTCTGGAACATACGTAATAATCGGATCTTTAGCTTGTCCACTACCCTTAAACTAGAGGAGTATGATCAATTGGCTGAAATCCCTGAAAATAAGATAGTCCCTGATAAGCCTTTATATATGGGAAATGGCAAGATGCAGGTTAGTCTAGGTTCAAATGATGGAATGGGAATAGGATTGGTAAGCTTGAATGATACTATAGTGAAGGGAACCGTACCTTTCCTGTTCGCTGAAGGAGCAGGCTGGTTTTTCTATATCGGAAACTTGGCGCATAGCTTTTCAAGAAAACGAGAAGCATTTGCGTTTACCTTTCATGACCGGATCGTTTTCTTCGACTTTGATGGTAACCATGTGAAGATGTGCCGGTTTGGAGATAAAACATTACAAACTACCTCTTCGCCGGATAATCCTCTTTATTATTACAGTTGTTTTGCGAGTGACAAGTATGTTTATGCCGTTTACCGGGAATCAAAGAAAGATACGGATGAAACGAATCCCTTGTATCTGGAGCAATTTGATTGGGATGGGAATCCGGTAGCTCGTTATTTGTTACCCAAAGGAAGAGGCCTATACACTGGATGTGCGACAGAAGATAATTCGATAATCTATATGGTAGATTATTATGAGGACAATTTCCTGCATAAGATTGTTTTGAGCAAAGACTAATAAATTCTAGTGCTTTTCCCGTGATTTTTGTAGATTTGCGATTCTTTTGATAAAAAAATAGTATATAGCAAGGATCGGAAATGAAAAGAGGTGGAAAGGATATTGAATCGTTGGATAGCTTACGGGTCTTGTCCCTGTTCTCCGGATGTGGGGGCATGGATTTAGGATTCGAGGGGGATTTTATATGTCATCGTAAGTCTATATCTCCTCAAAGTACGTGGGTTCAAGAGGTTATTGATGAACACTGGGTTCGTTTACAGAGGAATCGTTTTCGAACGGTCTTTGCGAATGATATATTGAAAGAGGCACAAACCGCTTGGCTTCAATATATGGATCGATTCGGATATGATAAAAACGTTTATAATACAAAGAGTATCGTAGACTTGGTGAAAGAGCATCGAGCGGGGAAAAAAGTCTTCCCTAAAAATATAGATGTCGTCACGGGAGGTTTTCCTTGCCAGGATTTCAGTGTCTCTGGTAAACGTTTGGGATTTGAGTCGAATAAGGATCATACTGGGAAATTGCGTGAGGACGATGAGGCCTCGGAAGAGACGAGGGGTAAACTTTACTATTGGATGAAGCAGGTGATCGATATTACGAGACCCAAGATATTTATCGCGGAGAACGTGAAGGGACTGGTGAATCTGGGAGACGTGAAAAGTATTATTCAGAGAGACTTCGCCCATGCGGCTGGGGATGGATATATTGTTTTAGATCCTCAAGTTTTACATGCGGGCAATTATGGGGTTCCGGAGTCTAGAGAGCGTGTGATTTTTATCGGGATACGTAAGTCCGCGTTAAAGGTTAAGGCTTTAAGAGCGCTTCAAGAGGAGAAGATACCCAAAGCTTACGATCCTTATCCGAGTCCGACACATGCTTGCACCGTGGAAGATAAGAAACTATTGCCGCCGGTGGTTTGTCGGGATGTATTTGTAGGATTGGAGGAACCGGATAGAACAGAAGATCCATCCCAGCGGTATTATTCACAGGCGAAATATATGGGAGCTCATTGTCAAGGTCAAAAGGAGATTGCGCTGGATCATATTGGCCCGACGATTCGTTCCGAGCATCATGGAAATATAGAATACCGTCGTTTATCCCGGGAGCATGGGGGCGTTATTACGGAAGAATTAGACGCCGGTTTACAAGAACGTCGCTTAACTCCTCGAGAATGTGCTTTGATACAGACGTTTCCGCCGGATTATACGTTTGTCTCCCATAAAAAGAACAGTACACGTTTTGAGTTAAGTGCCTCAGGCGCTTATAAAGTGATCGGTAATGCGGTTCCTCCGGTATTAGCGTATCATATAGCGAATCGCATACAGACTTTATGGCCGTTGTATTTTAAAAAGAGATAATTATATCGGAATTCCGTCCAGAACTTATGTTGCCTAACCGATATGAGGTCTGGCTTAATGATATTTGGAAACTTATATCTCCGCAAACGGCTTAACGACTTGTATATGGAATTAGTTGGGGATTGAGACGGTTGATTTAGAACTAATAGCGAATCAGAAGGGTTATACAAATACGTAACATTAAAGTTTAAAGCTATGAAGTTTTTTATTGACACGGCGAATCTGGACCAGATCCGGGAAGCGAATGAATTGGGAGTATTGGATGGCGTGACGACTAATCCGTCCTTAATGGCGAAAGAGGGAATCCAGGGGGTGGAAAATCAACGGAAACACTATTTGGAAATTTGCGAGATCGTGGGCGGGGATGTAAGCGCCGAGGTAATCGCTACCGACTTAGAGGGCATGATAAAAGAAGGGGAGGAGTTGGCCGCTTTACATCCTAATATAGTCGTTAAAGTACCTTGTATCGAAGCGGGGATTAAAGCGATAAAATATTTCACCAGAAAAGGCATCCGTACGAATTGTACGCTGGTTTTCTCTGTCGGTCAGGCGTTATTGGCGGCTAAGGCCGGGGCTACGTATGTATCGCCGTTCGTCGGGCGTTTGGATGATATCGCCAGCGACGGGATAGAGCTGGTACGTAAGATCGTGGAAATGTATGATTATTATGATTATGATACCCAAGTATTGGCGGCTTCTATCCGTAGCACCCAGCATATCATCCAATGCGTGGAGGCGGGGGCGGATGTGGCTACCTGTCCTTTGTCCGCCATTAAAGGCTTATTGAAACACCCGTTAACGGATAGTGGGCTGGCTACTTTTCTAGCGGATTATAAGAAAGTAAACGGATAGAAAAAAAATAGTACCTTTGTGCGGATTAATTCGTAAACGCATTTAAAAGATTACTATCGTGGCAAAAGTTGTGGAAACCCCTTTGATGAAGCAGTATTTCGATATAAAAGCGAAACATCCGGACGCTATCCTTTTATTCCGGGTTGGAGACTTTTACGAGATGTATGGCGAGGACGCCGTGATTGGCGCGGAAATACTGGGTATCGTACAGACCAAACGTGCGAATGGCGTAGGGCAGCATGTTGAGATGGCGGGATTTCCACATCATGCCTTAGATTCTTATCTGCCGAAATTGGTGCGGGCCGGTAAGCGTGTGGCTATTTGTGATCAGCTGGAAGATCCTAAATTGACTAAGAAATTGGTGAAGCGGGGAATTACGGAATTGGTGACTCCCGGTGTTTCCATCAATGATAATATACTGAATCATAAAGAGAATAATTTCTTGGCCTCTATCCATTTCGCCAAAGAGGTATGTGGTATTTCTTTCTTGGATATCTCTACCGGCGAGTTCATGACAGCGGAGGGTTCCATCGATTATATCGACAAATTACTCAATAATTTTTCCCCGAAGGAAGTGTTGATCGAACGGGGAAACAAGAAGCGTTTCGAGGAGGCTTTCGGTCCTCGTTTCTTTATCTTTGAGCTGGATGACTGGATCTTTACGACCTCGGCTGCCGAGGATCGCCTGTTGAAGCATTTCGAGACGAAGAACTTGAAGGGTTTTGGCGTACAACACTTGAAATTAGGTATTATCGCTTCCGGGGCGATTCTGTATTATCTGGACCAGACCCAGCATACGCATATTTCCCATATCACCGCTTTATCCCGTATCGAGGAGGATCGATACGTCCGCTTGGATAAGTTTACGGTACGCAGCTTGGAACTGGTGGGTACGATGAACGATGAGGGAACAAGCTTGTTGGACGTGATCGATAAGACGATCTCGCCGATGGGCTCTCGTATGCTTCGCCGGTGGATACTATTCCCGCTAAAGGATGTAAAACCGATCCAAGAACGCCAAGAGGTCGTGGATTATTTCTTCCGTGAACCGGAGACAAAGGAGTTGCTGGATACGCAGTTGGAGCAGATCGGCGATTTGGAACGTATTATCTCCAAGGTGGCTGTCGGCCGTGTATCTCCTCGTGAGGTGGTTCAGCTAAAGGTCGCGCTTCGTGCGATCGAGCCGATCAAGGAGGCATGTATGGCGAGCGGGGAACCCAGCTTATGCCGGATCGGGGAGCAATTAAACGCTTGCGCCTTGATCCGCGACCGGATTGAGAAAGAGATTAATAACGATCCCCCTTCGTTGGTCAATAAGGGAGGAATTATAGCGAAGGGTGTCAACGAGGAATTGGATGACTTGCGTGCCATCGCTTATTCCGGCAAGGATTATTTGTTGAAGGTACAGCAGCGCGAGATCGAATTGACGGGTATCCCAAGCTTGAAGATCGCTTTCAACAACGTCTTCGGCTATTATATAGAGGTACGTAATACCCATAAGGATAAAGTCCCGGCGAATTGGATCCGTAAACAGACCTTGGTGAACGCCGAGCGCTATATTACCGAGGAGTTGAAGGAATACGAGGAGAAGATATTAGGGGCGGAAGAAAAGATCCTTGCTCTGGAGACCCGCCTTTTCAATGAGCTGGTATTGGCCTTGACGGAGTATATTCCGCCTATCCAGATGAACGCGAACTTGATCGGGCGTATCGATTGCCTTTTATCTTTCGCTAAGGCCGCGGAGGCGAATAAGTATATCCGTCCGGTCGTGAGTGATTCCGACAAGATCGATATAAAGGGAGGTCGCCACCCGGTAATCGAGAAACAACTGCCCTTGGGAGAACCTTATATCGCCAATGATGTCTATCTGGATGACGAGAAACAACAGATCATCATTATCACGGGTCCGAATATGGCCGGTAAGTCCGCCTTATTGCGTCAGACAGCCTTGATTACGCTCATGGCGCAAATCGGTTGCTTTGTTCCGGCCGAGAGCGCCCATATCGGTATCGTGGATAAGATATTTACCCGTGTAGGCGCCTCGGATAATATCTCGGTGGGTGAGTCTACTTTTATGGTCGAGATGAATGAGGCTTCCGATATATTAAATAATATGACTTCCCGGAGCTTGGTGCTTTTCGATGAGTTAGGCCGGGGTACCAGTACCTACGATGGCATATCGATCGCTTGGGCGATCGTGGAATATATCCATGAGCACCCTAATGCGAAGGCGAAGACGCTGTTCGCTACCCATTACCACGAGCTGAACGAGATGGAGCGTGCCTTTAAGCGGATCAAGAACTATAACGTATCGGTCAAGGAAGTAGGAAATAAGGTGATATTCTTGCGTAAGTTGATACCGGGAGGAAGCGAGCATAGCTTTGGTATCCACGTGGCGAAAATGGCCGGTATGCCCAAGAGCATCGTGAAGCGTTCGAATGAGATCTTGAAGCAGTTGGAGTCCGAGAATCGTCAGGAAGGCATCGGGGGTAAGCCTGTAAAAGCGATCGCCTCTGCCGCCGAGGGGTATCAGCTGAGTTTCTTCCAGTTGGATGATCCGGTGTTGAGCCAAGTACGGGATGAGATCAAGAACTTGGACGTGAATAATCTTACCCCCTTGGAAGCCTTGAACAAACTGAGTGAGATTAAGCGGATTATTACTGGGAAATAATCCGCTTGATCGTATTACCGATGATTGGTAATCGTTTACTTTTTAGGTCTCACCAACACTACCACCCGGTTGTCATCCTCTTCCAATGTCGCGGCCACCTCTTTTAGTTTGCCTTTCAGCTTTCCCCTTTTATAGTCCTGGCAAAGATCGGAAGCATTGATGGTAGAACACAATTCGCCTTTTGAATTGATGGGAGGAAATGTCACCATATAGATTTCTTTCTTATAAGAATAATCATCGTTGTATGTGATATAGTTGAAAAATTTCTTTTCTTGCGTATCGTATGCGAAGTACTTTCTCGGGAAACCTTCTCCTGTGTTAAAATCATATATATTCGTTACGCTTTCCATGAAATAATAACGATCGGAAATCAATCTTAAGACGACGAAAACGCCCGGATCCATGGTGTGGATAGGGGGTGTTCGTGCGATAAGCGGGCGCAAACTGTAATCAGGCATTAAGGTGTAGACCGTATCTGCAGAGGCCTCAAATAGAATCCAATTACCCTTAAAAGGAATTATACTGTTATACGGACCTGGTCCGGCTGCTCTTGTTTCTCCTTTATCATAAAGTCTTTCAACGATATGGAATAATTGCTTCTCTTTATATGGAACCGTGATTTCTTTCGTTATACTTCCATCTTGCTTCGACACTAGCAAGAACGGTACCTCAAAATTAAACTTATCATAGCAAATCAAGTTATCCTTGTCATAATCAAGCATTTCCACGTAAAACGAACTTTTCTCGCTTCTTTGATTCAGACTTCGTTTGAAATTTCCTTCCAAATCATAAACCCTTATCTTTTTCGCATGAAAATCATTTACGAAAATCTCTTCGTTTTCTTCATCTAACGAAACCGATCTCATAGACACGTATTCTTCTCCACCTTGTCCCTTGCGATTTATTTTGCGAATAGCTTTTCCGTTCCGGCCATATACGAAAATATTGCCATCATCGTAAAAGTTTGTCACGATTATGTATTTCTCGCCAACCGCCTGCACGCATGCCCGATTGATAAACTCATCGTTTGTTTCCAGCGGAATATACTCCACATCCATGAAGTCTTGAAGGACCAACTCTTTTTTGGTTGAATAACTATCGTTTACATCCACGGTTATAAGACCATCGGTCGATGAATGGCCGCCTCCACATCCAGCCATAACAAACAGGATGATTATCCCTGTAAAAATGAATCTTTTCATACGCGTATGATTTTTGTTTAACTTATGGTGGTGAAGATACTATAAAAAGCCGATGGTTTTCACGAAATTATCCTAATTATTTGTTGATCTCACTGGTAATTTCCTGCACATCTTGGAGCGTAAAACGCCCTAACAATTGCATGACGCTGAAGCCCCCGTCGTCCATGTCGGCTATCATGATCAACTCCTGTATCAGTTCTCCTTGTTGCTTGACGTAGAAATTGGCTTTGGTCTTTCCGTCTTTTACTCGCATGAGTTCCTCATGGTCCTTTCCGATCAAGGCTTTGAACTCCCCTCGCATTCGTTCCCTTAAATCCGCTTTTTGGGTGGTGAGTATTTGCAGGGATTCTATTTTCCCTTTCAGGTTGGCAAGGTTGAGTCCGGCGGTTTCCATGACCGGCATCATCTGAAACATCTTCTTGGAGATATATACGGAAGTAACATCATCCATATCCGCATATTTGTCGAAAAGCTTATTCTGAGCGAAACAGATATTCACGCAACAGAGAAGCAGTATTGTATATAGATATTTGAGTCTCATTGTATTAATCATTTAAATGTTTATTTACGATCTTGTTTATTTTTGTGATCTCTTGACTGGCTTCATTGACCTGCCCGAGACCTTTGTTTAAATTCCTAGACATGAACGCCAAGGCATTTTGGGCTACGACAGCTGCCTCTTCAGGATCGGTAAAGGTATCGGCCATAGTGGGAGCCGGACGATTTGTCTCCGTGAAGATGAGGAATAGGGCGCCAAGAATAGCGGCGGCGATTCCGCTTATCCAATAGAAGGAACGTCTTCGTGATACTCGGGGAGATACCTCTTCTTGGGCTAGGAAGTCGATTCGTCGTTCCAGCCTTTCGGAAAGTCCCTCCGGTAAGGCTAAATCCTCTTGGAGTGCCTTGTTTATTAGTTCATCTATCTTTTTATCATCCATGACAACTTGCTTTTTCTAGTTTCTCCCGGATCAATTTGCGTGCCCGGGAAAGTAATGTTCTTATATTAGAGGAGCTAAGCCCTGTAATCTGTTCAATGTCCTCATAGGAGCAATCCTCAATACCACGCAGGCGGATTACCTGCCTCTGGTTCTCGGGGAGCTGCTCGATCAGTTCCTGTATATGCCGGATATCCTCCTTTTCTTCCAGTTCCTTTTCCGGCGAGGAGTCGGTCGTTAATAGAACGGTCTCCAATGCCTCTTCGTTGTCTCTTCGGCTTGCTTTAGGCGAGCGCAGGAAATCCAAACAAAGATTCTTGACCAATGTTATGGAAAATGCTTCCGGATTCTGGATGTCTCCCAGCTCATCCCTTTTATTCCATAATTTGCAATAGGCATCTTGAAGTATGTCTTCCGCATCCGCTTTATTGTCTAATAAGGCATAAGCGATTCGATAGAGTTTAGGATGAAATGGAAGGAACCGTTGTTTAAAAACATCAACGTCCATCGGTATCGCCCTTAATGATTTCCAGTTTTGTGCTCATTGATTACCCGGTCTAGATCGGACGGGCTGATCTTTCCTTTGATACGGATTAACGCATTGTCGCTTCCTGTCGTGAATATGACCAGTTCACGGATCATATCCTCTTTTATTTTGACAAGAACTTTCGTGCGACTGTCCCTTTCATTTGCCGTGACCATCGTCTCGTAATCAGGATCTCTCAGGTTCCGTATGGCGGTAGACAGTCGGTCTTTCACCTCTTGGGCACAATTATCAAATTCAAGGATCTCTATACCGTTTACTCCCATTGTCTCGGTGAACAGGCTGGCTAGCTTCATCGTTATGTTTCCGATATTTACGGAAGTAACATCGCTTTCACCCCGGAAAGCATTGAATAATTGATCCATCTTCTGCTGCCCGTATCCTACTTGGCTGATAAGGAGGATGGCCAGTAACGCTAGTAATCTTTTCATTGTAATTGACTTTTTCGTTAATACTATGTTTTTGGATCGCCCTTCGTCCGTGCGCCTTAGAGTGGGGGCTTTCACAAAGAAGACGGGATAAGGGATTTGTTTGTTACAAAAATAGGCAAAAAAAGAATTATTTTTTATTCAACTTAGGTATCCAAATGCAGGCAACTAAGTCGTGAAACTTAATCTCCTTACCATCGAAGTAGAATTTGTATGAGTATTTATATCCTTTATTCCAACAGGTGCCTTCCGGAATGATGTATTTGTAAGTTCTTCCATTGATCGTAAAGATCGCCTCAACTTCTTTTTCCCGGATAGGAGAGTAAGTAGGGACTATACGGATATTTTGCTCCTCCGCTTTCGCGTGTCGTAAAGTTACGGATGGATCTATTGTAAGTAAAGTGGCCTTGTGTGCCCCGGGAGTTCCTTTGATATTTCCGGTTACGATATCCATTGTGCCGGTATACTGCAAGGTATTACCTCCCGCACGGTTACCGATCTGTATGGAGGTTAGCTTGAATAGCCCGTTAATGTTCGAATCTTGATATATTTCGAAAGAGAGAAGTGATAACGCATAATTCATGGAGAGTTTCGCGAGCGGAGATTTACGGTTAACCTCTTTTTGACCTTGCGAGAGCCTCCCATATTTATAAAAGGGGGTTTCCGCCGCGATTGGGGATATTTTGATCGGTATGGAAGTGGGATCTAACGGTATTTGTACTTTATAAGGTGAGTAAGCGTAGATCATGACTGGTCGATTAGATCTGAGGAATACCTGCGGTGTTTGTTTCCATTTTAAAGAACCTTTTGATGAGCCTACAGCCTTTGATTTTACGTTTTTATAAAGAGATGCGCCTTTATATAAACTGTCTTGATTACCATAGGTTATAAATAATCCTATTTCGGATCCTTCGGGCAGAATTTCGGTGAATACTGAAGAACCTGCCGTATAGGACCGGGTGGTCATTTCAAGAACCGACTTTCGTGCGATTGATTTCTCTTTGGACATCCACTGTTGATTTTCATGACATCCGGTAAAGATGATTAACAAGATCGTAATTAATAATAATTTGTTCATTTTGTCTAATGTTTTAATGGAACCTTTCAAACAATAAACATTTGAGCCAATATAGTTTATTATTCTATTACTATTAATTATTATTCCTGTTATAAAATGATATTTTTATATATTATATAGTAACGATTGTTTTATCCTCTTAATACGCAAAGTAACCTGCTTTATTGTATACTATAATAATCAATATATCCAAGAGATATAAAGTTATTATTAAACGGGTCTCGTCCTTGTAATAGTCAAATAGAAGAGTGTTTTTGGCGATAAGTTGAGAGGGAATGATAGCCCTTGAATGTAAAAGGGTATTTGGACGAGACCCGTTGTTTCTCTTAAACATAAAAAACTTACATGATATTGCCAATCAATCCTTCGTCGTTACCCGGTAACCAGTCTGTGATAGAGACGTCTCGCAATTGTAACGACCTTCCGTTAAAGCTTAGCTTATATAAATATTTTTTCCCTTTTTCCCATTGGGTGTTAGCGGGTATGTCAAATTTGTAGGTTTCTCCGTTGATCGTGAATAAGGTCTCCACGTCTCCGGTTCCGATCGTGCCGGAAGGTGGAATTACCATGAGCCGCATAGGATCACAATATTTCTCGTTGATGAGGGTAACCGGATTCGTCAAGGATAATACCGTGGATGCGGACGTGCTACGGGCGGTAGAACCGATGATATCGCCCGTCGTGATATCGAGGGTTCCTTCGCTGACTAAAGTTGTTCCACCGGGCTTATTTCCTACTTGAACGGAACTTATAATAAAGGCACCTGTCTTGCCTTTGCTTAGGTTCAGCTGGAAAGATATAAGCGATAGGGCATGATTCATGCTGAGTAATACAAGTGGCGAGGTACTGTTGACCGCTTTTTGTCCGATCGCATGGGTTCCATACATATAATCATCGGTCTCCAATGCGTTCGGGGCCAGTTTAACAGGTATCTGACGGGCGTTAAAATTTATATCTTCTTGATATGGATAATATGCGTATATCGTAGCTTCATTAGAGTCAAGGATCACTTCCGGACTCTGTTGCCACCGGATTTTTCCATTCACTCTATAAGCTTTTACGCTTACGTTTTTATAAGTGGATATGCCATTGTATAAATCGTCGACTGTACCGGACGTGATTTGTAGTCCGAGCATAGAGCCTTCTTTAAATTCTTGTATAAAATTGGTGGATTTTGTAGTTAGGATACGAGTCGTTATTTGGAGTGGTTTTTCATTCCAGCCGATATTCTCAAGACCTCCGAAGTCTTTGTCGTTGGAGCAACCCCAAAAGCTTAAAATCATACTGGTAAAGAGTACTAAATTTCTCATTATTTTACTTATTTTTGTGTGAAACTTCTGGATGCAAATATCGGGTGGTTAAGGGGAAAGGGAGGTGCATACGGTCTAAAACGTCGGTGAAATCGTATAAAATTAGATCGTTCAAATTGTCTAAGGCGTTCATATTGTTAACTGAGGGGTCAAAAAGAACATTCGGGGGGGCGTATTGTTTAATAGATAGGAGGTAGTGTTATTATGTTGGATAAAATTCAGTTTCTACTAAGCTTACAGATATTAGGCTTTTGTGTTTTTGGTGGTATTACCCTGCTACTACGGGCCCGTGAGAATAGGGCAAAACAGATTTTGGGGTGGAGTATGTTATTATGGGCGTTTTTAGCGGCGGTACGAGTATCGGTTAACCTGTATTTAGAGGATTCAAAAGAGATATTTCATCCGGATGTGCTGATTATGGGATGTATTGTGGTAGCTACATTAGCTTGTTACGTGATAGAAGTGTTACGACCTTGCTATATGACCGTTCGCCGTTTCTTTATTTTTACCAGTCCGATATGGGTATTGGGTATTTCTTTTTTGATTTACCGGCTATCCGGTGGAAATATTCATCGTTATAACTCTTTTGGCGAGGTATTCGATACCTTGAATCTGGATGTGGTTATAAGGCTTTTGATTTTATTTTTCACGCTTCTGTATATGATCGTTCCTATTTATCTGATCTTGCGCTATAGTGAGGGATTTAAGGTGTATTTAAGGGAAAATGTATCGGACCCGGAAGATTATGATCTGGACTGGTTGAAAAAGACTATGCTGATCCTTTCTTCTATGTATATTTTTTATTTGGTATTGTTGTTTACGGATCGGGTTAGCCTATATGTAATCGACAAAACGTTTTTATTGGTTTTATGGTACTATTTCTTTTATAAGGCCTTGTTCCTAAAGGTTATCCATTTGGATTACACATTCGAGAGCGGATGGGGATTACCCGATTTGGAGGAGGATACGGATGATGATCAAGGTAGTGAGGAACAGAAAGGCATCATACGCCAAAGGTATGTTGAGGAAGTACAGGCGTGGTTTGAACGTGAAAAGCCCTATCTACGGGAAGATTTGCGCTTAACGGATTTACAGCGGATCTTCCCGATGAGCCGTTCTTATCTATCCCAATTGTTTAATAAAGAACTAGGTTGTTCCTTCTCGGATTACGTAAACCATTTCAGGGTAGAGGAAAGTAAACGTCTATTGGAAGCCGAACCTCTGGCCAGTATACAAGAGATAGCCGAACGTTCGGGCTTCCATTCTATCAGTACGTTCCGTCGTGCGTTTATTAAGCAGACGGGGGTTATTCCTTCCGAATACAGGAGAGACGGGAACGAGTCAATTTAACCGGTAGCTGACGAAAGCGAATCGTTTGCTATCGGGTGCCCAAGAGTTTACGTTTATGGTACCTTGGCCGCCGAATAGTTTGACTAAAGTCTTAGGTTCTCCGCCCTCGGCCGGCATAAGGCGTAACTCTACGTTTTTATTGGCGAGGTGCTGTCCGGGTTCCAGATCTCCTTTTGTATAGGTGATGAAAACGATTTGTTTTCCATCCGGAGAGATGTGGGGAAACCAAGAATTACGGGTCTCATCGAATGTCATTTGGGTTTGTTCGGAACCATCCGCTTTCATACGCCAGACTTGCATAAGCCCGGTACGTACGGAGTTGAACCAGATATATTGTCCGCAAGGTGAGTATTCGGGGCCATCGTCCAAACCTTCGGCTGTCGTAAGACGTTTTTCTTCTCCGCCTAGGGAAGGAATGACGTAAACATCAAAATTACCGTTTCTTTCAGCGCAATAAGCGAGTTGTTTTCCGTCGGGGCTCCACCCGTGTAGGTAGCTAGGACCGAGTGGGGTAATCAACCGGGGAACACCTCCTTCGAAAGGCAGGGTATAGACACGCGATTTACCATCTTCTTTTGTTCCGTTACTGATCGCTATTTGTTTGCCATCCGCGGAGATCACATGGTCGTTGTTGCAACGGGTCGCATAGTCGCTATTGATTAATTGCGGCTCGCCCGGAGATTCCGGAGAGAGCTTATATAATTTTCCTCCACTATTATATACAAGCCAGTTACCATCCGGAGTCCAGTTAGGTGCCTCGATTAAAAAAGGGAATTCCTTGACAACGGAACGTTGCCCGGTCGTAATGTCCATCACTTCCAGCACACTAGTCACATTCTTTTTTTGGGCATGCGTACAAAAAACGGCGATACACATACAAAGTACAGAATTGAGAAAACGTTTCATATACATATAGATTTAAAGGATATAAGAAAACCGGGTAAAATTAGCTTTACGCTATTTTACCCGGTTTCAAAGATATAATTTATTTCGATTACTCTTTATACATTGAAACGGAAATGCATGATATCTCCATCTTGCACAACATATTCCTTACCTTCAACGCTCATCTTTCCGGCCTCTTTAACAGCAGCCTCGGAGCCATAAGCGATATAATCCTCGTACTTGATCACCTCGGCACGGATAAATCCTTTTTCGAAGTCCGTATGGATAACACCGGCGCATTGAGGAGCTTTCCAGCCTTTATGGAACGTCCACGCACGACATTCGTCCGGTCCGGCGGTCAAGAAGGTTTGCAGATTCAATAATTTATAAGCCGATTTAATCAAACGGCTTACGCCGGACTCTTCCAATCCAATCTCTTGTAAGAACATCTGGCGTTCCTCATAGGTATCGAACTCAGCGATCTCGCTCTCGATCTTAGCGGCGACTACTAGAATCTGGGCATCCTCGTCTTTAACCGCCTCACGTACGGCATCTACATATTTATTGCCGTTTACGGCGCTAGCCTCATCCACGTTACAAACATACATGACAGGTTTATCTGTCAGCAAGAATAAATCGTGGGCAATGCGTTCCTCGTCTTTCGTATCAAAAGAAACGGTACGTGCGCTTTTTCCTTGTTCTAAAGCTTCTTTGTATTTACAAAGTACCTCGTAAGCGATCTTGGCTTGCTTATCACCTCCGGTTTGCGCTTGTTTCTGCACTTTGGCGATACGGCTGTCTATCGTTTCCAAATCCTTGATCTGAAGCTCATAGTCAATGATCTCCTTATCACGGACCGGGTCTACACGTCCGTCCACGTGCACGATATTATCGTCGTCGAAGCAACGCAATACGTGCAAGATAGCGTCTGTCTCACGGATATTAGCCAAGAACTTATTGCCTAATCCCTCACCTTTACTCGCTCCTTTCACCAATCCGGCGATATCCACGATCTCTACGGTGGTGGGGATCACTCGCTGCGGATGTTCGATTTCCGCTAGTTTATTCAGTCGCTCGTCGGGTACGGTGATCACGCCTACATTCGGTTCGATCGTACAGAACGGAAAGTTCGCTGATTGTGCCTTCGCGTTGGATAGACAATTGAAAAGGGTAGACTTTCCTACGTTCGGAAGTCCCACAATGCCACATTGTAATGCCATATTATTATCGTATTTTTTATTATCAATCTGTTATATAGTCGCCCCAAGCGACTTGTTTTGAGTTCGCAAAGATAATCAATTTTAGGCTGATACGGTTATTTTCTTAGGCTTTCTCTTCATGCTTAACCGGTTGCCTCATCGATTGTTTGCTTAATAATGTTTTAACGAGTTTGTTCATAGGCTTCTCGAAATAGTAGTAAGAAAGCAGGCTCAACAGGATTATGACACAAAATAGAAGCGGGATCGAGATGTACCAGTCTATATGAAAGTCGCTTTCTTTTTGCCATTTAGCATAAGAGAGCAGTACAAAAAGATGAATCAAATAGAAACTGTAACTGATTTCTCCGCCAATCACTAAGAGGCGGTTCGATAGGAGCCGTGAGACCATACCTTTTTGCAGGGAAAAACTTATTAGGATAAATGCGATGGGAATCCAGTAGTAGCAGGAGTATCGGTATACTTTGGGGATTTCAGCGGCATACAGATAGAAACTTAAGAATAATGCTATTGACGCGATCTCTATGATACTTCCTTGGCTGGAGGTGATGTTTTTAGTTTTCAAATGGTCGTATAATTTAAATAATAGCATCCCGGCTATAAAATCCGGAAGTCGGGTGATTGGATTAACATACCAATATCCTTTTATACTTTCCATAGGAGTAAAATACATACCGACAATGCTCAATATCGTGCAAATCAAGAAAGTGCTAAGTAATTTTCTATAGTCTTTCGTGAGTGCTATAAGGAAAGGAAAACAAATATAGAAAAGCTGTTCACAACATAAACTCCACGAAGGGCTGTTGAATGAAAAAAAGTAATTGTCTTTTGGTATATAGGCGTTTGTCAATGTGAGTGAGGCGAGGAAATGCTTGCACCAATCTATAGTTCCCGATGCTATTACATAGTTTCCTAAAGCGACGGCAATCAATAAGGTCAGCCAGTGTAAGGGATAAATACGGGCGATGCGTGCTACCCAAAAAGTGCGTTTGGTTATCTTATTCTCACTAAATTTCTTTTGATAATTGTACGCTATAATAAAACCGCTTAGCATGAAAAAGAAACTAACCCCTACAAATCCCTCCTTGAAAAAATGGATATCGAAGTGATTATCTATTACATAACAGTGCGCCCCAAAAACCATCATGGCGAATATAAATCGCAAAGATGTTAAAGTGTTAATCATAATTTCGTTACATTAAGTCTGTAAATGTAGAAAATTAATATGGAAATTTAGACAAGAGTATTTAAAACAATCTTTTACTTTAATTATGGCATTACAAATATATTACAGTAATGCCATAATTAATTATTTTGATCTGGCTATATGAGTTCGATTGTATTCTTGATGCCAGTTAAATCAATTGATCCGGAGTTAGCGGGTATCTCTTTTCCATTTATCTTGATAGACTTACAGTTGACCGGTATGGTAAAATGTAGGTTCCATCCGTTTTCTGTACAAGAGATAACAAAAGATTTTTGTTGTCCGGATTTCTGGTAATCAATGCTTAACTGATTATTACCCACTAACAAATTATCAAGTTTGGCATACTCCCAGTCTTCCGGGATATCGGTCTTAATATTTATCTCTTTTTTATAAGCCATCGGGTCTACGCCGAATACGTAGTGTATTAATGGAATATTGTAGCCACTAACGTTCCAAGCTTGCACGAACATGCCGTAATCCGGAGAAACCTCATAAGTCGTTCCGGGTGTAGCGAAACTGAAATTATTCAGGATTTGCCGGATATATTTACGGGCACTCTCAAATCCCCTGTATTGGCACTCCGCTATCGCTAAGCTGGATGTCGCCCCTTGCATGATCGCCTCATTGTAATTGAAATCACCATTGAGGCGGTCGGCCACGGAACACTCCTCCAGCGTGATATCATCCGGTCGTGCGATACCTGCCACGTAAATACCGAACTTATTCGTAAAGAAAGATACCTCGTCCAACATTTGAAGAGCTTTATCCCGATCGGCAATGCCTTCCTTGATCGGTAAGAGGCAAGAAGCATTATAGAATACCGTAAAGCCTTTTTCCTTATGCTCCCCTTTCAATATCCGCTCTTTCAAGGCTGTTAGTTCCTTCCGTGCCCATTCATTTCGGTTGGGGATCACTCGCTCTTGAAGCGCCATATCGATCAATTGAACGGCTTTTTGCTGATCCGAGATAAAATCGGCAAAACGTTTCTCGGACGGACTCCACCAATCCTCGTTGATCTTTTCCTTCAATTGTTCCGCTTTAGAGGCGAAATCTTTCGATAAATCCGGTTCATTTAATACCGCTGCCGCTTGTGACATAACATCCAAGAATGTCTGGGTATGAACGGCTACGTCCAACATCTCGTCATTCAGTCCTTTGATCTCCACTCCTCCGGGGCCTTCCACGTATAAGTTATGGTTGGTATCGTGCTCCTGTAAAAACTCCCATACCTTTTTCCCATGCTCATAATAGGTTCTTAGGAAATCTATATTCCCGGTCCATTTGAATATTTCCCAAGTGGCGATGATAAACTCTTGGGATTCTTCCATACGCCCTTTATCATAGACCGCCCCGTTGGTAGAGAACTCGTGGACGATACGCCCTGTATTATTATTGAACTTGTCCGATACCTCCTTGATCATTTTCATGGAATTGTAGAATAAGCCCGGGTCACGGGTTCCGACTAGGGCCTTGAACGTGATGGATTGGTCATTACTAAAGAACCAAGGATAATCCGGAAGTCCGGCGCTCATGGCATTCCCTAAACCGGGGACATCACGAACCAACCAATCACTATTGTACTTACCCCATTGGTAGGCGGTCATAAGTAAAGTATCCGGTATGGTTATAGCGGCGGTACGGTCTATTTCCTCATACCGTAGTCTCTTTTGCTCATACAGGTCTTTTAGATTCTCTTTCGCTACCCGAAGGTTCTCTTGTATCTCGGTCTCGTTTTTCATGGAGCCGGAGATAAAGAAACGGATGTTCCTTACTTCGTTGGCCGCAAGGTTTAAACGGGGTGTATTAAGTTTCACGGAAATCCCTTGGCCTTGTACCGGGCTATTTCCCAAATCGTCGATCGATAAGCTATCTTGATCGGAAGTAACGCCGACGAACCAATTGTTTAAGCTGTCTTTAGCGAAAACCGTATTATGGATCAAACCGGTATATTGGTCTCTGGTATCCGTCATTCCACTACGTTCACCTAACCAGACCGGAGATAGATCGGTATCGGCGGTAAGTGATAAAAGGATTTCTTTCGGCTGATTCGTTTTATTACGGACTTGATACTCTACGGCCAATACCGGAAGGCTATCCGGAACAAAATCCGTACGTACAATTTCCAAATCATCGGCCCCGTCATATTTGAATTGGGTGGCTAACGGGTACGTGATAAAAGAATCGCATTTATTCAAAACGATGGATTTTGCCCCATCCTGTATGGATAAGGTAAAGCCGTCCAGTAACTTGATCGGATGTTGCCATATACCGCTCATCTCACCGGGTACGTGGAAACCTGCCGGCGGGAAATCTCCATACTGGTTACCGATGGAATATAAGTTATTTCCGGCGGTAACATATAAATAGTTCCCGTTCCCTTTCTTACCTTGGATATTAGGTAATTGACCAACCTCTTTCCCAAAGCTGAATGCTTGGGGAGCCTTAGGTGCGTTACAGCTAAGGAAAAGGGGGATGCTCGCTAATAATATACATAATTTCATGATCGAAGAATTTGAGTTATTTAATTAGATTCCGGATTCAATATCCCGGATTTTGTTTCAACAGCGGGTTTAAAAGTAACGCATTTGTCGGGATCGGTTGCAATATCCGGTCATTATTATTTTTCCATGGCATATCTTTACCAAAATAATAATGATATTTCTCATTTACTTTCTCCAATAACTTGCCGTGTCTCACTAAATCCTCACGGCGATAGCCTTCATGGTACAATTCCCAACCTCTCTCATCGAGAATGGCGTCACGCATGGATGCCATGTTTAAGTTTGCCGGGAGATTCTCCAAACCCGCCCGGCTACGAATTTTATCGACATAGGTTTTCGCTTCCTCCAAATGGCCTAATTCATTCTCGGCTTCCGCATAGGTTAACATAACTTCGCCAAGACGCAATGCGGGAACATTTAGGGAGGCATCCTCTCCTAATGGAATATTCGTTTGCACCTCCCATTTGAACGTAAGTATGCGACTTAGTTGTTCCTCTACGCTTTTGGGTTCCTCGGGAGTACCATAAACCGGCGTTCCATCACTCTTATAAACGATTCCGGATACGGCTATACCTTTGCCGGTAGCTGGATTATAAGGTGTGATGCGTTTATCGTCCGGATCGAAAGTTCGGAAGAAAGGTACGGCCATACCGTATCCGTTGGAAGCGGATACTCCGGTAATGCCAAGGGCGTCGCGGATGGATGCCTCCAATACCAAGGCTACGTATTTGTTTCCATGATTAGCCTCCGCTATATGATTAATAGCCAATATGACTTCATCATTTTGATTCTTGGAGAATATATCTTGATAATCAACCAAGTTGAAACCTCCCTTGTCGATAATCTCTTTCGCATAGATGGAAGCTTTCTTCCAATCTTTCTTATTCAAGTAATAGCGGGCTAATGTAGCCTTGACAGCCCATGAGGTGGGACGGCCATAATCCGTAGAGGAATAAGTTTCCGGCAAGACCTTCTCTACATCAGCCAATTCCGTCTCGATAAAAGATTCCATTTCCTCTTGGGAAGCCCGGGCAATGCCGTTTTTGATATCTTGGCTACCTGTAACCAAAGGAACCGTACCGAATAAATGATATAATTTGTCGTACGAGAAAGCCCTCCAGAAGCGAGCCTCAGCTACATACTGGATAATTTCCGGTTCTGTGGATTCCCCATATTTAGTGATTACCTCATTACATTGCGTAATAAGACTGTAGACACTATTCCAGTTTGTTTCCGACATAGCATGTCCGGCATCCATATTGAGGAAGTTTTGTGCGCCTCCCCATCCGGTTTCAGGCGTACCACCCCAATTACAGAAAAACTCATCGGAGTAAGAGCTAACATTCATTAGCCAATTATTTCCCCCGAAGTAACTGAAATACTGTACATATCCGTAAATACCATTGGTCAATAAACGAGCGCCTTCGATATCGGAAAGGTTACCGTCTCCGATCTGACTGAACAATTTTTCTTCTACCATGGAATCAGAGCAAGAAGTAAAAGCAAGATTGCCAGCTAACAAGGCAAGTAAAATATATTGGATAGAATGTTTACGTATCATATTGAATGTATGTTTTTAATGTTAGAAACTAAAGTTAAGACCAACCGTGAATGTCCGTGCCGGGGGATATGCGTTCATATCTACGCTACCGGGAAGGAATGCGGGAAGATTCTCGGAAGAGGACATATAAGCGTTATTCGCTAATTCCGGGTCCAAGCCGGAGTAAGGGGTGATCAGGAACAAGTTTTGTGCCTGCACATATATCTTAGCCGTCGGGAATATCTTACGAAGTGAAGGGATAGAAGCCAAGTTATAAGACAAGGTTACGTTTTGTAGACGGATAAACCAAGCATCCTCAATCCAGCGGGAATTATAAAGGGCATTACCATTTCCATTCGCACGGTTGGCCGCTATATCTGAGTTCGGATTGGATTCGGACCAATAATTCATGGCATCTACCATATAGTTGGAAGTCTCGAAAGTATTCGGCAGCGTGAAGTTCATCGCTGAGTAGTTATACATCTTATTGCCGAAATTAGCGTTAAAGAAGATATCTAAAGCGAAGTTCTTATACTTGAATGTATTGCCGAAGCCTAGGATTACCCGGGGATCCGGAGTCCCGAGAATCGCTTTGTCTTTGACCGTGATAGAACCGTCTCCATCTAAATCCTTGAAACGATACGAGCCACTGGAAGGATCGATGCCGTCGATGACGTAGGTATAATATGAGTTCGTGCGCTCTCCCTTGATAACACCGATCGTATTCAACGCCGCTACCGTGCTTTCGTCGGTTACGTTATAATCCGTGATCTTATTATCTGTCCAAGAGAAACTCAACTGTGTATCCCATTCGAAATCCCGGGTTTGTATATTGGTTGAGTTCAAGCTATACTCAAGACCCCATACTCGCATGGAGGCGGCGTTCTGCCATTGATATTTATGGCCGGTCATAGGTGATTGTGAAACCTGAACTAACATATCCTTCGTATTTTTCACGAAGAAATCCAGATTACCCGATAAACGGCTGAAGAAGCCATAGTCGATACCCAAGTTGACCTGTGAGGTAGTTTCCCACTTCAAGTCCGGATTTTCCATATAATTCGTTAGCGTGGCTCCGGATACTTTGTTTTGTCCGAGAATGCCATTCGTTGTCATATCATACTTAGAAAGAGATTGGTAAGGATCGATACCCGAGTTACCGGATTGTCCGTAACCCAGACGGAGTTTTAATATATCGACCTTATCCGCAGCTCCGGCCATAAAATCTTCCTTGTCTATTTTCCAACCTACTGAAACGCCCGGGAAATAAGCATATTTATTATTACCACCGAATACGGAAGATCCGTCACGTCTTAACGTTACCGTAGCGAGGTATTTATCATCGAAAGAATAATCGACTCGTCCGAAACCGGAGATATCTTTACGACGATCTTTGGAAGAACTCATCTTGGGAGCGTTTCCACCACCTAGATTGTTTTCGTGTGTGGCATCTGTACCAAAACCTGAGTTCTCGGCACGGAAATAATTGTTATCCCGTTGGTAATACTCGTATCCTAACAACCCGGTTACGTGATGTTTTTTATTGAATACGGCATCATAATGAAGTAACCCATCGAAGGAGATACCGGTACTTCTCATCGAACTTTGGCTAGCGGTTCCTCCGTGCGTAAAGTTTCCATTATATGCGGTTGTCGACGGTACATAGAAGCTGCGGTGGGCGTTTTGTACGTCGTAGGTAAGCTTGATCTCCGGTTTCAATCCGGGTAATACCTCGTAAGAAGCGCCTGCGCTGAAATTTAATTTGTCTGTATAGATCTTATCGTTTATGTCTAATAAAGAAACCGGATTGGCGATAAAATCATTGTTCGGATCTTTATTATACGCTCCGTTTTGATCCCGTACGGTTACGTTGGGGGCGAAAGCGATGGAGGAGGAGATGACGGAATTACGGGTACCACCTTCCGTCGGCTGGTTCGTATCCAAGATATGGGTAGCGAAAATATTGGAACTGAAGGTGAATTTATCTTTCTTATACTCAATATTACTTCTTCCGGTATAGCGGTCCATTCCAGTATTTTTCACGATACCGTCCATTCCGTAATATCCGAGGGAGAAATAATATTTAAGTGATTCGGAACCACCGGAAAGGTTTACATTATGACTTTGCAAGAAGCCGTTTCTGGTTACTTGATCAAACCAATTCGTGGCTTGCGTCGCGTTGATCTCTTGTTCGGTAAAGCTGGTCAAATTGAAAGCGTTGTTGTATCGCATATATTGTTGTGCGTTCATGACGTCATACTCGTTAGCGACAGTTTGTACGCCGGCATATCCATCATAGGATATGCGAATTTTACCTTGTTTACCTCTTTTGGTCGTGATGATAAATACACCATTAGAGCCTTGAGCACCATAAATAGCGGTGGCGGCGGCATCTTTCAAGACCGCTATGCTCTCGATATCGTTCGGGTTGATAGAGTTCAGCGGATCACGGTCCGGAGCGTTGAACGCCATTCCGCTACTAGGAGCGCTAGGTGTGTTTACGACGAAACCATCTACTACATATAAGGGGTCCGTATTTAAGAAAAGAGAGTTACGCCCGCGGATAATCGTCTTACCGCCACCACCGGGCTGAGAGGTGTTTTGCTTGAACTGTACACCGGAGATACGACCGGAAAGCATTTGATCCACCGAAGTAGAGGCTCCTCCTATATTCGTCTTGTCCGCACGGATATTGGAAACGGCTCCGGTGATATCCTCAACCTTGCGGCTGGCATAACCAACGACTACTACCTCATCCAGATTCAAGGAGTTTTCTTTCAAGACGATATCGAAATTACTCTTGTTCGCTACCGGGATAATTTGTTTTCCATAGCCGACATACGAAATCTCTATCGAGCTGTTTTCCGGTAATTCCATAGAGAAACGTCCGTCCAAATCCGTGATCGTTCCGTTCGTGGTATTGCGTTGAACGATGCTGACGCCAATAACCGGTTCGTTATTCTCGTCTTTTACCACACCGGAAATCTTCTTGCTCTTTTGCGATATACCATTCTTTTCTTTAATAATAAGAGCGATCTGGCGGTTATCGATCTCGTAGGTGAGATTTGTGGTTTTTAACATAGCATTGAGGACCTCCTCTATACTTTGACCATTTGCGTTAGCGGAGACTTTCTGAGAAAGATCCGTTCTCTTGTCATCATAGAAAAAGGTATATTTACTTGCGGACTCAATTTTTTTCAAAGCCTCTTCCAGAGAGACATTAGAGAAAGAAATACGAAGCTTTTCTTGCGCATAGGTTACTCCCGCATGGAGGAGCATCACTATAAATAATGATAAAGTGCAAAATGAATGTTTAAAGATGGAATAATTTTTCATACTTTTGTATTAATAAAAGATTAAGAATCTGTGAGCTACGGAAAGCGCCAACTTTTGTCATAACTCACGTTTTTTTTCGTTTATGAGGGCATGCGATGCCCCCGAAAGGCATAATCAAATTATGCCTTTTGTCTTTTGTCATATACTCATAGGCAAAATAATTTAAGGTTCTACACTACTTATTGTTACACGGTTGTTATCATCGAATGTATATTTTATCGGATTAATCTTAGACAAAGTTCGTAATATCGTTTCCAAGGAATCATCTTTTACCGTGAACGTATAGAATTGACTCTCGGCTATCTTTGGATCGACATTGATTTTCACGTTGTACCATCTTTCCAGATATTTACAGATATAGCCGAGCGACTTACTTTTAAAGAATACTGATTCTTTTGCCCAGAATGTCTCTAGCTCCACATCCGACTGTTCAATCTTCAATGTCTGCTCCTTTTTATTGATCCTTGCGATCTCTCCCGGGCTTAGAAAGGCTTCCTTTCCGTCTTTTAGTGATACGGATACCGATCCGCTACGAAGGGCGATCTTCGCATTATTATCGTTCGGGTAGGAATATACGTTGAACTTCGTTCCATATACCTTTACTTTTAAGTCTCCGCTGGAGACGATAAACGGGTGCCTTTTATCTTTTGTGACCTCAAAGGAGGCTTCTCCCTCCAGAACTAATTGCCGTTTATGGATGAACGAAGAGGCATATTGAAGGGTAGAGCCGGTATTTAGCCAGACAACAGAGCTATCTGGTAAGATTATTCTGGATTTCCCGTTCAGGGCGGAATAATATTGATTTGTATTATATTGCCGTACGAATTGATAGCTATAACCGATACCTAACAGTAATAAGATACTGGCAGCGATGGAGATAACTGAGTACTTGATCCGGCGTAAATTTCTTTGTTTATGTTGGCCCGCATGTATACGAGTTTGCATCTTTTCCCAAGAAACTGCCAGATCCGGTTTCGCTTCCGATACCTCTTCTTGTATTTTGTCCCAGAGCAAGGTGATGTCGGCGAATAACCCGGCGTTATCCGTTTCTTTTATCCATGCGTCGAACAATACATCTTGTTCCGGGGTGGATTCGTGTTTTAATTGAGCTATAAGTAGCCCCCATGGTATGATTTTTTCCATTACACCGAAATTAGCCTTTTATAATAGAGACACGGTTTTGGAAAAGAACCCTAACGTCTCGAATGAAATTTTTTCAGAAAAGATAATGATAGCCTTTCCCTAAATGAGTTTTAATATGTTTGAGCGCTTTGGTTATCTGGGCTTCTACGGTTTTTACCGTGATATTCATATCCGTGGCGATTTCTTTGTTAGAACGATTCTCCATACGGCTTTTTAAGAAGACTTCCCTACATTTGTCCGGTAAGGCATAAATGGCTTCGTTTATCAGTTGTTCCAGTTCTTTCATCTCGAGAGGATATTCCTCGATAGCGGATTCGAAAAGGGATATATTCTCCGTGTAAAGCTCTTGTTCATGGTCTCGGAGATAGTTTAAGGTCCGGTTACGGGCAGAGGTGAGGAGGTAAGCTTTTATGGATAATTTGATCTCGATTGTCTTTCGTTTCTCCCAAAGGGCCGTGAATACATCCAATGCTATTTCCTCCGATAACGTATCTTTCTTTATATAGAAAAAAGAAAGTCGATACACAGCGGTGAAGTAGGTGTCGAAGAGATATTTGAATGCCGCCTCGTCATCTTCTTTGATTCGTTGTAAAAGAAAGATATCATCGATATTTTTCATCATACCATTAGATTTACTGATCCTTATCTCCGCAAAAATAAGAGAATATGATGAAATATGTATACATATGGCTAATTTGTCATAATTTTCTTGCATGAATTAGCGTAGAGACTTGCCTATGTATAGAAAGAATTTGAAAGCTTTTGATAACTTTGTATGTATTAGTATTTAATATTCATTCAAAACTTTATGTCAATGAAACACGTCTACTTGGCTTTGTTAGCTTGTGCTACGCTATGTGTACAAACACTTTCAGCTGATCCGATAGGTTCGGCCGAAGCGCTCCGGATTGCCCAGCAACAGTATTCGATGGAGAATACCTCGGTGTTGAGGGCCGGTTCTTTTCCTGAGTTTAAGTTGGCCTACGTAGGGACGGAGGAAGGCATCGAGGCCCCTTCTAAATTACGTTCCTCGAGTGTGGAGAATGCCTTGCTTTACCTGTATAACGTAGGGGATAACCAAGGTTTTGTAATCGTATCCGGAGAAGATCGTGGAAAGCAGTTATTGGGTATATCCGATAAGGGGGCTTTGCCGGAGAAAGGTCTGTCCGCTACGATGGAGAATTTTATGCGTATGTATATCCATTATGTAAAGGCGTTACGGTCCGGGATGCCTCTAGCGGTGGATAGTGTTGAGGCTTCTTCACGGTTTCCGGAGGCGGTGATCCCTTTGATTAAAACGGAATGGAAGGATGATGCTCCCTACAATGAGATGTGCCCGGTTGTCAATGATGTTCTAACTTTTGCGGGTGGGGAAGGTGTCGCTATGGCGCAGATCATGAATTATTATCAATATCCGAAAAGCGGTATGGGTAACGTAAATTATAAGAATCCGGGAAGTACGTTGGTTGTTTCCGCTAATTTTGGGCATACAACGTATGATTGGGAAAATATGCCTGCTACTCTTGATGAGTCTTCCTCTTGGGATGAGATAGAGGCTGTTTCCACGCTGATTTTTCATTGTGGAGCGGCTGCCTATATGAATTATGAATGGGATATGGGGGCTAATAAAGAAGATGTACGGAAGGCTTTCATTAATAATTTTGGATATGATAAGAATATACAATTGTATGATAGGACCTTCTTTTCCGGAAAAGAATGGACGGATCTGCTGAAAACGGAACTAGCCGCTCAACGTCCGGTTTATTATGAAGGAGGTAGCGGAGAAAATAATCAGGCCTATAAATGGGCATTTGTTTGCGATGGCTATAATCGGAGCGGACTTTTCCATTTAAATACGGGCTGGTTTGGTAGTGGATATTTTGAGTTAGGTGCGATTGACGATAATTTACGTACTTACAATGAACGCCAAGCCATGATCACGGGTATCCGCAAACCGTCTGATGACTCGAAGCCTGTGAAATTGTTAACGATCAGTTCTTTGGGTACTAAAGATATTGAAAGTATCAAGCTTGGTGAGAAGTTTCCGATTACTTATAACCTATTTAACTTGGGGCAAGATGGGAGCTATGTCCATACATTAGCCTTTTTCGAAGAGAATGAGGCGGTGGAGTTGCCTGTTAGCGAAGCGGCATTTTTAGATACGATCGCGGACTTTCAGCTAGGTAATTATATAACGAAAGATTTCCTTTGTGAGTCCCTAGGTATCCCGGATACTACGGCTACTCTGTATATGTACGTACTGGGAGGAATGGAAGGAGATAGCATCCTACGTCCGATCCGTTCGGTAAATCATCCGTATGATTATATCTTGTTGGATGTGAAGGATAGCGTTATTTCTTTCTCACAGGCACGGAATAGCTTGACCGCCGATCCTGTAAAGGTCGAGTATGATGCGGAAAGTGGGACCGCTACCTTTGAGGTGACTTTCTATAACAAGCAAAAAACGAATTTCCAAGGTACGGCCGGCCTTTACGTACGAGATCCTAATCTCTCGATAGACGATTACAGTTGGGAGGTGAATAATTGGCTGGAGATTCCGGCAGGGAAGAGCCAGACGGTATCTTATAGTGGCTCGTTTGATTGGGGTATTGGTGATATGCTTGCCGTAATGGCTACCTACCAAGGTGACTTGAGTGAGCTGTGGGAAACCAAGTATACGGATATCCGTGAAAGCTATCGTACGTTCTGCCTAAAGATCGATGGTTCGTTAGTGGTTTCTAATGAGGTTACCGAGCCGTCTGTCTCGGATTTGGAATATGTGTTTGATTCCGCTTCCGGCCTATTATCGGTTCAATCGGATGTGGCGATAGAAAATATGATGCTTTATACTTACGACGGCGCGTCTGTCTGGGGAACTACCATAGATAGCCGGAAACAATATACGACTACCTTGCCGATACCTTCCGGGCATTATATCTTACGTATAAAGACGGCGGATGGAATAATCTCTAAGAAGATTTATAAGCAATAAGAGTTCCTTTTGATCACTAATAAATAGGGTGTCCTAAAAAGCTTCCGGCGATTTAGGACACCCTGTTGTTTTTACTTAGGCTGTTATGGTCTTAAAAAAACACGTACGTGTTTTTGGAAAAAGTCGTACATGTTTTTCGGAAAACACGTACATGTTTTTTTAAGGGGAATTCCGGCATTATTTTAATGCGCCTCCAACCAGTTCTCTCCCTCGCCGCAATCGGCGATTAAGGGGACTTGTAGTTTCATGACGTTTTCCATTTCCTCCAGCACGATTTTCTTTACCTCCTCGGCTTCCTCTTTGTAGACATTGAAGTTTAACTCATCGTGTACTTGGAGGATCATCTTGCTTTTCAATCCCTCTTCCTCAAAGCGTTCGTAAATGCGTACCATCGCTAGTTTGATGATATCGGCGGCGCTCCCTTGGATAGGGGCATTGATCGCGTTTCGCTCGGCATAGCCGCGTACGACGGCGTTGTGTGAGTTGATATCCGGAAGGAAACGCTTGCGCTTGAAAATGGTCTCTACGTATCCTTTTTCCTTGGCTACCTTGATGCTCTCCTCCATGTATTCCTTGATGCGAGGGTAGGTGCTGAAATAACCGTCTATCAGTTCCTTGGACTCAGAACGAGGGATGCCCAGACGCTCGGCGAGCCCGAAGACGGAGATGCCGTAGATGATACCGAAGTTGGCGGTTTTCGCCTTCCGGCGCATATCGCTGGTTACTTCTTCTACCGGGATTCCGTAGATCTTGGCGGCTGTGGCGGCGTGGATATCCGCTCCGCTTTGGAAAGCCTCGATCATATGCGGGTCACCGCTCAGGTGGGCCATGATACGAAGCTCGATCTGGGAGTAGTCGGCCGAGAAGAAGAGGCAATCCGTATTGTCCGGGATAAATGCCTTACGGATCTCACGACCCAGATCGTCCCGTACCGGAATGTTTTGCAGGTTCGGATTGGTAGAGCTGAGGCGTCCGGTAGATGTTACCGCTTGGTTGAAAGAGGTATGTATCTTTCCGGTCTGCGGATTGATCAACTCGGGTAGAGCGTCGATATAGGTACTTAATAACTTTTTAAGTCCGCGGTATTCAAGGAGCTTGCCGATGATGGGATGCTTGTTGCGAAGTTTCTCCAATACATCCTCGCTGGTACTGTAACCGCCAGTTTTGGTCTTCTTCGCTTTCTCGTCCAGCTTCAAGCGGTCGAAAAGGATCTCGCCGACCTGTTTCGTGGAGTTGATGTTGAATTCCGTGCCGGCCAGCTCGTAAACCTCTTGCTCCAGTTTGTTCATGGATGTGGTCAATTCTCCGGAGGATTGCTTGAGCGCTACCGTGTCTAGCGTGACGCCGGTGGCCTCCATTTCCACTAATACATATATTAATGGCATCTCGATCGTGGTGAAGAGGGATTCCAGTCCTTCTTTCTTCAACTCGGGCGCGAAATAATTCTTTAGCTTGAGCGTGACGTCCGCATCCTCGGCGGCATATTCGGCGATCTGCTCCACGGGTACGTTTCGCATCGATAACTGGTTCTTTCCTTTTGGGCCGATCAGTTCCTCGATGTGGACGGTCTGGTACTTGAGGTAGGTCTCCGCTAGGTAATCCATTCCGTGCCGTAATTCCGGATTTAGCAGGTAATGGGCGATCATCGTATCGAACAGAGGACCGGCTACCTTCACGTTGTATTTACGAAGTACCAAAATATCGAATTTGATGTTTTGCCCGATCTTTAATGATTTCGGATTTTGCAGGGCAGGGGAGAAGCGTTCCACTACTTTCGCCGCCTCTACTGAGTTGGCGGGAAGAGGGACATACCAAGCCTCGTTTTCTTTCACGGCGAACGACATTCCGACCAATCCGGCTTTCAAGGGATCGATGCCATCGGTTTCCGTGTCAAAAGCGAAAAATTCTTGACCCAATAAAAAGCGGGCTAAATCGGCTTGTTTTTCCTCTGTATCAGTTAAATAATAGTTATGGGGGGTGGACTTTAAGTCCGTGAGAATCGATTTTTTGGGCTCTTCCGTACTCTCGGGCGTAAAAATCGCGAACAAATCGCCTTGAACGGGACCTTTCGGAGCGGCTTTGACCGGCTCAGAACTTAGTTTGTTAATAAATGTTCTAAATTCCAATTCTGTGTAAATCTCAGTCAGCCGCTCTTCGTTTGGCTTTTCACGAACGCAACGGGCGGCATTGAACTCGATAGGGACATCCGTCTTGATCGTCGCCAAGAATTTGGAGAAACGGATTTGCTCGACGTTCTCCTCCACCTTCTTCTTTTGTGCGCCTTTCAACTTATCAGTGTTCGCTAACAGGTTCTCGATGCTTCCGAATTCGGTCAGTAGTTTTTGAGCGGTCTTCTCGCCGACACCCGGACAGCCGGGGATATTATCGGAAGCGTCGCCCATCAGTCCCAGCAAGTCGATCACTTGCTCCGTACTCGTGAGGCCGTACTTGTTTAAGACCTCGGGCACGCCCATGATCTCGTAATCGCCTCCGAATTTCGGACGATACATAAATATATGTTCGGACACCAATTGGCCGTAATCTTTATCCGGCGTCATCATGTACACCTCGAAGCCTTCCTTCTCCGCCTGTTTGGACACGGTGCCGATCACATCGTCCGCCTCGTAGCGGGGTACTTCCAGAATCGGAATATTGTAAGCCTCTATGATTTCTTTAATGATAGGGACGGATTGACGGATCACTTCCGGCGTCTCTTCCCGTTGTGCCTTGTATTGCTCGAAGGCCTCATGGCGGAAGGTCGGTCCCTTCGGGTCAAAGGCCACCGCTATATGAGTCGGGTTCTCACGTTTTAATACATCCTCCAGACTGTTGATAAAACCGAAAATGGCGGAGGTATTCACACCCTTGGAGTTGATACGCGGATTCTTGATGAAGGCGTAATAGGAGCGATAAATTAACGCATACGCATCTATAAGGAATAACTTCATTACTTTTAACACGTTTTAGTGGGACAAAATCTGGGTAAATGTACGAAAAAACTCGCTTACTCGATAGTTTTTGTTACTTTTGCGAATCTTTGCATGGAATTATGGATGAAAGAAGGAAAATAGAAGAACCGGTTTCCGCTGAATTTGAACGTTTCAATAAGGATTTCGAGGCATCTCTACGCAGCGAGACGACCCGGTTACAATCGGCTATCGACGTTATACTGAATTCTACCGGGAAGCATGTGCGTCCGTTATTGGTGCTCCTTACCGCCAAGGTCTGTGGACAGGTTACGGATAACACGATCAATTCCGCTGTTTTGCTGGAGCTTTTGCATACCGCTACATTGATTCACGATGACGTGATCGATGAGACGAAGCAACGTCGTGGCGTTCCCTCATTGAACGCTATCTTCGATAACCGTATTTCCGTGTTGGTAGGTGATTATGTGCTTTCTACCGCTTTGATCCGTTCCATACAAACCGGCGATTTGCGGATTGTCGGGATTATCTCTAATTTAGGCAGAGACTTGTCCGAAGGTGAGATCAAGCAATTGGAGACTGCCGAGGAGAGTATTTTAGACGAGAATTGTTATCTGCAAGTTATCAAGAAGAAGACGGCTACCTTGCTTTCCGCTTGTACGGAGATTGGGGCCATTTCATCGGGCGCCTCTGCGGAGGTGATCGCTCTTTGCCGTGAGTTTGGCGAGTATCTGGGGTATTGCTTCCAGATTAAGGATGATATCTTTGATTATTTCAAGGAGGCGAATATCGGTAAGCCGACGGGAAATGACATTCGTGAGGGTAAGGTTACGCTTCCATTATTATATGCCTTGCGGCAGGGTAGGGAAGAGGAGGCCGCCCGTTATTTGGATATGATTTTACGGAAGGATTTCGCGGCGGAGAATGTCGATTCTTTGATTGAGTTTGCCAAGGCGAACGGTGGAATCGAATATGCCGAGGCCCGCATGAAGGAATATCATGATAAGGCGGTCGATGTTCTTTTGAGATTGCCAGAATCCGGGGCACGGACATCCTTGATCCAGTTGGCGGATTATATTATGACTCGCTCCAAATAGAAATTCCTTTATCTATTAATTGTAGAGAGATGGCTCTTGTTAGTAAAAAAGTAAGTATGCTTCAATAGCCAATGAAGTTAACTTACTTGACGAAGTCTGTTAACTTCGATGCTAAGGTAAGTTAACTGACTTTGAGAGTGCTTACCGGACACAGGATTCTAAGTCATCTGCGCCCGGTTTATTAGAATGGACTATTTCCCGAGTCGTTTTTCTATATCACCGACCAGACTGCTCGCTCCTATACGGAACAAATCCTTGTTCAGCCATTCGTTGCCCAGTATTTCCTTTACGATCGTATAATATCGAACTGCGTCTTCCGCCGTGCGTACGCCTCCGGAGATCTTGATGCCAACCTTATTTCCGGTGATGGAATGGTAGGTTTTGATGGCCTTGCACATGGTATAGGCGGCCTCGAAAGTGGCTCCCGGGTATCCTTTACCCGTGGAGGTCTTGATGAAGTCCGCACCGGAATACATGGCTAGGATGGATGCCTTTTGGATGTTCTCCGTTGTGACTAAAGCTCCGGTCTCTAAGATTACCTTTAAATGGGCGTGGCGACAGCTCTCTTTGATCTCTTGTAGTTCTTCCGTCAGTTCCTCGAAATTGTCTTCCATGAAGTAGCCTAGGTTCATGACAACGTCGATTTCATCGGCTCCTTGCATGACAGCCATGGCCGTTTCGGCGATCTTGACTTCCGTAAATGTCTGTGAGGATGGAAAACCTCCGGCAACCGACGCGATCTTAATCTCTTGTGCGGTAAGTGCCTGCTTAACCGTTTCCACGAATAGGGGATAGACGCAAATAGCGGCTACGTTCGGGACATCCGGACGAGTTCCCTCGAAATCATTTACCGTGTCTACCATCTTCCAGATACTTTCTTTGGTATCCAGGCTGGTTAATGAGGTCAAGTCGATGCAACCATGAATCGTTTTCAATACTTCCGGTGTAAAGTTCTCTTGGAAATGTTTCTCTAAAAGAGCGTTTACAGCCTCGGTGGTCTGGGTATCCGGCAGGGCCGGCTCAAACTTATTGAAAGCTTCATGATAACGGTCTATCTGTACGGAATTTGATTCGTGTTCATGTTCATGATGATGATCATGTCCACATTCGCAATCGTGATGATGTGCCATATGCTTATAGTTTTTGATTGTTTATATGTCGTTCTTTATCTCGGTTTGTTTTCTTTTGGAGATTCTTCTCGAAAGCGGCGGTAAGATCTACTCCGGTCTGGTTGGCCAGACAGAGCAATACCCATAACACATCCGCCATTTCATCGCCTAAATCCCGGTGTTTGTCACTTTCCTTGAAAGACTGCTCACCGTAGGTACGTGCCATGATCCGGGCTAGCTCGCCCACTTCCTCGGTGAGGATGGTCATATTGGTAAGCTCATTGAAATAACGGACCCCATAGGTCTTGATCCAAGAGTCTACCATTTGCTGGGCTTGTTGTAAGGTTATATCTGCCATACTTATTCTTTATTTTGAGAGTCGATAATAATAGTAACCGGCCCGTCGTTTAAAAGTTCAATTTTCATATCAGCTCCGAATGTTCCGGTTTGTACAGGTTTTCCGAGTTGAAGCCCTACCTCTTCGCAAAAAGCTTTATACATCGGAATGGCGATATCCGGTTTAGACGCTTTTAAGTAGGAGGGGCGGTTCCCTTTTTTCGTAGAGGCGTGTAAGGTAAATTGGCTGACAACCATGATCTCGCCTCCCGCTTCGATAACCGAGCGGTTCATGACCCCGTTTTCATCGTCAAATATGCGTAGGTTGGTGATCTTTTTTGCCAACCATTCAATGTCTTCTTGCGTATCCTTGTCCTCGATACCGACTAATACCAATAGCCCCTTTCCAATTTTGGACTTAAGCTGTCCGTCTATCGTGACGGAAGCGTGCTGCACACGTTGTGTAACTGTTCTCATCTTGTTCGCTTTTTGTTCGCTTTTGTTCTATTTTTGTTCGCTTTCTGTTCGCTTTCCATCCAGTCCCTCTTGTAGTGCCTTGGCTTTCGCCTCGCCAATCACGGATTTCAGTTCCTCGAAGCTTGCTTCCTTGATTCGTTTTACGCTTTTAAAGTGACGTAAAAGTAATACTTTTGTCTTCTCACCGATACCCTTAATGGTATCTAATTCGGATTTCGTCTGGGTTTTACTTCGTTTATCCTTGTGGAAAGTGATGGCGAAACGGTGTACCTCGTCTTGTATCCGGGTAAGCAGATGGAATAGCGGACTGTCCAAACGCATGCCAACGGTTACGGGTGGGAACCCGAATAATAACTCCGAGGTCCGGTGCTTACCATCTTTCGCTAGTCCGGCGATTGGAATGGACAAGCCTAATTCATCTTCTACCACCGAGCGAACCACTTCCATTTGCCCCTTTCCACCGTCTGTTATAATCAAGTCGGGTAGGGGAGATCGCTCCTCGATCGCTCGCCCGTAACGCCTACGGACGACTTCTTTCATGGAGGCGTAATCATCCGGACCGACTACGGTCTTTATATTGTATTTACGATACTCCTGCTTGGACGGTTTCCCCATCTTGAATACCACGCAAGCCGCTACCGCATCGCTCCCCTGTATGTTTGAATTATCGAAACATTCGATATGAGCAGGCAATTTCTCCAAATGCAAGGCCTCTTGGATCTCTTTCAAGATACGGGTATTCCGTTGTTCCGGATTCAACTTTTCCGCTTGCTTCAAGCGGTCTACCTTAAACTGCTTAACGTTCATCTCGGATAAATCAAGCAGTTTCTTTTTATCTCCTCTTTGGGGAATGGTGAAAGTGACATTCTCTAGCTGCATGTCCAGCTTGAAGGGTACGATAATCTCCCGGGCGGTGCTTTTAAAACGATTCCGCATCTCGATAATGCCTAGGCTTAACAATTCCTCCTTGCTTTCGTCCAATCGTTTTTTATACTCGAATGTATAGGCTTGTACGATCGCCCCGTTTCCGATATGCATAAAGTTCACATAAGCGGAATGGTCATTCTCTATGATCGTGAATACATCTATATTATGTAGCATCGGGGTTACGACCGTAGATTTAGAACGGTAGTTCTCGATGACTTCGTATTTTTCCTTGATCTTTTGCGCTTCCTCGAACTTGAGCTCGGCAGCGAGCGATTGCATCTCCTCATAGAGGTGTTTGCTAATTTGCGAGATGTTGCCTCGCAGAATCTCTTTGATCTCGGAAATATTTTGCTGGTATTCTTCCAATGATTGCAAGCCTTCACAAGGCCCTTTACAACGCTTGATATGGTATTCCAGACAAACCTTATAGCGTCCTTGTGCGATGGATTCGGGAGTGAGGGGATATTTGCAAGTGCGTAATGGGTAAAGTTCCTTTAGCATCTGTAGCATCACTTTCGCCGTGAACAAAGAGGGATAAGGACCGTAATATTGTGATCCGTCCCGAACGATGTTCCGGGTTTGGAAAACCCGGGGAAAGTACTCGTTCTTTACTACGATGGAAGGGTAGGTTTTGTCGTCCTTCAATAATACGTTATAGCGGGGACGATACTGTTTGATGAGGTTGTTTTCCAGTAGTAACGCGTCTTCTTCCGTATCGACGACTATATATTTGATATCCCGGATTTGCTTGACTAACACACGGGTCTTATTGCTGTCATGTACCTTGTTGAAATAAGAGGATACCCGTCGTTTTAGGTTCTTCGCCTTGCCGACGTATATAATCGTTCCGTTTTCATCGAAATACTGGTAGCATCCCGGCTTTTCTGGAATGACCGATAGGATCGTCTTGATATGTTCGTCTTTATCGGCTATCATACGAATAGGGAAGTAAATTGGAATGTCTCGCTATTGAACAAACCTTTGTTGCTAAGTTTCAAGGATGGGATCACCAGCAATCCCATAAAAGAAAGCGTCATTTGTAATGAATCCATCGGGGTCTTTAATCGCTTGATCTTTTCCTCGATCTCTTCGTAACGGCGACTTGTTTCCTCCAGCGATTCGTCGCTCATCAATCCCGCTACCGGCAAGGGCAGGAGAGTGACTTCGTCCATACAGCTTACTGCGATTCCACCTTTAGCCTTTATTACCGCATTGATCGCTTGCATAAGCTCGAAATCGGTTACGCCTATAGCGATGATGTTATGGCTATCGTGGGAAATACTTTGAGCGATGGCACCGAGCTTGAGCCCTGTTCCTTTTATAAAGGCAATAGCGGGAGGAGCCGTTTGATAGCGATTTAGAATGACGAGTTTTAAAATGTCTCGTTCTGTATCTGATTCTACAAATCCATCGAATGTATGTACAGGATATAGTTCTTCTTTCGTGATTAATTCGCAGTCTTCGCAAACAATGACACGCATCTGTTTTCCTTTCGCTTTTACCGCTAGCTTTTCTAATGGGATCGGTTTCGTGTGGAAATTATTGCGGAGTATAGGTTTGTGGAAAGGAAGCGTGCATTTCTCTCCATCGTATACACAGGTTCCTTGTATATAGGTTGCCTGTATGGTTAGATCCTTTAAATTGTCTACTTGGATAAAATCGGCGGAGTCTCCCTCTCGTAAGAAACCTGCGGGAATTTTATAGTGCATGGCCGGATTATAGGAAGCGGCCCGTAATACATCATATAGATCATATCCTAAATCCAGCGATTTTTTTACCATCCTATTTATGTGTCCTTTGTTTAAAAACGAAGGATGCGCGTCATCCGTACAGAACATGATTTGTTCGGGATACTCTTTCAATAGCGGATGAAGTGCGTCAAAGTTTTTCGCCGCGCTTCCTTCCCGAATAAGGACATGCATCCCAAGCTCACATTTTTCACGGCCTTTTTCTAGATAGATGGTTTCATGATCGGTAGAAATGCCAGACTCGATATATGCCTTTAGCTTGGGGCCTGTTGCTAGGGGATAATGTCCGTCGATGGGTTTCCCTGCGTTTTTCGCGGCTTCTATTTTGCGCATAACTTCCGGATCTTTATTTAAGACTCCGGGGTAATTCATCATCTCTGCCAAGAAGTGTAGATCCTCTCGTTCCAACAAACGAGCGGTTTCGTCTGCGTCTATGATCGCACCGGAGGTTTCCATAATCGTAGCCGGTACGCAAGATGGGACACCGAACCATGTGTAGAAAGGAATCCCTTTCGCGTTGTCGAGCATATATTCGACTCCTTCGGTACCCATTACATTCGCTATCTCATGAGGGTCCGCCACGGCACCGATACTGCCATGGCGTACGGCTGCGTGAATGAATGCCGCAGGGGTTACCATGCTACTCTCTATATGGACATGCGCGTCAATAAAGCCGGGGAGGAGGTAAGATCCCTCATCTTGTCCGGTAGGGATTACCTTTTTGATGCGCCCGTTTTGAATTGAAATCTCTGCCCCAAAGGTGCGCCTGTTGATTATATCTACCAGATTTCCTCGTATAACCAGTGTTTTAGCTTCATTCATTTGAATATCTCCTTTAATATGTTTCACGTGGAACATTTCGTGTTTTATCTTCCGAGCAGTACCAAAAGGATGTTGATGTCGCTAGGGGAAATACCCGGGATGCGGCTCGCTTGAGCGATCGTGTCGGGGTCTATCCGGGTCAATTTCTGGCGGGCTTCCGTAGATAAAGACTGGATAGAATTGTAATCGAATTTACCCTTGATCCGGATATTCTCTAAGCGGTTTATCTTGTCCGCTATGATTTGCTCTCGTTTGATGTAGCCGCTATACTTAATCAATATCTCGGCGGCCTCGATGATCTCTTCCTTACGAGAGGCCGGGACTTTGTCCAGCTCCGCACGAAGGGCCGGAACTAGATCCGCAAGGTTCTCCAAGGTAGTCTGCGGACGGAGTACGACATCGAATAATTTGCAACCATGGGATAGGGGGGCTGTGCCCAGTTTCTCCAAACCGCTATTTATATATTGAGGCTTTACGGAGTAGGTCTCCGCAAAACGGATGATAGCGTCACGGCTCTCTTTTTTCTCTCGCAGTAAATCGTAGCGGTCTTGTTTGGCCAATCCCATTTGGTAGGATTTCTCGGTGAGTCGCATATCTGCGTCGTCTTGGCGCAGTAAGATGCGGTACTCCGCACGAGAGGTAAACATACGGTAAGGCTCGTCTACGCCTTTTGTTACCAAATCATCGATAAGGACACCGATATAAGCCTCATCCCTTCCGAGGATAAAAGGTTGTCCGCCGTGGCAATTGATGTGGGCGTTGATACCCGCTACCAAACCTTGTCCGCCGGCTTCCTCGTATCCGGTAGTCCCGTTGATCTGTCCGGCGAAGAAAAGATTTCGGATTTGTTTGGTCTCCAAATTGTGTCTTAGCTGAGTCGGGTCGAAGAAATCGTATTCAATCGCATATCCGGGACGATAGATTTGCACGTCACGGAAAGCGGGGATCGCTTGGAGCGCACGAAGCTGGATATCCAAGGGTAGGGAAGAGGAGAAGCCATTTAGGTAGTATTCCTGCGTGGTCTCGCCTTCCGGCTCTAGGAATAGTTGATGCTGCGTCTTGTCGGCGAACGTCACGATTTTCGTTTCGATACTAGGACAATAACGGGGACCGATACTTTTGATCTGTCCATTATAAAGAGGAGAGTCGGGGAGACCTTCCCGTAATATATCGTGGCAAGCCTCGTTCGTAAAGGTAGTCCAGCAACTCAATTGTTTTAATTTACGATGACTGGTATCCATGTAGGAGAACTTATGGAAATCGTTCTCCCCCGGTTGTTCCTCCATTTCATCGAAGTGAACGCTCCGGCCATCGATACGGACCGGTGTTCCGGTTTTCATACGATCTGTTTGGATACCTAAAGAGATGAGTTGCTCGGTAAGTCCGGTCGCCGCAGGCTCGGCGATACGTCCGCCCCGTATCTGGGTTCTTCCGATATGAAGCAGGCCGTTTAGGAAGGTCCCGTTCGTAAGCACCACCGCTCCGGCACGGAATACGACATTCATTCCCGTACGAACGCCGCAGACTTGTCCATGCTCGATAATCAGTTCTTGAACCATATCCTGCCAGATGGATAGATTCGGCATATTCTCCAGTATGCCCCGCCAGCAATCGATAAAACGGGTACGGTCGCTTTGGGCACGCGGGCTCCACATGGCCGGTCCTTTGCTACGGTTTAACATACGGAATTGGATAGCGGTCTGGTCGGTCACGATTCCCATATATCCGCCTAGCGCATCGATCTCTCGTACGATCTGTCCTTTGGCGATTCCCCCGACTGCCGGGTTACAACTCATCTGGGCGATCTTGTTCATGTCCATCGTGATCAAAAGCGTCTTTGATCCTAGATTCGCCGCGGCGGCGGCGGCTTCACAGCCGGCATGTCCTGCGCCTACTACTATTACGTCGTAATTGAAAGTCATTTTTATTCCCTTTTATTTTACGCGAAGATAGTGAGTGTTCGTGAAAGAATTCGTTTATATTTGTATAATAAATACATACATTGTTTTCAGGTTTAACGAACTAAAGATTTAAGCTGCTATGAATTCTATTCAATGCCGTATCCTTGTTTTTCTGGTTTTACTGACCTCTTGCTTCAGTCCAGTTTGTGGGAAAGATAAGAAACTTCGTCAAGCGATCGAGAATTTATCGATTGATGGTCCCTATCTATTGAAAGCGGATGATGGTAGTATGCGTGCGATATCTGTAGATGGGAAAGGCCGGTTATTGGATAAGCATTATAAAAGTATACCTACCACCTTTTCATTCGAGGTGTTTTCCGATAACGGAGAGAGATTGTTTCCGGTAACCATACACTCCGTCTCTCGTCCGAAATGGAAAGATGTGCAACCTGAGAAGACGTTTGTTCTTTCAGATCCACATGCGAACTGGTCTTGTTTCGCCTCCTTGTTAAAGGCGGGAAAAGTGATCGATGCGGACTATAATTGGATTTTCGGGGCCAACCAATTGGTGATAATCGGTGACGTCTTTGACCGGGGCGTCGACGTACTCCCTATCTATTGGTTGATCTACAAGTTGGAGAAAGAAGCGGAAGATGCCGGTGGAAAAGTGACTTTCTTAATCGGAAATCATGAGACCATGGTTTTGGGAAATGATTTGCGATACGTGAAGAAGAAATATACTCAATTGGCGGATACTTTAGGAATGACCTATCCGGAGCTTTGGCAGAAAAGCGAGTTGGGACATTGGTTGAAAACTCGTAACTCTATACAAGTGGTCGGAGATAACCTGTTTGTCCATGCTGGGTTGAGCAAGGAGTTTTTAGACCGGAATTACGATATCCCTACCGTGAATGAGATCGTGAGCGATGGTCTCTTCTTGACGAAAAAAGAACGTAATATAGATAAAGGCTCCGATCTTTCTTTTATGTTCGCTACGTATGGACCGATCTGGTATCGGGGTATGGTACGTAGCGCGGATAAGTATCATCCGCTAGACCGGGATGATTTGCGGAAAATATTAGAGAAATATAATGTGAACCGCATCTTTGTAGGTCATACCATTTTCGATGATATCACGACTTTCTATCATTATAAAGTGATTGCCGTGAATGTCGATAATCAAGAAAACAAGGAGAAGGAACGAGGCCGTGGCGTCATGATCGAGAAAGACGGCTCTATGTTTGTCGTATATGATTCGGGAAAACAGGAGCCGTTGTTGATCGATTGATTGCTAAAAACGTATGGCCAAGGCCGCTCCGAACGCATGGTTATCTGGTTGATAGAACGGCGAGGTCGCAATGACAGTGGCACTCTTTTTCTTGTCTAATCGGAATAATTTTCGGTTGACCGGCAATAGCCAGTAACCGATACGTGCGCTCAATATGCCAAAACCCGCTCCCGCTACCACATCGTTCAACCAATGCCGATCGTTGTAAAGCCGTAGAAAAGCTACGCCTCCGGCTACCAAATAGGCACCGATTCCATATCCGATCCCATATTCCGACCGTACCAATTCCGCTCCCATGAAAACCGTGGCGGTGTGTCCCGAGGGGAAAGAGTTTTGGGCTGAGGAATCGGGTCGTTTCTCATCGACAAAGTACTTTGTCCCATTCACCAATATGCCCATGGTCAAATAAGAGGTAGTCGTGACGATCAGCCGCTCTTTGAACGAGTGTTTGGCTTTCACACCTACTAATCCTAATCCTACGTATGAGATGACCGGCAGGTATTGAATGTAATCGTCGGCATGGAAGTAGTGTTCTCCCCGGAGGTTGGTCATGCCGTCTCGCACGGAATTGTCGACAGATCGTAGAAAGCCATTGCTTATGCCCCATGATCCAACCGCTATTAAGGAGGCCGGAAGTATAAGTTGCTTTACCTTGAATCGTGTAGTCCTGTCTTCGCAGGAATAAGTAAGACTATCTGTTACTTCTCTTCCATCTGCCCATAAAAGATTCGGGATTAAGAGAAGAAGCAATCCGAGTACGCTGGTTCGCATTTCTTTGCTATATGAACTGGGTAAAAAGATATTGTTTACTTTATGATGGTTTGGACTTGCCCGTTCTTGAAAAATAAGTAAAAAGAACTGCTGTACATCCATTGTATCTCGCCATTGGTTTCTAGTATGGATTGAGGTTTGCCGAACGCCAATCTGCACTCATCCTCGTTCATGCCCTTTATGGGCTTACGGATGCTGATTGCGTCCCAATGCGTGATCTCGGATAATTGGTTGGTCGAGATGAAATCGAATAGTTTGTTTAGCACAGACGATTCGCTTTGCGTGAAGTCTTCCATCGTTTGTTTATGCGCTGCCTTTTTGTCTGGTGTCAACTTTTCGAGAGGGGTCACTTTCTTCATCACGAAAGCCGGCGATTCGATCAGTACATCCGATATGTAGTAAACCAATTTTTGATCCGCTACACGGAAATTGACACGGCAATAATACGTGTTCTCAAATCCGGAGCCGGCCAGCGACCCGATGATCCAATCGCAGCGAAAGCTCTTGCCTTTATCGTTTCGGTCGTTTATCCCTTCTTGAAGTTTCGGACATACGTTTTCCACCGTCCATAATAACGTGTTGGCGTAAATCTCCTCATCGGTGAGTTTATCGAAGGTGATGAAACCATTGACAACATATTTATTACCATCCACACTTACCGGATAGGTATTCCCGATCTCCACGAATGTCTGAGCTACCAGCATGGAAATTTGGAATAGGAATGTGATTGAGAATAAAAATCGTGACATATATCTTGAAATGTTTAAGATCATGCAAAAACGTCTATGACTTGTCTTCTATCGTTAGGTAAGTCATAGACATCTTTTTTGGGGTGACTTTTAGAATGCAACGCCTAAACGTAGCATGATATTGCTGGTATAAGCCTCGCTATCGGTAGCAGCCTCCACGAATCCACGTTGGAAAGTGAAGTCAAGGTTGAAACGGTCGTACCATATTCCGAATCCGATGTTCATACCTGCGTCGAACCGGTTCCATTCTATATCCAACTCATCTTCCCAGTCGCCCATGCTGATGCTCTCGCCATCGTATTTCATCTTGCCTAAATAGTCAAAGCTGATGAATCCTCCGATATGGCCGTCGATGAAAAAGTCATCCGTTATCCCATATTTCCAGCCGAAAGTGAATGGAGATACTTGGAGGTTGTTCGTCATGGTTTTTAGTTCATCTATTTTCCAGCCTCTCGATCCCAATCCGAAATCCATGCCCCAGTAAGCACCGATGTTCGTGATCGGCTTTTGAAAACCGACAGCGAAATTATAAGCCGCTTTTCTCCCCATGCCTTCCGCGCCGTCACCGGCGAATCCAGCCATATTCAGTCCGCCTCGTAAATACCACATGGTCTCGGAAGGGCGTTGTGGAGTGGATTCAATCCCAACGCTGCGGGATGATACGATCTGTGCTTGTATGCCGGAACATACGAGGAGCGTCATTACAAATAAAAGTAAACTCTTTCTCATCTTTGAAATCAATTTATAGTTAGTAATCTTTATCTTTCCAGCCGTTTATGGGCTTACAGACAGGATCGGTCAATCCGAGATCTTGCGATAGACCGTGCTCTGATATTCTTCGTAGACGATCCCCTCTTCCGTATCCATATGTTTATGATGGTACTCGGTGACCAATTGGGAAGAGGTCAGTTTCTTCACTGTTACGACCTCTTCTTCATCGTACTCGTAGTCACGCATATAGATCTTACCTCCTTTGTACGTCCATGTTCCTTCCAATCCTCCGTGCCACTGGCCATAATACCTTTCATACGATTCAAAAGTTCCGTCTTCGTTGAAGACAATCTTGAAGTCATCGTCTGGTTCGTCCTCCCATTGTTCGACAATTTCCTTGTTTTCTTTATACCAACCGGAAAGAGACACACTTTCCCATGTGCCGATCAAGTCATTGGAAGAACCAATGTTATCATCGGAACAAGACGTGAGACTGATGGGCATAAGTATTATGATGCCTAGCAGCCATAAAAGATAAATTCTTCTCATGCTTCTTCTTTTATTTTATTACAGTATTTATTTCACTACGGCCGAGATCTTTTCCCGGTCGTTGGTGGTAAGAGTCTTTTCCATTCGGATCCACTCTAAGTCGGAGCTATCGGCTGTTTTCCAGTTCTCGAAGGTTGCCGGATAGCCGACGACGGTAATCAGATATCCCGTACCTTCATCGTTTGTCCTGAAGTTGAACGTGGCGGCAACGATCACGTCTGCGTCATGTTTTTGCGAAGACATATAGACTGCATAACTGCGGATATTCACGATATCTCCTTTCATCTCCCCTTCCGCTTGTTCCTTGGTCAAAGTCCATTCATCCCGGATGCGTCCCTTGGTTTTATCTACTTTCAGTTCCACGGTTAGCGGTTTTACGTAGGCGTTGGATGTCACGTCTAGCAAGCGTGCTTGGGTATCTTGTATCTTTACCTTGTCTCTTTGAGCATACGCCCCCGTGCATATTAGCGCAAGCAGTGCCGTGGTTAGAATTTGTCTTTTCATCTTTTTATAGGCTCATATTATCGTTAATTGTAATTTGTTTTTACGGTACAAATATAGAGGTAAATATAGGAGTTAGTGGGTAAATTGGTGATTCCAAATGATTTATACAATTGTATCCTATATGGATACACTAGCCATGTTAGTAAGATGTCAGATCCGTCTTGACAGCTTCGGAGAGGTCTCGGAAGAAATCGTGCCGCAAGATGCAAGAAATTCGCCAAAGTAAGTAAGTGTCAATGCTTTCTTTGTTGAATATCTTATATACGTTCGGTCGGGTACAGCACAATTGCGTAGCGAACCAAGTGATCGTGTGACCTTGGTTGCGGAGCGTATGCTCAATCAGCTGTCCGATGTGGATCATGGTTAATTTCTCATGATACCCGATTCCCTTTGGTGGTTAATTGTTGGAAAAAGGAAGCCTATATACAAGGAAGGCGTGGGAATCTTACCTTTGCCCGTCCCGTACTTCAAGGCCTTCGCATTGCCCACTCCCCGAGAACGAGCAACGCAGAAAGCCCACGCCGATATGTACAACAAACCAGACGCCCTTTTGGCAAAGGACATATCGGTGTTTGTATGGACACACCACACGAGGACGTCTTTGTTGCTGTTAGTCATTTCGAGGAGTCAAAAGTTGCGAAGTTTTGAAATACGAAAGACAAACGCCAATAAACGTCTTCTTATAAATAAACCTTTCCCCCGGCTTCCACCCTAGGGCTTTCTGCTGAGGAATTTGTGACAAATATAGGAATAAAAAAGAATGAAGAACGATTCCGGGGGGTAAATATGCGGGAAATTATAGGGAAAGTTTAGGCGGTGTAACTTTCCCTTTGGTAAAACAATAGTTCTTATAGGACTGCAACTAGCCTTGCAGCATTACTGTAACCCACGTGCAGTGACACTGCAACCGGCGTGCAGTACTACTGCAAGGCGGGTTGCAGTAAAAGTAGGTTATGGGATCGCTCAGGCTCTCCAATTAGGTTGCGTCACATATTCGTCGAAGGATGGAGCGGGAAGGCCCGCTTTGGAAAAGATGGCATTGATTCGTTTCTGCTCCTCGGGAGATGTGAGGTACTCCCCTTTCTGGGCATAATAGAAAATACGCTCGCAACTGAACACTTGCATCACCCGTTGTCGTACTTGCGGATAGAGAGAGCGAGGTACGTCATCGAATAAGTGGTTCATACCTCGGGCATAGCGTAACGGTGTATCGGAGCGGTAATGTTTGCAAGGTTTTCCGGTGGCTACTTTCGCCACGTATGTTGGGGTGACGCAAGAGACGACGGAGTAAGGTTCCGGTTGTTCCTCGTTCATCTTGGCTGCATGTCTGCGCAAGCAATGGCCGGTTTGTGTACATTGCTCGTCCGTGGCGTAGCAATACGTGTAATCGTAAGGTATGTCTTCTGTTTTCATATTTGTGTTTTTGGGATTGATCGATGTTTTATCCCCGACATTCCTCCGGCAAGATCGCTAACGCTCTGTTCTCGTTCTCCTCCATGATCTCCCGCTCGCCGGGACCTTTGTCGTTGATACCGCAAAGGTGCAGGATGCCGTGGATGATGGTACGGTGGAGTTCCTCGTTATAATCCGTGTGGAATGTCTCGGCGTTTGTCCTGACCGTATCGAGGCTGATGAACAGGTCACCCGAGATCTTATTTCCTTCCGTATAATCGAAGGTGATGATATCCGTGTAATAATCGTGTTGGAGATATTGGCGGTTTACCTCCAATATCTTCTCGTCGGAACAGAAGATATAGCTGATATCTCCCGTTTTCTTTCCGTATGTCTCGGCCACTGCCTTGACCCAGCCGCTAACCGCTCTTTTCTTGATTGCCGGAAGCTCGATATCTTCGGCGTAATATGCTATTGCCATAAGGTCTATTTATCGTATTGAAATTTCGTTACAAATGTAATCATTCGATTTTAAATAGATTCATTTCAAATCTATTGATTGTATAGAATGTTAAAAGAACAGATAAGCCATCGCTATCGCCGCTATCGCCCCGGCCAGATCCGCTAACAAGGCGCATTGTACCGTATAGCGGGTATTACGGATACCTACGCTACCGTAGTAAAGAGCGACTACATAGAATGTCGTATCGCAAGAGCCCTGAACGATGGATGACAGGCGACCGACGAAAGAGTCCGCTCCATACGTGTTCATGGCGTCCAGCATCATGCCCCTAGCCCCGCTCCCGCTTAACGGTTTCATCAACATGGTAGGCAGCGCTTCCACGAAATCTGTGTTGAGTCCTATCGAAGCAATGCCGAAACGAACGCCTTGTATGATGAAATCCATCGCTCCGGAAGCCCGGAAGACACCGATACCTACTAGGATAGCTACCAGATAAGGAATAATCGTTATAGCAGTCTGGAAACCTTCTTTCGCCCCCTCTATAAAAGCATCATATACATTGATCTTTTTACGCATGCCGCTGATGATAAATCCGCAGATAATGGTAAAAAGAAGCGTGTTGGCGAATAAGGTCGAATACAAGGAAACTTGCTCCTGTTCCATCGAGTTGAATAGCCATACCAGGCCTCCGATAAATAACCCCAGTCCCCCGAAAAACAGGATTAGGTTCCGTTGGAGGATATTGATCTTCTGCCGTACGCAAACCGCTAAAATAGCGACTAGGGTTGATGTGAATGTAGCAAGCATGATCGGCAGGAATACGTCTGATGGATTCGCCGCTCCTAACTGCGCCCGGTACATCATGATGGTGATCGGGATCAAGGTCAGTCCCGAGGCATTGATGCATAAGAACATCACCATGGAGTTGCTGGCGGATTCTTTATTCGGGTTTAATTCCTGTAACTGTTGCATGGCTTTCAATCCCATTGGCGTGGCGGCATTATCCAGTCCCAGTAAATTTGCCGATAGGTTCATGAAGATAGAACCGGTCACGGGATGGTCTCTTGGGATATCCGGGAAAAGCTTGCTGAATACGGGAGCCGCCAATCGTGCGAACGCTTGTATCACCCCCCCCTTCTCGCCGATCTTCATGATGCCCAGCCAAAGCGACAAGATCCCCGTTAATCCTAACGAAATCTCGAAACCCGTCTTAGCCGAGGCGAAAGAAGCGTTGATAATCTCGGTAAAAACAGCGGTATCCCCACCTATGACCAATTTACCGATAGCCACTACAAAAGCGATTAAGAAAAAAGCGATCCAAATATAGTTTAGTACCATAATAAATATATATTGGTCACAAATTTAGGAATTAATTGCCAATTGATTTGTATTTTTGCTTTTTGAATAACAAATAGATCCAAGATGAAGATATTAGTGACATACGACATGTTCCGCAAGGGATTTACCGAGTTGGAAAGTAAGTACGAGGTAACCTTTCCCGAAGGAAGAGATTTTACGTATGAGGAGGTTTTCGATATGATACCGGAGTACGATGTGCTCTGCTCCATGTTCGATTTCCCGGTAAACAAAGAGTTGATCGACCATGCGTCGAAATTGCGGCTGATCGCTAACTACGCCGTTGGTTATAATAATATCGATGTGGCCTACGCCCTCGAGAAAGGCTTGACGGTGGCGAATACGCCTGATCCTGTCACGGCCCCTACCGCCAATATCGCTTTAGGCTTGATGCTGGATACCGCCCGGCGTATCACGGAATGTGATCGTAAGCTGCGTACGCTTGGTAAGGACATGAAGGTCGGTGTACTGGAGAACCTCGGTATGCCGGTTACCGGACAGACCTTGGGCATTATCGGTATGGGACGTATCGGCAAGGCCTTGGCGAAACGGGCGAATGCTTTGGGCATGGATGTGATCTACCACAATCGCCGTCAGCTTTGCATCGAGGACGAGACCAAATTGAATGTTACCTACGTCTCCAAGGAAGAGCTTCTGGCGAAAGCTGATTTCGTATCCTTGAACGCCCCTTACACCCCCGATACCTATCATATCCTCGGCGAGGAAGAGTTCAAGCAGATGAAGCCTTCCGCCATCCTGATCAACACGGCCCGTGGCCCGTTGGTGGACGAGCATGCCTTGGTAAAAGCCTTGCGAGAAGGTACGATTCATGGTGCCGGTTTGGATGTATTCGAGTTTGGAGACTATCCTCTTCCTGAGTTGTTGGAAATGGACAACGTGGTATTAACCCCGCATATCGGTACCCAGACGATGGAAACCCGTATCATTATGGCACGCACGGTATGCAACAACGTGATCGGGTTCTTGGAGGGCGATCGTCCCGTATCACGGGTACTCCGGCCATGACGGCGGCGTTTATCCTATCCGAGCTACAGTCGGTCGGTACACCCGAGAAGGCGGTTCATTTGAGCCGTTTTTTCAAGACTGGTCCCGGTCAATATGGCGAGGGCGATCAGTTTCTCGGGGTGGTTGTCCCGCAAACCCGCAGCATAGCGAAGGCTAATAAGGCGACTCCTTTCGATGAGCTGCAGCTGTTGCTGGATAGTCCGTGGCATGAGGCACGTCTATGTGCCTTGCTGATTTTGGTCTATCGTTTCCAGGATCGGAAAGTGATGCCGGAAGAGCGGGAAGCCATCTTCCGATTCTATCTGAAGAATATGCGGCGTTGCAATAACTGGGATTTGGTAGACTTGACCTGTCGGGATATCGTCGGCGAGTATTTGGTGGACAAAGATCGTTCCCTCCTCTACCGTTTGGCGGAAAGCGAGAATTTATGGGAACAACGGATCTCGATCGTCTCTACGTGGGCATTTATCCGTCGGAATGATTTTGGGGATACCTTGGAGTTATCCGAACGGTTGATCGGTCATAAACACGATTTGATGCATAAGGCGGTTGGGTGGATGCTGCGTGAGGTCGGCAAAAAGGAGCGGCAGACGCTTACCGATTTCTTGGAACGCAACGCTACTCGTCTTCCTCGTACGGCGCTTCGTTATGCTATCGAGCATTATCCGGAACCCGAGCGGCAATATTTTCTAAAGAAGAAATAACATGGATACAAAGACCATCTCTTTACTTCGTGAATGGGCGAAAACGTACAATACGGAATCGTTTATCAAGGATGATCCGGTTCGATTCCCCCATCGGTTTACGGAGAAACGGGATATTGAGATATCGGCTTTCCTGACGGCGTGGATCTCTTACGGTCGCAGGGCGCATATTCTCCAAAAAGCGGAAGAGCTACACCGGCTGATGGGCGAAAGTCCTTACGAGTTTATCCGTACCGGAGAGACTTCTTTCGCTCCCCTACGGAACCGCCCGGTTCGCGGGCGGGATACCTTTTACCGTTTTTATACCTATCATGATCTGCATCTCCTTTGTTGTCGCCTAAAGGATATATACGATACCTACGACTGTATGGAAGACGCTATGGCCGCCGCCGGTCCTTGCGAAGATCCTATCTTGCGGTTGCGACAACTTTTTGCTGATCTCAATGGCATTCCGGTCTTGCACGGGACTTCCGCTTGTAAGCGTCTGGCGATGTTCTTGCGTTGGATGGTGCGTACGGATGGTATCGTCGATCTCGGTATCTGGAGAACAGCCGTGCATCCCCGCCAATTAATCATCCCGTTGGATACGCATGTGCACCAGATCTCCTTGCGCTTGGGCTTGACAGGCCAAAAAACCGCTACCCTTCGTACGGCCCGTGAGATAACGGACGCATTGGCGAAAGTCTTCCCCGATGATCCTTGTCTGGGGGATTTCGCCTTATTTGGCTACGATATAAATCAAGAATAAAAAGATATGGAAGAGAAGAAGATAAATAACATCTCGTCTGTTTGCGTGTATTGCGCGTCCAGCACGAAGATTCCCTCGGTTTATTTTGACGCCGCCAAGGAATTGGGGCGTCTTTTGGGAGAGCGAAAACTACGGGTAGTCAATGGTGCCGGGAATATCGGTTTGATGTGCGCTGTCTCCGACGCTGCGTTAGCGGCTGGTGGAACGGTAACGGGCGTTATCCCCCATTTTATGGTGGAGCAGGATTGGTATCATAAAGGCTTGACCGAGTTGATTGAGGTCGAGACGATGCACGAGCGTAAACAGCTCATGGCAAACCTCTCGGATGCGGTGATCGCCCTTCCCGGTGGATGCGGTACATTAGAGGAACTTCTGGAGATCATCACTTGGAAACAACTCGGTCTCTACCTCAATCCGATCGTAATCCTCAATATTAATCATTACTATGATCCCTTGTTGGAACTTTTGAGGAACGCCATGGACGAGAATTTCATGCGTCCCCAGCACGCCAAGATGTGGGCGGTAGCCGACACGCCGGAAGAAGCTATCCGTCTCATCCACGCCGAGCCGAAATGGGACGCAAGCCTTCGGAAGATCGCGGCGATTTAATACTATTAGGCGAAAGGAGACGCAGCACGCTACGTCTCTACAATTAAAAATGAATATGATAATGAAAAAACTAGGTTTATTAATGATGTTGTTGATCCTGTCAAGGATCGCTTTATTCTGCCAGTCACAGACGGCAGGCATCGAGGAGAAAGAAGTGCTTAAGAATGAAGATGTGATTTTCCATCAGATTGATGAGCATACATGGTTTGGAACAGGTCATTTAATGGCGAACGAGAGCCTGTATCTGGTCGAGGGAGAAACGAAAGCGATCTTGATTGATGCCGGAACAAAGATCAAGGATTTGGATAAGCTCGTGGCTTCCATCACGGATAAGCCGGTTACGCTGGTCGCCACGCATGTGCATCCGGACCATACAGGCTCGGCTATCGATTATTTCCCGGAGATTTATATCAATCCGGCTGATACAATAGGTATACCGGAATTTATGCCGAATTATAAAGGCAAAGTTTGTTTCCTTGAAGACGGTGAAATCCTAGATTTAGGTGGGCGTATCCTAGAGATAGTCTTTACTCCCGGGCATACTCCCGGCTCAACCACTTTTGTGGATAAGGATGCCGCTTATGGTTTTAGCGGCGATTCGTTCGGCTCCGGTAATCTATTGCTGGGAGTTGACTTCTCTACGCTCATATCTACTTGTAAGAAGATGAGTGCGGTGATCGAGAAATATGATATCAAATACCTCTACCCCGGACATTATTTCGGAATGAACAAGGAAACCCCTCAACGGGTAAAGGATCTAATCACGATGAGCGAGGAGATCTTATCCGGTAAAGCGCAAAGCGAGCCTAACCCCAGCGGCCTGATGGGGTTAGACCGGATATACACGAAGTATGGTGTCCGTATAAATTATAAAGAAGAAAGTATGAAATGAGGGGACCTTTAGATTCTGAACTCGATTTCACTGATAATCTTCAATTCAAGCAATTTCTCCAATATTAATCTATCCATATGAGAGTGAGCGGTTTTTCCGTGTGCTAACTTATATACACGGAAGCCGCTGACATTGAATTCTTTCCCTAATTGATCATACAAGCTTTTCTTGTTTGTCTTAAACCAGTAATTAAATAAGTTCTTCATAATCCGACTTTTGTAATTATCTTTCATTGTACGTTGTTAAAGAGCGTATTCGTAATCGGTTTGGGTAAGCCCTTTATAGAGAGGAGTGCATATCTATGATTGCGATATTTTCTTTTCCCATCATGGCAAATAATGTGCTGCAATTTGAGGCGTATCCGGATGTGTAGGTTATCGCATACTTATTTTTAAGGTAGGCTTATTGTATATTTCCATATACGCTCTTGTTTCCTGTCGTGTGATTCAGTAAAAACATGTACGTGTTTCCCGAAAAACATGTACGACTTTTTCCAAAAACACGTACGTGTTTTGCGGAAAGTATAATCGTCTTTTTAAGATGTTTATGTTCAATGATTTATATAAGAACATTATTTACGTGCTTATTGTCTAGGATTTACCTTGGGATACGTATGCTCTAAATAGACTCCGGATACTTAAAATCGGGTGGAAAAAGTAAACAGGGATCGTTGGCAAACTTACCAGCGATCCCACTAAATCCCTATTATAATTTCGCTTGATTCACTTGCGGCGTGCGGATACCCGGTTTCAATTCTCCGTTGATGATAGTTAACCGGCCATCTTGGATAACCGCTCCCGCTCCGGCACGGGCCAACTGCTCATATTCGCCCAGATCGCTCCATGCTTTCGTGGATAGGTCGTATTGAAGTAAGGTGGTATTGAATCGGTACCATTCTACCGGATGGTGCATATAGGCCTTGGCTTCGGCTTGCAGGCGGGTAATGGCCGCTGAATCTCGCGCCGCCTCCGCTTTCGCTAAATGGATCGGTCGGGCGATGGCGGCTAGGAAACAATCGTAGTTCACACCTCCCATAAATAAGATTTTATCCGTTTGGAAAGTCACGGCACAGCCTCCTGTTAGGGTACGGTTCGCTCCGTCCTTAAACGGGGGAAGAACGGTCTCTTGTTGCCAGGTAAAAGTTGCCGGGTCGAATACCAATACATCTGTCGGGACGATCGGTTCCTCTTCGTTTAGGATGGGCTGGAAGCCTCCGGCTAGATAGATACGTGTGCCGTTGGGACTTTCTCCGGCCGCTAATACCGGTTGTACACGGGCTGCTCCCGGGAAGTCCGGTAGTTGTTCCCATCCCTTTTCGATATTCGCTAGGTTGAGGCGTAAGAAGGTATGGCAGGGCTGTCCGTTCTCATTTCCCCCTGCTACGTAAATCTCCTGTCCGGTAAAAGCAGCCGAGAGATTATCCATTGGAGACGGTAAGGAGGGTAAGGCGCAAACCGCTACCTCTCCTTTCGTGGGGTTATAGGAGATGCGGGAGACCTCGACCAAGGAAGAATCACTGTTGTTTCCTCCGATGCAAACGATACCTTCCGGGGTGGAAACCGTAGCGCCGTAGGCGACGGGACGAGGCAGTCGGTCGATCTCTTTCCAGCCTTCGGGAAGAAGGACGAATATCTCGCTATAATATCGCTTGGCTCCTCCCTCGGTGACGGGTTTGTCCGGAAAGTTACAACCTCCGGCAACGATCAATACACCGTTATGGATGCCGGCGAACGGGGCGGAAACGCCAAGGGAAGCCGTATCGGCTGCTCCCGGTAGATCCGGTAATTTTGTCCAGTTTATCATGGTGTTCTGTTTTTTAGATACAGGCTGGCCGCATCCCGCTACGCAGAGTAGCAGGAGGAACAGCCAACCGGTGATTTGTTGTTTATTATGCATAGCTTATTCTTTTATAGCCCGGAACGTAGAGGCCGGCATACCCGCCTCGTTTACAAGATTCGCTCTCGTGAAGGGTTGCCAGCCGTAGCGTACCAGCTTCGGGTGAGTCACTTGATCGTTCCACACCTTTACTTTCCCGTTCTCTACCACGGCTTGCGCCGGATAGTAAAGTCCTTCCTGCTCGGCGATCTCGAATGTACGGATGGGGTCCCCATCGGAGGTTGTTAAGCCCTTTGCGTAATCGAAAGTGATATAGGCGGCGTTATCGGTAAACGTTGCGTTGCGGAACAAAGGGCCGGATGTGATTACGTTATGTCCGTAAGTCTTGTTCAAGGCCCAATGTGCCAGTCGTTCGCCAATCTCTTTTTTTCGGGTAGGGTGAACGTTTAAAGAATCCCCGCGATCGCTACTAACGGCCATACCCGTATTCGATACGGTTTGCGCCAGGCGGCGTTGGCTGTCCCTGAACCAAGTCCAACTCGGGCGGTCTATGCTGGATAGTTGGACATAGTAGAAAGGCAGGTCTGCGTTCCAATTCTGGCGCCAGCTGTTCACCAATAGCGGGAATAATCGTTCGTGTACTTCCATATTATGGGCGTTCGATTCTCCTTGGTACCAAATAATCCCTTTGATGGGATATCGATGAAGGGGTTGGATACCCGCCTCGAACAGATAACAAGGCTCATACGGATGGCGTTGGAGCGGGTTGGACGCTTGCTTGATGTTTAAGGCCGCCCGTTCACGTACCCAATCTTGGATAAAGTCGTTCTTCGTCCAATCCTGTAAGATATCCGGAAACTCGAATTCCAGTGTTTTCCGGTCGATCCATGCCTCCGTAGGCGAGCCGCCAACAGCGTTCAATATCAATCCTACGGGTACTTGTAAGCTATCGGCCAGCATACGCCCGAAGGCAAATCCTATGGCCGAGAAGCGTGCGGTATTCCGCGTGTCGCATACTTCCCATTGGGCGTCGTGGTAATATTGCAGGCGGTTCAATGAATCCAGTACGGAAGCGTCCCATTCCACGGCGTAGGTCTCCCAGCGGGGCTTTAGGTCGAATAAACGGATTTGCGAGTGTTGTTTCGCGTAATCCAATTGTTGCTGTTGTTCTTCCTTTACGCTCTCGTTTACCCGGAACGCCATGTTGGATTGTCCGGAGCATAGCCAGACTTCCCCGGCTACTACATCCCGATAGTTCAGCGTGCGGCTGGGGGTAGAAACCGTTAAGGTATAGGATTTCCCGCTTACCCGCAAGGGATCGAGCGTGACAGTCCATTTCCCGTTCGTACCGGCTACGGTCTCCTTCCTTTGTCCGGCGAGGGTAACGGTTACTTTCTCCCCTTGGTTGGCGATACCAGATATAGGAAGCGGTTGATCCCGTTGCAAGACCATCCGGTCCGAATAGATGGCAGGAAGCTGTAATCCTCCGTAATCGCCGGTTAGCGCACCATAAACGGTGCGGGCCAAGATACCGGCACCTTCAGCGTTGGGATGCAATGCGTCGGGCAATAGATCCGGACGGTCATATAATCCTTCCTGCAAATCGACCAAGGTCGCGCCGGCTATCCGGGCGATTTCTTCGATAAGCGCTTGCTCCTTCCAGTACCAGTCTCTTGTACCGGATTTAAAACGAGGATGGCGGTGAGATATCGGAGTCATACGGCAAACCCATACCTTGCATTTCGGATTGGCTTTCCGGAAAGATTCGATCAAGGAAAGATAATCCCGAACGAAATCGTCCCGGTAATTTGGCCATGCCCGAGGGTCCGTATCGTTCAATCCCAGATGGATGATCACGTAATCCCCGGCAAACCTCAGTGCCTTTTGATACGCCTCTTGTTGAGTATAAGGACGATATCCCTTGTTTAATAAAGTAGCCCCGCTATGCCCGAAGTTCTCCACTTCGTAGGCATCTCCAAGCATCTGTTGCAATTGGGCCGGGTAGCAGTTTGTTTCCCTGTTCTCGATTCCGTAGCCGTAGGTCACGCTATTACCTACGCAAGCCACCTTGATTCTTTGCGCTTGCCCCATGAGAGCGAAAGCGAGGAAGATGGATAAGATTCCTATTATTTTTCTCATTTCATTCAACCTAATTAGACGTTATTTAAGTTGTTTATCCGGAGAGTAAACCAGTCCTTCCACCGCTTTCTCTCCATCGGGTGTGACGCAAACGAACGTAAACATCCATTTCACCAGACGGACCTCGGGGGTATTGAACGTACCGACCGGAAGCTTCATGAACACCTTGTTCCAGCCTTTTTCCAGATGGACCGGGGTTGGTTTACGGCTTACGCAGTTCTCGTTCCCCAGTGGGATCTCATTGGACTTCTCCCGGTGGGTAGCGGTCCATACGGGGGGTGTTATCTCTTGATCATTTACCCAGATACGGCTCTCTTTATAATCCCATTTCCCTTGTGAGGGAGGAAGATCCATCTCCGAGCGCCCGTAATTCTGGAATTCGATCCACGCCCCTACGTCTTGCGTCTTGGGCGAATAGATCCAAGTCCATGCGTAAGCGGTATGATTCGGCTGCGGGTCCTTATAGACACCGGGAACCAGCGGTCCCCAGACATGGCGCAGGTAGATTCCGGCACCGATGGCGTCGTGCGTGCTGTAGCTTTTCCCTTCATAGGTATATTGCGTCTGAAGCGCCTTTTCCGGAGGGAAAGAGCGGGTCAGTTCCCCATCATTCGGGAAAGGGTCGGTGATACGCCATCTCACGTTGGTTTGCTTGACGTAGGCGAACGGGTATCCTTGGAAATGATGTTCTTTATGCCATAACATCCGCCGCTCAAAATCGACAAATGCCTTATGCTCCTCGTTATCGGGATCGATAGGCAGCATCGTTCCGTTCTTATCGAAATATTGATAGCCGCCGCCCAACCAAGAACGTTCGGCGATCGCTAATAGATTCGGATACAAATTATTCTCCCGGATCAATTTGTCCTCCGGCTGTACGATCCGGTCGTGCCATACGGCAAGGATCGTACCCGCCAAATCATGGCTTCCTTGCGGTTCATTGTAAATACGGCTGGTGTACAAGGCGATTAAGTCGGCGAACGTATCAAAATGGTTGATATAATGGAAACGGGAGTCGATCGCGGGAATGCCCGGTTGCGCTTTTCCCCGGTAACTCCACATTTGCTCCATGTCGATCTCACCCGGCTTGTACTTCCATCCCGGGTTCCAAGAGATCACTTGTTTCCCTTTCGCACGGATATAAGCGACCATCTCGGGTACGAACTTTGGATTGGTAAACTTTACCTCGTCGGTCCCGATATGTAAGTAAGGAACCTCCTCGAATACCTCGCAAACCTCGTCCATCAATAGTTTTAAGATCGCCATACCCTCCTTGCTCTGCATATCATGACGGAACGCCCGGATGAAAGCGTCGCTATGCCCCGGCATATCGATCTCCGGGATCAATAGTACGTTATGCTCCTTGCAAAAGCGAACCAGCTCCTTTGCCTCCTCGATCGTGTAATATTTTCCGGGCATACGGCTCATATTGCAGCTGTCGTTCAGCATCGGAAAGATCTTGCTCTCCAGACGCCAAGCTTGGTTCTCCGTGAGATGCCAATGAAATACGTTCATCTTGTAGCGGGAAAGTACCTCGATCTCCCGTTTCAGTTCTTTCATGGAGATATAGCTCCGCCCCACGTCTTGCATGAATCCTCGTATACGGAAAGCGGGCCAGTCGGTGATCTCGCAGCCTTGGATGGAATATCGCTTTCCTTGCCGCTCGGTCAGTTGGCGCAAGGTTTGTATCGCCCAATAAGCTCCTTGCTCGGATACCGCCCGGATGGTTATCCCCCGGGAAGAGACGCTTAGTTGATAAGCCTCCTCGGAGTTGAGGGGGATTCCGTCCAATTTGTCAACCAAGGAAACCTCTATCTTGTATCGGCTATCCGGTTGGACGCTTACCGGCAGCTCCTCCAAGAATTCCATTAGGATGGAACGGAGTTTCCCTTCGGAAGAAACCGCGATTTCCTTCGGATGGAACGAAGCGTTTGTCCGGACGTATTTTTGGGGCAAGGGCAATAAAACAGGATTCCGGGCCTGTACAGACCCGGAAATGCCTATATATACAATAAGAATAAGATTCAGTATTGATCTCATAGATTGTTTCTCTAAGGAATAAGATCTGTTAGCTTAACGGCTTGGAAGGTCATATGTGCCACGCTTGACTCGTAAAAGATTCCAACCGTTTCCTTATCGATCATGGAGAGACAGGAATATCCCCAGCCCTCGGCCTCGTCTAATAAGACTTGATGTTCCGTAGGCCAAGTAAGTCCGCCGTCCAGACTCGCCTTGATCGTGATATGATTACGCCCTTTTGTCGTGTTCGGGTTGGAGAAGAGTAGAAGGTCCTTGCCGGTGATGTTATCCTTGGCGTTTACCTTGATCAAGCTGGCCATACAAACGGATTCCTGTAAGGCGCTACGGCTGGAAGGATGCTCCGTCCATGTCTTGCCTAAATCCTTTGTAGTGGCTACGGCACGGCTACCGCCCCGGTTATCGCGCATATTTAGCATCAATACGCCCGGCTCTACCTCGGCAACTTGTGCCTCGGTGGTATTCGTGCGGGCCAAGTTGTGTAGATGCCATGTTTTCCCTCGGTCTTTGCTATACATGATACCGGCGTTCGGCACACGGGTAGCGTCGATAAACTGGATGGGGAAGACCAAAGTACCGTCTTGCATCGTGATGCCTCGTCCCGGGCCTTGCAATAAGAAATACCAAGACGGGTCTTTTACTTGAGACGTGATGTTGATCGGTTCACTCCATGTCTTGCCGTCGTCCTCACTTTTCACGAGCATAAGTTGGGCGGTCTCGTCCGGTGTCATTCCCGGCATGGAGTTCCACCAAGCCCGTTCGTTACCCATACCATGCGTCCATGCGGCTACTACCCAGATCGTATTGGTCTTTTCGTCTACCAAGATCGATGGGTCTCCCACGCCGTTTTGTCCGTGGGGCAGGCCATCCGTTTGTTTGAAAGTCATGGCTACTCGCATCGGTTCCCAAGTTTGTCCCTTATCGGTACTGCGGCTTACTCCGATATCGATTTTCTCTTGTAGGTCCACGCTGCTATTATAGCGAATATCGTAGACTCCGAGTAATGTTCCGTTATTCGTCGTCACTAATCCCGGGATGCGGAAGGCCGCCGATCCGTCATCCCCGGCTTGGCGTACGCCGATACCTACATGGCGTTCGTCCACCTTTCCTTTCCAAGTGATGTCGATCGGTTTGTTGTTGATCTGTGCGTTAGGCATCGTGGTCGCTACTTTTGCCAATAAGGAAGTCTCAGGCTTCATCTGGATACTTACCCAGAAATAGTTGATGCCTTTAAGCATCGGTTGCTTAGAGGTTAGTTTTACCGTGCGCGACAAGGGGGCGGTAACCTCATCTTGCCGTACGGAATAAGATTCAAGAGCCTTACGGGTATTTCCCGGTATATGGCTGGATATGTACGTAACGGGACTGAAATGTTCCCCTTTGCGGGATGGAGCTTCCACTCCGCTATAAAATAGACGTATCGCTTGGATGTCCGACAGGTCGACATTGTCTCCGATCTGTATCGTGATCTCGTTTAATACATCCCCTTTTTGGGCCGGTATCCGCATCTCGTAAAGTACATTGTCGATCCGGTCTATCAAGATGGGGATTTGTTGCTCTCGCACATAAAGACTGTCTGCCGCAAAAGCCGTTTGTACGATGAAAAGAAGGCAGAAATACAGGAAAGTTTTTTTCATGATGTTTTTTGTTTGTAGGTTGAAATTAATAGATATGTGAATTCCAAAGGTAGCGATATTCATTCATATGAACAAAGCCCCTTTGGAATTCGTGCCAAAAACCTAGTTATATCCAATCGCCTTAAACCTATGTACGATTAGTATCCGGGAGTCTGTTTCAATGCGGGGTTGTTTGTCAATGCCCCTTCATTGATCGGCCATAATAAACGTGATTCTTGTGCTGTGGTATATTTTAATACATAATCCTTACCGAAGCGTCTCAAGTCGTACCAACGTTTACCCTCAAAGAAGAACTCGCGAAGTCTCTCTTTAAGGATAGCTTCCATCACATTCTCGTCGCCCGCCTCAAACGGGTTATCGTTATAGAAACTTCCTTTGTCATTCGGATAAGCCACCTCGTTCTTATGTGCGTTAAAATATTCGGAACCGTAAGCACGCTCGCGAACGGCGTTGATCTCTGTAGAAGGATCTTCTCCGAGCAAGGCCTTAGCCTCGGCTAATAATAGCAAGGCATCCGCATAGCGATAGATAGGATAATCATCGTACCAACTTCTCTCGTTACTACCTTCCAAGGTGGTTCCTTGGAACTTGTATTGGATTGGCGCGATATACTCCAAGGTGCCGTCTTCGTGCTTTTTATAAACGGCCTTCAAGGTACCTTTCAAGCGGGTATCACCTTCGCGGAATGATTTTAGGTAATGATCTTTCTTTACTTGGTAGCGCATTAAGCCTTGTAGGTTGTATCCCGGTATTTCAAGGAATGGAGTTCCTGTCTCGTCACAGTAGCCTGCCATGTACTCACGTTGAGGTACCATATTGTTACGCCAGTTATAGTCTCTCCACATCATGAAATCATCCTCCTTACCACTATGGAGTGCGAAGATCATCTCGCTGTTCTCCTTATTGTTGAAAGAGAAAACGTCCGTGAATTTCTCTTGCAGCTTTAAGTTGCCGTTTTGTTGAAGATCTTGCAAGGCTGTCTTGGCTACGGTATAATCGCCCGTGCCGCCACCCATCTGGCGTCCGCTCCATAGATAAACCTCACCTTTCAGCATCAAGGTAGCGGGTTTAGACCAATAACACTTTCCTTGTTTATAAGAATAATCTCCGCCAAAAGCTTTTTCCGAGGCATCGATATCCTTCTTGATCAGATCCATCACCTCACTCGCTGGAGAAGCGGCCTTATCAAGGTGAGAGATATCCAATTCGCTACCTAAGGTTGGCTCCGTAGTAATGATAACGTCTCCCCAAGAGCGTAACAAATGGAAATAGATATAGGCGCGTAAACCGTAAGCCTGCCCTAAGTAATAGTTCTTTTCGGCCTCGCCTAATAAATCGGTCTCGTTCGTTCTACGGATCATCAAGTTGATTTGGTTCAGTGTCGTATAAAAATTAGCGAAGTTGCTGATACCTGTAAACTCTGCGTTGATCGTGTTGTATGAGAAACGCTCTACGCCTTGGGTAGCCTCGCCTCCGAATGGCTGATCTCCGTAGATGTCCGAGCGAGGTTCGCCCAATACGAATATGTTATAACTGGATTGTGAACGGAGCAATCCGTGTAAACCTATGTTGAATGCCTTAAACTGGTCCGGGGATTTCCAATAGTTTGCGTCGGAAATACTACTTACGGGTTCCATGTCCAAGGAGTCGCATCCGCTGAAATTCAGTAATGAGACTGCTGCCATCATGGCTATAATTATCTTTTTCATAAATGTCTGTCTTTTTTAATGGGTTTGACTAAAATGTTACGGATAAACCAAGAAGAACCGTTTTAGGAGTTGGGTATCTACCGTTATCAAGACCTTGACCATAGGTAGTATCTACCGCCGGTTCCGGAGATACACCGGTATATCCTGTGATGTAGAACAAGTTTTGTCCGGTTACATAAACAGAGGCATTGCTCATCAAGGCTTTGTTAATCCATTTCTTTGGTAGGTTCCAAGTCAATGTGATTTCACGTAAAGCTAGATAATCACCCTTTTCGTAGAAGCGGGAGCTGTTGTTGTCAACTGCTGTTAAACCATTGTTGGAGCGAGTAATATTCTTCTTACTCAACTGATCGGCATAGTAGAACTTAGGTATATCCGTATCCTGGTTTGTCTCCGACCAACTGTCTTTCACCATATCGATGATGTTAAACGAACCTTGATATTGTCCAAGTGAACGTGCGGCTAAGTCGTTATACAGCGTATGCCCTAACGCGTAATCAAAACGAGCGTATAAAGAGAAATCTTTATAGCCTAATGTCGTGGAGAAACCACCGGTTACTGTCGGGAAAAGATTACCTACTTTCACGCGGTCTAGATTGTTGATTACGCCATCATTGTTCAAGTCGGCCCAACAAACGTCACCCGGCTCGATCGGTTGCTTACCTGCCTTATCCTTTAAAGCTTCCCATGCGGCGGGGCCATACAATTCTCCAATTGCGTCGTAGCGGTTATTGGCATTCGCTTTCACGTCATCCCAATCCTTGAAGATATGATCTTGCTTGAAGGCAAATAAATCACCCAGCTTACCTCCTTCTTGTTTTCCGCCAACCCATACGACTTCACCCTTTTGCGGGTCGTATACTTGGTAACCTCCTTGGCGGTTATTTTCGTTCCCATTGGCCGGAAGCTTGACAATCTTGTTCGCTACCGTAGATAAGTTTGCTGATACATCCCAACTGAATCCGTTTACGTTGTTTAGGATATTCGCTTTTACTTCCATCTCGAAACCTTGGTTACGTAAAGTTCCCAAGTTGGTTTTGATGCTGTTGAAACCAGTGTAATTGGGTAAATCCAAATCTGTCAATAAATCGGAAGTCGTACGATTATAATAGTCTAGGATAAAGCTCAAGCGATTGTTGAAGAATCCTATATCCAAACCTACTTCGAAAGATTTACTTTGCTCCCAACGTAATCCACCGTTTACCAATTTGTCATTATAGAAACCTACAGAGCCATCATAGTTTGTTATGATCGATCCGTTCGCGTCTTTCTGCCCATAGCTGCCATATACGTCGTAGTATCCTAATCCGTTTACGTTACCGTTCACGCCGTAGCTGATACGAGGCTTCAGGTTAGAGATCACATCTACCAACTTCGATTCCTTAAAGAACTCCTCTTCCATGATATTCCAACCAGCGGAGATACCCGGGAAGAAGCCCCAACGGTTATCGCTCAACTTGGAGATTCCGTCATAACGAGCTACGACCGATAACAGGTATTTGTAATTGTAGTTATAGTTTACACGGGCAAAGCCAGAAAGGATACGATAGCCTTCCTTGTAGCTATAGGTATAGGTACGATTACTACCAGCGTTCAAAGTAGGGATGTCATCCGACGGAGAATTTTCGGTCCTTGCGTTCAGCGTATATTGATGCCAATTGAAATACTCGCCACCAAGCATTGCCTCCAGATTGTGTTTTTCTTTGAATGTGTCTGTGTACGTCAAAGTAACACTATGTTGCTGTTGGTTCTGCTTTATATATTTGGCCTCAGCCTTACGGGTAAGATTCGGGCTAGTGGCGTTTTGTTGTTGGTAAGATTTCTCGAACTTATCTGTTTGATCGTCTACGTGGTATAGGGCGCTATTCTCTTTCAAGATTAATTTCTTCGGGATGATCTCTAGATCAAAACCGATATTATAGGTAGAGCGGCGGGTTCCATTCGTATTCGTTAATTTATCTTTGTAGTAAAGAGGGTTTCCATCACCCGTGCCGAAGCCTGAAGCGGGAGATCCGTCTTCCATGTATGGGTTCCATGTAGGGCGTTGGCTCATTGTGCGATAGAAGAACTCATATGATCCGATCCAAAGACCCGGCTGGCGAGACCATGTATAAGTCGTTCCAGCGTTGACTGTCAAGATCGGAAATATCTTATAGGATCCATTGAATGTCCCGGAGAAACGCTCGTAGCTGGTTCCCTTAATGAGACCGTCTTCTTTGTAGTAACCTAAGCTGGCTGCGAATGTACCTTTGTCGTTACCTCCTGTGATATTGATATAATGATCTTGCGTGAAAGAAGGGTCTTGGAAGGCTGCGTCTTTCATTTGCCCTGAGTAATCCTTGAATAAGATTTGTTTATTCGGATCGGTTGGGTCTTGCATTTGTTGCCAACTTTCTGCCAAGAGGCCTTTGGTACTGTCATCCAAATAACGGATATCAAATAGGTCATTCCCGATACCGTATCCCATTTGGTTATCCATGCCTGAACGTCCAGTTCTTTGGTATCCTAAGCGATTGTAGTAAATATAATCGTGAGCGTTTAAGTAATCATAACCTGTGCGAGCAAAGTTGGCACCTCCCTTGAACTTGTAAGAGACGGAAGCGGATCCTTCTTTACCACGTTTCGTGGTAACCAAGATTACGCCACCATTGGCACGGGCACCGTAGATAGCGGTTGAGGCTGCGTCTTTCAATACTTGGATAGACTCGATGTCGGAGGGGTTGATGTCGGCCAATGAGTTGCGCACGATACCATCTACAACGACCAATGCGCCATTATCCTTACCTGTTATGGTAGCTCCGCCACGAAGTACGATATTTGGGTTTGCTCCCGGCTGACCGGTCGTGTTTACGACGCGCAAACCAGATACGGTTCCTTGCAAGGATTGTCCGGCGTTAGACATCGCTGCGTTTTCCAGTACGGCGTTATCCAATTTAGAGATAGAGGTTGTCAAGGTCGCTCTCTTTTGTGAGCCACCGTAACCGGTTACCACTACTTCGTCTAGCTGTTCGGCGTTTTCTTGTAGGATCACGTCTACTTTGGCTTTCCCAGCTACTGGAATTTCTTGTGTCTTGTACCCAATGAAAGAAAATACTAATGTGGCGTTTTTGTTGGATACGGTGAGAGTGTAATTACCGTCGAAATCGGTAATCGTTCCATTTGTCGTGCCTTTTTCAACGATAGACGCACCGGGGACACCCATGTTATAGGTATCCAGCACTGTTCCGGAGACTGTCTGCTCTTGTCCGTACATAAATGCCGGAAGTAGGAGCGCAAGCATTAAGAGCAGTAGATTCTTCTTCATAATGAATTACTTTTTTGTTGTTTATTTAGTTTATTGGATGAGATTAATTAGCATTCGTCGGTCATATTAGCGACTTTCGGACGTAAGAAGATCACTTGGATTAAAAGTGCGATGAGTACCAATCCGGCTAGCATGGCGAAGTCATGGCCAAGATTACCAGCGTCGGTAGATTTTCCTAGTATATCCGTGATGGCGGCTCCGGCAAATACACCGGTCATATTCATAATTCCATAGGCTGTAGCCCGATAACGGGGGGAGATGAATTGGCAAAGGATAGGCATATTATTGGCGTCGAATATACCATAACCGATACCGAAGCAAAGACCACCGCCGATAATCATCGGGAAGTTGTGCCCAAATCCTAGTAATAGGAGAGAGGGTATCGTTAATGCCAAACCGATGGCGCCTGTGTATACACGTCCCCGGACATTCCGCTGGATCCATTTATCGGATAAAATACCTCCGGCGATTACCCCTATAAAGGAAGAGATAGCGATCGTGAATGTAGATAACGGACCGGCCTCGGACATATCCAACGAGAGATTTTCAGCGAATAGGGTAGGGAGCCAGTTCTTTGTCGCCCAACCCGGTAAGCTCGGCGTGGCGAAATAAAGAAGAATGATCCAAAAAGCGATGTTCGTGAATAACATCCATAATCCTTTAAACGCACCGGAAATCGGATTCTCTTTCGGATAATTTTCCAGTTTTACGGCTTGTTCCACATGATCTTTCTTATCGTGTAAGAAGATGATCAAGACCACGCTATAAGCGATGCCGATGATACCAAACCAATGGAAAGTCGTTTCCCACGTATAAGCGCTGGCCACCGTAGCTCCGAATCCCCCCAAGGCTTGGCCTACGTATAGACCTGTCATATGGATACCTACGGCTAATGAGCGTGTTTTCTCTTGGTGATAATCTGTGATAAGCGATAATCCGGCAGGAATATACAGGGCCTCACTGACCCCCATCAAGGCACGTAGGTAATAGATCTGATTGAAATCCGTGCAATACCCCATCATCAAAGTCACGAAGGACCAGACAAATAAGCTACCCACGATTAGCCACTTCCTGTTTACCCTGTCTGCCACCATACCGGCTACAGGGCTCATGAATCCGTAGATCCAGAGGAAGACCGCCATCAAACGTCCGAAGTTCGCCGCAGACTCTAGTTCCACGATATCCACCATCATAGCTGATTTCATGGTTGATAGCATCTGGCGATCCATATAGTTCAGTAAGGCGACAACCCATAGTAAACCGACTACGATCCAAGGATATAATTTCTTATTTTTCATTTGATTGAGGAAAATAAAAAGGAAAACAAAGCCTTAGAACATCAGGAGCCACGGTTGTGACCCCTGATGTCAATTGACCAATTTTCAGTATTTTAGATAAAGTTATTTAGAAAGAATTTCGTCGCAGAGTAAACTACATTTGAGAAGCATTCTAGGAATGTGGAACGGACCTTTGAATAGATTGCCTTTGGCAGATTGAGAGAGACTACCATCGAAGTGTAGGTAGCCATACCATTCCCCATATTCTTTGTCGGGGAGATGATTAAATGTGTAATCGTTTATTAGTTTGTGCATTTCGAGATATTTGGCGTCGCCAGTCGCTTGGTAGGCGTAAAGCGTAGCGATAACCGCCTCGCATTGTGGCCACCAGAACTTCATGTCGTGCCAATACTCTTGGGGAGGGAAGTTTTTGCAATCCTTGAAATAGTTGATTCCGCCGTACGTCTTATCCCAGCCCCAGTCCCAAGACCAGTTGAGGATTTGTAAGCCCATCTCTTTTAGTTGGGGGTCCCATCCTCGGTATTTGGCCTCTTCCAAGATAAACCATGCGGTCTCGATGGAGTGGCCGGGATTGATGGTACGCCCGGCGATAGAGTCGATAAACTCACCGTTGGGTCCTACTGTCTCCAAGATAGCCTTGAATTCGGGATGCATGAAATCACGGCGTAGCTCGGCTATGGAATCATCGATTTGTTGTGTAAGTATGGGATCGTTTATAGCCTCACGGATGCGTGCCGCCGTATCGATCAGTATCATGCAGAAAGAATGGCCTTTCGCCACGAGACCTTCACGAAATTTAGGCTCCAATAATCCCGGGGTATTCTTATAGTGTAATACTTGCTTGAATAAGTTCACGGCCTTCTCGGCATAGCCTTTGTCGCCTGATGCCAATGCATAGTGGGCCATAGCGATCGCCGCAAAAGTCTCGGAGAATACGTAACGGCGTTTACGTACAGGGATGCCTGTCGCTGTCACCTCGAAGAACATACGTCCGTCCGTATCAAAACAATGTTTCTCGATGAAATCGATACCGTTTTTACAGGCTCTCAGCCATTCTTCGTTCTTCTCAATGTGATTATAGGCATATGCCAAGATAAAGGCGAATCGTCCTTGGAACCAAACGGATTTAGTGGAGTCCATCAGAGTACCATCCCGGTCTACGCAAGTAAAGTAACCGCCGTTCTCTTTGTCCAGTCCGTATTTCATCCAAAAAGGAAGAATATTGGAAAGAAGCTCATTCCGATAGGTCTTGCCCCAATAAGCTAGATATTCCGATGGATTAGATAAATTGTCAAACGCTGCCATACCTTAGAATTTATTACATCTTTCAAAGAAATTGATAGCCTCTAATTCCGCTTTCATCGCGGCCTCTTCTTCGTCCGTCATATTCCGGAACGGGGTACGGTTCTTGCCGAGATCTAATCCGATCAATTTCATGATGCGTTTTCCTCCGACGATATTACCACGGTAATTGCAGATAACGTTAATAACCTCCTGAGAGAAGTTTTGTCTCTCGCGAGCTGTCTCTAAGTCACCGGCTGCCCAAGCCTCTAGGATACCGGTTAATTCTTTTCCGTTATAGTTTGTGGTACCACCGATACCTCCTTGCGCTCCACCCATCGCAAGGCAAGGAAGAATCGTTTCATCCTGTCCGTGCAACATGTCGAATTTACCATCCTTGTATAAACGACATTGATTGTATTCGTATAAGCTCTCGTATGTATATTTGATACCGGCGAAATTAGGGATACGCCCGTCTACTGCTTTTAAAAAATCCAGCATAGGGAGGAAAGCGTTGTTAAACGCAGGGATATGATAGTAGTAAAACGGTAAGGCAGGAGCGCCGCAAGCGATCTCCTCGCAGTACTTTACCAATTCCTCAATTCGACCGATACGAGGGAAAGGAGTAGCCATAGCGCCAATACCCCAAGCGCCGATCTTTTGAGCATGTTCCGCCAAATTACGACTAGACTTAACGCATGTGCTACCTACGTGCACAATTACCTTAAAGCCTTCCGGAGCTGCTTCCATCCATTTCTCGGCCAATTTCATGCGTTCTTCCTCTGTCAGCATATAACCTTCTCCGGAAGAACCATTGATGAACACGCCTTTCAGTCCGTTTTTCACAAGAAGTTTCGCATAAGCTTCAATTGGCTCGTAATTAACTTCCCCGTTCTCATGGAACGGAGTGAAGGGAGCATCGATCAGTCCTTTAATTTTATCCATACCTGCGTTATTTTTATGAGTTTTAACCTCTAATTTTAATTATGATGCAAATATAAATAAAATAATTTAATAATATAGTAGTGTTTTATCGAGAAAATGAAATAATTATTTATTTTTTATTTAATTCCTTTGAAATACATATTAAATCATACCTAGAATTTTAGATCGAGATAGCAGGCAGGCTCCTAATATACCCGCTCTTTCACCTAATTTGGATACTTTGATCTGAGTATCACGGGTTACCAAGTTCAAAGAGTACTTCCTGACGGCACTTTTAATAGGTAGGCTTAAATATTCTCCCGTCTGCGACAAGGGGCCGCCCAGTACGACCAGTTCCGGATTGAAAATGTTCATCAATCCGGCTATTCCTTTACCTAGATTAAAACCGATCTCCTCCAGTATCTCAATAGATAGCATATCCTCTTTCTGAATAGCGTCGATCAAGTCAGAGAGCCCGATGTATTCCCCGGCATCGATTTTACTGGCCAATATGGTGTTGCTACCCTCTTTATACCGCTCAAGGAGGGTACGGTATAGGGCAGAACCGGAAGCTCCAGTCTCGAGGCATCCTTTTTTACCGCAATGGCAAAGAATCTCATTCTCGAAGAAGCTGAAGTGCCCAAATTCTCCGGAGAAGCCTGATTTCCCGAAATAAACCTTGCCGTCTATGATGATACCGATACCTAATCCCCAAGATATATTGATGAATAGGATATTTTTTTCTCCTTTTACGACTCCTTGAAGATATTCGCCGTAAGCCATGGAACGGGTGTCATTCTCTATATAGATCTTTATATGTAGTTTTTCCTCAAGGATTTGAGACAAGGGCTTCTCCTCAAAGTAAAAAATGCTATAGCTATATCCGGCGAAAGGATTTACCCGTCCGGATATATTAATGCCAATGCTTAATATCTTTTCCCTTGGGATCGGCAACGAGTTTATAAATTCATTGATACATTCGCAAAGATGGTCTAAAGCGGCTGGTGTGTTTTCGAGTGTATAAGGGATATTCTGCTCAATGCGGATCTTATCTCCTTTAAAATCTAATATGGCTAGATTCAGTTGATCTTTCAGTATATCTACGCCCACAAAATAGCCGGATACGGGATTGAGCCCGTAAATACTAGGTTTACGCCCTCCGCTAGTCTCTTGTTTTCCAAAGTCGAGTATATAACCGTCCTCTTGTAATTCGCTAATTAGCTTAGTGACGGTGGGGATACTGAGATTCATTTCTTTACATACCTCCGCTATAGTAGCGTCTCCATTGGCCATATAATAATGTATGATCTTCTTTTTCAGAAGGCCACTGCGAGTATTGTCATCGGACGAGAGCAAGAACTTAGTTGTCATGGTTATACCTTTATTGAGTGATTAGGGCAAAGGTACAATAAGTTTTTTCAAAAACTAAGCGTAATAAAATAAAATTTTTTCATAAGGAGCTATCTTAATTGTAAGAATTTGTAATAGAAGTTGAATGACATAGTCTGCGGCGAACTCTGTCACTCGTGACATCTGTGATAAACGCATAGGAAAGAAAGGATAATATTACACTAAAATCCTTCTTTCACGATCCGTTTGATCGGGAGGAAGAATCGTTCGATCAGGCGTAATTCTTCCGTTACGATCTCCGCGGAGGCTTGCGTCTCGGGCGAGACGGGCAGGTCGATACCGTAATTGGTTCTCAGACCCTTTGGAAAATCGATATCCGCCGTATAGTACTCGTCGGTGGGGACCAATGAGATATTCGATACCACGCCGTTTACCACGCCAAACTCCTGATCCGGGAAATTGGAGAAACGGACGATCGCCCGCTGGCCTCTCCGGACTTTTCCCGAGCGTGCTATCGGTATGCGCACCTTCCCCACCAGCCGGCTCTCGCCTTGCGGCACGACGGTGAAAGCCACCTCTCCGGATGGGATATACTGGTTCTCGTTCCAGTACTTGGTGAAAGTCACGACACCCCCTACCGGGGCGATGAGGCAATAACGCAACCTCCACTCGTTCATGCTATTCAGCAATTGTTCCCGGGCGGTCTGTAATTCCTGCCGTAGCGTAAATTCTTTCTCGCTCCGCTCCAGCGTCAGATCCAGCAAGGATTGCTCTTGCTCCCCGATCTGTATCCGGAGATTCTCGGCCGAGGCTGCCGCCCCTTCCAGCGAATAACGGCTTTGCAGCAAAGAAACCCGTGCGGTCTCATGCTCGTAGGAGGAAATCACGGACCGGCTATACAATAATGAATCCCGGGTGTATTGCCGCCTTGTCAAGGCGAATTGCTCCGAGAGGGTCTTCCGCTGCCGTTCGGTCTCGTTGTAGTAAGCCTTATACAACGCTATCTGTTTGCGGATGGAGGCCATTTTTTGTGGATAATAATCGATCTCCCTGTAATTGATGCAGGCATGGAGCGCCGAGAGTAGTCCCGAGTAAGCCGCTTGCATATCACCCAGCGATAGCTCCTTGTACTTTGATAATGCCTTGTCCAAGCTATCCACGTCGCTTCCGGATCGTTCCAACACCTTATCCAGATAGATGGCATCGTCCGTGTCGGCGTGATTCTCTATGACCGCCAGCCAATCCCCCTCCCTTACCGGACGATTATCCCTGACGAGCAGCTCCTGTATCTTTCCCGCTGCCCGTGTCACTACCGCCGTCGCGGGATGTTGCCCCGTCAATGTCATGTCTGCCGTGATCACGTCAGGATACTTAAAGAAACAGCTCCCCACCAGCAACGTCACGACCACGAGGAATAACAGCGTTATCCCCCACCGTACGATCCAGGCCGGCACTTGCCCCATCACCTCCTGTACCTCCTCGCTCCTCAGTTCTATGTCCTTATTTCTCTTCTCCAACTAATTTTCAACTTTCAATTCTCAATTCCCAAGCTCCAACTGGTTCTTCACCAACTTATAATAAGTCCCCCGCAAGGCCGTGAGTTCCTGATGCGTCCCTTCCTCCACGATGCGTCCCTTGTCCAGCACCACGATCTTGTCCGCGTCACGTACCGTGCTTAGCCGATGCGCCACGACCACCACCGTCCGTCCTTTATAGAAGGCGTGCAACTGCTCCATGATCTCCCGCTCGTTGTTTGCGTCCAAAGCGTTCGTGGCCTCGTCCAGGAAGATGAAGTCGGGATTCTTGTACACCGCCCGGGCGATCAGGATCCGTTGCCTCTGCCCTTGGCTTACTCCATTGCCCTCCATGCCGATCTTCGTATTATAGCCCAGCGGGAGCGAATCGATGAAATCCCGGATATTCGTTACCGTCACGGCATGCAGCAGGCGTTCCTTGTCCACCACCTCTTCGCCGGGGGCGATGTTGTTGGCGATCGTATCCGAGAAGATAAAACCATCCTGCATGACCGAACCGGTCTTGCTACGCCATACGTGAGGATTCAAGTTCCTGAGGGAGGTATCGCCGATCCTCACGTCCCCCTTGTTAGGGTTATAAAAACCGAGCAGGAGTTTTACTATAGTCGTTTTTCCGCTTCCGCTGGCCCCTACGATGGCGGTCACCCTGTTATGGGGTATCGTCAGGTTGATATCCTCCAGCACGTAATCCCTGTCCGCCCCGTCATAGTTGAAGCTGAGGTTTTCCAACCGTAGCGTCCTGTCATCGGGGAGAACATTCAGTCTTATCCCGCCTACCTCTTCCTCGTCCTCCTTCCCGTGTATCTCGCCGAGCCGCTCCAAACTGATCTTCGCGTCCTGCAAGGACCGTGAGAAATCGATCAATTGCTCGATAGGTGAGGAGAGCTGCCCCACGATGTAGGTCACCGACATCATCATACCCAGCGTCATATCCCCTTGCACGACGGCCCGTGCCGCGATGAAGGAGATGAGTATGTTCGTGGTCTGGTTGAAAAAGACCGCCCCGAGTTGCTGATATTGTTGTAACGCCAACCCCTTGATCCCTATCTTGAAAAGTTTTACCTGTATCCGTTCCCATTTCCATCGCATCTTGGTCTCGCAATTATTGAGCTTGATCTCCTGCATTCCGGTGATGAGCTGGAATAGGTTGCTCTGCTCCCCGGCCGCCTGCGAGAAACGCTTTACGTCCAGCTCCCTCCTCCATCTCATGAAGCCCAGCACCCACGCCACGTACAACCCGTTTCCTAGTAGGAACAATCCCAGTATGGTCCAGTCATAGTAGGCCAGTACGAACCCGAACACGATGAAGTTGACGAAAGAGAAGAGCGTATTGATGGATGTCCCCGTCATGAAAGCCTCGATGCGGTCATGGTCTCCGATGCGCTGCATGATATCGCCCACCATCTTGGTATCGAAGAAATGCAGGGGCAGGCGCATCAGCTTGGCGAGGAAATCGGAGATCAAGGCGATATTGATCCTCGTGTTTACGTGCAGCAATATCCAGCTCCGTATGAAGTCCACGGATAGCTTGGCGATAAAGATCACCAATTGCGATATAAGGATCAAGGTTATGAAACCTAGGTTGTTGTCCCGTATACCGGTATCTACCAAGCTCTGCGTGAGGAAAGGCAGGATGAGTTGCAGTACGCTGGCTGTCACCATGCCCAGCACGAGCTGTGCCATCTCCCGCCTGTAGGGCGATATATATCGGAAAAAGAATCCGAGGTTACGTTTCCTGTCTCTCTCCTCGTCCTCCATCCCGTAGAACTCCGGCCCCGGTTCCAGCAAGAGCGCCGTCCCGGTATCCTGCCCGTCCACCTTGGTACTGACCCAGCACCGCTTGAACTCCTCCCTCGTATAGGTGATAAGTCCCGCCGCCGGGTCCGCTATGTAGAACTTCCCTTTCTTTATCTTGTAGCAAACCACGAAATGCCATTGGTTCCAGTGCAGTATGCAGGGTAGGGGACATTCCTTTTCCAATTCCTCCACCGTGATCCGCACGCCCTGTGTTCGGAACCCGATCGCTTCCGCCGCCTCGCTGATACCCAGCATGGAGACTCCTTCCCGGGTGATGAAGGCTTTCTCCCGTAAGTTCTGGATCGAGTACACACGACCATAGAACTTGGCGATCATACGGAGGCAGCTAGGACCACAGTCCATAGAATCCAATTGCTGATAATGTGGAAACGATCTTAGCATAAATTAAAACATTAGGATATAGACATGATTTAGTTCTTATTTCTTATACTTGATCAGCATTATGACGGGATTGGAATCCTCATTCAATTTCGTCGCGATTTCGTTTAGCCTGCCTTTGAGCTTCCCTTCTTTATAAGCCTCAATCAGTTCAGGCACATCAAAGGGATACCAGTTCGCGATATCTTGATTAATAGATGAAATCCAATAGATCGGTCTTTGATATAAAAAATCAGTATTATATATTTGATATTTGAATATAGAATCTTCCTGTTTGTCGTATACCAACCTACTCACCGGTATTTTTCTCGTTTTAATATCGAGTTTTTTTTCTACGGTTCTCATAAAATAATAACGGCTTGTCACCTCCTCTACAAAAAGAAATATTTCTGTATCCATGGAATATATAGAGGGTGTCCTCACGATAAAAGGCTTAATATGACCGTTTGGCGAATAGGAATATAGGGTATCGGATGAGAGATTCATAAGTATCCAATTATCGGAAGTGGCGGTTGTAGCAAAAAAAGTAGGAATTACTTTTTGATCATTATCTCCGAATATAACCAGTGTTTTCTGTTCTTTAGAAGGAATTGTAATTTTCTGGATAATACTTCCGTCATACTTTGAGATAATCAAATGATAAGGCTGTTGGTCTGCCACCATTCCATAGCCTTTGTTATCATAAGTGATCAGATTATCCTTGTCATAATTAAAAACCTTAAGGTAGTCACTCTCGGGGTCTAGGAAATTAAAGCTTCTTTTAAAGTCCCCGTCTAAATCATATACTGATATTTTCCCTGTATGTGTAACAAATAGCTCATTGTTTTCCTCATCTAGTGTAATTCCTGCAATCCCCGGATATTCCTCGACACCTTGTCCTAAACGGTTTATTTTCCGTATAGCTTTTCCCGTTTTCCGGTCAAAAATGAATATGTTCCCGTCGTTTGTGTTGTTTTTTACTATTATAAATTTTTCGTCGACATCCATGACATTACCATGTGTGATAAATTCGTCAGTCGTTTCCAGCGCAATATATTCCACATCCATAATATCCTGAAGGATTAGCTCCTTTTCTGGGTAATCTTTGCTAACATTGATCGTGACAAGCTCGTCTGTCGATTGCTTATCTTTTCCACATCCCGCTAAGGCAAAGAGGAGGACTACTGAAATTAAATTTACTTTCATGCTAGTATTTATTTTTCTTATGTTTTATCAGCATAATCACCGGATTAGACTCTTCATCCAATGTAGTTGCGATCTCTTTCAGTTTGCCTTTCAATCGTCCTTTCCCGTAAGCCTCGACAAGTTCGTGGGCTTGCAATGCCTGTCCGATTACGAATCCCGGATCTAAAGGTCTTGACATCATATACACTTCTCTTTTGCTGGTATAATCACCATTGTATGTTTTAGGTATGAATACAGAATTTTCTAACCTATCGTACATCAATCCGGAAGTCGGAAACCCTCTCCCTGTTTCAAAATTAAATTCCGCTTTCAACAGGCTCATGAAATAATAACGGTCGGTAAAAACGGTTGGCATAAGAAATACTTCAGGAGGATCCATGGAGTGTATGGAGGGGGTTCTTACGATAAGGGGGATTGTCGTATTAGCATCCGGCAAATAGTGGTATATGGTATCGGATGATGTCTCCATAAGTACCCAATTGGTATGATCTGGAACTATTTGATACATGGCGGTTGGTACTGGAGCGGCCCAGTTCTCCCAGTTTTCCCCATCTCTTGCGACCGGGCTTTTAACTTCATCAAAAGGAATTGATATTTTCCGGGTGATACTTCCATCCTGCTTGGAAAAGATTAAATAATATGGAGGTATGGCGTTTGACGGGTTTTCCAGACTATTATCTGGTACATAAGAGATCAAATTATCCCGGTCGTAATTAAATGTATTTATATGAGATTCCGTACCTTCGGCTTTGAAACTCCTTTTAAAATTTCCGTATAGATCATATACTGAGATTTTACTTCCGGTATAGGCTATGACAAATATTTCCTTGTTTGCTTCATCTAAAACAATTTCAGTAATATCTACATATTCCTCGCCACCTTGCCCTTTCCTGTTTATCTTCTTCAAGGCTTTGCCGGTTTTTCTGTCAAAAACAAACAAATTCCCGTCGTTGGCCCAGTTGGTTATTAATATAACTTCTGCACCAATGGCCATTACTTTGCCTTGGGTAACAAACTCATCATTTGTTTCCAACGGGATGTATTCTACATCCATGAAATCCTGTAGTGTCAATTCCTTTTCAGGATAATTCTTTGTAACATCAACTGTGATGAGTTCATTTGTTGATTGTTTATCTTTTCCACATCCCGCTAACGCAAAGAGAAGGATCGCTGAAATTGTGATTATCCATTTCATTATTCTTACGATTTAAGGTTAAACACTTAGGGCGATACATTCGCTCAATCATGCCTAATTACAAAAATAGGTTATTTTTTCTCGATATCTCTTCTTTTTGCTCAAAACTTATAGCGGTGAATGGAATTCTATCCGTTATTTACATAATTTAGGCAAAGGCTTAGCAATGGATGTTGTTTCCTCTCGCTATCTTGCTATCTTGTGGGTCACTTATCAAAAGGTCGAATAGTTCGTTTATTTCCGGGTCGTTGATTCCCAGATCATCCTTTTCGGACTCCAGATGCCAGCTGACCCATGTTTGTCCTTCCAACTTATCCAGTCTTCGCTATCTAAAAAAGCGATATACTCACCTTGGGCAATCTCCAAACCTGGGTTACGGGCAGCGGACGCTCCCTCGTTCTCTTGATGAATCACCTTGATACGATCCTCTTTCTTAGCGTATTCGTCAGCGATCTTTCTGGATAAGTCGGTCGAGCCATCATCCACCAAGACAATCTCCAAGTGCAGATCGCCTTGGTACATCAAGGAATCTATGCATGTGGTCAAATATTTTTTGCTTCTTGGAAGGCCCTTGTATAATCACCGTTACCGGCTATCAGCAAACGACTATTAGGATGAGCTTCTAAGACCATATGGAACGCTTTGATCAAAGAACTCACACCCTTTATTTCGTCAATCCGACCGGCAAAAAAAATAATTGTTTCTCAATTTTTGTATTATAAGAGACAGCCTCCATTGGATTCATAACCATTAGGGATTGGTTTGTTTTTTGTGTTTTATTAACATGATTACCGGATTGGATTCTTCATCTAAACTTGCGGCAATTTCTTTTAATCGTCCCTTCAACTTCCCTTTTTCATAATCCTCAATGAGCTGGGAAGCCTCGATACTTTGCCAAGATGCGATTTTATCGTCTACAGGAAGTGATTTCATATTCACCGCTCTTTTCTCAGAATAATCGTTGTTATATACAATATATTCAAAAATAGCCTTTTCTTGTTTGTCATATAATAAGTCTGTAGTGGGAAATCCCTCATGTGTCTCGAAGTTATATTCTTTTTTAACCGTTTCCATAAAATAATAGCGGTTAGTAAGAATCCCTAGGAAGAGGAATACTTCCGGATTCATGGATTGTACGGATGGGGTCCTTGCTATAATCGGTATCATTTTATGGTCTGATTGGTACTTATATACTGTATCGGATGATTGTTCTACAAGTACCCAACAATCAAAATAGGGAATTATAGGATTATAGTTATCAGGGATCACGTTGTAATATATATCCTTTGCTTTATCAGAATAGTTTACAGCCATTGATATTTTTTCTTTAAATGGAATCTGGATTTGTTTGGTTGTTCCATCCTGTTTAGATATAATAGTAAAAGCAGGCTTGTCTGTTACCCAATAATTATTAGTTATTAAATTTGTTTGGTTGAAATTGTATAAATGAAAGAAATAGAGTTCATCACCTCGTTTAAGGCTTCTTTTAAAATTCCCATCTAAATCATATACTGATATTTTCCTTGAAAAATGATCGAGTACAAATATTTCATTTTGTTTTTCATCAAGCACAATTCTTTGGATGAACGTATATTCTTCTCCACCTTGCCCTTCTCTATTTATTTTTTTTAATCCTTTTCCCGTTTTTCTGTCATAGATAAAGATATCTCCATCTCTGATTCGGTTTCTGGCAAGAATAATATCCTTTCCGATTGCTAGGACAAGACCTTGGCAAATAAAATCGTCCTTTGTTTCCAAAGGAATATATTCGACATCCATAAAATCTTGAAGAATTAGTTCTTTTTTAGGGTAACTTGCCGTAACATCAACAGTGATAAGCTCATTTGTCGATTACTTATCTTTTCCACATCCCGCTAACGCAAAGAGGAGGATCGCTGGTATTGTGATTATCCATTTCATTATTCTTCCGATTTAAGGTTAAACACTTGGAGCGATACGTTCGCTCAATCATGCCTAGTTACAAAAATAGGTTATTTTTTCTCGTGATCTCTTCTTTTTGCTCAAAACTTATAGCGGTGAATGGAATTCTATCCATTATTTACATAATTTCGGCACAGTCTTAGCAATGGATGTTGTTCACCCTCGCTATCTTGTGGGTCACTTATCAAAAGGTCGAATAGTTCGCTTATTTCCGGGTCGTTGATTCCCGGATCATCCTTTTCGGACTCCAGATGCCAGCTGACCCATGTTTGTCCTTCCAGCTTATCCAGATCATTCTCTAGCTCATAATGCAATGTGGGAAGGTGGAAAACGACTATAGTCGCCTGTTGGAAATATTTCCTGTCGGTGGTTATCACCCAATCAACGGGTACATCCTCTATTTTCAACTGTAGATCTTCCCCATTTATCGTGTTGAATACGAGCATCACTTTTTTACCAGCCTTTATTTGGCAATCTACGCCTGCTACCCAATCAGACACACGCCAATCCGTATATTCTTTCAGCCCGGCTTCTGCCTTGTAGTAATAATTCCTGCATCTTTGTATAGATTCCGGAATCATTTGCCCGCAATCCCTCCAAAATCGATCCAGATAATGTTTGTGTACTATGTATGAGGAATCTTTTATGTTGGGAAGTAGTGTGAAGGCCATGGAATAAAGCCTGAGGATGTTTACATACCACCAGCTTCTCAAGTCAACGCTCGTCTTAGAGGAAACAAATTGATCAGAGAATTTAATCAATCCCTCAGTAACTTGAAATAATGATTTCAGCCTTCGGGCTAGGCTTGTCGTATGCATGACCGATTCTTCGTTCTGGCGGTAATAATAAAACTCAATGTTGGTGATAACCATCCTCTCCGCTTGGCAAAGGACGATGGGACACCATAACTCATCCTCATGCATGATGCCTTCCTCAAAACGAGCCTGCATTTTATGCAGATATTTCCTATTGTATATGTATCTGACGGGTGTAGGCAAATAGAAACACGTTTTGACTAATTCTATGAAACCTTCTTTACCGGAAAGCAATTTTTTTATAGATCCGTTGGAAATACATTTAAAAGGTTTATCCATACTTCCGTCTTGATGGCATAGCCACATATTTCCCATCACGACATCGGCATGATGTTTCACCGCCTCATCATATAGAAGAGATAATGATTCATCTTTAATCCAGTCATCACTATCCAAAAAAGCGATGTACTCTCCCGTGGCAATATCCAAACCAACGTTGCGGGCTGCGGATGCTCCCCCATTCTCTTGATGAATCACTTTGATACGCTCCTCTTTTTTAGCGTATTCATCAGCAATTTCCCCAGACAAATCAGTCGAGCCGTCATTAACCAAGATAATCTCCATACGTAGATCACCTTGGTTCATCAACGAGTCGATACAAACCGTCAAATATTTTTCCACGTTATATATCGGGATAATGATCGATATGTCGATTTGATTGGGCGTATTCATATAATAGTATCAGGCTAGTTGTTTATTACTTGCATTCTTGGAATAAGGATTTATAAAATTCTATCATGTTTTTCCCGAATACCTCCGAGGAATATTTCTCCAAATACCGTTTGCGACCGTTCTTCCCGAGTCGTTTCGCTTCTTCCGGGCTCTGTAATAGGTAGACGATCTTCTGTGCTAATAAAGAGGTGTCGATCTCTACATTATCAGGAGATACTATTAATGGTACTTTCAATCCGCAAGACTCATCTACTACCTCGTTTAATCCGGATGTAGTGGTCGCTATAATGGGCAATTCATGCATCATCATCTCGACAGGGACATAACCAAATGGTTCGAATAAAGAAGGTACAACACCGGCATCGGCCAATTGATAGATCTCAAACAGCTCCTCCTTTTTCAATAGCCCAGTGAAAGTAATTTTAGTGTAAATATTTTTTGCTTCTTGAAAGGCTCTTGTGTAATCACCATTACCGGCTATTAGCAAACGGCTATTAGGATAAGCTTCTAAGACTAGATGGAACGCTTTGATCAAAGAACTCACACCCTTTATTTCGTCAATCCGACCGGCAAAAAGAATAATTTTCTCTTTAGGTCCTACGTGCCATTTCTTACGTAAAAGTTCTTTATCTACCGACATATCAACTACATCACCCAAACCATTAGGAACAACAGAAACTTTCATTGAATCAAGTCCATAATCCTGACATAGTATTTTTTTCATATAATTTGACAAGCAAATTGTATGATCCACCTGGGTATAGTACGCCCTTTCTTCTTCAAACGATTTTTTTACGTTTTCACTAAAACTATCCGGATGTTCTTCATTGAGAATATTACGTAGGCGATTCAGGTTGTCAAAAACAGTAAATCCCCAGTCAGAAAAATGTGCGACAGAAATAATCTTACAATCAAAAGCTTCTTTCAGTTCGCTGACAAGACTCTCATTTTGATGATAATTCAAATGGAACACTAAATCCTTTTTGTCCTTAATATGTAATTGAAGTAAATATACAACATTACGAAAATACAACGCTCTTTGTTTTTGGCTATCTGATGTTCGTTGCTCTGGTATAGGTGAGGGAAAATACCAATGCTCAATGTTCTCTATTTTCTCCATCTGTATATATGGCTTGTCAGATAGCAAATTTATTATACAAATGTGCAAACTTCTATTTTGTAGAGCAAAAGTTAGTTCTCGGATATATGTCCCGACACCAAAAACAGCTCCTCGACGAGTTTCATTAAAGATATATAGATTCATATTAACGACATTTTCTTGGTTAATAAAAGATTATAAAAGTTGCATCCATGACAGATCCGTTGAATTAAGTGCGGTCAATCGCAACAATCCTTCACCCGCATAACCAGAAAGAAGCCCCATAGAAACAGGCTGTTTCTCCATATCTAGATCAGGAAGTTGTTTTAAGATATTATCAATTTCGTTTTGACTAGTATTATGGAAATATTGGCTATTTATACTTTTGCACGCAACGTTACCTATCATAGAATTTTCTAAACGATGAAAGCATACTTCCAAACTCCATTCCCTACATTGTTCTAAGAGATCTTTACAATCCTCATAACCAAATATCTTTTGTAAGTCAAGTAAGAAACAATATACATCTGTTTGTTCTTCCGGAGAAATCTCCGGTAATTTATTTTTGATCAGTTCAACAATATGCCATAGACATTCTCGTGCTTGAGAGGATGGCTTCTGATAACGTAATCTCGAAATCCAATATCGACCATACCCAGCTAATCCGTCATACAGGCTGAAATCCAGCCAAGGATCGTACATAACTGCACGAAGCATCCTTTGATCAAAATCCTCACAAATATCATCTTCTACAATTAAAAAATTATTACGGATTAGGTAATCAATTCCTATGCCTATTCCTGCTATACCTTTTTCATAATCTGCGGGGCTATTTACATGTATTTGATTCTGTATTTCTCCAATCAGATCTAAGGCATAATCTGCAAACAACATGTTTTTTGTATATTGCGCATAATGGAAAAAGAAAATTGCAATTCCCATCTTGCCATGTACTAATCCGGGACTTTCTGTCAATGTGCCGTTAAGTAGGAGTGTACCAACAATATGAGATATTTGTTTCTCTATTGTTGTATTAGAAGAGATCGCCTTTGGATTCATAACTATTTACGATAGTTTCATTTTTTATGTTTTATCAGCATGATCACCGGATTGGATTCTTCGTCTAAACTTGCGGCGATCTCTTTTAACCGGCCTTTCAGTCTTCCCCTTTCATGATCTTCAACAAGTTTGGGAGCCTCTAGGTACAAGATAGATGCGATTTCTTCATTGCCTGGTAATGATTTCATATATACCTCTTCTTTGCTTGAATAATCATTATTATACACGGTATATTTAAATATAGTTTTTTCCTTTTTGTCATATACCAAATCAATACCCGGAAATCCATATTCTTTTTTGACTGTTCCCATGAAATAATAGCGGTCGGTGAGCACACTCGGTAAAAGAAATACTTCTGGCATCATAGATTGAACAGATGGAACCCTTACTATAGCAGGTTTCATAGTATGGTCTTGTGAATATGTATACAATGTATCGGCCGAAAGTTCCATCAGTAAATAATTATTAAAATAAGGAATTATCGGATAAACACACGAAGGAAGGTAGGCATAAGTCATACCAGTTGTTTCATCTTTAGTCCTCATCACTATTGATTTTTTCTCTTTAAATGGTATTTGAATTTCTTTGGTGATACTACCATCTTGCTTTGAAACGAGCATGAATGAATGACCAGTATGAAAAGCCAGAGAATTATTATCATTAAAAGCATCATGGCAAATTAAATTTTCCCTGTCAAAATTAAACATTTCAAAAAACAAAAAATCTCCTTTATGAGGAAGACTTCGTCTAAAATTCCCTTCTAAATCATAAACAAGTATTTTTTTTGCATACATATCGTTGACAAATATTTCGTTATTGTCTTCATCTAAAACGATTTTTAAAATATCCGTATACTCTTCCCCTCCCTGTCCTTTCCTATTTATCTTTCTCAAAGCTTTTCCTTCCCGATTATAGATATAAATATTTCCATCATTGCTTCGGTTTTTTGCAATTATCATATCCTTACCAATAGCTTGAATAAAACCTTGGCAAATAAACTCATCTGTTGTTTCTAACGGAATATATTCGACATCCATAAAATCTTGAAGAATCATCTCCTTTTTAGGGTAATTTGCTGTAATATCTACAGTTATAAAGTTATTAATTGGTTGTTCATTTTTTTTACATCCAATCAATAGAAACAGGATAATAACTAAATTTATATTTTTCATATATACTCGTTTATCTTATTACGACTCTCTAATTAACATATTATCACGATCCATTATTGTCACTTTACATGACAAAGGTTAGGACGACCAATGGCTATTTCATAATTAGATGGAGAGGGGCAGAACCATTGGTATAAACAAGTATTGCATGGCGCTTGATTACGGATACGAAGCCACGATCTGCCTTCTTCTAATTCTTTAGATATGATCTCATAAATACTATGTGTATGTATATTTCCTAATATTGGATAGTTTACATTTGCATAAATATCACCATTAGACATAATGGCTATTTTCCCAAAATCAAAAATATTCATCGATTGATTTATAAAAAAATCACTAATGGAAAGTGGTGTGGATAAAATATCATCCTTTGTTAGAAAAACATTTTCCTTAAAAAAATCTATGTTATCTCCCGTATATACTGGTTTTAATTGGTGTTTTTCAATTCCAAATTCCTCTATAAATTTATTTATTTGCGAATAATTATCCATAGATGTTACTTCAAAAATACATTCAAAAGGTATTGATTGATTAAGTAATAATCGCCTTGAATAATTCCATTTTGATATATCTATTGGGTAATTTATTAATATTGAGTATGAAAAATTATTTACAAATTCTGGCTGCAAAGATATAACATTTGAATAGTTACATGTTATTTTTTTTAATGAAGGAAATTGATCTAAAACAAGTAATAGCTCTTTATAATTCGCAACATCTTTTAAATTTCCAATAATATTAACAGTTGAAATGTTTGGCAATGACTTTAGAAAAGAATTTAAGTCCATTATATTAGTATTGTAATCCACGTAAATACTAATTTCAGATAGATATTCTAAAATCTTTTTACCTGTTGGAAAATTTTGTTTTTTAAACAACTCTTGAGTATTTAATAAACTAGTAAAAGGCATTATTTGAACGGGTTTTGATTTAGATAATTCAATATCAATTATATCACCCATATATTTCGCCCTAAGCTCCATGATAAATTTTCTTATATTGTCTAGATTATATCTTTCAGCAGTTAACAAAACAACACCGCAATTTTCTTTTAGAAGCGTTTCTTTTAATAGTTTAACAATTTCAATATCTTTTGATTCAATAAATGATCCATCAAAAGTATTATACAGTAATACATTGCTATTAACAATGCTAATGTGCACATATGGTTCTATTTTAAACCAGTAATTAGTTGTCTCTTTTTTTGTTATCATATGATTACTATATTTTCTATTATTGAGGAGTTATCTTCTGGGTGTTTTTCAAGAAATGAGAAAATTCGGTGTAATTTTTGAACAAAAGTATTTAAATCGTGAAAACTATCGCAAACGAACTCCTCTGTATCTAACTTATCTAGATTATTATTCTTCATGAGAAATAAACAAACATCACAGGATTTGTTGATGTAGCAATGCTGACATTTTTCTTTAACATGATCATAATAAAAATTATATAATTGCGTAATTTTAGGTATATCAATTTTTACAGATTCATTTACTTCCCCTACGGTTAACTTATGATAGTTAACTTTTTCACATAGAGCTAATTTGCTACTTGTAGTTAACATCAATTTTTTCCAAAATGGCAGGCAAGTACTTGTTGGTAGATATTTTTTCTCTTTAGATAACAAATCTGTTATATTTGAAATATAATAATTAATTGAATAATTCTTTAAAAAAGAAGTTAATTCTTTATATTGTAATAATTCTTCGTGAGGTAATAGATTTGAATCGTCCTTTATGTATTCAGACTCACTTCTTCTATAACTGTGAAATATTTCATTAAAAAATTCTTTTTTACTTGGATTTACGTCATTAGGTGCTAATTCAGAAATTCTTGGAATTTTATGATATCTTGAATAAATAAATTCATATATATCATTTACTGAATTTCTGTCATGCAAGACGGCATTAAAATTTACATTGTCGGTAAAATATTTAGGGTATTTATTCTGAAGATTATCTATATTTACGATTACTTTTTCGAAAGAATTTTCCTTGCTTTTTCTAAAAATTCGATAGCTATGATTTGATTTATTCCCATCTAAACTTATAAGCAATTGAAAGTTGTTTTCAACTAAAAAATGCAAATATTTATGTAGCAATGTGGCATTTGTAGTCATTGTGTATACAATTTCAATTTCTTTCCCTGATTTCAATTGATTAACGACATCAACGATCTGTTTGATAAAATCTCCATTAAAAAGAGGTTCTCCTCCATGAAAGCTGATGTATAATTGGTTTTTTTTACTTTTATGCTTAAGTTCAAAAATGTATTTCAGCAAAATAATTGCATGATCAATATTGATCATTTTTTGATTCCTTACGTCAAACTCTTCATAAAAATCGCCAAATACGCAATACGAACAATTCAAATTGCAAAAGTCTGTCGTTTCAAATACAATTTGTGGAACTTGCGCTATATTGTTTTTTATTACAGACTCATCTATTTTGCCAAAATTAACAGGGTCTACTGTGGAGAAAAAATTATGTTTTTTCAGATATTCATATTTTTTAATATAATACGGATCTGCATCTGCTGATCCTTCATAAGCTTTTCTGAAATCAGGATGTACTAATATCGATAATTTAGATTGATGATTATAGATATATAAATTATCATTTTCTGAAGTGTGAATGAGTGTCTTAAACATAATAGATTAGTTAATCATATCTCCCAATAAGCAAGAAGTTGTTTACTGGGAGACACATGTTATAAAATCTGTACAATACTACTACAAACTAAGCATGCGTTTTTTCCACATAATGTCAATATGCAGCACCAGCACCATTCGAACCTCCTCCAGTGTTTTCATAGCCAGAAACGCCTGCACAAGCACACTTGCATTGACAACCTCCTTTTAAAGCATTTAGTTCACGCTTTTCCAATTCGGCTTTTCTGAATTCATTTAACTTAAGTTTACCTAATGTTTTCATTTTCTTACGTATTAAATTAGTTCATTATTAATAATATATATTACAAATATAAGTGTGTGTGTTTATTTGATAATTAGCCTAATTGAGTCTATTTTGCGCTTATTGCTTCAGGCCATCATAATTTAATATTAATTATAACACATTATAGTAAATGAATGATTGTCTCTAGATGGATTCTATTAGAGCCTTTGATTAAAATTTCATAACCTTGGAGTGGGTTAGTCGATAAATACCGATATAATGCCTCAACGTCAAGGAAACACTGATAAATAGAGCTCACTGCCGTAAACTGATCACCACAAAGTAGGATTTTTTCAAAACCATATCTATTAAGTGCCTCTATTATTTCAGCATGGTACTGCAAACTGTTTATCCCTAATCCGAGCATGTCTCCTAAAATTACAGCCTTAGGTTTCGCTTTCAGTGTGGAAAAGCTAGCCAAAGCAGCATGCATACTACAAGGATTTGCGTTAAAGGTATCAATTATTAGCTCATTACGTAACGTTTTTTTCCACTGTGAACGATGATTAGTGGGGATATAGTCGCTAATCACACGATTAATTTCTGAACAAGGAATATCAAAATGAAGTCCAACAGCAATTGCAGCTAATGCGTTCCACAGATTGTAGTTACCTGCCATGTGTGTTGATATGGTATACCCAACTCCGGCATTTTCCCAATTAAAACAGAGACACGGTTCTGAACTTATCATTCGACCGGAAACAAAAGCATCTTTACTTTCACCATAAGAAATTTGCTCTAAACCTCTGGCTATGGACTGAAGATGTGTATTTTCCTTATGGATAAATATTTTACCACCAAATTGGCGTAAATAATCATAAAGCTCACCTTTGGAACGTATCACACCTGCAAGTGAGCCGAATCCTTTGAGATGGGCCAATCCCACATTAGTGATAATGCCATAACAGGGTTGGATAATTCGAGCTAGTTCTCGTATCATTCTAGGGCAACAAGCACCCATTTCAATAATAGCTACTGTATGCTCAGGTTTTAAGCGTAACAAAGTAAGAGAAGCACCTAAAGAAGCATTTTCACTTCCCTTTGTAGATACTAAATTGTATTTGGTAGAAAGTACGGCTGTTATTAAATCTTTAGTTGTTGTCTTACCACATGTACCTGTAATACCTATGACTGGCGTTTTTAAAATTTTGTGGTGAATTTTTGCTAATTGCTCCAATGTTTGCAGAACATCATCTACTAATATATAGAGATTGTTAGTTATTACCATGGGGTTATCGACAACTGCATAACGGCATCCCGCATCTAATGCCTTTTGTGCAAATTTATTGCCATCGTAAGAATAGGTTTTTACAGCGAAAAAAAGAGAATTAGGCAAACTCATCTGGCTATCTGTACAAATGACTGGATATTCTTTGAAAATTTGATACAGTTCAGAGATAGGCATATAGGATAATCTATTTTTTTGTGGTAAATAATCGTTATTTTTTATTAGCCATGAACCTAAAAAATAATGGATAGCAATAGCATTTTGTAGTTTTTTTTCCAATATCTTTTCATCTGCTTTACCATGAATATAATTTTTCACCTCTTCTCTTGAGAAAGGAGATACTAGTTCTGCTGGCAAAATATCAACTGTATCTTTATTATGATAATTTTCATAGAGGTTGGTTAACATTGACGCCCCTGTAGTATTTAACACATCTTGATATTTATTTCCTGTATAGAATATTGGTGTGGTTTGAAGATGCACAATAATATTGATAAAAAATGGATGATTTGGAGGTGTAATGATCAATGCATTATTAATATAGGGGACTTTATTACAAAAGCGATAATGTCCTTCTGGTTCCGAAGCAAAATGACATTTACTTCCATCCAATATATATCTATCGAAAGATTCTAAACATTCATAGTCAAAATCCACATACAAACCTCCTATCTTATAAAGAATTAGGTAGCGTATTACATGCCAACGTTGCACATTATATTGATATCCAAAGTAGATATCAATCATTTCTGGATAGTAATCGTAAATAAAATCAACTATTCGGCTTTCATCCCAAAACTCATATTTCCAGTCAGGATGATGCTCTTTCCAAGTTTCACCTAACAATTTATATGCGTCCCCCAAATATTCGGTACGTCCCTCCCAAATCTGATGAATTATCTTTGGAATCATAATAATGCAGATTGATTTTATTTATTTATTTATTTTAATGTTTAATAGGTGATAATAGTCGCAAAATTCAATAGCCTCCTGTATGGAATGTGCTTTTAATTTATTAAATAAAGATTTTATCTGATTACGTATAGTATTTTGACCTTTGTATAAATCATTAGCTATCTCTACCGTATTTTTACCTTGTTTGGCAAGCATAAGTATCGCTTTCTCTCGTTCTGTAAGCAGTTCTCTTGTTTGTTGTTTCCAGCGTCTAGTGATAAAATTATACTCTTCGTATATTAATATGTTTTTGTTATGCAATAATAAATTTCCAGTCTCTTTGTAGGTTGAGCTTCCTACAATACAAATAAAGTAGCGCAATTGGTTATTTAGACAAATAGGTTTCATCCGTTGATATACCATTTGTGATAGGAAGCGTGATGAAAAAGAATATTTGCGAAGCAAACGAAGGGTACAAGAAAAATAATCTATTTCATTCCATTTATCTTTTCGGTCATTTAGGTATTGAGGAATGATCTTAAGTATGTTTGTCCATAAAGGCAAGTCATCAGGATGGATTATTTGTTTATAGAAATCATAGCCAAGCTTCATTGCCTCTTCCGTGGAATGATCGCATAAGAAAAGGTTATCAGGTTTAATATAGCAAAATCGCTTTTGGACCACGTCAAATACATAAAAGCTATCAGTGGTAAGTGAAGAAAACACTTTACAATATTGAATAAATGCAGACTCTTGATCATTAGTGGTATCTGTTATTTTCCCGGCATATTTGGGAAAAAAATCTTCAAAGGTATTCATAATCATATTATTTTTAGGTTAATTCTTTAGTTTACTCGTGCCAACTGCCGAAGAAATAATGTATCGCAAATGATTTTTCAACTTTGCTCTCAATAGTCATAGATGTTTCCTCTTTCATGATTTTTCTTATATCTGAATGAGTTATAGGAGCGATGAGTTCTGCCGGAATTAACGTAATCCGTTCCTGATATTTACTATTATCATATATCCGAGTTGTTAGAAATGGGCCTGTGGTGTTAAGTATTAATTCTACTGAATCAGTGTATGTTCCGGCTTTTGTGTTATCATAAAAAACTGCATCGATCAACTCTTTGAAATAAGGATGCTCCGGAACTGTTGCCATAAAAGCATTTCCAACAATGTAAGGTACATGGATACGGACAGCGTGAGCTTCCGGTTCCAATCCCATGGCACATTCTGTATTACATAATATAGGGGTGATATTTTCCGTACATTCATAATCCATGTCTACATATAGACCACCAAACTTATAAAGTATTAAATACCGGATTGCGTCCCAGCGTTGTACATTATGTGAAAAAGCATTATAGGCCGGAATAAATTCCGGATAATAGGTTTTCAAAAATGTCTCAATATCATTTTTATTCCAAAACCGATACTTCCAATCGGGATTTAGCTCTTTCCATGATTGGGAGATCTCGACTAAAGAAGGAGGTGGTCCCGCTAAATCCTCATAGATCTGATGAATGATCTGTGGAATTTTAGGATGTATATGATTATTTCGGATTGCGGCGACAAAGTGCTCTTTTAAGTAAAAGTATTCTTTAGGCATATACAGTTCCTCGAAAGATGTATTATATTCTTTGGTTTGTGAATATAAATCGGCTTCTATGTCCGGACAGATGAAAGATGGATGAACAATATGGTCGATTTCCTCGTTTTTGATGTTGGTAAATGGATGATTTTTTATAGCATGGGGCATTTTGTCATAATATGCGATCTTTGTTATTAAATTTTTGTTTGGAATGATCGATAATCGATTATTGATAAGGTTCGTGTATGCGTATTTTACCTCCCAAAAATGTTCATTACTGTGATTTGCTATATTGAAGAGCCTGTTCCAGCGATATTGGAATGGAGCGTGAGAAGGTAAATTTGATAAGTAATCCAGTTGGTTAAAAAGATCGTACTTGTTTTCGTTAAGGCAGTGCTCTTGCCAAACTCGTCTCCAACCAGCCCATCCGGATACGTGGGTTAGGTTAGAATAATAGTAAGTTCCGTCTCCCCTGTTTTTACCGAATTGATAATTACTTCCGGATATATGTCCGATGCGTTCGTCGTTTCTGAATTTTTTTAGTAATGTCGTACAAAAACCAAAGAATGAAAGAGAGGGTACACAGTCATCTTCTAGTATGATTCCTTCGGGCTCTTGCTCGAAGAACCAAGAAATCGAATGAAAACAGTGTTTGTCGTATCCTTGATTTTTTTCCTGATATAGTTTAAATACTTGGCATTCCCAATCAATGTGGGAAACAATGGACGTTGTTTCCTTACATATTTTACACTGTGTGTCATTAGTTGATTCATCTACTGCTATATATAGTCTTCTTGGTTTCACCACTTTGATACGATCAAATACTTGCTTTATATTTGATCGATTAAAGGCTATAAGGAGAATCGCTATTTTGGGGTCGTAGATTATCATAATATGTATTAGTTCTTGATTAATGACAAACTTAGTATTTCTGTAAGGTTACACTTAGAGTTCCTAATAACATAATTCAATGCAAGCATCCAGGAAAAACGTATCATTGGGGGCACTGTACAGTGATTATCACAATAGTGATGGATCAACTATATAATACTGTTTAATCCTGAAGCTTGCATATGATAAAGAATAATACCTAATTATTTTGTATGATGAAATCTCCCGTAAGCTGCCCTAGGCGATGTTCTAACACTAGATAAAAGCATCCTGTGCCAGCCTGATCTAAAGAGATGGATACACATTCACCTGCTTCGCCGGAGACTACTTCGTTATATAGGATAGCTCCTTGCTCATTTACAACTTGGACAGTCAAATCATCCAGAGCATCTATAAAATGTATGCTCAATAAATTTCCGTCGATTGATACCGTTGGAGGATTGGGGATTATCGAACGATATCTTTCTTTACCCCATGTTCCTTCGGTTGGAACGGTATCTCCCAATACTACTTGAGGTAAAAATATACCTAAGCAAATAATTAATAAGGTCAACAAATGCTTATTCATGATATCTTATGGTTTAAATTTTTTGCAATTTAAAAAGTTTAATGAAGGTAAGGCAAGAAATCCAGAACAAAGTTCAGAACATATTTTTGTTCTGAACCTGTTCTGATTTGTATAGAGTTAAAAACCAGCGATAAACGAATTAAAATCCTGAACGCTTCCAGTTTTCTTAAAGATTTTTTTATAGAGACGAGAACGGAGTGGCGAGCTATTGTATCGCAATATCTTTGTCATCTTTGTAGAGCTAAGTTTTATCTTTGTCAAGTAACAAACCTGTATTTCCTTATAGGAGATCTTCGGATAGCTCTTCTTTAATCGTGCCGTAAAGTTATTGAAGGTTTGATCTAATAGTTTTTCTAATGCTCTCCATTCATCATCGGTTAGTTTTACACAGTCTTCCGTATGGATTTTTTTATAAATATCAGAGTCTTCCATTTGAGCAATCCGTAAAGATTGCCTCTTTTCATCAGCATCTATACTCTCATTATGAATTTCCAGTACTCTCTTCTCTTGCAAGAGCTGTTGACCTTCCCATCCTTCTTGTCGCTCTTTTTCCATGGCTATTAGTTGTTCTTGCAATTTCTCAATCTGTTGTCTGTTTTCTTCTTTTATCCGGAGATTGTTTTGACGTTGTTTCTCGATAGTCTGCTCCAATATCTCTTTTTGGTTTTTTATTTCTTTCTCTCTTCTTCGCCAATAAGAATAAATCCCTAAGCTTATAAAAACACATGCACAGATAATCAAAGCATACAGATAGCGTTCCTTATCTTTTTTCATTACTTTTATTTGAGACTGGTATAGTGCTTCTTGAATTTTCTGATAGTTGTAAAAATAATCCATTCTCCGGATTGACTCTGTTTCCACGATTCTATCGATAGAGTCTCTGCACGCTTCATATCTTTTATTTAAAGTGATACTCTCTATCCATGCGGATTGTTTTTCTTTTACATATGACAGATATTTCAATGCTCCCGCATGAGTTTGTAAAGAAGGGTTGCTTAATGCCTTTTGCAGATAATATTCCGAGGAATCGATTTGCGCTGTCTCTAAATAGTATTTGCCTAGCACCAAATGGGTCGGAAAACGTGACTCCTCTGTTCGAAAAAGCCGTAAGGCCTGATCTATATATTTTGCGGCGACCTCATACTCTCCCTTTTCTAAATAAATATTGGCTAATTCATTGGGAATAGTTCCGTTACCCATAGCAGGGGCATAAGGTAATGCCTCACGGTAAACCTCTATTGCATCGATGAGTTGTTGAGTTACGGTATATGCTCTTCCTAGGTCTCTTAACACGTAGGCCTGTCCTATCGTATCACGAATCATTTCGAAACAATTATTGGCTTGTTTCAAATAAGGAATTGCTCTTTCATATACATGTTGATAAGTGTAGAGCATCCCTATCTGATTATTGATTCGTCCTAGCAATGCATAGTCTTTCACTTGCTTTTCATCTCGCAAAGCCTTTAAAAAACATTCTTGTGCTTTCATTGGTTGATCGAGGTCATTATTTATCAGTCCTTTGTAATACCAAGCTTTCGCTTTTCGTTCCAGATCGTCTGTTTCCTCATAATAATCCGTTGCGATCGTGATCAGCGAGTCGGTTTCATGCTTAACAAAAGTCTTGTCTTGTGCTTCTGTTAACAGCAAATAATAATGTGCCTTATCTTTTCGGGATAGGTTTTCTTTGTTCTCTATTTGTTCAAGGAGCATTAAGGCGCTATCCGGATGTTGGGGCATAAGGTTCTCTATTTTTCGGAAGTCTATGGTTTGATGGCCCATTCCGTCGCAAGAGATCCATATAATAAGTATTAGAATTAACAGGAAAACAATGTTTTTCTTCATCTGCGTATTATTTGTTGGCGATAAAGATAATACAAAAAGGCGAGGATATTCCGGCTGGAAAGTCCGACTTTTTTGAACGGTTTTTATTTCTGTTGTAAATGCATTGAATAACAGGTTGTTATGCTAGATGCAAACTGTCTGTTTATGGCTTGTCAAATGAATAACTTACGAGTAGGGGTAGCCGTAAGCTTACGAGTTGGGAAATGATTAGTTATTCACTTGAGAAGCCTTTTTGGGGAGAAGATATACTTAGATGCCACTTGAAGTATATCTTCTCCGGGCATAGGATATATACTTCATCGGCAAAGTAAGTATATATGGATAAAAGCAGGCTTTTTACCTTACCAGCCACTTCTCAATATTGCGGGTTTCAGAGGAGAAGTTCACGCCGATCTTGAAGACCTCCCGATTGTCTCCGGCGAAAGGTAGGGCGTAGCCTTTCTCCTCGATCTGCCGCAGGGCCTCCTCGGCGGTTCCGTTGAGCTTGAACTCCATGATATATACATAGCGATCGGTTTGCAAGACGAGGTCTATACGCCCGTTCGAGGTATGGTACTCCACTTGCGTGTACAGGCCGACCAGCTTGAAGACGATGAAGAGGACGTTCCGGTAATGCAGCTCCGTGTCTCGTTCCGGCTTTTGCCCGGCGATCACCTCGTAGGGTGTGTCGGCGAAGAAGCTTTGGAGGCGGTGGAAGAAGGCGTCGTAATTGCCAGACCGTATCTCCCGAACGAACTGTCCGATCTCGAAGGGGGTCTTAGAGGCTTGTATGCTCGTATAGAAAGGAAGTAGGTATTTGACGAAACCTTCTTCCACCTCCTTGTTCGGGAAACCCAGTCGATAAATGCCAAACTCAGGATCATAGCCCTTGATGGTCAGATACCCGCTTTGGTAGATGACGGGTATGGGATTGTTCGAGGCGGAGTCGATGTTGTTCAGCACATCGGCGTCGGTCTCCGTGTTGGCCATCTCGTAGAGGTCGTAATGGGTGTGCTTGAGCAGCTCCACGAGGTAGGAGGGTGTTCCGGTCTCGAACCAGTAGTCTCCGAATTCCATCTTAGCGAAGGTATTCAATAGGCTGAATGGATTGTATATACCCTCGGACTTGGCGGTGAAATGGTATCCGTCATAGCGTTGCTTGAGTTTTAGGCAGGTTTCCTCGTAGGTCGTCATTTGGGTATCAGCCAGTTCCTTCACTTCGTCTTCCAGATAGGCATGTATCTCTTTTTCTGTGATGCCGCATATCTCGACGTACCGATTATCCATCGACAGGTCCATGAGGTTGTTGAGGTCGCTGAATACGCTTATCTTGCCGAACTTGGTCACGCCGGTCAGGAACGCTAGGCGGATATATCCGTCCATGCTCTTCAGAACGCCGTAAAACGCTTTCAGTATAGAGCGGTAGGCCTCCTGTAACTCCAGATTCCCGATCGCCTGTAGCAAAGGCTTGTCATACTCGTCTACCAGTATGACCACTCTCCGTCCTGTTCTCTCATAGGCACGGCGTATCACGCCGGTGAAACGATCGGATGGTGTTATCTCTCTCTCGTCTTTCCCCCACAGGTCTTCCCAAAGGTTCAGATAACGTCGTAATATACTCTCTAATGCCCCAGGGTCAGAATATCTCTCCGCATTTAAATCCAAATGTAAGATGGGGTATCTTATCCAGTCTTTTTCCAATTTCTCCATTGCCAGTCCCTCGAACAGCTCCTTCTTTCCTTGGAAATAGGCCTCCAGCGTGGACAGCAACAGGCTTTTCCCGAAGCGTCGGGGGCGGCTGAGGAAATAATATCGTCCGGTTGTTACTAATTGGTAGATTAGGGCGGTCTTATCAATATAGAGATAACCATCTTTGCGAAGGCTCTCGAAGTTCTGTATGCCGATGGGATAAATTGTCTGGTTCATATCGTCCTATATTTTATGCGACTTATAAGCAAAGTTACATAAAATATAGGAGAGGAACCGTATCTTTAGAAGTAAATTTTCAACAATAATATCTTACTATGAAGTCGATTTATAACTAACTGATAGTAAGACGGATAAATATGCTTGTCGGATTTCCGTAAGAACACGTACATGTTTTCACGGATTCACGTACGTGTTTTTGGGAATTCACGTACGTGTTTTCCGAAAAACATGTACGAATAAAAAACAAGTCTGGAAAAATAGACAATAAGTAAGAAGTTTTTATTCCTTATACTTAGCCACCATAATCACGGGGTTGGATTCCTCATTTAATCCCGCTGCGATCTCATTCAAGCGGCCTTTCAGCTTACCTTTCTCGTAGTCTTCCACCAACTCATTGGCTTCTAGTTTCTTTATGAAAGCGATCCCATCGTTATTGATGATCTTTAGTATTCCGTGTTCGTACCACATATCAACGGGTGTCTGATCTACGAAATCGTTATTATATACGACACACTCAAAGATAGCGTCCTCTTGTTTATCATATACCAAGTCGGTTCTGGGGAATCCGGTTTCTTTCTCAAAATCCCATTGTTTCTTTGTTGTTTGCATGAAATAATACCGGTCGGTAAGAATACTTGGATAAAGAAATACTTCCGGGGCCATAGAGCGGATAGGTGGAGTCCTTACGATAAAAACGGTGATATCTTATGCTCATAAGGGAGTTCGATTTCCTTGACAATGCTCCCGTCTTGTTTGGACAGGAGCCAAAATGCGCTTTTTCTCAGATTTTTATAATTGCCAATCTCATCGTAGCAGATTAAGTTGTCTTGATCGAAATTGTATATCTTCCCGCTATTGAAATTAAAATCTTTATCGTACTTTAAAGTTCGCTTAAAGTTTCCGGACAGGTCGTATACGATAAACTGGCTCGAATAGTAGTTGTTGATAAACAGCTCACCTTTCTCCTCATCGAGGGCAATAGACCCGATATTCGTGTATTCTTGGCTACCTTGGCCGCTGCGGTTGATTTTTCTCTGGCCTTTTCCGGTCCGGTCGAAGATAAATATATCTCCGTCTTGTCCGTTCTTGTTTCTAAGGATTATGAGATTTTTGCCGATGGCTTGCATGCTGGCTGAGGTTATGAATTCCTCATTCGTTTCTAATGGGATGTATTCCACATCCAAAAAGTCTTGAAGAATCAGTTCCTTCTTCGGATAATTTGCCGTGATATCCACGGTTAAAAAGTCGTTAGCCGGTTGCTTGCCACTTTCGCATCCCGTTATCAGGAACAGGATCATCGCAGAGATTGTGAGTATAAGTTTCATGGTAGTATGTTTTTAAAGGTGTCCCTTTAGCAAACATATGCTTTTCTCACTGTCAGAAAAATATTTTATACATCTATTTTCGTGAATGTGTTGTTTAACATTATCTTTGCAAGACAATGAACGTGAATATGGAAGATGATTTTGATATAAGGGATGCCCGGATGCCGGAAAACGAGCGAGAGTACGAGAACGTGCTTCGGCCGCTTTCGCTCCGTGACTTCAGCGGACAGGCGAAGGTGGTGGAGAACCTGAAGGTGTTCGTCATGGCTGCCCGCATGCGTAAGGAGGCGCTGGATCATGTGCTTTTGCATGGACCTCCCGGGTTGGGAAAGACGACGTTGTCGAATATTATAGCGAACGAGTTGGGGGTTGGTTTCAAGGTCACGTCGGGGCCGGTGCTGGATAAGCCGGGAGATCTGGCCGGGGTATTGACCTCGCTGGAGAAGAACGACGTGCTTTTTATCGATGAGATTCACCGGTTGAGCCCGATCGTGGAGGAATACCTGTATTCCGCTATGGAGGATTACCGGATCGATATCGTGATCGATAAAGGACCGAGCGCCCGCTCGATACAGATCGATTTGGCTCCGTTTACATTGATTGGCGCTACGACCCGTAGCGGCTTGCTGACTAGTCCGCTGCGTGCCCGTTTCGGTATCAATATGCACTTGGAGTATTATGATATGGAGACGCTGACGAAGATCGTGCTCCGTAGTGCTAATATCTTGAATGTAAAATGTGAGTTGAACGCCGCAAGGGAGATCGCTTCCCGTAGCCGGGGTACGCCTCGTATCGCCAACGCTTTATTGCGCCGTGTGCGTGATTTCGCTCAAGTGAAGGGGAACGGAGATATCGATAAGGCGATCGCTTGCTTCTCTCTGGAGGCGTTGAATATAGACCGGTATGGCTTGGATCAGATCGATAATAAGTTGCTGACGACGATCATTGATAAATTCAAGGGAGGCCCGGTCGGATTAACGACGATCGCCACGGCTTTGGGCGAGGACCCCGGAACGCTAGAAGAAGTGTACGAGCCTTTCTTGATCAAAGAGGGCTTTATCAAACGCACGCCCCGTGGCCGTGAGGTCACCGATTTAGCTTATACCCATCTGGGACGTAGCCGGGTGGGGGAACAAGGTTTTTTATTTGATTAGACAGATACGATATGGCAGGAGGAATGAAGCGGCTCGCTAAAGAGACAGCGGTTTATGGGTTGAGTAGTATAGTGGGGCGTTTCCTGAATTGGATGTTGGTGCCGATGTACACACGTGTGTTGGCCGGAACAGGGGATTATGGGATCGTGACGAATTTATATGGTTGGACAGCCCTGTTGCTGGTCTTGCTTACTTATGGCATGGAGACGGGGTTCTTCCGTTTCATCAATAAGAAAGAGGAGCAAGAGCCGATGCGGGTGTATGCTTCCGTGCTGTATTGCTTGCTGGGAAGTTCGGCGCTGTTTAGCGTAGCGGTTTTCGCTTTGTTACCATCTATTAGTGCCGGCTTGGGATATGGCGACCATCCGGAGTATATCGGGATGATGGCGGGTATCGTGGCGGTAGACGCTTTTTGTTGCATTCCGTTCGCTTATCTTCGGTATAAGGGGAAAGCATGGCGTTTCGCCGGGATTAAGTTGCTGAGTATTTTCTTGAATATTATCTTGAATATATTCTTCTTGATCACTTGTCCGTGGTTGCATGCGCACTATCCGGAGGCGATAAGCTGGTTCTATCGTCCGGATTATGGGGTAGGCTATGTATTCGTGGCGAACGTGTTTACGACACTGATAACCTTATTGCTTTTGATCCCGGATATCTTGCCGGGCATACGGGCGAAAGTAGACGGAACGGTATTGAAACAAATCTTGCGTTATTCCTTCCCGATCCTCATTCTAGGTATTGCCGGTATCTTTAACCAGACGGCAGATAAGATCCTGTTTCCATTCTTGTTTGATGATAAGGAGTACGCGAACGAGCAATTGGGTATATACGGCGCATGCTTCAAGATCGCCGTGGTGATGGTGATGTTCACGCAGGCTTTCCGGTATGCCTATGAGCCGTTTATTTTCGCTAAAAACAAGAGCGATGATAATAAGAAAGCCTACTCGGAAGCGATGAAATATTTCATCATATTCGCCTTGTTTATCTTCCTCGGGGTAATGTTCTATATCGATATCTTGAAGTACTTTGTCGGGCCGGCTTATTATCCCGGATTACGGGTAGTGCCGATCGTGATGCTGGGCGAGTTGTTCTTCGGTATTTATTTCAACCTCTCCTTATGGTATAAGTTGATCGACCAGACACGATGGGGCGCCTATTTCTCCACGATCGGATGTGTGGCCACGGTCTCTATTATCTTGCTGTTCGGTCCCTCGTACGGTTATATGGCTTGTGCGTGGGCATCGTTCTTTTGTAATTTATTGATGATGCTTTTATCCTATTTTGTAGGACAAAAGAAATTCCCGATCGAGTACGACTTGAAATCCGCATTTCTTTATTTCGGAGTGGCGACGGTGTTATACGTGGCAGGCATGGCACTGCCGATACAGTCTGAATGGCTCCGGTTGGGATACCGCACGATCTTATTAGGCGTATTCATCGCATTTATAGTTAAAAGGGATTTACCTTTACGAGAACTCCCGTACGTAGGACGTTTCTTCCGTTAATCGGTAGGTTCGGAGGGCTTGGACGGCGTGGCGATTGGCATCGTGATAACGAAGCGTGAGCCTTTCGTATAAGACGGATCTGTCTTTATCTTACCGTTTAGCCGGTTAACGATCAAGCGACATAGGTAAAGCCCCAGGCCAGAGCCGGGAATGAAATCATTGGTCTTCGTGAAACGCTCGAATATCCATTCCTGTTTGTCTTGAGGGATGCCGCAACCCGTATCTGTTACCGACAAGGTCACTAAATTGGCTCCGCTATCCAGATGGTATGAAAGCGTGATGCTTCCTTTCTCCGTGAATTTATTCGCGTTTGCCAGCAGATGCGAGATGATCAAACTGAAATAAGCACGGTTGGTCAAGATCATATCATTCTCCTTATCGCCTTCCACCACATAGTTGATCTCCGGCTTCTCTTGATATTTCTTTACCTGTTGCATCTCATGTAAACAAAGCTCATGGATACGTGTGGGAACAAGAGGAAGGGAATCATTGCCGCTATCGAGCTGGGCGATCTCAAGGAGATTGTTCAGCATGGAAGTCAAATGGTAACAGTTTTCATAGATAATACGGCTGAAAGCCTGTTTCTCGTCCATGGAGATATCGTCGTTGGTGATGAGTTCCGAGAAACCGTTGATTGCGTTTAAGGGAGTCCGTATCTCATGCGACATATTCCGGATGAAGGCGGTCTTCATCTCCTCGCTTTCTTGTGCTTTCTGGTTCGCTATCAAGACCTGCTCATTGGATTTTTGTAGTGCTTGATAAAGAGATCTCATTTTGCCTAGCCGGAAAAAGATATAGAATACGGTGCATAAAGCTAGAAGCAATAAGGACATATACAGGTAATTCTCTTTCTTGCTTTCCTGTAATTCCAGTTCCAATGATTTCTTTTCGATCACCAACTCGTTCGCCCCTTTCTCGATCTCCAGATTTTCCATTTTCTTCCTGAGTTCTTGCATACGCAAGGTATCTAGCAATACTGCGTACTCCTTGGATGTCTCATAGGCCTCCTTGTACATCCGGAGGCTGTCGTAGGCGGCAGCTTTGGCGGATACATAAGCGATTACATGTTCCTTGTAAAGCGGTATCTGTTTGGAGAAATTGATCAAAGAGTCGCTGAACTCAATGAATTTCTTATAGTCCTTAATGCCTAGGTAATAATTTGATGAGGTGTAGTAGAGCTCATACTCCGGGGCGGCGCTAGCTGATTCCGGATAAGCCTTCAGCAGATTCATGAACTTACGGTAATAAGAGGTCGCCAAATCCTTTCCAATAGCCTCGGCGCTAATGGCAAGGTTTGAATAAGCGCTTAATAATTGACGTTTGTTGACTGCGTAAGGACGTTTCCTCATCTCCGGGATGTTAGAGTAACCTAAGATCGTATTTAGGTAACGGGTAGCATATTGTCCTCGTTCTTGAGGGTTACTCGCATAAGCGCATAGCATGAAATAGGTGTTAGGCAAGAAATTGTACGCATATCGTAGGGGCAGTTTTTCCGCCTCGGCCAGAACATTGTCGAAATATTCTCTTCCTTGCTTAAAGTCCTCCTTAAGCATATTTTCTTCCATAATGCTGTTGCTGACAGCCATACCAAGTATATAATTGCAGGCTATTCTCTCGTAGGGAGACAATTTATCAGGTTCTTCCAGCTTGAATAGGCAATTCATGAGGACTTTCTTTCTCGGTTCACCGGATGTGTAGAATATGACGCGCGTATCTTGTATCATTTTCATGAACGACACGAGGCTGGCTCTGGCTTCTCCTTTTAGCTCCTGCTCGGCCTTGGCGATGTAGATATTTGCGCTATCGGTTTGGTCCGTGTTGATATAACGTCGGAGAATCTCGGTCAACGCCGCTTCCTTATAGTAATTGTCATTCGCTTTTAAGGCCTCCTGATAGAGTTGTTTAGCGTTTACTAATATGTCATCGTTTCGTGAGATATCCATTAAATTGGTAAGGATTTCCAGTCTAGAGCGTTCGGAGGTTGCTTTTTGCAAGGCGCTTTTAAGCGAGTCTGGCGTTGTCGTTTGAGATGAAACGACAAAGGACATAAACAATAAGCATAAAAGCATTAGATATCGTTTCATACAAATAGGATCTCTTTTTGTTGTGTTACAAGTGCAAATATACGTAATCTCACTATAAAAAAACGATTAGATAGTTAGAAAAACAAACAATTGAAATATCTTTGCATAAATATGGGACAAGATTAATACCGCATGGAAAAAGGATTGCTACATAAACAGATTATGGATTTTTTTGTCCGTAATTTCGACGTCAGGCAGGACAAAGAGGACGAACTGGACACGATAGAATCTATTAAGAAGGGAGTCGAATTTAAGGGGACAAATTTATGGGTACTTATTTTCGCTACATTTGTGGCCTCTCTCGGATTGAATACGAACTCTACGGCCGTGATTATCGGCGCCATGCTGATCTCGCCGTTGATGGGACCGATCATGGGATTCGGCTTGGGATTGGGAATCTCCGATTTCGAGTTGATCAAGCGTTCGTTCCGTAATTTCGCTACCGCTACTATTTTTAGCGTGATTACCTCCACCTTATATTTCTTGATCTCACCGATCAGCGAGGCGCAAAGCGAGTTGCTTGCCCGTACGCAACCTACGGTATACGATGTATTGATCGCTTTCTTCGGCGGTCTGGCCGGAATCGTGGCGAGCTCGACAAAGAGTAAGGGTAACGTGATTCCGGGTGTAGCTATCGCTACGGCTTTGATGCCTCCGCTTTGTACGGCTGGATTCGGGTTGGCGAGTGGCAATTTGTATTACTTTTTCGGTGCTTTTTATCTGTATTTTATCAATACGGTTTTTATCAGTTTGGCTACGTTTGTCGTCGTTCGTTTGTTGAAATATCCGAAGAAAGTTTTCTTGGATAAACAACGGGAAAAGATCGTGACTCGTTACGTGGGTATCATTGTTTTTTTCACGATCGTGCCGAGCCTTTTCTTGAGTTATAACTTGATCCGGAGTAGTTATTTCAATGATCGGGTACGTAACTTCGTATCGGAGGAGTTGACTTTCCCGAATACGCAAATCTTGAATAAGGTCGTTACGGATACGAGCGAGAAAAAGGAGGTGAAAGTAGTCTTGATCGGCCAGACGGTACCGGATGAGATGATCGCTAACGCCCGGGCTAAATTGCCTAAGTATGGATTGAAAGATGTGCATTTAGTCGTGCAACAAGGCTTCGGACAAGAGGCCACGGATATCAATGAGTTGAAAAGCCTCTTGATGCAGGATTTATATAAGAATAGCGAGGAGGTACTACGTGCGCAGACCATCCAGATAGATTCGTTAAAACGACAGGTTGACAAATATCAGAGTTATAGGCGTTTGACATCCGAGTTGATCCCGGAGATGAAGGTTCTTTTCCCCTATGTAGTCGAGGCTTCTTGCTCGAATACGTATATCGTGAATACGGAGACGGCGAAGCCGGATACGGTTATGCTGGTTTATCTGAAAAGTAAGACGATCATTAAAGATGCGGAACGTAAGAAGATCAGGGAATGGCTGTCGGCTCGTGTGGAAATGAAAAATATTAAATTACTAATCGAATAATTTAGACTAATCAGAGTAGAATGAAGTTGATGAAAAGAGTGTGGGCGGCTTTGTTGCTTTTAGCCGCTTCCGGCCAGTTATATGCCGATGAGGGCATGTGGGTGCTGAAGGAATTAAATAAGCAGAATTTGGCGAGAATGGCTGAGTTGGGTTTTACCCCATCCTATGATCAGTTGTATAGTGAGACGGATCCTTGCGTGGCGAACGCCGTGGTAATCTTCGGTGGGGGATGTACCGGTATTACGGTCTCTAACGAGGGATTGATCTTCACGAATCACCATTGTGGTTTCGGAGCCATCCAGCAGTTGAGTAGCGTGGAACATGATTATTTGAAGGATGGTTTTGTATCCCAAAGCAAGCAAGAGGAGTTGCCGGTCCCGGGTTTGTCGGTACGTTATCTGAAAGAGACGGTAGACGTGAGCGATCGTATTAACAGCCAGATCGCCGGTATAGAGGACGAGTTCCAGCGTTTATCCGCCGCCGATTCTATCGGTCGTGTGATTTGTGATTCCGTGGGAAATAATGAGTTCCTAGCGGCTGATGTCGTTCCTTTCTATAGCAATAACAAATATTTTTTAGTGGTATACGATGTTTATCGTGACGTGCGTATGGTTTTCGCTCCGCCTAGCTCTATCGGTAAGTTCGGTGGCGATACGGATAACTGGATGTGGCCTCGGCATACCGGTGATTTTTCCGTATTCCGTGTGTACGCCAACGTGGATAATAAACCGGCGGAATACAACGCGGATAATAAGCCTTATACCCCGAGATATGTAGCGGAGGTGTCTATGCAAGGCTATCAAGATAAAGATTATGCCATGACAATCGGTTTTCCGGGAAGCACGGATCGTTATTTGTGCTCTTGGGGCGTGCAACAGCGTATCGAGAATAGTAATAAGCCTCGTATCGAGGTGCGTGGCATCAAGCAGGGCATCTGGAAAGAGGCGATGTTGGCTAGCGACGCTGTACGTATCAAATATGCTTCTAAGTATGCGGGAAGCTCCAATTATTGGAAGAACTCGATCGGTATGAATAAAGGATTGGCGAATCTAAACGTGATCGAACGTAAACGTGCGGAGGAGACGGCCTTCGCTGATTGGGTAGCGAAAGATCAGGCCCGGGGCGCTAAATATGGCGAGGTCTTGAATTTGCTGGAAAAAGGATATACCTCGACCAATAAATATAGAGAGGCTTTGACCTATTTGAATGAGGCGTTTTCTAGTGGAGCGGAGATTATTCGTTTGGCCCGTATGGTGCAATCGGTGGATATTGAAGGAGCTACCCCGGAAGAGATTACTGTCTTTTTAGAGGATCGTATCCAACCGTTCTTCAAGGATTACGAGCCGTCTTTGGATCAGAAGGTACTGGCCGCGATGATGAAGATCGCGAAAGAACGTGTATCTCCGGAGTTCTTGCCGGATATTTATACGAGCGTTGATAAGAAGTATAAAGGAAATTATGAGAAATATGCGGCGGATGTATTTAAGAAGACTTCCTTATTGTCGTACGACAAGATCGCCGAGATGTTGAGAAATCCGAAGCAATATGAGAAATTGAGAAAAGATCCGGCGGCGGAACTGAGCTTGTCCGTATTGGTGTCTATCTTCCAGTTACAGCAGTTGATGGGCGATGCGGAGTATGATATCGCTAAGGGAGAACGGTTGTATTTCGCGGGCTTGAAGGAGATGTATCCGGAGAAAGCTTTGTCTTCCGACGCTAATTTCACGATGCGTTTAAGCTATGGTTCTATCGGAGGGTATCGTCCTTATGATGCCGCATGGTACAATTATTACTCAACGGATAAAGGTATCCTAGAGAAAGAGGACCCGACGAGCGATGAGTTCTGGGTACAACCGGAGATACTGGATCTGGTTCGTAGCCGTGATTTCGGACCTTACGCGAATGAAAAAGGGGAATTGCAGCTGTGCTTCCTCTCGAACAATGATATCACTGGTGGTAATTCCGGTAGCCCGGTATTCGATAAAAACGCCCGTTTGATCGGACTTGCTTTCGACGGTAACTGGGAGGCGATGAGTGGTGATATCGCTTTTGAACCGGATTTGCAACGTTGCATCGGCGTAGATATCCGCTATGTCCTTTTCATGATCGATAAATGGGGTAAATGCCCAAGGTTGATTGAAGAGTTGAGGCTCGTTCGATGAGAGAAAAAAGAGATGGGCATCCATGATTTCCGCGGATGCCCATTCTAAGGAGCTAATAATGCCCATTGTAAGGTGCTTTGAATGCCTATTCTAATAACCTTACGATGGGCATTGTAATATCCTATACGATAGGGAAGTTCTAAATGCCTAATTTAGACTTGATTGCCTTTGGTATCGCATCCTTATGTACCATGATATAGATCGTCTTGGCACGGACAAAACTATCGGACATGTTCAAGTAGCCGCCGAAAGTATTACGCTCGGTTCCCCAAGAGTTCTTCGTGATATAATATTTCGTGCCGTTTTGATCCTTGGCGATGCCGGTAAGGTGCATCAAATGGTCATCGGTCGTGACGAACGCCTCGAAGCCTTCTTGACGGATCTGCGGGGTGACGTTTACTTCCGGGAAAGGTTTCTCGAATTTGTAGACTTCCTCCAGACGTTCCTTCTCGTCCATTTTCTCAAAGCGAGCACGGTCGGTAGTAGAGTAATCTTCCACCTTCTTTACCTCCGGGTTGATCGCCACGCCATTCTTGAAAGAGAAGCCTTTCTCGCTCACGTCGCCATCCCAACATACCGTGTAACCATTATTTAAAGCATAATCCGCGACTTGCATCATCTCATCCAACGGGAGGTTATACATTTGCGCATGTTCCCAGTTATCGGGAACCTCTACCTCGAATTTCTGGTAATACGGATGATGCGTGAAGCTTGTCAGCTCGATATAATCGTCCATATTCAACCCTAGGGAGGCGGCGAATGTCTTCGGGGTATATTCCTTGCCTTGATAAGTGAATTTCTCCGGAAGCTTGCCTAGGTAGGTATCGAATAGGTTATCGATTAGTTTGTAATATTCCGGGCTACGTTTCTTCATGTCCACGGCTGTCGTTGCGATCGCCTTGATGTATTTTACCATCTCGGCATGATTGTGCCGGTCGGAATCGTAGTTGATACCCGAGTACACCTCTTCCGGAACGATACCTACTTGGTTGAAAGCGTTCATGAAGGTGTGGGAAAGACTTCCTTGACCGATATTACCTCTGCCTTGGCGGACATAATTATCCTGCAACTGGTTCATGTATTTCTGGCGGACGATAAACATCTCAGAGAGATCGTACGTCCCTTTTCCCATACGGAGTAATTCCGACTCCATGAAAGAGGTCGTGGCGAAGCACCAGCAGGTTCCCGTGGATGCTTGATTCTTGACTGGCGTGGCGGGTACCTTTACTACATCCGTAAATTGGTAGCCTTGAGCGAATGTGCTCAAGGAACCTAACGCTAAGGCGCATGATAGAATGAATGTTCTCATTGTATATGAATTTAAGTTTATATTATTATTGTAGAGACGGGGCGTGCCTCGTCTCTACTATCGGATGTGGTGATTAGAAGCCTCTTTCGAATTGGGTCCAGAATGAGTCTCCCATTTCTCTCCAGCGTAGCATCGTGGCTCCGGCGAAATCGGCGGTATATCCGGTTAGGTATTCTTTTGCGGCCTCCTCACCTTGTTGGGTAAGAATCTCTTTGTAACGGCTCTCTACGAAAGGAAGTTCTGTCTGCCCTTTCTCCGTAAAATGGGCGATAGATGCTTTCATACGATCTTTAGTCGCTCCCCAACGTACGGTAGCGAGTTTATTGGCACGACGGAAAGCCCATACGGCGGCATCTTCCCGGTAACGGTGCTGTCCGCAAACCTTGAAGCAAGCCGGGAGATCTTTCGTCCCACAGAAGATGGGGATGCGGGGGCTTTGTCCGGGATTATCATAGGCCATCCAAACCACGCCGCCTACCGCATTGGGTAACCAGTCACGTAACTGGATCACGGTAGAGTAGGAGCATTGTGGTACGGCAACCAAACGGTAGCTTTTTACGGCGTCCGGTTTTAGCCCATTCAACATGTTCACCATATCCCGAGTCATCCAAGGATTGGCTACCGGACTGATAACCGTATCGGTCTCGTTACTATCTTTTTTCTTTACGGCTACTTTCAAGTTCTGGGTCATATCGTATTCCGTACCCTCGTACGTTTCGGAGAGGAGAGCCATCACATCCGTTACGGATACTTGCCGGTCCGGTTTTACGCTGATGGGAAGTTCTTCCGCGTCATACGATAAACGTAAGGAAGGCGCTAATTTATTCAATATAAAGAACTCACGGATACTGAATGATTTCAGTTCACCGGCATAGTTCCCACCGGCATACGCTTCCCAGAAACGGAACGGTTTCTTTCCGTCCCAGAAGCCCATGCGCTTGGCTACCTCGAATACGTTGGCGGAAGCCATGCAATTGTCCGTATCTTTCGGATCGACCTTAGAGATACGCGGGATATTCGCCGATACGCCTACATGATCGTCGGGGATACGGATCGCCGCCCATACGCCACCGATCTTATCCGGACCCTCGCCGAAGACCTCGAAATGCCATACCTCTTTCGGATCCGCTATCGTAAGGCACTCGCCCCAGTCGCCATATCCGTATTTCTCGATCAACTCGCCCATCACACGGATGGCATCACGGGCGGTCGTGCAACGTTGTAAGACGATTCGCTGAAGTTCCTCGATCATGAACATACCTTTCTTGTTGACAAGGGCTTTCCGGCCGGTGATTGTTGTTTCCCCGATGCCTAGTTGCTTCTCGTTCAGGCAAGGATAGGCCGTGTTGAGGAATTGATACGTAGACTGCGCTTCGGGCAGTGTTCCTTTCGTTATCATCCCCCGGGTTCCCTCGGCATATTCGGTATGCATACGTCCGGTATAGACCGTGGTTGTCGTATCGTGATCGTACGAGGCGGAAGGTACGATATCCATCCAAGTGCGGTAATTGCTATCGCAGGTGTGGCTAGTCATCACGGAGCCATCCGCCGAGGCTTTCTTGCCGACCATGATACTCGTACAACTCTCCGGGTTCAAGATCGGCTCCGGATACTGGATTTGTTGCGCTACCGAAACGGATAGGCTGGCGCAAAGCATAAGAACATAGGTAAAAAGTTTCTTCATCTTTCTTGTGTTATTTAGATGTTTGTATCAATTAAATTTGTAGGCCGCTTTTCGTACGTCTTTTACGGATTTGAATGGCTTATTGGGTTTTAGATGCTTGGCGAGGAACTGGTAGATGCCGAGTCGTATCTCGGAAGCTTGTTTCGTGTCGGTCCGGTCGAAGCTATGGGCACCGGGAGCACGGTCGAATATTTTGTAGTCGAACTTCTTTCCTTCGGCCTTGAGAGCGCGTATCATATGCTCTACTTCCACTACGTTCACGTCATCGTCGCTAGTATTGGTATGGATGAGCAGGGGATCTTGTAGTTTTTCCGCGTGCCAGACCGGTGAGCGGCGTTTGTATTCCGCCATATCCTCCCGGGGAATCTTCCCGATATGGCCTTCGTCGGAGAAGATTTTCCGATAATCATCGGTGGAATATCCCATGCGCATGATCACGTCGCTTACCGGTACTCCGGCGAAACCGCATTTATATTTACCGGGGTAGGTGAAGAGGTTCATCAGTGTGATCATTCCCCCGTGGCTCCATCCCATGATACCGATACGATTGGCATCTACGATATCGAAATTCTCTACCATATAATTACGACTAACGTAGACATCCTCGTTTTCTAATCCTCCGTAATCGATATTATCGTAAGTAGCTTTGCCATACCCCGTGCTACCCCGGTATTCAGCGGAGACCACGATGTATTCCTGGGCGATCAGTTCCCGGACGATATGGGCGTAATACGTGTTGAAATCCGCGTGTACGCCACTATGCGGGAGAACGATCAAAGGATATTTCTTGTCGGGATCCACACTTTTAGGGATGAAGATATAAGTCCAGAACTTCAGTTCGTTTCCGGCACTCATCCCGGTAGGATTCGCCTCTTTCCAACGGGCGGGACCGCAAAGGTAGACTTTGTCGATATGGGCGATGTCGCCCACTTTCTCGTACCATAGGAGGTCATCTACCTTCTTTACGACTTGGTCAAAATCATGTTGGTAGTTTTGCGCTATGGCATAGTTTGCTCCGAATATAAAGAAGAGGCAAAAGCAGGAAAGATGTTTAAGCAGTGTCTTCATGTGACTTATCTTTGAATTTGTGATTGACTGTGATTTTCCGGCTGTAAATATACAATAAAAGAAGCGTGATCCGTAATAAACGAACCACGCTTCTTTGATAAATTATGTATAAGTTGTATGTTACTTGCGTTTCTTCCTGCTACGAGGAGTGTCCTCATAGAATTTGCGCTTCGGTTTGTCGTCACTACGGCTGGAACGTCTGCCGCCACGGTCACTTTCCCGGCGGCTGTCTCTGCCTCCTCTACCGCTATCCCGTCTGTCTCGGAAGCCATTGCCTCCACGACTGCCTCCACGAGGACTACGTCCACCTTTTCCTCCCTCGCCTTTCGCTTGCGCCGGTTCCACGGAGATACGTCGTCCGTCTACCTCGAAGCCGTTCATCGAGTCCATGACACGGTTGGCTTCTCCCTCTTCTACCTCGAAGAATGAGAAATTATCACGTAAGTCGATACGACCGATACGAACCTTGCCCGGTACGCACTTGTTGACTAACTCAATAAGTTGAGGAGGCGTAAGCTCGTCTGTCTTTCCGAAGTTGATAAAGAAACGGGTGTAACCTTCTTCCGCTTCGCCTCTGCCACCCCGTTTGCCTCTCTCTCGGGGAGCGTTCTCGTCTACAACCTCGATATCATCGTTATCTTTATAATAGTCGATCATCCGGTTGAACTCCAAGGATACGACACGTTTGATGATATCTTCCTTATCCAGCCATTCCAATTTACGGTAGATAGAAGGCATCAAACTGGCGATTTCCTCCTCGTTCACTTTCACTTTCTCGATCTGGTCCACCAAGTTGAACAATTGCTTCTCACAGATTTGCTCACCGGTAGGCATCTCGCCCCTGTCGAATTTCTTGTTGATGATCCGTTCGATCTCGCGAATCTTGCCTTTTTCCCTTACGTGGCAGATAGAGATAGCGATACCCGTTTTTCCCGCACGGCCCGTACGTCCGCGGCGGTGGGTATAAGATTCTACCTCATCCGGCAGACCGTAATTGATTACATGGGTTAAGTCATCCACGTCCAAACCACGTGCGGCTACGTCCGTAGCGACCAATAACTGGATATTCTTGATACGGAACTTCTGCATCACGTAGTCACGTTGCGCTTGGCTCAGCTCGCCGTGCAAGGAATCGGCGTTATAACCGTCTTGAATCAATTTATCGGCGATCTCCTGTGTCTCCTTACGGGTGCGGCAGAATATGATACCGTAGATGTTCGGGTAATAATCGGCTAGACGTTTCAACGCAAGATATTTATCCTGCGCACGAACCATATAATAAATGTCGCGGATATTCTTGTTTCCCTCGTTCTTCCTGCCAATGACGATCTCTTTCGGGTCCTTCATGTATTTCTTGGTGATAGAGGCGATCTCTTTCGGCATGGTAGCGGAGAAGAGCAGCATATTTCGGTTTTCCGGTATAGCCGCCAAGATCTCGTTGATACTGTCGGTGAAACCCATGTTCAACATCTCGTCCGCCTCGTCGAGGATGACGTTCTTTACGTTGCTTAAGTCAACCGTCTTGCGGTTCATCAAGTCGATCAAACGTCCCGGGGTAGCCACTACCACGTGTACGCCTCTCTTCAGTGTCTTGATCTGGCTCTCTATACTGGAACCTCCGTATACAGGGAGAACCTTCAGGTTATCGATGTATTTAGAATAATCGTTCAAATCGTCCGCTATCTGTAGGCAAAGCTCGCGTGTCGGACAAAGGATAAGCGCTTGAGGCTGATATTGAGAGACATTGATCTTTTGCAGGATCGGCAGGCCGTAAGCGGCTGTCTTGCCGGTTCCTGTTTGTGCCAATGCGATTACGTCGTTATCTTCTCCCAGTAAGAAAGGAATCACTTCTTCCTGTACCGGCATGGGCGATTCATAGCCCATCTCTTGAATTGCCTTTAATATCGGTGCGGCAACTCCTAATTCTTCAAATGTTTTCAAAATGCGATTGTGTATATATGATAATATTCAGTGGTCGCAAAGGTACGTAAATAATTCGGATTCATATCAATAAAGTAATATATCTTTTAGCCTTTCACGTTTCTTATCAGTAAGACGTAATCCTTTCGACAAATATTTCTCGGTGGAACCGTACTCTTTCTTGATTTTATGGAAAGCTAGGTCCATGAGCCCCTCGTTGGCCGTAAGGAATACCGTAATGCTTTCTTGGGCGTCTGTGGAGAGATGTTTCACGATATCAGCTAAATGACTCGTATCGATATATTGATTGGATGTCAAGTAGTCTTCCATGATGGCATCTCGGGGAATATCCAAGGCGGCGAGTAACATGGCGGTGAGAAACCCGGTACGATCCTTTCCGTAGGAACAACTGATGAGAATGGGATAATTATCCTCGTTCTGGAACTGTTCCAGTACCTTAGCGAACTGATCGGTGTTATCTGTCACGAATTGCAGGTACTCGTCTTCCATATATACCCCGGCGTCTCCTTTCCGCATTCGTCCCTCGATAACACGTTGGGGGGCATCGGCGATCTTGCCGACCGAGATAGGGATTTGCAGGATATTTGCTTTCGTATATTTGATAGGGGCGGTGAGGGTTTCTTGGTTCGTACGGAGGTCGATGATGGTCTTGATCCCTAGATTATCCAATCGGATGGAGTCCCATTCGCTCAAGCTGCTTAACTCGCCGGAGCGAAATACCTTGCCCCATTTCACCGTCTTCCCGTTTGTAGAGGTATAACCGCCTAGATCCCGGAAATTCTGTACGCTATCCATAACCGCCGAGCGTGCCCCGATGATCCGTGCGTATTTATCATTAAAAGAAAGGCGGAAATACTTACGTGAGATATTATCGTTCGTGATGTAAGTAGCCACGCCATCCTTGATGTTGGCGTAAATGATCGGGGACTCGTTGGTGAAAAGATCCGGGTTGTCGGACACGGTCATCTTGACAATCCCCTCCATTACCGGATCGGTTTCCCATTTTATCACGTAATTTCCGATGTCATCACGTAGGCAAATCGCTCGTATGTCGGGCGCGTTAGAGGAACAACCCACTAACAGGATCACACTGGCGAATAGAGAGAGAATCTTTCCTAACATTGTCTTCTATTATAATAAGCTTTCCTTACAAAGATAGTAAAACAAGTTTTTCCCGCTTCTTCATTAATGATATTTAAGACTGACTAACATACTTCGCCGCGAACTCCTTGGATATATAATTATCATAGCTTTGGCAAACCTCGGAGGCGAGGTCCATTCCGCAGCGGATGATTTTTCCCCAAGTATCCTGATCCAGAGAGGGAAGGTCGGCATGGCGTACGTCATACTTTAGAAGTCCGTAGATAATACCCGCGTTAAAATTGTCGCCGGCGCCGATGGTACTAAGCGGCTGGATTTGCGGGGAATCGAAATGTCGTGTGAAATTACGGGTGTGGAGATTGACTCCGTTTGCCCCGTGAGTTGTTAAGAAACGATCACAATAAAACTGAATATGCTCTTTGTAAACCTTCTGTGCGTCGCTCTTGCCATAAAGGTTCTGGAAGTCCTCGTCCGAGCCCCGGACGATGTCGGCGAATTCCAGATTTTCCAGTACGGTAGGCATGAGGCGGATCGCCTCATGAGCGTGTGCCTTGCGGAAATTGGGATCGTAATAGATGATCGCTTTCCGTTCTTGGGCGTATTGCAGAAATTCTACCATACGAGTCCGCAAGACCGGGTTCAGGGAATAATAAGAGCCAAACACGAAAATATCGTCTTTCTCGATCTTAGGCAGGGGCACCTCCAGCCGTTGCGCCGGGTAATCCTTGTAGAAGATATAATTAGCGTTCTTATCGTCGTCCAGAAAAGCGAGTGATATAGGACTTTTCCCATCGGGGAAACGGTCTACGAACTCGGTCGTGATGTGGTTATCTTCCATGAAATCCCGAATCATGTCGCCAACCCGGTCGTTGCCCAGCTCGCTGATAAAGGATACGGGGACATTCAATCGACCTAATGATATCAATCCGTTGAAAACGGAACCACCGGGAACGGCCTTCTGTGGCTGGTCGTTCCTAAAAATGATATCGAGGATGGTTTCTCCTATACCAAAGACTTTTCTCATGATCTATATACTGGTTTGTTATTCGTTCTTGCTTAGCTCACGGCTCTTGGAGCCTAAGTAGCCCCCGTGATGGCGCTTGGCGTAATCCTTGTTGGTGAAATGGATACGCTTCATGGTTCCGACCACGAGGATATCGCCTATTACCGTCATGACGGTCGTGGAGGTAGTCGGCGTAAGGCCTAACGGGCAAACTTCCTTGGGAGCGCCGGTCAACAGGCATACGTTCGCCTCGGCGGCTAGAGGACTATCCGGGTTACTGGTGATAACGATAAATTTCATGTCTGGCACCAAACCCCTCGTGAGATCTACCAATTCCACCAGTTCACGTGTCTTTCCTGAGTTGGAGATCAATAACATGATATCGTTCTTGCATACGATTCCCAGATCTCCGTGTTGTGCCTCGCTGGGATGTAAGAAAAAAGCAGGTGTACCGGTCGAGCTAAAGGTGGTAGCGATATTCAAGGCGATTTGCCCGGCTTTACCCATTCCACTCATGATCAGTTTTCCACCTAGGTCGTGTACATGTTTCACTATAAGCGATACCGCTTCCTCATATCCGGGCGTAACGGGTATGTTGCGAACCGCTTCCGCTTCCTGCTCCAATAAAGAGGTGATATTTTCGTTTACCATATTGTTGATTGATTGTTTTACGGCATTCCTGCCTGAATAACGATCGCGAAAGTATTTATATTTACTGATATTGGCATCATCTATTTCAGACAATTTATCTTTTTAAGACGTTTGCGAATTCGGACTTCGGCTTCCATTTCGGGTATCCGGTATCTTGTGCCAGTTTATAACCGAGGTCGAAGAATAATTGTACTTCTTGTAACAGACCACTGTAATCATCCGTGTCGGGATGGGTCTGGTCGGTCGGTTTGTGGTAAGTTTCCGCCCAATAATGTGCGATATGCTCTTTGGCCCACTCCTTACCCTGTTTGCGGTTGTCGTTCCAACCTTTGGCGAACATGGCCGGGATGCCTTTTTGTACGAAAGGGAAATGGTCGGAGCGATAGAACATCCCGTTATAAGCGTCGGGGTCGGGCATGATGTAACGGTTGTATTTCTTCGCTAGCTCGGCTAGGGTATCATCCAGCTCGGAGTTGCCGTATCCGGTGATCGTGACATCGTTGTTCTCGCCCCATAGCGGGAAGACATCCAGATTGATTACGGCGGCTATCTTATCAATCGGGAACAACGGGTGCTCCACATAGTATTTCGTACCGAGGAATCCGGTCTCCTCGCAAGTAGGGGAGAGGAAGACGATATTCCGGCGGGGTTTCTCTTTCAAGGCATTGAAACAACGTGCCATCTCGAGCATCCATGCGATGGCTACGGCGTTATCGGTAGCGCCGTTGATGATACTGTCGCCGTTGATCGGTGCTCCATAGCCTAGATGGTCCCAATGGCCTAGATAAATAACACTCTCATCCGTGTTCCCGCTACCGGGAATATAACCGATTACGTTGGGGCTTTGCTGGCGGTCGAAGGTGTTCCTCATCGAGACGGTTACCGTAGATTTCAAGGAGATGGGCTTGAAGTCTGGCGATTTAGATTGCTTGATTAGTTGGTCAATGTCGTAGCCATTATCGGCCAGCAATTGCTTGGCAGCATTGAATTGGATCCAGCCGTTTAGCGGGCAATGATAGGCATCGCTATCGCTGTCCACATACATCTTAGATTGGGCGGAAGCTCGTACGACCGACCAAGGATAGCCTGCTCCCCGGTCTTCATGGATGATCAAAACTCCTTTTAATCCCTGTCGGGCGCCCTCCTCGAATTTATACATCCAACGACCGTAATAGGTCATGATATCACCGTTAAAATAATCCGTGTTGTCGCTTCCGAGTCCCGGGTCATTTACGATAACGACCGCTACTTTATCCCGCGGGTTCTCGATTCCCTCGAAATCATTTTTCCCATACTCGGGGGCTACGATCCCATAGCCGGCGAATACCAGTTCCGCGTTGTCTATATCAATCTCCGGCTCGATCCGTGCGGAGAAAGCGGTGTAACCTTCCAACCAATCTAAGGGGATTTTCCCTTTCGGGGTCTTTAGGACCATCGGGTCCGGGCATCGTGTGCGTGAGGATATGATATTAACCTGTTGGAAATAAGAATCGCCGTTGATGGGTTTCAGCCCAACCTCTTTCATTTGGCGGGCGATATAGTTCACCGCACGGTCGGCCCCTTCCGAGAATGGTTTACGGCCTTGGCAGGAGTCATGCGAGATGGCCTCGGTGTATTGCTTTAGATGTTCCGTGGTCGCAAGGCTTTTCGTTTTCTCTATATCGTTGCCTCCTCCTCCACAGGCGGAAAGAACCAAGGAAGTGATAGTTAGTAAACAGGTTGCTATTTTCATGTTTCTCATAGAATTACAATGTTTTTTCAATCAGCCATTCACCTAAGTTGCGAGTGGCTGCGTCGAAAGCGACCCCCACTTTGACTACTTCCCGTTCGTCGGCCGTATAAGGAATCAGATAGCCTCGATCGTCGATTTGCCGGATCGCTTCTTCCGCTGTTCCTTTCAGCTTGAACTCGAATACGTAGATGTAGCGAGGTGTTTTTACGATGGCATCGGCACGTCCTTGGGCCGAACGTACCTCGGCCTCGGTGAATTGCCCTAGTAGCTTGAATACGATGTAGAAGACCACTTGGTAATGACGCTCGGTCCGGTCGTTCAACTCGTAAGGGATATCGGCGAAGAAAGCCTTTAGGCGGGTGAGGAAAGCCTCGGCGTTTCCGTTCTCCAGCTCTTGGATGAACTTCCCGATATAAAAAGGAGTCTCGATTTCCGGTAAATGCGCATACATGGAGGCGACAAAATTCAAAAATCCATATTTAACTTCCTCATTCGGGTATCCTAACGTATATAACCGGAAACGTTCATCGTAACTTTTAATCGTCAAATATCCACTTTGATAAATCATGGGAACCGGGTTATTGATGTTCGCCCGATCGTCGGAAAGGGATACCTCGGACACCTCTATCCCGTCCAGCTCCCGTATATCGTAATTCGTTTTCCGTAACATCTCCGCCAAGAATGTCGGGGTACCGGAAGCAAACCAATAGTCGTAAAAGACCTGTTTACTCAACACGTTCAATACGCTAAACGGGTTATAAAGGGCGATACCGCTGCGGAAATCAAAATGGTAGCCGTCGTACTGGCGTGTAATTTTCTCGATGGTACCTTCGTATGAAAGCTTATTCGCCTCGGCCAAGGCATGAAGCTCCGGCTGGAAAGTCGCCTCGATCTCGGGCAATGTCATGCCACAAAGGGCCGCGTATTGCGGGGCTAGGCTGATGTCGTTCAAATGATTTAGGTTGCTGAAAATACCGACTTGCGCGAACTTGGTGACACCGGTTATGAATACGAAGCGCAGCCAAGGATCGGCATCTTTGAGGACCGTATAGAAGGCGGTCAATAATTCCCGGAACTCGTTCTGCAGCTCCTCATTATGTAAGTTCCTCAGCAAGGGCTTATCGTACTCGTCGATCAGCACGACCACCTTCCTTCCGGTTATCTCCGCCGCCCTGCGTATGATGGTCATGAACCGTCCGGAATAGGTGATACCCTCTCCTCCGGTATCATATATTTTTTCCCATTCCCTCAACTGGCGTTCCAGCATATTCTCCAATGCCTTGCGGCTATCGTACAACTCGGCGTTGAGGCTGAAATGAAGTACCGGATGCTCTTTCCACTCGGTCTCTAGTTTCTCTATGGCTAATCCCCGGAACAATTCTTTCTTCCCCTCGAAATAAGCCTTGAATGTCGATAGCAGCAAGCTTTTCCCGAATCGCCGGGGGCGGCTTAGGAAATAAGGGACACCTTGGTATGCCATTTGATAAATGAACTCGGTCTTGTCAACATACAAATAGTTCTCTGTACGTAGTTTGTCAAAACTCTGTATGCCTATCGGTAATTTTCGGACGATATTTCCCATAGCCTTATCTGTTTAATTTACACAAATGTAGGTATTTTTTCCAAGGAGGCAAATAGATCGAAAAAAACACGTACGTCTTTTTCCGGAAACACGTACATGTTTTTTGAAAAAGACGTACATGTTTTTCCGGAAAGTCTTTCGTACCTTTGCGGGCTGATACAAACAAGAAGGAAAATGGATTATATCGCTCATACATTGCCGAATGGACTTCGCATGGTACATCTCCCGGTTAATTCCCCGGTCTCTTACTGCGGTTTCGCCGTGAACGCCGGTACACGGGATGAGAACGAGGATGAATTTGGCTTGGCGCATTTCGTTGAACACATGATCTTCAAAGGTACGGAGAAACGGAAAGCGTGGCATATCCTGAACCGTATGGAGAACGTAGGAGGGGAGTTGAATGCCTATACTACGAAGGAAGAGACTTTTGTTTATTCCATTTTTATGGAGGAAGATTTCGGCCGGGCGTTTGAGCTATTGACCGATCTGGTTTTCCATTCCCAATTCCCCAAACAGGAGATCGAGAAGGAGGTAGATGTCATCTTGGATGAGATCAATTCGTATGAGGATAGTCCTTCGGAACTTATATTCGACGAGTTTGAGAACTTGCTTTATAAGGGTCATGCCCTCGGGCATAATATCTTAGGGGATGAGGAATCTCTTCTTCGCTTTGACTCCGAGTCCGGTCGTTCTTTCATGCGTCGTTTTTACGCCCCGGAGAATATGGTGTTCTTCTCGATGGGACGAAAAGACTTCAAGAAGATCTTGAAGTCAGCGGAATCCGCTTTAAGCGATATCTCTTTCCTTATGGCTGAACGGATCCGGAAAGCTCCGGACCCCATCGAGGCTTGCGTACGCCAGATCCATAAAGATACCCATCAAGCCCATGTACTGATCGGTGGCCGGGCTTTCAGTATGCACGACAAAAAACGTATCCCTTTGTTCTTGTTGAACAATATCTTAGGTGGTCCGGGCATGAATAACCGCTTGAATGTCTCCTTGCGGGAAAAGCATGGCTTGGTCTATAACGTAGAATCCAATATAACCTCTTATACCGATACCGGACTAGCCAGTATCTATTTCGGGACAGACCCGAAGAATCGTGAGAAAGCGATGCGTTTGGTGCATAAGGAATTGGCCCGTTTACGTGACGTAAAACTGTCCGCCACTCAATTAGCCGCCGCCAAGAAGCAGGTAATCGGTCAACTGGGCGTGTCGGGCGATAACCGGGAGGGCCTTTTCCTTGGCTTAGGAAAAAGCTACCTCCATTACAACCGTTACGACACCCTCCCTGAAGTATTCGCTCAGATCGAGAAAATAACCGCCGGGCAAATCCTAGACGTGGCGAATGAGGTGTTCGCTCCGGAACGGTTGTTTTGCTTGATTTATGAGTGAGGCTAATTATGGAACCTATACCCAACCCCCAACATCAAGTTATTCGGATTATGAAATTTGTGCAGTTGGTATCCGACATGTAGGAATAAATTCCGTGTAACCGATACCTTGAGGGCTAGGATCTGGTATAATCCTTTCAGGTCGCCCTTGTTGTAAAATAAATTATGTCCGACTCCTATATTGATCGAGAAGAATGGCATGGTGAATTCGCCACGGGCAGAGAGGCCGATACCGATTTGCTCATGGAGGGGCGGGCGGTAGAATCGGGGTTCTTCGCCGACTTGGATGATCTCGTCGGAATAAATATTCGCGCTTTCGTCATATTGGCCGTCTAGGGAGATACCTGCTTTTAGGAACCGGTTGAATTTGTACATCGGGTTGAGGTTAAATCCGAGGATGCCGAACTGACCTGGAAAAATATGGGCCTCATCACCTAGCATAACTCCCTTAGCACGGGTCGCGCCATATAGGATGACATCGTAACTGACACGTTGCCAAAAGCTGGAGAGGTATAATTGATTTGCCGGTAAGGAACGTGCGGTACCTATCTCATGATGGCTTTCCTCGATAGGATTGAGCGTGTAGACGAGTCCGATCCGGCCGCCAATCGTATTCAATCCCGCATTCGGAAGATGAGTATTTCCGTTTGAGTAGTGCGTTAAATCCGCCCCGACGAGCAGGTTGCAATAACGGGATAGTTTCGCGTTGAGGAAAAATCCCAGATTGATATAGGCATTGATCTTAGAACCGATGATCTTATTACGGTAATTATTGTTTTCATCATACGGATGCCACCCGAATGAGGCTCCGAAATTCCATTCATAATCGAAGGATAACCGGGAAGAGATCTTGGCGATGCGGGAGCTTTGGAAAACATATGCCGCCCAAGGATTACCTACTTCCTGCCGATTGCCAAAGGTATTATAAGAGATGCCTATTCCTTGGTAAGTGTGCGGATAGAGCTGGCCCTCCTTAGAGTTAGGATTCTGTTGGAACCCGTATTTCAAATGGAATGAAGCCGCCTTACGTAAAGTAAGCCCGTTTCCATAGCCATCATCTTTCAGGAATTTGCTAGTCGGGGCGACATACGAGGGACGTACGTCGAATCCAATTTTGTGGATTAGGGATTTATTATCATCTTGAGCTTTTACCGTACAGGTCCATATCATCATGACCGCTATGTAAAAGCTTATCATCTTGCTTTTTATCATACTTCAATACGTTTGTCTGATCACCAACACTGCGCTTTGTCTTTCAACTCGGGTATCTTGTTCTTATCGAATACAGGGCTTTTAATACCCGCTTTCTTTTGGGCTACGTAATCCTGTAATAATAGGAACGCTTGACGGCTCAACAATGAGATCGCGATCAAATTGCAGATCGTCATCAGTCCCATGGTCACGTCCGCTAGGCTCCAAGCCAAGTCTAAACTAGCCAACGCACCGAACATGACCATTCCACCGACTAATATACGATAAATAAATAAGACACTTCTCTTGGACGTGATAAAACGAATATTCGCTTCTCCGTAATAGTAATTACCGATAATACTACTGAATGCGAATAAAAGGATCGCTAAAGCGACAAACGTACTGCCGATGCTACCCACCTCGTTGCTCAAGGCTTGTTGCGTGAGCTGGACTCCATTGATGGAGCCGTCTAATGGCGCTCCGCTAAACAAGATGATGAACGCCGTGCAGGTACAGATAATCAGCGTGTCGGTAAATACGCCTAATGCTTGGATCAATCCTTGTTTGACTGGATGGGAGACATGCGCCGTAGCCGCTACGTTCGGTGCCGATCCCATACCCGCCTCGTTGCTGAACAAACCTCGTTTAATCCCTTGCATCAACGCCGCTCCGATACTGCCGCCTATCGCCTGTTCCCAACCAAAAGCGTTTGACAGAATGGTTTCTATAACAGCGGGTAGGCGGGTGATATTAAACAGTACGATTCCCAACGCCAATGCTATATATCCTAATGCCATGACCGGTACGACAATACTGCTTACTCTCGCGATGCGCTGAATACCTCCGAATATGACGATTAACGTAAGTACCGTAAGAATCGCCCCGATCCAAGCATGATCGATGCCAAAAGCGCCTTCCCAAGCTGCGCAGATGGTATTGCTTTGCACGGAATTAAAGGCAAAACCAAAGGTTATCGAAATCAATACGGCAAATAATACGCCCATCCATCGTAACCCCAAACCATGTAGCATATAGTAAGCGGGACCGCCAATGAACGAGTCTTTCCCTTTTTCTTTATATAATTGAGCTAACGTAGACTCCACGAATGCGCTGGAAGAACCCAATAAAGCGATCAGCCACATCCAGAATACAGATCCGGGCCCGCCGATCGCTACGGCTGTCGCTACACCGGCTAGGTTTCCGGTCCCTACACGGCTGGCTAAAGATACGGCGAAGGCTTGGAAAGAGGAGATATGCTTTTCCCCTTTTTCTCCTTTCCCGGCAGAATCGCCTAATAATCGGATCATCTCGCCAATCATGCGGAATTGCACGAACCTACTTTTTATCGTAAACCATACGGCGCATCCCAATAACATGATAATAAGGATGTATGACCATAATATATCGTTGACTCCGTTGATCCAATTATTCAATAGCTCCATGATTTATAATCTGTTGTTTGGTTACAAAGATACGTATCTACGAAGCAAATTCATCGAAATATTATTTTTTTATCATTTTCTTGTAACGTTTTCCAAACGGCTGTCGTCTTATAGTTAGAAACAAATGATAAGCGGGAAAGGCCACCCTGCTATATTCGGAAAAAATACGATAAAAATGAAACGGATGATGATTTGGATCATACTGCTAGGTGGTATGGTACAGGGAGCTTTTGCTCAGAACTTGGAGATAAAGGGAATGGTGCGGGACGCTCGCAACAAAGAAATCTTGGAATTTGCAAATGTGGTATTGCAAACAATGGACTCTTCTTTTGTAGCGGGTACGACTACGGATATGAAGGGGCATTTTTTATTAAATAAGATTAAAAAAGGGAGTTATATTCTATCTGTCTCTAGTCTAGGCTTTAAGACGGAGTATATTTCCTTGGAAGACTTGTCCAAGAATACTTCTTTGGGAGAAATATCCTTAAATGATGATGCGGTATCCTTAGACGGGGTGACGGTTAGCGCCTCTGCCCAGACGAGCCATGCCGATAAAAAAGTGGTCTTCCCATCGGATCGCCAGATGAAGGCTTCGGGAAACGGTATGGATTTGTTGCTGCAGATGATGCTACCGAGAGTGCAGGTGGATTTGTTGAACAGTGAGATCAAGGCCACGGGAAATGGGGTAGTCCAAGTGCGTATCAATGGCGTGAAGGTGGAACAGGATGAGATCAAGGCCTTGAATCCCTCGGATATCATCCGTATAGAATATCATGATAACCCGGGCTTACGTTATGGCAATGCCGATATCGTGCTGGATTATATTGTTCGCCGGCCGGATACGGGAGGTAGTTTTGGTCTGGACATGGCGCAAGGTATCAATTCCATGTGGGGTGAACATAATGCTTGGGGAAAGATCAATCATAAGAACTCGGAATGGGGCGCTTCTTATCGGATCGGTCCTCGTGATTTCTATGGAATGAAACGGAATAACGAGGAAGAGTTCCATTTAGCGAATGGAACGACCTTGAACCGTGTGGAAATAGGCGAACCTTCGCGCGCTCGTTTGTTCATGCATAACCTGAATGTGAACTATAGCTATCAAAAGCCGGATAAGTATATGTTTAACGCCACGTTCCGCTACCGGAATAATCATCAACCGCATTGGGATTATCAAGGAGTCTTGATGAATAAGGCGAATCCGGAGGACAAGGTGGATATGATCGACCTATCGGGATCCGCTTATCAAGCTCCTGCGCTGGATTTATATTACCAACGGGATTTGAAGCATAACCAAACCTTGGTGTTTAACGTGGTAGGGACTTATAACCAAACGAAATCGACCCGTATCTATCAAGAGAGTAAACATGAACAATTGTTGACTGATGTAAATAATGTGGTGGATGGTGATAAATACTCGATTATCGGCGAGGCTATCTATGAGAAGAAATTAACGAATGGTAATCGGTTGAGCGGCGGTTTACGCCATAACCAATCTTTCTCGGATAACAGTTATATCAATGGGCATAACTATAAGACACATATGGAACAGATGGAGAGTTCCGTATATGCGGAATTCAAGGGAAAGGTGAAAAAACTGGATTACTCATTGGGTGTGACCGTGAATCGATCGTCTTATAGCCAACGGGGTGAGGATGCGGATTATGAACGTTATACGGTGAGTCCCCGGTTGACCTTGTTTTATGCTTTGCCCGGGGAATCTTCCATCCGTTTGAAATCAACGATGGGGAATGTTACTCCTTCTTTGGGTGAGCTGAGCGCTATCGACCAAGTGATCGATTCCTTGCAAATACAGCGGGGTAATCCTAACTTGAAGTCTTATATGAGTTATTATACGGAATTGAATTACGAGTTTCGCAAAGGTCTGTTTTACGTGAATGCCTTGGGCGCTTATGAGTATCAGCCGGACGCTATCATGGACGAGAAATATCTGGAAGGGAATAAGATCATCCAGACTTGGGATAATCAGAAAAACTGGCAACGGGTTGTCGCTTCCGTCAACTTGCGGGTCGGTCCGATCAAGGACATCTTGCAATTTTCTGTCAATGGTGGTATGAACCATTATATGAGTAACGGTAATACCTACACGCATCGATATACGAACTGGTGGTGCGATGCGAATGTTTCCGTTACTTGGAAAAATTGGTCACTCATGTATATGTTGATGACAAATTGGAACTGGTTTAAGGGCGAGACGATGAGTGGGGGTGAGAATATCCAAGGAATCCAGCTCGGTTATAGGCATAAAGACTTGATGGTTGGCTTGCGTGTCTTTAATCCGTTTACGGATAACTATAAGCAGGAGACCGAGAACTGGAACCAATACGCCTCCTTCCACCGTTCGAATTACATCAAGGAAAGTTCCCGTTTGTTTGTGGCGACGATTTCCTATAACTTCTCTTTCGGCCGTAAATTTAGCGCTGGTCAGAAGAAAGTGAATAATGCCGATAATGACTCGGGGGTAATGAGTACCGGTAAATAAGGGAATATTTTATATCTTTGAGGGAAAATAAAATGAGATATGAAAGCGATTAATCCGAATGAGATCAAAGACAACTTTATCGAGTTGATTGGTAAGGAGTGGATGCTGGTAAGCGCCGGTGATAAGGAGAAGTTTAATATGATGACTGCCAGTTGGGGCGGCGTGGGAGTGTTATGGAACCGTCCGGTGGTGTTTGCTTTTATTCGTCCGGAGCGTTATACCCGTGAGTTTATCGACGCTAAAAATGAGTTCACGATTACTTTCCTAGGACCGGAGCACCGGAAAGCCCATAGCATTTGTGGCTCTAAATCCGGCCGGGAGATTGATAAAGTGGCCGCTACGGGGTTGACGCCGCTCTTTACGGAGGCCGGCAACCCGGTATTCGAGGAAGCTCGCCTTACGTTGGAATGCAAAGTGGTCTATAAGTCCGAGATCGAGGAGGCCAAGTTTTTAGATCCTACCGTTTTCCCTCGTTGGTATGATGAGAAGAACGGTAATGCGCATATCGTTTACATTGCCGAGATCTTGAATGCTTGGGAGAAATAATATCACCCAAGCAGTTCTTTCATCATTTGCTCCGTATGCGTGAGGAAATATTTAGTGAGCTGGTAATGCTCTGTTTCCTCATACGGGGTGATGTGCGCTCCGGTATCATCGATGGCATAAATGTCCGCGTTCGGATAAGCCATCAAGATCGGGGAGTGCGTGGAGATAATCAGTTGGCAACCGTTATTCACCAGTTCGTGGATACGCACCAAAAGGGCCAGCTGCCGTTGTGGGGAGAGTGCGGCCTCCGGCTCGTCTAATATAAATAATGTATCGCGACTGGCATAATTTAGGAAAGCGCTGAGAAAGCTCTCGCCGTGCGATTGCTCCAATAAACTCCTGCCACCGTAAGCTTTATAGGCGTAGATCCGGCTGTACTTACGTAATTCCAGTTGAGCTTGTCTATCCAATTCGGCCGCATGGTTAAAAAAGGATTCCGCCCGGAAGAAGAAATGTTTTTCCGGTTTCCGGACCTCGATCAGCTTAATATGCTCGGGTAAGACATTGGCGTAAATCTTGTATGCCTCGGTTCCGTCATATAGCATACCCGGTTCTTCCTCATCCCTTTCCTCGTATTTACTCATCATCGCTTCCAGCAGGGTGGATTTTCCCGCCCCGTTCTCCCCGACAAGGAAAGTGACCGGCTTGCGGAAAATGAATGATTCCGTGAAACGTACTGCCGGAGCTTTATAAGGATACTTTAGCTCCTCGGGATCGCCGGCTACCAAGTCCGGGTCCAGTAATTTTACTTGCTTCAGATAGATCATACAGAATATGTTTTGTTACAAACATAGTGAAAATATCAATGGAATGAAAGATAATATCGTAATCGTTGTTGTTCGTGCTCCGGAAACTCTTCCAATAGGGATAAATCCTCCCAACCTTGTAATTTCCCTTTTTTCCGGATCATTTTTTCGATGATCCTAGCTTGTTTATAACTGATATATGGGTGACTGGCTAGTTTTTTAGCTGACAGTTGGTTGACAAATAGATGACTAATAACTGACGGGTCCACGGAAAACCACGATTTCATCGCTTGATAGCGATCCTCGTCAATACCATATACTTCTCCTAGTTGTTCTACGGAATAAAATCCTCCTAATAAGTCCCTGTATTTAATGATCCGCTTGGCAAAAACGCTACCAATTCCCGGAACCATTTTAAGGGCGGTGGTATCAGCCGAGTTTAATTCGACAACCGTTCCTTGCGGCCATTTTTCTGCTTTGGGATAAGAGGGAAAATGGGGCTTTGATTCCCTTCGGATGCGTTTGGATTTCCCTTCGGAAGGGATTTTAGTTTCGTTCGAATGGGATTCTTTTTCTTTCCGAATGGAATTTGAAGGTGTTTTATTCGAATAGATCTGTGAGGAATCTTGTTTGATTCCGGTGTTTACCAATGGAACTGTTTGAAATTGGGAACGGTAGAAATCCGTCCCGATAATTGCGATCCATGCCATCGCTATTAAGGAAAGGAGTAGGGTAAGAGCCTGCCTTTCCCCCTTGGAGAAATAAAGTAAATCATGCCATTTCATAGTCTTATGTTTTGATTTGTGGAACTTCCACCGACAAAGGTAGAAGTTCCGTTTCTATTGACAAGGAATTCTCGGTATTATTTACCGGTGATCCATTTCAAGATTCCTAATTCGTTCAAGAATACGATACCGATGGCGATTGGGGCCACGTATTTCATAAAGAATACGTAAGCGCCGAAAAGACGGAACTTAAGAGTCCCCTCATTGGTCAACTCGGCTTTCAATACTTTTTTATCGACACGTGTACCTACGAAAATACAAGTGAGCATACCTCCCAGCGGTAGCATGATCTTGGCGGTCAAGTAATCTAGCGCGTCGAAAAAAGCCAAGCCTCCAACCGTGAATCCTTTCATCACCCCGAATGAGAGAGAACTGAAAATACCTAAGAAAAATACCCCTAAGGAAACGATCAAAGCCGCTTTCTTGCGTGTCATGTGGAACTCCTCAAGAACGTAGGCCGTAGCTACCTCATGTAAAGAGATCGTGGAAGTCAGTGCCGCCATCGCTAGCAAGATATAAAAAATACAGGACCACAAGCCACTCAGCGGTAATTGCCCAAATACGTTCGGTAACGTGATAAACACGAGTTCCGCACCAGCGGAAGGGGTGATGCCGAAACTGAATACCGCCGGGAATATCATGATACCTGCCAATACGGCGACAAGCGTATTAATGATTGTCACCTGCCAAGCGGTGGCCTGCATATTCGTATCTTTCCCGAAGTAAGAGGAGTAAGTGATCAGGCAGCCCATACCCAAACTCAAAGAGAAGAAAGCCTGTCCTAGTGCGCTCAAGACCACTGAGGAAGTCAATTTGCTAAAGTCTGGCTTGAAAAGGAAAAGCAATCCGGCCTCAGCGTTCGGTAAGGTCACGGAACGTACGCACATGATCAGCAAGATCAAGAATAAAAGCGGCATCATGATCTTAGAGGCCCGTTCGATACCTTTTTCTACACCCGAGACAATCACGAAGTGAGTTAACCCGATAAAAGCGCCCATCCAAAAGATCGGACGGAAGACATTGGAGGCGAAATCCTGAAAATCGGCCGTATAGTCTATATCCGGCTGTCCATACAAACGGCCACTTAGCGTTTGCCAAACATATTCAAGCGTCCAACCGGAGACAACCGAGTAATAACTTAATATCAAAAATGCGGCCAAGATCCCGTTGTACCCGATCCAGCACCATTTTGTTCCGGGAGCCATCTTCTTGAAAGAACCCACCGTATTACTACGGGAATACCGGCCGATGAAAAACTCGGTTACCATCACCGGAATGCCCAAGAATATCATGAAAAGTATGTAGACCAGTAGGAAGGCCGCACCTCCGTTCGCTCCCAGCATATACGGGAAGCGCCATACGCTTCCCAATCCGACGGCGCATCCTACGGTAGCTAGTACTACGCCCAATTTACTACCGAATGTGACTCGATTGTTTGCCATATTATTTATTGTTGCTTTTATGCTTTTAATTGTTACCTATTTTCTTATTTTCGGGAGCAAAAGTAATAATTTGAATTAATTTGTTCGTGTAAAGTATAAATAATTTAGTGAAAGGAGTATGAAACGAGGACGTAAGAAAAAGTTAGCAATCTCATTGATGGATTATATGGGAAAACGAAGAGACATGAAACGGCAGTTAAAGAAAGAAGGGACAGCTGAGTTGTATGAGGTGGCCGTAAGGCATTTTTTAAGATTCGTGAAGAACCCGGGGTTCTGTTTGGCCGATTTGAATCGTGCGTTGGTGATAGATTTCATCACGTATCTTCAGGGAAAAGGATTAGCTACTAATACGGTAAATACGTATATCAGTAGTTTGCGGGCGCTTTATAATACGGCTTGCCAAGAGTCGTTGATTCCTGCGTCGTATTATCCGTTTGAGAATTTGAAACTCCGGCGTGCGATGACGGCGAGGCGTGCGATTCCCGCATCTTTGTTCCAGCAAATCGCTCAGATCAAGGTGGCGGATGACCCGCAAGTGGAATTATCGATAGATCTTTCCCTATTCAGTTTTATGGCTTGCGGGATGCCTTTTGTGGATATAGCGTACTTGACGAGGCAGAATATCCGGGGGAATGAGTTGGTATATCACCGTCATAAGACAGGACGTATGATCCGGTTGGAGATAACCAGTAGTATGTTGCAATTGATCCGGAAATACGCGGATCGGCAGCGAGCGACCGGATCGCCGTATTTGTTCCCGATTCTTCCGCCCGGGAATCCGGACCATTTGAGGTATAAGCGTAGCTTGGCCCGGCATAATGCCCGGCTGAAACGGATTGGGCAAACTTTACGGTTACCGAATCCGTTTACGTCGTATGTTGTTCGCCATAGCTGGGCATCAGAAGCTTTACGTTGCGATATGCCGATGGCCTTGATCAGCCAAGCGTTGGGGCACTCGTCGGAGAAAACGACTCGTTTTTATCTGGAAGAATTGGATATATCACGTTTGGCTCATGCGAACATGAAGGTGATAGGCTCTGTAAATCGGATTCTTGAGAAAAGGATGGATGGTTTGTGAGCTTATTTATGGAATAAGGTTTAGCGTTTCAAAAGGGTTGACGAAAAAGAAACGTTACATCACATCTTATTGTTATTTTTTATAGTATGCCAATAAACCACACGGAACGTTGCAGGAAAACATGTACGTGTTTTTCTGAAAAGACGTACATGTTTTTTGAAAAACACGTACATGTTTTCGGATAAATATGATCGTGTTTCTATACGATTATCAATCAACGGCTTATATATAGGTCTGTCATAACGAGCTTATTGTATTTTTATTTTTGATATTCAATAGGAATTTTTAGAGTATAGAAATTCTTCCTTTGTTGGGAGAGTGAATCAATAAAGGTGAATATGGTTCATTTTAGAGACATAACTTCCCCTAAATCCCTTATTCAGTGGAAGGGACTTAACAATTTTAACGCAAAAAAGTTGTGATAATAAAATATTTATTATGTATTTTTGTGAACTAATAGGGAGGAAGTTACTATTTTAACGCTAAAACTCCTTATTCCATAAATAAGTTCTATGAGGCTCCTTATTCCATAAATAAGTCCACGGGCCATTCTTGCCGTTAGTTGATTTTTGGAAGTTGGGTCTTGAGGGGCAGAAGGGTGAGAAGATATAAGATTAACAACCATAATGAATAAGAAAGAATGAAGAAGACGATTTTCATGCTATTCTTGTTGGCAGTCCCGTTTCTTTCGAGAGCGCAAGGGGTGCCGGTCGAAGGGAAAGGCTCCATGATTGGGATCAAGAGTAATATTCCTTATTGGGCTACTGCCACGTTTAATTTGGGGGCTGAAGTTTATCTCGCCCGTCATTGGACGCTTGAGTTGGAGGCAGGCTTGAATCCGTTCAGCGGCAAGAATGATGATGGGAGTTATGGCCGCTCACTGAAGCATTTGCGTCTGCACCCGGAGTTGAGGTATTGGTTTTGCGAGACGTTTAACGGCCATTTCCTCGGTGTGCATACTCCGTACCTATTATATAATGTAGCCGATATCAAATGGCTGGGTACAGAGGGCGAGCGTCACCAGGGATGGGGCGCGGGAGCTGGTGTCAGTTATGGATACTCTTGGTTGCTATCTCGCCATTGGAACTTAGAGGCCACGGTGGGCGTGGGTTATCTGTTCTTGAAATCGGACAAGTATCCCTGTGCGAATTGCGGCCGCAAGCAAGAAGGGATCAAGAAGCATTACTTCGGGCCTACGCAGGCGGCGATCAATCTCATTTACCAATTTTAATCGATGGAGGACTGAAAAATGAAGAATCTACAAGGATGGATGATACTTGGGATCGCCTGTTTGGCCGATTGTGTGGGTACTACGATTCCCGTACAGGCGCAGCAGACGGCTACCGCCATCGTCGTGAAGGAGCGGTTGGTGGAGCATGTGGGCGATCGCTTGATAATTGATATGAAACTAGCGTTGGACGAGTTGTCGCTACCTGCCAACCGGAGTTTGGTCTGTACGCCGCTGATCGAGCGGGGCGATAGCGTAAGGGCTTTGCCTCCCGTGATCGTGAACGGGCGTAACCGCCAGATCCAGTACGAGCGATCCAAGCGTGATGCGACGGCGAACGGAGAGTTTGTCTTACGCCGTTACAATGGGAAGGAGCAGACGTTCGATTACCATGCCTCCATTCCTTTCGCCAAGTGGATGGAGCGTTCGGAGGTGTCGCTGGTAGCTGATTTTTGCGGTTGCGGTTGGGAGGCGTTGAGTAATGACAAGTCGCCGCTTTTCCCGATCCGAATCGCGGAGCCTGTGGTATTGCGTCCGCTTTTGGCGTACGTCACGCCGGAGGCGGAGCGTGTGAAAGAGCGTGTGAAGGAAGGAAGTGCCTTCCTCGACTTCCCGGTAAACCGCACGGAGATATATCCCGAGTATCGCGACAATCCCTCGGAGTTACGCAAGATCCTCGAGACCGTGTCGTCGGTGAAGGAGGATCCTTACGCTACCATCACGGAGGTATATATCAAGGGTTTCGCATCGCCGGAAGGTACCTATAAGCATAACACTTATTTGGCCGAGCATCGCGCCAAGGCGTTGATCGAATACGTGAAAGGCCTTTACCACTTTGAGCAGGCCCGTTTCACGGTGGATTTCGAGCCGGAGGACTGGGCCGGATTGGAGAAACGGGTGGAGAACTCTTCGCTTGCGGACAAGGAGGAGTTGCTGGCCATCATCCGTGCGGACGAGCCGAAGGATTACGACCGCCGCGAGGCGAAGCTGAAGGCGTTGAACGGGGGGGCCTCGTATCGGGTACTCTTGCGTGATATTTATCCCGCCTTGCGCCATTCGGATTACGCGGTGCGCTATGCGATCCGTTCGTTTACGGTAGAGGAGGCCCGTGAGTTGATCTATTCGGACCCTAGGCAGTTGAGTCTAAACGAGATGTTTCAGGTGGCGCAGACGATGGAACCGGGTAGCGACGCTTACCGCGAGGTCTTCGAGATTGCCGTGCGTATGTATCCGGAGGATCCGGTGTCGAATCTGAACGCCGCCCTTACGGCGATCGACGCGGGTCGCTTGGAATCGGCCCGCCGTTATTTGGCGAAGACTTCCGATTCTGCGGAGCGTACCTTGGCGGAGGCGGCCATCGCCATGCTGGAGAACCGCTTGGACGAGGCGGAGGCCCTGCTGGGTAAGTTGTCGGACAATCCTTCCATGGCCTCGCAGGTGGAGGAGAACTTGAGGCAGATCGCAGAGAAACGGCAAGAGTAAAAATAGGATAAGATAACAGACAAAAATTTTAATATTATGAAAAAGAAAAAATGGTACGTAGCGATGGCAACGGCACTTTTATTGGCGGCCGGTTGTTCCGATGATCTCGACAACGGAAAAAATAACACCGGGGCGGAAGAGGATGGCGAGAAGGTCTATATGACGGTGAACGTCTCTACGGTTTCGCAAGGAACGCTAACGAAAGCAGATCCTACTCCTTCTAATCCTAATTCGGGGGGAGCCGGTTGGGGCGAAGATGGTAATGGTTCTCTAGGTGAGCTTTCCGGCTCTAAGGAGGGTATGGTATATGATGTTAATATATTCTTGGTGCCAACAGATGAAGAGTCTTTGGGGGATGGTAATCAGCTAGAGTTACTAAATACTGACAATGGTAGTAGTATACAGATCGCAGGCCAAGGTTATTATTCGAATCTGGAAGGTATTGATGCGAGTTTAGGTGGAACTGAGCCTGGTCATGGTGACGGAAAGGTTACGATGAAAGTAACCATGAAGAATCCTCTGACACAAGATAAGAGCAATTATCAGGTATTTGCCGTTATTAATGCGGGAGGAAGGTTGACCGGTATTAGTACGTTGGCAGACTTGCGCGATAGAGTTGCCGCAAACGATAGGGCATTGTGGACTCCTGCTAGTAATATGGCGGAGTACCATCATTTTGTAATGTCTACACATAAGATGATAAGTGGTGCTATTCCTTCTAACGGCAGTTCTATCGTTGAACTTTCTGCTGCGAATATGGATGAGACAAATCCGGCTCAGACAACGGTGTTCGTAGAACGTTTAGCCGCTCGTATTGATTTGGCATACTCCTCGAATTTAGATCTGACTAATATACCGGGAACTTCTCCTGTAAAGAATAAGGGTACGTTCACGTTGAAGAGGTATAAGGTAGTGAATCAGTGGAAGGGCGAGAGTTATCTTTTTAAGCAAGTTTCTCCTACGGTACAGTATAACTATGGTGCTAATGCGGTATTGCCGGCAGATGGTACCAACGATCCTGTTCGATATTTAGGTGATGAGAAATGGATATGGAGGAATAATGACACTGGTGCCGGATCGTACAATTATGTGTTAGATCCGAAGATCCGGGAAAAGAAATTGCCGGAAGGGGAAAGTTCTTCTTGGGATCAATTTAAAGATTCATATGTCAATTATTTTAATCCGAGCAATTCAACTGATTTGAATAACTTGGATAAGATGGTGTCTATGCCTACTTCTGGATTAAGCTATACACAGGAAGTAAGTGGTGATAGTCGGACATATTACCCGGTTGTTTATACCAAGGAAAATACGTTGGATCTGAACTCGCAGGTACATGGCTATACTACTGGTGTAATCTTCGAGTCTGAATTTACTCCGAGTAACGACTTTAAGGTGAGTTCCTATGAAAATGGGGAGATCAAGTCTGTGAATTTGCCTAATGGTGATAAAACGTTTCTTTCCGCGGCTCATTATAATAGTAATGGTTCTGTGTCACGTCTTGTTTATAAAGATGTGAAGAGCGTTGCCGCCCGTGCGTTCAATTTGGAAAACGACAAGAAAAATTTATTGAAAGGCTTTATGGATGGTTGGGACGATATAACTGCGGATGTCAATGCTGTGAAGAAGGCGGTTCAAGATATGTCTTCTCAAAATGGATTAGAAAGCGCGTTTAAGGAATATTTGGATGGGATTTTGGCTGGTAAAGCTACTCTTGATGAGGACCTTAAACAGAAATTGACTTATGCGGCTTTTAGGAGACAAGCTTCGCATCTTCCTTCTAATATTACCCCTGTATCTCAATTCAGCTCAGAGCAGATCGGCAATTTATACCAATACTATAATGTTTCCCTATACAAAAGCGGAAGAAGCTATCACAAGTTTTGGATCCGTCATAACGATAACGGAAACGATGGTCTGATGGGCGTGATGGAATTCTGTATCGTACGCAATAACGTGTACCAGTTGTATGTGAAAGGTATTCGTGGCTTGGGCGATCCGTTACCTTATACCCCGGGTAAGGATGATCCCGGTACGCCGGATGAGAGTGATGATGTCACTATCGACGTGACTATCTACGTGAAGGATTGGGTAAAACGTACGAACAAAGACATTATCCTATAACTTTACCCTTCGGGGGATTCTTACGATGGGCATTGTAAGCACTTTATGCTGCCCATCCAAGCAACCTTACGATGCCCATCATAAAAACCTTATAATGGGCATCATGGTTTACCTCCATCTCCGGTAGTACGGGCGGAGGATTACTGTGTATCTTAATAAAATGATTATGAACCGTTTATTTCATACCTGCAAACAGTTGATTGGCATAGCCGCCTTGTCCGTGGGGCTATACGCTTGCGACTGGATACACGACGACTCGCTGCCGCTTTGCGAGTTCCGCCTGTATTTCAAGTACGACTATAATATGAAATTCGCCGACGCTTTCCAGCATGAGGTAGACTTCGTTACGCTCTTCTTCTGCGACCAAGAAGGAAACTTCCTCTTCCAGCGGCGGATCGAGAAGAGCGAGCTGGATGAGCGGAACTCCATCGCCCTCGACATGGAGCCGGGTACCTATCAGGTAGTCACTTGGGCCGGGCTGGACAAAGGCAGTTACGCATGGAACGATCCTACCGAGGTGTCGCAGGCTGTCGAGAGGGTGCAAGACGTCAAGGTACGTACCTTGCGTGAGGACGATACGACACAACCCAACGAACTGCACCCGCTTTGGCATAGCCTCGATACCTTCACCGTGACGCGCAACATGCCCGAGGCCGACACCATCTCACTCGCCAAGAATACCAACAAGCTGCGTGTCGTGCTGCAAAACGTGATGGGTGAGGACATGGATGTGAATAACTTCTCCTTCCGGATCGTGGCTGACAACGGGTATATGGATTACGACAATTCCCTGCTGCAAGATCCCACCATCCACTACCTGCCTTATTATACGGAGAACGTGGAGTTGGGAGCCGACCCGACCCCCGGCGCTACCGTAGGCGGGCAATACGTGGCCGTGGCCGAGATGAACACCATGCGCCTGATGGCGGGCCGCAACTACCGCCTCATCATCCGTCACCACGGATGGGAGAAGGATGTGTTGAACGTGAACCTCAACGATTACCTCCTTCTCACCAAGATGGAGGGGCACCGTATCTCCCCGCAGGAGTATCTGGACCGGCAAGACGAGTATTCTATCATCTTCTTCCTTACGCCGAAGGTATGCCCCGATTGTCCGGATAAGCCTACGCCTCCGGATCCTCCGGGACCTGATAATCCTGACAATCCTGACAATCCGGATAACCCGGATAATCCCGATGGTCCCGATCCGGAAGACCCTACGATCGTGGGGTACGCCTGCTTCAAGATACAGGTGAAGGATTGGGTGATTCGTATCAACGATGGCATATTGTAAACAGAGATTTATTAAATATCGCTAATGATGAGACGCTATACCATATATAACCGATTGACGGCGGTCGCCGCCGGTCTTTGCCTCTGTTGGCTTTTTATGGCTTGTGGTGAAGACCGGGGGGGCGATCTCCCGGATGACGACCCGAATCATTGTGTCGTGACGATCACTTTGCGGACATCCCGTTCGGTACGCCCGCCGCAGACGAAGGCCGGAGGGATGATGACGAAGGCGGATGAAACTACTGAGACGGATTTCTGGGCAAAAGATGAAGAATACGAGCGAGACATCACGAACTGGCTGGTGGTGGCCTATGATGAGAATGCGGATTTGGCCGGATATATATCCGGCAAAGATGGAACATGGACTCCGGATATCAGTAATGAGGATTCTCGTACTACGGTGGAGATGAAACTACCCCTTGGCACATACCATTTTTATGCGTTCGCCAATTTACAATCGTTGGAAGACGGTACATCGTTGTATCAAAAAATTACCGAAGCCCATTCCTTGGCGGAACTGTCGGAGGTGAAGATATTGGACTCGGGCACGAGTATTGATATAAGGAATGAGGAGAAAAAGGGTAAATTCGGAGGCGAGGAAGCGTCTCGAAAGCGTATTCCTATGAGCAGCTACGCCCAAAAGTATACGGTATTGTCCGCTCTGGCAGAGAACAAATTAGAGATTCCCTTGATCCGCATGATCGGCAAGGTGCAAGTGGAGATAACCAATAACTTAAATAAATCCATAACCGTAAACCAATTAGACATCATGAACCTCCGCAAGGGAAGCCTGCCGATCTGGCTCTTGCCTTGGGGAAATGAGAATTATTTGGAGTTTAAGGATAACAAGGACTTGGAAGAGCCTTTGGCTCCATCTTTTCCGAAAGATGCGAATCCTCCTGTAGTAAGTCTAGAAGATCTTTATACGGAATCTGTCAAACCCGGTGATAATGAAAAAGAAATACAAGCCAAACCTGTGGACGGCGAGAACGGTAGTAAACGAGCTTATATTCGCTACATTCCTGAGACCAATGCGGCCGTCGGAGAGAACGGCGGTGGTATCCACCTCGGTGTAGAGATCGAAGGCCGCCCTCGCACGGAGCATCTCACGGGTTTCGACTTTGTGCGCCGCAACGACCTGCTGGTCATCCCCGTCTTGATAACCAACATCGCAACGAAATTGGAAGTAGCCGAGCAACGCCTCCCCATCGGGGTCTACCCGACCGCCTTGGTCTATGGTGAGAAGACGGGCGTGCAAATACTGACGCCTGTTGAGCATACCCTGCAAGCCGCCGGCGACTTGTCGATCCGTTTCGAGATATCTAGCATAGAAGGCGTGACAGGAGATTTCACGATCAAAGGTCTCCCGCAGGATGGAACGGTTACGGAAACAGCGAAAATTAGTTCGATCCAAGTAAAAAGCGACGAGAAACGTCTCATTACGGCCGTAAACGGAGAGGATTATGACGAGAAACAGCGTTTCTACCTTCCCGAGGCTTCGATCAAGGAAGGAAAGAAAGGTTCCTTCACGATCCGCACCCAAGAGCTAGGCGGAAAGGCGGAGGCTACGATCATTCTCACGCTTGTGGTAAACTATAACGTGGATGGGGAGAAGCAAGAAATGCAAATCCCTTACACCATCAAGATCAGAAACTACAAATAACAACCATAATATAACAACAATAAACTAAAAAAGGAGGACCTGACGGATGAAACCATCAATCAACCTACGATATAAATCCTTGTTATTAACTTGCTTGTTAATTTTTTCCGCTGGTGTGGCTGTGCCGGCGTGGGGGCAGACGTACACGATCAATTATAAGAATGGTTCACCCCAAACCGGTATTACCGAACGTGTGGATACGGTGTATGTGGCAGATGGGGAAGAGAGGGAGTTGTTTATTCCTGAGTTGAGGAATAATGATGGTGTATCGGATCCATATTATAGATGGTATGTGCGTTGGTATCGAGAGGATGGGAATAAAAACATGCTGTCTATAGAGGGCAAGATCGCAGGGACAGATATTACTTTTGACGAGGATCATCCACCAGTATTAGGAGGTACGGTTCTTAGTGCTGCTACTTATCAAAAGACATTGAAATCAACCAGTGATGGCAAATCTCTTTTTGCATATGATTTTTTTTATAATCCAAGTGGAAGCAATGAGGAATTGCGGAAGTCTGCTAGTGCCACGGGAGCTTCTACTGTCAAATATAAGGTCAATACTGTAGAAAATGACGTAGTGGTTTGTGATGTGAGTCTGAATACAGACCTTGTGGGATCTGGAACAAATGAAATTATAGAACCGACACTCTCTATACGTTATAAGTTTGTTATTCGTCCAGCAAGTGTTATTGCTGGACAAATAAGAAGTTCTGGTGCGGATCAATCCAATGCATTTATAAAAGAGGATATATTTACGTCGCAGAGTAATGAAATTTTTAATGTACAACTAGGTTCGATCGCAAATAATTATGCGTGGTATGAGGGTGAAAATATAATAAAAGGAAAGACCTATGCGTACAAATATGTTTGTGGTAATAGTACTAAGACTGGTAAATTAAAACCATTAGAGCAAATAGTTGATTCTTTAAATATTACAGAACAATCTATATTGGAGGTTTGGGCTGTTGATGAAACAGGAGGAAAGAGAAGTCCTTTACTTTATAAATACACGTTGATACCGATCAGCGGCGCAGGATTTGTATTAGAGGATAATTTGAATACAATAACAGATCCAAAGCGGAAACCGGATGAACATCCAGATATTTATGAAATGATTGGTTATATAAATTTTGACCGGGGAGATTCAATTACACTTGAACAATTAAAGAATAATTATACTTTAAATATGGTTAAACCTCAATTTCCTATGGCAGATACTGATAAGGGAATGTGGTTGGAGCCAGATGTTACGGGCTATGCGCCATTGGATTATCATCGTACACGTGGACGTTTGACTCCATTGCAAAATCAATATGGATTATATCGTACTGCCAATTTATTAGAGGTTTCTGAAACAAGAGCAGAGAAGGCTACAACTATTGTTTCATATGAAAATTTTAGCTCAAAGAAAACTACGAATTTGCAGTATTACTGGTTTCCGACTTTAAGAGAGAATGCTCCTAATAATGATAGATCTAAAAGAAGTTCTGTTGCGCAAAGGACAATATATGACCGAACATATTATAATACAAATCACCAAAAATTGGGATTTTTCTATTATGTAGATGCTGCGAATCTGCCGGGACGTTTGGTGAAGATTAAATTAGACGGAATAGTTTGTAGTCATACGGGTATTTTGGTGAATTTTTGGGTAAATGATATGACTACAAGAGCGAATGAAACTTCTACAGGTTCGAAAGCCGGCAAACCTATTCCTCCTAATATTAATATAAATTTTATAGGTAGGAAAAATGGAGCCGATGTGATTCTTCATCGGTTTACTTCTGGAGATGCTTTGACAAATTATACAATGCGCGAAGCATATCAAGGGTATGAAACTAATGAATACATTGGTAAATGGCAGCAATTAATGTATTCATTTTCATTCTCTGAAAGATCTAATGACTTTGATGAATATTATTTGGAGGTGCAAAATAACGCCATCCATTCATATGGTGCGGACTACGCCATTGATGGTCTGCGTATTTATCGCTCCATACCGAAAATTGATGTAAAGCGAGTGGACGTGTGTTCCTCTGCCAGTCTAACCGTTGCCACGGATTACGAACTTCTACTCAAGAATATGGGTTGGAGCATTAATCTGGATGTATTGTCCGATCTGAATATGGGGGATGGAATAACGGAAGATTCAAAGCATATATGGAAATACCGCTATGGTTTGATGGGTGGAGATCCAACGAAAAGAAAAGAGAATCTTAATAAAACGATCGGAAACGTTTATATTGGAGCTACCGATAAAAAGGAAAATGGAGATATAACGGAGCCTAACGATTGGATTACATTGAATACGGATTTGAAGGACTATAAGAATGAGAACTATAACAACCGAAGCAAGGTGTATCGTATTATCGTTCCGACTAAAGATGGGTTAAAGCATCAAGGATTTGAGGATCTGACAAATTATGAAACTGCGATGCGACGACAAATTGTCGTAAACCTGTGTATGATCAATGATTTCTTATATGATGCAGCTGAGCAAGGAGTTTGGGATGAAGACATAAATGCGCATGCCCAAAAAACAAATGGGGATCCGTTCCCGAAAGAAGAGTATATCGCATATTTGAAACAAAATTTGGGAGATCTTTGTGGCAAATCAGGATCAGGGTGGGACTATAAGATTCCTGATCCGAAAAACCTGGAGAGTCAGATAGATCAAATAATGGATGGATATGACAATAAATATGAAGAACTGATACGAGCCGTATGTTCCGTGATAGGTATTTCTCGTCCTCGTGTGCCTTGGTGGGATGAAGAAAATAGCAATACCATCCATTTGAGTGCCATTGATGTGGACAAGACTGAGTTGAGATATAAAGGTGAGAGACCTTACGGAAGCGGGGTGAAGGTAGAGCCTGCCTCCGGTAAGTATGATGTGGTAATCTTTAGTGCGGCCGCGACAGTTACTAGCGATAAAGTCGTGGATTTCCCGAATGCCTATGCGGGAAGTAGTTTCCAAGATCCTTGCTTGCTGACTACCCCTTTCACCGTACTCCCTTCCTTCACGGTCGTGGCAAAGACCAAGACAGATTTGCCGGAGGGCATGATCGCTTGCGAGGGACGGATCAGTCAGATTGAGGAGGCAACCATGTGGGTTGAAAGATATGATGAGAACAACAACCTGATGACCGGAGAGACAGATAAGTTTGTAGATAGATATAAGGGTTATTCATATACGTTCGACTGGTTTTTGGGAGACTCGCTGGAATTTGCTGCGTTCTATGATGAATATGAAATCTCTTTAGAAGATATATTGAAGTCTTATAGAAATACCCTTCCCGATGCCGAGAAAGCTTTGTCTTTCCCCGCGAAAAATTTGATTGAGTATTATGAAAAATTAGACGCATATAAAGATAAGCCTGCGCTTATTGCGAAATTGAAGACATTGCTTTTAGGTGATGTAGATACAGAGCCGAAATTGGTGATTGGCGGGAATTTGGGATATGCGGAGTTTCGTTGGGTAAAAAAAGTGGTAGCGATTCCTTATCTACCGGAGAGTATTCCCGAGAACAACAAACTTTGGCTTTTCTGCGATAGACCTCAAGAACGATCATTGGAAGCCGCTCCCGCCCCGAAACTACTTGTTGGTTTCCCGGACGTGAAGTATCCGGAAGGAATGGAACATTATCCCAATGTTCCCCTGCGTATTGGCTTGCCGAATATCATGGAGAAAAGCATAACCGATATTCCTATCCAAAGCAATGGCCTAAAGATGGGTATGACAGAATCCAATCAATTAGGTCTGCCCCAAAGCAATACTACGGATATCTTCTTGCGGCAAGGGGCTACTTATACAAAGGTGGGTAATTTGACAAAGTTGTCTGCGAAAGCTAAAAGTAAAAATGAGGCAGGTGAAACTGACTATGGCGGTGGATTATTCTCCATGACTTTTGACGATAAAGCTTATACAAATTTTGACGAAGGCCAGATTTATGCCCTCTATATCCCATTCGGTGAATATAAGGATGGAACTTTCGTAGAAGGCTCTTGCGAAGGATACGCTACCTTACTTATCAAGATCGTGCCGGAATATCTGACTTGGAAGGGTACGAACACCGGTGAGGACGCTGAGGCATGGTATAATGACGTAAACTGGCATCAGTCCACGAAAGGGGAATTGTATATAGATCCAAAGGGAGAAAGCACAGAGGATGCCAACGGTAATGATCATGTGACTGTCGCTTTCGCCCCGCTTCATTTCACCCGTATCACGATCCCGAAAGGGCAGACGCTGGAATTGGAAGACTTGAAAACGAAAGATCATTTGTTACAGATTCCCGAAGGGAACTCATCAAAGGCTACCGGGTATATCCAATATGATATGGCGGTAGACAAAGACGGAGATAAAACGATCGTAGCTCCGTACTATATAAATAAGGTAAAGGCTATCTATTTCAAACCCGAGGCGCAGTTACGCCGTCAGCAATTCCTGACGTACGACACTGCCCGTGTGGAATTCGAGATGACACCTGACGCGAAATATTGGGTGGCATCGCCCCTGCAAAGCGTATTCGCCGGCGATATGTACACCGTGAAGAACACGGGCCGTCAGAACACCTATGCTTTTGCCGATATCACCTACAGCACGGCTGACAACGACCGCCAAGCTCCTGCCTTCTACCAGAAAGCTTGGGACAAGGCGATCACGATGTACGTGCCGAAGAGCGAAGCAGATCAAATAGCTTCTTTTCCGGAGAATGGTTTGGATACAACTCATTACGAGGTAGTCCAATCCAACTGGAGCCGTGAATATAACGATGTGAATGTGCCCTACGCTTTAGGAAAGGGATTCTATGCCAGCGTAGAAAAGAAGAATGCGACCGGCTTGGGTGAGAAAGTATTGGTACGCCTGCCGAAAGCGGATGACTCCTACGAGTATGAACCGTGGAAACCGGATACGAAAAGCGCTGCATTGAGAGCCGCCATGACCAAAGCCCCGACTTTAGCGGAACGGATCAATGCCGGCAAGCTGGCGGATGACAAGCCGATCGAGGTGGTATTGACAGATGCGAATGGAACGGAAGAATGGTGGAATACGGATAATGGAACCGTCCGTGTCATTGCTGATGGCGACGGTAAGCACTTCCTGCTGGGTAATCCGTATATGTATCCGTTGGATATCGCTCGTTTCTTGAAAGGGAATGAGACTATCTTAGGGCAAAAATATTGGACATTGGATACGAAGATTGGAGAGGGTCTTGTTGTCGGTACGCCTGATGTGGCATGGGAAAATGGAGATACTGATGCTACTTCCGGAGCCGTTATCGCCCCCATGCAGGCCTTCTTTGTAGAGCTGGATGATGCGGCTCAAACAAAAGCAGAAGGTACGGCAACCGGTGCCGATCTGAAGGTCGTTCGTTTCGATCCCTCCATGATGCAAGGAGAGTCGGAGAAGGTCTCTTCTTCCTTGCGTACCGCTACGGCCAAAAACCCGGTATTGAGGCTGACGGCGGAGCGGGATGCATATCGTAGCACGGCCTTGCTGACGCGGCAGGATGATGCTACGAACAGCTATGAGGCAGATAAGGATGCCGTAATCTTGCTGGATACGGAACTGGAGGAGATCCCGCAGGTGTACACTATCGCCGGGACTCGTGCCGTGGGTGTGAACGTAGTACGACGGATCGACCAAGTGCCCCTTGGCGTATATGCCGGCGAGGGTAAGGGCGAGGTTACACTGACGATAGAGGGTATCGGCGATTGGGCGGAGACGCTTTACCTGTACGATGCTGTGACCCGTAAAAGTACGGAGCTGTCGGACAATACGTATACCTTGCGTTTGGACGGTAGCAGCCATGGACGTTACTTCCTAAGTGCGGGCTCGCCTACCGGTAATGAGGGGGTAGGCGATGCGGAATCTATCTCTGTCTATTCCGCCGTATCGGGTAGGGTAGTGGCCAGTGCTAGCGAGGCGTTGAAGCGGATACAGGTGTTTACGCCGATGGGTCGTTTGGTACGTACTTTATATCCCGCTCGTCCGACTTATACGTTCGATCTCCCGGCAGGCATCTACATTATCCGCACGGAGATCGCCCACGACCAAAAGACGGTGAAACTACGGGTATTGTAAATAAACCCGCTATAATAGACAAGGGGGTGCGGTTCACTTAGAACCGCACCCCCTTGTTGTTAGTTCGTTTCTACCACTCCATCCTTGATATGGATCACCCGATCCGTGTTTGTGGCCAGCTGTTCGTCATGCGTCACGATGACGAACGTCTGGTTCATCTGGTCTCTTAACTCGAAAAAGAGGGCGTGCAATTCTTCCTTGTTCTTGGTATCGAGGCTTCCCGAAGGTTCGTCGGCGAGGATAACCGCCGGGTTATTGATAAGCGCACGGGCTACCGCTACCCGTTGCTTTTCTCCGCCGGATAGCTCGGCGGGCTTGTGTGCCATACGATCGGAGAGTTTCAAGAAGTCCAGCATCTCTTTCGCCCGCTTCTCGGCTATGGCCGATTTCTCCTTGGCGATCAGGGCTGGGATCATCACGTTTTCCAAGGCCGTGAACTCCGGCAATAATTGATGGAACTGGAAGACGAAGCCGATATTCCGGTTGCGGAAAGCCGCCAGTTCCTTATCGCCCAATCGTCTTGTCTCCGTGCCATTGATAACCAGCCGCCCGCTATCCGGTGCGTCGAGCGTGCCGATGATTTGCAACAAGGTTGTCTTACCCGCCCCGCTGGGGCCTACGATAGCGACAACCTCGCCCTTGTTTATCGTGAGGTCGATACCTTTCAATACTTGTAAGGCACCGAAACTTTTCGTTATTCCTTCGGTTTGTATCATATCAAGTTTCTTAGGACGTGCGAGGCAAGGAAACAGCCGAACGTAGCCGGCATATAAGAGACCGTTCCCGTGGTCGTACGTTTACATGTTTCGTTTTCAATTTCGATCACGGCGTCCGGATCAGCGAACTCGGTGGAAAATACGACGGGAATTCCCTTGCTTACGCCTAGAGGACGCAACCGTTTCCGCACCGCTTTCGCAAGGGCGCAATTGATTGTCTTGGAGATATCCGCAATCCGTACCAAGGACGGGTCTACCTTAGCGCCCGCCCCCATGGAGGACACGATGGGGATCTTATGGATATATGCTTGGTACATCAGGTATACCTTGGGACTTAGGGAATCGATGGCATCTACCACGAAATCGAGAGGGGCCGATAGGAGTACCTCCTCCGTCCGCTCGTCTCGCAGGAATTCATTCAGGACGGTTAGTTGCAACTGGGGATTGATATCGAGCAAACGCTTGGCTACGACCTCGGCTTTCGGCATCCCTAGGGTGGAATGAAGGGCGGGCAATTGGCGGTTGATATTACTCTCGTTTACCGTATCGGCGTCTATGATTGTCATCTTTCCTACTCCGGCCCGGCAAATCTGCTCGGCGGCATAAGCTCCCACACCTCCTAACCCAACTACCAATACATGGCTACGGGATAAGCGCTCCATACGCTCGGCTCCGAACAAAAGTTCCGTCCGTGTATTCCAATTGTAACTCATTTATATACTTTTGAGGACAAAAGTAATCAATTGTTCCGGTTCCTCCAATACTTGCTTTTATCCGAAAGCTTTGTGTCTTGTTACTGCACGGGCGTTGCAGCGTTACTGTATGGGCGTTGCAGTATTACTGCATCAGCCTTGCAGTACCACTGCAACCCGGGTTGCAGTGGGTGGATTGTGTCAGATGGGTTGAATATGAAAGACCGATCCTCCGTCGGAGGCCAGCGGAAGGGTGATTTTATCCCTGTAGGTGATCTCCTTAACCTCTTTTACGAGTTTGTTCGAGTCTATATTCGTATCTTCAGCATCTTTATAGATCGTTATCTTATATTTCTTGTCCTTATCCAAGAACTTGAGGTCTACATCGATACTGCGTGCTTGGCTGTTATTGATCGTACCGACAAACCAATCCTCTCCCTTTTTGCGGGCGATCGTTACGTATTCATTGACGGAAGCGTTCGGAACGACTGTTTGGTCCCAAGTCGTAGGCACGGCTTTTAGGAACTCGAATCCCGGTTGTCCCTCGTAAGCCTCCGGCGTATCGCAAATCATGCCGAGATAGCTCTCTAATACCACGTACATCGCTAACATATGGCAGCGGGTACTCATTACGTAAGGGTTACGTTCTTGGTTCTTGAACTTATCCCTTGGCAAAGAGCGGAAACCTCCTAAATGATAATCAGTCGCTCCCGCTAATAAACGGGTAAAAGGCATATGGATGTCATGATCTGCGTCGGTATCCTTATCCCATTTGCAATGCTCGTAATTAAGCGTACCCTCGCGGGTGAACTCATTGGGATAGGTACGGTTCAATCCAGACGGCTTGCAAGCTCCATGGAATTGCACGAATAGATGATGCTTAGCCGCCTTCGCCAAGAACTCTTCTTGGATGCGGATCATCTCCTGATCGTCTCGATCCATGAAATCGATCATCATGCCGGCGATTCCCCATTTCTCGAATTGGGCGAAAGCCTCGTCTATCTTTGCGTACAGAGGTTTCCAGTTGGTCCATAAATGGATACGTACGCCTTGACTCTTGGCGTAATCGCAAATCTCCTGCATATTGAGGCTCGGAACGACTTTCAAGATGTCCGCTTTAGGACCCGGAGAACCGAATCCGGCTCCATCCTCGTCATACCAAGCTTGCTCGGCGTTCCCGTAGATCGAGTGATAATCCAATCCGTTACGGGCTACGAAATCAATGTAATATTTATTCGTGGGGAAATTGTTTCCGCCAAGGAAAGTCGTATCCGGAACGACATTTCCGTTCCACCACGTAAAAGTAGTCTTACCCGGCTTAATCCAAGACGTATCCTCTATCTTACAAGGCTCATTGAGATTCGTAAGGATATTGGACGCTATCAAGGAACCGATTTGATCACTGATCATCAAGACCCGCCAAGGAGATTGATGGGGTAGGGATGCCTCTACCTTGATACGCTCTTGTCCCAGTTTAGGTGATAGTTTCCCGAGAAGAGTCCCGTTTTCTTTCCATAGGTACATACCGGCGTAATCACGAACCGCCGCCTCGGTAATCGCCATATAAACATGGTTCGGGAAAGAGAATAGGGCGGGCATATCCATCAATCGTTTATTATCCATGTCGGCATAATCCGTGACCGTATATTTACCTTCGTGGGAACTTTGGTAGTTGGGGAGGAATAAAGTGGTTACGTTCGGGTTACTTTGTAGGTTGAAGGTGGTTCCCTCGTCATACATGATATACGAATCCCATCCTTTTTGCTTCGGAAACTCATAGCGGAAGGCGATACCGTCATCGAAAGCCCTTACGACCAGATTAATCTTGCGGAAAGGTTGAACGGTTTCCTCTAGCGGGATGATTACCTCTTTGGAAAGGCTATGTATATGTTTCGCCTTGCCGACGATCAGTTCATAGGTCTCTTCTTTCGTGCTGAACACCGGCTTGCTCATCTTCAGCTTCTCGCCAAATGCCCCGTTATCGAATGTCAATGTCAGCGGGGAGTCTTGGATCAGCATTTGCTTATTGAACTCTATGTTATATACCGGACTTTTTTCCGTTAGGGCCAGCGAGAATTTGATCTTGCCATTCGGCGAGGTCAATCGTACGTTCTTGTTCGCATAGATAGAAAGGCTGAATAGCGTGAAAAATAAGATTAAGTAGATAGATTCTTTTTTCATGGATACTGATTTTATGTTTCAAAGATAATGCTTACTAATTAAAATTCCCTCTTTCTTTTGAGGAAATTCATCTAGTTGTAGAGACGGGGCATGCCCCGTCTCATCCCAGCAAAATGGTAACTAAAGATACTATCAGACGGTGGTGAGACGGGGCACGCCCCGTCTCTACAATTAGGGGAGTTTAATTAGGTGTATTTTTGGGGTGGATGAGTTGCTTCAGCAAATCTTTAAGATGAATCGTTTCATTCTTGACCAATGGATGGGCCCAATAGGAAATGCTTAAGATATAACCGAGCGTGATAAACAAGAAGAACATAGAGTAACGTAGCCCGATCAGATCTCCAAGTCCCCCAATGATAAACGGAATCAACGCCCCTCCAAAAATACCCGTACACAAGATACCGGAAAAAGCCCCATGATGCTTATCCACGGAGTTAAGGGCTAAGGCGAATATCACCGAAAACATGATCGAGATCGAGAAGCCGCAACAAGCGAAAGCGATAATTGCTACTTGCGTAGGACCGAAGAGCGCTATCGCTAAATTAAGGATCGCTATCATCGAGAAGATACGTAACATCAGCTTTGAGTCGATTAACTTAACGATCACCAATCCCAACAAGCAGCCGATGGACATCAATCCCCAGAACCAAGCAACCGTAGTAGCCCCGGCTCCTTCCGGGCTGACCCCATGATACATATTCAAGAAAAGGCTCATCCAATTCGCCAATCCTTGCTCGGTTCCCACATAAGCGATAATCCCTAAGAAATAGAATATAACTTGTTTTTGCCTGAGCAATTCCTTATAATTCTGTACTGTTCCCGCCTTCTCATCTTCCTTTAATTCTACTTTCGGGAATTTGACATAAGAGATAACCACTAACATGATGACAAAAACAATCGTAAAGATAAAATAGAGCGAGCTCCAAGGTAAGCTCTCCGGCGTTATCCCTTTGAGGAAACGGATGAAGAAGTCGTTTGCCGAATCCTCACCGGTTAATTTTCGCATAAGTCCGGCCAAGACGAACGGGCTCATGAAAGAAGCGGCTCCGAATACGATCTGGGCCAATACCTGATTAAAGGCATATTTTTTCTCTCCACCCGCCTCACGCATCAAAGGCAATATGATCACCTGTAGCATCGCCATGCCCAGACCGATAGCGAAAAGAGAAGTTAATACGATAGGGTAGGTCGGGAATATGACGAAAAGCCCCGCACCCAAAAACGCCAGACTGAAAGCGATCAATAAGGAAATCTTTCCCCCGAAACGCTCGATGATCATTCCTGCCGGGATCGACATGATGCCATATGCCAAGAAAAATGAGAACGGTAAGAAAGCGGCCAATGTCAGGCTCAGCCCAAAACTATCGATAATCATCGGTAGCATAGGGCCTAATATATTGGTAACAAAAGAAATGACAAACCAAATACACAAGATGAGGAGTACGATCCAATTATTCTTATTCATGATAGATAGATTCAATGATTAAACACCAATGCCGCCGCCCCGAGGCATCCGGCCTTATTTCCTAATCGGGCAAGCTCGATAGTCGTGAAGTACGAGGTTTCCTTCATCACGTATTTCCCGACCTGCTCCCGTATATTGTCAATGTAGAAATCTCCGGATTCCGAAATGCCTCCGCCGATAATCACCTTTTGTGGAGCGAAAATGTTGATAAGGCTCGCTACGCCTAGGGACAGATTCCGGAAATGATCCTCCATAGCGAGTACGGCCTCTTTCTCTTGAGCTTTATAGCGCTCTACTATATATTTTCCATCGATACGGGAAGGTATCTCCCGTCCGTTCTTCTGCAATAATTGCCGATATAAGGCGATCAACGCACTTACGGAAGCGTGTGCCTCTAGGCAACCGGACGCTCCGCAAGTACATTGATTCCCATTCAGACCATGAATAATTAAGTGCCCAAGTTCGGTGCCCCGGTTCCGGTAGCCGCCATAAAGCCGGCCGTTCAAGAACAAGGCGCCCCCTATGCCGGTACCCACCGTCAGGAAAACGATATCGGAGAGACCTTTAGCCGCCCCATATATCACCTCGCCCAACCCCATAAGGTTTGCGTCGTTGTCGATGAATACCGGTAGATTAAATTCCGCTAACGCAAGATCCAATTGTTGGTTATCTAGTTCAGGAAGATTATTGGCAAAGAGAACCACCCCATTATCTACTACGGAAGGTACACCTATGCCAATTCCGTAAATCCCCCAATCCCGGGAACGGGCGTAGTCTGTCATTTTCCGTACGATACTTTTTATGGTATCGGATAATGGGCGTGGATTCTCTTTTGATTGTGTGGTTTCCGACGATTCGTAAAGAATGTCGCCATTCTGGTTCACAAGAGTATATTTTATGCTTGTTCCTCCAATGTCTAATGCGATAGTGTATTTCATGATAATTGTAAAAGCTTAATTAGAACTATGCGCCGCTTCCCTGTCGATCAGGCAAATCACGTTCGGGTGCAGCCACAATAAGGAGGCCGGCAACTCCGTCGAGATCTTCTGTTCAAGGAAAGCTTGAGTAATCTCCCTTTTCTTTATCCCGTTGATAAGAAGGATAATCAGGCGTGACTGAAAGATATTCGCCATGCCCAATGTCAGTCCGTATCCCGGTTTCTCCGTATCCCCGGCGATCATGGGATGTTGCAATGATTTCTGGGACAGATGAGCCACATGGCAATTCGTATGTAAGGAAGGAGCCGGCTCGTTCAAGGCGATATGGCCGTTCATCCCGATTCCTAATATACAAATGTCGATAGGGCCTTTTTGATCCAGTATCTGTTGGATCCGCTCACATTCCGCCTCAGGGTTCTCCGGATCGCTTTGGAACGCTATATACCGGTCTTCCGGGATTTGAAGCGGACCTACGAAATAGTTCCGTAGATACGACTCGCACGTACCCGGGTGGTCCATCGGGATTCCTCCCCATTCATCAAGCTTTAGTACCGTGAATTGGGAGAATAATTCCGGTTGGCGACCGGCTTCCTCTACCAGCAACTCATACATCCGGGTAGGAGAGCCCCCAGTGGCGGCACAAAGCGTAAGTGCCTTGTGCTGCCCTAACTCTGAGGTAACAATCTCTTTTGCCTTAAGGCTTAATGCCTCATAAGATTGACAAATCTCTATTCTCATACGATTTTAGAGCTCTTTGATTCGGATATTGCGGAAGCAAACACCATAACCGTGGTCTTGCATACCGATGTAACCCGGTTGTTTTCCGCATTGTAGCATCAAGTCGTAAGCTTCCGGGCATTTCTCCGGACTCGTGCTGAACTTGCTGAACTTACTATGATCCACTAACGCGCGCCATACCGGTGTACCGAACTGGAATTCCAGCACTTTCACGTCGTTCATGTAATGGATCACGCGTTGGTTATAGACAACGATTCTCGTCTTGTTCCAGTTTCCGTACGGTTTTACGGGTTGTGGATCCGGCATAATCATGTCATATACGGCACCGGCCTGACGGTTACCGTCGCAACCTTCCCATGCGTCCGGCATATTCTCGTTGTCGAGTAACTGATATTCTGGGCTGGAGTAATAAATAGGTGTACCCTCAATTTCTTGCGCTGTATAGAAGATACCGCTATTACCGGCCTTGTCGATCTTCCATTCGATCTCGAAAACGAAATTTTTGAACTTCTTGTCGTAGATCAAGTCGCCGAAGCCCGTGTCTGCCTTATTGTCGCTACCTTTATAGGTGATCGATCCGTCTTCAACCACCCAACCTTGGGGTACATCCTGACGGCAATAGCCGCGCCATCCGTTCAAGGTTTTCCCGTCGAACATGGTGATCCACTCGCCTCCCGTAGGGATACCGTCGCTATCGAGGGCTTGGGCTTGGGTGGTTTGCGTTCCGGCATCGTTGGTATTACCGCCGGAGGTACATGACAAGGCCGACGCGAATAAGGCTACGGCCATAATACTGCTATAAATCTTTTTCATCGCTATTATGAATGTTTGTTGTTTGTTAGAAACTTGTTAGATAATTATTAGGAATTTGTTAGGTTCCTGTTAGGTTACCGTTAGATTCCTGTTAGCTTTTATAACTTCAGGTCTTCCCATCCATCGCGGTATTTCCGCTTGATGAATTGGTTCGCCTGCTCGAAATTGGTGATACGCATATTCGCTCCATCCCATAGGAAAGTCTTGTTTCTTCCCGGATAGATGAAGCCTTCACGCTCTCCGTAGATCGAGTCGTTATGTTTCACTTGTTCCCGGATATTATGGCTCCGTAAGATCAAGTTACCCATCAATACGGTCTCCGTCAACGGACCGGCGTACCCTTCGAACGGAGATTCTACGTCCGCCTTGTCGTACCCTGCGATACAAGAGTCGATCCATGCCCAATAGTGGCCATTCGTACCCCCTTCGATACGTTTATATTTATGAGGAATGTTCACGTCCTTGTCGAACAAAGGTTTCTTGTTTGCCTTCTGTCTCTTTGGCCAGAATCTCGGGTCGGAACCGCCCCAGCCGCAAGAAGCCATACCTTTGGTTCCTACGAATACGGTAGCGCCTTCCACATCCATCATATCCAAATCGCCCATTGTACAGGTCATATCGGCATCCGGGTCGATCTCCTCGAAACGTTCCGGCATGATACCGCCGTCCATCCAATACAGGCTCAAGTCGCTTCCGTCTTTCTTCTTGAATTTATAACGGATCGAGCTGGCTACCGGGCAACTTTCAGGATAATAGGCTTCTTCGAAGATACCGGAGTAAACATTGGTCGTGCTGCAAGAAACCTCGGTCGGATAACCTAATTGAAGCAATTTGAATGGAGGGCCGATGATGTGGCAACCCATATCTCCAAGAGCGCCTGTACCGAAACGCCACCAACCACGCCAGTTGAACGGAACCAAATTATCCACATAGTCTACATACTCCGCTGTTCCTAACCATAAATCCCAATTCAAGCCTTTAGGAACAGGCGGTTTCTGGTTCGACCAAGGAATACCTTGTGGCCATACGGGGCGGTTGGTCCAGCAATATACTTTCTGGATGTCACCCAACAGATCTGCCTCGAGCCATTCACGAAGGGTACGCATACCGTCGCAAGAGTTACCTTGGTCACCCATCTGGGTCACGACCTTATATTTCTTGGCAGCCTCGGTAAGGATACGTGCCTCGTAAATATCGTGCGCGATCGGTTTTTGCAGATATACGTGCTTACCCATCCGCATAGCGCCGAAAGCTTGGATCGCATGGTTATGATCCGGGGTGGAGATACATACGGCATCGAAGTTCTTACCTTCCTTCTCGTACATCTCACGGAAGTCGTTAAAATACTTAGCTTTTGGATAGGTCTTGCGAGCGTCGACAGATTGACGGTCATCCACGTCGCACAGACAGGTGATCGCCGCGTTCTTATGCGGCGTATTCATTAAGCTACCCAAATCGGCGGCTCCCATACCGCCGCAGCCTATTTTCGCGATATAAAGCTTATCGCTGGGAGCTACATGTCCTAATCCCGCTACGGTAAAGCTGGGCAGGATCGTAAGGGCGGCAGCGCCTGTGGCTGCCATCCCAAGGAATTCCCTTCTAGAGATTCCAGTCGGACTGGATTGTTTATTTACCTCTTTCATAAATTTGTTCATATTATGATTAATAATTGAATTGGGGTCTAAAGAATTGAGATTAAAAACAGACTGATATGATTAGAATGCCGGATATCCCGGGTTCTGAACCAAATTATTGTTCTTCTGCCAAGCCTTGAACGGGATCGGGAAGATCTTACGATATTCCGGAGTCTGTTTCGGCTTCATATATCTCGGTTTCAGATAAGTCCCGAAGCGGATCATATCTTGGCGGCGGACAAATTCGAATGCCAACTCATAACCACGCTCGTTATAAATATCATCTAATGTCACGCTCGTGTAATTATGATCGGAATTACCATAAGCCCTTTCCCGGATAGCGTTTACCAGACGAGTAGCTTCACCGAGATCCCCGCCCATGCGAACCAAGGCTTCCGCTTTCATTAGGTATACATCAGCCAGACGGAAAATAGCGATATCGTTCTCCATATTGGTATTTTGCATGCCTTTCTCATATACCCACTTATTGATACGTGCGCCGTCTTCTTGGTGAACTTCGCCCCACGGAGTTAAGTTACCGTCCGCATCGGTTTTCTCTGTTCCCGGTACCACATTTAAGTCGATCGTATGGATCAAGTCATGTCCTAGGGTCGTTTTCAAAATCTCTCCCGTGCTAGGGTCGATCATCGGGCCGATCAAGAACGAACCTTCGTAACGAGGATCTTCCGTATCAAATGTGCGGACAAAATCCGGCTGGGCGTTGATACCGTTCCACATACCGCCGGTGAAACCTAATACATCGGGATCCAGATAATGCAATGTCCAAAGATGGATGGAGTTGCCCCACTCATCGGATGCCTTGTAGCAGATCGGGAGAATGATCTCTCGTGATACCTCGTTATGAACCTCGAAATTGGTTTTCCAATTCGGTTCGATGATATATTCGAGTTTCATGATCTCGTCGCATTGCTCCACAACACCTTTCCAGTTCGGTTCACCGATCCATTCCTCGGCGTTGAGGTACATCTTCGCCAATACCATGCGGGCAGCACCTTGCGTAAACTTACCGTAGCTGGCATCTGATACATCGGAGCGCAAGTTCGGGATGATCTCGGTTAATTCCTTAACCACATATTTATAAATGTCCGCACGGCTTGTGCTGGAGGGCAAGGAGGTATCCTCAAAATCTGTCACTAGTGGAGCGTTACCGAAGATATCTACGATTACATAATACCAGAAAGCGCGTAATCCTCTTAACTCGGACAAGTATTGAAGCTTAAGCTCATCGCTCATGGCTTCGCTTTTCTCTATAATATTATATACGGAGTTAACCGTAGTTAGGCCTCCCGTACAATAATCCCAGCAATTTTCTACAGAGTAAGAGTTCGGTTTCCAGCTATGCATACATTGTTCCATATACTGTCCACCGTCCCACCAGTCACCACCTACACGTGTCGGTGCCATCAAGATATCGGCTGTCATATCGGCCGCCCCCCAAGGACCGTCGTAGGCTAGCATATTTTTCAAAGATTGATATGCCGGAGCCATGATTGCGTTGATCTGCTTTTCCGTTGTCCCGAATTCGTCGGTAGGAAGTTTGTCGTATACGTTCTCGTCCAAATCCATGCAAGAGACAAGCGCTACCGGAGCGAGTACGGCACATATTATATTTTTGAATAATCTTTTCATGATCGTTACTGTTTATGTATTAGAAATTCAAGTTTAATCCAACAGAGAATGTGCGTGCCTTCGGATAAAATTCACGAGGTTCTACACCCGGGGTTAAACCGTCTCCTGAATCCATAGGGACTTCGGGATCAAGACCTTTATATTTCGTGATAACGAATAGGTTTTGTGCCGTGAAATAAACACGGATACCGTTCAAAGCTTTGATCTTATATCCTAAAGTCAAGTTGTCGAGACGCATAAAAGATCCTTTCTCTAAATAATAGTTGGAGAATCTAGGAGTTTCGCTTAACGTATAGGTCAATGGATCGTCCAGCGCATTCGTTCCCGGCAGGAATCCGGATTGAGCGTATGCCATGCGGGTCGCGTTCAATATATCATTACCGATCGTTCCACGCAAGAAAAATGATAAGTCAAAATTCTTGTAACGGAAAGAGTTGGTGATACCGTAAGTCAATTTCGGCTGTGCGGAACCGATGTAGTCGTAATCCGCCGGATCGGAAATCTCGCCGTCGCCGTCTTTATCTACCAAGATATATCTACCGTTCTCGTCAATACCGTTACAAACCAAACCGTAGAATTGTCCGATAGGGCGTCCTTCTTCCAATACGTGCGTACCACTGGAGCTTCCACCCCGGATGAATACGTCACCTAATAAGATCTTATCCATCGTGAATACATCGTTGGATAAACGAGTTACCTCATTTTCATTGTGAGCCAAGTTCAAGGAAATGTTCCAGTCGAAATCCTTTGTGCGGATAGCGTCTGCGTTCAAACTCAGCTCGATACCCGTATTACGCATATCACCTACGTTTGCCATGATCTTATTATATAAATAAGGAGGGGTTGGTACCGGATAGGTATAAAGCATGTCAGAGGTCTTTTTGTTATACCATTCGATACGACCTCCTAGGCGGCTATCCAATACGGAGAAATCAAGTCCGATGTTCAACATCGCTGTTTGTTCCCATTTTAGGTCTGGATTGGCGTTCTGGCTGATCTTATAAGAAGGCAACCAAGAACCGGTATCATAATATACACCATCTGTGCCGTAAAGCTCGAGGGTTTTGTAGGGGTCCAATCCTGTTTGATTACCAGTGATACCATAACCGACACTTAACTTTAAGTCGTTAAGCCAGTTTACTTTTTGCATAAATGATTCTTGGGTGATATTCCAACCCACGGAAACGGAAGGGAAGGTACCCCATTTGTTATTCGTTCCAAATTTGGAAGAACCATCCCGGCGTACGGTAGCTGTCAACATATATTTCTCATTGAAGCTATAATTGGCTCTTGCGTATAAAGAGATCAGGCGACTTTGCCATTTCTCAGACTCCGCGTCTCCGGGGTTCAGGTTTTGTCCCGCGGCCAAATTGTTAGCGCCTAATAAATCAGTGACGAAACCACGGGTCTGTACGTGAGTCTCCTCATAGTTCTCCTCTTCCCAAGAATAACCGATCAAGGCATTGATCTTATGCTTATTGAACTCTGCCGAGTAATTGGCGGTCCATTCCATCAAATCCTTATCACGCAATCTCGACCAACGTTCGGCCTTACCGCCATCGTTGTAGCCGGCTTGAGACTCGATGCTACTGTATTTACTCTCATCTTCCGTGTTCCGGCTTTTAGCTAAAAGAACTTTAGCCTCTAAGCCATCGATAATCGTATAACCGACATCAGCGGTTCCATAGAAATTATTGATGCGGTTCTTATGTGTATTCTCTTTCTGGTTACGTACCGGGTTTCCTTGGTCGTATTCACGTGTGTCGAACCAAGATCCATCCTCTAGCTTAACCGGACGTACGGGAATCATATTGTAGGCAAGCAAGAAGTTTGTCGTATTTGTCGGTGCGTTATCCGTAACGGTAGCCACGCCGGTGATGCTTACTTTCAAACGATCCTCCAGCGCACGTTGGGAGAATTGGAAACGGGCGTTGTAACGGTTCATGGAGTTATCGCGTGCGATACCTTCACGTTGCATATAAGAAAGGGAACCTCTATAGTTATGGTGTGAACCACCTCCTGATAAAGACACGGCATGATCCTGTTGGAAACCGATTCTCGTGATCTCGTCGAACCAATCCGTGTTCGCTCCCATGTCAAAATCCTTACCATCCTTACCCGGGGTAGAGGAAGTATAGCTACGCCATTGGTCCGCCGTCAGCAGATTCGGCTTGTTGGCCAAGGTAGATACACCGAACGCTCCATTATAAGCGATGGTCGGTTTGCTGGCGTAACCTTTCTTCGTAGTGATAAGGATAACACCACCCGCTGAACGGGAACCATAGATAGCGGCTGAAGACGCATCTTTCAAGATAGAGATAGATTCGATATCCTGCGGATTAACCGTAGACATGTCCATGCCCGGTACATTATCGATAACAACCAACGGACCTTGGTCCTTTTGCAAGGTTGACATACCTCTTAATTGAATCGTCGAGTTGCCCGTTACGTCGCCGGAACCTGTATTGATCGTTAAACCGGCCACCTTACCTTGCAACAAATCCGCTGCGTTACGAGTCAGACCTTGGTTGAAATCCTCAGCGGTCACGTTGGTGATAGAACCGGTAATCTCACGTTTCGTCTGCGTACCGTAACCCACTACGACTACCTCGTCCAGTTTTTGAGTGTCCTCTTTCAAGTTTACATTGATCTCGTTTTTGCCGCCTACCGGTTGCAACTGTGTCATGTAACCGATATAAGAGAACTCGAGAGTTGCGTTTGAGGATACTTCCATAACGTATTTACCATCCAGATCTGTAATCGTGCCGTTGGTCGTGCCTTTCTCGACTACGTTAGCGCCGATAATAGCGTTTCCTTCCGGGTCTTTAACGACACCGGTGATACGTTTCTTAGTCTGTTGGGCGACAATGTTTTTATTAAATACATTGATATTTCGTCCTTCGATCGAATATTTCAAACTCGTGTTGCGTAGTGCTTGCGATAAGATATTTTCTATGGACTTATCGGTTGCGTTCACGCTCACTTTTACGTTCTTTACGTCAGAATCCACATAGAAGAATAAGAAATCGCTTTGTTTTTCTATAATAGCGAATAGATCGGTTAGCGGGGCCTGATCCGTCTTCACGGAAATCGTTACAGATTGTGAATAGGAATTAGTCGCTACCGCTTGGAACAGTGTCAAGAAAAGTAAAATAAAGGACATTTTTAGGACCGAGAGCATTTTTTTTAAGTCTTTGGACCTAAAAGACCTATAATACGAAACATTTTCCATATTTTTGTACTGATAAAAGGTTGATAATATGCGTCTGCCACAAAATTTGGTCGTGGAGTAGCAGAAGCAGGAATTAATTCTTTTTAATGGGGCCGGCTGTATTTTTGCAGCCGGTTTTGTTTTTTTTGAAAGATATGATCCGTGTTATCTCATAGGCATTGCTTGTTTTTTAAGAAGTGTTGATATTTTTATTTTATTGAATATAGTAAGTTCCATCTCTTTGTGACCATTTGATCGGCAAACTGCGAGATATTACTTGTAAAATCTCCTTTAAAGATTGATCCTCGCTGAATGTTCCGGATACAGTGACATTCGGGTCCAGCAATCTCTTGTTTTCTATATGGATCGGAATCTCGTATCTTTTCTCAAGCTCATTCAGCAAGGTACAAAGCGCAATCGATTTATACTTTAACAAGCCGTCTTTCCATGCCAGATTTTCTTTTGCGTTGACGGATTGGATATCAATCTTGTTCGTTGAACGGATGAATGTAAGTTGCTGGTCGGGAGCTAGTAAGACTTGTTGTGTCGGGCTTTCGAAACGGATAGACCCTTCCAGCAGGACGGCTGTGATCTGATCCTTCCCTTTATCGGCTTTTACACTAAAGGTCGTTCCTAATACCCGTATGGAGGCATTTCCTATATCGACGATGAAAGGTCTTTCCGGATTTTTCGCCACCTCGAAATAGGCTTCTCCTTCCAAATTAACCTTTCGCTGATCCGTACCGTATGCGTCAGAGTAGGTAAAGCGACTATTCCGGTTCAAAATGATCTTCGTACCATCATCCAATGTAAAATGAGATTTATTTTTATCGGTTATATAGGTATAGAATTGCTGAACCTTCCCTTCCCGGGTATTTAAGTGCGTCGTAGCGAAAAACAAAACAAGAAAGGCGATTGCCGCCGCAATGGGAGTAGCGATGAAACGGATCAGCCTCAATCTCTTTTGCCTGCTTTGATCGTCGATCTTCTTTCTCAAATTATCGAGGGACACATTAGGCATTAAGGAATGGCTGAACGAGACTTCCGCATCCCAATAACTCTTTAGCAACCGAAATTCTTTTTTGTTCTTTTCGTCTGCGTTCAGCCATTCGCTCAGCGAAAGAAAATCTTCCGAGGAGCTGTTGCCACTTAATATCCTTGTGATAATATGATCTATGCTATTCTCCATTTTAAGTTGTTTCTATACTAATAGTCGCAACCAAATTTGAAAACCCTTAGTGGGAGCATAGATTTTTTACTTATTTTTTTCGTAGCTCATACACGAGTTCTTTGTATTCGGGGATCGCGTTGAATGAGGGGCATTGTTTGATCCATTCATCCGGCGAGATCGTCCCGTCTCCGTTTAAGTCCTCCGAGAGATCCCGGTGCCCACAGACCCATGAGCCGGGAAAGCAGATTAAGAGATGCCGGATCAAACGTAACAACGAGGTCTTTTGAGCCTGTGTGCGGGTATCCCGTGGCTGTCCGGTGATGTCCAGTCCACCCTCGTAGCAAATCCCGATGCTGTGTTTGTTGTGTCCTCTCGCATGAGCCGGAATTTGCTCTAGCGGGCGCAGGTTCACCACTTCTCCCGATTTACGGATGTAGAAGTTGTAACCGGCACGGAGGAATCCCCGTGCCTTGTGGTCACTCTCCAGTTGCTTCGGGCTATAGTCCGTATTCTCACGGGTTGCCGAGCAATGAATCACGATCAGGTCAATTTTTCTCATATCTCGTCCGGGCTTTCGCTATCAGAACCTGCGCTCTTTTTCGTAACCTCCAGAGGCTCGAAATTCACCTCATTGCGGGTAGTCCGCAGGGCCGAGCCCGGGAAAAAGATAATACGTGCCCCCTTTATCTTGGTGGCGTCGAAGTCCTCGGGCGTATTCGTTCCTTCGGAGTTAATAGACATACGGAAGTTTCCAAATTCTCCCAATTGCACCACGTTGCCGGAGGAAAGTTCCAGATCCATCGCCCAGTTTAATGAATCGAGCACCGCTTTCACGTCCGCCGACGAAAGTGTGGAGCGAGAGCAAATCAGTTTACATAATTTGTTGAGGTCCGAAGTCCCCGACGTTTTAGCGATCGCGTAGTTCTTTACTGAGTCTTTCTCTGCGCCGTTCAATACCTTACGCTTTACTACTTTAAATTTCACTGCCATAATTTTGAATTTTAAAAGGTTAATTACTAATGACAATGCAAAGATAGACCCTCTGAAAAACGGGAATCGGCGAGTGTCGGTGAGTGTCGGGATATGTAAGTAGTAGTCGGTTTACTTGTTATTCTGGTTTTTTATTACGTAATTTGCGTTACGTGAATTGCGTAATGCAAATAAGATGCTGAATATGAATAATCCTTTTTTAATAGTTGGTTATCAAGGTCCAGAATATTTTTGTGATCGGGAGAAAGAGACAGAAGTGATTTTATCCGCTCTTCATAATGGGAGAAATATCACGTTGGTAAGCCCTCGCCGTATGGGAAAGACCGGTTTGATCAAGAATGTTTTTTATACGCTACAAGAAAAGGAGAAGAATGCCAAGTGCTTCTACTTAGATATTTTCTCTACTCAAAATTTGCGTGAGTTTGTCGCTTTGTTGGGAAGGGAGATCTTAGGTAAGCTGGATAGTCTCTCTCAATCTACGCTGAAGACCTTGCTTTCTTTTTTTAAGAGTTGCCGTCCCGTGATAACAATGGATGAGTTATCGGGCATTCCGTCTGTATCCTTGGATATCGTCCCTTCGAAAGAGGAGGAGACGCTGAAGGAGATTTTCGACTACTTGCGGCAGTCTGGAAGAGAATGTTATCTGGCTATTGACGAGTTCCAGCAAATCATGGAATATCCGGAGAAAGGGGTGGAAGGCCTATTGCGTTCTTATATTCAATTTTTGCCGAATGTTCATTTTATCTTTTCGGGGAGTAAAAAGCACTTGATGGAATATATATTCTTCTCAATCAAGCGCCCCTTCTATCAATCCACCCAAAAATTATTTTTAGACAAGATCAGCAAGGAGGTGTATTTTTCCTTTGCCCATTCTTTCTTCGAGAAGGAAGGGAAGGAGCTTCCGGAAGAAATATTTGATAAGGTGTACACATGGGTAGATGGGCATACTTGGTATGTGCAATATCTTTTGAACCGTCTCTTCGCTTTACCGGAAAAAACACTTTCTCCGGAGCTTCTTGATTCTCTCATGATGGAGATCTTACGGGAAGAAGAATATACCTACCAGACTTATTTCCAATTGTTGACATTTAATCAAATCCAGCTATTGAAAGCGATCGCCAAGGAAGGGATCGTCCGGGAGGTCAATGCTGCCGCCTTCATCAAAAAGTATGATTTGAAGGCGGTGAGTAGCGTGAATACTTCCTTAAGGATATTAATAGATAAGGAGTTTATATTGAGGCAACCGGATGGGTATATCGTGTATGATAGGTTCATGTCTATTTGGCTCAGCCGGATATGACAACGGATGAAAAATATTTAGTTGACACAGTTTGCTCGTACTACCAAAAATAATTCCATTAATATTACGATGGGATTATCTTCTTCTGCCAATTTCTGGAGATCTTCCCTATACAATAGTTCGTTAAGTTTTGAATTAACAAATAAAAAGTAGGTCAAGTCCTCCCGATTCATTATATTAAGGGTTTCCACATCCTGAAAAAATGAATCTGAACGAACTTGACCAATATTTAGAGCTAATAAATAGTGTGCTGCTTAAATCTGCGGTAAAGCTAAACAAATGGCGTGAGAAGTTTATGCTTGAAGTCCTACTTTTATATTTGATTATCCCCGGGCGGATTAATTTCCTTCAACCGGGTCGTTATGGTCGCTTTGGTGAACAACGCTATCGGACCTTCATGCCTGCTTCCATCCGGAAGCGGTTCAAACACCGCCGATAAAAACACCGGAGCAAGTTACATACACATTAATAGACTGGTATCTACATGTGCCGTGTACACGCAAGGAAACACTTCAGCGACTGGCAAACTATGTGGTTGCGGATACCTACTTCTCCAAATCCACCTTTGTGGATGGCGCACTCGAAATGGGATATCATGTAATCAGCCGATTTAGAGATGACGCCTATTTCCGTTATCTCATCACGGAAGAGCCTACAGGTAAAAGAGGGCGGCCTAAATTATATGACGGGAAAATCGAGATGGAGCACTTGGAAGAGGGCAGATTTGAAATCATCAATTTGGAGAATGGGCAAGGACGTATTCTTTCAGCGGTAGTGCATTCACTTTTTGTTCTTTAAGTGCCCGGTTGTCGATAGCATCTCAATGGGATAGAGGTGTTGTCTCAATGGCTTTGCGGCCGTGTCCCATTGGCTTTTTTGTATCCCGTATCAGGGATGTTGCTGATAGGTTAGGGCGCAAAGGGCGCATCTTTACGTATGTTTCTAAAACTTTTTCTGTAAATAACGTTTATACCCCTCTTGTCTGTAGAGTGATGTAAATATTATTTTTCTAAAAATGTTTCTTTGAAAGCGTAAAGATGCGCCTTTTGCGCCCTAGGATTTTTACCGGGGAATTTTCCTGATGCCTTAACATGTGGATATACAGTTGTTTGTGTGGTTCTTCCCTCTTCGGCTTTTTGGGTCTTTGGGGGGCGATATAATGGGTCCTTACCCACGTTTACGTGATCCGAAAGCACTAAAACCAAGTGCATTTCGCATGATTTCATGAGCTAAAAGCCGTTTTTTCTGTGTGATTTCCTATCGGGGCCAAGATGATGTTCATCGTTTTTATTACGTGCGAATGTACTCGTGGAGCACTTGTTTCAAGTGTGTGTGGTGACACGTTAGGCCACGTGGTGGGCCACATGAGCCAAGAATGGATATCGACGTGTTATTAACGTATGCGATCCCCCTCGTGAAAAAAAACTTGCAAAATAATGCCCGATAAATTTGGATCGTATGTTTTATAGCATTACTTTTGCACCC